>LNFM01000051.1_pt1 | contig 253419 bp, 269 predicted proteins | sample 596031 | NCBI WGS metagenome assembly LNFM01 (sample SAMN04254537, study PRJNA301005) | activated carbon metagenome | isolation source: dual media filters at the Ann Arbor, Michigan drinking water treatment plant | place: USA: Ann Arbor | reverse complement strand
AACCTTCCGCCAGTGCGGACACACGGCGTTCGGTATCGCCGGGACCACACGCCATCGGCTTCCGGCTTGCCAGAGCCCGTTACGCCCTGCCTCCCCGGCCACCGCACCCTTTCCCACGATCAGGCCGGTCCGGACCGCCCCTCCTCGGAAAAGAGTGGGTGCAGAGGATCACACAATAGGAATATTGTCACGGATTATTTTCTTGTTGCTCTGCCGATGATGGCCCGGCTTCGGCCGCTGCCGCCGACCGCTATCACTCCACCCGGCAGAAGCAATACATGAACTGCTGGGGTGTTCCCCACGGCGTGTCGTGCCGTTCCGTCGCGCTTTCCAGAAGGCGGAATCTGGGTCCGAACTCGCCGTGCAGGCTTTCCGCGTCGTAGCGAACGACATCCAGCCCGCTGCATGTCTCCGGACCTTCCGGGCCGAAGGTTGCGACGATGACATGGCCTCCGCGCTTAACGGCGTGGGCGACCTGGCGCACATACGCGGCCCTGTCATCGGCGCGCGTCAGGAAGTGGAACACGGCCCGGTCGTGCCAGAAATCGTAGCGCGCCGCCGTCAGCGCGACATTCGTGATGTCGCCGGTGATCCATTGAACCTCGGCAGCGGAAGACCCCAGACGGGCCTTCGCCGCGTGGATGGCGGCTGCGGAAATGTCGAGCACGGTGACGTCCCCGTAGCCCCGCGCGAGGAGATCATCGACCAATGTCGCCTGGCCGCCGCCGACGTCGATGACCGCGCTGCTTTTGTGCGGCGCGGCGCCCTCGATGAGCGTCAGGGACGTCTCAAGATGGAGGCGATACCAACTGACCTCGTCCACCGCCTTGGTCTGATAGACCTTGTTCCAGTGTGCCTCGATCGTCATCGCACCCTTCCACGCCGCTTCGATGCGGCGTCCATCTCCGGCAGCAAGACAGCCTTGTGCGTCACTCAGATGACCTGTCAGGCCGGCGGCGCGGCAAAGCCTGCGAACGCTTCGGCCACTTTCTCATAGGTGGGCCGACGGAACGGCACGACGAGGCGCGGGAGCAGCGCGAGGGGAAAGAAGCCCCAGGCGTCGAATTCGGGGTCTTCCGCGCAGCCTTCGACCACCATCTGGATTTCGCTCAGCGGCCCTTCGTGGCGGAAGGCGACCCAGAGCTGGCGCTGACCGCGGAAGCCCGCGAGCTTGTGCGTGCCCGGGCCGTCATAGGGCGGGAAATCGTAGGACCACCATTCCTCGGTGCGGCCGAGCAAGGAGGCCGTACGTATGCCCGTCTCCTCCCAGAGTTCGCGCCGCGCCGCCTCGACGACATCCTCGCCCTCGTCGATGCCGCCTTGCGGCATCTGCCAGGCGAGCGCCGGATCGATGGTTTCGGGCCCCGACGAGGCGAAGCGATGGCCCGCGAGAACGAGGCCCTCGCGGTTGAACAGCGCAATGCCGACATTCGGCCGGTAGGGCTTTTCGCTCACGCTGTCACGAGCGGCTTGAGCTGGGCGACGACCTCTTCATAGGCCGCGCGCTTGAAGGGCACGATGAGGCCGGGGAGATTTTCGATCTTCTCCCAGCGCCAGTCCGAAAATTCAGGCCTGTGCTTGCCGCCGCCCGGCGCGAGGACATCGATCTCGCTGTCCTTGCCGGTGAAGCGCAAGGCGAACCATTTCTGCTTTTGCCCGCAATAGCGGCCCTTCCAGGCGACGCCCACAAGCTCGGGCGGCAGATCGTAGGTGACCCAACCAGGCGTCTCGCCGATCAGCTCGACGGAGGACACGTTGGTTTCCTCGAACAGTTCGCGCAGCGCGCCTTCATAGGGCTCCTCGCCCTCGTCGATGCCGCCCTGCGGCATCTGCCAGGCGTTTTCGAGATCGCCCTCATTGCCGCCCTTGGTGCGGCGGCCGATGAAAGCAAGACCCTCGCGGTTAACGAGCATGACGCCGACGCACGGCCGGTAGGGAAGCTGCTTTGCCATAGGCTGGGTATTTAGGAGGGATTTGAGAGCTTTACCACCGCGCTGACAGGCACCAGCACGATTCCCTTCGAGGTGAGGCGCGTCACCCACCGGCGCAGGCCTTCGAGCGTGACGGGCAGCGCGCTCGCATAACCGATGGCGCCGCCGGTGCGGCGCGCCCGCTCCTCAAGCTCGGCGAGCGCGGCCTGAATGGCGGCCTCCTCCGGCACCGCATCCACGACCACATGCGCCTGCGCGGTGATGGCGCCCGCCTCCGGTCCGATCTGGCTGACGAGGCTTGCCGGTATGGTGCCGTCGTCGAAATAGACGAGACCGCGGCGGCCGATCTCGGTGAGGACCGGCTGAAGCGCCTTGTCGGATGTCAGGAACTTGCCGCCCATGAAATTCGACAGGCCGTAATAGCCGGACGCCCGGCTCATCGCCCAGGCGAGGCGGTCGCTGTTGGCCTCGACCGGCAGGCTGGCCAGCAAGGCCTGCGGGCCCGGATCGTGGTTCGGATAATCGAACGGCTCCATCGGCACCTGGAGCAGGAATTCGTAGCCGTCCGCACGGGCTTTCGCGACCCAGGTTTCCAGCTCGCTGCTGTAGGGATTGAAGGCAAGCGTGACCGAGCGCGGCAGAAGATCGAACACTTTGGACGTCGCCTCGCGGCTCGCCCCGAGCCCGCCGACCACGATCGCGATCTTGGGGCGCTTGTCGTCGGCCTCGGCGATGGTCGAGCGCGCATACCGCTCGAACGGGCGCGTTCCGTCGTTTCCGATGCGCGGGATCGGCCCGAATCGCGAGATTTCGGCAAGCTCCGGGTCCACGGCCGTCGAGGCCAGCGCGGCGGCGGAGCCGTTACCGTTCTGCGGCACTTTGATGATGAGGGGGCCGGACTGCGGCGCCGCATCGGCGGGCGCAACGGCAGCGGCCGCGGGCGGCGGCGCCTGCTCCGCCGGTGTCATGCGGTCGGGCGCCTCGGCGGGGGGACGGGAGATGCCGGGCGTCATGCGCTCGATCGTCGCCACCGCCAGCGGCTCGCCGCCGAGGGGATCATCGACCACCGCAAGCCAGACAAGGGCCGCGATCAGCGCACACCCCGAGCCCGCCAGCCCGAGCCACAGCGCCGAGGTCGCGGCAAGGCCGAGCAGGCGCCGGGACGCGGCCGGCTTCTTCTCCTCAAGCCCAAGTGGAGTGCTGAGATCGTCCGCGGACACGGGACCAGTTCCCTGAAACGAAAATGGCGGCGACATGCATGTCGCCGCCATCCCGATCTTCAGGGATTATGGTTAACGATTAGTTGGCCGTGGCCTTCTTGACCGCCGGAGCCTTGGCCACCTGGGCGCATTCCGGAGACAGCTCGCCGGGCTTCGGCGGGAACTTCGCGTCGGTCTTCGAACCGCGCAGCAGCTCATAGGCGAGCTGAAGCTGCACGTCGTCCTTCGGATCCGGCGGGACGTAAGCGGACGAGCCGCCGCCGTCTTCTTCTTCCTTGTTGGCCGTGGCGGCATCGCCGGCCTCGGCGCCTTCTTCCTTCTTCTCCGCCTCGGCCGCCTCGTTGGCGCCGCGCAGATGGCCGCGCAGGCCAGCTTCGCCCTGCATGCGGTCCTTGCCCTTCAGCTCATCGGGGATGACCGGCTCGATCATGATGTCCGGAACGATGCCGGTCGCCTGGATCGAGCGGCCGCACGGCGTGTAATAACGCGCCGTCGTCAGCGACAGGGCGCCGTTCTGGCCGTTCGGACCGAGTTCGAGGATTGTCTGCACGGAGCCCTTGCCGAACGAGCGCGTGCCGAGGATCGTCGCGCGCTTGTGGTCCTGCAGGGCACCGGCCACGATCTCGGACGCGGAGGCCGAACCGCCGTTGACGAGAACGATGACCGGCTTGCCGTCGGTGACATCGCCCGACCGCGCCGAATAGCGGTCGATGTTCTCGGGACGGCGGCCGCGCGTCGAAACGGCTTCGCCACGCTCAAGGAACGCATCGACGACGCGGATCGACTGGTCGAGCAGGCCGCCCGGATTGTTGCGCAGATCCAGAACCCAGCCCTTCAGCTTGTCGTCCGGGATCTTCTTCTTGATGTCCTCGATCGCCCGGAGCATCTCGTCTTCGGTCTGCTCGGTGAACTGGGCGACGCGCACATAGCCGAGATCGTCTTCGGCGCGCGAACGCACGATGCGGATGCGGATGACGTCGCGCACCAGCTTGTAATCCTTCGGCTCGGAATCCTTGCGCAGGATCTTCAGCACGATCGGCGTATTGACAGCGCCGCGCATCTTCTCGACCGCCTGCGGGAGCGTCAGACCCTCGACCTGTTCGCCGTCGATGTGGGTGATGATGTCGTTGGCCAGAATGCCCGCGCGCGCCGCCGGCGTGTCGTCGATCGGCGACATCACCTTGACGAGGTTGTTTTCCATCGTGACCTCGATGCCGAGGCCGCCGAACTCGCCGCGAATATCGACCTTGCGGTCGCGGTAGCGCTTCTCGTCCATATAGGAGGAGTGCGGATCGAGGCCCGAGAGCATGCCCTGAATGGCGTTCTCGACGAGCTGCTTGTCTTCGGGCTTCTCGACGTAATCGGCGCGCACGCGCTCGAACACGTCTCCGAACAAATTGAGATTCTTATAGGTGTCGGCATTGCCCGCGCTCCAGGCCCGCGAGATCACCTGCGGATCGTGGAGGAGGCTCATCGCTGTTGCGCCGAGCAGGGCGCCGCCAAGAACAAGGGAAACCTTACGCATTATCCACGAACCTTCTCGGAGCTTGAGGCCCACCACGGACCCGGATCGATTGACTGACCATCTTTGCGGAACTCGACATACAGGACCGGCTGCTTTGCGCCGCCCCCCACAATGGAGGCGATCTGGCTGGACGCGACGCCCATCTCAGCAATCGGTTCGCCTGTGAGCACGAATTGGCCAAGCGACACATTGGTCTTGTCCATGCCGGCAAGCAGCACATGGTATCCATCGCCGGCGTTCAGGATCAAGAGTTGACCGTAGGAACGGAACGGACCCGCATAGACCACCCACCCATCGCAAGGGGCCGTCACCTGAGCCTGAGAACGCGTCGAAATTGTGAGCCCCTTCTGGGCCGTGCCGGATTCGTCGAGATCGCCGAAGGTGCGCAGCGCGGTGCCGGACACGGGTAAAGGCAACAAACCCCTGATGGAACCGAAGGCCATCGCCGGAGCGAGACGCCCCGGATCGGAGAGCGCGGCGAGATCCGTGCGGCGGCCGGTCGCAGCCGCGGCGGCCTTCGAGGCCTCTTCCGCCGCCCTCTTCGCGGAGGCGACATCGCGCTCCATCCGCTCGATCAATTCTTCGAGAGACTTCACCTCGCGGCCGAGTTCGGCGGCGCGGGCGCCTTCTCCGGCCAGAGTCTTCTCGCGTTCTTCCTGCCGCTTCTGGCGCACTTCGACGAGCAAAGTGAGCCGCGTCAGCGATTCCTGCTGGTCGCCGCGCTGCACCGCGAGCTGATTGCGCTCGGTGGCTGCATCGCGGCGCACACGGCCCAGTTCTTCAAGATCGGCGACGAGCCGGCCGGCCTGCTCGCGAATTTCCGGCAGGACGGCGCCGAGCACGATGGCCGACCGCACCGAGGCCAAAGCATCTTCGGGCTGGACGAGCAGCGCGGGCGGCGGATGGCGGCCCATGCGCTGCAGCGCGGCCAGAAGCTCCGCGATCAGGCCCCGCTGGCTGCCGAGCCGCGTCTTGAGATCGGCTTCGCTTTCCTCAAGGTCCGCGAGGCGCTGCTCGCTTGCGGTCATACGCACTTCGGTCTGGCGGATCTGCGCGGCCGTCTTGACGAGTTCGGAGGAAAGGCGCGAGCGCTCCTGCGAGAGCTGCTCGATCTCGGCGCGGATCTTCTTCTGCTCTTCGAGCGTGCGGTCGAGTTCGCCGCGGCGCAGATTGAGATTGTTGAGCGCGCCGTCGGGCACGTCCTGCGCCACAGCCGGCACGGCTCCGCCCAGCAGCGAGGCAATGAGGGCTGCACGCAAAAGGATGTCGGAACCGAGCGTCTTCAAATGATTCGGATTCTCCCGGGCAAATCCTATCACTCCCGGTGGTAGGGGTGTCCCGCCAGTATGGTCGCAGCCCGGTAAATCTGTTCGGACAGGAGGGCGCGCACGATCTGATGCGGCCATGTCTGCCGCCCGAAGGACAGAACCAGCGCGGCCCGTTTTACCAGATCGGGATCGAGACCGTCGGCGCCGCCGATCACAAATTGCGCGGCTTGCGCCCCATCATCGCGCCAGCGCCCCAGCCTTTCGGCGAAATCGGAACTGCCGAGGCTCTTGCCGGTCTCGTCGAGCGCGATCAGCGGCGCACCCGGTGTGAGCAGCATGCCGAGCTGCTCGGCCTCCTCGCGCTTGCGGTCTTCGGGACGGCGGGCGCGGCTTTCGGCAATTTCACGAATGTCCACAGGGCCCAGCGCCAGATTTCGGCCGGTCTGGGCAGCGCGCTCCGCATATCGGGCAACCAGCTCGCGCTCGGGCCCGTCTTTCAGCCTGCCGACGGCGGCAATGAGGATCTTCATCGCCGCGTTGTATAACTCAGACGGCCTGCTGCTCCACAGGACGATCGGCCGACCACATCTTTTCGAGATTGTAGAAGGCACGAACTTCCGGCCGGAAGATGTGAACGATCACATCGCCCGCATCGATCAGCACCCAGTCTGCGGTGTTGAGACCCTCGACTTTCATCCCCTTGAGGCCCGCATCCTTGAGGCCCTGGACGATGCGATCGGCAATCGCGGCGACGTGGCGGGTTGCCCGCCCCTCGGTCACGATCATCGCATCGGCAATGGAAGATTTTCCCGCAAGGTCAATCACCACGGTGTTCTCGGCTTTCGCGTCATCGAGAAGACCCTGGACGAGACGGTTGAGGTCCGCGGCGGCCGGGACGGCGGCCGGGGCACCTTTCGGAAGCGAACTCAATTTCGCCCCCTCAGATACAGACATCTGCAGTTTTATCGCCCTCACTCTAATGTGAGCCGGGCGGAGGCCCGACGCACTTCCAATATAGGAACCCGGTAAAGGTTCCTTCAAGCGCAAGTATGACTCACGACCGTGACGTTTTTGCGCGCAACGCCGTCGAGGAGAGATTGGACAGCGGCCCGTGGATAAATGTCCACGCCGGAGCCCTGAGATCGGCCAGAACGCGGCCGTCGGTCTCGTCGATCCTGTGGGACGCAAGCGCCAGTGCCGCCTTGCTGCGCAGCGCCCGCTCGCCGAAGCCGGGACGGTCGAACACCGCGATGGGCATGCTGCCGGCAATGCCGCGCCAGTTCCGCCAGCGGTCGAACTGCAAAAGATTGTCGGCGCCCATCAGCCAGACGAAGCGCACGCCCGGCGCACGCCCGGCCAGCTTCTCCAGCGTATCGGCCGTGTAGCGGGTGCCGAGACGGGTTTCGATGTCCGTCGGGACGATGCGCTTGTCGGAGATGATGTCCCGCGCGGCGGCGATGCGCTCGGAGGCGGGCGGAAGCCCATCGGTGTCCTTCAGCGGATTTCCGGGCGTGACGAGCCACCAGACGCGGTCGAGGTTGAGCCGCCGAAGCGCCGTCTCCGACACCATGACATGCGCCGCATGCGGTGGATTGAACGATCCGCCGTAAAGACCGATCCGCATGCCGGGTGCGTGAGGCGGCAACCCCCTCACGGACGGGTCTGTCCCTCGCCGCGCACGCGGTACTTGAACGTGGTGAGCTGTTCGAGCCCGACCGGGCCGCGTGCGTGCATACGCCCCGTCGCGATGCCGATCTCCGCGCCGAAGCCGAACTCGCCGCCGTCCGCGAACTGCGTCGAGGCGTTGTGCAGCACGATCGCGCTGTCGACCTCGTTCAGGAATTTTTCGGCGGCCGCATTGTCCGTGGTCAGGATCGCATCGGTGTGGTGCGAGCCGTGGCGGTTGATGTGCTGGATGGCGGCATCGACGCCATCGACGACGCCCGCCGCGATGATGGCGTCGAGAAATTCGGTGTCCCAGTCCTGCTTGCCGACCGGCGTGACGCGCGCATCGGCCTGCTGCACCGCCTCGTCGCCGCGCACCGCGCAGCCCGCATCGAGCAGCATCTGCACCAGCGGCTTCATGTGGCTTTCGGCGATGCTCTTGTCGACAAGGAGCGTTTCGACCGCGCCGCATACGCCGGTGCGCCGCAGCTTGGCGTTGAGCACCACGTTCTTCGCAAGATCGAGATCGGCCAGCGCATGGACATAGATGTGCACATTGCCGTCGAGATGGGCGAAGACGGGCACGCGCGCCTCGGTCTGTACGCGCGCGACGAGGCTCTTGCCGCCGCGCGGCACGATGACATCGAGATTGCCGTCGAGGCCCTTCAGCATTTCGCCCACCGCGTCGCGGTCCTTTGTCGGGACGATCTGCACCGAGCCCTCCGGGAGCCCCGCTTCGCGCACGCCGTCGAGGAGCGCCTTGTGGATCGCGTTCGAGGACCGGAAACTGTCCGAGCCGCCGCGCAGGATGACGGCATTGCCCGATTTCAGCGTCAGCGCCGCCGCATCCGCCGTGACGTTGGGGCGGCTTTCGTAGATGACGCCGATGACGCCGAGCGGTGTGGAGACGCGCTCGAATTTCAGCCCGTTCGGCTGCTGCCAGTTCGCCAGCACACGCCCGACCGGATCGGGCAGCGCCGCGACCGTCTCGATCCCGGCGGCCATGCCTTCCACGCGCTTGTCGGTGAGGACGAGGCGGTCGATGTTCGCGGCGCTTGCGCCCGCGGCCGTGGCGGCCGCGACGTCTTCGGCATTGGCGACGAGGATCTCGGCGGCGCGCGCCCGGATCGCCTTCGCCATGCCGAGCAGGGCCTTGTCCTTGGCCGCGCGGTCGGCATTGGCCAGAACGGACGCGGCAGCGCGCGCCTTGCGGCCGACCTGCGCCATAATGGCGGCGGTGGGATTGTCGGAGGGAGTTGCGAGCGGACGGTTCATGGCGCTTTCATACAGGAAACACGGGCGGCGTTGCACCTTTCGGGGTCAACGCCCGATGACGAGATCGTCGCGATGGATAATGGCGCTGCGGAACGGCACGCCGAGTTCCGCCTCGATGGCGGCGCTGTTCTTGCCGAGAATGCGCCGCGCGTCTTCCGCGTCGTAGGCAACGAGCCCGCGCCCGATCTCGGTGCCCTCGGCATCGCGCACGATGACGGCATCGCCGCTCTTGAAGGCCCCGTCGACCCGCGTGACGCCGGCCGCAAGAAGGCTCTTGCCGCTGCGCAGCGCCCTTACCGCCCCCTCGTCGAGGTAGAGCGCGCCGCGTGCGATGAGCGTTCCCGCGATCCAGCGCTTGCGCGCCGCCGACGGATTGCCCGAGGCAAGGAACCAGGTGCAGCGCCCCGTCTGCTCGATCTCGCGGATCGGATGCAGGACCTTGCCCGACGCGATGACCATATGGGCGCCGCCCGAGGTCGCGATCTTGCCCGCCTCGATCTTGGTCTTCATGCCGCCGCGCGAGAATTCGGAGCCCGCCGCGCCCGCCATCGCCTCGATCTCGGGCGTGATGCGCTCGACCACGGAAAGATGCCGCGCCGACGGATCGCGCTGCGGCGGTGCGGTGTACAGACCGTCCACGTCGGACAACAGGATCAGCAGATCGGCGGAGGCCATGGTCGCGACGCGCGCCGCAAGGCGGTCATTATCGCCGTAGCGGATTTCGGTGGTCGCCACCGTGTCGTTCTCGTTGATGACGGGAACCGCCTTGAAATCCATCAGCCGCTGGATCGTGGCGCGGGCGTTCAGATAGCGCTCGCGCTCTTCCGTATCACCGAGCGTCAGCAGAATCTGGCCGGCCGTCAGGCCATGCGCGCCGAGAACCTCCGACCATGCACGCGCCAGCGCGATCTGGCCGACGGCGGCGGCGGCCTGGCTTTCCTCGAGCCGGAGCGCGCGGCCCGGCAGAGCGAGCAAGGTGCGCCCGAGCGCGATCGAGCCCGAGGACACGACGAGAACTTCGGCGCCGCGCTTCGTCAGCGCCGCGATGTCCTCGGCCATGCTTTCGAGCCAGGCCCGCTTCAGCGCGCCCTCGGCATGATCGACAAGGAGGGCCGAGCCGATCTTCACGACGACGCGGCGGAACTGGATGAGCTGAGGAATTGTCACGGGAAACCCGCAGTTGAACGTGGAACTGGCGCTATCACAAAGTCAGTGAAGCGTCACGGTCGCCATTCTTCCGCCGGGGTCTGTTCCTCGATTTCCGTGGCGCGTTCGGTGTCGATGATCTTCAGCAGCGCGCGAAGCGCCTCGGGCACGTTCTCCCGCGAATGTGCGGACAGCAGCATCGGCGTCTTCTTCGCCGCCTTCTTCAGCCGGGCGAGCTGGGTCTTGCGGGTGTCTTCGTCCAGCGCATCGACTTTCGTCAGCGCCACGATTTCCGTCTTCTCGCCGAGGCCGCCGCCATAGGCCTCAAGCTCGGCCCGCACGGTCTTGTAGGCGGCGCCCGCATCCTCCGACGTGCCGTCGACCAGATGAAGCAGGACGCGGCAACGCTCGACATGGCCGAGGAAGCGGTCGCCGAGGCCGATGCCTTCATGCGCGCCTTCGATGAGGCCCGGAATGTCGGCGAGCACGAATTCGCGGTCGTCGGCGCGCACGACGCCAAGACCCGGGTGAAGCGTGGTGAAGGGGTAATCGGCGATCTTGGGCTTGGCCGCCGTGACCGCCGCGAGGAAGGTCGATTTGCCGGCGTTCGGCAGGCCGACGAGACCCGCATCGGCGATGAGCTTCAGGCGCAGGATGATCCAGCGCTCGTCGCCCTCAAGGCCGGGATTGGCATGATGCGGCGCGCGATTGGTGGAGCTCTTGAACTGGGCGTTGCCGAAGCCGCCATTGCCGCCTTTGGCCAGAAGAATGCGCTGGCCGACCTCGGTGATGTCGACCAGCAGCGTTTCCTCGTCCTCGTCGAACACCTGCGTTCCGGCGGGCACTTTGAGCACGACATCCGCGCCCTTGCCGCCGGTGCGGTTGGCGCCCATTCCGTGTCCGCCGGTCTTGGCCTTGAAGTGCTGCTTGTAGCGGTAGTCGATCAGGGTGTTCAGACCGTCCACGCATTCCAGCCACACATCGCCGCCCCGCCCGCCGTCGCCGCCGTCGGGGCCACCGAACTCGATGAATTTCTCACGGCGAAAGGAGACAGCTCCGGCACCGCCGGTGCCGGACTGTATGAACACTTTCGCCTGATCGAGAAATTTCATTGCGTTACAATCTCCGTTCCCGCCGTCACGGCACGTGCAGCGGCAGGCCATCGTTCTCTCCGGCCATGCCCCCAGGCGATCAGGCTCTCCCAGATCCGCCGGTCCAGCCGGAACCGGTCGACGGGGAAGGAGCCGCGCACGCCAAGCGAGGTCGCAAGACCGCAGCCCTGCCACTGGAAGCCGCATTTCTCGATCACGCGACGCGACGCCGTGTTGGTGACACGGCACGATGCGGTGACCTTGTCGGCCTCAAGTTTCTCGAACGCATAGTCCAGAAGCCCGCGCGCGATTTCCGTCGCGAAGCCCTGGCCACGATGATCCGCGCCCACCCAGTAGCCGAGATCGGCCATGCCATCCACCACGGAAAAACCGCCCATGCCGACGGGCGTGCACACGCCGTCAATGCTGGTGAAGGCCAAAAATGCATCCGCCTTGCCCTCCGCGATGCGCGCAACGAATGCCTGCGCATGGGCGAGCGTGTAGGGATGGGGGATCGATGCCGTGTTCTCGGCGATCGTTTTGTCATTGGCGAGACGGGCAATGCCGACGGCATCTTCCGCACGCGGACGGCACAGCACCAACCTGCCCGTCCTGAGGATACTGCTCTCGTGTTCGCTGAATTCCAGCAGAGTTTCGCAGACCATGTCACCAGCTCCAGATGCGACGAAGGGGAGGCGGTGCCCGTCTCCCCTTCGAATTCCGGAGCTCATTTCGGCTCCCCCGGGTCAACTGACACCGGCGGATCCGTCGCTCGATCCGCCTTTTATTCCGCAGCCTCGGCCATAGCCGGGGCAACCGTCACATACGTGCGGCCATTGGCTTTCGATACGAACTGAACTTTGCCGTCGATGAGGGCAAAGAGCGTGTGATCGGTACCCATGCCGACGTTCGCGCCGGGATGCCATTTGGTCCCGCGCTGTCGCACGATGATGTTGCCCGCGATGACCGCCTGGCCACCGGACTTCTTCAGACCAAGGCGTCGGCCGTCGGAATCGCGGCCGTTGCGCGAAGAACCGCCTGCTTTCTTATGTGCCATCGATCTTACTCCTCGGTCTTGGCCGCTTCGTCAGCGGCCTTTTTCTTCGCGGCCGGCTTCTTGGCCGGAGCCTCTGCATCGCTCTTGGCCGGAGCGGCCTTCTTGGCCGCCTTCGGCTTCGCGTCCGCTTCCTGGCCCTTGGCCAGGATGTCCGTGATCAGGATCACGGTGTGCTCCTGACGGTGGCCGCGCTTGCGCTTCGAATTCTGACGCCGGCGCTTCTTGAACGCGATGACCTTGTCGGCACGGTTGTGCTCGACGATTTCGGCCACGACACGGGCGCCTTCCACGAAGGGGGCGCCGAAGCTGGGCGTATCGCCGCCCAAGGCGAGGATTTCGCCGAGTTCGACGGTCGAACCCACATCGCCCGCAATGCGGCCGATCGTGAGCTTCTGCTGGGCGGCGACCCGATACTGCTTACCGCCGGTCTTGATGACTGCGAACATCGTTTTTCTCCCGTGTTCGATTCCCGTCTCGAAGGACGAGCTTCTTGGCAGCCTGAGGATGAAATGAATGAACGCGGGAAATTGAATCCCCGCGCCTTCGGCGTCTCAATACTCTCTTGGAAGGCCCCGCGTCAACCGAACCCGGCCGAAAACTGCAGACTTTGGCTTGTGCGGCGCAAGCCACCCGTATACATCACCGGCTCCCATCGAGATACCGGGGCCGCGGAGAGGTGCCAGAGTGGTCGATTGGGACGGTCTCGAAAACCGTTGTGCCCGCAAGGGTACCGTGGGTTCGAATCCCACCCTCTCCGCCATCACGCCATGAAGGCGTTGACCTGTCATAAGAGTCTGCGATCGTTGGCGATCGGGACGACATCGATGGGCGTACCGGCACATCTCTGTTGACGGCGGGTTTTACAGACCTGCGGGCCCAGGCTCTAAACTTACCTTTAACCTTGATCGGTCATTTGGTTAGACCAGCAGTGGCTTCGCGCGGGCGATACCCGCCGTCGCGCGAGAGTGGCATATCCATGCGTCTGATCGTCGGTACAATCATCGTCTTTGTCTGCGTGTTCGGCGGCTACGCGGCGATGGGTGGCCACCTCCTTGTCCTTTGGCAGCCGTTCGAGTTTGTGATCATCCTCGGCGCAGCGATCGGCGCCTTCATCATCGGCAACCCCGCACCGGTGCTCAAGGCCGTGCCCGCCATGCTCGGCACGCTCGTGAAGGGCACCAAGTACAAGAAGGAATGCTATGTCGAACTGCTGGGGATGCAGTATTCCTTGTACAAGCTTGTGAACCAGAAGGGCCTGCTCGCAGTCGAGCAGCACATTGAAAACCCGAGCGATTCGAAGCTGTTCAATGCCTTCCCGACGTTTGCCGCGAACCATCATGCGGTCGAGTTCGTCTGCGACTACATGCGCATGGTGACGATGGGTGCCAACAACGTCCACGAGATCGACGCTCTCATGGACGAGGAAATGGAGACGCATCACCAGGAGCAGGAGCGGATCGTTTCGTCCATGCAGTCCATCGCCGACGGAACACCGGCGCTCGGCATCGTCGCCGCCGTGCTCGGCGTGATCAAGACGATGGGTGCGATCACAGAGCCGCCAGAGGTGCTGGGCCATCTGATCGGCGGCGCGCTCGTCGGCACGTTCTTCGGCGTCTTCGTCGCCTACGGCTTCTTCGGGCCCATGGCGCAGTCACTCAAGGCTATCTTCGAGGCGGAATCCAAATACTACCTTTCACTCAAGGTGGGGCTCCTCGCCCACATCAGTGGCCAGCCGTCGGTGATGGCGGTGGAATTTGCCCGCAAGGCCCTGATGAGCGACGTCCGCCCGACCTTCCGCGAAGTGGAAGAGGCAACCGCCAACCTGCCCGCCAACATCTAACGCAATCGCCAGCAGGACCTCGATGGCCGACCCCAACCAGCCGATCATTATCAAGAAAATCAAGAAAGCCGCTCACGCGCACCACGGCGGGGCCTGGAAGATCGCCTATGCGGACTTCGTGACCGCCATGATGGCGTTCTTTCTGCTGATGTGGCTGATCAACATGACCACACAGGAGCAGAAGATCGGCCTGTCGGAATACTTCGCGCCGGGCAGCACCAGTGGGGCCGGCGGCGTTTTGGCGGGCACGGCTCCAGGCAATGAAGGCAACAAGTCCACGGTGCTCCCCAACGCGTCGAGGGATCCGGCCGAGCGGGACGACGGAGGGCGCCCGACCAGTTCGGGCCGCACCATCGACCGCGACGTCAGCCGCCCGGCCGCCGACGCGCAGGCCAACCAGAGCGCCATGGCCAGCATCCGGCAGGCGCTCCAGAAGATGCCCGACATCACCGAGCTGTCGAACAACATCGTGATCGAGCAGACCGAGGAGGGGGTGAACGTTTCCCTCGTGGACGAGGACGGCCGCTCCATGTTCCCAGAGGGCTCGACAAGCCCCTACGAGCGCACCCGGCGCGTGCTGGAGGCGCTCGCGCCCGCCCTGAGCCTGCTTCCCAACCGACTGTCTGTCACCGGCCACGCGGCCGCCGCGCGCCCGGGCTCGGTGGAGGCCGTCGATCCCTGGAGCCTGACCGCCGGGCGCTCGCTTGCCGTGCGCGAAGTCCTGCTTGGTGCCGGGCTCCCCAACGACCACTTCGTCTCCGTGACTGGACGCGCCGACACCGAGCCGGTCTACCCCGACAATCCCTACCTCGCGCCGAACCGGCGGGTGACGATCACACTGCTCAATGCTGCGCCGCCGCTGCCCCCGAGCGTCGTTCGCTGACGACAAGGCGCCTGAGGCGCCTCAGAGTCCGTTTGAGATTGAGCTCAGTGGCTGACACGACGTAAGACGCGCGCGATGAAGCCGCGGCGGGATGAACCGCCGTGCCGAACGACACCCGCGTCTGCCTCAACGCCGTTGCGGACAGGCGGCAGGTCACACAGCACAGGTTCGTCAGCGTGCGTTCGGGCATCGCCACCTGTGATATGCTTGCCGCTCGGCGCGCAATCATGACGCGCTGCAACACGATCGGAAACACCATGCAGTTCCCAGATGGAACGAAGGCCGGACTCTACGGCGCCGTAGCAGGAGCCGTCGTGGTGGCGGTGGTCGGGTTCACCTTGCTCGGATGGACGACGGCGGGAACCGCTCAACGGAACGCCGATGCGGCGACATCCACCGCACTCCTCGCGGCCATGACCCCCTATTGCGTGGCAACATCCAACGACCCCGCATCGGCCGCCACTCTCGCGGAGATCAAGTCCACGAATTCGTTCTCCGCCCAGCGCGACCTAATCGAGAAGGCGGGATGGGCAACTCCGATGGGCGGGACTGAACCCAACCGATCTGTCACCGATGCCTGTCTTCGCGCCATTACGGCGAAGATCTAAAAAACTCGCCCCGGCCAGCCCTTCGGCCCCGGGGCGAATTTCGTCCGATCTTTTGTATGTATTTTGCGACGGCCCACAGCGCCCGGCGCGAAATTTCTCCGCCGACGCACCAGGGTGATGGCCTCCATCGCCAGGCTCAGGCGAAGGACGCGAGGAGCGACTTCGGCACCTTGCAGATATAGCTGTATTTCGGATTGACCATCTGGGTGCAGCGCGCTTCGGCGATCTGCCCGAGCAGCATGTACGCCTCCGGTTCGGGAATGCCGTATTCGTCGTTCAGCCAGTAGATCATTTCCTGAAACGCGATCCGCATCGCATCTTCCAGCGGCCGCGCGCAGCCGGTCGTGCAGATATGCGTTGCCGTCTCGATGCGCGGATGGATCAGCCGCTTCGGCGCCTCCGACAGCGAGACGCGCACCGTCAAGGTCGCCGCGATCTCGGTCGCGCCCATGCCGTTGGCTTCTCCGTCGCCCTGGATGGCGTGGCAATCGCCGAGAAACAGATGGGCGCCGTCATGCTGGACACGGAACATCACCGTGCTGCCGGTCGTGACTTCCTGAATGTCGAGATTCCCGCCGTGCGGGCCGTTGTCGACTGTCAGTACAGCCCCGTGCACCGGGGCGACACCGATCACCCCGATCATCGGGCGGACCGGCAGCTTGACCTTGTCGTTCCAGTGCACGAAGCCGTCCTTGACCTCCATCACGCGCGTCTGGTGGCCGAACTCCTTCTGCCGCACCCAGTCCGGGAACATGCCGACGCCGGGCCAGAGCGCCGTGAAGCCGAGTGTGTCGAGCTTCATGTCGAGAATTTCGACACTGAGCATGTCGCCCTTCTTTGCACCGACCACCTCGATCGGCCCTGTCGCGCCGTTCACGAACGGAAACTCGACATCGTCCGGCGTGAGCTGCTGTCCGACAGCCTTGATCGTTCCGTCATTGGCGTTGATCGCGCAGTCCACCACGGCCGTCTCGCCGGGGCGGATCCGGGCGATGAAGGAATCGCCTGCGGACAGCGTGTACTTGATGTTGCCGAGTTTCGGGACGTGCAGCGTCATGATCGGACTCTTTGCATGTGTTGGCTCAACCGGCGCGGCGCCACGGCGTCAGTAGCCGTTCGACGCGTCCGACAATGAAGGTCAGGACAAGGGCAAGGGCGATCGTCGCGACGAGTTCCGCGAAGACCTTTGGGATGATGTACAGAGACCCAGCCTTGAAGATCGCGTGGCCAAGGCCTTCGGAGGACGACATGAACTCGCCGACGATGGCGCCGATGAGCGCAAAACCGACGGTCAGCCTCAGCCCGGCGAAGATGTCGGTCAGCGAGGCCGGCACGACGAGCTTGCGGAATATCTGGAATTTCGAGGCGCCCAATGTACGCATCAGGTTGATCTGATCGTCGTCGACGCCGGTCGCGCCCTTGTAGGACGTGACGAGTGCGACCACGACGACGGAGAGCGTCGACATCGCGATCTTCGAAGACAGCCCGGTGCCGAACCAGATGATCACGATGGGAGCCAGCGCGATGATGGGGATCGAGCCGACCGCGATGACGAACGGCTGCACGACACGCGATACGAAACGCGAATACCAGAGCGCGAGGCCCAGCGCGGTGCCGATGATGTTTCCGATAAGAAAGCCGAGCACGGTTTCGAGCCCGGTGACGTAGGAATCGCGCCAGACGCTGCCGTCGCGAAACATCTGCGCGAGATGACCGCCGATCGCCGAAGGCGAGCCGAACATGAAGGCCGCCTGGCTGCTTGAGCTGACGCCATACTCCCACAGGCCCAGCGCCGCGGCGAGAAGCGCCATCTGCGTCGCGAGCACCGCGGTGGAGACGCGCAGGCTGCGCCGCCGCGCGCTGCGGTGTGCGGCGACGAGTCTTTGTTCGTCGGCAATCGGTGGCGGTGCTTCGTGTTTCATTGACGGGCCACGTCGAGATCGGCCCAGATCTGCCGCACATAGCCGACAAAACGCGGGCTCTCACGCGCGGCGATCATGTCCGCACGCTCGACGCCGAGATCGATCTCATAGATCTTCTTTACCCACGTCGGGCGCTTCGACAGCACGATCACACGATCGGAGACGGACACCGCCTCCTCGATGTCGTGCGTGATGAGCAAAGCCGAGCGGCCTGAATTGCGCACGAGTTTCACCGTGTCGCTTTCGATCACCAGCTTGGTCTGGAAATCGAGGGCCGCGAAGGGCTCGTCGAGCAGCAGAACATCCGGTTCGTGCACAAGCGTGCGCGCGAGCGCCACGCGCTGGCGCATGCCGCCGGACAGTGTGGACGGATAGGCATCGGCAAAGCCGTGCAGTCCGAGCTGGTCGAGCATCGCCCGCGCGCGGTCTTCCGCCTTCACCCTGTCGATGCGACGAATCTCGAGACCCAGCAAGACATTGGCGAGCGCCGTTCGCCACGGGAACAGCAGATCCTTCTGGAGCATGTAGCCGACATTGGCCGGCTGGCCGCTCGTCTCCGCGCCGTACCAGCGCACCGAACCCGTGTCGGGCGGCAGAAGTCCGCACAGGACATTGAGCAGGGTTGTCTTTCCGCACCCCGAAGGCCCGACAACGCTGACCACTTCACCGCGGTGAAGCGTCAGGCTGATGTCGCCGATGACCGGCACCACGCCCCGCGTGCCGACATAGGTTTTCGACACGCCCTGGACATGGAGGGGCGCCGCGTCCTGACGCGGCGCTTCCCCGACGATTGCATGGGCCGCCATCGTCCTCATCATCCCAGCGAGGCGATGGCCTTCTCGGCGAATGAATTGTCGATGATCTCCGCGAACGGCACTGTGCCCTTCACGTTCTTGAGGTAGACCTGCATGTCCATCAGGTTCTTCCACTGATCTTCCATCGTCTTTACGGACTGCGCCGGGATTTTGTACTGAAGCTGCGCGTCGATCGCCTTGTCGACGACATCGCCCGGAAGATCAGGGAACTCCTTGCGCGCGACTTCCTTGGCATAGGCCGGATCGGCGTAGGTCTTGCGGGAGGCTTCCTCGAACGAAGTCACCAGCGCCTGAACCATGTCCGGATCCTTTTCGATCGTCGTCGGCAGGACCATGATGCCGGTGTTGCAGAACGGCCCGATATAGTTCGAGAAGTCGAACACCACTTTCGACCCCTGCGCCTCGGCGGCGGCAACGCTCGGCTGATAGGCCACCGCCATGTCGGCCTGACCGGCGAGCATGGCGCCGATCTCGGTGCCCGGATTGACCGGCACGATGGTGACGTCGGTGCCGAGCTTGAGCCCGGCCGCCTCGACCATGCGCTTGGTGACGGAGAAATTGGTGTTCGGTTCGGGGCTGGTGACGACCTTCTTGCCTTTCAGCATCTTTGGGTCGGTGAAGGGCTCCAGCGTCTTGGAGACGCCGAAATAATGCGCCCGCTGGACGACCGTACCGACGACCACGCCCGGGCCGCCGTTCTCGCGGGAAATCTGCGCCATGGTCGCATCGCCGATGGCGAAATCGGCCGAACCGCCGAGCACGGCCGCGAAGGTCTGCGTGTCGCCGCCGGCGGCGCTGACCTTCATGTCGAGGCCGTGCTTTTCGAAGATGCCGGCATGCATGCCGACATAGAGATTGATGTAGCCGAGATTGTGCACCGCTTCGCTGAAGTTCACGGTCTTCAGACCGGCCGCCGACGCACGGCCGATCAGCGCCGGCGCAGCCAGCCCGGCGACGGCGGCCGCCGTCGAAACCTTGAGAAATGACCGACGGTCAAAGCGCCCATCTTTCATTGAAAAACCTCCGGAAAAGTGACGCCCTTCAAGGCGTGGATGGCAGCATGATGCCCCTCCGCGCGGGTCGCTCAAGGCGAAGATATTCGCTGTCTTGCGAGGGGGTTGGCGCATTCCTCGCCACATCGCCGGCATTCGCAGGCGCAGGTTGCCGCGAGTGGTGTCCGCAGCTGCCGAATTGCGGGTTCTGGCCGGCCATACTGGCGAGAGTGCCATTATCGCCTGCGGCACCGGCTAACTTTTAAGCAGCGATTGCCCGTCAGGGACGCGCCCGCAGCGAGGCGTAGTACAGCATCCCGCCGCGCGACCCCGGAGCGACGCATTGCTGCTCCTCTTGCCGATCCGGCGGCGATGGCCTGACCGATCCCCTGCACCGGGCCGGGCCGGGCCCCCGCACCAGATCTTCCAGCACCGCCCGCAACCGGCGGTTCTCGATCTGGAGTGCCCGCATCTCGGAAAGCTCGGCAGGCTCCATCCCACTGAAGCGCTGGCGCCAGCGGTAGAACGTCCGCAGGGAAATGGCCGCGGTGCGGCAGATTTCCGAAACCGGCGCGCCCCCGTCGGCCTCACGCAGGAGGCGGATGATCTCGTCGTCCGTAAATTGGGAGCGTCTCATACTCATGTCCCAAAGTGCGCTTGCGATAGAACAGCGACCCATCCAAGCAAGATGCGCGCCGGAGTTTGGCATCCATGCTGCATCACGGCGCGAGGGTCTTTGCTTGCGGACCCCTGGGGAGCACATGTCGCGGCGATACGAGATACCGGCCACGCCGGAAAACATGGTCTGGGGCTATCTCGATTCGAACATCGCCCCTGTTCTCGAAGTCGATTCCGGAGATGTCGTCACGCTGCACTCGTTTCCGGCGGGCGGAGAGGACGTGCTGCCTTCCGATGCGTCACGGGTGAGCCCGGACTATCGCAAGGCACTCGACAGCATGACGCCCGGCCCGGGGCCGCATTTCATCACAGGGCCGGTCTATGTCCGCGGCGCGCAGATCGGGTCGGTGCTGCAAGTCGATATCCTCGACGTCCAGATCACGCAGGACTGGGGGTTTGTGGCTCTGCTGCCGCTGACCGGCACGCTCCCCGGCGAATTCCAGGATTATGCGATGATCCACCCAAGGATCGATCGCCAGCGCAACACCGCGACAATGCCCTGGGGCACCGAGATCGCGCTCGACCCGTTCTTCGGCATCATCGCGACCGCGCCGCCGCCTGCCTGGGGCCGTGTCGGATCGCCCGTGCCGCGCAGCTTCGGCGGCAATATGGACAACAAGGAATTGCGGCCGGGATCGACGCTCTATCTGCCAGTGTTTAACGACGGTGCGCTGTTCTATGCGGGGGACGGCCATGCGGTTCAGGGCGATGGCGAGGTCTGCATCACCGCGCTGGAGACCGGCGTCTCGGGCTCGTTCCGGCTGACGGTGCGCACGGACATGTCGCTCGTCTGGCCATTCGCGGAGAACGCGACGCACCTGATCTCGATCGGCCTCGACGAAGACCTCGACGATGCCGCGCGTCAGGCGGTGCGCGAGATGATCAAGCATGTCTGCCAGCGTTCGAAGATGACGCCGAACGAGGCCTATATGATGTGCTCGCTGGTCGGCAATCTTCGGATCACGCAGATGGTCGACGGCAACAAGGGTGTGCACATGATGTTCCCGAAGGCCTATCTCTAAAGCCTCCGGGTCGCATTCGGGCGAGGCGTCAGAGGACTGATTTGGCGAGCATCATGTGCACGCCCTTGTTGCCGTCCACGGTCTGGGTGACGCGCAGGTTTCCCGCGAGCGAGCAGAGCATGTACGCCTGATTGCGGTTGAGATTGGTGCGCTCGCAGATATGCTTCACCATCTCGCGGACCGCCTGCTTCATCGCGTCGTCGAGATCTTCGTCGAGACCGATCGAGATCAAGTGCGTCTTGCTCTCGGCGAACGGCCAGTCGTAGCGGAGGTCCTTGCGGACGGTCAGACGGAAGCTGCCGCTGAGGCCGGTTTCGAGGGCGGTGATGCAAACCTCGCCGTCGCCTTGCACGCCGTGGCCGTCGCCGGCATAGAACAGAGCGCCCTTGTTGTAGACCGGCAGATAGAGCGTCGTGCCCGGCTTGAGTTCCTTGTTGTCCATATTACCGCCGAAGCTGCGCGGCACCGGCGAGCCGACACGGCCCCAGGCGGGGGGCGGCGCGGTCGCGATTATGCCAAAGAACGGATCGAGTTCGATCTCGGTGCCCCACGGCATGATGCAGACATTCCTGTCATGATCGACCTTGGGATGGATCGTCTCATAATCCGTGAATTCATCGGGCAGCGTGCCGAGCAGCGGCAGGATGGCGACGAAGCCCCAGTCCTGATTGATCTTGGCGTCGATGATGTCGACCTGCAGCACGTCGCCCGGCTCGGCGCCGCGCACATAGACCGGCCCTGTGATGAAGTGCGGTCCGCCGCCCTGCTGCAACGCATTGAGCGCCGCCGTATAGGCCTCCGGCACTTCCAGATCGCCGTCCGGCGGCAGCGCTTCGGGACCACCCGCCGGGAAGGAGTGCAGCCGCACCACATCTCCGGAATTGACCTCCAGCACCGGCTCGCGCTGGCTGTCGAGATAGCCCCAGACCATGTTCTCGGGCGTGGCAGGGATCTCGTAGCTACGGGACATCATTCTCTCCTTGGAACTCAAACGGCTATGTGGCGGGACAGGGCATCGTGGGTCATGGCCTCGCCGCTCCCCTGCTCGATGACGGCGCCGCGCGACAGCACGACGAATCCGTCGGCGAGGCGGATCGCGAAATCGAGGTATTGCTCGACGAGAAGGATCGACATCCGCCCCTTGAGCGAGGAAATCGCGGCTTCGATCGTCTTTACGATGGACGGCTGAATACCCTCGGTCGGCTCGTCGAGAATGAGAAGTCTCGGCTGGGTGACGAGCGCGCGGGCGATGGCGAGTTGCTGTTGCTGGCCGCCGCTGAGCTGGCCGCCGGTGCGGTGCCAGAACTCCGTCAGAATCGGGAACAGCGCGACCGCCTCGTCAATACCCTCGCTTCCGGTGCCATGGGCGCGCGCGGCGGCGAGCACGTTCTCGCGGACACTCAGTTCGGGGAAGATTTCCCGACCCTGCGGCACGTAAGCGAGGCCATGCTGCGAGCGGCGATGCGGCGACCAATCGGTGATGTCGGCGCCGCCGAACGAAACGGTGCCCGAGGTCGGCGCGAGCAGGCCCATGAGGCAGCGCAGCAATGTCGTCTTGCCCGCGCCGTTGCGGCCGAGGACCGCGAGGCAGGCACCGTCATCGACGGTCAACGAGACGCTCCTGAGCACCTGGGCGCTGCCGTAATGCTGATCGAGTGTCTGGACGACGAGAGCCATGGTCAACGCCCCAGATAGACTTCGACGACACGCGCATCCTGGCGGACGCGGCTCATCGGGCCTTCGAACAGAGTGCGGCCCTCGTGCATGACCGTGACCTTGTCGGCGATCTCCTCGACGAAGCCCATGTCGTGCTCGACCACGACGATCGCCCGATCAGGGCGGCGAAGCGCGCGGATGAGCGCGGCGGTGCGCTGACGTTCCTCGTCGGTCAGCCCGGCCACCGGCTCGTCGAGCATCAGGATTTTCGGGTCGGAAGCGAGCACCATTCCGATCTCGAGCCATTGCTTCTGCCCATGCGCCAACGTGCCGGCCAGCCGGTCGGCGAGGTCGCCCAGATTGACCATTGCGAGGACGTCCTCGATGCGGCCGGGCGGAGCCTTGGCGGCGGGGATGGCAAGTCCGAGTTCGATGTTCTCGCGGACGGTGAGCACCTCGAAGACGCTCGGCTTCTGAAACTTGCGGCGCACGCCCTTACGGGCGATCTGCGCTTCGCTCAGCCCGGTGAGGTCGGTGTCATCGAGCACGATGCGGCCGGCCTTTGCGGGCGTGACGCCGGCGACGACATTGAGCACGGTCGACTTTCCCGCGCCGTTCGGCCCGATCAGCGCCCGCACCTCGCCGTAGTCGATGGCGAGCGAAAGACGATCGACGGCGCGGAAGCGGCCGAATTCGACCTCCAGCCCGTCGATGACAAGAGCCGTGCCGCCGCTCATTTCGCGCCTCCCAGAGAGGCCAGCAGACGCGGCTTCCATTTGAGGCCGGCAAGATCGAGCAGGCCATTCGGAAAGACCAGAACGATCAGAACGACGAGGCCGGACAGGATGAACGGCCACACTTCCGGCGCGGCCGCCGACAGCCAGAATTTCAGCGCGTTGACCGCGAGCGCTCCGATGACCGCGCCGGTCAGATAGCCGCGGCCGCCGACCGCGACCCAGACCGCGATTTCGAGCGACAGCTCGGGCGACAGGACACGCGGATTGATGATGCCGACCTGCGGCACGTACAAGATGCCGGCAATGGCGGCGATGACGGCCGACAGGCACCAGATCGCGAGCTTGAGCCAGAGCGTGCCGTAGCCGAGCGAGCGCAGCCGCACCTCGTCGTCGCGCGCCGCGACCATCATCCGCCCGGTGCGGCTCGTGACGAGCAGTCGGCAGCCGATCAGCACCGCGATCAGGACGATGATCGACACCACCGCCATGCCGACGAGCGTGCCCGGCTGCCCGGCCGGCCAGCCGAAGACCAGCGAGAAGCCGGTCATGCCGTTGTTGCCGCCGAAGCCGGTGTCGTTCCGGAACATCAGCAGCATGGCGACGTAGACAAGCGCCTGACTGATGATGGCGAAATAGACGCCGCCGACCTTCGAGCGGAACGAGACATAGCCGAAGACGAACGCGACGAACGCGGTGACGCCAAGCGCGAGCAGAAGTGCATACGGCGCGTTCGACAGCCCCGCCCAGTAGAGCGGAAACTCCTGCCAGCCCATGAACTGCATGAAATCCGGCACGATGCCGGTGATCTCATAGGAGTGCTTGAGAAGGTGCATCGCGGCGACATAGCCGCCGATGGCGAAGAACAGGCCGTGGCCGAGGCTGAGGATTCCGAGATAGCCCCAGATCAGGTCGAGCGAGACGGCAAGAATCGCGAAGGTTGCGAGCTGGCCGATGGCGTTGACCATGTACGGGCTCAGCATCGAGGTGCCGCCAGACAATGCGATGACGATCGCAGCCACGGCACACAACGCGATGAGAGCGGCGAAGCTTCGGTCGGCGAAGAGCGTCTTCATCGGCGCCGCCCCTTCGCGGTGAACAGGCCCTCGGGCCGCCATTGCAGGAAGGCGATGATGAGGAACAGCACGATCACCTTGGCCGCGACCGCCCCCCAGAGCGGCTCGATCAGGACGTTGATCTGTCCGACGCCGAGCGCGGCGACCAGCGTGCCGCCGATCGTACCGACACCGCCGAGCACCACGACCATGAAGCTGTCGATGATGAAATTGCCGCCCATCTGTGGATTGACGTTGTAGATCGGCGAGAGCGACAGCCCGGCGAGGCCGGCAAGACCTGAGCCGAGACCGAAGGCCATCATGTCGATCTTGCGGGTCGGAATGCCGATACAGCCTGCCATGTCGCGGTTTTGCGTGACCGCGCGGATGTTGAGGCCGAGCCCGGTGCGGTTCACCACAAGCCATGTCAGCGCCAAAGTGATCGCGGCGAAGGCGATCGCGAACAGCCGGTTCCAGGTGACGATGAAATCGCCGACCACCGGCACGCCGCCGGTGATGTAGAACGGCGTCAGGAATTGCAGGTTCTGCGTGCCGAAGGTTACGCGGACGAGGTTGATCAGGAACAGGCTGATCGCCCATGTCGCGAGCAGGCTCATCAGCGGTCGCTTGTAGAGGTGACGCAGGATCGCCGCTTCGAGGAGGACGCCGATGCCCGCGGTGACGAGGAAGGCCGGAACGACGGCGATGAGCAGGTAGTAATCGGCGATGCCGGGCGCGATGGATTTTAACGCTTCCTGCGTGAGCCAGGTGACATAGGCGCCGATCATGATCAGTTCACCCTGGGCGAGATTGATCACGCCCATCAGGCCAAAGATGACCGACAGCCCGATCGCCGCCATGAACAGGATCGAGGCAAAGCTGAGCCCGTTGTAGAGCGTCGACAACACGTCGCCGATCAGGATGCCCTGCCCGACACGAGCCAGCGCGGCGTCGACGGTGAGCCGGAACGTCTCGTCGGATGTGTAGGCCGGATCGGCCTGCAGAGCGGCGATCTGCGTCTGTACGCGGCGGTTCGGCGTGGAGGCCAGCCGCTCGACGGCTGAGATCCGTTTCGAGATGTCCGGGGAGTTCAGCGCGGAGATCTGCGCGGTGCTCTCGATCTCGGCTTTCAGGCCGGCATCGCTTTCGCCGGCGGCGGCCTGCTCGAACACCTCAACGGGCACGCTCGCGGCCTTGCGGCCGAGCGCGGCCAGCGCCTGCCTGCGGATGGTCGGCGTGGCGCCGATGCGAAGACGCAGCGCGGACTGGGCAAGTTCCAGTATGGCGCGGCTCCTGAGATTGAGGACCGGAACTTTCGACAGGTCCGGTACGGACGCCGGCTCAAGCGTCACGGCGCTGCGGACCGCGCCATCACCTTCGACGACGGACTGCGCCGGGTCGGCCGCGCATTTCAGCCGGCGGTCGAGCAGCGCCGAGATCACGGTCTCCATCCAGGGAAGTTCGGCCGCATCGGGCTGCCCCGCGCCGGCAAGAATGCGACTCCCGGCATCGCCGGTCGCCGCCGCATTGCCGCACAGCCTGGCGACGAGATCCGCCCGGCCAAGGTCTTGCGCCGACGCGCCCGCGGCGAACGCCATTGCGAAGAGCCAGCCTAGGATCAGCGGTCGGATCATGAACATCGCGAAACGAGAGGTAAGCGGACCCGCCGCGCGCGCCGTGACGGAACGGCGGCGGGCTTTTTGCTCAGTACTGGCTGAACGGGATCGGCTTCGGCGTATCTTCCGACTGCCAAAGGATGTCGAAGCCCTGCGCCTCGTTGACCGAACCGATGAACACGCCGCGATAAACGTAATTGTTCTCGGCCGTCATCTTCAGCTTGTAGCCCGACGGGCAATCGAAGGTGATGCCGTCGAAGGCCGAGCGGACCTGCGGCACCTCGAACGAACCGGCCTTATTGGCGGCGAGAGCCCAAAGATGGACAGAGTCATAGGCCGAAACCATCGGGTCGATGACCACGTCGGCCTTGAACGGCACCTTCTTGGCGTCGACGTAGCCGGCCCAGTCCTTCAGGAACTTCTCGTTTGCGGGACCTGCGGCTTTCTGCAGGTAGGCCCAGCAATTGAGGTGGCCGACGAGCGGCGCGGTGTCGAGACCTTCGAGATCCGCTTCCACGACGTCGAGCCCGAGCACCGGAACGTCGGTAGCCTTGATGCCCTGGTTGATGAATTCGCGGAAGAAGTCCGGGATTGAGGAACCGACCGTCGTCAGGATCACGACCGGCTGGCCACCGGGCTCGTCGGCGAAGGCACGGATCTGGTTCACCAGCGTCTGGAAGTTCGAGAAGCCGAGCGGGACATACTCTTCCTTCCACGCCGTCTCCGGAATGCCCTTGGACGTGAAGTAGCCCTTGAGCTGCTTGTTGATCGTGCGCGGCCAGACATAGTCCGAACCCAGCATGAAGAAGCGCTTGGCGGTGACACCCTCGTCGCTCATCAGATAATCGACGGCGGGCAGCACGGAACTCGCCGGCGGCGAGTTGACGTAGACGACATTCTTCGAGTTCTCGTCGCCCTCGAAGTGGAGCGGATAGAACAGCAAGCCATCGGCCTGCTCGACGACCGGCAGCACCGATTTGCGCGAGACCGAGGTCCAGCAGCCGAACAGCGCCGAGACCTTCTCCTGCTGCAGCATCTGGCGGCCGATCTGGGCGTAGAGCGGCCAATCGGACGCCGGATCAGAGGTCACGACCTCGATGGTGGAGCCGTTGACGCCGCCCGCGGCGTTGATCTCGTCGGCGGCCATGCGGACGACATGGTTCAGACGGCCTTCGATGTTCGCCATCGTGCCCGATGAGGAGAAGAGGCAGCCGAGCTTCACGGTGCCCGCGGCACGCGCGGACGTGATCAGCGCCGGTGCGGCGAGATTGGTGAGACCGGCCGCCGCGGCGGCTCCGGCGGTGGATTTCAGAAAGGAACGACGTGAGAACCTGGTCATGGCTGACCCCTGCATTTCGGATGCAGGCAGCCTAGGAACTCACCGGCTCCGGGCAAGGCGATAAGATTCGCAAGCCGGTAGGCAATTGCACGAATTTTACGACAGGGCCCGGCGCAGTGTCATTTTTGACATTTTGACACCGGAATGGCGCGACGATCCGTCGAATTCGAGCCCACTCGTCAAGCCGGCATCTTGGGACTATCGTATCTTTACCGAATGGGCAGTCGACCAAGGGCTGGTGCGGGCAATGAGACGCTCAGGTCACACAGACGACGAGATCACATTCCTTTTGGCTGAGGCGGAAGCCGGCATTCCGATCGATGACATCTGCCGCGCCGCCCACGTGTCGCTGCGGACGTTCTACCGATGGCGCAAGCGTTTCGGCGGCCTCGACCGCCCCGCGCTCTACCGGCTGAACTCTCTCGAAGATGAAAACCGCCGGCTTCGGCGTCAGCTCGATTATCTGATGCGGCTGCGCGAGCACTCCGCCCATTTCGCGGGAGAGAGCGGTAGCCACGGCCGCATGGAAGTGGGTGTGTCGCGATCCAGGGACGTCAACGCCGCAACCGGTGCGCCGCCCCCGGCGGCGAACGAAGGGGTGTCGCTCGGGCGCTTTTCGGGCCTGAGGACCGGCCGCTAGGCGGGCCATTTCCTACGCTTTTAAACCCACGTGGCGCGCGCCGGCGGCCAGAGAACGGCGCGCACGATTCGTCCGTCCTGTGTGACGACGGAGCATGTGCGCCGGACCGTCAGATTGCCCGGGATTTCGAGCGTGAACGATGACGGCAGCTTTTTTTCGCGGCCCAGTTCGAGAACCGCCACGCCCTCTTCAACCGCAAGGAGGTGGCACATGGTCTGGTCGTCGCCCGCCACGATCCAGCCCGCGATCCTCACGACGCGTTGCTTTCGACAAACCTGAGCAGCGCGCGTTCATCGAGCGGCGGCGAAAACAGATACCCTTGCGCCGACCAACACCCGGCATCGCGCAGCGCGTTTCGCTCGGGCGTCGTTTCGACGCCCTCTGCCGTGACCATGCTTCCGAGATCCCGGCCCAATCCGATGACCGCGCGCACAATGGCTTGCCTGCGGCTGTTCGCGTGCAGATCGCGCGTGAATGCCTGGTCGATCTTGATCTCGGAGACCGGAAACGCCTCGAGGTAGCGCAAACTCGAATAGCCGGTGCCGAAATCATCGACCGCGAGATCGACGCCGAGATCCCGAAGGCGCCGGAACGTCCGGAGATGGTTCGCCGAGCTCTCGAGGAAAAGGCTTTCGGTGAGTTCCAATGTCATCCAGTCCGGATCGACGCCAGCCTGCTTCAGAACCGTACTGACGAGCTCGGCCATGTCGTGATGCTGGAATTCGATGGGCGAGACATTGACAGCGACCCGAACGGGATGAGCGCGGTTGGCGTTCAGCCGTTTGGCAAATCGTGCTGCCTCCTGCAGTGCCCAATGACCAATCTCGACGATATGCCCCGTGTCCTCGGCAATGCCGATGAAGCGGTCCGGACTGAGCAACCCTTGAACGGGATGCTCCCACCTCACGAGACCCTCGACGCCGATTATCGCACCCGTATCCAACCGGACTTTCGGCTGGAAATGCAAAACGAACTCACGATCGACGACCGCACTCCCGAGGTCCTCGGTCAACTGCATTCGCGTACGCATCTTCTCATCGGTCTCTGCGGAGAAGACGCTGATACCGCGCGCGTGCGGGCTCTTTGCCTCGTGCAGCGCAACGCCTGCGTTGCGGATCAGAGTTATCGGCTCCGAATCCGCCGTACCGACGGCATAACCGAGCGCGAAGGCCAGCTTTATGTCTCTCCCGTTCACGTCGAAGACGTGCCGCAAGGGATTTCGGATGCGCTCGACCGCGCCGGCGGCATCGCTTTCCGCAGCAAGGGGCACCGCAATCCCAAATTCGTTCGCACCGAGCCGGCCGATGACGGTGCCCGACACGCTTCGCAGGCGATCAGCAATTTCCGCCAGCAGCCGGTCTCCGGCGTCGTAGCCGTAACTGAAATTGATGTCGTGGAACCGGCGAATGTCGAGCTTGGCAACGAGGAGGATTGCCTCGCTCTGGATAAGACGCCCGATGCACTCCACGAAGTGCGTACGGTTCGCGGCGCCGGTCAGCGGGTCGCTTCGGTCTGACGGAGGCCCGTCCGTCTTCAGGGTCAACATCTGCACAAGGACCGCTACTAAGCTTGCGTCCTCACGAAGGCTTCTAATGACGGCAATAAGAGATCATCAACACCGTCTTCAGAAACACGCATCGGGAGAGCGCCAGCGCCAATTTGCACACTGGAGGCTATCCAAACGGCGCGCTATCAAATCGGCTTTGCAGGAACAAATTATCGGCTAGCGCCCGAGGGCATTGATGCAATTGATATTTTCGACAGCCGACGTGCACCAGCGCGATCGGTTTGATTTTTGGCACAGCGTTGCGCGGAAAATAGTGATCGATCACGATTCCCGGCCGGCACGTCGGGACACCTTCAACGCGGCGCTTCGTGCGGGCCGTGTCGGAGGCATCGAGCTCATAGAGTTCAGCAACGCGCCGATGAATGTCGTACATACTTTATCTCATGCGCGGCAGGCGCCGGACGATGAAATTCTTTTGTGCCGCCAAAGCTCTGGGCAGCTCGTGCTCGAACAGGCCGGGCGCATGGTTTCGCTCGCCGCCGGCGAGATGACGGTCCTCGATCCGCGCTTGCCCTATACAGGCGACTTTTGCAGCAACTCTGAATTGCTTGTCGTCAAGGTCCCGCGCCGCCAGATTGAAGCGCGCGTTGGGCCGGTGCGAGAGATCGTCGCGCGTCCCATTCAACCAGCCGATTCCGTCACCGGACTGGCATCGGCGTTTTTATCGATGCTTCCGGCTTATGCGGAAGGTCTTCCTTCCGAAGCCAGGGAAACGATCGAAATTCAGGTCCTCGATCTTGTCTCTCTCGCTCTGAGAAGGACGATGGGAACACAGACCCCGCCGGAATCCCTGGCGCGCTCGGTTGTCCGCATGAGTGTGATTTCGGCCATCGAGGCGCGATTGCATGATCCCCGGCTCGATCCGGCCTCGGTCGCGGCTGCCGCCGGCATCAGTCTGCGCTATGCCAATTGCGCTTTGGCGGATATCGGCACGTCCATCCTGCGGTCGATTCAGGAACGGCGCCTGGCGCGGTGCCGAAGTGCGCTGGCGGACCCGGCGCAGGCTCACCGCAGGATCAGTGAAATCGCCTACAGCTGGGGGTTCAACGACATGACCCATTTCGGTCGGAAATTCAAAGAGGCCTTTGGGCTATTACCCAGTGAATTTCGGAGCTCCCAGACCGGCGCGACTGGAGCCGAGCAAAAAATGTAATCGCGAACATCGCCGGGCGTACCGGCGTCTGCCTTCGCGCGTCGCGGTCCTCAGCCTTTCACGCGCAGGAGGCCGACATCGAGGCATCCGTTGCTGAAGCCGGCTTCGCAGTAGGACAAATAATAATCCCACATGCGCCGGAAGCGCTCGTCGAAGCCGTATGTCTCGATGTCCGACCATGCGCTATGGAACCGGCGACGCCATTCCGCGAGTGTACGGGCATAGCTCTCGCCGAAAAATTCGACCTTTTGCAGATCCAGCCCCGCTTCCCCGATCTGGGTTTCGAGGATGCCCGCCGTGGGAAGCATGCCGCCCGGGAAAATGTAACGCTGGATGAAATCGGCATCCCGGCGATAGCGCTCGAAGCGATGCGGCGCGATGGTGATCGCCTGAATGACGGCGATCCCGCCCGGCCTCAGTCGACGGCGCAGAATCTCGAAATATTGCGGCCAGTATTTCTCCCCGACCGCCTCGATCATCTCGATGGAGACGATCCTGTCGTAGGTACCTTCGCAATCGCGGTAGTCTTCCAGACGGAAATCGGCCCGCTCGCTCTGGCCGATCGCGTGCAGGCGCCGGGCCGCGAAGTCATGCTGCTCCTCGGACAGAGTGAGGCCCGTCACATGGCATCCGTGCCGGCTTGTCAGGCGCTCGGCGACAGCGCCCCAGCCGCACCCGATTTCAAGAACGCGTTCGCCGCCCTCAAGCGCCAGATGGCCGACGATCCGATCGAGCTTGCGCTGCTGCGCGCTCTCGAGGTCGTCGCCCTGTTCATACATCGCCGAGGAATACTGCATCCCCGCGTCGAGCCAGCGGCGGTAGAACTCGTTTCCGAGATCGTAATGATGTCGGATGTTGCGGCGGCTGCCGCGTTTTGTGTTGCTGTGGACGATGTGCCAGAAGCGGCGCAGCGCGCGCGAGGCCGCGCTGCCGCCGACGCCGTCGATCGCCTGCCGGTTGACGACGAACACCGACAGCAGGGCCGGAAGATCGGGGCTCGTCCATTCCCCGTCCATATAGCTTTCGGCAAAACCCACGGCTCCGCCCGTCATCGTGCGCAGCACCGCGCGCCAGCTTGAAAGCTCGATCGCGGCGCAGGGCCCGCCGACGGATGCCGTGTGCTCGATGCGCTCGCCCGATGGAAGCGTCACCGCGAGACGGCCATGCTCAAGGCGAGCGAGGACCGCGCGCACAAACCGCTCGGCGGGCCGATGCCGCGCCGGAGCTCGCGCCGTGAGCTTTACAATGTTCTCGTTCATGCTCATCGATCAGTTGGCTTTCGACTGGACAATGGTCACCGGCCATTCGGGCGCCGGGGGACGGGGCGTGAGCCGCACGCCTTTCAGCCACAGCTTCAGCGCCTCCCAATGGATCGCGGCGATGACTTTCAGGGTCAGCAGCGGGTGAGACAGAGCGGTACGGACAAGAGTGTGATCGGACAGTTCTTTGCGCGTCGCCGTCATCGACGCCGAAATCAGAAGGCCTTCGGGGTCCGATCCACGCACGATGACCGACACGATCTCGCCGGGTTCCATCACGCGGAAGTCGTACATGATGTTCATGTCGATGAACGGCGAGACATACAGCTCCTTGCGCGCCGACTGCCGGATCGTCGAACGGCGCACGGCGGCGTCGGCATCGACCGCGATGAGATAGGAGTGCCGCTGCCCGAACGTGTTGGTCACTTCGTAAAGTATGGCCGCGAGCTCGCCAGAGGCGCGGTGGCAGAAATACAGGCTGATCGGGTTGAAGACATATCCGAGGACGCGCGGCATGCACAGAAGCCGGATGGGACCGCCCTGAATATCGATACTCGCGCGCGCCAGATGATGCTCGACTTGGTTCCGCAGGGGCTCGTCCGTCGCCGCGCCGTGGTCGCGATCGTGAAACGAGAAAAGATTGAAGACGTTGCGGCCGAAGCTGCGCAGCGCGCCGTCAAGACGGTCGAGTTCGTCGAGATCGAGAAGGAACCAGAACGCGCGATAATCCAGACGATGCTCGCGCGGGCGCACACGCTTGTGCATGACGCTTCCGATGTAGAGGCCGGACGCGAAACTCATGCCGCGATCCCTTCGGCGCGCGAGACCTGCGCCGAGACGTAAATACGCCCGCTTTCATTTTCGACGGTCCAGGGGCGGCGGACGCCGCCGAGCTGCTCGGCAACGGCGAGGCCGGCCTGAAGACCGTCCTCGTGAAAGCCCGCACCGAAATGGGCGCCGCAGAACCACGTGTTGCGCAGGCCCTGAAGCGACCAGATCTCTCGCTGCGCGTGCACCGCCCGCGCGTCGAAGATCGGGTGCTCATAGACCGTCGATGTAACAACGCTCTCCCGCCGCGGCTCGACCGGCGGATTGAGCGTGACGAACAGATCGCCCCCCGGGATGTTCTGCAGCCGGTTCATCCAGTAGGTGACGCAGAGATCGCCATCGTCTTCAAGATAGTTCCAGCTCGACCAGACGGCGCGTCGGGACGGCATCAGCCGCGCATCCGCGTGCAGCACCGCGCGGTTGCGGCTGTAGCGGAACGCGCCGAGAAGGCGCTGCTCCTCCTCACACGCGTCCGCCAAAAGCGAAAGCGCCTGATCGGCGTGCGTCGCAAGCACGACGTGATCATGTGTGGCGGTGGAGCCGTCGACCTTTTTTACGGCCACCTTTCCACTGGGCAGCCGCAGCACTTTCACGGCGCCTGTCGAGGTGCGGATGCCGGGACCGATCGCCTCGCAGAGCAAGCGCACGTAAGAGCGGCTGCCGCCTGTGACCGTGCGCCAGACCGGGCGCTCGCGGACCTGCAGAAGACCGTGATTGTCGCAAAAGCGGATGAAAGCGCCGGCCGGGTAGTCGAGAACGGCACGGGCGGGCGACGACCAGATCGCCGCCGCCATGGGCAGGAGATGATCGTCCCGGACCGCGCTCCCGTATCCCTTGCGCGCGAGATAGTCGCCGAGGGTGATGGACGGATCGTCGAGTTGGGCGATGTCGCCCGGGGCGTCGCGGTAAAAGCGCATGACACCCGCCAGCATGGCCCAGAAACGGGGCTTCAGCAGATTGGATTTCTGCGCGAACAGGCCACTGATGCCGGTGCCGGAATATTCCACGCGCCCGCCGCGCAGCGAAACGCCAAAAGACATGTCGGAGGGCTGCGTTTCGACGCCGAGATGCGCAAAGAGCGCCGTGAGATTTGGATAGGTCTTTTCGTTGTAGACGATGAAACCGGTGTCGACGGGGCGCACGCCTTCGGTGCCGGGGGCGAGCTCCGTGTTGGAATGGCCGCCGATGCGCGCATCCTTCTCGTAAACCGTCACCCGGTGACGCGAACCCAGCAGCCACGCACAGGACAGGCCCGAGATTCCCGAACCGATCACGGCAATGTCGAGCCCTTGTCCTGCCGGGCTGTGCGGGGCGGCCATGCGCTGTCCTCGTAGCAATTGCCCTCATCGGGCATTTCCGTAATTTGATACGCAGCCGATGCCGTGCTGGATCACACTGATCCAGCGACCCTCCTGTCGCGTATAAGGCGCATGTATGCCGCTCCCGTATCGTTGTTCGCCGCAACTGCTCCTCGATCTTTCCTGATGACAGAGAAGGAAGATTACGGACGTCTGATCGCGAGCGTCGCGTCTTCCCGCGACCGGGAGGCGTTCGCGCGCCTGTTCGCGCATTTTGCCCCGCGGCTGAAGAGCTATCTGATGCGATCGGGCGCGGGCGCCGCCGCGGCGGAGGATTTCGCGCAGGACGCGATGCTGAATGTCTGGCGGAAGGCCGCGCTCTACGACCCCGCACGGGCCTCGCCGTCGAGCTGGGTGTTCGCCATCGCCCGCAATCTGCGGATCGACGCCCTGCGCCGCGAGCAGCGGCGGACCTTCGTGCTCGACGCCAGCGATGAGCCGGACAGTTTGCCCCCGGCCGATGCCATCATGGCGGACCAGGAAACCGCACAGCGGGTGCTGGCCGTTCTCGAAACGCTGCCCCCGGACCAGCAGAAGGTGATCCGTCTTTCTTTCTTCTACGACATGGCGCATGCCGAGATCGCGCAACAGCTCGGTCTTCCGCTCGGAACGGTGAAATCGCGCCTGCGCCTTGCGCTCGGCAAGCTGCGCGCGGCGCTCGAGGTGTCGCCATGACGATGCGCCCTCCCAATGATGACACGCTGCTGGCGTTTGCCGCAGGCACGCTCAGCTCATCCCATGCGCTTGTGGTCGAGACGCATCTGGCGCTGTGCGAGCCATCGCGCGCCTGGGTGCACGAACTGGAGGAGATCGGCGGCCGGATCGTTTCGGATCTGGAACCCGTGGCCCTTGAACCCGATGCGCTGGCGCGCATTCTTGCGCGCATCGAGGCTCCACACCCGGAGGAGCCGGACGCACCGGCGGTTTCCGAAATGCCGGGGCTTCCGGAGCCGTTGCGTCGTTACAGGATGGGCCCTTGGAAATGGGCCGGACGGGGCACCCGCATCCGCCAGGTTCTCGTGCCGAACGAGGGCGAGGCGCGCGTCCTGATCTTCAGCATCGATCCGGGCCGCCGAATGCCGCAGCACACCCATACGGGCGTCGAATTCACCTGTGTGATCTCGGGATCGTATTCGGACGAAAGCGGACGCTTCGGCCCCGGCGATTTCGAGGAGGCGGATGACGATGTGAGCCATCGGCCGGTCGTCGATTCCGATGTGCCCTGTGTCTGCGTCGTTGCGCTGGACGGAGAGGTGAAGCTCGAAGGCATGCTCGGGCGTGTGCTCCAGCCCTTCGTGCGGCTCTGAGGGAATGTGCGGAAGCTCGTCCTCGTTCTCGGCGCCCTCGCTCTTTCAGTGGTGCTGATCGCCGTGCTGCGCGACCGGATTCTGGCTCTGCTGACACCTTCTGCGGGCACCCAGACGACCTATGGCGAACGCTATGCGGACGGCGAACGCGGGCTTCTCGATGTCTACCGCCCCGGGCGCGCGGAACGGGCGCCCGTCGTCGTGTTCTTTTATGGCGGCAGCTGGCAGATGGGACGGCGCGAAACCTATCGCTTCCTTGGGCGCGCGCTGGCTGCGCAGGGGATCGTTGCCGTCGTCCCCGATTACCGCGTCTATCCCGAAGTGGGCTTCCCCGATTTTCTGAAGGACGGCGCGCGTGCCGTGCGCTGGGCGCGTGACAACGCCGCGCGCCATGGCGGCGATCCCCAGAGGATCTTTCTGATGGGGCATTCCGCCGGAGCGCACATCGCCGCCATGCTGGCGCTCGATCCGGAATGGCTGTCGTCGGAGGGCCTCGATCCTGCGGGCGACCTTCGCGGATGGATCGGATTGTCGGGTCCGTACGATTTTCTGCCGTTGCAGAGCAAGAACCTGATCGCGCTGTTCGGTGGCGCGCGAAGGGCCGAAAGCCAGCCCATCAATTTCGTCTCGGAGAACGCGCCGCCCGCGTTTCTGGCGACGGGCGACGAAGACAAAACGGTCGAGCCGCGCAACACGCACGCTCTGGCCGACGCTCTGCGCGAGAAGGGGCGGCCGGTGACGAGCACCGTCTATCCAGGCCGTGGACATGTCGGCGTGATGGCGGCATTTGTCGGTGCGTTCGGGTTTCTGGCGCCGGTCGCGCAGGATGTGACGGCATTCGTCCATGCGACACCGGAGGCAGGCCCGTGATGTCCGTTCCCATCTTTGCTTTCGGGCTGGCCTGCGTGTTCCTCTGCGCGGCGATGACCGGCGCCTGGTTCATGCAGCGCGCGACGGGCAATGCCGGATGGTCCGACGCGTTCTGGTCGCTGGCTGTGGGACTGGCGGGAACAGCGCTGGCCCTCGTTCCGGTGGAGGGAACCGATTATCCGACGACGCGGCAGCTTGTCGTTGCGCTGCTCGTCGCCGTCTGGGGCATCCGGCTCGGATCGCACATCGCCTTGCGCTCTATGCAGGGGAAGGAAGATTCCCGCTACGCGCAGTTCCGTGTCGAGTGGGGCGACGACTTCCAGCCGCGCCTTTTCCGCTTTCTGATGATCCAGGCCGCCGCCGGTGCCTTCCTTGCGCTGTCCATGCTTCTGGCCGCGCAGAATCCTGTCGTGGAGTTTCGGATTCAGGACTGGCTAGCGCTGCTCGTTCTGGCGATCGGGATTGCCGGAGAAACCATGGCCGATGCCCAGTTGCGGCGCTTTGCATCCGATGCGCGCAACAAGGGCAAGGTGTGCGATGCGGGGCTGTGGGCGTGGTCACGCCATCCGAATTATTTCTTCGAATGGCTCGGCTGGCTGGCCTATCCGCTGTTTGCAGTGGATCTGTCCGGCGCCCATCCGTGGGGCTATCTCGCCTTGACCGGCCCGGCCTTCATGTACTGGCTTCTGGTGCATGTTTCGGGCGTCCCGCCGCTCGAAGCGCATATGCTGCGCTCGCGCGGCGATGCGTTTCGCGCGTACCAGCGCCGCGTGCCGGCCTTCTTCCCACGCCCGCCGCGTCAGGACGGAAGGCCGAACATCCGCTGAAGCCACGAGGTAACGACAAAGGCGAGCGTGGCTGAAAGCGCGGTCACGAATGTGCCCCACGCCATGTCGATGGCGGTGATCTTGAATCCCCAGTTCCGCAGCGTCGCGTAATTGGTGAGATCGTACGTGCCATAGGCAAAAAGGCCGAACAGCGCACCCCAGATCAGCGCGGTGGTCCACTGGCCGCTCTTGAGCGCCGGGCTGACGGCAAACAGCACGATGCCGACCGCATAGAAGCAATAGAAGACGATCGCGGGAGCGACGCGAAAGTTCGGCTCCAGAATGTCGCCGAGCAGCGGCCGGTAGATCTTCCCGGCCATCGACCCCAGCCAGAGCGTGTCGATGATGGCGAAGATGGCGAGCGTAACGAGATAGGCAATGGCAATGGTCATGGCGGCCTCGCGTGGTGTCTCTTTGATACGAAGCGCTGCCTGTTCTGGTTCACCACAGCGCACCCTTGCAGGCTGTGATCGGCGCACTTATAGCGGGATGAAAATGGGGGAAACAGGATGAGAGGCTTTCTGATCGCAATCGCCGTCGCGGTTATGCTGCTGCATTCATCCGATGCGCGCGCCGATCTCCTGGATCGGATCTCTGCGCGGCTTGAAGCCCTCGAGCAGGAAAACGCAGCCCTGAAAGCGCGCGTGCGGCAGCTTGAAGAGCGCGCGGCCATGAATGCGGCATCACTCCCCGATGCTGCGGCGCGCCGGACCGGAACTGCCTCCGCGCACATCGCTCCTGCATCCTCCGCCTCGGAAGGTTCGGGCCACAACGTCGCGCTTGCCGCGCTGCAGGCTCCTTCGCGCGATCGATGGGACCGGACCTATGTCGGACTTCAGGGCGGCTACTCGGCGGGCGAGCCCACTTATCCGTTCCTCGGAGCGAATTTTCCAGGGGAGACGTTTTCCGGCGAACTGGAAGGCAAAAGCTTTGGCGTGCAGGCAGGCCAGAGCTGGCAGTCCGGCGCGCTCGTTCTTGGTCTCGATCTGCAGGCCCGCCACGAGGACATTCGCAGCGAAGCGCAGGGCGTGTCGGAGTACGACGTCGTGCGCGGCGGTGATTTGTACAGCTACACCGCCGTCGGGCTGGCGACGACCACGGTCAACTGGACTGCGGCGGCGAAAGGGCGGATCGGCCTCGCCTCTCCCTCGACCCTGCTTTACGCAACAGGTGGCGTGACCGCCGCACAGGTCGACGAAGAGTATGACTCGGTTTCGATCGAGAGCGTTCTTGCGATCGGCCCCGGCGGCACGGGGACGGGCGGGCTTGCCGTGACCGATTCTGCCTTGCGGAGCACGTCGTCCATTCAGGTCGGGCTCATCGCCGGAATGGGTTTTGAATATGCCCTTACGGACAACCTGTCGCTCGCTGCCGAGTATGAGTATTACTGGCTGGGCGATCGCAGCTTCGCACCGACCGGGGCGGAGACGGCGCTCGACTGGCATTCCATGAGCGCGCGGCTGAACTGGTCGTTCTGAAGCCGCAGACGGACACGTCCAACCTCCGCCTCAGGCGAAGAGGTTGGACAGGATGAAAAGCGCGCTCGCGAGCATGGCCCACACCACGCCCCAGACGAGCACGATGGCGGCAATCGTCACGCCGAATCCCGTCAGGATCCAGAGCCCGTCGTCTTCGAGGATGCCAAGCGCGAACACGCAGATCGCAAACGCTGGCGGCATGTTGCCGAGCGGGATCGGCAGAAGCACGATCAGGGACAAAAACAGACAGACGGCTCCGACGAAAATTTCGGCGGGCCCGTTCGTCAGCGCGGTCAGCCGCGGGCTGAGAAGACGCTCGGCGCGGGCAAGCCACGGCTCCGCTTTGTCGATGATCTTGAGAAAATCGGCGCGGGCGAGCGAGCGGTTGCGGATGATCTTCGGAAGCCAGGGATCCATACGCAGCATCATCTGCGTCGACAGGAAGACAAGGGGAGCGGCGAAAACCGTGGACGCGCCCGGCGGCAAGGGAAGCACGATCGGCAGCGCGAAGATGAACATCAGCGCCGCGATCGCCCGCTGATCCATCGCCCGGAGGATGTCCGCGATCGCAATCCGCTCACGCGTCGTGTCGTCGGCGATGGAGCGGAGGATTTTGGAAAGTCTGTGTCCCGGGATTTTCGCATCAGGCAAGTCCGCCCCCGCAGGCGAGCCGTTGGTCATCTGGCGTCCGTTTCTGGAATACAAGCGAAGGAGCGATGCATGAAGCCGAGGGCCCCGCACGCCGATCCTTTATCACGCGGAAGCTTTCCGGCTTGCTGCAAAAATGGATCGCAGGTGCCGCTATTCACCGCGCGGCATCAGATGGAATTCATGAACCCTGCCGTCGCCGCGAAGCGCGACCGCGAGTTCCGTCGGGTGTCTAATGTTCCGCGACTGGATCACCATGCCGTATTCGAACCACCCTTCCTTTTCATCCAGCCGGTAGCTGAGACTTCCGGCCTTGAACCCCTGCTCCCGAAGCAGCGCAATCACCTCGGCCTCATTCGGCGCGTCGGTGGCGGAGAAACGGATGCGCAGCTCCGCGTAATATTCGTTCGGGACATATTTCTCGATGAAATGGAAAAGCGCGAGGGTGCCCAAGGTCGCGACAGTGCCTAGGACGGCCGGCAGAAAAAACCCGATGCCGTACAGGATGCCGAGCGCGGAGGTGATCCAGACCGAGGCGGCCGTCGTGAGACCGCGCACGCTCAGCCCGTCCTTGAAGATGACGCCCGCGCCGAGAAAGCCGATGCCCGTCATGATGCCTTGCGCCATGCGCGTCGGATCGGTCGCGATGTTGCCGAGGAAACCGTCGCCGACCCACTCGGACTGGTGCGTGGACACGACCATGAGGAGCGCGGAGGCAAGGCACACAAGGCCGTGGGTGCGAAAGCCCGCCGGACGCGAGCGCACGCTGCGCTCAAGGCCGATCACGATCCCGGCGCACCAGGCGGCGCCGAGATTGATAAGGATTTCGGTTGTTGTGGCGTCGAGCAGTGTTTTTCATCCATGGGCGAGCCGTGCCCGTAAACAGAAGTCGTGTCGGGGCGGCAGGTTCCCCAGCGGCGAAACCTAGCACGCGTGAGACCGTCGTCTCCCCTCTTGATCGATGCCTTATATGTCGATATATCTCGACATATGGACACGATTACGAGCGTCGACGTTTTCTCAGCCCTCGCCCAGGTCACGCGGCTGGATGCCTTCCGGCTGCTGGTGCGGCATGAGCCCCAAGGCCTGCCCGCCGGGGAAATCGCGCGCCTTCTTGCGGTTCCGCACAACACGATGTCGACCCATCTCGCCGTGCTGTCGCGCTCCGGGCTGATCCGCTCGGAAAAACGCGGGCGCTCGATCATCTACCGCGCCGAACTCGAACAGGTGCGCGCGCTCGTCTCCTTCCTTCTGACCGATTGCTGCGCCGGGAACCCGGATGTCTGCGGTCCGCTCATCGCCGAACTCACACCCTGCTGCCTGCCGGAGGCTCAGAATGCCTGACCGAACCTACAATGTGCTGTTCCTGTGCACGGGCAATTCCGCCCGCTCGATCCTCGCCGAGGCGATCCTGAATGGGCAGGGAGACGGCCGTTTCCGCGCCTTTTCCGCGGGGAGCAGGGCCAAGGGGCAGGTGCACCCGCTGGCGCTCAAGGTCATCGAAGCCATGGGATACGAGACCGCCGGGCTGCGCTCGAAGAACTGGGACGAATTCGCCGCTCCGGGCGCGCCGCAAATGGATTTCGTCTTTACGGTCTGCGATGACGCGGCCGGGGAAGCCTGCCCGGTCTGGCCGGGACAGCCGATCACGGCGCATTGGGGCATCGAAGACCCCTCCTACGCGACCGGGAACGAGTTTCAGCGCGAGGCGGCGTTCGTTCAGGCCGCGAAATATATGAAGAACCGCATTTCGGCGTTCACCAGCCTGCCCCTCGAATCCATCGACCGGATGGCGCTTGGCACCAAGCTCAAGCAGATCGGCCTTTCCGAAGGCTCGACGAGCCGCAAGCCGGACGTGGCCTGATGTCGACCTTCGAACGATACCTCACCGTCTGGGTGGCTCTGTGCATTGTCGTTGGCATCGCCCTCGGCCATCTGTTTCCTGGCGTCTTCCAGGCCATCGGCGCCGCCGAGTACGCACGGGTGAACCTGCCGGTCGCGATTCTCATCTGGCTCATGGTCATCCCGATGCTCATGCGCATCGAGTTCGCCGCGCTCCGCGAGGTCGGCAAATATTGGCGCGGGATCGGCGTCACATTGTTCATCAACTGGGCCGTAAAACCCTTCTCGATGGCGCTCCTCGCATGGGTGTTCATCGGCTGGCTTTTCCGGCCGTATCTGCCGGAGATGCAGATCGACAGCTACATCGCCGGGCTGATCATCCTCGCGGCGGCGCCCTGCACCGCGATGGTGTTCGTCTGGTCCAACCTGACGAAAGGCGAGCCGCACTTCACGCTGTCTCAGGTGGCCCTCAACGACGCGATCATGATCGTCGCATTTGCGCCGATCGTCGGGCTTCTGCTGGGCCTGTCGGCCATCACGGTGCCGTGGGAGACGCTCGTCCTGTCGGTCGTGCTGTACATCGTGATCCCGGTCATCATCGCCCAGATCGTGCGGAACCGCGTGATCGCCCAAGGCGGACAGGCCGCGCTCGACCGCGTGCTCGGAGTGATCCAGCCGGTGTCGCTGCTGGCCCTTCTGGCAACGCTTGTTCTGCTGTTCGGATTTCAGGGCGAGCAGATCATCGGACAGCCGGCGATCATCGCGCTGCTGGCGGTGCCGATCCTGATCCAGGTCTATTTCAACGCGGGACTTGCGTATGTGCTGAACCGGGTTTCCGGCGAGCAGCATTGCGTTGCCGGGCCATCCGCACTGATCGGTGCGTCGAACTTTTTCGAACTCGCCGTGGCCGCCGCAATCGCGCTGTTCGGGTTCAATTCGGGTGCGGCGCTGGCAACCGTCGTCGGCGTTCTCATCGAGGTGCCGGTCATGCTGACCGTCGTCTGGATCGTGAACCGCAGCAAAGGCTGGTACGAGCGCGGCCTTCCGGAACGCACGCCTGCAGCCGAACTCGACGGGAGCCATTGATGAGCGTCGTGATCTACCACAACCCCGATTGCGGAACCTCGCGCAACACGCTGGCAATGATCCGCAACGCCGGCATCGAACCGACGGTCGTCGAGTATCTCAAGACGCCGCTGACGCGCGGTGAACTCGCGGCCATGATCGCGGATGCCGGGCTGACGGTGCGGCAGACGCTGCGCGAAAAGGGCACGCCCTACGCCGAGATGGGGCTCGACGACGAGACGCTGACCGATGCGCAATTGCTCGACGCCATGATGGAGCAGCCGATCCTGATCAATCGCCCGTTTGTCGTGACATCTGTCGGGACGCGTCTGTGCCGTCCATCGGAAGTCGTGCTCGACATCCTTCCGGCGCCGCAGCGCGGCGCGTTCGTCAAGGAAGACGGCGAGCAGGTTGTCGACGCCGCCGGGCAGCCGGCCGGAAAGAGTCGCGAGCCTTAAGTCTTCCGGTCGAGCACTTCGCGGATCTTGGCCGCGAGCTGCTCGATGGTGAACGGCTTCGGCAAAAAGTCCGTACCGGGGTCCAGCACACCGTTGTGGACGACGGCATTGCGGGTGTAGCCCGTCGTGAAGACCACGCGCAGATCCGGGATCAGCTTGACGGCCTCGTCCGCCAATTGGCGGCCGGTGAGCCCGGGCATCACGACATCGGAAAAGAGCAGCACGGCGCCCTGCCCGTTCTTCATCATCTTCAAGGCCTCGTCGCCGCTCGCGGCGTGCACAACCGTGTAGCCAAGGTCGCGCAGGGCCTCGACGCCGAAATTGCGAACCCGAAGCTCGTCCTCCACGACGAAGATTACTTCTTCCGGACGCCCGCCCCGAACAGGCCCGCCTTTCGGCTTGTTGCGTTCGGCGATGGCTTCCTCGCCCCAGTAACGGGGGAAATAGAGCTTGAACGTCGATCCGTGGCCGAGCTCCGAATAGACACGGACATGCCCGCCCGACTGGCGCATGAAGCCGAACACCTGCGAAAGCCCAAGGCCCGTTCCTTTGCCGACCCCCTTCGTGGTGAAGAACGGATCGAACGCCCGGTCGAGCACTTCCGGCGTCATGCCCGTGCCGGTATCGGACACACAGATCAGCACGTACTGACCGGGAGAGATCGACGCGCTGCGGGCATATTCCTCATCGACGTAGACATTGTTTGTCTCGATCGTGAGTTTCCCGCCGTCCGGCATTGCGTCGCGCGCGTTGACCGTGAGATTGAGCAGGATGCTCTCGAGCTGGTTGACGTCGACCCGCGCTCTCCATAGCCCGGCGCCGAGAACCGTCTCGAGTTCGATCCTCTCGCCCAGAGCCCGCCCGAACATATCCGACAATCCGGCGACAAGACGGTTCGGATCGATGGTTTCCGGGTTGAGCGGCTGCTGCCGCGAAAAGGCGAGCAGCCTCTGCGTCAGCGTGGCGGCCCGCCCGGCACCTTCAAGGGCGGCGTCGATGTATTGACCGATCTCCATCTCGCCGCGTGAAATCCGTCGCTGGCACAGATTGAGGGCACCGATGATGACGGCCAGCATGTTGTTGAAGTCGTGCGCGACACCGCCCGACAGCTGACCGACCGCTTCCATCTTCTGCAATTGCCGAAGCTGCTTTTCGGCCTCCTCCCGCCGGTCGCTTTGAGAGGCAATTTCGCCTGCCGCCATCGCAAGCGCGGCCTCCTGGCGATCGACGTGCTGACGCAGCCGCAACATCGCTTCCGCGCGTTCGACCGCGATCCAGGTCGAGTTTGCAATCTCCTTGGCGAGCGCGATTTCCGACGGCCGCCAATGACGCACGCTGGCGTGGTGCAGGAAAATGCCGGCCGCCCAGTCGCCCGAATTCAGAAGCGGAATGCAGATGGCGGCGAGCACTCCTTCATCGGCGTAGGTATGGAGGCTTTCGCCGTGATCGTGCCGGCTGTCGCTGAAAATGAGCGGCTGGCCGCGCTGCCGCACGCGCTGGGCAAACTCGCCAAAGGCATGTACGGACTGCTCGCCCGACAGGACGGGAAGCGTGCCGTCCGACCAGCCGGTTCCATGCTGCATCCGGCCGCGACCGATCAGGCGGTAGAATCCGACACGATGCACACCGAGGCGCTGCCCGAGCGCTTCGGCGGTGAGATGGATGACCTCGTCGGGGTCCGATTGCACACGCTGCCGCGCGGCAAGCTCGATGACGAATTCGCGCTCGTCTTTTTCAGCCTCGAGCTCGCACACCGCCAGTACGCGCTCCGTAATGTCGTAGCTCGCACCGGGAAACCGGACGCACCGTCCGAGCTCGTCATAGATGCCCCGGCCCTGGGCGGAGACCCATACCTCCCGGCCGTCCTTGCGCAGAAGCCGATACTCGGAGCGAAAGATATCGCCCGATTCCATCGCGTGGTCGATTTCCGCCTGAACCCTTTCGAGGTCTTCAGGATGGATGCCGCTGAAATATTCCTCGATCGCGGCTCCCTTTGCCGCCTTGTCGGGGTCGACGCCATACAGATTGGCAAAGCGGGCGTCGGCAACGACCCGATTGTTCGGAACGTCCCAATCCCAGATGCCGATGCTGTTGCCTGCGGACAAAGCCAGATGCAGCCGCTCGTCCGCCGCGTCGCGTTCGCGTTCGGCGACGATCTTGGCCGTCGTCTCCCCTGTGACGCAGAGCAGTCCGCAGATTTGGCCCTTGTCGTCGAACGCAGGCGAGTAGGTGAAGGTCCACCAGCTTTCTTCGGGTTTGCCGTCCCGGGCCAGATCGAGCTTCATGTCGGTGACGACACGGCCCTCCCCGGCGAGCGTTGAGGCCACCAGCGGCTCGATGTCGGTCCAGATGCTTTCCCACACCTTCGCGAACGGCTTGCCGAGGGAATCCTGCAGGCGCCAGCCGAGCACCGGACGATAGGCGTCGTTGTAAAAGCAGAGCAGGTCCGGCCCCCAGGCCAGGAACATCGGCATCGGGCAGGCCAGCATGACCGACAGCAAGGAGCGCAGGGACGGCGGCCATGAGTCGATCGGCCCTAACGAGGACCCGGTCCAATCGTGCGCGAGAATCTCACGTCCGGTAATGCTGCCTTCGAAAAGCGACGTCTGTCTCACCCACCCACGCCCATTTGCTCCTGCGCCATGGCCCACCGACGCCGACCAACTCACTCCCGGTGCGTTGGTTCAATCTGGCGGCGACGAAAAACGCAGATTCATTGTTTGCCCGAACGGGATACCCCGAACGTCGCCTTCGACGCTATCGGCACCCGCCCCCCTGGAGCGGTGTTTAGCCCCCCCCGATTATTCTCAGCCTCAACCTCTCTATGGGCCAACCGGCACGGCGCCCGAGCGCACCTGCTGGCATGCCACGCGCAGATGGAACCCAGGTAGCTACGCACATTCTTTCGAATGCCGGGGGATCGGTGGTCCCGCCACGAGGCATTCCCGCCCTCTTCTTCTGTTTAACCCGTAAAGTTTCGCTGCACACGCGCCTAGGACGAAAGTTGCATGAGTCGCTGAACACGCACGAGTTTTGCGCGTTTGCCCAGATTTTCGTCCCCACCCTGCCGCAACAAGCAGCAAGGTTCCAGTGTTCATCAGCAAAAGTGCTGGCTAGCATAAGCTGTATTGATCGCGGTCTGAGACCGCGCAAAGATCGTTGCGCAAATGTGCCCAACGATCGAACAGGAGAGGCACGCATGAAAACGCTTATGCTGACGGCTGTGGCCGGTGCAGTATTGCTCGGCGCAACGGCATCCCATGCAGCAACACTCGATGACGTAAAGAAAAAAGGCTTTGTGCAGTGCGGCGTGACCGGCGGTGTGCCCGGTTTCTCGGCACCGGATGCGAGCAACAACTGGTCGGGCCTCGAGGTCGATTACTGCAAGGCCATGGCCGCAGCAATCTTCGACGATCCGACCAAGGTGCGCTACACGCCCCTGACCTCGACGGAGCGCTTCGCCGCCCTTTCCTCGGGCGAGATCGATGTTCTGTCCCGCACGACCACCTGGACGATGAGCCGTGACACCACGCTCGGCATCGTCTTCGCCGGCACCATGTTCTACGACGGCCAGGGCTTCATGGTCCGCAAGGCCGACAACATCGCCTCGGCCAAAGACCTCTCCGGCGCGGCGATCTGCATCGAATCCGGCACGACCACCGAACTGAACGCGGCGGACTACTTCGCCGCCAACAAGATGGACTACAAGCCGGTCGTGTTCGTGGACCAGGACGAAGTCGTCAAGGCGTTCCAGGACGGTCGCTGCGACGTCTATACGACAGACAGCTCGGCTCTGGCCGCGGAACGCTCGAAGTTCGGCAAGCCGGACGATTACGTGATCCTGCCGGAGATCATCTCCAAGGAGCCGCTCGGTCCGTCCGTGCGCGTCGGTGACGACACCTGGTTCAAGTTCGCGCGCTGGGTCTATTACGTAATCCTCGAGGCCGAGGAACTCGGTGTCACCAAGGCCAATGTCGAGGAGATGAAAAAATCCGACAACCCGTCCATCAAGCGCCTTCTCGGCGTCGAGGGCGATTTCGGCACGCCGCTCGGGCTCGACAAGGAATGGGCCTACAAGATCATCAAGCATCTCGGCAATTACGGCGAGATGTACGACACCCATGTTGGCCCGAAGACACCGATCGGTCTGGAGCGCGGCCTGAACGCGCTGTGGAAGGACGGCGGCATCCAGTATGCGATGCCGGTTCGCTGAGAGCTTGCAACCAGACCCGGCACGGCTCTCCGTGCCGGGTTCTTTGTTCCCGGTGGGCTGACCGGAGACACCGATCAAACGGACGGGGGCAACAATGTCCGCTCTAGAAGGGCCGCGCCGGGCGGCGCCGAAATCTTCGTTTTTCAACGATCCGGTCATTCGCGGCCGCATCTATCAGGCGCTCGTGCTTGGCATCGTGGCGCTGGCGCTTTTCTTCGTCGCGAACAACACTGCCGAGAACCTGGCGCGGCAGAACAAGACGACCGGCTTCGACTTCTTCTTCTCGACCGCCGGCTTCGACATCTTCTTCACGCTGATCCCGTACAGCCGCGCGTCCTATTACTGGGAGGCGTTCCTCGTCGGCCTCCTCAACACGCTTCTGGTGTCGGTGCTCGGAATTATTTTCGCGACGATCATCGGATTCATCGTCGGCATCGCGCGCCTGTCGCGCAACTGGATCATCTCCACGCTCGCCGCGATCTATGTGGAGACGCTGCGCAACGTCCCACTGCTGCTGATGCTGTTCTTCTGGTACTTTGCGGTGCTGAAGGCGATGCCGTCGGTACGCGAGAGCATCATCTTCTTCGACTCGATCGCCATCAACAACCGCGGCATCAACATCCCGATGCCGATCTTCGACAATCTGTTCTATCTCGTCGTGATCGGCTTCTTCGTCGCCGTCGGCGCGGTCATCGCGCTGCGCAGATGGGCGCGCCTGCGCCTGGAGAAGACGGGGCAGAGATTTCCCGTCCTGACGACTGCACTTGCTATCCTCATCTTCATCCCGGGTGTCGCGTGGATGGTGTCCGGCACCAATGTCGAGCTCGACATTCCGCAGCTCGGCGGCTTCAACTTCCGAGGCGGCATCAACCTGCCGCCGGAATTCACCGCACTTCTCGTCGGCATCTCGACCTACACCGCAGCCTTCATCGCGGAGACCGTGCGCGCGGGTATTCTTGCCGTGAACCGGGGCCAGACGGAAGCGGCCCAGTCGCTCGGGCTGCGCGACAATGACCGGCTTCGCCTGGTCGTCATTCCGCAGGCCATGCGCGTCATCATCCCGCCGATGACCAACCAATATCTGAACCTTCTGAAGAACTCGTCGCTGGCTGCCGCCATCGGCTATCCGGAACTGGTATCGGTCTTCATGGGCACGACACTCAACCAGACCGGCCGCGCGGTCGAGGTCGTGTTCATCACGATGATGGTCTACCTGACCTTCTCGCTTCTGACCTCGGCCCTGATGAACTGGTACAACAGGCGCGTTGCGCTTGTGGAACGCTGAGGAGCGCACAATGTCGAAAACTGGCTTTGTCCGCACGGAACTGGTCGCGCCCATGCCGCCGCCGGCTTCGACCGTCGGCCTCACAGGGTGGGTTCGCAAGAACCTCTTCGCCACGCCTAGCGATGCGCTGCTTACGATCGTCGGCGCGCTGTTCCTGGTGTGGGCGGTTCCGCCGCTGTATAATTTTCTGATCGGCAATGCGGTGTTCGTCGCCGAGGACGGCGCGGCCTGCCGCGTCGACAATGCCGGAGCGTGCTGGGCGTTCATCTGGGACAAGATGAACTTCTTCATCTACGGCTTTTATCCGGCTGAAGAGCAGTGGCGCGTCAATATCTGCTTTGCGCTGGGCACGATCCTGATCGTGCCGCTGCTGTGGCCCGCAATTCCCTACAAGGCGATCAACGCCATCCTGTTCTTTCTCGTCTACCCGGTCATCGTGCTCATTCTCCTGCGCGGCGACATGTTCGGGCTGACTTATGTGCCGACGGAAATGTGGGGCGGCCTCACCGTCACGCTGATCATCGGCCTTGTCGGCATCGTCTGCTCGCTGCCGATCGGAATTCTGCTGGCGCTCGGCCGCCGCTCCAACCTGCCGATCGTGCGCGCGCTCTGCATCGCTTTTATCGAACTGTGGCGCGCGGTGCCGCTCATCACGGTGCTTTTCATGGCCTCGGTGATGCTGCCGCTGTTCGCCCCGCAAGGGGTGTCGGTCGACAAGCTCCTGCGCGCGTTGATCGGCGTCACTTTGTTCGAAGCCGCCTATCTTGCCGAAGCGGTCCGCGGCGGCCTGCAGGCGCTGCCAAAGGGTCAGTACGAGGCCGCGGATTCGCTCGGCCTGAACTACCCGAAGGCGATGGGCCTCATCATTCTTCCGCAGGCGCTGAAGCTGACGATCCCGGCCATCGTCAACAGCTTCATCTCGCTGTTCAAGGACACCTCTCTCGTCTCGATCGTCGGCATCTTCGACCTTCTCAACACCGTGCAAGCATCCTCGTCCGATCTCAGATGGGGCAGCGATCACCAGGCTGTCACGGGGTATTTATTTGCAGCGGCCGTGTTCTGGATCTTCTGTTTCGGAATGTCCCGTTATTCCATCTTCATGGAGCGCCGGCTCGACACCGGCCACAAGAGGTAAGTCATGTCCACCGGCGTCCTTGACACCGATATTCCTGCCACCCGGACAACCGCATCGCAGACCGATGTCGCGATCGAAATTCTCGGTATGCACAAATGGTACGGCGCGTTCCACGTGCTGCGCGACATCAACCTGAAGGTCATGAACGGCGAGCGCATCGTCATCGCCGGACCGTCCGGCTCCGGCAAGTCGACGCTCATCCGGTGCATCAACCGGCTGGAGGAACACCAGCAGGGCCAGATCATCGTCAACCACGTCGAGTTGACCAACGACATCAAGCGCATTGACGAAGTGCGCCGCGAAGTCGGGATGGTGTTCCAGCACTTCAACCTGTTCCCACATCTGACCATACTCGAGAACTGCACGCTTGCGCCGATGTGGGTGCGCGGCATTCCGAAAGCGCAGGCGGAAGAAACAGCCATGCACTTCCTGCACCGCGTCAAGATTCCGGAGCAGGCACTGAAATATCCGGGCCAGCTTTCGGGCGGTCAGCAGCAGCGTGTTGCCATTGCGCGCTCGCTCTGCATGAACCCGAAAATCATGCTGTTCGACGAGCCGACATCCGCGCTCGATCCGGAAATGATCAAGGAAGTGCTCGACACCATGGTCTCGCTCGCCGAGGAAGGCATGACCATGATCTGCGTCACGCACGAAATGGGATTTGCGAGGCAGGTCGCCGACCGCGTCATTTTCATGGACGCGGGACAGATCGTCGAGGAGAACGAGCCACAGGAATTCTTTTCCAACCCGCAGCACGAGCGTACGAAACTGTTCCTCAGCCAGATCCTCTGAACGACTGTCATCAGGGCAGCAACACGAGGAGTGCGTGTCCCCCCCGAAAGTGCGGCCTTGACGATGGGCGCAACGCCGTCTGGCGAGGGCGAGGGTTTACACAGCGTCCATGCCCAGCACTGCCGGCATTGTGTGCCTACTTCATCACCGGCATGACAAACTCCGCGCCTTCCTTGACGCCAGACGGCCAGCGCGAGGTGACCGTCTTCGTCTTGGTGTAGAAGCGGAATGCATCCGGGCCGTGCTGGTTGAGGTCGCCGAAGCCGGAACGCTTCCAGCCTCCGAACGTGTAATAGGCAAGCGGCACCGGCAGCGGGACGTTGATGCCGACCATGCCGACATCGACCTTCGCCGCGAAATCGCGCGCCGCATCGCCGTCGCGCGTGAAGATCGCAACGCCGTTTCCGTATTCGTTTTCCGACGGAAGCCGCAGTGCCTCGTCATAATCCTTCGCACGCACGACCGAGAGGACGGGCCCGAAAATCTCGTCCTTGTAGATGTCCATATCCGGCGTCACCTCATCGAAGAGGCAGGCGCCGAGGTAGAAGCCGTTTTCATAACCCTGCATCTTGAAGGGCCGGCCATCGACGACGAGTTTCGCACCCTCCTCGACGCCGCGATCGACGTAACCGCGCACCTTGTCCAGATGGGCCCTGGTGACCAGCGGCCCCATCTCCGCCTGCGGATCGACGCTCGGCCCGACGCGTATCGCCTCGACGCGCGGCGCAAGGACGGACATGAACTTGTCCGCTGCCGCCTGCCCAACCGGAACGGCGACCGAAATGGCCATGCACCGCTCGCCGGCCGAGCCATAGGCCGCGCCCATGATGGCATCGACCGCCTGGTTCATGTCGGCATCGGGCATGATGACCATATGGTTCTTGGCACCGCCGAAGGCGTGAACGCGTTTTCCGTTCGCTGCACCTCGTCCGTACACATATTGCGCAATGTCGGACGATCCGACGAAGCCGATTCCGGCGACGTCGGGGTGATCGAGCAGCGCATCCACCGTTTCCTTGCCGCCGTTGACGACATTGAGGATGCCCGCCGGAAGGCCTGCTTCCATCATCAGCTCGGCGAGCCGCAGCGGCACGCCCGGATCGCGCTCCGACGGCTTCAGAATGAACGCATTGCCGCACGCGATCGCGGGGCCGAATTTCCACATCGGGATCATGGCCGGAAAGTTGAACGGCGTGATGCCCGCGACGACGCCGAGCGGCTGGCGCATGGAATAGACATCGATGCCCGGGCCCGCGCCTTCGGTGAATTCACCCTTCATCATCTGCGGAGCTGCGAGCGAGAACTCGACGACTTCGAGGCCGCGCTGGATATCACCCTTCGCATCCGCCAGCACCTTGCCGTGCTCGCGGGCGAGAAGATCCGCCAGGCTGTCGATTTCGCGGTTAGCGAGATCGAGGAATTTCATGAGGACGCGGGCGCGGCGCTGCGGATTGGTCGCCGCCCAGCCGGGCTGCGCCGCCTTCGCGTTTTCGACAACCGCCGCAACATCGGCCGTATTGGCAAGTGCAACCTTCGCCGCGATCTCGCCGGTCATCGGCCAAAACACATCGCCGAATTGTCCAGACGTTCCGGCAGCGTGCTTGCCGCCGACAAAATGACCGTAAGTCTTCATATCACTTCAACCTGTCGAGAGCCGCGCCGAGCTTTTCGACGATCTCGTCGATCTGCGCGGGCTCAATGATGAGCGGCGGCGAAATTGCGACGATGTCGCCGGAAACGCGGATGAGAAGGCCAGAATTGAAACAGTCGACCAGAAGGTCGTAACCACGCTTGCCTGGCCCGTCCTCGCGTGGCTTCAGCTCGATGGCGCCCATCAGGCCGATATTGCGGATGTCGATGATGTGCGGCTTGCCTTTCAGCGAATGCAGCGCATCCTCGAAATGCTTCTCGATCTCCTTGACGCGTGTCAGCAGGCCTTCGCGCTCGTAGATGTCGAGTGTCGCCATGCCCGCCGCGCACGCGGTCGGATGTCCGGAATAGGTGTAGCCGTGGAAAAGTTCGATGACATTGTCCGGGCCGGCCATCAGCGCATCGTGCACCTTGCGATCGACGATGACGGCGCCCATCGGCAGCGCGCCGTTGGTGATGCCCTTGGCGCAGGTGATGATGTCCGGCGTGACGCCGAAACGGTGGGCGGCGAACGGCGCGCCAAGGCGGCCGAAGCCTGTAATGACTTCGTCGAAGATGAGCAGGATGCCGTTCTTCGCGGTGATCTCCCGCAGCTTTTCGAGATAACCCTTGGGCGGCGGCAGCACGCCCGCCGACCCCGCCACCGGCTCGACGATCACGGCGGCAATGGAATCGGCACCGTGCAGCGCGATCAGGCCTTCAAGGACATCGGCCTTCTCGGCACCATGTTCCGGCTGGCCGCGCGAAAACGCGTTCTTCGCGAGATCGAAGGTGTGCGGCAGATGATCGACCGAGGGCAGAAGCTGGCCCGCGAACTGACGCCGGTTGGCGACGAGGCCGCCGACCGAAATGCCGCCGAAGCCGACGCCGTTATAGCCCTTCTCGCGCCCGATGATGCGAAAGCGCCCGCCTTCGCCGCGCGCCTTGTGATAGGCGAGCGCGATCTTCAGCGCGGTGTCGACCGATTCCGAACCTGAATTGGTGAAGAACACGCGGTCGAGACCTTCCGGCGCGAGCCGAGCCACACGCGCGGCAAAGTCGAACGCGCCCGGCTGGCCCATCTGGAAGGCCGGTGAATAATCGAGCGTGAGAAGCTGGCGATGCACCGCCTCCGCGATTTCCGCGCGCCCGTGCCCTGCATTGACGCACCACAGACCGGCGGAGCTGTCGAGCAACCTTGCGCCGTCATCGCGCGTGTAATGCACGCCCTCGGCGGCAACGAGAATGCGGGGCTGTGATTTGAACTGCCGGTTCGCGGTGAACGGCATCCAGTAATTCGACAGGTCGAGAGTGTTTGCAGCGGTGCTCATCATGGCCTCTTTGATCCTGAAAGCATGCTGCTTTTCGGCAGGCCAAACAAGCCGGGGGTGCGGGTCTTTCGGCTAATCCTTGTCGGAGACCCGGCGCTTCACACCCCATTCGGCGAGTTTTTCGTTCGTCTCATCGAGCACGAAATGGCGAGCGGAATCAACGTCGTAGCTGTCATCGAGAAGGGCATCGTAATCGGTGAAGACGTGGCGGATATAGGCCGTCATGGACAGCCAGAGCGCGGTCTCCGGCATCCCGCCACGCAACCCGGGACTTGCGAGCGCATGATCGACCACCGACGCAAACTCGTGATCGGGAATGCGCGGCGCGATGTGGCGAAGCGCGCGCTCCAGTTCTTCGCGCCGCATGGCTCAGGGCAACAGGCGCGGGGCCATGCCTTACAGCACCTCCCCGTATGGCGGGTTCGGGATCGACAGATGCGCGGCCCGCAGTGCCTTCGACCAGCGCTCGCGCAGATCGCGGAAATAATCGTCATTGGCGTCGATGCGATGGAACACGGCAGCCCCGAGCTCGTCCCGGCGGATCACCAAAACGTCCACCGGCAGGCCCACCGAGAGATTGGACTGCAGGGTCGAATCCATCGAGATCAGGCCGATCTTCAGCGCGTCGCGCACCTCCACATCGTAGGAAATCGCGCGGTCGAGGATGGGCTTTCCGTATTTCGGCTCGCCGATCTGCAGATAGGGCGTGTCGGGCGTCGCCTCGATGGCGTTGCCTTCGGAGTACATATGGAACAGGCGCAGCGGCGCATCCCCGATCTGCCCGCCGAGCAGAACTTTCATGTCGAAGGTGAGGCCATGCTCTTCGAGCGCCGGGCCGTCGATTTCGTAGACCTTGCGGATCGCGCGGCCGATGAGATGGGCGGCCGCCGTCATGCTGTGAACGTTCAGCAGCGTCTCGACCTGTCCGGTATCCGGGTTCAGCAGACCTTCGTGCAGGAGCGACAGGACGGACTGGCTGATCGACAGGTTTCCCGATGTCGCAAGACCGATGACGCGCTCGCCCGGCACCTCGAATTTGTGCAGCTTGCGGAAGGTCGCGATGTTGTCGATGCCCGCATTCGTGCGGGTATCCCCGATCATGACAAGCCCGTCCTCGACGAGAATGCCAACGCAATACGTCATTTCAAACTCCCTATCGGCGTCTTCTTCGGCCTTGTTATTCAAGCTTTCGCTTGTCAGGACTGGACCTGCCGCGCCCCGTCGACCGTCAGTTTGACGTCAAGTTTTTCCGACGACATGCCGTAATAGGAACCGCGCACGGGCGCGGCTTCCAGATAATCGAGACCGATCGCGATCCGCACGTAAAGATCGGTTGCACAGATGGCGTTTGCGGCATCGAACGACACCCATCCGAGGCCCGGCACATGGGCTTCGACCCAGGCATGCGCCGCATCCTGATCGCTGCGATCCGTACGCATCAGATAGCCCGAAACGTAGCGGCATGGAATGCCGACGGAACGCGCGGCCGCGCAGAAGATGTGCGAGAAATCCTGACACACGCCGTGGCCGGTATGAAATGCTTCGACCGCCGTCGTCACGACATCGGTTGCGTTCGTGTCGAACTTCACGAGATCGTAGATGCCGTTCATCAGCGCGTGCAGCTTGCCGAGAACTTCCGTCGGCCCGGCCGCGGCCGACGCGGCGAAATCTGCGAGCGCGGCATCGGGCGTCGTCAGCTTTGTCTGGCGGAGAAACAGGGCCGGCGGAAAACGCTCGACGGTGCCGCGCACCACGCCCGCCTGATCCTCGGTCTCGACCTCGCCCGAGACACGAATTCCGATTTCGGTCACGGGCCCGTCGACATTCAAACTGTGGGTGACGTTGCCGTACCAGTCTTCGCCGCGCACGATTCGCGCCTCGCCGTCGATATCGACCTTCCAGCGTGCCACGAACTGGCCTTCGTGGTTGCGGGGCGTCAGGCGCAGAATCTGGATCGCCGATTTTATCGGCGTGTCGTAGCGGTAGACCGTGTCGTGGTGGATCCGGATGCGCATGTCTTCAGACCAGATACTGGTCTGTGATGGCCGCGCCAAGCCTGTTGTTGTCGGCGATGAAATCCTGAAGGAATTCATGCAGGCCGTTCTGGAATATGTCCTCGATGCGGCCGTTGGCCAGCTTTGCATAGGTCTGGCGGGCGAGGCGCTGCGTCGGCCCCGCGCGTCCGTAAAGGTGCGAGATTTCGTCGAGGCGGCGCGTCAGCTCGGCGTAACACGCGGTCAGCGAGCGTGGCATTTCCTGCTTGAGGATCAGAAGATCGGCGACGAGCCAAGGCTTGAGGTTCTCGTGATAGACCCATTGATAGGAAACGAGGGCCGAGACCGAGCGCAGGATCGCCGCCCATTGATAGTAATCTATGCCGCCGCCGACCTCCGCATCGCGGGGCAGAAGAACGTGATATTTGACGTCGAGAACGCGCGCCGTGTTGTCCGCACGCTCGATGTAGACGCCGAGACGCGTGAACCAATAGGCGTCGCTCCGCAGCATGGTGCGCATGGCGGACCCGTCCACGCGCAGCGAGGCTTCCTTCACCCAGCTCAGGAAATGCGGCAGCTCATCGCGCGAGAAATCCCTCGCGCGGAAGCGCCGCATGTCGAGCCAGGCGCCGTTGATCGATTCCCACATTTCCGATGTCAGCGAACCGCGCACGGCACGGGCGTTCTGGCGCGCAAGTTCGAAGCATTTGCGGATCGAGACGGGATTGGCCTCGGAGTGAACGAGAAACTCGATGACGTTTTCCGGCGTCGCCTCGCTGTAAACCTCGTTGAACTGATCGAGCGCGTACGCGGTTGCAAGCGCCGATTCCCATTCGTTGCCGTTGCTCTCCCCGTAGGAGGCCGGCATGGACGCGAGACGGTAGGCGACGTCGAGGATGCGCGCGATGTTCTCGGCACGTTCGACATAGCGGGAGAGCCAGTACAGACTGTCGGCGTCGCGGCTTAGCAAAAGGATTTACTCACTTAAGACCCATGTGTCCTTGGTGCCGCCGCCCTGCGAGGAGTTCACGACGAGCGAGCCCTCCTTGAGAGCCACACGCGTCAGCCCTCCGGGAACGATGCGCACGCCGTCACGGCCCGTCAGGACAAAGGGCCGAAGATCGACATGGCGCGGCTCAAGGCCGCCGTTGGAAAGGACAGGGCATGTAGAGAGCGACAGTGTCGGCTGCGCGATGTAATTGGCGGGATTTGCGATGATGCGCTGGCGGAATTCCTCGCGCATCTCTTTCGTGGCGTGCGGACCGACGAGCATGCCGTAACCGCCCGAGCCATGGACTTCTTTCACCACGAGTTCGTGGAGATGATCGAGAACGTAGGAAAGCCCCTCGTCCTCACGGCAGCGCCATGTCGGGACATTCTTCAGCAGCGGCTCTTCACCCAGATAGAATTTCACGATCTCGGGCACGTAGGAATAGATCGCCTTGTCGTCGGCGACGCCCGTTCCCGGCGAATTGCAGATCGTGACATTTCCCGCCCGATAGGCCGAGATGAGCCCCGGAGAACCAAGCGCGGAATCGGGACGCAGAGCGAGCGGGTCGAGGAAATCGTCGTCGATGCGGCTGTAGATGACATGGACGCGCTGAGGGCCCTGTGTCGTGCGCATATAGACCATGTCATCACGCACGAAGAGATCGCGCCCTTCGACGAGGTAGACGCCGAGGCGGTCTGCCAGAAACGAGTGCTCGTAATAGGCGCTGTTGTACTGACCGGGCGTCAGGATGGCGACGACGGGTTCTGCCGGCGCGCCTTCGGGAGCCATGCTTTTCAGCGTGGCCAGAAGCTCGTTCGGGTAGCTTTCGATCGGCCGGATGCGCTGCTGCGCGACGAGATCGGGGAACAGTCGCATCATGATCTCGCGGCCCTCGAGCATGTACGACACCCCCGATGGCGTGCGCAGATTGTCTTCGAGAACGTAGAAGTCCTGATCGTCCGTGCGGACAATGTCGACGCCCGCAACCTGCACATAGATGCCGCCCGGCGGCACCACATTGTTCATCTGCGGCCGGTAATAGGGATTCTGGAAAACGAGATCCTGCGGCACGATTCCGGCCTTCAGGATTTCGCGGGGCCCGTAGATGTCCTTGAGAAACAGGTTCAGCGCTTTGACGCGCTGCTCGAGCCCACGCGAAAGCCGCGTCCATTCCAGACCGGTGATGATGCGCGGAACGATGTCGAAGGGGATGAGCCGCTCCTCACCTTCGTCATCGCCATACACTGCGAACGTGATTCCGACCTTGCGGAACAGGAGTTCGGCCTCTTCGCGCCGTCCCTCCAGAAGCGCGGGCGGCGCCGTTTTCAGCCAGTGTTTGAAGATCTCGTAGGCATTTCGGCAAGGCGCCCCGTTCCGGCCGCCCATCTCGTCAAAATGCCCGCTCATGAGGCCGCGCGGCCCCGACCGCTTCGCTCTGTCATGGGATACAGCTTAAGCGGCACATTTTTGGGCACAAGCGGTTTCGCGCGGCAATTGCTGTTCATGCTTTCAGCAAATGCCCAAACGACGAGCAAGTTCCTCAGAGGCTGTCCGCCGGTGGGCCCTGGAACGGCGTGAACAGAAGCTTGTCGATGCGGCGGCCATCCATGTCCACGACCTCGACCTCCCAGTTCGCGATGCGCACGCGCTCGCCGGTCGCGGGAATGCGGCCCAGCCGGTCAAGGACCAGGCCCGCGACGGTGTGGAAGTCGTCGTCCCCCGCCTTGACGCCGAGCACATGCTCCAGATCGTCGAGCGATGTCGCACCGTCGACGAGGTAGGAGCCGTCGTCCCGCGGCACGATTTCCCGTTCCGCATCGACGTGCCCCGTGGCGAGATCGCCCGCAATGGCTTCAAGCACGTCCGTCGGGGTGACCAGGCCTTCGACCGCACCGAACTCATCGACGACCAGCGCGATGTGGGCGCTCTGGGTCTTGAACATGTTGAGGAGATTCAGAACCGACACGCCCTCGGGGACGTAGAGCGGCTGGATGACAGAGCCCGGCAGATCGAGCGGCTCGCCGCGCAGCAGCTTGGCGAGAAGATCCTTCTTGCGGATGACGCCGATCGGTTCGTCCAGGTTGCCACCCTTGGCGACGATGACGCGCGAGGCCGAATTCGACACCAGATCGGTGCGGATCTGCTCCTCGCTGTCGTCGATGTCGATCCAGACGATGTCGGGACGGGGCACCATGATCGCGCGCACAGGGCGGTCGGCGAGGCGCAGCACACCTTCGAGCATCTTGTGCTCGACCGGATCGATCGAGCCCGAAGCCGTGCCCTCCGCAATGACGGTGCGCACTTCTTCTTCCGTTACCGTGTCCTTGTCGGTCTCGCGGATGCCGAGCATTTTCAGCACGAGACTGCTGGACACGTTGAGCACCGCGACGATCGGCTTGCCGATGAGAGCAACGAGGACCAGAGGCCCGGAGACCATCATGGCGATGCGCTCGGGGGCCGCGAGCGCGATGCGCTTGGGCACGAGTTCGCCGAAGATCAGCGACAGATAAGTGATGATGAGGACAACGAGAGCGACAGCGACAACGTCGCCATAGGGCGCGATGGCCGGAATGGCGTCGAGTTGTTCCCCGAGGCCTTCCGCAATCGTGGCCCCGCCATAGGCGCCGGTCAGGATGCCGATCAGTGTGATGCCGATCTGCACGGCAGACAGAAAACGGCCGGGATCTTCAGCCAGTTTGAGGGCGCGAGCCGCTTTGACGTTGCCGTGCTTCGCAAGAGACTGAAGGCGCGCCGGCCGGGCGGACACGACGGCAAGTTCGGACATCGCAAAAAAACCGTTCAGGAGAATAAGCGCCAGAACGATCGCGCTTTCAAAGATTGGCATGGGTTCCTAGTGGGTTACCGACTGCGCAAGCCGGACGGGCTTGCGCAGCATACCATATCCAATCCGTTCGACTTTCGCGAGCCAGACCACAATCCGAGGCCAAGCGGCATGCTTAATCGTTAATTAGTTGTCGAGTTTACTAGACAAGTCTTATGAATGACATCGACTTTGGTGCATAATGCAAAGATACGATGACTGATTCGATCCACCGCCTTTACTCGTCTGTCCTCGAAGCACGGGATTCCGGCTCCGAGAACTCACGCACGGCCAAATTGCTGCGCGAGGGCATGGGCAAAATGGCCAAGAAGGTGGCGGAAGAAGCGGTCGAGGTGTCGCTCGACGCGGTTGCCGGCAACCGCGAGGCCCTGATCCGTGAAAGCGCGGATCTGATCTACAATCTCGCTGTGCTCTGGGCCGGCTCGAACGTCACTCCCCAGGAGGTCTGGGCGGAGATGGATCGGCGCGAGCGGCTTTACGGGATCGCCGAAAAGCTTCCGAAGGGCGGTGCGGACACCATGCCCGACACGGCCCTTTCCCGCCCGCCCCGCTGAACACTCAGGCCCCGCTCCGCGCGAAGTGATCGCGCACAATCTTCATGTTGCGCGTGTTCGAACGCCAGAAGATGTCGAAGACGTCGCCCGCCACGGGCACGGACCCGAACACGAAATCGACCAGCATATTGCCGCCCATCCGCGCGAGCTTCCATTTCGGCAGGCCCATGCGCGAGGCTTCGATCAATATGTACAGCGAGATGGCCTGCGCGATCAGGTCGCCGACGCCGGGGGCAAGGCCGAGCATCGAGTCCGCACCGAGGCGTATGCGCGTGCCGGGAATGGCGAACGCGGTGTCCATGACCTTTGCGAGACGGTCAAGCCGCGCAAGCCGCTCCGCATGCGTCAGCACACGCGCTCCACCGCGCGCCGCGGCGAACTGTGAGAAATCGGCAAAACGTGCAGCCATTGGTAGCGCCCCTCCTCGGACCGTCTGCATATGGCCCCGCGATCCGCCACGACAAGATTCTGGAGCGTTTCCGGTGTAAATTTCTTAAGCCGGCTCCAGAGGGGCTTTGCCCGGACGGATGTAGAGCGCGATGAAGGCCGCGATGAGCCCGGTCGCGCCGGCAATGACGAACGCCATCAGATAATCGCCTTGCGCGCTGCGCATGGTGCCCGCGAAGAACGCCGCGCTTGCCGCGCCAAGCTGGTGTCCCGCCACGATCCAGCCGAAGATGATCGGGCCCTTGCGATCTCCGAAAGCCTCGTTCGTCAGGCGCAAGGTCGGCGGTACCGTCGCGATCCAGTCGAGACCGTAGAAGACCGCGAAGATCGTCAGGCTGTACAGCGAGAAGTCCGAGAACGGCAGATAGATCAGCGAGAGCCCGCGCAGAGAGTAATAGACGAAGAGAAGCTTGCGCGGATCGAAGCGATCGGTCAGCCAGCCGGACAAGGTCGTTCCGATCAGATCGAAGACACCCATCATGGCGAGCAGGCCCGCCGCCTGGATTTCGGGAATTCCGTTATCGCCGCATAGCGCGATCAGATGCGTGCCGACAAGCCCGTTCGTCGTGAATCCGCAAATGAAGAATGTCGCGAAAAGATACCAAAACACCCGCGTCCTTACAGCCATGCGCAGCGCGGAGATCGCGGTCTGGAGCGGCCCTTCCGCGGACGGTTGCGGCGCGGCATCCGCCTCAGTCGCACCATAGCGGCGCAGGCCGACGGCGGACGGACGTTCCGGCACGAAGAAATAGATGACGGGAATGAGCAGCGCGGGCACGATGGCGACGGCCGTAACGACATATTCCCAGCCTCCCGCACTTGCGAGCGCCGCCATGCCGGGAACGAAGATCAGCGTTCCGGTCGCGGTGGCCGACGTCAGCACCCCCATGGCCAGGCCGCGATGCGCGGCAAACCAGCGGTTGACCGTGTAGGCCCCGAGCGTCACCGCCATGCAGCCGGAGGCCAGGCCTGCCATCACACCGACAGTGAGAAGGAGGTGCCAGGGCTCGCTGATGAAAAGGGAGAGCGCCATGGACATCGACAGCAATGCCAGCGCGCCCATCAGGGTTTTGCGGATGCCGATCCGATCCATCAGCGCCACGGCAAACGGCCCGACGAGGCCATAGAGAAAGATGCCCGACGCGGCGGCGAAGGAGATCTGCGTTCGCGTCCAGCCGAAGGCGTCTTCAAGCGGCAGGATCAGGACGCCGGGAGCGCCACGCGACCCGGCCGAGACCAGGAGGGCGAAGAAGATCGCCGCGACAACGACGAAAGCATAGTTCTGGCCCAGACGGCGGACGAAGATCATGGACATGTTACCAAACGGTACGGTAAGATAGTGCTACGTACCGAACGGTAACAAGTCAAGAGAAGCTTGGTGATGAACGCGACCACGCACGTTGATGAATCGCGCCCGCAGAAGGCCGCCGACCGCATCCTCGCGGCTGCGCGCGATCTGTTCTACCGGCTGGGCATCCGCAGCGTGGGTGTCGAGGAGGTCGTCACGAAAGCGGGCGTCACGAAGCCGAGCCTCTACCGCGCGTTCGGATCGAAGGACGAGCTAACGAGCGCCTATCTCGGCGAGTACGACGCACGCTTCTGGTCGCTCTTCAATTCGGCCATGTCGGCCCATCCGGGCGATCCTGAGGGACAGCTTCTGGCTTTCGTCTCGGGGCTGGCCGAGCGCACGTCGAAGCCGGGCTATCGCGGCTGCGGCCTGACCAATGCCTGCGTCGAATATCCCGATCGCGACCATCCCGCGCGGCGCGTTCCGGTGGAAAACAAGACGGAGCTGCGGAAGCGGCTTCGCCAGATGGCGAAGGACATGGGCGCGGACGAGCCCGATCTCCTGGGCGACGGCCTGCTTCTGCTGATCGAGGGCGCCTATATCACCGTCCACATCTTCGGCGACCAGGGCCCCGCTCTGTCGCTGCCGGATCATGTCGACCGGCTGATCCAGTCTCACCTGAGCCGTTAGGCGAGCCCGGAGGCACAGATGGCCGTTCGCAAGAAGAGCGATTTTCCTGTCTCCGAGATCCGGCGCTTCATCGAGCCGGGCCCGATTGTCCTCGTCTCCTCGCAGCACAAGGGCGAGCGCAACATCATGACCATGGGCTGGCACATGGTCATGAGTTTCGAACCCTCTTTGATCGGCTGCTATGTCTGGAACCAGAACCACAGCCACGAGCTGATCCGCAAAAGCCGCCAATGCGTCATCAATGTTCCGACCAGCACCATGGCCGACACCGTCGTCGGCATCGGCAATACATCCGGCCGCGACATCGACAAGTTTCAGCACTTCAACCTCACCGCGACCAAGGCCGAGAACGTCGATGTGCCGATGATCGGGGAGTGCCACGCCAATCTCGAATGCCGACTTGTCGACGGAACACTGATACGTACGTATAGTGTCTTTGTTTTTGAAGTCGTGAAAGCGCACGCGCCGAAGACACCGCGCACCCCGAAGATGCTGCATTATACCGGCGACGGCGTGTTCATCACATCCGGGCCGACGCGGAACCTGCGCAAGAAGTTCCGGCCGGAGAAGCTCTAATTGCCCGGACGCGAAGCTCACGCCGCGTGCGCGGACCGGTAGCGTTCGGCCGCGTGGCTGCGCGAGAGATTCGGCTTAAGCGCAATCCTCGCCGTCTCGAACGCGTTCCAATCCTTCACATCGGGCAGCGAGGGGACCGTGATAAGCTCACCCTGATCGAGGCCGGACAGCGCAGCATCGACCATCTCGTCGACGCTCATCACCATTTCCGGCGGAAACCCGTCGACATCGACCCCCGCACGCTCCCATATCTCGGTGCGCGTCGCGCCCGGCAGCACCGCTTGAACGCGGACGCCCTTGCCGGTGAGTTCATTTTGCATGGACATCGAGAGATTGAGCAGAAAGGCCTTCGTGCCGCTGTAGACGCCGTTGAAAAGCTCCGGCGTCAATGCAAGCACCGAGGCGATATTGACAATCGTGCCCGCGCCGCGCGCCGCCATGCCACGGGCGGCGGCAGAGGCTAGACGCATCGGTGCGGTCGCATTGAGCTGCACCATCCGGTCGAGCGCCTCCACATCGGCCTCGAGGATCGTACCGCCGACGCCGATGCCCGCATTGTTGACGAGAAAGCCAACCGCCGGGTCCACGTCGAGGATTGCTTCGACACGTGCAAGCCCGCTGCGCTGGGTCAGATCGGCCTGCACGACCTCGATCTTGCGTCCGGTTTCCTGTTCGAGCCGCGCGGCAAGGGCCTCGAGCCGCTCCTTGTTCCGCGCGACGACGATCAGATCGTAACCTCTTTTCGCGAGCCGGTCGGCGTAGACCGCACCGATACCCGAAGACGCCCCTGTGATCAGCGCCTTGCCCCTGGATTGAATGCTCACCTGAAATCTCCCTTGAAGGCCGCGCCGAGGCGGCGCCCATTTTAGATTATGATGACAATCTATTTTGCCAAGAGCCTGCGCGGACTATTTTTCGACCGCTTCCAGAGCGCTGCGCGCCTGATCGAGTATCTGGTCTGACAAGGCCGTTCCCCGCGTTGCCCGTGCGATCAGCAAAGCTCCGGCGAGCTGGGCGATCGTGGCAAGCGGGCGGGGATCTCCAGCCGCTCGAAGACGCCCGGCCATGGCTTCCACCCCTTCGGCATATGCCGGGCCGAAGACGTCGGACGCTGCGTCGTGAGCGAGAGCGGCCGTGGGGCAGCCGGTTCCCGGATTGTCCCGGTGTGCGGAAGACAAGTAATTGGCAACGATTGTTTTTCGTGCGGCGCGCACATTCGGGGTCTTCCCCAGAATGGCGTCCATATAGGCGACCGTATCGGCAAATGCCGCCCGGCTGGCGAGCTCCGCCAGTTCCTCCTTCGAGCCGAACTGCTTGTAGAAGCCGCCATGCGTCAGCCCGGCAGCTGCCATCAGCTCGGCGACGCTGACGCCCTCGATGCCGCGCTCACGAAAGAGACGCGCCGCCGCCTCGATCACCTCGGTCCGATGCTTCTCCGCGTCCTTGCGCGAGGATCTGGCCATGACACCCTCCGATAGATGTTTAAAGTAATATATGTCGTTATGACGGGATGGTAAATGCGGTTTGACTCCGGTGACGCACCGCACTAACACTTAACATAATGGTTAAGTATCAAGAGGCCACGCTCGATCGCACGTTTCAGGCGCTGGCCGATCCGACCCGCCGCGCGCTGCTCGCGCGCCTTCAATCGGGAGATGACATTTCGGTGAGCGAGCTTGCGCGGCCGCTCCCGATGTCCCTCCCGGCGGTCATGAAGCATCTCGACGTGCTCGCGGATGCCGGCCTGATCGCGCGCGAAAAGAGGGGGCGAACCGTGTGCTGCCGCCTCCGCGCGGCGCCGATGGAGGATGCGATGAAATGGCTGATCCAATATCAGCGGTTCTGGGAGCTCAGCCTGGAGCGGCTCGCGAAATATCTCGAACGTCTTGAGAGGAAGAAATGAGCCAGAAGCCGAGCCTGACCATCAAGCGCCGCATGGCCGCGCCCGCCCCCCTCGTCTACCGGGCGTGGACCGATCCCGAAATGCTGATGCACTGGTTCGGCCCCGATCATTGCACCGTGTTTCACGCGGAGTCGGATGTGCGCGTCGGAGGCACGTTCCGCGTCCGCATGCGCGCGACCGACGGCGAAATCCACGATGTGTCGGGCACCTATCTCGTTGTGGAACCGGATGCACGGCTTGAGTTCAGCTGGGCGTGGATCACGATGCCCGAACGTGAATCGCGCGTCACCGTCACCATCAAGCCGGACGGCGACGGCTCCATCCTTACGCTTCTTCACGAGCAATTCTTCGACGAAGAAGCCCGCGCCGGCCACGAATATGGGTGGACGCAGGCCTTCGGAAAGCTCGAACGTACCCTTGCCGCGAACGGCACGGTTTCGTCATGAAGCCGTGCTAGACGTCCGCACCAAAAAATAACGACAGAAGGAACCGGCGCGCGAGCCGGAACGACCGATGAGCATCGACACACCTTCCGCAGCGCCGCGCGCCACCGCGCGCGAATGGACCGGCCTTGCCGTCATCATGCTGCCCTGCATCATTTATTCCATGGACCTCACAGTACTCAATCTTGCCGTGCCGCATCTTTCGGCGGACCTCGATCCGAGCGCCGTGCAGACGCTATGGATCATGGACATCTATGGCTTCATGGTCGCCGGAGCGCTCATCACGATGGGCACGCTCGGCGACCGCATCGGCCGCCGCAAGCTGCTGCTCATCGGAGCGGGGACATTCGGCGTCACATCCCTGATCGCCGCTTTCGCGCCGACGGCGGAACTGCTCATCCTTGCCCGTGCGCTGCTCGGGCTTTCGGCCGCGACGCTCGCACCTTCAACTCTTTCGCTGATCCGCAACATGTTTCTGGACAACCGGCAGCGGACGCTCGCGATCGGCGTCTGGATCGCCGGTTTTTCCGCCGGCGGCGCGATCGGCCCGCTTGTCGGCGGGGTCGTTCTGGAACATTTCTGGTGGGGCGCGGTGTTCCTCATCAACGTGCCGTGCATGCTGCTCCTGCTCGTTCTCGGCCCCATCCTTCTTCCCGAGTTCCGCGACGAGAATGCGGGCAAGCTCGACCTCATCAGCGCGGCGCAGTCGGTCGTCGCCGTGCTCGCGATCATCTACGGCCTGAAGCATATCGCCGTCTCCGGTTTCGACATGACCGTCGTCGCGGCTCTGGCGCTTGGCCTTGTTGTCGGTACTCTTTTCGTGCGCCGCGAGCTGCGTCTGGAAGAGCCCTTGATCGACATGTCGCTGTTCCGGGTTCCCGCCGTGGCCGGATCGCTCGTCTGCAACATGGCGGGCGTGTTCGCGTTGTTCGGAGCGTTCTTTTTTATCGCTCAATATTTGCAACTCGCGCTCGGCATGTCGCCGCTGGAAGCGGGATTCTGGATCGCTCCGTCCGGCGCCATCTTCGCGGCAAGTTCGCTCGTCACACCCTGGCTCGCCGAGCGCTTTCGTCCGTCGCGGATCATCGCCGCGAGCTTTGTCCTGACCGGGTTTGGATTTCTGATTCTCTCGCTCGTCGAAACTTATGGCGCGGGCGCTGTCTTCCTCGGTCTTGTTCTGTGCAGCCTCGGCTTCTCGCCGGTGGCGACGCTGACGACGGACCTTGTCATGACATCGGTTGCGCCAGAGAAAGCAGGGCAGGCTTCAGGCATTTCCGAAACGAGCTTCGAGTTCGGCGGCGCGACGGGCATCGCGCTGCTCGGCTCGATCTTTGTCGCCGTCTACCACAGCATGATGATCCTGCCCGCCTCCATTCCGGGCGATGTCGCCGAAACGGCGCGGCGCACATTGGACGGGGCGTTCACCGCGGCAAAAAACCTTCCCGAAGAACAGGGAGCTGTGCTGTTCACGACCGCCAGCAATGCTTTCGCACATGCTTTCGCGGTGACATCCCTGGTGAGTGCGCTGATCTCGTTCGCGGTCGCCATCTTCGCGGCGTTTGCCTTGCGTGGATCGCAGGATCGCCCGGGGCGGGAGCGCGGACCCACTGAAGCAGGAGTCCTCGTATGAAAGTCACGAGCTATTATCCCGTCATCATGACGGACAAGGTGACCGAAACAGCCGCGTTCTATATCGCGCACTTTCGCTTCGTCTCGCTGTTTGAGGCAGACTGGTACGTACACCTGCAATCTTCGGAAGACCCGGCGGTCAATCTCGCGGTGCTCGACTTCCGCCACGAGACCGTTCCGGAGGCCGCGCGCAAGCCCGTTCAGGGTCTCATCCTCAATTTCGAGGTCGAAGATCCCGATGCGGTTTACGAGGAGGCATGCGCCGCCGGCTTGCCGATCCTGACGCCGTTGCGCGACGAGGCCTTCGGCCAGCGTCATTTCATAACGCAGGATCCCAACGGCGTGCTGATCGACATCATCCGGCCGATTCCGCCCACGCAGGAATTTGCGGCGAACTACGCGCCGGACGCGGCCTGAATCAGACGCTCAGGCGGCGCGCCGCGAGAGCGATCGCGATATAGGCCCAGCCGGAAAACAGGATCGAAATGCCGGCCAGGATGCCCGGCGCGACCACGCTCGAGCCCGGAAACTGCACCGCCAGCATGACCGCGACCGCCGCAGCCAGAAGGCCGGAAAACAGAAGCCACCCCCAGCCGTCATGCGGCCGCACGGCGAAGGCCAGCATGACCTGCGTGAGGCCCTGGGCCAGAAAGATCGCCGCGATGATCACCGTCAGGGCGACCGCGCCTGCGAACGGGTCGAAATAGATGATCAGGCCGCCGACGATCTGCACGAGGCCGATGGCCATGTCCCAGAAGAAACCCGACCAGGTCTTGACCTTCAGGGCGTGGAAGATCTGCACAGCACCGCCCACGAGCAGAATGGCGCCGAGGAAGATGCTGGTCGCGATGGTCGAGGCGACCGGCAGGAAGATGGCCAGGGTGCCGCCGATGACGAGCACGATGCCAAGCGCAAGGAACCAGCCCCATTTGGTCTGAACGGATTGGGTGATCCGGCCCTGAACTCCACTTTCCGAGGCACTCATGACAGCCTCCATCGCTGTGTGACGACACAGAGCATGAACCTTCCATCGGAGGGGTCAACTGGAGATGCGTGGGGCGCGCAGGATCGTTCCCGCTGCTTTGTCGTTCTGTCATATTCGGGGTGCACCTAAACGCGATCCCGATCCTGCCCGCACAAACCCTCCGGCCCACATGACCTCCATCAGCATCCGCAACGTCACCAAACGCTTCGGGGACACCGCCGCCATCGACGGCGTGTCCCTCGAATTCGCCCCGGGCTCCTTCAATGCGTTGCTCGGTGCCTCGGGATGCGGAAAGACCACTCTGCTGCGGCTCATCGCCGGATTCGAACATCCCGATGCGGGGGAAATCCTGTTCGACGAACAGCCCGTCGCAAGACCCGCCCGGCAGGTTCCGCCTGAAAAGCGCGGCGTCGGCGTGGTCTTCCAGTCCTACGCGCTGTGGCCGCACAAAAGCGTCGCGGAGAACATCGCCTATCCACTCGAAACGCGGGGTCTTGCGAAAGGCGAAATCGCGACGCGCGTCGCCGACGTGCTGGATCTTGTCGGCCTTCGCGGGTTCGACAGGCGGAGCGTGCATGAACTGTCGGGCGGTCAACGCCAGCGCGTCGCGCTCGCGCGCTGCGTGGTTGCGCGTACACGCGTCATCCTGTTCGACGAGCCGCTCGCCAATCTCGACATGCATCTGCGTGCCTCCATGCTCGACATGTTCCGCGATATTCATGCGCGTACGGAAGCGACCATCATCTATGTGACGCATGACCAGAGCGAAGCGCTGGCGCTTGCCGACCGGGTTGCGGTGATGAACCGCGGTCATGTTCTTCAGTTTGCCGCGCCCGAAGAGGTCTATCGCGCACCCGCGGACCGCACCGTCGCCAGTTTCGTCGGCCGCGGCTCCATTGTGTCCGCATCGGCCATCGGCGCCAACGGTGCGCTGCGCGCGCAAGTGGGCGATGTCGAAATCCCGGTGCGGGGAGACGCGGCGGCGGGGTCCAGCATTCGCGTTCTGCTGCGCCCCGAACATCTCACGATCGGCACACGGGGCGCCGCAGCCGAGATCGTGTCATCGACCTACAAAGGCGCGAGCCACGAAGTACGTGCGCGCCTGCTCTCGACCGGGGAAGACGTTCTTCTCGAACTTCCGGCCGCCGCGCGGCCCGGCGCGGCGGTCTTCGTTTCCGCGCACGACGGATGGATCATCCCCGGCGGGGACTAACCTTCAGCGCCAGGGAAGAACACCCGGTGGAAGACGCCGCGCGAAACGGTCCAGCAGACCGAGGATGATGACGACCGCCACGATCGTAAGCACGGCAATCGCCGCCGCATGCGTGCCAAGACCCGCTTCTTCGAGGCTGAAGAGAACGACGCCGAGCGTCTCGTTGCCGCTCGACCACAGAAGCGCCGAAACGGTCAGCTCGTTAAACGCGCTCATGAACACAAGCAGCGCACCGGCAAAGGCCGCAGGCAGCACAAGCGGCGCCGTGATGGTGAGAAGACGCCGCAGGGGCCCCGCGCCAGCTGCGGCGGCCGCCTCGCCGAGATCGCGCGGAATCTGCGCCGTTGCCGTTGCCACCGGCTTCATCGCCAGCGCCAGAAACCGCATGAGATAGGCGACGACGATGATCGCGCCCGTACCGTACAGACTTCCGATCAGCGGCAGCGGCCGCAGGAAGAGCAGAATGCACGCAATCGCCAGCACGATTCCGGGCAGCGCGTAGGGCAGCTCGACGAGGCCTTGCAGCGGGCGGCGCAGGCGCGGCGACATCGCGTCCATTGCCGAGGTCGCGGGAATGGCGATGAGCGCGAGGATGAGCGCCGCCAGAGCCGAGAAGGCGAACGAATTCTGGAAGGCCCGGATGGTCGAGGCCTGCCGTGTCAGAACCTCGGTGAAGTTGTCGAAGGTCAGGGTCTGGACATTCAGCGGCACGCCGAACGAGGGAACGAGCGCCGTTGCAAGAAGAGCGCAAATCGGAACCAGAACGGTCAATACGATCCAGATCCAGGCGACAGCCGCCGCGGGCGCCCGCCAAGGCCCCATCGCAAACCGCATGGTCCGGTCGTCCGCATAGCGCGTCTCGCCCTTGCGCAGCGCGTAGGCCTGCACCACCGTTCCCAACACGACGAGAAGACCGATGAGGACGGAAAGGGAGGCCATGTCCGGCAAGACGCCGGGGCCGAAGCTGACCATCCGCTGATAGATCAAGGTCGGCAGCGTCAGGTAGTTCACGGACATGCCCAGCAAAGCGGGGATGCCGAAATTTCCGATGCAGGAGACGAACGCCAGCGCGCCCGCCGCCACGATGTAGGGCCGCACGAGAGGCAGAACGATCGTGCCCAGAGTGCGGAGAGGGCCGGAGCCGGAGGCGCGCGCCGCTTCGATCAGACTCGCGGGCACGCGCGAAAGCCCCGCACGCAATGTCACGAACACGATGGGCGCGTGCTGTACGCCGAACAGAAAGATGATCCCGCCGCGCCCGAGCATCGGGTTTGGAGTTCCCGGTGGCGGCGCGAGACCGAACATGTTCAGCAGCGTGGACGAAGGTCCGAACATGTGCAGCCATGCCAATGCCGTCACCTGCGGCGCAATTGTCAGCGGCAGAATGAGCAGAAAGCCGAGCACACGGCGCCCGGGCAGGTCGGTCAGCGCGATGGCAATTGTAAATGCAGCGCCGATTGCCAGCGACAGCAGCGCGCCGAAGAACCCGGTGTCGAGCGTGTTCCACAGCGCCCGCAACGCGGAGGGCTTTGCAAGCCGCTCATGGAACGCCGCGAAATCGGGCACGCCCGTCGGTGCGATCGCTGTCATGACGAGGCGACCGACGGGGAGAATGCTGAAAAGTGCGATGAGAACGAGAACGCCAATCAGCGGCAGTCGGGATTGAAATCCCGACCCCTTCAGATCGCGGCCTTCATGGCGATCCCGAAGCGCGGACGAACCGCGCTCCGGGATCGACGTCTCGGAGGAAACCATTAAAGGACCTGCGCTGTTACTGGCCCATGGCTTCGGTGAACTTTTCCTTGTTCTTCTGATCGTCCGCGAGCGCCGCAGCCGCGTCGAAGCCGAGCACCTTGATCGTCGAACGGTCGGGATAGCCGGGTGGCAGACCGGCGTCCGCACGCGCGGGAATGTAGCCCTGGCTCACAGCAAGAGCCTGACCCTCTTCCGACAGGATGAAATCGATGAAGGCTTTCGCAGCTTCGGGGTTCTTTGCCGTCGAGAGAATGGCGGCCGGCTCCGTCACCGCGGAGACGCCTTCCTTCGGAAACACGAATTCGACCGGAGCGCCCTTGGCCTTCTCGCGTATGGGCATGTAATCGACGACCATTCCGAACAGCTTGTCGCCGCCGCTGACCGCCTTGAGCACATCGCCGTTGCCGCCGGAGGCCTGAACGCCGTTGCGACCGAGCTCGGCGTAGTAATCCCAGCCCGCCTTGAGATTGCCGGTCAGCGTGACGGTGTGGATCATCGCCGCGCCGGAGGTCAGCGGGCTTGGAATGGCGACGAGATTCTTCGCTTCGGGCTTTGTGAGGTCTTCCCAGCTCGCCGGCACGAACGGCGCCTTGGTGTTGTAGACGATGCCGGTCGTGATGAGCTTGGTGGAAAAGTACGTCTTGTCCTTGTCGATCAGCGCTGCATCGATGCCGTCGGTCTTCGCGTCGGGATAGGCGGCGAGACGGCCTTCGCCCTTGAGGCCCTCCATCGTAACGACATCGGCGATCAGCAGCACATCCGGCTGCGGCTGTCCGGCCGCGATTTCGGCGCGCAGCTTCGCGAGGATTTTCGGCGTGCCGTCGCGCACCCATTCGACGGTGACGTTCGGATATTTTGCCTTGAAGGCATCGGCCGTCTGCTGCGCGTCCGTGTTCGGCTGGCTCGTATAGAGGACGAGCTTGCCCTCAACGGCTCCCGATGGGGCGATGGCGGCGGCGAGAAAAAGGGCGGCGAGGGCTGCACGCATAGGGCAAACTCCGGGGGCTCTTGTTGTTCGGAAGACCGGCTGCGCGGCACCCGGTCCGGCGGGGCGTATACCCGCCTTATGACACTCCCATGACCGCACCGGAGCATGGGTCCGGGTCCCGATCAAGCACGAAGCGGGTCTTGCCGTTGCGTGTCTGGCGGACAGGCCAAACCCACCGAGAATGCATGCCTCCCCTGCCGCTCGGGTGGTAGACAACCTATGCTCCTGAATTCCTATTCCGATCGGAACGACCTTCTTAATGTCCGTTGATTGCTGCGCCGGGGGAACCGCGTCCGCCTCCGAGAGAAACTCCGCGCTCGTGTTTCTGGCGCTTGCCGCCGGCGGCTTTGCCATCGGCGTCGCCGAATTCGCCGCCATGAGCTTGCTGCCGTATTTCGCGCCCGAGCTGGGCGTCGATGAGCCAACCGCCGGGCATATCATTTCGGCCTATGCGCTCGGCGTGGTGGTCGGCGCGCCGATCCTGGCCATTTTCGGCGCCCGCTTTTCGCGCCGCAAACTGTTGATCGCGCTGATGGGTTTCTACGCGCTGTCGAACGGGCTGAGCGCGCTCGCTCCGACCTATGAGCTGATGCTCGTCTCGCGCTTCTTTTCCGGCCTGCCCCACGGGGCCTATTTCGGCGTCGCGGCTCTGGTGGCGGCCTCGATCGTCCCAGAGAACAGACGCGGCGCGGCCGTTTCGCTCGTCATGCTCGGCCTGACCGTCGCGACCTTGATCGGCGTGCCGTTCGCTACTTTTATCGGGCAGACGTTCGGGTGGCGCATGGGCTTCGTCATCGTCTCGGCCCTCGCGCTGCTGACGGCGGTTTTCGTGTTTCTGTTTGCGCCGCGCGATCCGGCACATCCCGGCGCCAGCCCGCTGCGCGAACTCGGCGCGCTGGCACGCCGCCAAGTGTGGCTCACGCTCGGCATCGGCGCGATCGGTTTCGGCGGACTGTTCGCCGTCTACACCTATCTCGGCTCGGCACTGATCGCCGTGACGAAGGCCCCGCCCGCCGCCCTGCCGCTTCTGCTTGCGTGCCTTGGCCTTGGCATGACCGTCGGCAATCTTGTCTGCGCGCGCCTCGCCGACCGCGCGCTCATGCCGACGGCCGGCGGCATTCTGCTGTTTGGCGCGGCGGCGTCGGCGCTCTATCCGTTCGCACTCGGCAGCGTATGGACGCTTGCGCCGGTGGTGTTTCTCATCGGCCTCATCGGCGGGCTCGGCCCGGTGCTGCAGATCCGGCTGATGGATGTCGCGGGCGACGGGCAGACGCTTGCTGCGGCGCTGCATCATTCGGCGTTCAACTTCGCCAATGCGCTGGGACCGTGGCTCGGCGGCCTCGCCATCTCGGCGGGCTATGGCTGGGCCTCGACAGGTTGGGTCGGCGTCGCGCTGGCGCTCGGCGGTTTTGCGATCTTCCTTGTCGCGCTCCTCGATGCACGCCTCAACGCAAACAAGGACAGTGCCATCGAACAGACATCCGGCTGAAACGCGCCTGTCATGGAGCGGCGTTATCGGTGATGGGGTTTTCATCCGCAGCCCGGAGAATCCCTTATGTTGTTACGCGCGCTCCTTGCGTCCGCCGCACTCACGCTTCTCGCGAACACGGCTTCCGCCGATCAACTGTTTCCGTCCCGCCTCGTCGGCCATGCTTTTCTCCCGGCGATGACCATGATCGCGCCCCCGGCGGACGCGCCGCGCGACGCCTGGATTTCCGGAAAGTTCACCGGCAAGACCCGCAACGAAAATCCGATGAGCGTGATGGGCGACACCGGGGCTGCGTATGGCAATCATCCGACGGGCGTGTCGCTGCCCTTCCTCGGACAGCCGGTCCAGGGGATGTCCGGCTTTGCGATGAACCGCGCTGAGGACGGCAGCGTCTTCACGCTGACGGACAACGGCTTCGGCTCGAAGGTGAACAGCCCGGACGCGCTGTTGTTCTTTCACCGCATGAAGCCCGATTTCGAAACCGGCAAGGTCGCGCGCCTCGAAAGCATTTTCCTGAAGGACCCCGACCGCAAGGTGCCGTTCCGCATCGCCTATGAAGGCACCGACAGCCGCTATCTGACCGGCGCGGATTTCGATCCGGAAAGCATCCAGTATCTCGACGGCGAGATCTGGATCGGCGAGGAGTTCGGTCCTTACATCATCCGAGCCGCGCTCGACGGGCGCGTTATCGCCGTCTATCCGACCCTGCTCGACGGCACGCAGATCAAGGGTCCGGACACGCCGGGCGTCGTCGTTCCCGCCGCCGCAGGCAAGGACTTCCGCGTCCAGCGTTCCGGCGGCTATGAAGGCATGGGCCTTCAGCCGGGCACCGATCTGCTGTGGGCCATGCTCGAAAAGCCCCTGCTCGGCGAGGACGGCAAGCCCGAAGGCAGCTTCCTGCGTGTCATGACATTCGACACGACGAAAGCCGATTGGACCGGCAAGAGCTTCCGGTTCCGCCTTGCCGAAGGCGCAACGGCGATCGGCGATTTCAACTTCATCGACGGAAACCGCGCCCTCATCATCGAGCGCGACAACGGCGAGGGCGATCCGAGCCTCGCCTGTGCGGGCGAGGACAAGTCGGCCTGCTATCCCGCGCCGGCCAAGGTGAAGAACGTGGTGCTTGTCGACACGTCGAAAATCGATGCCGAAGGCTATCTGCACCGGATCGGCCATATCGACCTGATGGACATTCAGGACCCGAACGAAAAGGCGATCCTGCCAACACAGGCCAAGCGCGATCTCGGCGGCAAGCTCACCTTCCCGTTTTTCACGATCGAAGACGTGATGCGCGTTGACGACGAGCACATCCTCGTCGCCAACGACAACAACCTGCCGTTCTCGGGCGGGCGCGAAATCGGAAAAGCCGCGCACAACGAGTTCATCCTGCTGAACGTCGCCGATTTTCTGAAGGCGCGCTGAGACGGCTCCGGCGGGTGAAGCGCTTCATCCGCCGGGCCATGCCATGCGGCAGCTAGCGCGCGCGAGACAGGAGCTTCGCGCGCAGCAGCGCGAGTTCCTGCGTGAGCCGGGACGCCTCGGCAATGTCGAGATCCGTCGCGTCGAGCACGCAGCCCGGCACGGTCTCGGCCTTCTGCCGTAGCGCACGGCCTTCTTCCGTCAGGCGAACACGCACAACACGTTCGTCCTGAGAATCCCGCGAGCGCGCGACATAGCCCATCGCCTCCAGCCTTTTGAGCAGCGGCGTCAGCGTGTTCGATTCCAGAAACAGCTTGTCCCCGAGCTGGCCGACCGTCCGGTCGTCCTCCTCCCACAAAAGCACCATGGCCAGATATTGCGGGTAGGTCAGGCCAAGCTCGTCAAGCAGCGGCTTGTAGAGTCTGTTGAAGGCGTGGCCCGCTGAATAAATGGAAAAGCACAGGAAGTCTCCGAGCCGCAGACCCGGCTTGTCTGCGATTGCGTCCGGTCCGTTCGATATCGTCATGATTTTCTCCGTGCGCTAAATTAAATCGCGCACGATAGTATCGCAAGGGGTTGACATGCCGGGATCAGCGTGCAGTTTATATCGTACACGATTAAAGCGCTAACGAGATTAACGGCGCCTGCCTACCAACCAGGAGATTGACCATGTCGAGCACTCAGAAACCCTCCGTCGCCGGAAATTATGTGACCACCCGCGAAGGCATCAGCCTCTACTTCAAGGACTGGGGTCCGAAGGACGGGCCGGTCGTTACCCTGAGCCATGGCTGGCCGCTGTCTTCCGACAGCTGGGAATCCCAAGCATTCTTCCTTGCCGACAACGGCTTCCGCGTCATTGCCCATGACCGGCGCGGGCACGGCCGCTCCAGCCAGCCCTGGGACGGAAACGACATGGACCACTACGCCGATGATCTTGCGGACGTCATCGAGGCGCTCGATCTTCGCGACGTTTCGGCTTTCGGCTTCTCGACCGGAGGCGGAGAGGTCGCGCGGTATGTCGGCCGCCACGGAACCGGCCGGATCAAGAAGCTCGGCCTCATCTCGGCCGTGCCGCCGATCATGGTGAAGACAGCGGACAATCCCGGCGGCGTGCCCATTGACGTGTTCGACGGCATCCGCGCGGGCCTGCTTGCCAACCGCTCGAAGCTGTTCCGCGACATCCCGTCGGGACCCTTCTTCGGCTTCAACCGGCCGGGCGCGGTCTATGACGAAGGTCTTGTCCAGTCGTGGTGGCTGCAGGGCATGCAGGGCGGGCACAAGAACACTTATGATTCGATCAAGGCGTTTTCGGAGACCGATTTCCGCGAGGACCTGAAGAAGTTCGACAAGCCGACCCTGATCGTCCACGGCAGCGACGACCAGATCGTGCCGATCGACGGTGCCGGACGGGCTTCGAAAGCGCTCGTCCCGCATGCGGAACTGAAAGTCTATGACGGCGCTCCGCACGGTCTCACCGACACCCACAAGGACCGGCTCAATCAGGATCTTCTGGCTTTCCTGAGAGCCTGAGGCTTTGCCCGGCGCCAACGGACAAACACCCGTTGTGTGCCGGGCAAATGTATTTACTGACGTTTTTCAGCCGCTTGTATTGCCAAGGCCGCCCAAGACTCCTCATCGGAGGCGCTCGGGCGGGCATTTCCAGCCGCGTCATGCGGGCTTTGCCGTCGAGATGCCGGGGAGAGAATGGCGCTGGTGCGGGTGGCCGGACTCGAACCGGCATATTCTTGCGAACGGGGGATTTTGAGTCCCCTGCGTCTACCAATTCCGCCACACCCGCAGCGCGGCGCCTGATGAACCATGTGGCGGCGCGCAAGGCAAGCGGCGGAACGCACCCGGCTCACATCCGTTGTGTCCTCAACAGGGAGACGGTGCATGAGCAAGGAACGGGAACTCGAACAGAAATTCTGGAAAGCGGTGATAGACGACCGCACGATGATGCTCGGCGTCGACGGCGTCGAGGACGGGCATGCTCAGCCGATGACGGCGCTGCTCGATCCCGACGCGCATGAGCACGGGCCGATCTGGTTCTTTACGACGAAGGACAACGGGCTGGTCAAAGCCATGGGGCAGAGCCCGCGGGCCATGGCTCACTTCGTTGCCAAGGATCACGATCTCTTCGCCACGCTTCATGGCAATCTCGTTCTCGACAACGATCGCGCCCAGATCGAGCGGCTCTGGAATCCCTTCATTGCGGCCTGGTTCGAGGGCGGCAAGGACGATCCGAAGCTTCAGCTGATCCGGCTCGACGCCGAAAGCGCGCAGATCTGGCTCAACGAGAACAGCCTGTTTGCGGGCATGAAGCTCCTGTTCGGCGCCGACCCGAAGGAGGAGTACAAAGACAAGGTCGCGGAAGTTTCATTGGGCTGAGGCATCTGGCGCAATGGACGCATCGGCCTGAAGCCGATAGACGGGTTCGGACCAACCGAGCCCGCCCGAATGCTTCGTCCCCTTTACAACTGGACCATGCGCCTTGCCGAGGGCAAAGGCGCTATTCGCGCGCTCGGGGCGATTTCGTTCGCCGAAAGCTCGTTCTTTCCCATTCCGCCCGACGTGGTTCTCGTGCCGGTCGTGCTCGCCAATCGCGACCGCGCTTATCAGATCGCGGCGTGGTGCACGCTGACCTCGGTTCTCGGCGGCATTCTGGGCTATGCCATCGGCGCTCTTCTGTTCGACACTTTGGGCCAGTGGGTTATCAACCTTTACGGCTACGGCGAGAAGATGGAAGTCTTCCGCGACGCCTACCGTGAATGGGGCGCGTGGATCATCCTCATCAAGGGCCTCACGCCCATCCCCTACAAGCTGGTGACGATCGCTTCGGGATTGGCCGGCTACGACTTCCTGTGGTTCGTCGCGCTTTCGGTGATCACGCGCGGCGCGCGTTTCTTCCTCATCGCGGCATTGCTGAAGGCCTATGGCGAGCCGATCCGCCACTTCATCGAGAAGAGGCTGGAACTCGTGACGGTCGTGTTCCTGGTCCTGCTCGTCGGCGGCTTCATCGCCATCAAATATCTGTTCTGAGATGCCTGCTTTGTCGTCCCGCTCCGCCGCGACGCTGATTGCGTTCGGGGGAGCCGCTGCGCTCGCGGCGGCGTGGTATTTTCAGTATGTGCTCGGCTATCAACCCTGCGCGCTCTGCCTGTGGCAGCGTTGGCCGTATTATCTCGGCATTCCGCTCGCAGCTTTCGGCGCGCTGACAGGCCGGCGCGATGTTCTCTTTCTCGTCGCGCTGCTGTTTGCGGGAAATGCGCTGCTCGGCCTTTATCACGCGGGCATCGAATGGAAATTCTGGCCCGGCCCGGCGAGCTGTTCCAGTGGCGCGGCGGCGTTGGGCAGCGGCAATCTTCTGCAGGATCTCCAGCACATCCGCATCGTGCCGTGCGACGCGGCGCCGTGGCGCTTTCTTGGTCTCAGCTTCGCGGGCTGGAACATGGCGATCTGCGCCGGGCTTGCGGCACTCGCATGTGCGGGCCTTCGCAAAAGCTGACGATCAGGGCTCCAGCTCGGTATCCCAGTAGAGATAGTCGACCCACGAATCGTGCAGGTAGTTCGGCGGGAAGAGCCGCCCGTTCTGATGCAGATCGTTGATCGAGGGCTGGAACGGCGATTGCGACGGCGACATACCGCACACATGCGGCATCAGCCCGCCTTTCTGCAGATTGCACGGCGAGCAGGCGGTGACGACATTGTCCCACGTGGTCAGGCCGCCGCGCGAGCGCGGGATCAGATGATCGAAGGTCAGATCGTCTTTCGACCCGCAATACTGGCAGGTGAAGCGATCGCGCAGGAAGACGTTGAACCGCGTGAAAGCGGGGTTGCGTGCCGGCTTGATGTAGCTCTTCAGGCAGACGACCGACGGCAGCCTCATCTCGAAGCTCGGGCTGTGCACCGTCTTCTCATAGGTCGAGATGACGTTCACCCGGTCGAGGAAGATGGCCTTGATCGCGTCCTGCCACGACCACAGCGACAGCGGGTAATAGGACAAGGGCCTGTAATCCGCGTTGAGCACCAGCGCGGGGCAGGAATCGGGAGAAACGTGAGCATTCACGCGAAACTCTCCTAATGAGGACCAGCGCCAGCGCCACCCGGCGCGCCTTCCCACACTCTATATGTCCTGTGTCATCCTTGTGAAGCACCCACATCCAGCGGTTCCCGCACGTCCTGGGGTTTCCCGCTCCTTATTTCAGCACTTTCTGGAGAAACTGCGCCCCGAGACTGAGCCCCGTCCGGTCGATGCCATGGGCCATTCCGTGCGCGACATGCCAGCTGCGCGGCACCGCGTTTTCCGCAAGCGCCTCGACCGTGGAGACCAGCGCGTCCACAGGGATGACCTGGTCCATCGTGCCATGGGAGAGGAAAACGGGCGGGCGAGACCGGATTTCGCCTTTCAGGCGGTCCGCCCCGGCCAGAACGCCGGAATAGCCGATGATGCCCGCAACCGGCTCCGCGCGCCGCAGGGCGACATGCAGCGCCATCATCGTGCCTTGCGAGAAGCCGACCAGCGCCACCTTGGAGGCCGGAAGGCCGCTGCGCGCGATTTCAGCCGAGATGAAGGCGTCCAGCACGGGCCCGGTCCGGCCGAGACCTGCCCAGCGCTCCTCGTCGCTGCGCAGCTGAAGATCCCACCATTGCCGCCCCGAAGGATTCTGCGCGCAGGTTTCGGGCGCGTGCGGGGAAACGAATTCGGTGTCCGGCAATGCCGACTGCCACTCGTTTCCGAGGCCGATCAGATCGTTGCCGTCGGCACCGTAGCCGTGCAGGAAAATGACGAGCGAGGAGGCCTTGCCGCTGTGGGCGGCGAGGCGGGGTCCTTCGAGGGCCATCTGTTACTCCAGAAAATCGGCGCAGCGCGGCGCGGGGGCATCGCCCCAGGGTTTGATGGGAACGGCCGAGGTCGAGTTCTGCGGCGATCCCTCGATGACCCGGTCGGAATAGATGAGATAGACGAGAACGTTGCGCTTGGCATCACAGCCGCGGACGATGCGCACTTTCTTGAAGAACAACGACCGGCGCTCGCGGAAAGCTTCCTCGCCCTGTTCGAACTTGGCCTTGAAGGTGATCGGCCCGATCTGCTGGCACGAGACCGAGGTTTCCGAGCGTTCCTCGGCAAAGCCGGCCCAGCCCTTCCAGCCGCCGATTTCCGGCAGCGTGAAATGACAGGCGACACCCTCCACCGCCGGATCGTCGATGGCATAGACCGCAAGCTTCGCGTCCGGCGAGAGCAGGCGGAACACGGTCGATTTCTTGAACAGCAGTTCGGGATCGTCGTTCGCGAAGGCCGGCAACGAAAACGCCATCAGGGCCAAAGCAAGAGCAGCAAGACGCTTCATCATGTCCTCACACCGGTGTTGCATCGCGCCCCGAGCGCGCGACACGATAATAGGCCCATAACAGGCGCGCGGCGGCGGCGCGATGGGGCCGCCAGTCTTGTGCACGCAACGAGAGTTCTTTCTCCTTCGGCCTGACCTCAAGGCCGAAGGCCGTGCGCGCCGCTTCCTGAAGCGCAAGATCCCCCGCCGGGAAGATATCGGTGTGGCCGAGGGCAAAAAGAAGGTAGACCTCCGCCGTCCAGCGCCCGATCCCGCGAACATCCCTCAGCCGCTCGACCGCCGCCTCCGCATCGAGCGCGATCAGGCTATCGAGGTCGAGCCCGCCCTGCACCGCCCCGGAGATCGCCCGCAAGGTCGCGATCTTCTGGCGCGACAGCCCGGCCATGCGCATGACCTCGTCCGGCGCCGCAAGCACCTGTTCCGGCGTCACCGCATCGAGCGCCTCCTCCAGCCGGGTCATGATCGCCCGCGCGGCCGCGACCGAAATCTGCTGCCCCATCACGACCCAGACAAGCCCGGCAAAACCCGGATCGAGCCAGCGGATCGGCACCTCGCCCGCGCATTCGCGGACGGCCTCGAACTCCGGGGCCGTGCGCACAAGAGCGTCGAGATGAAGCTTCAGATCGCGCGGAGTGGCTATTGCTTTGGGCAGCCTTGCTGCGGCCTTCATTTTCCGTTCAGCCATCGGGCTGGAACATACAGCAGCTATGATGACCCGTCCCGTCTTTCGATTTGCCCCCAGCCCCAACGGCCAGCTCCATCTCGGCCATGCGCTGTCTGCGCTGCTCAACCGCGATCTCGCGCGCGCGGCGGGTGGGCGCTTTCTCGTGCGCATCGAGGACATCGATCCAGGCCGTTCCAAACGCGGGTTCGAGGCACAGATCTTCGACGATCTCGCCTGGCTCGGCATCGACTGGGAGAAGCCGGTGCGGCGCCAGTCCGAGCACCTGCATGAACACCGGCTCGCACTGGATTTCCTCAACCGGCGCGGCGTGCTCTATCCGTGCTTCTGCACGCGCGGGGACATCCGCGCCGCGAGCTCCGCCGGCCCAAAAGACCCTGACGGCGCTCCGATCTATCCCGGCACCTGCCGCCACCTCACCGCAGCCGAACGCGCGCAGCGCATCTCCCGAAACGAGCCTTACGTCCTGCGTCTCGATATGGCGCGTGCGCTGTCCTTCCTGCGAACGCCGCTTGTCTGGACCGAAAGCGGCGATGGTGAAACGGAGCAGGAGGTGGAGGCCGATCCGGGGGCGTGGGGCGATGTCGTTCTTGCGCGTCGCGATGTCGCGACAAGCTACCACCTCGCCGTGACGGTCGACGACGCGGCGCAGGGCGTCACCCATGTCGTGCGCGGCAAGGATCTCTATCACGCAACATCCGTACACCGGCTTCTGCAGGAAATGCTCGACCTGCGCGCGCCAGTCTACCGCCATCACCGCATCATCCTCGGCAAGGACGGAAAGAAACTCTCCAAAAGCGACGGCGCGGAAAGCCTGCGCGTGATGCGTGGCACAGGCATGGCGCCCGCCGACATCCGGCGCCTTCTGAAGCTCTAGACGCCAAGGACGAGCAGCCAGACCGTCACTGTAATGACAGAAAAAGCCGTCGAGAAGGCGATCGTGTTGGACGCGAACGCCTCTCCCGTCTGGTAGCGCGCCGCGATCAAATAGCCGTTCACGCCCGACGGCAGCGCCGCGAAAAGTGTACCTACGCCGACGAACACCGGATCGAGCTGGAACACGAAGGTGCCGAGCAGGAAGACGCATGCCGGATGCACCAGCAGCTTCAACGTCGTCGCGACGCTGGCGGCCTTCGGATCCGACCAGAAGCCGTAGCGCGCGAGAGCGATGCCCATCGCGACCAGAGCGACGGGCGAGACGGAGGCGGCGAGGCCATCGACCACGGGCTTCAGGAAGGTCGGGACACGAATCCCCAATGTATGGGCAAGAACGCCCGCGAGAAGCGCCAGCACGATCGGATGTGTCGCAAGCGTTTTTGCGAAACGCTTGAGCCCTCCGCTTTGCCCGCCCGACATCTCGATGAGAAGCGAGGCCACGCCCATCATCAGCGGCAAATGGATCGCGAGCAGAAGAAACAGCGGCACCGCGCCCGCATCTCCATAAGCCTTCAGGATCAACGGAATGCCGAGAAGCACGGTGTTCGACTGCGCCGAGCAGAACCCGTGAATCACCGCCTCGCGTCCGTCGCGCTGGAAGACGCGGCGCGCCAGCAGCATCGCAATCGCCCAGGAGATGGCCGCACCGATGAAATAGCTTGCCCAATACCCCCACGGGCTTGCCCCGAGCGAGGCCTCGGATTCCGACAGCATCGTGAAGATGAGCGCCGGCACTGCAATCGCGAAGACGTAATCGGCAAGCCCATCGCCCGCCTGCACGGACACAAGACCAAGTTTGGCGGCGGCAAAACCGACACCGATCAGGCCAAAGACCGGCAATACAATGGCGATAACGTCATGCATGTGTGTATTCCCGTGTTCTGTCGGGATTAAGCATTCGGGCGCGGGCCGTCAAATTGTCCCATCGGCTATGTTTCTGCGTGGACGCCATAAAATTCATTTCACGTCGAACCAAGCCCCCTTAGCGGCGTTCCCTACTCAGCAGGCCGCTGCTGCGGCCTCTGTTTTAAAGAAGGAGGGACACGAATGATGAAACGAATCCTGTTGTCGGGTGCTGCCCTGACCGCTTTCGCCTCGCTCGCGGTTGCCCAGACGCCGCCCGCGACCGAACCCGCCACGCCGCCCGCCGGTATGAGCGCTCCGGCTGCCACAACGCAGGCAGAAGCCAAGGACCCGAACCTGTTCTCCAGCATGAAGGGCGCGAGCGTCCTGGGCGAGAACGACGAGACGGTCGGTACCGTTGCCGATGCACTCGTGACACCGTCCGGCGATCTGCGCGCTGTGGTGCTGTCGCATGGCGGCTTTGTCGGCATCGGCCAGAGCTACCGTCAATACGACGTGTCGGAACTTCCTTTGCTCTCCGACGATCAGGTGAAGATCGGCGGCCTGACGACCGCAAGTGTCGAGAGCATTCCGGAGTACACCTATCCTGAGGCCGAGGGTCGTGCGGCGACCGGCGCAGCTCCGGCCTCCGGGACGGACGGGGCTCCGGCCGAAACGCCTGCAATGCCGCTTGCCGATGGCACGATGATCCCGGTCACGAATCTCATTGGCGCGGTCGTCAAGGGCTCGCCGAACGACGCGTCGATCGATGATCTTCGCTTCGAGGGAAACAAGGTTGCCGGCGCCATCTTGAACGACGACGCCAAGACTGAAGTGGCCTTCTCGGACCTCGAAATTCTCGGCTCAGCCGCCGATCCGGAAATCGCGATGAGCGCCGGTGGCGGCACCTCGGCTCCTTCGACGCCTGATGCGGGTGCTGCTGCGCCCGGCGCAAGCGCCCCGGCCCCGATGGCTCCCGCGTCTCCGGCTAACTAACCGGACGACATGAAACGAAAACGCCGGGCGAGAGCCCGGCGTTTTTGTTTGCCTTACGAATAGAAGTTCAGGCCGTGGCACGGGCCTCGCGCTTGTGGGCACGGGTTCCGAAGAACAGAGCCTGGCTGACGATGGCCTTGACGGTCTGCGTCTGGAACGGCTTGGAAATCAGGAACACCGGCTCGGGGCGCTCACCCGTGAGCAGACGCTCCGGATAGGCCGTGATGAAGATCACCGGCACGCTGAATTCGGCCAGGATGTCGTTCACCGCATCGAGACCCGAGGAGCCATCGGCAAGCTGGATATCGGCCAGAACAAGGCCCGGCCGGGTCTGGCTTGCCAGGGCAACCGCTTCCTTCTGGGTGCGCGCGACGCCGGCAACGCGATGGCCGAGGCTTTCGACCAGGGCTTCGATGTCCATGGCGATGATCGGTTCGTCCTCGATGATCAGGACATCGGTCGCGACCAGGCTGGCGAGCTCGCGCCCGATTTCGTCGATGGCAGTGGCCACGTCATCCTCCTCGATGCCCACGATCCGGGCTGCTTCGGCGGGCGAAAACCCTTCGACGGAAACAAGCAGAAAAATCTGCCGCGAGCGCGGTGCCAGCGCTTCCAGCGTGCGATGCGCCGGAGACAAACCTGCCCCGTCGCTCGCTTCCCGATTGACGCTGACTGAAGACCAGATGCGCGAGAAAACCTCGTAGACCGCGACGCGCGGCTCGACATCGCTGTCGAATAGCTGCGGATCCTCGACAAGGGTTTCGAGAGCCGCAGCCACATAGGCATCGCCGGAGGACTGGTTTCCGGTGAGCGCGCGGGCGTAGCGGCGCAGGAACGGCAGCTGGGCCGCAATGATAGGCGCAATCTTTGACATGAAACAGAAAATCCCCTTCCCGTCGCGTGGCCGCGACGCTAGCAACACCAAAACTCTCTCGCGAGCGAAAAAGTTTCATCAACTAGGAACGAATTGCATTTAACCGCGTTCTGGCCTGATGGAACTCATCAGAAACAACTGGGCGCCGGGGGGCGTTTGTCATGGAAGAACGGCCGAAAAAGCCGACTGCGGACAGTTCAAGAGGCAAGGGGCACACGGTGCGCGATGATACCAGGGCCGAGCATGGCCCCGAAATCGATTCCGAGCTCCAGACCCACATCGGCCGCCATCTCAAGGCGTCGTATGATGACATCCTCGGACAGGACGTTCCCGATCGTTTTCTCGAACTTCTTTCGAAGCTCGAGGCCAAGGAGGCGGAAGGCCCCGGACCCACAGGCAGCAAGCAATGACCGGTAAACCAAAGCCGGAAGCTGCGAGCGCGACGGTTCGTGAAGAGCTTCTCGCCCAGATTCCGAGCCTGCGTGCCTTCGCTATGTCCCTTTGCGGACAGATGGACAAGGCCGACGACCTCGTCCAGGAATCGCTTGTGAAAGCGTGGTCCAATCTCGGCTCCTTCACCGAAGGCACCAATATGCGCGCCTGGATGTTCACCATCCTGCGCAACGTCTATTATTCGGAGCATCGCAAGCGGCGCCGCGAAGTGCAGGACGCGGACGGGGTTTTTTCGTCTCGCCTCGTCGTTCACCCGTCCCAGGGCGGGCATATGGATCTGCAGGATTTCCGCGAAGCCCTGTCCAAACTTCCGCCGGACCAGCGCGAGGCTTTGATCCTGGTCGGCGCTTCTGGATTTTCCTATGAGGAAGCTGCGGAAATCTGCGAGGTCGCCGTCGGCACCATCAAGAGCCGCGTCAACCGCGCCCGCAGCGCGCTGACACGCACCCTGTCCGTCCAGCGCTCATCGGAATTCGGCCCCGACGCCGATCTGCAGGCCGCCATGATCGCAACATCGGGTGGGTCGTCGAACTGAACGACCCCAGCTGAGAGGTTACGTGCCAAGCAGCCTTCGAACCCGGCTGGCGCTGCTCCTGATACTGGCCAATCTTCCAGCCGCGGCTCTTGCCATTGGTGTCACCATCAAGAGCCGCGACGCGGAGATTTCACAGCGCGAATTTTCGATCGTGCAGCGCGCGGAACTCATCGCGATGCGCGCGGGGCTGACGCTCGGCATCGCCGAGGGCGTGGCGGACACGCTTGCCGCCAACGACGATGTCGCATCTGCCGGCCCGGGGTGCAGCGACCATCTGAAGACGGCGCTGGCATTGCGGCCGGAATATACGGGCATCGTCGTTGCCGACGAGGGAGGCCGCCGCCTGTGCGAGGTGGGAAACACGGTTCTGACGGACAGCAGCCGCTCCTCCTTGCAGCGCGCCATCGCCAATATCGAAACCGCCGGCGACACGATCTGGCTTCCGGAAAGCATCCCCCCCCAGGAAAAATCGGTGCTGATGTCGCGCTCGTTCCGCGCCAATGACGGCACGGCACGGGCAGTCGGTATTTTTCTGAAACGCGACGCCTTCAACGCCATCTTCCTTGCGGAAGGGGCTGATCGCGGGGAACAGGGCGCCCTCGCTCTGATCCGGGGCAACGGGATCATCGTGTCGGACTTCACAGACGGCCAGAAAAACTGGCAGCCGGACGAGGCCTTGCCGGTCGGCCTGCCGGGTGACAGCGGAATGTCGCGGACATTCACGGCCCGCGCCGGATCGCCCTATTTCTACGCCATTGCGCCGGTTCGCGGCACCCTGTCGAATGTGGTGCTGGCAACGCCGCTGAGCATCATCACCCAGACCGACTGGATACGCTTCCTTTCGGCGATGGCCGCACCCCTGCTGATGCTGCTGCTCGGGATCGTTGCGGTTTTCGCCGGGGTCGACCGCCTCGTTCTGCGCTGGATCGCGCGCTTCCGGACGATAACTGCGACCTATGCAACGGGTGACTACACCGATCGCATCGACGACCTGCAAAGCGCGCCACGGGAGCTTTCGGAACTGGGCGCGGGCATCAATCACATGGCCCAGTGCGTTCAGGAGCGCTCGACCGCGCTTGAGGAAGCGCTCGAAGGCAAGAACGGGCTGCTGCGCGAGCTGCACCACCGCGTGAAGAACAATTTCCAGATGATCGCAAGCCTGCTCGCGCTGCAGCGCCGCGAATTGCCGACCGACCAGCGCATGCTGTTGCGCATTCCGGAAGACCGCGTTCTCGCCATGGCCGCCGCCTACAAGGCAAGCTACGCGACCGGCGAAATCGGCCATGTCTCGACGCTCGATCTTTTGCGCGATATCGCGGCGCAGCTGCGCCAAAGCTTCGGCTCCGCGGCACCCACCATCAAGATCGCGACAAGCGGCGAACCCGTCTGGCTCGACCTCGACCAGGCCGTCCCGCTCGGCCTTCTCATTTCGGAAATCCTGACGGCCGCACTGGAGCGGCAGAGATCAAGATCACCCATCGGAATCGAAATTCACAGGCCCGATCTCGGGCACATGGAGGTCGGCATCGCGAGCCCGGGCATCACCGGATCGCTGCCCGAGGGCGGCCTTGCCGCCCGCCTCGTCTCGGCCTATCGGAACCAGATTTCGGCGGAACTGGAAACGTCCGCCGAGGACCGCATAATCATTTCCATGCCGATGCAGACACAGACGGCGGCGCAGTCCAGCCATCCTGGGCGCGTCGATCTCGGCGCCTGAAGACGGGCCTTACGCCTCAGTGCCGGGCGTGGACCGATTCGGCATCAGAACGGGAAGCGCCGCGTGCGCGATCTCGAAAACAAGCGGCGTCGGCTCGCGGACAAGCTCGCCATCGACCGCAAGCCAGAAGCGCGAGCGCGGGGAGCGGACCTCGATCCGTTCGGCAGCAAGGGTCTCGATCGTGTCGCCCTCGCGCCAGCGGCGCGACAAGAGCTCGAGGCCCGCTTTGGCACGGCCCACAAAATGGGCGTGGCGCATGATGTGGATTTCCAGGATGCCTTCATCCAGCCGCGCCCGGCGCCAGTCGTCGCCGATCCGGTTCGAAGTCACCAGCACCGCATAGGCACGGACATTCCGCCGCTCGCCTCCGGCGGTGATGTTCGCACGCACATAGCCGCTTTTCGTGACCGACTTCCAGACCGAGACGAGCACGCTGAGAAGGCGGCCGCCCGGGAAATCGAACCGGCTTTTTTCGCGCTCGCGGGCCACGCGACTGAAATAACCGAGGCCGCACAACGTGTGGAAGGGCTTGCCGTTGATGCGTGCAAGATCGATGGGCACGACCTCGCCCTCCGCAAGCGCCTTGGCCATGCCCGCGAAATCGTCCGTGTCCGCATACATGTCGCGGCCCATGAGATTCATGGTGCCGAGCGGTAGAAGGCCGATCGCCTTGCCGCTGCCGCTGAGCTTTGCCAGCGCGCGGCTGAACGTGCCGTCACCGCCACCCACAACGACCGCCTCGACATCCGATCGCAGGGCTTCGTCGAGCCCCTCATCCATCTCCTGTGGCTCGACGAGCCGCACATCCGCGCTGTGCCCGGCCGCCTCGAACGCCTCGCGCACGATAGCGTCGGGATTTTCGACAGCGCCCGTGTTGAGGGTTCCGGCGCGGGCATTGAGAAGGACGAGGATTTTCATGAACGGCTTTGCATGGATGCGGGCTCGCCTAAACGCTCGAACATGCCGGATCGACCCATTCGAAGCCGAAATCTTTCAGCGTCGCAGCGATGTGCGGGGGAAGCGGTGCCGCAACCCGGATCGGCTCGCGCTTCGGATAAAGCGGCACCGTGGTGCGCCAGGAATGCAGATGCAGCATCGGTCCGCCGGACAGTGCGTTTCCGTACGCGCGGTCGCCGAGGATCGGGCAGCCCAGGGCCGCCATATGCACCCGCAATTGATGGGTGCGCCCGGTGTGCAGGTTGAGTTCGACAAGCGCATGGCCGGCGGACCGGTCGAGCACACGATAGCCAGTGCGCGACGGCAGTCCCTTCTCGGCATCGACCTTCATGTGCCAACCGCGCGCGACGTCCTTCTTGGCGAGCGGAAGATCGACCAGGCCTGCCTCCTCCGGCGGCCCGCCTTCGACGACGGCCAGATAGATTTTTTCGACGCTGCCTTCGCGGAACATCCCGTTGAGGCTCGCAATGCTTTTGCGATGCCGCCCAAGCACGAGGCAGCCCGAGGTTTCGCGGTCGAGACGGTGCGCGAGCTCCGGCCGCCGCGGCAGGCCGTAGCGCAGCGCGTCGAAATAGGCGTCGAGCGTCGGCCCGCGCACCGCCCCGCCTGCATGGACGGCAATGCCCGCCGGCTTGTCGAGCACCAGCATCAGCGCATCGCGGTACAGAACCCGGGTCTGGATTTCCTCGTTCGTCATAACTTCTGGCTAATGCATCCAATCCGGGAGCGAAAGCGTTGGACCCGAACCATCCCGCTGGCTAGATTCCTCCCCATGTCCTCTTCCGATCTTGTTCTGGTCGCCGATGTCGGCGGAACCAACAGCCGCTTCGGCCTCGTCAAAGCGGGCGAGCTTCACCCCCACGGAATCGAGGACGTCGCAAATGACGGCTTTGCGGGGCTTCATGAATCGATCCCGGCCTATATCGCCAAATCCGGCGAAAAGCCGGTGCGTGCCGTTCTCGCCATCGCCGGCCCCATCAAGGACGGCCTCGTTCACCTGACCAACCGGCGCGGCTGGTCGTTCCGCCCCGAAGAGCTGGCCGCAAAAACGGGCCTTGAGCGCGTCGAGGTCGTCAACGATTTCGCCGCGCTCGCCGAGGCGCTTCCCTACATCGAGGAGCTTGAGCCGCTGGGTCCGGGCGAGCGGCTGTCCGATGCGACGAAGGTCGTTCTAGGCCCCGGAACCGGGCTTGGCGTGGCAGGCCTTGTCTATAGGGCAGCCGCCGACGGGAAGGCTGAGTGGATCGTCGTGCCGAGCGAAGGGGGGCATTTCGAATTTGCCGACCTGACGGACCGCGAAACGGCGGTCTACGGGATTCTGAGACGCGACTTCGGGCGCGTTTCGGCGGAGCTCGTGATTTCCGGCGAGGGGCTCGAGCGTATCGACAAGGCGATCGGCGAACTCGACGGATTGAGCACCGACCACCGCGAAGGCAACGAGATTTCCGAGGCGGCCCGCGCGGGCGATGCGCGCAGCCTTGAGGTGATGCAGCTTTTCTTCGATGCACTTGCGCGCTTTGCCGGGGACATGGCCCTGACCTTCGTCGCGCGTGGCGGGGTCTATATCGGAGGCGGTGTCCTGCCGAAGACGCTCGATCTGATGGATGTGGACCGTTTCCGGATGAATTTCGCAGCGAAGAAGCCGCATGAGCGGCTGGTCTCCACCATCGCGACAGTGCTGATCACCGCGAAAACCCCGGCGCTGACGGGCTGCGCCGCCATCGCCGCGCGGGGCTGAGTTTCGCGGCATCTGGCAAATCCGGCGAACATTGTTACATAACAGACCAGATGCCTCACGACGCCTCCACCCACGCACATGCGCATGACAGCAGCCCCGCCGACACGCTCGCCCGGGCCGAACGGATGTGCGCCGAACGCGGCGAGCGCCTGACGCCGATCCGCGCGCAGATTCTGGAATTATTGGCAAAAAGTCCGCAGCCGCTGGGGGCTTATGACCTGATTGAGCATATCTCGGTGGACGGCGCGAAGCGCCCGGCCCCGATCACCGTGTACCGGGCGCTGGATTTCCTGCTGGGCCAAGGCCTTGCCCACCGGATTGAGAGCAAGAATGCGTTTGTCGCGTGCGACCACGCGCACGGCCATTCAGATGTCGTAGTTTTCCTTCTATGTGAGAAATGCGGCGCAGCTGCTGAGGCGTCGGGCGTCGAGATCGGCGACCGGCTGGCGGAGGTGGCGCGCAATGCGGGCTTTGCCGCCCGCGGCCAATTCGTGGAGATCGCCGGAGAATGTGCGGCCTGCCGCGCGGTCACTGTCTGATCTTCCAGTATAGGGATTTTTGACTTCGCGGCCTGTATCCTGCATTTCATTGCAGGATTTCCCGCGGGATTTTCGGAAAGAGCACGTAATGGACGTCGATATCAGGGGTCGCCGCCGCCAGTCGGTCGGGGTCAAGGTGGGCAATGTTACGGTGGGTGGCGGCAATCCGGTCGTCGTCCAGTCCATGACCAACACCGACACCGCCGATATCGCCGGCACGGTGAAGCAGGTCGCAGACCTCGCCCGCGCTGGTTCTGAGATCGTCCGTATCACCGTCGACCGGGACGAGGCTGCCGCTGCCGTTCCGCACATCCGCGAAAAGCTCGACCGGATGGGCCTCGACGTGCCGCTGGTCGGCGACTTCCATTACATCGGCCACAAGCTGCTCGCCGATCACCCGGCCTGCGCCGAGGCGCTCGGCAAGTACCGCATCAACCCGGGCAATGTCGGATTCAAGGACAAGAAGGACAAACAGTTCTCGCAGATCATCGAAATGGCGCTGAAGCACGACAAGCCCGTGCGCATCGGCGGCAATTGGGGCTCGCTCGACGGCGAAATGCTCACCGCGATGATGGACGAGAACAATGCCAGCCCGAACCCGCTGGACGCCCGCGCCGTCACGCGCGAGGCGCTGATCCGCTCGGTGCTCAACTCTGCCGCCCGCGCCGAAGAACTCGGGATGAGCGCCGACAAGATCATCATCTCGACCAAGATCTCGAACGTGCAGGACGTGGTTGCGACCTATCTCGACCTCGCCGCCCGCACGAAATATGCGCTGCATGTCGGCCTGACTGAAGCGGGCATGGGCTCGAAGGGCATTGTGGCTTCCGCGGCGGCGCTGGGCGTCATCCTGCAGCAGGGCGTCGGCGACACGATCCGCATTTCGCTGACGCCGGAACCCGGCGGCGACCGGACGAAAGAGGTCAAGGTCGCGCAGGAAATCCTGCAGACCATGGGCTTCCGCACCTTCGTGCCGCTCGTCGCGGCGTGCCCCGGCTGCGGGCGCACCACCTCGACGACGTTCCAGGAACTGGCGCAGGACATTCAGAGCTACATCATCAATCGCATGCCGGAATGGAAGAAAACCTATCCGGGCGTCGAGACACTGAATGTCGCGGTGATGGGCTGCATCGTGAACGGGCCGGGCGAATCGAAGCACGCCGACATCGGCATTTCGCTGCCGGGCACCGGAGAGACCCCTTCCGCGCCGGTCTTCATCGACGGCGAGAAGGTAACCACGCTGAAGGGTGCGACGCTTGCCGCCGACTTCACGCAGATGGTCGAGGATTATGTCGTCCGCCGCTTCGGCGTCGACGGCAACAAGGGCGACATCCAGGCCGCCGAGTAAGGCGACCTTCCGCTATGCCGCCGAGGGGGCCCCGTCTTCCTCAGAAAAGTCGAGCGCGATCGCTGCGTCGACAGACAGGCGCACCTTCTCGCCGTCGACATCCGCAACAAGGCTGAGTGGCACCAGACAATGCTGGCCCGACGGGCCGCTGTGGCGTGTCAGCTTGATGTGATCGCCGTCGATCCGGTCGACGATGCCGACATCCTTGCCGTCGGCGCCGATCACCTGGGCGTGCTCTTTTATTTTCTTCAGGTCCATCGCGGTCCTCCCTGACGTATCACGGTTCAACGCGCACGCGGCCCATCCGGGTCCCCGCGCTCACAATGATGTAAGCATAGACAAGCCTTTTGCATTTCGCGGCGGCCTCCCGCCTTTAGTGCTATCGGAGGGGCGGCCGCCACCTGATATAGATTGCCCAAAATCTGGCACTACGGCCCGGACACGCGAGACATGCTGGAAAAACGTCTGGAGCGCATTCTCAATGTCGGGCATGCGCTCGATCATCTCGTCCTGCTGATCTTTCCGACGGCGGTGATCGCGATCGCGCGTGAATTTTCCATCCCCTACGAGACGCTGCTGCCGCTGACTTTCGGCTGTTTCGTTGCCTTCGGCGTCGGTTCGCTGCCGGCGGGCTGGCTCGCGCACCGCTATGGCCGGCGTCCATTGATGCTGCTGTTCTTCTTCGGAACCGGGCTCTCTTGCATCGCGGTCGGACTGGTGACGACACCTTGGCAGATCGGCGTGACGCTGACCGTGATGGGCGTTTTCTCGGCCATCTATCATCCGGTCGGATATGCGGTTCTGTCCGGGCTCGATCCCGCGCGGATGGGCAAGATCATGGGCGTCAACGGTCTGTACGGAAATCTCGGCGTTGCGTTCGCCGCGCTCGTGACCGGCGCCATCACCGAATGGATTTCCTGGCGCGCGGCCTTCGTTCTGCCCGGCCTCGCCTGCCTTGTTGCGGGCGCGGTGTATTTCGTTGTGACGCGCGGCGTTCCGCAGCTTGAGCCCCACGCCTTGACGGGATCCGTCCGTACGCGACGCGAGATGATGCAGGTTCTGCTGATCTTCGCCGTGCTGGCGATCCTCGGCTGCGTGATTTTCACCGCGACGACCGTTGTCATGCCCAAACTGTTCGAGCAGGAACTGCCCGCGCTCCCCTCCGGCACATTCGGCGTGGGACTGATCGTCTGCCTCGTCTTTTCCATCGCCGCCCTCGCGCAGGCCCTGATCGGCGCGCTGCTCGACCGCTTCTCGCTACGCGCCATCCTCATTCCGGTGACGGCCATCCAGATACCGCTGCTCTTTCTTGTGGCGCACACGCAGGACTGGCTGCTCGTGGCCGTTGCCGCAGCAATGATGTTCTCGATCTTCGGGCAGGCTCCCATCGGTGAAGTGATCGTCGCCCGCTATGCGCCCGCAGACATCCGCGCGCGCTTCAACGCGGTGCGCTTTGCCGTGCTGTCGGGAATCGGCGCGACCGCAATCCCGCTTGCCGCGCAGCTTTACGGATTGCGGCAGGATTTCAGCCTGCTGTTCTACGTCCTTGCAGCGCTGGCCGTCGGCGTGTTCGGCGTGGCCCTGCTGTTCCCCCGCGATCAAATTGCCGCGCAAACCGCGCCTGCGGAATAGTTGAGCTTCGCCGGGGAGCGCCGTAGCTCTATGATGCGCCCTTCGGAAAGCGGGCCAGGGGCGGGATATGAGTTTGGATTGGGGTCCTCGGCCCGACGACCGGATGCAGGACCACGACGTTCGGCCCGCACCGGACAGCGACCCGGCGACCGCCGAAGCTCACCGCCCGCCCTCCAGGAGCAAAGGCGTCCGGATGCTCATCCGCGCAGTGATCGTTGTCGCGCTTGCACCCTTCGTCCTGTCGATTCTCTACACAATAGTGCCGCCGGTCTCGACTTTGATGCTCGCCCGCTGGGCAACCCTGCGCCCGGTCGAGCGCGACTGGATGCCGCTCGACAAGATCAGCCCGGCATTGCCACGCGCGGTCATCGGCTCGGAAGATGCGAAGTTCTGCAGCCATCGGGGCGTCGACTGGGGCGAGTTGCGCGCCGTCATCAACGACGAGGACGGCCCCTCGCGCGGCGCCTCCACCATTTCGATGCAGGTCGTGAAGAACCTCTTCCTCTGGCAGGGCTTCGGCTATGTCCGCAAACCCGTGGAGGTGGTGCTGGCCCACTGGCTCGATTTCATCTGGCCGAAACGGCGCATGATGGAGGTCTATCTCAACACGGCGGAATGGGGGCCGAACGGCGTGTTCGGGGCCGAGGCCATCTCTCGCAAGGCTTTCGGAAAAAGCGCTCTGCAGCTCACGCCGCGCGAAGCCGCAATTCTGGCCGCTGCGCTGCCCAATCCCGTCGTCCGAAATTCGGCAAAACCCACCCGCAGCCAGATCCGCCGCGCCGGGACAATTAACGCGCGTGCCGCTCAGGCCGATTCATCGTGCGTTTCGCGCTAGATTTTAAAGGCGGGTGATGCTATCAGCACCGCCAATCTTTGCCACGACGCGGCTGCCCCAATGCGCCGCGTTGTTTGATTTCCGGAGTAATCTCAATGGCCGTTCCGAAACGAAAGACTTCGCCGTCCCGCCGTGGCATGCGCCGCTCGGCCGACGCGCTGAAGGCCCCGACCTATATCGAGGACAAGGATTCGGGCGAGTTGCGCCGTCCGCATCACATCGACCTCAAGACCGGCATGTACAACGGCCGTCAGGTTCTGACGCCGAAGGCCGACGTCTGATCTGCTTTCAAATTTCCTGAATTGAAAAGGCCGGCGTCTCGCCGGCCTTTTTCATTGTCGGTGCTGCTCTCTCACGCCGCCCATTCGTCGCCCTTGGTGCGGCGAGCCGTGCGAATGGCAACTTCCGTCGCGCCATAAGCGGCGGTTCCTTCTCCCGGCGCAGCCTTGCGGCGCGCGCGCGCCTGCGGCGCATCGAGCTTGGCGGCCCAAAGCTGGGTGACGATGAAGGAATTGTGCCGGAAGCGCTTGGACAGAGCTTCCGCCGGATCGGACGCGGATTCGGGCGCGATCAGAACCAGAGCCTGCGAACGCGGCTCCTCTTGATAGCGCAGCATCTCCTGCTCGAACGACGATCCACTCACGGCGACACGTCCCGGTTTGGCACACCTCAGAAAGCCCGGCTTTTCTTCTGCTGCAGATATAATGCCTGAAGCTGGCCTTTAGAGCCGCCAAGGACCGAAACCGCGCGGAAAGATGCGTTAATAGTTAACGCGCGTTTACGATTTGACACTAGCGGTTCATCCATACGGCGGGCACAGTCCCCGCTTCACGGACCCGCGCGCGACCGGGTCAATTCAACAGATCAGGACCGCCGTGGCCGATTTCGACCTCTCGCTGACACTTGAGACTGTCGATGCGGCCACCTATCGCTGGGATCTGGCGTCCGACCGGCTTGAAACCATGCCAACCTTTCCCGCGCCGCTGAGAGCGCTTGGCGGGATCGCCACCGGCGCCGAATGGACGTTCCGCACCGACGGCGATTCGATGACCAGCCGCGCGTCCGTCGTGCACGGCTCGAGCGGGCGCGACGAGGGCGCAGGCGTGCCTTACGACATCGAGTATGCGCTGCGGGTGCCCACACGCGGCAGCGACCAGCTGGTCTGGGTGGAGGATGTCGGACGCTGGCACGCCGACGCCGACGGCCGCCCGTCCTATGCCCAGGGCCTGATCCGCGTCGTCACGGAGCGCCATGAAAGCGACCAAAGACTTGCCAGCCAGGCCAGATTCGACAGCCTGACAGGCACGCTCAACCGGCTGAAGCTGCTGGAAGTGCTCGACGGCATGCTGGCCGACGCGCGGCGCTACAAGACGAGCTGCGGCTTTGTGCTGCTGGCGGTGGAAAATCTCGGCGCCGTCGACGATGCCTTCGGCGACACGACGCCGGACGAACTCATCGCCGCCGTCTCCAAGCGCCTGCGCTCCTGCATGCGGGCGGGCGATTCGCTCGGCCGTTTCTCAACGACGATCTTCGGCCTCGCCCTCGCCAATTGCACGCTGGCCGAAATCCAGGTCGCCGCGCGGCGCTTCATGGATGCGGTCCATGAGGCGCCGATCGACACCGGCTCGGGGCTCGTGGGCGTGCGCATCACGGGCGCCGGCATTGTCGGGCCACGGCACGCGCAGAGCCAGGTCGAGATGGTGGCGCGCGTTTCCGAGACCCTCGCGGAAGTGCGGCGCAAGAAACGCGGCTCCTTTCTCGCCTTCGCGCCAAGCCAGGTGCAGGAAAGCCGCCGCCGCCGCTACGTCCAGCTCGCCGAGGAACTGATCGGCGCTCTGAACGCCCACCGCCTCGAACTGGCGTTCCAGCCGGTTGTCAGCGCCGAGACCTCCGAAATCCAGTGGTACGAGGCGCTCGCCCGCATCCATCAGGACGATGGCTCGGCCAAACCCATCAGCGGCCACATCGAAGCGGCGGAAAAACTCGGCCTCGTCCATCTGCTCGACCGCCGCGTGCTCGACCTTGCGATCGAGGCGCTGCCCACCGCACCGCACCCCATTGCGATCAATGTCTCCGCCGACACGACCTCCGACGACGAATGGCGCGACCGGCTGGTCGAGGTTCTGAAGCTGAAGCCCGAGCTTGCCGGGCGCGTCCTCATCGAGATCACCGAGACGGCCGCTCCGGGCGAGATGGCCGAAGCGGCGCAGTTCGTCGCCATTCTGCGCGGCGCAGGCGTGCGCGTCGCCATCGACGACTTCGGTGCGGGACAGACCTCGTTCCGCACGCTAAGGGCGCTCGGCGTGGATCTCGTGAAGATCGATGGCGCCTTCGTCACCAATCTGAGCACGTCCAACGAGGACCGCGCCTTTGTGCGGGCCATTGTCGGCCTCGCCAAGGAAATCGGCTTCAAGACGGTCGCGGAGAAGGTGGAAAACGGCGAGACTGCAGCACTTTTGCGACAGATGGGTGTCGACTTTTTCCAGGGCGATTTTTTTGGTGTGGCATCCCGCCTCTAGCATCGACTTTCGAAGATCACGTTCAGGTTGAGTTAAGGTCCGGCGCCTAATCCGTGTCCCTCTGCTGCGGGAGCGGGACATATGCGGATTTTGCTGGTCGACCCCAGCCTTGATGTGCTGGACGCCGTCACGGCGCTGCTGGAAGCAGCACATCATGAAGTGTGCGCGTTCGCCGACGAGCACGAAGCACTGCGCTGCCTCGCGCAGGATCCGCGCATCGACGCGCTGCTGACATCGGTGGAGCTCGGCACGATCTCGGGCCTCGAAATGTGCCAGCGCGCGCGCCGCGTCGCGGGTGACCGGCGCCCGCTCTACATCATTGTTATGTCCGACGACAGCGCGCGACAGAAGCTTGTTGCGGCGCTCGATTCGGGCGCGGACGATTTCATCGGCATGCCCCCGGCGCTCGACGAGCTGTATGCACGTCTACGCACGGGGGAACGCCTTGTCGGCATGCAGCGGGATCTGATCCAGCTTGCCTCCCTCGATTCGCTGACCGGCGCTTTCAATCGGCGCGCCTTCTTTCTTGCCTCCGAGGAAATCTGCCGCACCGCCGCCTCGACGGGTGAGCCGGTCGCAGCCATCATGCTCGATCTGGATCATTTCAAGGCGATCAACGATACGTATGGACATGACATCGGCGACGCGGCCCTGAAGGCCGTCGCCGCAGAGATCGCGCATGTCGATGACGCGGTGTTCGGCCGCCTCGGCGGCGAGGAGTTCGGCCTCATCCTCGACCAGTGCTCACTCGACGAGGCGACGGAAATCGCCGAGGGTCTGCGTGCGGTCATTGCAGGGCTTGCTTTCGCTGCGCCGCACGGAACGATCAGCCTGTCCTGCAGCTTCGGCGTTGCGACCTTCACGCCGGGAGAGAGCGTGGATGCCCTTCTCAAGCGCGCGGACCTTGCGCTTTACGATGCCAAGCGGCTTGGCCGTGACCGCGTCGTCGTGTTCAACGGCGACGAGCGGCGCGCCCGTGCCGGAAGCGTGATACGCCGCGATCTGCCGCCCGGCGAGCGCGCGGCCGAGTAACGCGTCGGCTTCGGCTCAGGCCGCCTGAAGACCCAGGAACTGCTTCAGTTCAGGCGTTTTCGGATCCCCGAAGACGTCCTGCGGCGCGCCTATTTCATGAACCCGCCCCTGATGCATGAAGACGACGCGCGTACAGACGTCACGCGCGAACCGCATCTCGTGCGTCACCATCAGGAGCGTCATGCCCTCCGCGGCAAGCTCCTTGACGACCGCAAGCACTTCATTGACGAGCTCCGGATCGAGCGCCGAGGTGATCTCGTCGCACAGCAGCGCCATCGGCTGCATGGCAAGCGCGCGGGCGATGGCGACGCGCTGCTGCTGGCCGCCCGACAATTCTTCGGGATAGGCATCGAATTTGTGCGCGAGACCGACGCGGTCGAGCATCTTGCGCGCCGTTGCTTCGGCGTCCGCCGTCGGAACTTTTTTCACGACCATCTGCGAGAGCATGACATTTTTTCCCGCTGTCAGATGCGGAAACAAATTGAAGCTCTGAAAGATCATGCCGATCTTCAGCCGCAGGGCACGCAGGTGAAGCTCGTCCGGAAGAAGCTGCGCGCCGGCGACCGCGATCGAGCCGGAATCGATCGTTTCAAGCCCGTTGATGCAGCGCAGCAGCGTCGACTTCCCGGACCCGGATTTGCCGATGATCGCGATCACCTCGCCGGGATCGACATCGATGTTGATACCTTTCAGAACCTCGTTCGTTCCGAAGCTTTTGCGCACCTCAGTGATTTCGATGAGCGACATTGAGCTTCCTTTCGAGGATCTGGCTGGATTTCGAGAGAGGCCAGCACAAAGCGAAGTAGATGAGTGCGACGAAGCCATAGACGATGAAGGGCTGGAAGGTTGCGTTGGTGACCATGGTTCCGGCTTTCGAGAGCTCGACGAAGCCGATGATCGACGTCAGGGCGGTGCCCTTCACCACCTGGACGGAAAAGCCGACCGTCGGCGGGACGGCGATCTTCAGCGCCTGCGGCAGGATTACGTAGCGCATCTGCTGTACGTATCCCATGGCAAGGCTCGATGAAGCTTCCCACTGACCGCGCACGATGGCCTCGACACAGCCGCGCCATATCTCTGCAAGGAAGGCCGCCGTCCAGAGCGTCAGGGCCAAAGCCGCAGCAAGCCATGCCGGCACATCGACGCCGACAAGGCCGAGACCGAAGAACGCGAGGAACAATTGCATCAGCAAAGGCGTGCCCTGAAAGAGCTCGATGTAACCCTGTGCGAAACGCTTCAGCCATACATTCTTGCCGATGCGCATGAACAGGATCGCGAGACCTACGAGACTGCCTCCGACGAAGGAGACGAGGGACAGCAGAACCGTCCAGCGCGCGGCGAGCAGAAGATTGCGCAGGATGTCCCAGGTGGTGAATTCCATCATCATTGCGCCGCCCTCCTTTTCGCAAAGAGCAAAGCTCCCGCGCCGCGCAGGAGCTGGCGCAAGACAATCGCGAGGAAGAGATAGATCACCGTCGAGACGAGATAGGCCTCGAAGGCGCGGAAGTTTCGCGACTGGATGAAGTTCGCCGCGAAGGTGAGGTCTTCCGCCGCGATCTGCGACACTGCCGCCGAGCCCAGCATGACGATGACGATCTGTGAGGACAACGCAGGCCAGATGCGCTGCAGGCTGGGGATCAGCACCACATGCCAGAAGGTCTGTATGGGCGACATCGCGAGACTGGCCCCCGCCTCGAACTGGCCGCGCGGCGTCGCCTGAATGCCCGCCCGGATGATCTCGCAGCTATAGGCTCCGAGATTGACGATCATCGCGAGATTGGCCGCTTGAAGCTCCGACATTCTGAACCCGAGCGAAGGCAGGCCGAAGAAGATGAAGAAGAGCTGGATGAGGAAGGGGGTGTTGCGGATCATCTCCACATAGGCGCCGACCACGGGCCGAAGCCAGAGTGGACCAAGCGCGCGTATCCACGCACACAGCGTTCCAAGCGCGACACCGAAAAACGCACCGACGAGGATCAACTCGACGGTAATTCCGACACCCTTCAGAAGGACCGGCAGATACTCGCCGATCCAGCTGAAATCGAAGCTGTATGTCATGCCCCCTCCCCCATCGTCAGAGTTCGGACAGCCCTCAGAATTCGGCGGGCAGATCGGCTCCGAGCCATTTCTGGGCGATGGCGTTCAACTCACCGCTTTTGCGGGCGTCGGCGATGATCGTATTGACCTTTTCGAGCAGCGCCGGTTCATTCTTGTTGAGGCCGATGGAGCAGGGCGAGTTCTTGATGAGGAACTTGATCTCGGGTTTTTTCGGCGGGTTCCGCGCGAGGATTGCGGCGGCCACGACATTGCCCGTCGCGACGAGATCGACCTGTCCTGATAGAAAGGCCGAGATCGTGCCGTTGTTGTCTTCATAGCGTTTGATGTCGGTCGTGGCCGGAGCGATCTTCGTCAGCTCAAGATCCTCGACCGCGCCGCGCGTGACGCCGACGCTCTTGCCCGCGAGATCCTCCGCCTTCGCGGCCGTGACATCGTCCGGCCCGAACACACCATTGAAGAACGGTGCATACGCGTCGGTGAAATCGATGACCTTTTCACGGTCGGGATTCTTGCCGAGGCTCGAGATGACGAGATCGACCTTGTTGGTCTGCAGGTACGGAATGCGGTTTGCGCTGGTGACGGGAACAAGCTCCACCTTCACGCCGAGTTTCTCGCCGATCAGATTGGCCATATCGACGTCGTAGCCGACGGGCTTCATGTCCGACCCGACGCTGCCGAAGGGCGGGAAATCCTGCGGCACGGCCACGCGGATCGTCTTCGTGGATTCGATGTTCGCAAGAGCATCGGCAAGTGCCGGGCCTGCCGCGAGGAGGGCGAAGCTGCTGGCTGCAAGGGCGATGAATTGACGGCGTTTCATGGGATTCTCCTTCACTCGGTTTGACGATTGGTGCTGTGAACGGAATTTTGCGCCGCCTGCTGTGGTGCGGCGGAGCGCACGAGGCCTTCGCCCGGCGCAAGAATCTTGCGGAGCCCGTCGAGCGGATCGCGCATGACCGAAAGATCGATGCCCGCCTCCACGCGGTCGATATGCTCGGACATCAATTGCGCGGCGCGCGCGATGTCGCCCGCCTCGAGCGCATCGAGAATGCTGCCATGATCGTCGGATGATTCCTCGGCCGCCGCGGCGGGCTGGTACAGCATGGAGATAAGTGTCGTGCGCGCTGTAAGGTCGCTGACGATCTTCGTCAGCACCGGATTGCCGAACAGCTCTGCGAGATGGACGTGAAAGTCGCCGAGAAGGCACACGCGCGCATTGACGTTGGAGTCATGGATGGCCGCGTGCTCCTCCTCGACATGGTGGCGAAGCTGCCGGATCGCGTCGGGCAGCACCTGCCGGATCGACATGACGAGGCCAATCTCGATGACCTTGCGCGCCTGGTAGGCGGCATGCGCCTCTTCAGCGGAAGGGCGCACGATGAACCAGCCCCGGCGCGCCGAGACCTCGACGATGCCGCGTGTCTGCAGGCGCATCAGAGCTTCTCGCACGCGCGTCCGCGATACCCCGTAGAGACCGGCCAGAGAGCTCTCGACAAGCCGCTCGCCGGGGCTGAAGCGCCCCGCCAGAACGGCCGCGATCACCGACTGCTCGATTTCGTCCTGTTCGCTGACCAAAACTGCCCCATCACTGTTGTATACAAGAGTGATCGCAATGATCGTGCCAGAGGCGGCTTCAGAGGATCGTGCCGCGCGCGCAGCGGTGCCGGCGCCGAAACGCCGCCTTCAATTGAGGCAGATGGATTCGTTTTGGGCGCGGGCGCGGAAGATCAGCCGCGCCGCAGGAGGCGCTTGGCCGCCTGCCGCAAGCGATATTTTGCGGCGTGAATATCGATGGCCATCCGCGTCTGTACGTTATCCGGACCGAGCGTCACGACCGCCATGGCCCGTTTTGCGTTCCAGAGCCCCGAGATCACATGGCCGCCCGCCGTCGTCGCGGCGTCCATCTCCACGTCGTCCGGGTGGGCATAGAAATGGCGGATGACGAGATATTCGAGCACCATTCCGGGGCCGTATTTGCGGTAGGCCTCGTCATACGTGCATTTTGCGGTGAACACCCGACCGCCGCTGCGAAGATTGACGCTGAGGGCGATGGGCACGCCGTCCAGGAGCAGGCTGTCGACGCTGGTGATGCCTTCACCCGGCGTTGCGCCGCCAAAGGCGAAACGGGCAAAGCGCGCATGATAGGCCCGCGCGAGGAACGCCGTGCCGGCCGCGCCCTTCCACCCGGCATTCTCGATCTGCAGAAAGGCATCGAGGCGAAGCCGCACATGCGCATGCTCGGTGGCCCGCTCGAACCGCACGGAACCGAGCTCGCCCAGCCGCCGCAGATTTCGTTCGATGTCCTTGACTCGCTTCTTGCCGATGACCTTTTCGGCATGGGCTTCGAAGCCTTCGGGCATGCGCGTCAGGACAGGACGATCAAAGCGATACTCCGAATGACACAGCAGTCCGCGCTGCCTGGCAACCGCGCGCAGCTCGCGCAGGAACGGGCCGTCGAGACCGACCTGCGGAAACACCCAGCGGCTCGGCACCGCGCCCGACAGAATGAGGTCCGAGAAGGCGTGCAGCGCGCCGTCGGCACATTCGCGATGGATCAGAGGCACGCCTTCCGGCTGGTAATCGTTGAGCGCGATCCGCACCTCACGCCCGGCGACCACGGCAAAAAGGTTGCCCGGCCTGTAGGGCACGAGGCCGACAAGACGGCCTGCCGGATCGCGAAGCGTAACGATCCGCAGCCCGCGCTGGCCGAAGGCCAGCAGATCCGCGCGCACGAACCGGCGGCCGAGAAACGGGTTCTCTTCAAGGGCGTTGAGGCTGAGGCTGTCCCATTCTTCGGCGGTAATGACATCCCCGCCCTGCATCACCTGCGCGGTGAAGCCCGTCCTGTCCACGTCTGCCGTCGGCTTCGAGTTCATATGCGCTACGGCGGCCGTCATGCCACCATCCCCCGCAGGGCCGGCACGGCAAGCCGCACCGACAGCGGCAGGAACAGGCCGAGGCGACGCCACGCAAAGAACGACAGCAGCATTCCCCGCAGGCCGAGCGCCGTCGCGCTCGCGATCGCGGCTCCCATCATTCCAAAGGCAGGAACCAGCGCGAAGGACAGCGCCAGATTTGCCGCCAGAGCGACAAAGAAGATGAACGAGCAGATGCGTTCTTCGCCCAGAGCAATCAGCACATCGTCTCCGGGGCCAAATGCGCAGGCGAGGAGAACTCCGGCACACAGGACCGGCAAAACGGGCAAGGCCGCGTCATAAGAAGGCCCGAACAGCGACAGCAGAAGGCCGGCCATCAGCCACAGGCCGAGCGAGGCGGCGAGCGCAAGCGCTGTCGATAGGAACGTCGCCGCCGAGACAAGCGACTGGAGATCGCGCCTGTCGGTACTCCGTGACAGCGCGGCATATTTCTGCGCGGCGACGGCCGAAATGCCCCACGGCACATAGGCAAGGATCTGCGACAGGCGCGTGGCGGCGAAATAGAACGCGGCGACTTCGGGAGGCGCGAACATCCCGAGGACGAGGATGTCTGCGTTGTTGAACAGCACTTCCGCGCCATCGAGGAACGCGATGGGAAGCGCCGTCGAGAACCACAGGCGCGTGCGGTAGACCGGCACGACGCCTTTCAACTCCACACGCAGACGGCGCGCGAGAAGCAACGCCTGCACGATGAGCGTCGCGACCACACCCCCAACCGTCAGGACCATGATGGTCAACGCATCCGCCCCTGTGCCGAGCAGCATCAATCCACCGACGCCGAAGATGATCGCAAGCTGACGCAGAAGAAGGGCCGGGGCGACGCCGAGGACCGGGCGGTCGAGGCCGCGGGCGATGGCCTCGAGGTAATCCTGAAGGACGAGCAGCGGGACCGCCGCAAAGGCGAGGCTCGTTACCACGACGGCCGACGCATTGAGACCGAACGGTGCGAAATGAATGGCCAGCAGGGCGATCGAAGTCACGCCCGACGCCACGCATCCGGCGAGCACCAGCGCAAAGCGCAAAAGCCCCGCCGCCGCGGCCGGATCGTTCTCGACACGGTAGACGGCGAGAAAGCGGCAGATGAGCTGATTCGTACCGGCTGTCGCCCCATGGCCCAGCAGAAGCAGCCAGACAAAGGCGAGCGCGTATGTGCCGAACTGATCGGGGCCGATCAGGCGCGAGGCGAGCGCTTGGGCGACAAAGGACAGCCCCGCTCCGAGCACGCGAATCGCCATGATCGACATTCCGGCGAGCGGAAACCCGGCGACGCCATAGGCCGCCGCTTCGTCCGGCATTTCTCTGCGTGCTTCGCTGGCGCTCATGCGATCCCCTGCGCGACGGCTGCACGCGCAGCCATCAACCCCCGCATTTTTTAACCCAGAGGGAGCTACCCAAGTCTCAACGCCGGCGGGCGAAAGCGGGGTTTTGGCCGGTTTGGTTAACCGGAAACGCGCAGCTCGTCCCAGAGACGGCGGGGCGTTTATTCATCCGAAATCGGGAAGTGGTGGAGCCGAGCGGGATCGAACCGCTGACCTCGTCATTGCGAACGACGCGCTCTCCCAGCTGAGCTACGGCCCCAAAGAAGCGCTTTCTACGTCCGGCCCCGGAAGAGTGTCAAGCAAGCTTGGGGCAAAGCGCGACGCAAAAGCGCAAAGGCTTGAAGGCAAAAGGGACGCCGCGTACAAATCGCGCTCCTGATCTTGTCTCTCCCGCCTCGGAAGGCTCCCATGAACGCGCTCGTCTGGCTGATCGTCAGCATCATCGACCTTTATTTCTGGGTGGTGATCATCTCGGCGGTGCTGAGCTGGCTCATCGCCTTCAACGTGGCGAACCCACACAATCCCATCGTTGCGCGCATATGGGACGTTCTCACCCGGCTGACGGAGCCGGCGCTCGCGCCGATCCGCCGCATCATGCCCAATCTCGGCGGCATCGATATTTCGCCGGTGATCCTTCTGCTGCTGCTCGGCTTCCTGCGCCGCCTCGTCGTCGAGATCTACGCCAGCCTCGCCGTGTGAGTTCGGCCTGGCAGATCACGCCCGAAGGTCTGCGCGTTTCGGTACGGCTGACGCCCAAAGGCGGGCGCGACGGGTTTGACGGAGTTTCGGCCCTAGCCGACGGGCAAAGCGTGGTGAAAGCGCGCGTGCGCGCCGCGCCCGAGAACGGCAAGGCCAATGCGGCGCTCCTCGCGCTTGTCGCAAAACGTCTTGGCGTCGCAAAATCCGGCGCCGTTCTCGCGGCGGGCCACACGGCCCGCCTCAAAGTGATCGACATCCACGGCGACGGCCCCGCACTGGCGGCGCGGCTCGACGCCGCCCTGAAAGGACATGCGAAGTGAGCGCACAGATTATCGACGGCAAGGCCATCGCCGAGCAGATCCGCATCCGGGTCACGCAGGAGGCGAAGGCGCTCGGCATCACGCCCGGCCTCGCGGTCGTCATTGTCGGCGAGAACCCGGCCAGCCAGGTCTATGTCCGCAACAAGGTGAAGCAGACCGAAGAAGCGGGCTTCATCAGCTTCGAGCACCGGCTGCCGGAAGACACGCCCGAAGCCGAGCTTCTGAAGATCGTCGAACAGCTTAACGACAACTCCGAGGTCCACGGCATTCTCGTGCAGCTTCCGCTGCCCGACCACATCGACCCCGACCTCGTGATCCGCACCATCGACCCGGCCAAGGACGTCGACGGCTTTCACCCGATCAATGCGGGCAAGCTCGCCGTGGGGCAGGACAGCCTTATGCCGTGCACGCCGCAGGGCTCGATCATCCTCGCGAAGTCCGTACATCCGGACCTGACCGGGCTCAACGCGGTTGTGCTCGGGCGCTCGAACATCGTCGGCAAGCCGGTTGCCCAGCTCCTCATCCAGGAAAGCGCGACCGTCACAATTGCGCACTCGAAGACGCGGGATCTGGACGAGGTCTGCGCACGGGCGGACCTTCTCATCGCCGCCGTCGGCCGCGCCGAACTCGTCAAGAAGCACTGGATCAAGCCCGGCGCGACGGTCATCGATGTCGGCATCAACCGTGTCTCGGCCGAAGCGGGCAAGACGCGCCTTGTCGGCGATGTCGCGTTCGAGGAGGCGAAGGAGGTTGCGGGCGCGATCACGCCGGTGCCGGGCGGCGTCGGCCCGATGACCATCGCCTGCCTTCTTGCCAACACGCTGAAGGCGGCGTGCTGGGCCGCCGGGAAACCCGCACCGCGCTTCTGATCGCGGGAGCCTCCAGCGCGCACATCACGAGGAGGTCGCCATGGATCCCGCCATCTGGATCATCGCCCTCGGCGCGGTTCTGGCGGGGTTCGTTCAGGGCCTGTCGGGCTTCGGCTTCGGGCTGACCGCCTTGTCGGTATGGGCGTGGGCACTTGACCCACAGCTCGCGGCCGTGCTGTCGGTGTTCGGTGGCCTGACGGGGCAGGTGATCGCAGCCTTTTCCATGCGGCGCGGCTTCAACTGGGCGCTTCTTCTGCCGTTTCTGGTTGGCGGGCTCGTGGGAATTCCGCTCGGAGTTGTGCTTTTGCCTGCGCTCAATGTTGCACTGTTCAAGCTCATGCTGGGGCTTTTTCTCGCGGTCTGGTGCCCGCTCGCGCTCTTTGCGCGCAACCTACCGCCCGTCACATTTGGGGGCCGCATCGCCGACGGCGTGATGGGGTTGATCGGCGGTGTCATGGGTGGGCTCGGCGGATTTACAGGCGCGGTGCCGACCTTGTGGTGCACGCTTCGCCGCATGGACAAGGACACCCAGCGCGCCATCATCCAGAACTTCAATCTGGCAACACTGACCGCGACGATGGCGGCCTATCTTTTCTCGGGCATGGTGACGGTGGACATGCTCCCGTCGCTCGGGCTCGTCGCGCTGGCGGTGCTCGTGCCGGTTCTCGTCGGCGCACGTCTTTACATCGGCATCAGCGAAACACGCTTTCGGCAGATCGTGCTGGGCCTGCTGACACTCTCCGGGATTGCGCTGGTTGCGAGCGCGGCGCCGGAGCTTCTGGGGCGTTACGGCGGCTGATATGAAAATCCCGGATCATCAGGCGATGATCCGGGATGATTGTTACTTGGCGTTGTTGGCACGCTCGATCGCCTGCACGATCATCGCGCGCGCTTCATCCGCTTCACCCCAGCCGACGAGGCGCGACCACTTGGTCTTTTCCAGATCCTTGTAGTGCTGGAAGAAGTGCGCGATCTGCTCGAGCGTGATTTCGGGCAGGTCGAAAACGTTCTGCACCTTCTCATAGCGCCGCGTCAGCAAGGAGGACGGAACGGCGATCACTTTCTCGTCGCCGCCTTTTTCGTCTTCCATCTTCAGCACCCCGACGGGGCGGCAGTTGATGACCGCGCCCGGCACAATGGCGCGGGTGTTGGCGACGAGCACGTCGATCGGGTCTCCGTCCTCGGAGAGCGTGTGCGGCACGAAACCGTAATTCCCGGGGTAGCGCATCGATGTGTAGAGGAAACGATCGACGAAGAGCGTGCCGGAGGCTTTGTCGAGTTCGTATTTGATCGGTTCGCCGCCGATCGGGATTTCGATCAGGACATTGACGTCGTCAGGCGGGTTGGTGCCGATCGGGATCGCTTCGATACGCATGGATTCTCCAGAAGAATGTGCGCGCGGGGACGTAGACGCTCGCGCGGCGCACCGCAAGTCAAAGTGAGAGTTAGGCGGCAGCCTTGAGGCGGAATGGCAAAACCATTTCCGGGGCTCTTAAAGCTACGGCCAGGTAAAGGCCAGTTTTTCGAGCGTCACCGAGCCGAAACTCTCCGATCCGCGGGCCGCAGCGGCGCCGCCGATGGCGCGGTAAAATTCGCAGGCCGGCTCGTTGTCGGAGAGCGCCCAGACCGACAGACCCGCCATGCCGCGCGCCGACAGATCCCCCCGGCAGGCCATGAACAGTTTCCGGCCAAGGCCGATGCCCTGATAGTGCGGCCGGATATAGAGCTCATAGATCTCGCCCTTCACTGGCAGCATGCTCGCGCGATTCTTGCCGTAGCTCGCATAGCCCGCAATGTCGTCGCCGGCGGCCAGAACGAGAATCCGGCTGCCGCGGTTGATCGCGCTTTCCCACCATTGCATGCCCCGGCGCAGAATCATGCGCTCGAGTTCGCGGCCCGGAATGATGCCGCGATAGGCGTAACGCCACGCCTCGTCATGAGCCTCGGCGATGAGGCCTGCATCGGAAACGCGGGCGGGGCGGGTGTCGATGACGAGCGTAGACATGAGGAAAGTCTAGTCGCGCTTTCATGCAAAGGCCAACTGCGCGACGTGCCGCATGCGACTTGCCGGGCCGCTGTTGCAGGTCTACACCGCGACACATTCCTCCGGCGGCCATACCGTGCGGGACAATGCGGGATTGCCCTTCTGCCCTCGGGGACCCATTTATAAGGTCCGCACACGACCCTGCCGTTTCAGGAGAAACCCATGACTCTCAGCGACGTCTCCGCGCCCGGCGCGAACGCGCTCATCAAGGACACGACGACCAAGGATTTCGGCGCGGACGTCGTTAACGAAAGCCGCAACCAGCCGGTTCTCGTCGATTTCTGGGCCCCGTGGTGCGGGCCCTGCAAGCAGCTTGGCCCGGTCATCGAGAAGGTCGTCAAAGAGGCCGGCGGCAAGGTGAAGCTCGTCAAGATGAACACCGACGAGCACCCCACGATCGCGGGCCAGCTCGGCATCAAGTCGATCCCTGCGGTGATTGCCTTTGTCGACGGCCAGCCGGTTGACGGCTTTGTCGGGGCGCAGCCGGAAGGCCAGATCAAGCAGTTCATCGAGCGCCTGACCAAACCCTTCGATGCCGCGCAGGCGAACGAAATTCTGGCCGAGGCCGACAGGCTTTTTGCCGAGAACGATCTGCCGGGCGCCGCCGAGATCTACGGCGCGCTGCTGGCCCAGGCGCCGAAGGACACGCGCGCCATGGCGGGCCTCGTGCGTGTGCAGATCGCGGCGGGCGACCTTGAGGGCGCACAGGCGCTGCTCGATTCCATTCCGCCCGATTTGCAGAACGAGCAGGCCCTGGCCGCCGTGCGCGCGCAGCTCGAGCTTGCCGCAAACGCGCCGGAAGAGGGCGAGATCACACGGCTCGAATCGCAGCTTGCCGCCAATCCCGCCGATCACCAGACACGATTCGATCTTGCGGTGGCGTTCGCCGCGGCCGGCCGCAAGGAAGAGGCCGTCGACCACCTTCTCGACATCGTGAAGGCGGACCGGGCGTGGAACGAGGACGGCGCGCGCAAGCAGCTCGTACAATTCTTCGAGGCGTGGGGTCCGATGGACCCGGCCAGCCTGTCCGGACGCCGCCGCCTGTCGTCGCTGCTGTTCGCCTGACCTGCCAAGGAGCGAGAATGCCCAGCAACCGCGCCTATCTCGCCTCGGCCGATCTGCCGATTCCCATCCCGGTGTTTCCGCTGCCGGGAGTGCTGCTTCTTCCGCGCGGTGAGATGCCGCTCAATATTTTCGAGCCGCGCTATCTGCAGATGATCGACGATGCGCTGGCGGGCAACCGCCTCATCGGAATGATCCAGCCGGAATTCGACACGCCGGAGGATGCGCCGCATCCCCCGCTCGTCGACATCGGCTGTGTCGGCCGCATCACCTCATTTCAGGAAACGGGTGACGGACGCTATCTCGTCTCGCTCACCGGCGTGTGCCGGTTCCGTGTCGGCGAGGAGCTTGCCGTCACGACGCCCTACCGCCAGTGCCGTCCCGTCTACGAGGAATTCTCGGACGATCTGATGCCGGGCGCAGGCGAGGACACGGTGGACCGCGACGCGCTGTTGCGCACACTGAAATCCTATCTCGAGGCGAACCAGCTCGAAGCCGACTGGTCGGGAATTCGCGGCGCCTCGAACGAAGCGCTCGTCAATGCGCTGTCCATGATGTCGCCCTATGGCGCACGCGAAAAGCAGGCGCTGCTGGAAGCGCCGGATCTGCGCTCCCGCGCCGAAATTCTCGTCGCGGTGACTGAAATGGATCTTGCCCGCACGCGCGGCGAAACCGACACGTCCCTACAATAGGACATCCGCAAGGAACCCCCCATGCCGACCACTGCGCAGCCGCACGGCCAGATCGACCCGAAGCTTCTGGAGATTCTCGTCTGCCCGTTGACCAAGGCGACGCTCGAATACGATTCGGAACGCCAGGAATTGATCTCGCGGCCGGCGAAGCTGGCTTATCCGATCCGTGACGGCATTCCGATCATGCTGCCGGAAGAAGCGCGGCAGATCGAGGATTAGCGGCTTCCGCGAACGCGGAGCTTGCCGCCATCCTTCGACACGAGCCCTTCGGTCTCGGCTCAGGATGAGGTTACAGCGCCTCACCGCGCATCAGGCGCGGCACATCGCCTGACAATCCGGCGGCGGAAATCATCACCTTTGCCTTTACGCCGGGCAGGCGGTCGAAGGCGGCCATTCCGGCATCGCGCACGATGCGCGCGGGCGATGAGCGCAGCAGGAAAAGCTTGAGCAGGCTGTCCATCGCGCCGAGCATCAGCATCGTGTCGAAGCGCCGCCAGCTTTCGTAACGCGTCAGCACATCCGGCAGACCGATATCGCCACCCAGCCGGGCGGCATCGGCGATCACTTCGGCCAAAGCCGCGACATCGCGGAAGCCGAGATTGAGACCCTGACCCGCGATGGGGTGGGTGACGTGCGCGGCATCTCCGATCAACGCAAGACGCGGCGCGACGAAGTTGGCCGCGACCTGCAGGGAAAGCGGGCGCATGGCCCGCGGGCCGGCAAGGGCGATTTCGCCGAAACGTCCGCCCGCGCGGGCCTGCAGCGCGGCGCGGAACTCGGCGTCGGGGAGGGCGTACAGACGCTCGGCATTCAGCCGCCGCTCGGACCACACCACGCTCGCCCGGTTTCCCGGCAGAGGCAGCAGCGCGAAGGGGCCGCCTTCGAGGAAGTGCTGAACCGCGACACCCTCATGTGGATGCTCGAACTCGATAGCGGTGACGATGCCCGCCTGGTCGTAGCGCCAGCCATAGGTGCGGATGTTCGCCATGCGCCGCAGCGGCGATTGCGCACCCTCCGCACCGACGAGCAATGCGGCGGCAAGTGAGGAGCCATCGGACAATTCGGCGCGCACGGCATTGCCGGTCGCCTCATAAGAGGAAACCGCTGCCGGGATCGTCCTGACGCCCGCTGCCTTGGCCGCATCGAACAGGGCGGCACGGATGAGGGGGCTCGGCGCGATATGGGCGACGGGATCGACATCATCCGGGGCGTCGAAGTGCAGGAGAACCGGCCGAAGAACCTCGCTCAGACGCGCATCGGACACCTCCATCCGGCGCACCGGCTCGGCGCCTCGGGCGATGGTGTCCCACGCTCCAACGGCCTCAAGCAGACGCCGCGAACCGGGAACGAGCGCGAAGGCGCGCGGGTCTTGCGGCGCGGGGCGCACGACGGCCGGATCGGCCAGAGCGACATCGAGACCGGCGCGGGCGAGCGCGGCAGCCAGCGCAAGGCCCGCATAACCCGCACCGGCGATCAGGACATCGGCACGCGCGATCTTTCCGCTGTTGTTCATCTTTCGCCTTGCTTGACGCGGGAGCCCCCGGAGGGTCTCGTGAGCGCCTCTTTATCGCGAAAGAACATATGTCCCTCGCCCTCGCAAATCTTCTCGGCACGCTCGATCTCGAAAAGCTCGAGGAAAATCTTTTCCGCGGCCAGAGCACCAATGCGGGCTGGCAACGCGTCTTCGGAGGGCAGGTCATCGCGCAGGCGCTGGTGGCGGCTTCGCGCACCGTCGAGGGCCGCGATCCGCACTCCATGCACGCCTATTTCCTGCTCGAAGGCGATGTGAACGCGCCCATCGTCTACGATGTCGAACGCATCCGCGACGGCGGCTCCTTCTCCACGCGCCGGGTGGTCGCCATCCAGCATGGACGCCCGATCTTCTTCACCTCGGTTTCGTTTCAGGTGGCGGAGGAGGGGCTCGAGCATCAGTTCGAGATGCCGGACGTGCCCAAGCCCGAAGATCTGCCCTCCGAACGGCAGACGGTGGCGAAGCTCCTCGCGCATATGCCGGAGCGCATGCAGGCCTATTTCGCCGGCGAGCGGCCGATCGAGATCCGGCCGACCGACCTGTCACTCTATATGGGCCTCAAGCCGAACCCGCCCCACCGCTCCGTCTGGATCAAGGCGCACGGCGCCCTTCCGGACGACCCCGCAATCCATCGCTGCGTTCTGGCCTATGCGAGCGACATGACGCTGCTGGACACCGCTCTCGTTGCGCACGGAAAGAGCATTTTCTCCGGCGAGATTCTTGCCGCCAGCCTGGACCATGCGCTGTTCCTGCACCGCCCGTTCAGGGCCGATGACTGGCTCCTCTACGTCCAGGATTCGCCGTTTTCCGGAGGAGGGCGCGGCTTTTCCCGCGGCCTCATTTACGCCCGGACCGGCGAGCTCGTGGCCTCGGTCTTTCAGGAAGGGCTGATGCGCAAACGGCGCGCGTGATCTCATTTGCCTGTTTTTTAATCTCATCTGGTCTCTGTTCGTGCAGAAGACTTAGGCAGATGCATGGGGTTTAGGCTGAAAGCCGGCCCTGCCGCAGGGAGAACACAATTAGATACGTCCCGTTAACCAAATCGGTCAGGTCTGGCACGCGCCTTGAATGCAGGGGGCACGGACCCAGCGGAAGATTCCAGCGGTCTCGATTTGGAGCCCTGTCGATTTGCCATCGGCGGGGATTTTACGGGGAGCCCACGTATGAAACTCGTGACGGCAATTATTAAGCCCTTCAAGCTGGATGAGGTGCGCGATGCCTTGACGGCTGTCGGGGTGCACGGCCTCACCGTGACCGAAGTCAAAGGTTACGGACGCCAGAAGGGACACACCGAGATTTACCGCGGCGCGGAATATGCGGTCAGCTTCCTTCCGAAGCTCAAGATCGAGGTCGCCGTATCGGCCAAGCTGGTCGACAAGGTCATCGATACCATCACCACGACCGCCAAGACCGGCCAGATCGGCGACGGAAAGATTTTCGTCACGCCCATCGAACAGGCCGTCCGCATCCGCACCGGCGAGACCGACGAAGATGCTCTGTAATCTTCCGACATCCGCTTCTCTTTTTTCCGGAGTTCCTTCCATGAATCTTTCGAAATTTGCCCGTCTGGCGGCGCCCGTTGCGCTGCTCGGACTGATGGCCATCGAGCCGTCGCTTGCGCAGGACGCAGCGGCGCCGGCGGCCGAAGCCGCAGCGCCGACGCCCAACAAGGGCGATACGACCTGGATGCTGCTCTCCACCATTCTCGTCTTCATGATGATCGCACCGGGCATCGGCCTGTTCTACGGCGGCCTCGTCCGCTCCAAGAACATGCTGTCGGTGCTGATGCAGACGTTCACGATCGCCTGCGTGCTGATGGTTCTGTGGGTGGTCTACGGCTATTCCTTCGCCCTCAATGCGGGCACGGTCGCCGACTGGTTCGTCGGTGGCACGAGCCGCCTGTTCCTCGCGGGCATTACCCCCGATTCGACCGCCGCGACCTTCACGGACGGCGTGGTCATTCCGGAATATGTGTTCGTCGCGTTCCAGATGACTTTCTTCGCCCTGACCCCGACCCTGATCGTCGGCGGCTTCGCGGAGCGCATCAAGTTCTCGGCCGCGGTGCTCTTTGCCGTGCTGTGGGCGACGATCGTCTACATCCCGGTCGCGCACATGGTCTGGTACTCGGAGGGCTACCTGTTTGCCCTCGGCGCGCTTGATTTCGCGGGCGGCACCGTCGTTCACATCAATGCCGGTATCGCCGCCCTCGTCGGCGCGCTCGTCCTCGGACCGCGCATCGGCTATGGCCGCGAAGTCCTCGCTCCGCATTCGCTGGTGATGACCTATATCGGCGCTGCCCTGCTGTGGGCCGGCTGGTTCGGCTTCAACGCGGGTTCGAACCTCGAAGCCAATGGCGGCGCGGCGCTCGCCCTGATCAACACGCTCGTTGCCACAGCGGCGGCGGCGATCGGCTGGCTCGCCATCGAAAGCATTGCCAAGGGCAAAGCCTCGATGCTCGGCGCGGTGTCCGGCGCGATTGCCGGTCTCGTGGCGGTCACCCCGGCGGCCGGCCTTGTCGGCCCGATCGGCGCGATCGTCCTCGGCGGCCTTGCCGGCGTGGTGTGCTTCTTCTTCTGCACCACGATCAAGAACGCCCTCGGCTATGACGACTCGCTCGACGTGTTCGGCATCCACGGCGTTGCCGGTATCCTCGGCTCGATCGGCACCGGCATCTTCGCCGCGGCCGAACTCGGCGGCGTCGGCCTGGCCGATGGCATGACCATCGGCGGTCAGGTCTACATCCAGACCGTGGGCGTTGTGATCACCATCGTTTATGGCGGTATCGCATCGTTCATCATCTACAAGATCGTCGATCTCATCGTCGGTCTGCGCGTCTCGGCAGAAACCGAGCGCGAGGGGCTGGACGTCAACTCGCACGGCGAGCGCGCCTACAGCATCTGAGGCGTATACCTCCCAAGCACCTTCGAACCCGGGCGGGAAACCGCCCGGGTTTTTCTTTGACCGGCGCTCACATGGCTATCGCGGCCCGCACGGTTAAGCGACCCTTTACGCCTTGGCCCTAATCCTTGACCGCTATAGAGAGTTTTCGAGCCGCGGGAGGTTTTGCGTGCGGGCGCTCGTTTACCGCAGTGGTGTAAAACGCAGACGTGCAGTTCCCGACGAGCTGCGCGAAGCCGTGATGCGCCGCGTTCATCAGGCCGGTGGCGCCGTTCTTCTGGTCGCGACCGGCGGGATCGCGCTCGCACTCGCAAGCTGGTCGGCGGAAGATCCGAGCTTCAGCAACGCCTCGGGCGGCGATGCCGCGAATCTTCTGGGAACGCCCGGCGCGCTTGTCGCCGACGTGCTGATGCAGAGCTTTGGCCTCGGAGCGCTGGCGATTCTGTTCACGCTCGCCGCCTGGGGTTGGCGCCTCACGCTTCTGCGCCGTCTCGACCGCGAAAAGCTGCGTCTCGTTCTGCTCGTCCTTGCCGCTCTGGGCGGCGCACTTTTCGCGGCGAGCTTCACGCCTCCCGCCGCGTGGCCCCTGCCCAGCGGGCTCGGCGGGATTGTCGGCGATGTCGCCATCAAGGCCATCCAGGCCGTCGTTCCGGCGACCGGCACCGTCGCGCTTCTCACCTCCGGCGTACTCGGCGCGGGCGCGGTGCTCCTCAGCTTCGCCGCCTCGGGCTTCTGGCTGCATGACGACATGCCCGAACTGACGCGCATGCGCCGCCGTGCCGACGCCATGGAAGAGGACATGGAGGACGAGGAAGAAGGGGAAGAGGAATACGAGGCCGAAGAGGAAGAGGTGGAGGAGCCCGCTCCCCGCTTCGCCGCACGTCGCGACCGCGACCGCGAAGACGATCTGTTCGACTTCGAGGAAGAAGAGCGCGGAGGCGGTTTCGCGCCACTCGGCCTTCTTGTCCATTACTGGCTCACCACGACCAGCGGGCTCGGCCGCATGCTGCGCGGCGGCGCATTCATGCACACCGAACGCGATGCCGGCCGTGTCGGGATGCGCGATCTTCTGCGCCGCATCGACGACGAGGACGACGACGGCCGTTTCCGGCGCGGTGCGGACGACACCGACGAGGAAGAGGACGTCGAGCCCGAATACGAGGAAGACGAAGAGGAGGCGGACGAGGAGCCCGCACCGCGCCAGGCCGCGCGCAAGAAAGTGCGGCGCGCCCAGGCAAATCTTTTCGATGCGGAGACCTACGAGGCACCGCCCCTCAATCTGCTCACCCCGCCGAAAAAGGGCGGCGGCGCGAGCCTGACCCGTGCCGAACTCGAAGAGAACGCCCGCGCGCTCGAGGGTGTTCTGGAAGATTTCGGGGTCAAGGGCGAGATCATCGACGTCCGCCCCGGCCCGGTCGTCACGCTTTACGAGCTTGAGCCCGCGCCGGGCATCAAGTCATCGCGCGTGGTCGGGCTTGCCGACGACATCGCCCGCTCGATGAGCGCGGTGTCGGTCCGTGTCGCGGTCGTCCCCGGCCGCAATGTCATCGGCATCGAGATGCCGAACGTCAAACGCGAGACGGTGTATCTGCGCGAGCTTCTGGCCGCCGACGAGTTCGAAAAATCCGACATGCGCCTGCCGCTGTGCCTCGGCAAGACGATCGGCGGCGAGCCCGTCATCGCCGAACTCGCCCGCATGCCGCATCTGCTCATCGCCGGCACAACCGGCTCCGGCAAATCGGTCGCGATCAACACGATGATCCTGTCGCTGCTCTACCGGCTGACGCCGGAGGAGTGCCGCCTCATCATGATCGATCCGAAAATGCTGGAACTGTCCGTCTATGACGGCATCCCGCATCTTCTGGCGCCCGTCGTCACCGACCCGAAAAAGGCGGTCGTCGCCCTCAAATGGGCGGTGCGCGAAATGGAAGAACGCTACCGCAAGATGTCCAAGGTCGGTGTGCGCAACATCGACGGCTTCAATGCGCGCATGGTCGAGGCCATGCGCAAGGGCGAGATCATCCACCGCACCGTACAGACCGGGTTCGACAAGGAAAGCGGCGAGGCCATCTACGAACGCGAGGAGATGCCGCTCGAAAAGCTGCCCTACATCGTCGTCATCGTCGACGAGATGGCCGACCTCATGCTGGTGGCGGGCAAGGAGATTGAGGGCACGATCCAGCGGCTCGCCCAGATGGCGCGCGCGGCCGGCATCCACATCATCATGGCGACGCAGCGGCCCTCGGTCGACGTCATTACAGGAACGATCAAGGCCAACTTCCCGACCCGAATCTCCTTCCAGGTCACGTCCAAGATCGACAGCCGCACAATTCTCAGCGAGCAGGGCGCCGAGCAGCTTCTCGGGCAAGGCGATATGCTTCATATGGCAGGAGGCGGACGAATCAGCCGCGTTCATGGTCCCTTCTGTTCGGATGCGGAAGTCGAGAAGGTCGTGCGCCATCTCAAGGCACAGGGCGCGCCCGATTACCTTGAAGCCGTCACCGCGATGGAGGAAGAGGGCGAAGGTGAGGACGGTTCGGTCTTCGACAAGGGCGCGTTCGGCTCGGAGGGCAGCGATCTTTACGATCAGGCCGTTCAGGTTGTTCTGCGCGACAAGAAATGTTCGACCAGCTACATCCAGCGCCGTCTTCAGATCGGCTACAATCGGGCCGCCTCGCTTGTCGAGCGGATGGAGAACGAAGGCATTGTCAGCCCCGCAAATCATGCAGGAAAGCGCGAGATCCTTCTCGAAAGCACCGAGCGCGCCGGAAACTTTTGAGGCGCGGCGGGGCTTCACCGCTTTGTCGCCACAGAGCGCGACTATCGACGACGCGCTCGGGGTGAATGGATGACCAACTTGCACATGTTCCGTCTCGCGTCTGCCGCAGCGCTCGTGGCGGGCTTCGCCGCGCCGGCTTCTGCGCAGACCGTGCCGATGCCGAGCCCGCGCCCGGCACATCTGACCGTGCAGGCAGCGCCCGAACCGGCAGCGCCGGTTTTTGCGGAAACGCCCGCACCCGTTGCCGCGCCCAATACGGTGCGAACGATCGCGATCACCCCGCCCCCGGCCGAGCCTGCGCCCGTGCAGCCCGCTCCGGCGCCAGCCCCGCAGGTTGCGGCGGCCCCGGCAGAACCTCCGCCCGCGCCGGAACCCACACCGGAGCCCGCTCCGCCGGCGCCGGCGCCCGCACCCCTTGACCTCGGCGCCGCGCCATCCGGCACACAGGTCGCCGCCGCCGATCCCGCAACCGCGACGGCCGATCCGGCGCGCGAGGCGCAGACGATCGCGAAGGTGAACACCTACTTCAACGGCATCCGAACTCTGGTCGGGAACTTCACCCAGGTCGGGCCCGACGGCAGCCGCGCCGATGGAAAGTTCTTCCTCGACAAGCCCGGCAAAGCCCGCTTCTACTATCAGCGTCCCTCGACGACCGACATCATCGCCGACGGTCGCTCGCTCGTCGTCCGCGACCGGCGGCTTGCCACGCAGGATGTCTATCCGCTGTCGCAGACGCCGCTGAAGTTCCTGCTCTCGACCCAGCTCGATCTTTCCAAGGATTCGAAGGTCGCCCAGGTCTACGAAGAACCGGGCCTGATCAGCGTCGCCATCGAGGAGGAAACCACCTTTGGCGGCAAAGCGCGCATCCTTCTTGTCTTCGCGACCCAGGATCAGAAGACCTTCGAATTGAAGCAGTGGACGATCACCGACGCCCAGGGCCTCGACACCACGATCGCGGTGTCCGAACTCGACACCGCGACGAAGCCGGACCAGAAGCTGTTCAAGGTCGACTACACGATCGACCGGACGCGCTGACACCGCTCACACGCTCGTGAACGTACGGGCGTTGAATAGTTGCGTGTGGTGCATAAATGCTTTGTCAAGCGACACGCCCATCCCCAGTGGTTGCCCCCGTCTCCACGGGTGCTGTCGCAACCGCCGGCAAACCCTCCCGGCGGAAACGCGAAAGACAAGCGTTGGGCGCCCGGTTCCCCCAGACCGGGCGCTTCGCTTTTTTCAGCACCCCGTTATGCGGGCCTCGCGCGCTGGCATATCGGTCGCAAAGCCGTTATCCGGAGAGGCTCCAGCCCGCCCGACCCGAACGCATCCTCGTCATGTCTTTGAAAATCGCCTCTTGGAACATCAATTCTGTTCGCCTGCGCATCGATCTGGTGTCCCGTCTTCTCGACGAGACAGCACCCGACGTGATCTGCCTTCAGGAGACGAAGTGCATGGAGGCGCAATTTCCGCACGCGGCCTTCAACGCGCGCGGCTACACGCATGCCGCCATGACCTGCCAGAAGGGCTATCACGGCGTTGCCATTCTCTCGCGCCTGCCCTTCGCAGAGGTCGACCGCTTCCGCTTCGGCGGCAAAGAGGACGCTCGCCACATTGCCGTGAGGTTCGGAGAGGGCAAGGCCGAGGGCATTTCGCTGCACAATTTCTATGTGCCCGCGGGTGGCGACATTCCCGATCCCGAGGCCAACCCGAAATTTGCCCATAAGCTCGCTTATCTCGACGAGATGCGCGTGTGGACGAAGGAGGCGGCCTCCTCGCGCGCGATCCTCGTCGGCGATCTCAATGTCGCGCCACTGCCGGACGATGTGTGGAGCCACAAGCAGATGCTGGGCGTCGTCAGCCACACCCCCGCCGAAACCGAACGCCTTCTCGGCGTCATCGAAGACGGGAAATGGGTCGATGCCATACGCAAGAACAAGCCCGAGCCCGAACGTGTGTACACGTGGTGGAGCTACCGCTCGCCGAACTGGGAGGCCTCCAACCGCGGACGGCGTCTCGACCATGTCTGGGCAAGCCAGGATCTCGATGGCGCGGTGGGCCCGGTCGATATCCTGAAGCCGGCTCGCAGCTGGGAGCGGCCTTCCGATCACGTCCCCCTCGTCGCGAATTTTAAGCTCTAGTCCCGGCGCAGCTCGGGGATGTCGAGCCGCGCGTCGATGCGCTCAAGCTCGGACACCTGCGTTTTCAGACGGGAAATCATTTTTGTACGCATTGCGGCGGCAATCGTCGGGAATTCGTCGAGCATGCGCATGAAAAGCTGGCGTGGAATGCCGAGAAGCTGCGAGGGCTCGACCGCGTAAGCATCGCACGGGCGCAGCGTCTCGATGAGAAGCGCGGTCTCGCCGATCAGCGTGCCCGGACCGACGATCCGCTCCGGCGCGCCCGCCGGCGTGAGCCTTATCCGGCCTTTTATCAGCGCATATCCGCCCGTCGCGGCCTCGCCGCGCCCGAACAGGATATCGCCTTCGTTCAGCTCGACACGCTCGGCGGAGAAGGCGAGAAGACGCAAGGGCTCCTTGCCTGCCACGGCCAGAAGCGGCGTGCGTGCCAGAAAGCGGATGTTATCTTCGAGGTTCACCGGACATGCCCTGTATGCGTCATTACGGCATAAGCTTGTAGCCGCCGGCCTCCGTCACAAGAAGCGACGCGCTCGACGGCTCCTTCTCGATCTTCTGACGAAGCCTGTAAATATGCGTTTCGAGAGTGTGTGTCGTTACTTCTGCGTTGTAACCCCACACTTCCTGCAGAAGCTCGTCGCGGCCGACGACCTTTCCTCCCGCGCGATAAAGATAACGAAGGATGGACGTTTCCTTTTCGGTCAGCCGAACCTTCGATCCGCGATCGTTCGTCAGAAGCTTGGTCGATGGCTTGAACGTGTAAGGACCGATGGCCAGAACCGCATCCTCGCTCGCCTCGTGCGTACGAAGCTGCGCGCGGATGCGCGCCAGAAGAACGGCGAAGCGGAACGGCTTTGCGACATAATCGTTCGCACCCGCATCCAGCCCCTCGACGGTGTCGGTTTCGCTGTCATGGCCCGTCAACATGATGACGGGGCCCTTGTAGCCGTTGGTGCGGATGACCTTCACCGCTTCCCGTCCGTCCATGTCGGGCAGACCGACATCCATCAGCGCGAGATCGACCTGGTCGCTTTTCAGGGCCTCGATTGCCGCGCCGGCCGTGCCGACGCCGACGGGTTCGAATTCCTCATGGAGCGCGATCTGCTCGATCAGCGCGTCCCGCAGATCCGCATCGTCCTCGACAACGAGAATCTTGCGTGCCGACGCCATATGCTATCTCCCTTGAACTCGTTCAGATGAAACGTGAAACCGTCGCAATAGACCGCACGCCACCCCGCCCGCGCAAGTTAACGTCTTGCAACCTTCGCGGCGAGGACGAGAAAGTGAATCCCCGTTGGCCCGGATCTTCCGCCACATATATGTCGTCCGCCGCCCGGCGCAGCCCCTGCGCGGCATTTTGGTTGCCGGACCGCTGCGCCTTCCGGTCGCGCTTGGGCGATCCGGAATCGTGTCGAACAAGCGCGAGGGTGACGGCGGAACCCCGCGCGGCCGCCTTCCGCTCCGTCGGCTTTGGTATCGGGGGGATCGTGCCCGGCGACCGAAAACGGCCCTGCCAGCGATACGTACCGCTCGGTATCACCTCTGGAGCGACGATCCACGCGACCGTCGATATAACCGACCGGTACGCCCACCTCATGCCTTGTCCCACGAGGAGATGTGGCGGGAGGACGGGCTCTACGACTACGTGATCGAGCTCGGCTGGAACGACGATCCGCCGCTGCCCGGGCGCGGTTCGGCGATCTTCATGCACATCACACGCGAGGGCTACACGCCGACGGAAGGCTGCGTGGCCCTGAGGCGCCGCGACATGGAGCGGCTTCTGCCGCATCTCGGGCCGCAGACCATTCTGATCATCCGGTGATCGGCGGACGGCCGCCGAAAATGGCGCTGCCGACGCGCACATGGGTCGCGCCGAACTGAACGGCGGTCTCGAAGTCGCCGCTCATGCCCATGGAAAGCCCCGAAAGCCCGTTGCGCCGCGCGATCTTTTCCAGAAGCGCGAAATGGGGCGCCGGATTTTCGTCTGCCGGGGGGATGCACATCAGGCCTTCGATCGCGAGGCGATGTTTCTCGCGGCACGCCTCCACGAACGCATCGGCCTCTTCCGGAAGAACGCCGGCCTTCTGCGGCTCGGCGCCTGTGTTGACCTGAACGAACAGGCGAGGCGCCGCACGCGAGCCCTCCGCCCGTGCGATTTCCTTCGCGAGTTCGGCGGCGAGGCTTTCCCGGTCGAGCGAATGGATCGCATCGAACAGCGCCACTGCCTCGCGCGTCTTGTTCGATTGTAGCGGCCCGATCAGGTGGAGTTCCGTGCCCGGATAGGCGCGCGCCAGATTCGGCCATTTCTTCTGCGCTTCCTGGACGCGGTTTTCGCCGAAGACGCGCTGACCCGCGTCGAGCACCGGCCGGATCGCATCGGTTTCGAAGGTCTTGGAGACTGCAATGAGCGTCACCGATCCGGCGGCACGTCCAGCCTCGTGGCAGGCCTTGTCGAGCCGCGCGGTGACGTGGGCAAGGCCTGCGGCGGTGGCCGGTTCGTGGGAGTTCTGCATCATGGCTCACGCTAAAGCATGCCTTGATGCGCTTGCGAAGAGCCTCGCCATTGACCCGGCACGCCCGAGAGGCCAATTTCCCGCAACTTTCAGCGGCTCCTGTGCCGCGCAACCTTCCGAGACGGCACGCATCATGACGACGGAGCGCTACGACGCCCGCAACGCCGAACCCAAATGGCAGAAGGCCTGGGACGAGGCTGCAACCTTCACCACGAAGAATGACGACCCGCGCCCGAAATATTACGTGCTCGAGATGTTCCCCTATCCGTCGGGGCGCATTCACATGGGCCATGTGCGCAATTACGCGATGGGCGATGTCGTCGCCCGCGTGAAGCGTGCCAAGGGCTTCAACGTTCTTCATCCGATGGGCTGGGATGCGTTCGGGCTGCCGGCCGAGAACGCCGCGATGGAGCGCAAGGTCCATCCGCGCGAATGGACCTATTCGAACATCGCCACTATGCGCGGCCAGCTGAAAAGCATGGGTCTGTCGCTCGACTGGTCGCGCGAGATCGCGACCTGCGATCCATCCTATTACCGCCACCAGCAGAAGCTGTTTCTCGATTTCCTGAAGGTCGGCCTTGTCGACCGCAAGAAATCGAAAGTGAACTGGGACCCGGTCGACAACACCGTGCTCGCCAACGAGCAGGTCATTGACGGCCACGGCTGGCGCTCCGGCGCGCCGGTCGAGATCCGCGAACTGACGCAATGGTTCCTGAAGATCACCGACTTTTCGGAGGACCTGCTGACGGCGCTCGACGGGCTCGACCGCTGGCCGGACAAGGTCCGCCTGATGCAGAAGAACTGGATCGGCAAGTCCGAAGGCCTGCTGGTGCGCTTCGTGCTGGAAGGTGCGCCGGACGGCTTTTCCGAAGTCGAGGTCTACACGACGCGGCCCGACACCCTGTTCGGCGCGAGCTTCGTTGCCGTCGCTCCCGATCACCCGATCGCGCAGGACGTCGCAAAATCCGACAAGAAGCTGACCGCTTTCATCGAGGAAGCGCGCAAGACCGGAACGTCCGCCGCCGCCATCGAGACCGCGGAGAAGCATGGCTACGACACCGGCATCTCCGCGGTGCATCCGCTCGACCCGTCGCGCAAGGTGCCTGTCTTCGTCGCGAACTTCATCCTGATGGATTACGGCACGGGCGCGATCTTCGGCTGCCCGGCCCACGACCAGCGCGATTTCGAATTCGCCACGAAGTATCACCTGCCGATCACCCGCGTCGTCGCGAACGGTCCCGAGGATCACCCGCAGGTGCCCTTGCTCGAAGCCGACAGCGCCGAAGACGGAACGCTCGTCAATTCGGATTTCCTCAACGGCCTGTCCGTACCGGAGGCGAAGAACGCCGTCGCGAAGAAGCTCGAAGCGAAGAATCTCGGCAACCGGCCGGTCGGCAAGCGCCAGGTAAACTACCGCCTGCGCGACTGGGGCATTTCGCGCCAGCGCTACTGGGGCTGCCCGATCCCGATCATCCATTGCGAGGAGCACGGCGCGGTTCCGGTGCCGGACGATCAGCTTCCCGTGACGCTGCCGGACGACATCACGTTCGACCGTCCCGGAAATCCGCTCGACCATCATCCGACCTGGAAGAACGTGCCCTGCCCGATCTGCGGCAAGCCTGCGCGCCGCGAGACGGACACGATGGACACGTTCGTCGATTCATCGTGGTACTTCGCGCGCTTCACGGCTCCGGATGCCGATGTACCGACAATACGCAACGTCGCGGACCACTGGATGCCGGTCGATCAGTATATCGGCGGCATCGAGCACGCCATCCTGCATCTGCTCTATTCGCGCTTCTTCACGCGCGCGATGAACAAGGCCGGATACACATCCGTGAGCGAGCCCTTCGCGGGCCTGTTCACGCAAGGCATGGTCGTCCACGAGACCTACAAGGCAAACGGCGAATGGGTCTCGCCTGCCGACATCGTCATGACAGGTGAGGGCGCGAGCCGCAGCGCGGCAACGAAATCCGGCGCAATCGTCGAAATCGGCTCCATCGAAAAGATGTCGAAGTCGAAGAAGAACGTGGTCGATCCCGACGACATCATCGCCCATTACGGCGCGGACACCGCGCGCTGGTTCATGCTGTCGGATTCGCCGCCCGAACGCGATGTGATCTGGACGGAATCGGGCGTCGAAGGCGCGAACCGTTTCGTGCAGCGCCTGTGGCGCATCGTCCAGGGCGTTGCGGACATCGCACCGCAGCCGAAGCCGGAAACTTTCTCCGACGCTGCAACCGCGCTGCGCCGCACCACGCACCAGACGATTGCCGCCGTGGACGAGAATGTGGAAGGCCTGCGCTTCAACGTTGCCGTGGCCAAGCTCTACGAATTGTCGAACGCGCTCGCGACACAGCTCGCAGCAAAAGACAAGGATGCCTCGCTTCTGTTCGCATTGCGCGAATCGGGGGAAACGCTTGTTCAGCTCGTTGCGCCGATGACACCCCATCTCGCCGAAGAATGCTGGCATGCACTCGGAAAGACCGGGCTTGTGGCTGAGGCCGAATGGCCCAAGGCGGAAGGCTCGCTTCTTGTCTCCGATACGATTACGCTGCCCGTCCAGGTGAACGGAAAGAAGCGCGACGAGATCACCGTCGCCGTGACGGCCACGCCGGCAGAGATCGAAACCATCGTGCGCAAGCTCGATTCGATCGTCCGCGCCAGCGACGGCAAGCCGGTGAAAAAGGTCATCGTCGTCCCTCAGAGGATCGTCAATGTCGTCGTCTGAAATGTCGTTGTCCGCCCAGGCCCGCCGCGGCCGTCTTGTCGTTCTTCTCGGCGCAACGCTCGCGCTCGGCGGCTGCTTTCAGCCCATGTATGCGCAGCAGACGCCGGTCGTTGCCTCGACCGCTCCGGGCGCAGCCCCGGTCGGGGTCGACAGCGCGCTGTCCGCGATCGACATCCTTCCGGTCGACGGACGTGTCGGCCAGAAGATCCGCAACGAACTCATCTTCGCGCTGTCCGGCGGCGCGGGTGTTCCGGCAAAGCCGCTTTACCGGCTCGACCTCACCGTGCAGGTCATCGGCGCGCAGACGGCGATCGTCGATCCCTACACTGACCGGCCGGAACTCGAAACGTCCGGTGTCGATGTCTCCTACGCGCTGGTACGGGTCGGTACGGGTGCGCCCGTCATGTCCGGCAATGCGCTCGGCCGTGCCACCTACACCCGCAACCGCCAGCGTTTTGCCTCGACCCGCGCCCAGCGCGATGCCGAAGACCGGGCAGCAAAAGTGGCGGTCGGGCAGATCCGCGCAAAGCTGATGAGCCATTTCGCTACCAAGGGCTTGTGATCGTTCATGGTCGCGATCAAGGCAGCCGCGGCCGATGCGGCGGTCGCCCGTCCCGATCCCGGCCTTTTCTGCTTCCTGCTCTATGGCCCTGATCTCGGCCTTGTCGCCGAACGCGCGCAGCATCTCGCCCGCTCGGCCGTCGACGACCCGAACGACGCCTTCGCGCTGGTGCGGATCGATGGCGACGAGATCGCCTCCGACCCGGAACGGCTGCTTGATGAAGCGCACACGATCCCGCTGTTCGGCGGCCGGCGTGCGCTATGGATCCGCGCGGGATCGCGCCCCATTCACAGTGCTGTCGAAAAACTTCTGACCGGCCCCACGCCCGATGCGCGTGTCGTGATCGAAGCCGGGAACCTCGGCAAAAGCGCGCCGTTGCGCACCCTCTGCGAGAAGAGCCCCAAGACCGCCGCCATTCCATGTTTCGCCGACAACGATGCGGCCATTGCCAGATTGGTCGAGCGCGAACTTGGAGAGGCCGGCCTCAGGATCGACGCCGACGCACGGCAGGCTTTGCTTGCCTCGCTCGGCTCGGACCGCCTGACGACCCGCCAGGAAATAGGCAAGCTTGCTTTGTACGCACATGGTACCGAGCGCGTCACGCTGGCCGATGTCGATGCAGCTGTTGCGGATGTCTCGTCCGTCGCGCTTGACGATGCCGTGGATGCGGTTTTCTCCGGCGATCTTGCCGGGCTTGAACGTGGCCTGAGCACACTTTCGGCGTCCGGCATTCCGGTGTCTGCTGCGCTTCTTGCCGCGCAGCGTCATGCCCTTCAGCTGCACAAGGTCCGCGGATCGAACGCACCGATCGAACGCGCATGGCCCGGCCTTCACTTTCGCCGCAAGCAAGCCGTGGAAGCCGCGCTTCAGCGCTGGCCGCTCGCGCGTATGGACAATGTGGTTCAGCGACTCGCCAGCGCGGTTCTTGAAACGCGGCGCGCCGGCGCGTTCGGAGAAATCATTGCGCGCCGCACTCTCGCGCAGATCGCCGGAGAAGCACGCCGCCGCTGATGTGCGTACGGATCAGCGGGCGCGCTTGAGTCGCCGCGCGACCTCGTCAAGTTGCTCGAGATTCGAATAAGCGATGATGATCTGGCCGCCCGGGCCCTTGTGCTGGACGTCGACATCAAGCCCAAGCGCATCGCTCAGCATCTTTTCGAGAACGGTCGTGTCCTGGTCCTTCTTCGGAGCGGCCGGCTTTTTCGTCTTGCCCGATTCGGCCTGCCCCAAAGCCTCAGTCTCGCGGACGCTGAGACCCTGATCGATGACACGCATTGCCGCGCCCGACGGGTCTTCAAGCGAGAGCAGCGCGCGCGCATGACCGGCCGAGAGCTTACCGTCGAGAACGTGCTGGCGCACATCCTCCGGGAGCTTCAGAAGCCGCAGCGTGTTAGCGATGTGGCTTCGGCTCTTGCCGATAATCCTGGCCAGAGCCTCCTGCGAATGCTTGTAGGTGGCCATGAGCGTCTCATAGCCTTGGGCTTCCTCAATGGCGTTGAGATCCGCGCGCTGGACGTTTTCGACGATGGCGATCTCGAGCGCTTCCTGATCGGAAATCTCAAGTATAACGACCGGTACGTCATGCACGGCCGCGCGCTGGGCTGCGCGCCAGCGGCGCTCTCCGGCGATGATCTCGAACGCGTTCGCCGCACCCTTCACTTCGCGAACGAGGATCGGCTGAAGCACGCCCTTCTCCCGGACCGAGTTCGAGAGGTCTTCGAGATCGGATTCGGTGAAGGTCTTGCGCGGATTTTTGAGATTGGCGCGCAGGAATTCGATGGGCAGCCGGCGTTGTCCCTGCTTCGGTGCTGCGGCGATGCGCTCCTCGTCGCCGCCCATGTCGCCGATCAGGGCCGCAAGGCCTCGTCCGAGCCGCGGTCGAGCCGCATCGTCTGCCATCACGATAAAGTCCCCACTACATCAAGTCTTTATGCCGCACGCAGCTTGCGCTCGCGCTGGATGATCTCGGACGCGAGCCGCAGATAGGCCTGGCTTCCCGAGCAGTTCAGATCGTAAAGCAGCACCGGCTTGCCGTGCGAGGGCGCCTCCGACACGCGCACATTGCGCGGAATGATCGTCTCGAAGACCTTGTCGCCGAGATATTCGCGCACGTCGGCGACGACCTGGCCGGACAAATTGTTGCGCCCGTCATACATGGTGAGGACGACGCCCTGGATCGTCAGATCGGGATTAAGCGTTGCGCGCACCTGATCGACCGTCTTCAGGAGCTGCGACAGGCCCTCAAGCGCGAAGAACTCGCATTGCAGCGGCACGAGAATCGCCGCCGCCGCCGCCAGCGAATTGATCGTCAGGATGTTGAAGCTCGGCGGGCAATCGACCAGCACATAGGTGTAGGGCTCGCCGCCGTCCTCCGCGAGCTTACGGAGCGCATCGCGCAGCCGGTAGGCCCGGTTGCGGTCGCTGGCGATCTCCATTTCGACGCCGAGGAGGTCCATCGTCGAGGGCGCCAGATCGAGTTGCGGCACAGCCGTCGGCAGAACGATGTCGCGAAGTGTCTTCTCGCCGACCATGACGTCGAAGGTCGAGAACGTCCGGCTCTTGTGATCGATCCCCATCCCGGTCGAGGCATTGCCCTGCGGGTCGAGATCGATGATGAGCACTTTCTCACCGATCGCGGCGAGCGCCGTTCCGAGATTGATCGCCGTCGTCGTCTTGCCGACGCCGCCCTTCTGATTGGCCACAGCCAAGACGCGGGGTGCCCGCACCTGTTCGTTCATCGTGTCACCGTTCCGTCCGGTCTGGTTAGCGCGCGGACAGGCCGGAAACAACGAGTATTCCAGCCCTTTCTTCCGTGCGACTCGGCATGATTGTAGCAGAAATCGTCCAGTATCTAGTGGCTTGGGTCAGTTCGGACTCAATATCTTGGCCCTTTGGAAAAAGACCCACCGTCCCCGCTTTCAACAGAGGCGCTGCGAGCGAAATGAGTTCGCTCAGCGGCGCAAGAGCCCGCGCCGAGACCACATCCGCGCCGTGCGGCCAGTTTTCCAGCGCCGCCTCGATTCGCGTGTTGTGAACCTGAACGCGCACGCCCATCGCCCGGGCAGCCTCCCGCAAGAAGGCCGATTTGCGTTGATCGCTTTCGATGAGGTGAAATTCCGCAGCGAGCCTGTCGGCAAACGCGGCTGCCAGAACGAGGCCGGGAAAGCCTCCCCCTGAACCAAGATCGACAAAGACCCGCGCGCTGTCCGGCACGAGATCGAGCAGTTGAAGGCTGTCTGCGATGTGGCGTGTCCAGATCTCGCCGAGCGTCTTTTGGCTGATGAGATTGATCGTCTTCTGCCATTTCGCAAGCTGGGCGGCGAAGATGTCCAGCCTTTCCCATGTTTCACGTGAAACATGGGGAAACTGCTGAACTGCCCTCGCGCGGTCCGTGTTCATGCGGCGCGGCGGGCATGGGCGACAAGAAGCGCCAATGCCGCCGGTGTCATGCCCTCGATGCGGCCCGCCTGGCCGATGGTCTGCGGGCGGACGGCTTCGAGCTTGAGGCGCAGCTCTGCGGAGAGTCCGGCGATATTCCCATAATCAAGGCTGTGGGGGACGGCGCGATTCTCTTCGCGGCGGAAGGCTTCGATGTCGGCGCTCTGACGGTCGAGATAGACGGCATAGGTGGCGTCGATCTCGATCTGCTCCGCGATCTTCGGATCGAGATCGCCGAAGGCTGGCCAGATCGCCGCGAGTTCTTTCACACCAATCTCCGGTCGGGCAAGAAGTTCGAACGCCGTCCGGCGCACGCCGTCCTGATTGATGTGCAGGCCATGCGCCTTCGCCTCGTTCGGCGTCAGGGAGACCGACCGGGCAAGCGCCCGCGCCTCGACGAGGGCTGTGGATTTCGCATCCCAATGCGCGCGCCGCTCGCGGCCGACGCAGCCGATTTCCACGCCGCGCGCCGTCAACCGCTGGTCGGCATTGTCCGCGCGGAGCGAAAGCCGGTATTCGGCGCGCGAGGTGAACATGCGATAGGGCTCGGAAACACCGCGCGTCACGAGATCATCGACCAGAACGCCGATATAGGCTTCGGACCGATCGAAGGTGATGCCGTCACCGTCGCCTGCCCGCCGGGCGGCGTTGAGGCCCGCCAGCAGGCCCTGCGCGGCGGCCTCCTCATAGCCTGTGGTGCCGTTGATCTGTCCCGCGAAAAACAGGCCGGGCACCCGCTTGGTTTCAAGAGTCGGCGTCAACTCGCGGGGATCAACATAATCATATTCAATGGCGTAGCCGGGCCGGATCATGCGGACTTTTTCGAGGCCAGGAATGGTTGCCAGCAGAGCGTGCTGAACGTCCTCGGGCAAGGATGTCGAAATTCCGTTTGGATAGACGGTGTCGTCGTCGAGGCCCTCGGGCTCGAGGAAGATCTGGTGGTTGTCGCGCTCGTTGAAGCGGACGACCTTGTCCTCGATGCTTGGGCAATAGCGCGGACCGCGGCTGTCGATCTGGCCGGAATACATCGGTGCCCGATGAATGTTCGCCTGTATGATGGCGTGCGTTTCGGGGGTCGTGCGCGTGATGTGGCAGAGGATCTGGGGATTGTCGATCCGTGTTGTCAGCGACGAAAAGGGTTCCGGCTCCTCGTCGCCCGGCTGCGCCTCCAATGCGGAATAATCGATGGTCTTGCCGTCGAGGCGGGCGGGCGTGCCGGTCTTGAGGCGGCCCAGCGCGAATCCCTGTGCTTTCAGGGTGCGTGACAACCCGAGTGCCGGAGCCTCCCCCACGCGACCGGCGGGGATTTTCGTTTCGCCGATGTGGATGAGGCCGGACAGGAACGTGCCGGTGGTGAGCACCACCGCCCCGCAGGCGAGCCGCGTGCCGTCCTTGAGGATGACAGCCTCGACACCGGCTGCGCCGATGTCGAGATCATCCGCCTCCCCCACGACAACGTCGAGATTGGCGTGTTCACGGATTTCCTGCTGCATGGCCGCCGCATAGAGCTTGCGGTCCGCCTGCGTGCGCGGTCCGCGCACGGCGGGACCTTTGCGGCGGTTCAGCACGCGGAACTGAATGCCTCCCCGATCCGCCACCCGGCCCATCAGCCCGTCCAGCGCGTCGACCTCGCGCACGAGATGGCCCTTGCCGAGCCCGCCGATGGCCGGGTTGCAGGACATGGCCCCGATCGTCGCGAAGCTGTGCGTGACAAGCGCCGTCTTCGCGCCCATGCGCGCCGCCGCCGAGGCCGCCTCGCATCCGGCGTGGCCGCCGCCGATCACAATGACATCGAAACCCTGTTTCACGTGAAACGTCACTTGCCGATACAGAAAGAGAGAAAGATCGAGTCCAGCACATGCTCGACATCGACACGCCCTGAGATACGACCCAGCGCGCGGCCCGACAAGCGGAGTTCTTCCGCAAACAGTTCCGGCAGGGCCTGCCGGCCCGCCTCGTCGAGATGCGAAAGCGCTTCCGTGAGGGCCGTGCGGTGACGCGCCCGCGTTATGAGCGCGGATTCGCCCGGTTCGAAAACATCGCGGAGCCAGACCTCCATCGCGGACAGCAAGGGGGACACGCCGTCGCCCGAGAGCGCGGATATCGTGAAACCTTCGAGCCCCGGAACAGGCGCAAGATCGCTCTTGTTCCGAACCCGCCAGACCGGCACGTCGCCGCTGGCGTCCGGCGCCCCGATTGCGTCCGGCGCCTCGAACCAGAGGACGAGATCGGCCCGGGATGCCCTGTCCCGTGCCCGACGCAATGCCTCCTGCTCCACCGGATCGGCGGTTTCCCGAAGCCCGGCCGTGTCGATGAAGGTCGCGGGATAGCCGCCAAGGTCCACCGCGACCTCGATCATGTCGCGCGTCGTCCCCGCATGGGGCGATACAATCGCGACCTCCCTCCGAGCGACGCGGTTAAGAAACGACGACTTGCCCGCATTCGGCGGACCGGCGATGACGACGACCGCTCCTTCGCGCAAACGTTCGCCGCCGCTCTGCGCCAGAGCCGCACGAAGTTCATCGGCCAGACACGCGGCGATCTGGTGGGCACGGCCGGTAAGACCGACGGGCACATCGCCCTCATCCGGAAAATCGATCTCCGCCTCGGCCAGAGCCAGAGCTTCGATCAGTTTCTCCCGCCAGGTGTCGGCCTTCTGCCCGATGCCGTGATCGAGCCCGCGAAGGGCCTGCCGCCGCTGGGAGGCCGTGTCCGCATCGAGCAGATCGGCCAGGGCTTCCGTCTCGGCGAGGTCCATCTTTCCGCCTTCAAAGGCGCGTCGGGTGAACTCGCCCGCTTCGGCGGGGCGCAATCCCGGCATACCCCCCAGCGCACCCAGCACCGCGGCGAGCACAGCCCGCCCTCCATGCAAATGCAGTTCCGCGACATCCTCTCCCGTCACCGAATGCGGTCCGGGAAACCAGAGCACGAGACTGCGATCGAGCAGTTCTCCCGAGACAGGATGTTTCAGGGCCGCAAGTCTGGCGCGCCGCGGTTCTGGCACTATGTCAGACAGTGCGCGCAGGGCTTCTCCTGCCTGCCTCCCGGAGATACGAACGACCGCGATCCCCGCTCGGCCCGGAGCGGTGGAAGGCGCAAAGATCGTGTCCTGATCGAGAAGGTGTTTCACGTGAAACTTTCGGCGTGCATAAGGCTTGGCATGTTTTCCAGAAGCGGGGACCGATGAGCAAGAACAGACTGGCCGACCAGACGAGCCCCTATCTGCGCCAGCACGCCGACAACCCGGTTCACTGGTGGCCCTGGTCGCCGGATGCACTGGAAGAGGCCAGGCGAACAGGCAAGCCCATTCTGCTCTCTGTCGGCTATGCGGCCTGCCATTGGTGCCACGTCATGGCGCATGAAAGCTTCGAGAACGCCGCAACGGCCGAGGTGATGAACGAGCTTTATGTGAACATCAAGGTCGACCGCGAGGAACGTCCGGATGTCGATCAGGTCTATATGTCCGCGCTGCACGCTATGGGCCAACAGGGCGGCTGGCCACTGACCATGTTCCTCACACCGGATGGCGCGCCATTCTTCGGCGGCACCTACTTTCCGCACCGCTCCGCTTACGGACGACCCGGATTCACAGAGGTTTTGCAAGGCATCGCGCAAGCCTATCGCGACCGCGGTGAGGAGGTGACGAAAACCATCAACGCGATTCTCGAGCGCATTGGCCCGCAAAGCACTGGGCATGCCATGGATCTCACGCGCGCCGACCTCGACACGGTTGCGAACCAGCTTGCGGGCGTGATGGACCCGATCCACGGAGGCATGAAGGGGGCCCCTAAATTTCCGAACACGCCCCTCCTCGAATTTCTTTGGCGCGCGGGCGACCGGACCGGCGAACCGAGGTACAGCGATCATTTTCTCCACTCCCTGAGCCGCATCTGCCAGGGCGGCATCTACGATCATGTCGGCGGCGGTTTCGCCCGCTATTCGGTCGACGAGCAATGGCTCGCCCCGCACTTCGAAAAGATGCTCTACGACAACGCCCAGCTTCTCGAACTGCTCGCCCTCGCCTTCCAATCCTCGGGCGACGATCTGTTTCGCCGCCGCGCGGAGGAAACCGTGGGCTGGCTTTCACGTGAAATGGTGGTGCCGGGCGGCGGTTTTGCATCGAGCCTCGACGCCGATTCCGAGGGGCACGAAGGCAAATTCTATATCTGGACGCGCACGGACGTGGACGCGGTGCTCGGCCCGGAGGACGGCGCTGCTTTCAGCGCGGCCTACGACATTACGCCCGACGGAAACTGGGAAGGCGTCTCGATTCCCAATCGCCTCCGCGTCGAGACGGATCTGGACGAAGCCCGGTTTGCGCCGCTGCGCACCAAGCTGCTCGACGCCCGGGCAAAGCGTGTCCGGCCCGGTCTCGACGACAAGATCCTGACCGACTGGAACGGCCTCATGATCGCGGCGCTCGCGCGCGCCTCTTCGGTGTTCCAGCGTCCGGACTGGCTTGTGCTTGCACGTACCGCGTTCGACTTTGTTTCACGTGAAACAGGCCGCGGCGACCGGCTCGGTCACTCGTTCCGCGATGGGCATATGATCTATCCGGGCTTTGCAAGCGATCTCGCCAGCATGACGCGCGCTGCGCTTGCGCTGTTCGAGGTTTCCGGCGAGGCCGATTACATCGCCCAAGCGGAAAAGTGGATGGCCGCGCTCGACCGCCATTACTCAACACCGGATGGCGGCCTCTTCCTGACCGCCGACGACGGCGAAAGCCTTGCCGTGCGGCCGCTCGCCTCGCGCGACGAGGCCGTGCCGAGCGCCGCCGGTCTGGCGCTGGATGCCCTTCTCAAACTGGCCGTACTGACCGGTAAGGAAAGTTACACCGCACGCGCCGATACACTCATCCGAAGTCTTGCCGGAAGCGCGGCACGCGATGTGTTCGGCCATCTGTCGATCCTTAACGGGCTGGACACGCGGCTCGCGGGACTTGAGATCGCGATTGTCGGCGATGCCTCCGGTGCGCTCACAGCCGCGGCGAAGGACCTGCCCTTCATCGCCAGAACGGTGAATGCCGTGAAGAATGCGGAGGCCCTGCCGGACAATCATCCCGCACGAAACCTTGCAGACGGCGGCCCCAGGGCTTTGGTGTGCGCGGGGAATGTCTGTGGCCTGCCGATTGCCGAGCCGGATGCGCTTGCCGCAAATGCAAACGCGCTCCGCCGGGGCGAAGCGCGCTTTGCATGATGTGTAGGGACGTGGCCGAAACCGGCCGCGTCAGGTGTTCATCGAATCGAAGAAGTCGCCGTTGTTCTTGGTCTGGCGCATCTTGTCCATGAGAAACTCGATGGCATCGACCGTTCCCATCGGATTGAGGATGCGGCGAAGCACATACATTTTCTTGAGCGTGACCGGATCGGTGAGCAGCTCTTCCTTGCGGGTGCCGGAGCGGGTGATGTCCATCGCCGGGAAGATGCGCTTGTCGGACACCTTGCGGTCGAGGATAAGCTCGGAATTGCCCGTGCCCTTGAATTCTTCGAAAATGACTTCGTCCATACGCGAGCCGGTGTCGATCAGGGCGGTTGCGATGATGGTCAGCGAGCCGCCCTCCTCGATGTTGCGCGCGGCACCGAAGAAGCGCTTGGGACGCTGCAGCGCGTTCGCGTCGACACCGCCGGTAAGCACCTTTCCGGATGACGGAACGACCGTGTTGTAGGCACGGCCGAGGCGGGTGATCGAATCGAGCAGGATGACGACGTCGCGTCCATGCTCGACAAGGCGCTTGGCCTTCTCGATGACCATTTCGGCAACCTGGACGTGGCGCACCGCCGGCTCGTCGAAGGTCGAGGAAACGACCTCGCCCTTCACCGTGCGCTGCATGTCGGTGACTTCTTCCGGACGCTCGTCGATCAGAAGAACGATCAGATAGCATTCCGGATGATTGGCGGTGATCGAGCGGGCGATGTTCTGCAGCAGAACCGTTTTACCCGTGCGCGGCGGCGCAACGATGAGGCCGCGCTGGCCTTTGCCGATCGGTGCGACGATGTCGATGATGCGGCCCGAATTGTCCTTGAGGGTGGGATCCTCGATCTCCATCCGCAGACGCTCATCGGGATAGAGCGGCGTGAGATTGTCGAAGTGGACCTTGTGACGCGCCGCGTCCGGATCTTCGAAATTGAGCGTATTGACCTTCAGCAGAGCGAAATAGCGTTCGCCGTCCTTCGGGCTGCGGATGTGACCCTCGACCGTGTCGCCGGTGCGCAGCGAGAAACGGCGGATCTGCGAGGGCGAGACATAGATGTCGTCCGGCCCCGGCAGGTAGTTCGCATCGGGCGATCGCAGAAAGCCGAAACCGTCCTGGAGGACTTCGACGACACCAGCGCCGATGATTTCGACATCGCGGGCGGCGTGCTGTTTGAGAATGGCGAAAAGCAGTTCCTGCTTGCGCAGCGTCGATGCGTTTTCGACTTCGAATTCTTCGGCGAGCGCGAGGAGTTCCTGCGCCGTCTTATTTTTCAGGTCCTGGAGCCTGATCTCCATTGGGGAGCCTTCACGGATGGGTTTCGCCCTTGGGCGAAAGAGATGGGGAGATAAATCGCAGGCTGCGTAGCGGCAGGCTGGTCTTCAGCCAATTCGCTTTGGCGCCGCGGTGTTCCAAACAAAAGCCGGACGCGCATCTGCGGGGAGAGGACAATAGCTTTACGGATTCGCCGACCGCCTCGCAAGAGGCTTTTTCGGCGGATCAGAACGGTTTCACCACGACCAGGATCACGATTGCGATGAGAAGGACCGTCGGAACCTCATTCGCGATGCGGAAGAATTTGGCCGATCGGGTGTTCTTATCCGCCGCAAATCTTTTCACCGAGGCCGAGCAAAAATGGTGGAAGCCGGTCATCAGCACAACGAAGAGAAGTTTCGCGTGCAGCCATGGCTGCGACCAGGCGCTTGCCTCATAGGCGAGCCAAAGGCCGAGGATCCAGACCGCGAGGGCCGCCGGATTGGCGATGGCCTTCAGCAGGCGCCGTTCCATCACCTTGAAGGTCTCGGACTTCTCCGAACCCGCCGCCGCCTCCGCGTGGTAAACGAAGAGGCGCGGCAGATAGAACAGGGCCGCCATCCAAGCGACGACGGCGATGATGTGGAAGGCCTTCAGCCAAAGATAAAGCATCGCCACAGTTTAGAACGATTCCCGAAGCCGCGTCACGAGGCGTTCGACATGGGCAATGGGCGTTTCCTGCCGGATGCCATGCCCCAGATTGAAAATATGCGGCCGGTCGGCAAAGCCTGACCGGATCCGGTCGATCTCGGAATCGAGGCGTTCTCCGCCGGCGACGAGCGCAATCGGATCGAGATTTCCCTGCACGGTCGTTCCGGAGGGCAGCAGATCGCGGACAGCTCCCAGGCTCTCGCTGGTGTCGAGCCCCACAGCACAGCCGGGAAGATGGCGCGCGACAAGCACCAGCTTCGATCCGGAGGCACGCGGAAAGACAATGACCGGAAGATCCGGATGGCGCGCTTTCAGCCCTGCCACGATCTCGGCGATCGGCTTCAGGCTCCAGCGCTCGAACTCGCTCTCCGGCAATTCTCCCGCCCAGCTGTCGAAAATCTGGACAGCTTCCGCACCGGCCGCGATCTGCCCGAACAAATGCTGGATCGAGGCCTCGACGAGACGATCGATGAGGCGGGCGAACCCGTTCGGATCCCGCAGCGCCCACAGCCGCGCCTCGGCATGATCGGAGGATCCGCGCCCTGCGACCATGTAGGTTGCAACCGTCCACGGCCCGCCGACAAATCCGATGAGCGTCGTTTGCGCGGGGAGCGCAGCACGGACCTGGCGCACCGCCTCATAAACTTTCCCGACCTTGGCGGGATCGAGCTCCGGCGAGAGCTTCGACAGGTCCTGAACCGACGTCACCGTTTCGAGCTTCGGCCCTTCGCCCTGAAGAAAATCCAGGTGAAGCCCGAGCGCGTGGGGAATGATCAGAATGTCCGAGAACAGAATGGCAGCATCGAATCCGAACCGGCGGATCGGCTGAAGCGTGACCTCGGTCGCAAAATCCGGGTTGTAGCAAAGATCGAGAAAGGAGCCGGCCTTGGCTCTGAGGTCACGATATTCGGGCAGATAACGCCCGGCCTGCCGCATGAGCCAGAGCGGTGGTCTGTCGGCCCGATTGCCCTTCAGGACATCGAGAAGAAGCTTTGGTCGATCGAAGCTCAGGACCGTTAACCCTTTATAAACCAGTTTAGATCTTTAGTTCTGTTTTAGTATGGGGGCTGATTAGCGGGGATGTTCCGCATTCACAAGAAGCCCACATTCCCGACGGTGAAACGCGCAGCGCTTTCTCCGAGACGCAAAGAGCGTCTTGTTCGACTTCTCCACATGGCGAGATTCAATCTATCCCGGACGGGACGCCTGTTGATCGAATTGGCACATACCCCCAGACTGCGCCCGGCTCGTCCAAACCATCCGCGTTAGTCACAGATATACACACATACTCACATGACCGATCTCGCCCATCCGCTCTGGATCGAGCCCTGGCCGCTTATCCTTGCTTCCGGCAGTTCCTCGCGAGCGTCGATGCTGCGCGCTGCCGGCATTCCCATCGAGGTTGTGCCGGCCGACGTTGATGAACGTGCGATCGAGGATGTCGTTTCATCCTCCGGGGCCGCGGCCGACGTGATCGCAAAGGAACTCGCCGTCGCGAAAGCGAAGGCCGTAAGCCTGGTGCATCCGCAACGCTTCGTGCTTGGTGCGGATCAGACGCTGGCCGTCGGATCCGAGCGTCTTCACAAACCCTCAGGGCTCGCGGCCGCACGCCGGCAACTTCTGGGTCTGCGCGAACGGGAACATGTGCTGCATTCCGCGGCGGCGCTCGTTCGCGATGGAGAGGTGGTGACGACCTGCCTGTCCACCGCGCGACTACTGATGCGGGCGTTCTCGGAAGAGTTTCTCGACCGCTATCTCGCACAAGCGGGCAATGCGGTGACCCAGAGTGTCGGCGCCTATCAACTCGAGGGCGCGGGCGTGCATCTTTTCGAGCGGGTCGAGGGCGATCATTTCACCGTGCTCGGACTTCCGCTTGTTCCCCTGCTCGACATCCTGCGACGACAGGGAATGGTGATCGCATGATCCGTGCCTGCGTTATCGGATGGCCCATCCGGCAATCGCGTTCGCCGCTCATCCACGGCTACTGGATCAAGCGCCACGGACTGTCCGGCTCCTATGACAAGCTGGAAGTAGCCCCCGATGGACTTCAGGCTTTCGTTTCACGCATCGGGCCGGATTTTGCCGGCTGCAACGTCACCGTTCCGCACAAGGAAGAGGTGATGGAGTGGCTCGATGGCGTCGATGACACCGCGCGGGCGATCGGTGCCGTCAATACGATCTGGCACGAGGACGGAAGGCGCTTCGGGACGAACACGGACATCACCGGCTTTCTTGCAAATCTCGATCAGCTCGCGCCGGGCTGGGATGCCGCGCCGCTGAATGCCATTGTTCTTGGAGCGGGCGGTGCGGCACGCGCTGTCGTCTACGGGCTCACGCAAAGAAGGGCGGCGAAAATTGCCATCGTCAACCGCAGCCTCGATCGTGCCGAGGAGCTCGCTCGCACATTCGGCGCAAATGCGTCGGCGCACACTTATGCGGAGCTGCCGGAGCTGTTTGGCGACGCCACGCTCGTCGTTAACGCGACCAGTCTCGGCATGATCGGAAAACCGGGGCTCGACATCACGCTCGACGGGTTGAACCCGGCCGCTGTCGTCAACGATCTCGTTTATGTGCCGCTGAAGACCAAACTGCTGGAAGATGCCGAACGCCGTGGCAATCGCACGGTCGATGGCCTTGGCATGTTGTTACACCAGGCAGTGCCTGCATTTGCCAGATGGTTCGGCGTGACGCCCGAGGTCACGCCTGAACTTCGTGCTTTGATCGAAGCCGATATAAAGAGCGGCGCATGATCGTGCTCGGCCTGACCGGATCGATCGGAATGGGCAAGTCGACGGTTGCGCGGATGTTTGCCGACGAGGGTGTTCCGGTGTTCGAGGCCGACAAGGCCGTCCACGAACTCTATCGCGGCGAGGCAGTCCCGCTGATCGAGGCGGCCTTTCCAGGCACGACGCGGGAGAACGAAGTCGACCGCACGCTTTTGTCGAAGGCCGTGCTGAACACTCCATCCGCGTTGGCACAGCTCGAATCCATCGTGCATCCGCTCGTCCATCGCATGGAGCGCGCTTTCGTGGACGCAGCGCTTCTGTCCGGCGCGCAGCTCGCGGTGCTCGATATTCCGCTGCTCTTCGAGAACTGGCAGGACGGACGCAGCGATCTCGTTGCGGTCGTGTCCGCGCCGGAAGACATACAGCGCGCGCGCGTTCTCGAGCGCCCGGGGATGTCCGACGAAAAGCTGAGCGCGATCCTCAAACGGCAGATGCCGGATGCGGAGAAAAGAGCGCGGGCGGACATCGTGATCGACACATCGGGCGACAAAGACGACACGCGCAAGGCTGTGCGTGGAATCGTCGAGCGGTTCACGGCCAGTCCGGCCGTGTGATAGATTCCGCAAGAGGCGGGACACCCAGATGCGCGAAATCATCTTCGATACGGAAACGACAGGCCTCGATGCGCTGAAGGGCGATCGGGTGGTCGAGATCGGCTGCGTCGAGGTGCTCAACTCGATTCCGACGGGCCAGACTTTCCACGTCTACATCAATCCCGAGCGCGATATGCCCGATGAGGCTTTTCGCATTCACGGGCTGTCTGCGGAATTCCTGTCCGGGCACAAATGCTTTCGCGACATCGTCGATGATTTTCTGGCGTTTGTCGGAGAAGATTCCAGGCTCGTGGCCCACAATGCCATGTTCGACTTCGGCTTTCTCAACGCCGAACTTGAACGTTGCGGCAAACCCGCGCTCCTGCGCGATCGTATCGTCGATACGCTGTCGCTTGCGCGGAGGCGGCATGGCTTTGCGTCGAACCGCCTCGACGATTTGTGCGCACGTTACGGAATCGACAATTCACGCCGCACCAAGCATGGCGCGCTTCTCGATGCCGAGCTTCTGGCCGAGGTCTATGCCGAGCTGATGGGAGGCCGCCAGGCCAGTCTGGTTCTGGCGCCTGCCGACACGCGACGCATCGAGATCGACGTTGAGGAGATAGCGGTGTCGGTCCGGCCCTCACCGCTCGCACCGCGCCTGACGGAAGCGGACCTTGTCGCCCATGCCGGCTTTGTCGAAGCGCTCGGGGATAAGGCGTTGTGGCGTGCCTACGATGGCCCGCCCGCCCGAAATTAGGCGCTGGCGACCGGCGTCTCTGCGGCAAGCCGCTGACGATACAATGTCGCAAAATCGATGGGATCGATCAGAAGCGGCGGGAAGCCGCCGCCGCGCACCGCGTCCGCAACGATCTGCCGTGCGAACGGGAAGAGCAGGCGCGGGCACTCGATCAGTATGAAGGGCGCGCGCTGGTCCTGCGGAACGCCCTGAATGCGGAAAACGCCGGCATAGACGATGTCGAAACGGAACACCGTTTCCGTGCCCTGCCCGGCCTGACCCTCGATTTTCAGTTCGACCTCGACGTCGTTTTCGTTGAGGCCGCGCGCGTTCACGTTAACTTGAATTTGGATGTTGGGCGCCTGACTGCCCTGCGCCAAAGTGAGAGGCGCGCCGGGGTTCTCGAAGGAGAGGTCTTTTATATACTGAGCAAGGACACCCAGAGCCGGTTGCACGGGTTCTTCCCCGCCATTGTTCGTTCCCTGTGCCATGCTACGCTCCCCAAGAATGCCAAAGGCTTCGGCGGGGGTGGCTAACACGCCCTTCGCTTTGCCTGCAAGCATGCGTGTGTGTGATCTAAATGGCTGGCGCAAACCAGCCAATAGCCCATATATGAACCAATCCAAGCCGCAAGGCGGCGTTCCACCAGGGTGGCAATGAGCGACGTGTTCGACATCTACACCGTCATTTTTCTTGTTCTGGCGGTCTTCATTTTCCTGCGCCTGCGCAGCGTGCTCGGCACGCGCACCGGCAGTGAACGACCGCCCTACGATCCGTATGCGCGCCGCGAAGCGCCGCAGCCCGGCCCCAACGACAATGTGGTGACCCTGCCGCCGCGCACCGATTCGCCTCTCGACCCGCCGCCGCCTCCGGCGGAGCGCTTCAAGGGGTCCTATGATCCGAACAGCGGCGCCGAAACCGGCCTTACGGAGATCGCTGCGGTCGATCCGAGCTTCGACGCCCACGCCTTCGTCGAGGGAGCCCGGAGCGCCTACGAGATGATCGTGACGGCATTCGCGTCGGGCGACACCAAGACGCTGAAAACCCTTTTGTCGAAAGACGTCTACGAGAGCTTCGCATCGACGATCGCCGACCGCGAACGCAAGGGCGAGACCGTCGAGACGACCTTCGTGTCCATCGACAAGGCCAAGATCTGCGGCGCCGAGCTCAACGGTGGCGTTGCGGAGGTCGAGATCAAGTTCTCCTCGCAGCTCGTGACCGTAACGCGCGACAAGGCTGGAGCGGTGCTCGATGGCGATCCGGAAAAGGTCGTCGAGGTTGTCGATGTCTGGGCTTTTGCTCGCGATGTCGGCTCGCGCGATCCGAACTGGAAGCTTGTTCGCACCGAATCGGCGTGACGCCTGCCCGATCTTTCCGCCTGTCCTGTCTCGTTGGGCTGTGGGCCGCGAGCGCCTGCGTTGCGCCCGCAGCAGCCTTGCAGCCAATTCTCTTCGCGGCGGTGCCGGGATGGGCGGACGACAATCACGCGGAAGCGCTGATTCCGTTCCGGACAAGTTGCGCGGCCTTGAACAGCAAGCCCCCGCCCCGCACGCCGAAACTTCCGCCGGAGGCACGCCTCGACAAAGCCTGTGCGGCGGCGCTGGCGCTCCCCCCGAACGTCGACCGGAGAACCGCCCGCGCATTCTTTGAACGCTGGTTCGCTCCCGCACTGGTCGATACGCATGGCCGCTACACCGGCTATTACGAGCCGGAGATGCAGGGCTCGCTGACGCCGACGCGCCGATTCCGGGCGCCGCTGCTGGCATTTCCCAAGGGACCGATCCCCGACCCGTTTCCCGATCGCGGCGCTATCGAGGCCGGAGCCTTCGCCGGACAGGGGCTCGAACTCGTCTGGCTCGACCCCATCGATGCGTTCTTCGTTCACATTCAGGGATCCTCGCGCGTGCGTCTTCCGGACGGCAAGGCGATCCGGGTGAATTTTGCGGGACGAAACGGCTATCCGTTCACGCCGCTCGGGCGGGTGCTTGTGGAGCGCGGAGTGATGACGCGCGAGCAGGCGAGCATGCAGTCCATCCGGGCCTGGCTTGCCGCCCATCCGAAACAGGCGCCCGATCTCATGCGCGCCAACCGCAGCTACATCTTCTTCCGCCTCGACGAGGGGCGTGCGGACCATGAAGGTCCCATCGGGGGCCAGGGCGTGCCGGTGACCGGCGGGCGCAGCCTTGCGGTCGACGACGGGATTTGGCCTTACGGCCTACCCGTCTTCATGGATGTGCCGCTGCCCGATGTTAACGGCATGGTGAAACCCGTGCGCCGCCTGATGATCGCGCAGGACACGGGCGCCGCGATCCGGGGCACCGCACGGGCCGACATCTTCATCGGAACGGGCCATGAAGCCGGCCAGATTGCCGGGCGAATCCGCAACGACGGACGTTTCATCGTTCTGGTTCCGCGCGCGGAACCAGCGTTGTGACCGAGTCGCCGAAACGGCCGCGCCGAAAGCGCGGCCTGACCTCCGAGGAAAAAGTCCTCTGGAAGGCGGTCGCCAAAACCGTTTCGCCTTTGCCGGGGCGAGCCCGTCTGGAGGAATCCGAGGCCGCCGAAGACGTGCGCGAAGCCGCGCCGCCTCCGTCCGACCCCTTGCCGAAACTCCGCAAGCCGTCGTCTCTGGCAGCCAAGGCTCCCGCCCCGCCTCCGCTGGCGCCGCTGGAGCCCAAGCTTGCACGCACTTTGCGCCGTGGTGGCGAGGTCGATGGCCGACTCGATCTGCATGGCTACCGGCAGGACGAGGCGCATTCCCGCCTCATCCGCTTCCTTCAGGAGCACCAGTCCCGCGGCTCGCGCGTGGTTCTGGTGATCACCGGCAAGGGACGGCGAGAGGCCGATGTGCCGATGTTCGAGGAGCGCGGCGTCTTGAAACGTCTTGTTCCGGTCTGGCTTGCCGAGCCCGTTCTGCGAAACATCGTGATCGGGTTTTCGGAGGCGTCGCAGGCACATGGCGGGGCCGGCGCGCTTTATGTGCGGTTGCGGCGCAGCCGGTAGAACTGGAACCGTTCGACAGGCTTTGCTAAAGACCCGGCCTTCCCCGGGTTCAAGGGCCGGGGATTTGAGGGGATTTTCATCCTTTTGTGATCTGGTCCCCCAACACGCATTTCAGGAAACAGCCATGACCCGCCGCGCGACCATCTCCCGCAAGACGAGCGAGACCGATGTCACAGTCACCATCGACCTCGACGGCGACGGCAAAGCGAAGATCGCGACAGGCGTGGGCTTTCTCGACCACATGCTGGATCTCCTGGCGCGCCACGCGCTGATCGACATGGACATTGCCGCGAAGGGCGACACCCACATCGACTTTCATCACACGACGGAAGACATCGGCATCGCGCTCGGCCAGGCGGTGCGGCAGGCGCTGGGCGATCTCAAAGGCATCACGCGCTATGCCGATGTGCTGCTGCCGATGGATGAGACGCTGACGCGCGTTGCGCTCGATGTGTCCGGCCGCCCGTTCCTTGTCTGGCGGACCGAGTTCACGGCCCAGAAGGTCGGCGACTTCGACACCGAGCTCGTGCGTGAATTTTTCCAGGGCTTCGCCACCCATGCCGGGGTGACGCTGCACGTCGAAACCCTATATGGCGCCAACGCGCACCATATCGCGGAGAGCTGCTTCAAGGGCCTCGCGCGCGTTCTGCGCACGGCTCTTGCCGTCGATCCGCGGACGGCGGATCGTGTTCCCTCGACAAAAGGCAGCCTCGGCGGCTGAGTCAGTCATGCGTATGTGGACGGCATATGAGCCCCGCACCCCGACCTCGGCGGAGCAGCGGGCGGACCAGACCGTTCTGGTGAAGGACGGCTTTTCCTGGCCCGCGCTGCTGATCCCGTTGCCATGGCTTCTGGTGAACCGGCTGTGGCTCGGAACGCTGATCTATGTCGCGATCGCAGGAGTTGCCGGGCTCGGAGGAAGCCTTCTTCCGCTGAACGATCAGGCTGGCGCCCTGCTGGCGCTGATCGGAAATCTGTACGCCGGCTTTGAAGGCAACGACCTCTATCGCCGCAAGCTGCTGAAGCGGGGCTTCGTGCATGCCGGGAGTGTTCTGGCGAGGAACCGCACCGAAGCCGAGCTCGTGTTCTTCGAAGGTCGCGGCGCGCCGGATATCGTACATGCAACGCTTGCTCCGATGAAGACCATGCCAGCCGGGCCTTCGGCGGCGTGTGACGTGCTCGGCCTGTTTCCGCGGCCGGAGGGTTTGCGATGAATGTCGCGCTTGTCGATTACGGCGCGGGCAATCTGCGCTCGGCCGCAAAGGCGCTCGAAGCGGGTGGCGCCAAAGTGGAGATAACCTCCGATCCCGAGCGCGTGCTGACAGCCGACCGCATCGTCCTTCCGGGCGATGGCGCGTTTCCCGATTGCCGTCGTGGCCTCGCGGCGGTGGAGGGTCTGGACGAGGCGCTGGAGGCCGCGGTGCGGAAAAAGGGAACGCCCTTTTTCGGCATCTGCATCGGCATGCAGCTTCTCGCGACAGAAGGCCTCGAGCATGAAGGCGCGCCGGGGCTCGACTGGGTTCCCGGAAAGGTCGTCCGGGTCGAACCCGCCCGGCGCGACCTCAAGGTTCCGCATATGGGCTGGAACACGCTGGAGGCTACGCGTACGCACAAACTTCTCGAGGGTATCGATCTCGGAACGTCGGGTCTTCATGCATTCTTTCTGCACGCCTTTCATTTCGTGCCGGACGATGCCGCCGATGTGCTGGCAACGGCGGACTATGGCGGTCCGGTCACGGCGATGATCGCGCGCGGCAATGTTGCCGGCACGCAGTTTCATCCCGAGAAAAGCCAGCTCCTCGGATTGCAGATCCTCGCCAACTTCCTGAGATGGGAACCATGATCCTTTATCCTGCCATCGATCTGAAACAAGGGCAGGTCGTTCGCCTGAAGCAGGGCGATATGGACCAGGCGACCGTGTATGGCAGCGATCCCGCCGCCGTTGCGCAGGGTTTTCAAGAATCCGGTTTCGAGTGGGTGCATGTCGTCGATCTCGATGGCGCCTTCGCCGGGCAGACGATCAACCTGCAGGCCGTGGAAGCGGTGATCGATTGCGTCGAGATTCCGGTGCAGCTCGGTGGTGGCATTCGCGACATGACGGGTGTCGAAGGCTGGCTCAAGCGCGGCATTTCGCGTGTCATTCTCGGCACGGCCGCCGTGCGCGATCCCGATTTCGTCAAGCGTGCCGCGAAGGAGTTTCCCGGCAAGGTCGCCGTCGGTATTGACGCGAAGGGCGGCAAGGTCGCGGTCGAGGGCTGGGCCGAAGTGTCCGAACTCGGCGCCATCGAACTTGCCAAACGCTTCGAGGATGCCGGGATCGCGGCGATCATCTACACCGATATCGGGCGAGACGGGCTTCTGAAAGGTCTCGATTTCGACGGCACGCGCGCGCTCGCGGAAGCGGTGTCCATCCCGGTCATTGCCTCCGGCGGGCTTGCTGGCATCGAGGACGTAAAGACGCTTCTTCAGCCGGACAATCGGACGATCGCCGGCGCTATCACCGGCCGTGCGATTTACGACGGTCGTCTCGATGTTCATGAGGCCATCAAGCTCGTGCAGGAGGCTCGCGGCTGATGTCGCTGAAGGTCCGCATCATTCCGTGCCTCGACGTAAAGGACGGCCGTGTCGTCAAGGGCGTCAAGTTCGTCGATCTGATCGATGCGGGAGATCCGGTCGAGGCGGCCAAGGCCTATGACGCCGCCGGTGCGGACGAGCTGTGCTTTCTCGACATTACGGCGAGCCACGAAGAGCGCGCGATCCTTCTCGATGTTGTCGCGCGCACGGCCGAGAACTGCTTCATGCCGGTGACGGTCGGCGGCGGTGTCCGCACGGTCGAGGACATCCGCAATCTCATGCTGGCGGGAGCCGACAAGGTGTCGATCAATTCCGCCGCCGTTGCCGACCGCACGATCGTCGGCCGGGCGGCCGACAAGTTCGGCGCGCAGGCGATCGTTGTTGCGGTCGATGCCAAGAAGGTCGCCGAGGGGCGCTGGGAAATCTTCACCCACGGGGGAAGGCGCCCGACCGGTATCGACGTGGTGGAGTATGCAAGTGACGTCGCCGCGCTCGGTGCAGGCGAAATCCTGCTGACCTCGATGGACCGCGACGGCACCAAGGACGGCTACGACCTCAAGCTGACGCGCGCGGTCGCGGACGCGGTACCGGTGCCGGTCGTGGCCTCCGGCGGGGTCGGTGCGTTGCAGCATTTCGTCGATGGGGTTAACGAGGGACATGCGAGCGCCGTTCTGGCGGCGAGCGTCTTTCATTTCGGCACGTTCACCATAGACGAGGTGAAGGCCCATATGGCGGCAGCGGGGGTTGCCGTGCGGCGTGATCCGCCAAGGGGGTAAAGCCTATGAGCGATTTCGACCTCTCCGCCCTTGAGCGCCTTGTCGCCGAGAGGGCCACGGCGGACCCGTCCGTCTCCTACACGCGCCAGCTTCTTGACTCCGGTATCGAGAAATGCGCGAAGAAACTCGGCGAGGAGGGGGTTGAGGCCGCCCTTGCCGCCGTGATGAAGGACCGTGAGGGACTGACCAAGGAATCGGCCGATGTGCTGTTCCATCTGCTCGTCGTGCTGCGCGCGAGCGGCATCCCTCTGGCCGATGTCATGGCTGAACTGAAGTCGCGAACGACCCGAACGGGTCTCGAAGAAAAAGCGGCGCGGAAGCAGTAGCGTGGGGAAGGGGAAAAGCGCCGTGGACATTCTCGCCGGAAAACCGGAATCGCCCTATCGCGTCTTTTCGCGGGATGAATGGGCGACGCTCCGTGCCGACACGCCGCTGACCTTGACGATCGGCGATCTCGAACGCCTGCGCTCGCTCGACGATCCGCTCGATCTGACGGAAGTCGCGGAAATCTATCTGCCGATCTCGCGTCTCCTGGCGCTTTATGTCGAAGCCACGCAGGGGCTGTTCAAGGCCACGCGCGCCTTTCTCGGCACGAACGGCGCCAAAGTGCCCTACATCATCGGCATCGGCGGCTCGGTCGCGGTCGGCAAGTCGACGACCTCGCGGCTTCTGCAGGCGCTGCTGGCACGCTGGCCGAACACGCCGAAGGTCGATCTTGTAACGACGGATGGTTTCCTGCTGCCGAACGATGTGCTGAAGGCCGAAGGCCTGATGGACCGCAAGGGCTTCCCGGAAAGCTACGATCTTCCGGCGCTGCTGCGCTTCATGTCGGACATCAAGGCCGGCAAGGGCCGCGTGTCCGCCCCGGTCTATTCGCATCTGACCTATGATGTGGTGCCGGGCGGCGAGATCGTCGTCGACAATCCGGACATTCTCATTCTCGAAGGCCTCAACGTGCTGCAGGCGGGCACGTCTCCGCGCGGCGGCAAGACGGCCGTGCCGTTCGTGTCGGACTTCTTCGATTTTTCGATCTTCATCGATGCGGACGAGGACGTCATCCACGATTGGTATGTGGAGCGCTTCCTGCATCTGCGCGAAGGCGCGTTCCGCGATCCGAAATCCTATTTCAACCGCTATGCGTCGCTGCCGGAATCGGAGGCGCTCGCGCTCGCCGAAGGGCTGTGGAACAGCATCAATTTGCCGAACCTGCGCGACAACATCCTGCCGACGCGCCAGCGCGCGAGCCTTGTGCTGCGCAAGAGCGTCAACCACCGCATCGAGGAAGTGGCGCTCCGGAAGCTCTGAGCGTCTCAGGATTTCTTGCGATGGACCAGGCGTACGCACATGGCGGCCTGGAAGCCGGCACGCTTGCCCGCCTTCTCCTCGACCTTCCCGGCATCGACGAGCGGTTTGAGATAACCGCCGATGGCCTGCTTCAGCGTTGCGCCGCGTTCGGCGTGCGGGATGGCGGCGCGGTAGGCGTCGAGCGACAGGCCCGCGAGCTTCTTGGCGCATTGGTCGGCATGGCCGCGATCTGCGAGAGCGGGGGTCGACAGGGCAAAAAGGGCAGCAAGACACAGGACGCGGCGCATGGATCCTCCCGGGGAGCGGAGTTTGATTCGGCGAGTGTGGGAAGATGCGGCTCTGACTGTCACGGGAAGCTTTCGGCTTATCCACTTTGAGGGTGTAGGGACGGGCTTGGAGTGTGTGGCGGCGTACCCCTCACCCGGTCGGCTCCGCCGACTCGACCTCTCCCACAAGGGGAGAGGGGCAGGCCCTGGAATTTGGGCGCGCGAAAATGTCTTCCAAGGATATCCGGAAGTTCGGGGCATTCGCTTTGCCTCTCCGAAATGGAGGGGCGCGCGGGACGCCGGGAGATTGACCGCTCCCGCGGCGGCGTTGGCGATAGTGGGTAGTGCCAACACCAATTGGTCCTCACCTCGGGAACTCCGATCTCTCGACGTCCCGCGCGCGGTGGTTTTTGGTTCCGGAGAATGCTTTGCCGTGAAGACCCACCTGTCGGTCTTCCATAGGCTGTTTCCACCCCCGCCCCGGTCCGTTGGTACGTGACCCCGTATGGGACGGCAGGGACCAAGACAATCCCGTGCCGGTTGGCTTTCCGGGCGGCCTCTGCACTCCCGGCCTCCGCAGATCGAGAAGATCGCGACATCTCTCTCTCCTGCGTCCACCGCACTCCCGATCCACACCCGACGCCTCGCGACGCGCCCTCCGTGACCGGCAGCGCAGATATAGGATCATAATCCTTGGATGAAGTCAAGGATTATTTTCCCTGAGGCCGTGCCGTGGGCTTCACCCCACCCCGCTCGGCTGCGCCGAGTCGGCCCTCCCCATTCAGGGGAGGGAGACGACGCATCGCGTGTATTTACGAACCCAAAAACCCATTCTCGGCCGCGAAGCTCGCGAGGTTGCGCTGGGGGCGGGCTCCGATGTGGGAGAGGATTTCGGCGGCGGCGAGGGCTCCGAGGCGGCCGGATTGCGCGAAGTCGAAACCACGGGCAAAGCCCGTCAATACACCGGCGGCGTAAAGATCGCCCGCGCCGGTGGCATCCACGACACGCTCGATGGGATGTGCGGGAACGTGGACCGTGTCCTGCCCCTTCACGAAGACCGCGCCAAGCTCGCTGCGCGTGACCACCGCCTCGCTGGCGTCGTTGCGCAGGGCTTCCAGCGCGGTTGCGAAATCGGCGGTCTCGTACAGCGCCTTGGCCTCGTGCTCGTTCGCGAAGACGAGATCGACCTTCTTCGCGCGGATGAAGGCAAGGAAATCGGCGCGGTGGCGCTCGACGCAGAAACTGTCCGACAACGTGATCGCGACCTTGCGGCCCGCTTCGTGGGCGATGTCGGCCGCGCGCTGGAAGGCGTTCATCGCTTCCGGCGGATCGAACAGATAGCCCTCGAGATAGATCGTGCCGGAGGCGCGGACGAGTTCGGGATCGACATCGTCGGGGCCGAGATGCTGGCTGGCGCCGAGGAAGGTGTTCATCGTGCGCTCGCCGTCCGGCGTCACCAGAATGGTGGAGCTGGCGGTGGACGGACCCTCATGCGCGGGCGGGGTGGTGAAGTGCACGCCCGCGGCGCGGATGTCGTGCGTGAAGGCGGTGCCGAGTTCGTCGTCGCGCACCTTGCCGATGAAGGCCGCGCGCGCGCCGAACGAGGCGACACCCGCGCAGGTGTTGGCCGCGCTGCCGCCGGAGACATAGACGCTGGGGCCGATCTTTTCGTAGAGCGCCTTGGCGCGCGCCTCGTCGATCAGCGCCATCGAGCCCTTGGCCAGTTTTTCGGACACCAGCAGATCGTCCTCGACGCGGGCGAGAACGTCGACAATGGCGTTTCCGAGGGCAAGGACATCGTAGCGGGTGTTGGTCATCGGGGGCTTTCGCGGGAAAAGGAAGGTGAGCAGGGATTAACGGGGCCGCGCGCCGATGCCAACGCCGACTTTCCTCCGTGGCCGGAAAATGTGACGGCGCGTTGCGCGATGGGCGCTCAGGGCCGCGCCCAGAAACGGGAGCCAAGCTCGGCGACGGTTTCGGTGACGATCTGCAGAAGTTCCTCCATCGCCGCCGCAATGGATTCGGGCCGCGCGTCGTCCCGATCGAGCGCGTGCAGGAGATAAAGCCGGTGGCCGCCGGGCCAGAGCTTCAGCCCTTTCAGATGCGCGGCCAGGTCCTCGTCGATGCGGCGGATCTCGACGTCGATCAGGTCGGACAGCGCGCGCGCGTTTTCGGCAAACGGAAAGCGCACATCCTCGGGGTCTTTCGAGCGGACGCGGGCGATGTCGACGATGGTGGAGTCCAGCGCCGCGCGCAGTTCGCGGACGAAGCCGCGGAGCATGAGGCCCGCATCCTGCCCGTCGCGGCGCAGCGCCAGAGCCGCATCCGCGCGATAGCGGGCGCGGGCCAGCTTCATCTTCGAGGTCTGGAACGGCATCAGGACGGTCATGCGGGCGATATATCGCGGCGGGGGTGAGAGCTTGCGCCTTCTGCGCCGGGAAGCGATAAGGCGCGCTCAATCCGAAAGCCAGCCATGACCACGACCAATTTCCAGCCGCGCGTTTTCTCGGGCGTCCAGCCGACCGGCAATCTGCATCTGGGCAATTATCTCGGCGCGATCCAGAAATTCGTGGCGCTGCAGAACGATTACGAATGCATCTATTGCGTCGTCGACCTGCACGCGATCACCGTGGCGCAGGACCCGCTGGAGCTGAAGCGCACGATCCGCGAAGTGGCGGCGGCGTTCATCGCGGCGGGCGTCGACCCGGCCAAGAACATCATCTTCAACCAGAGCCAGGTCTCGGCCCATGCCGAGCTGGCCTGGGTGCTCGGCTGCACCGCGCGCATCGGCTGGCTGAACCGGATGACGCAGTTCAAGGAAAAGGCCGGCAAGCACACCGAGCAGGTGAGCGTCGGGCTCTACACCTATCCGGTGCTGATGGCGGCGGACATTCTGGCCTACAAGGCGACGCATGTGCCGGTGGGCGAGGACCAGAAGCAGCATCTGGAACTGGCGCGCGACATCGCGCAGAAATTCAACAATGACTTTGCCGCAAGCATCGCGGCGAACGGGCATGGCGAGGCCTTCTTCCCGCAGCCCGAACCGCTCATCCAGGGCGCGGCGACGCGCGTGATGAGCCTGCGCGACGGCTCCAAGAAGATGTCGAAATCGGACCCGTCCGACGCCTCGCGCATCAACCTGACCGACGACGCCGACACGATTGCCGCGAAGGTGCGGAAGGCCAAGACCGACCCCGAGCCGCTGCCGCTGGAAATCGCGGGGCTCGAAGGCCGCCCGGAGGCGGACAATCTCGTCGGCATCTATGCGGCTTTGGCCGGTGTGCCGAAGGAGCGCGTGCTCGCCGAATTCGGCGGCGGCCAGTTCTCGGGCTTCAAGAACGCGCTGGTGGATGTCGCGGTCGACAAGCTCGGCCCGATCGGCGGCGAGATGAAGCGCCTCGTGACGGAGCCGGATGCGATCGACGCCATTCTCAAGAGCGGCGCGGAGCGGGCCGACGCGATCGCGCGGCCGATCCTGGGCGCAGTGAAGGATATTGTCGGGTTTGTGAGGTGACGTCATCCCGGACGGCCGAAGGCCGATCCGGGATCGCGAGCGACAGGCCGATCCCGGACAGCCGCGTTGCGGCTTCCGGGATGACGGCGACGGGTTTTGCATTCGGCGGCACTTCACCCCATATATTTGACTTGTGCGCCCGGCCCCGCGCCTTGAACCCGGCGGCCTGACGGAAGAGACATGTTCATCCAGACTGAAGCCACTCCCAATCCCGCGACGCTGAAATTCCTGCCCGGCCGCGAGGTTCTGGCGACCGGAACGCTCGAAATCACCGAGGCGGAAGGTGCCAAGAAATCGCCGCTCGCCGAGGGCCTGTTCAACGTGCCCGGCGTGACGGGCGTGTTCTTCGGCCAGGATTTCATCACCGTGACCAAGCGCGGCGACCTCGACTGGCAGCATCTGAAGCCGGCGATCCTCGGCACGATCATGGACCATTACCTCAAGGGCCGCCCGGTTCTGGCGGCCGGCGTCGAGGCGATCTCGGGCGTCGATGAGGAAGGCGAATTCTTCGATCCGAACGACGAGGCTTTGGTCGGCACGATCAAGGAACTGCTCGACACGCGGGTGCGCCCGGCGGTGGCGAACGACGGCGGCGACATCACCTTCAAGGGCTTCAAGGAAGGCGTCGTCTACCTCAACATGAAGGGCTCGTGCGCCGGATGCCCCTCCTCGACCGCCACGCTGAAGCACGGCATCGAGAATCTCCTGCGTCATTTCGTGCCCGAAGTGACGGAAGTCCGTCCGGTCTGAACCGGACGTTTCGGCACTGGACGGGAAAACAGGGTCCGGCGCTTTGCCGCCGGGTCCGCTCCCCTTATAGAATCGCGCCTGTGAGACCGGATCAGATCGCGTGCGCGTCCTAAGCCTCGATACTGCGCTCGCGGCGTGTTCCGTCGCGGTGCTCGACACCGCCGCCGACGCGGTGCTTGCGCGCGTCAGCCTGCCGATGGACCGCGGCCATGCCGAGGCCATCATGCCGATGATCGACCAGGCGCTGGGCGGATCGGCGGGGCTTCAGGCCGTGGACCGGATCGTCGTGACGACGGGGCCGGGCAGCTTCACCGGGATAAGGGTCGGGCTTGCGGCGGCGCGCGGGCTGGCGCTCGCGACGGGCAAACCGCTTGTCGGCGTCACGACCCTGATCGCGTTGGTCGCGCCGATTCTGGCCTCGGGCGACGGGCGCGCGGTGGCGGCGGCGGTCGATGCGCGGCACGGGCGGGTGTTTTTCCAGATTTTCGGGCCGAGCGGCCTTGGACTTGTCCCGGCCCGGGTTCTGCTGGCGAAAGACGCCGCGCGGATGGCGGGCGACGGGCCGGTGCGGCTGGTCGGGTCCGGCGCGCAACTGGTCGCCGATGCGTCCGAGACGCGGCACGAGATCATGCCGGGTGGCCTTGCGCCCGATCCGGTCTGGCTGGCGCGGCTTGGCGCTGCGTCTCCGGTGCCCGAGCGCCTGCCCCGCCCGGTCTATCTAAGGCCGCCGGATGTGACCAAGCCCACAAATCCGAGCCAGATCGCGCGGGTTTGAGAATGGGCCTTCTCGATTTCTTCCGGAAGCTGGAATGGCGGGTCGATCCGGCCCAGCCGCGCCATGCGGCGCAGATCTCGGCGCTGCACGGCGAAAGCTTCGCGCGCGGCTGGAGCCTTGCCGAGATCGAAACCCTGATGAGCGAGCGCAATGTCGTCACCGACATACTGCGCGCGAAGGCGCAGAGCCCGCAGATCGACGGCTTCGCGCTGTCGCGCGTGGCTGTCGACGAGGCGGAGCTTCTGACCATCGCCGTGTCATCGCGCCGTCGCGGAAAGGGCGGATCGTCGCCTTTGCTCGCGCGCCATCTCAGCCGCCTTCAGGCGGCGGGCGCGCGGCGTGTCGTGCTCGAAGTCGATGAAGACAACACCCCTGCTTTGCGCCTCTACACGCGATTCGGTTTTTCCGAGATCGGCAAGCGCCCGGCCTATTACACGCGCCGCGACGGCACCCGCGGCACGGCGCTCGTTCTCGCCCGTCCGCTTGGCTGATCGGGCGCTGCGGCCTATAGAATCCGCCCGAGGAACAAGGCGCGGAAGGGCTGACGTGGACAATTCGATCGAGGAACAGTGCGCGGCCAAGGGCATGCGCATGACCGAACAGCGCCGTGTCATCGCGCGCGTTCTGGAGCAGGCGAGCGACCATCCCGACGTCGAGGAGCTGCACCGCCGCGCCGCGACGGTCGACAACCGCATCTCGATCGCGACCGTCTACCGCACCGTGAAACTGTTCGAGGATGCGGGCATCGTCGCGCGGCACGATTTCCGCGACGGGCGCTCGCGCTACGAGCCGGTGCCGGACGAGCACCACGACCATCTGATCGATCTGCGCACGGGGCAGGTCGTCGAATTCCGCGACGAGGAAATCGAGCGCCTGCAGGCGGAAATCGCGCGCAGGCTCGGCTTCAAACTGGTCGATCACCGCATGGAGCTCTATGCGGTGCCGCTCGACCCGAAGGACAAGACCTGATCGCCCCGCTGCGCGCCGGCGCCCTGATCGCGCTCGTCCTTGCCGCCATTCCGGCGCAATGGATCGCGATCCGGCTCGGCCGTGGCAGCGTCATTCCGCATCTGTATCACCGCGCCGCCTGCGCGCTGCTCGGCATCCGGATCGCGCGGGTCGGCGTGCCCGCCGCCGGGCGGCCGCTTCTGCTGGTGGCCAATCATTCCTCCTGGCTCGACATCACCGTGCTCGCGGCGGCGCTGCCCGTCTCGTTCGTCGCCAAGAGCGAGGTCGCGGGCTGGCCGGGGATCGGGCTTCTCGCAAAACTCTCGCGGACGATCTTCGTCGAGCGCGCCCGCCGCACCGCGACGCGGCGCACCACGCGGGAAATGGCCGAGCGGCTGAAGGACGGCGAGCCCATCGTGCTGTTCCCGGAGGGGACCTCCTCGGATCACAATCGCATCCTGCCGTTCCGCTCGGCCCTGATCGGCGCGGCGCACGAGGCGCTGTCGGGCGAGGCCGACATGCGGGTGTTCGTCCAGCCGGTCTCGATTGCCTATCCGCGCCGCCACGGCCTGCCTGTTTTGCGCTCCGAGCGCCCGCAGATCGCCTGGTATGGCGGCATGACCCTGCCCGCCCATTTGTGGAACATGCTGAAGACCGGCGGACCGGAGGTCATGATCTCGTTCGGCGAACCGATCCCGGTGACGGCGGCCAGCGACCGCAAAAAGGTGGCGCGGACGGCCGAGACCGAGGTGCGCGCGATGACGCAGCGCGCGCTGCGGACACAGGTGGCTTTTGTGAAAAGTGCCGCAGCGGAGCCCGATCTGGGCCCCGGACCGGCATCGGCTATTCTCTTGGAGGCCCAAACCGGCTAAAGTCGGGGTCCGGTTTTTGCATTTCAGGGCGAAAGGAACGGGCGCCTGCCGCATCACGCGGGAGCGCCGGAGCGGCACACGCACTTTGATGAATTCGACACCAAAGAAGCTCTTCGTCCGGTCCTATGGCTGCCAGATGAACGTCTATGACGCGCAGCGCATGGCCGACGCCCTGGCACCGGAAGGTTACGTCGAGACGGCAAGCGCCGACGACGCCGACCTCGTCATCCTCAACACCTGCCACATCCGCGAAAAGGCCGCCGAGAAGGTCTATTCCGAACTCGGCCGCATGCGCGAACTGCGCACCGAACGCAAGGCCAATGGCGGCGGCGACCTGACGATTGCCGTGGCGGGCTGCGTGGCGCAGGCCGAGGGCGCGGAAATCATGAAGCGCGCGCGCGGCGTCGATCTCGTCGTCGGACCGCAGAGCTATCACCGCCTGCCCGATCTTCTCGCCAAGGCGAAAACCGGGAAGGTGGTCGACACCGATTTCCCGGTCGAGGACAAATTCGCGGCCCTGCCCGCCGCAAGCCGCGAGAAGACGCTCGCGCGCGGCCCGGCCGCCTTCCTCACCGTGCAGGAAGGCTGCGACAAGTTCTGCACGTTCTGCGTGGTGCCCTACACGCGCGGCGCGGAAGTCTCGCGTTCGGTCGCGCAGATCGTTGCGGAAGCCGAACGGCTTGCCGATCATGGCGTGCGCGAGATTTCGCTGCTCGGCCAGAACGTCAACGCGTTTCACGGCGAGGGGCCGGACGGAAAGGTCTGGGGCCTCGGGCGTCTTCTGGAGCGGATCGCCAAGATCCCCGGCGTCGCGCGCCTGCGCTACACGACGAGCCATCCGCGCGACATGGACGATGAGCTGATCGCCGCCCACCGCGACCTCAAGGAGCTGATGCCCTATCTGCATCTGCCCGTACAATCCGGTTCGGACCGCATTCTCGGCATGATGAACCGCGGGCATACGGCGGCGGACTATCTGAAACTCATCGACCGCATTCGCGCCGCGCAGCCCGATCTCGCGCTGTCGTCCGATTTCATCACCGGCTTTCCCGGCGAAACGGACGAGGATTTCGAGGCGACGATGGACCTTGTCCGCAAGGTCGGCTTCGCCTCGACCTTCAGCTTCAAATATTCGGCACGGCCCGGAACGCCTGCCGCGGACATGGACGCGCAGGTGCCCGAACAGGTGCGGTCCATGCGTCTTTACGCCCTTCAGGCGCTTCTCGAAGAACAGCGTCAGGCCTTCAACGCAAGCTGCGTCGGCCGCGAGATGGACGTTCTGTTCGACCGCAAGGGCCGCCATGACGGACAGGTTGCGGGGCGCTCGCCCTATCTGCAGCCGGTTCAGGTCGAGGCGGACGGGATCGGCATTGGTGATGTCGTGACGGTCAGGATCCTTTCGAACGGCACGAACTCCCTGTTCGGTGAACCGGTCGATACGGCCGCGCGGACGAATTCGCGCATGGAGGCGGTGGCGTGACGGTGAGCCAGGTTCCGAACAATGCCGAGACTGTACTGACATTCGACGACAACCGCCTGGCCTCCGGCGTGTTCGGAAGCCATGACCAGAATCTCGCTTTTCTCGAACGCCGTCTCGGCATCGAGGCGACGCCTTCCGGAAACCACGTCTCGCTGCGCGGCGAGCCCGGCGCGATCCACCGCGCCAAGAAGGTGCTGGAAGCCTTGTCCCTGCGCGTGAAGGGCGGCGAGAACATCGGGCCCGGCGATGTCGACGGCGCGATCCGCATGAGCGCCGATCAGGGCACTTTGTTTCCGGCCGAAGGCGGCCCGCGCGCGGGCTTCTCCCACATCTCCTCGCGCAAGAAAACGGTGGTTGCACGTACACCCGCGCAGGACGCCTATATCCGCGCGCTCGGAACGAGCGAGATGGTGTTCGGTGTTGGCCCCGCGGGCACCGGCAAGACCTATCTTGCGGTCGCCTATGCGGTCTCGCTTCTGGAGCGCGGCGAGGTCGACCGCATCATCCTCTCGCGTCCGGCGGTCGAAGCCGGCGAGCGGCTCGGCTTCCTGCCCGGCGACATGCGCGAGAAGGTCGATCCCTATCTGCGTCCTCTTTACGATGCGCTGTACGACATGATGGCGCCCGAACGCGTCGAGCGCTGCCTGCAGGCGGGCGTCATCGAAATCGCGCCGCTTGCGTTCATGCGCGGCCGGACCCTGTTCAACGCCGTCGTCATTCTCGACGAGGCGCAGAACGCGACGCCGATGCAGATGAAGATGTTTCTGACGCGACTTGGCGAAAACTCGCGCATGATCATCTGCGGGGACGTCACGCAGGTCGACCTTCCTTCGGGCGTGAATTCGGGGCTGTCGGAGGCCGTGCGCCTTCTCGCGGATGTCGAGGGAATTTCCCTCTGCCGGTTCGGCGAAGCGGATGTCGTGCGCCATGAGCTCGTGGGCCGTATCGTGCGTGCCTACGATGCCGCAGACCGCGCCAAGATGCCGGGCGCGCGTCCGTGAGCCCGGCGATCGACATCGTGGCCGAGGCACCCGGCTGGGACGCGCTCGGCGATGCCGAAGAGATCGCCCGACGATCCGTCGGCGCGGCGCTCTCCCAGATCGCCCGCCCATACAATCCGGATGCCGAACTTTCCGTCATTCTGGCCGACGATGCGCGCGTGCGCGAGCTGAACCGTGAATGGCGCGGCAAGGACAGCGCGACCAATGTCCTGTCCTTCCCCGCGGCCGAAGACGACGAGATCGAAACCTCGCCGCTTCTCGGCGACATCATCCTGGCGTTCGAGACCGTGGCCGGCGAGGCCGAGCGCGACGGCAAGACCCTGGCCGACCATTTCGCGCATCTGGTCGTGCACGGCACATTGCATCTTTTCGGAATGGACCATCTCACCGAGGCCGAGGCCGAGGAAATGGAGAATGCCGAGCGCGCCGCGCTCGCGCAGATCGGTATTGACGACCCCTACAAGGAGAGTGACCCCGTTTAAAGGGTTTCTGACGCCATGGCTAACGAGGACCAAAGTACAGGCACGCATCAGGACGAGCGCGAAACGCGCGGCGGTCTCATGGACCGGATCAAGGTCCTGCTGCGTTTGAAGGCCCCCGCGACTTTGCGCGACGAAATCGAGGACGCCCTGTCGTCTTCCGACGAGAACGAGCAGACGCAGTTCAGCCCATCCGAGCGCGTGATGCTCCAGAACATTCTGGGCCTGCGCGATCTCAACATCGGCGATGTGACGGTGCCGCGTCCGGACATCGTTGCCGTATCCGGCGATCTGGCGCTGTCGGAGGTTCTGATCTGTTTCGAGGAGGCCGAACATTCGCGCCTCCCGGTTTATGGCGAGACGATCGACGATCTGAAGGGCATGGTCCACATCAAGGACGTGCTGCGCTACCTGACGACGCGCGCGCGCACATCGAACGGCCTCGACCTCGGCAAGCCGGACCTGTCGGTCTCGATCCTCGATGCCAATCTGGTGCGGGAGGTTCTGTATGTGCCTCCGAGCATGCAGGTCAACGATCTGCTCGCCAAGATGCAGGCGACGCACATTCACATGGCGCTTGTGATCGACGAATATGGCGGCACCGACGGGCTTGTGACCATCGAGGATCTTGTCGAGATGGTCGTCGGCGACATCGAAGACGAACATGACGAAGTCGAAGGCCCCGGCGTGTTCCGCACGCGCGACGGATCGCTGATCGCCCAGGGACGCGCGCCGCTGGAAGATCTGATGAAGGAGCTTGGGCCGGACGTCGATTTCGGGGAGCTGGCGGAGGATGTCGATACGATCTCCGGTCTTCTCGTGACGCTTGCCGGGCGCGTGCCGGGCCGCAGCGAAATCATCGCCGCGCCTGGGAACATCGATTTCGAAATTCTCGATGCCGACCCCCGGCGCGTCAAGCGGGTTCGCGCACGGCGCAGGCCTGTCGTGGATGACGCGTCGCATATGAATATACGTACGGACGTGGCCTGAGTTTTGCGGTTTCCGATCCACCGCCTCCTGCTTCTCGAAGGCTGGCGCCGCTTCGCGGCGGCGTTCGCGGCGGGGGCCGTTTCGGCGTTGGCGATGCCGCCCCTCGATCTGTGGCCGGTGCTGTTTGTCACCTTTCCGGTGCTCGTTCTTCTGATCGACGGCACGCCCGGCGGCCGCCGGGGAATCAAGGCTGCAGCCGCGATCGGCTTCGGCTTCGGCTTCGGTTATTTCCTCGGCGGGCTGTGGTGGATCGGTGCGGCGTTCTTTGTGCCGGGCGACACCTATCAATGGATGATGCCGTTCGCGGTGCTGGGACTGCCGCTGTTCCTGGCGCCGTTTCCAGCCTTCGGCTGTGCCCTTGCGCGGGTGATGTGGTCGGGACGCGCGAGCCGGATCTTCGCCCTCGCTTTCGGTCTTGGGCTTTCCGAATGGCTGCGCGGGCGCATCCTCACCGGCTTTCCGTGGAACGAGATCGGCTACTCGCTCGGCAACAATGCGCTGATGGGCCAGGCGGGATCGGTGATCGGCGTCGAGGGGCTGACGCTTGTGGCCATCGCGGTGTTCGCCGCGCCGGCGGTGCTTGCCGATGGCACTCGCAATTATCGTCCGGTCATCGCGGCAGGCCTCGTTCTTGTGGCGCTCGCGGCGTTCGGCGCGGCGCGGCTGTCTCTCGCAGGGCCGCCGGCGATGACGGATGTGCGGGTGCGCATCATGCAGCCGAACATCGCGCAGGACGACAAATTCCGGCCGTCGGCCAAGGACGAGATCATGGCGCGCTATCTGGCGCTGTCGAACCGCACCGCCGCGCCGGGGCGCGAGGGGCTGGCCGATGTGGATGTGCTCGTCTGGCCGGAATCGGCCTTTCCGTTCTTCCTCGCGCGCACGCCCGATGCGCTGGCGCAGATCGGCGCGCTCCTGCCGGAGGGCGCGGTGCTCCTGACGGGTGCGGCGCGCATCGAAGACGGACAGGGGCCGGGCCGCAGGCCGGTCTACAATTCGATCCAGATGCTCGGGGACGACGGCTCGATCATCGGCACCTATGACAAGGTGCACCTTGTGCCGGGTGGCGAGTTCCTGCCGTTCCAGAGCACGCTGGAGGCGCTCGGGATTCGCCAGCTGACGCGCCTGCCGGGCGGGTTCACCGCCGGAGACGGGCCGCGCAACCTGACATTGCCGAACGGGCTGAAGCTCGGACCGCTGATCTGCTACGAGGCAATTTTCCCCAGCGGAACGCTCGATACGGCGGACCGCCCGGACGTGCTGCTAAATGTCACAAACGATGGCTGGTTCGGCCTCACTCCGGGCCCATACCAGCACCTTGCGCAGGCCCGGATGCGGGCGATCGAGCAGGGACTGCCAATGATTCGGGCAGCAAATACAGGCGTTTCGGCTATCCTTGATCCATGGGGCAGAGTCCATGGGATAATCCCGCTCGGAAACGAAGGTATAACGGACGCCGAAATTCCCGAAAAAATAGGATCAACTCCTTATGCGCGCTTCGGATTTCTTACCTTGGTATTATTCTACATCGCAACTTTAGTCGGAGCGGTGCGCGGCCTTCGGTTGTTTGACAAATATTCGTCGGGGAATTCATTGTCGCCGCGGCTTTAGGGGGGCTGTTCTGTTACCCGCAATGTTCGGGACGTTTGGTGTGCCTGAGGGCGCAGGAGGGGAAGTTTTATGATGGCCACGAAGGCCCCGAACCCGATCGACAAGCATGTTGGCGCGCGGGTTCGCATGCGCCGGCTTCTCGTCGGGATGTCGCAGGAGAAGCTCGGCACGTCGCTGGGCATCACGTTCCAGCAGATTCAGAAATATGAGAAGGGCACGAATCGAATCGGCGCCTCGCGCCTGCAGCAGATTTCCGAAGTCCTCGGCGTGCCGGTTGCCTATTTCTTTGAAGACGCGCAGGGCGAAGCCATTCCGGCCGGCTTTGCCGAGCAGCCGCAGGGCGATTACGTCGCCGATTTCCTCGCCACGTCCGAGGGCCTTCAGCTGACCAAGAGCTTCATGAAGGTGAAGGACCCCAAGGTCCGCCGCCGCATCGTGGACCTTGTCTCCTCGATCGCCGAGGAAGAGGCCGACAAGCAGGGCTGAGGTCTGCTTCCACTATCTTGACCGGGGGGCGGCAGGCTGCGAGAAGGCTGCGCGCCTTCCGGCACCTGCACCCTTCCCGGAGCTTTCTCTCGTGGCCCGCAAATCCTATCTGTTCACCAGCGAATCCGTGTCTGAAGGTCATCCGGACAAGATCTGCGACCGCATCTCCGACACGGTTCTGGACGCCTATCTCGGCGCCGATCCGCAATCGCGCGTCGGCTGCGAAACCTTCGCCACGACCAACCGCGTCGTCATCGGCGGAGAGGTGCGCGGCCCCGACAGCGTGACGCCGCAGATCATCGAGCAGCTCGCGCGCGAGGCCATCAAGGACATCGGCTACGAGCAGGACGGCTTCCACTGGGAAAAGTGCAAGATCGACGTTCTGCTGCACGCACAGTCGGCGCACATCGCGCAGGGCGTTGACGCGGCCGGCAACAAGGACGAGGGCGCGGGCGATCAGGGCATCATGTTCGGCTATGCCGTGCGCGAGACGCCCGAGCTGATGCCGGCGCCGATCCATTATTCGCATCTCATCCTGCGCACGCTTGCCGAGGCGCGCCACGCCAAGGACGGCGATGCCGCCAAGCTCGGCCCGGACCAGAAAAGCCAGGTCACGATCCGCTACGAAGACGGCAAGCCGGTCGAGGCGACCTCGATCGTGCTCTCCGCGCAGCATTTCGACGAGAACCTGACCTCGGAAGACGTGCGCGCCATCGTCGAGCCCTACATCGTCAAGTCCATGCCCAGCGGGTGGATCAACGCCAACACCGAATGGCACGTCAATCCGACGGGCAAGTTCGTCATCGGCGGCCCGGACGGCGATGCCGGCCTGACCGGCCGCAAGATCATCGTGGACACCTATGGCGGCGCGGCCCCGCATGGCGGCGGCGCGTTTTCGGGCAAGGACCCGACCAAGGTCGACCGCTCGGCGGCCTATGCGGCGCGCTATCTGGCGAAGAACGTCGTTGCGGCGGGTCTTGCCGACCGCGCCTGCATCCAGCTCGCCTACGCGATCGGCGTGTCGAAGCCGCTGTCGATCTACATCGACACCTACGGCACCAACACGGTCGACGAGGAGAAGATCGAGAAGGCGCTCGGCGAGGTCATGGATCTCACGCCGCGCGGCATTCGCGAGCATCTCGAACTCAACAAGCCGATCTATGTGCGCACGTCGGCCTACGGGCATTTCGGCCGCGCGCCGGACGCCGACGGCGGCTTCTCCTGGGAGAAGACCGATCTCGCGGACAAGCTGAAATCGGCGGTTTCCTGAAATCACACGCATCCTGAGCGGTGTCGCGGTAGCGCCGCGAGCCGCGCCGAAGGATGGTCACGAATTCAGAGCCTGCCGCCATCCTTCGACACGGACCGCGAAGCGGCCCGGCTCAGGATGAGGTCTTTGGATGTCCGATTCTGACGATCATCCCCGCCGTGCGCTGTACGGACGGCGCAAGGGCAAGCCGCTGCGCGCCGGACAGGCCGCGCGTTTCGACGATCTTTTTCCGAAGCTGAAGCTCGATCTGTCCGCGCCCGCGCCGGGTGACATCCGCGCGCTGTTCGCGGAGCCTGTCGAAGCCTTGCGCGTCGAGATCGGGTTCGGCGGCGGCGAGCATCTGCTGCACGAAGCCGAGACCCATCCCGGCACCGGCTTTATCGGCATCGAGCCGTTCGTGAACGGCATGGCGAAGGCGCTGGTCGGCATCGGGGAGCGCGGCCTCGGCAATGTGCGGCTGTTCGACAACGACGCGGCTCTGGTGCTCGACTGGCTGCCGGAAGCCTCAGTCTCGCGGCTCGATCTTCTCTATCCCGATCCGTGGCCGAAGAAGCGGCAATGGAAGCGGCGCTTCGTGTCGGATGCCAATCTGAAACGCATCGCGCGCGTGCTGCGGCCCGGCGGCGAGTTCCGCTTTGCGAGCGACATCGACACCTATGTGGCGTGGACGCTGGACCATGTCCGCCGTTCGCCGGATCTTGTCTGGACGGCCGAACGTGCCGACGACTGGCGCCTGCCCTGGGCGGGCTGGCCGGGAACGCGCTACGAGGCGAAGGCCAAGCGCGAGGGGCGCGTTCCGGCCTATCTGATTTTTCGCAAGGGCTGAGGTCAGCCCGCTTCGGCGATGTGGGGTGCCTTGGGTTTGTCCGGACGCGCCTTCAGTTCGCTGACGATCACGCCCGCGAGAATCAAGGCCGCGCCGAACATCGCCAGCGGGCCGAGGCGGTCTCCGGCGATGCGCCCGACAATGCCGGCCCAGACCGGCTCCCCGGCATAGATGAGCGTCGCGCGGGTGGGCGAGACCGATCTCTGCGCCCAGTTCATCGCAAACTGGATGCCCGCGCTCGCAATGCCGAGGCCGACCGCACTGAAGACGAGGAACCACGAAAACTCCGGGATGCTCTCGCCCGCGACCGGCATCAGTGCGAGCGACAGCAGTCCGGCGACGAGCAATTGCACGGCGGTGATGCGGCGGCTGTCGGCATGGCCCGCATAGCGGCTGATGAGGATGATCTCACCGGCCACGGCGACCGCGCAGAGAACGGTCGCCAGCTCGCCGGTCTCGAAGGTGAGCGCGCCCGCTTCGGGACCGGTCAGCAGGATGAGGCCGGTGAAGGCCAGCGCGACGCCGATCCAGCTCATCAGGCCGGGCGGGCGGCGCAGCACCGCCCATTGCATCAGGGGCACGAGCGGCACGTACAGGGCGGTGATGAAGGCCGATTTCGAACTCGAAATCGTCTGCAGGCCGTAGGTCTGCAGGAAATAGCCGAGAAAAAGGCTCGCGCCGATCAGGGCGCCGCCGAACAATTCGGTGCGCGTCAGCCCCTTCATCAGATGGCCGAACGCGACGAACATGATGAGCCCCGCCGTGACGAAGCGCACGCCGACGAAGAAGAACGGCCCGGACACCTGCATCGCCATCTGCACGACAAGGAAGGTGCCGCCCCAGATCATCGTGATGAGGATGAGGACGAGTTCCTGGCGGCTGAGAAGCGGCCGGCGCGGGATGCTGGGAGATAGGTCTGTCATGGCCGCCTGAAAATCGCGCCAGCCATAGCAGGGCGCACGTGCCGGCGGAACTGGCCGAAAGGCGCGACATTGTCCGCCGTCCGGGCGTGTGGCAGACATCCAGTTCTTTGCGGGAGATGACCTTGGATATCTGCCTGTTCTGGCATGGGGCGCGGCTGCGGCGGCTCGATCGGCTTTGCGTCGCGTCCATGGTGCTGACCGGGCAGAGGACCGTGCTCTATTCCTATGAGCCGGTCGCCGATGTGCCGGAAGGGGTCGTCCATGCGCGGGCGCAGGACGTCATTCCCGAAGCCGAGTTCCGGGCCAAGGTCGGCAGCGGGGAGTGGTCGCTGAATCAGTTCAGCGACATTTTCCGCGTCACGCTGATGAAGCAGGGGCGCGGCGTGTGGCTCGACACCGACATCTATCTCGCCCGGCCCTTCCTTCCCGATCCAGGCCGCCATTTCCTCGCCTGGGAAAACGGTCACCGCTTCGGCGTTTCGGCGCTCTATTTTCCGCCGGACAGTCCCGTCATCCGCGCGTTCGACGATTATCTGGCAAGCGGGGAGGTCGTGCCGCCCTGGCTCGGTTTCCGCCGCCGTGTCGGGCGGCCGCTCTGGCTGCGCCTGCGCGGCAAACCCGTGCGGCCGAGCGTGCTCGGCATCACCATCTTCGCCAATGACGGCATTTCCCGCCTGTTCCGCCGCTTCGGGCTGGAAAGCCAGGTCGCCCCGAAAGGCACGTTCTACTATTGGAACGGCAAGGACTCAGCGCGGGTCTACGATCCGGCGTTCGGCCTCGAACCCACGCGCGACCCCGATTTCATGGGCTTCCATTTCGCCAAGAAATGGCCCCACAGCGAAGAAGCGCCCCGCCCGGGCAGCTTCTTTCACTGGGTTGCAGGGCAGGTTGCGCACCTGCCCTGAACGCGTTCAGCCTTTCATGCGCTCGGCGACGACATCCCAGTTCACGATGGTGTCGAGAACCGCCTTCACATGGTCGGCGCGGCGGTTCTGGTAGTCGAGATAATAGGCATGTTCCCACACATCGACGCCGAGAAGCGGCGTGCGGCCATGCGCGAACGGGCTGTCGCCGCCGGGCGTGCCCTCAAGGCTGAGCTTGCCCTTGTCCGAGACGAGCCAGGCCCAGCCTGAACCGAACACCCCGCCCGCTGCGGCAACGAGATCTGTCTTCATCTTGTCGAGGCCGCCGAGATCCTTGTCGACGGCGGCAAGCAGATCGCCTGCCGGGGCTTTTGCGCCGCCCGGCTTGAACTGCTCCCAGTAGAAGACGTGATTCCACGCCTGACCGGCATTGTTGAAGATCTTGCGATCGGCGTCCTTTTCGGCGCTCGCTTTGACGATGTCGCCGAGCGCCATGGCCTCATAGGGCGTGCCGCCGACGAGATCGTTCAGCGTCTTGAAATAGGCGGCGTGGTGCTTGCCGTAATGCAGGTTGACGGTCTGGGAGGAGATGGTCGGGGCAAGCGCGTCTTCCGCGAAGGGAAGATCGGGCTGGCGAAACGGCGCGGCGGCGCGGGCGATGTGCGGGCGGGCGAGGCCCGAAGCAGCGATTCCGGCAGCGGCGCCGGCAAGAAGTGCGCGGCGGGTGAACATTGGGCGGCTCCTGCGGATGGATCGTTCAGACCAATCCGCGCCGGAGCGCAGCGTTCCGTCCGCCCCGCGCACGAAACAGGTCACGATGTCGGGACCCGTGGCGGGTGCGCCTCCGGCCGTTGCGGCGTCAGCTTGCGGGAAAGCCGTCTTTCGGCTATAGGTCCCTCCAACTTCTCATCTCATGACGATCTTCATGGGAGTGGGTTCCTCCGGGGGCCCGCTCTTTTGGCATTTGGAGCCGAATGACAAACGAGCCCGCCAACGGCGAAACGGCACACGACGAACGCATCATCCGGGAAACCGGTGCGGCGGCGCGTGTCGCGCATATCGTCGAGCCGGTGCTTGCGGATCTGGGCTTCCGGCTCGTCCGGGTGAAGATCACCGCGCAGAACGGCTGCACGGTCCAGATCATGGCCGAGCGGCCGGACGGGACCATGAACGTCGAGGATTGCGAGGAGTGCTCCAAGGCCATCTCGCCGGTGCTCGACGTCGAGGACCCGGTCGATCGCGCCTATTATCTCGAAATGTCCTCGCCGGGCATCGACCGGCCGCTGGTGCGCCTGTCCGATTTCAGCCGCTGGGCGGGCCATGTCGCGAAGATCGACATGGAAGAGCTGATCTATGGCCGCAAGAAATTCCGCGGCATCGTGCTCGGCATCGAGGGCGACAAGGCCCGGCTCGAGCGGGACGACGTGAAACAGGAATCCGAAGAGCGCGTGGTCCTCTTGCCGGTGGCCGACATGGCCGAGGCGCGGCTCGTGCTGACGGATGCCTTGATCGAAGAGACGCTGAAGCGCGCGAAGGCCGCCGACAAGGCTGCCGGGCGGGCCGCGGCTCAGGATGGACTCGAAATGGACGTGGACGCGCTCGAGGAGCCGATCCAACGCAAAGGACGGAGATAGGATATGGCCGTTAGCGCCAATCGTCTGGAGCTTCTGCAGATCGCCGATGCGGTCGCGCGGGAAAAGGTGATCGACCGCCAGATCGTGCTTGCCGCGATGGAGGACGCCATCGCCAAGGCCGCGCGCGCCCGCTACGGCGCCGAGACCGAAGTGCGCGCGGAAATTCATCCGCGCACCGGCGAGATCAAGCTGTCGCGTCTGCTGCTCGTGATGGACGAAGTGCAGAACACCTCGACCGACATTTCGACCGCCGAGGCGCGCGAGCGCAATCCGGCCGCGCAGCCGGGCGACTACATTTCCGAGCCGCTGCCGCCGTTCGATTTCGGCCGCATCGCCGCGCAGTCCGCCAAGCAGGTCATCGTGCAGAAGGTGCGCGAGGCCGAGCGTGAGCGCATGTACAACGAATACAAGGACCGCATCGGCGACATCGTCAACGGCGTCGTCAAGCGCGTCGAATACGGCAATGTCATCGTCGATCTCGGCCGTGGCGAAGCCATTGTGCGCCGCGACGAACTCCTGCCGCGTGAAGTGTTCCGCCCGGGCGACCGCATCCGGGCCTATGTGTACGATGTGCGCTCGGAGCCGCGCGGCCCGCAGATCTTCCTCAGCCGTACGCATCCGCAGTTCATGTCGAAGCTGTTCGCGCAGGAAGTGCCGGAAATCTACGACGGCATCATCGAGATCAAGGCCGTGGCCCGCGATCCCGGTTCGCGCGCCAAGATCGGCGTTATTTCGCGCGATTCATCGATCGACCCCGTGGGCGCCTGCGTCGGCATGCGCGGCTCGCGCGTGCAGGCCGTGGTGAACGAGCTGCAGGGCGAGAAGATCGACATCATTCCGTGGTCGCAGGACGAGGCGACCTTCATCGTCAACGCGCTGCAGCCGGCGGAAGTCGTCAAGGTCGTGCTCGACGAGGACTCGGGCAAGATCGAGGTCGTCGTTCCCGACGATCAGCTCTCGCTCGCCATCGGCCGCCGCGGCCAGAATGTGCGCCTTGCCTCGCAGCTGACGGGCTGGGACATCGACATCCTGACGGAGGCCGAGGAATCGGAGCGCCGCCAGAAGGAATTCAACGAGCGCACCCAGAACTTCATGGAAGCGCTCGACGTCGACGAAGTGGTCGGCCAGCTTCTGGCCGCCGAAGGCTTCGGTTCGGTCGAGGAAATCGCCTTCGTCGATCCGGCCGAAATTTCGTCCATACAGGGCTTCGACGAGGACACCGCGAGCGAAATCCAGAGCCGTGCGCGCGAATACCTCGCGCGGATCGAGGCCGAGCACGACGAGCGCCGCAAGGAGCTTGGCGTCGAGGACGAAGTGAAGGATATTCCGGGCGTCACGAGCGCCATGCTGGTTGCGTTTGGCGAGAACGACATCAAATCTGTCGAGGACCTCGCGGGGTCGGCGACGGACGATCTTCTCGGCTGGACCGAACGGCAGAACGGCGAGACGAAAAGATTTTCGGGCGCGCTTGAAGGCTTCCAGATCTCGAAGGAAGAGGCCGAAGCGCTTATCATGCAGGCGCGCCTCAAGGCCGGCTGGATCGACGAGATCCCGGTTGCCGCCGTCGAAGCCGAGCCGGAAGGCGAAACCGAGGAGGCGTCGGCCTGAGCGGGAGCTCTCCTTCGGGCGACGAGGACGCCGATACCAAGGACGACCGGAACGCGCGGACGCGCAGCTGCGCGGTGAGCCGCACGGTTCTTCCGGTCGAGGAACTGATCCGCTTTGTCCGCGCGCCGGACGGGGCGGTGGTGCCCGATCTCAAGCGGCGGCTTCCGGGCCGCGGTGTCTGGATCGAGGCGCGGCGGGCCAAGGTCGAAGAAGCCATGAAGCGCAAGACATTTGCGCGCGGCTTCCGGGACGCGGCTGTTGTGCCGGTCTCGCTGGCGGAGGACGTCGAGCGGCTGATCGAGCGCGCGGCGCTCGAAATGCTGGCGATGGCCAACAAAGCGGGCAAGCTGCTCATCGGCTTCGGCAAGGTTGAGACAGCGCTCGCGAAGGGTGAGGCCGCCGCTTTGGTGCATGCGACGGATGGCGCGGCGGACGGCAAGCGCAAGCTCGGCCAGGCCGCGCGGCGCGGCGCCGAAGGGCGCACGGTCAGGGTGGTGGAGCTTTTTTCCTCCGGCCAAATGCTCTTGGCCCTCGGCCGTGAGAATGTGATACACGCAGCGCTGCTCGCGGACCCCGTGAGCGTCGCTTTTCTGGCCCGGGCGGATTTGCTCGCGCGGTACAGGCAGCTCGAAACGGGGCCGTTCTCCGAGATGGAACGGGCCGCAGAAACGGAACAGGAATGACGGACACGAAAAACCCGGGCGACAAGACTCTTGGCCTGGGCAAGACCCTGACGCTGAAGCGCCCTGTCGAGCAGGGAACGGTGAAGCAGAGCTTCAGCCATGGCCGCTCGAAGCAGGTCGTGGTCGAGAAGGTGAAGCGCCGTGTGATCGGCCCGGGCGACAAGCCCGAACCGGCAGCCCCCGCGGCGCCGGCCGCACCCGCGCGCCCGGCTCCGGCCCAGGCGGCAGCACCAGCGCAGCCCGCGCCCGCACCGGCGCGTCCGGCGGCGCCCAAGGCGCCGCGCAATCCGAGTGTCGTGCTGCGCACGCTGACCAATGACGAGATCGGCGCGCGTGACCGCGCCCTTGCCGAAGCGCGCGAGCGCGAGGCGGACGATCGCGCCAGGGCACAGGCCGACGAGAAGCGCCGCGCCGAGGAAGACACCCGCCGCGCCGCCGAACGCACGGCCGCCGAGGCGCGCAAGAAAGACGAAGACGCCCGCCGCCTGACGGACGAGGAATCCCGCAAGAAGGCGGAAGAGAGCGCCAAGAAGCGGCTCGGCGACGAGGCTCCGCGCCCCGGCGCGGCCGCCGCACCCGCGGGGCGTCCCGCGACACCGGGCACCGAGGACGAAGAAGAGCGCCGCACGCCGGTGCGCCGTCCGGGCGTCATCGCGCGGCCGGGTCTGGCCCGTCCCGTCGTGCCGCCGAAGCCCGAGCGTGCCAAGGCCGGGCAGGAGAAGCAGCGTGGCCGCCTGACGCTGACGACGGCGTTCGAATCGGAAGAAGAGCGCGCCCGTTCGGTCGCCTCGTTCCGCCGCCGTGTCCAGCGCATGACCGGCAAGGTGTCCGCCGAGCCCAAGGAGAAGATCCAGCGCGAGGTCGTCATTCCCGAAACGATCACGATCCAGGAGCTCGCCAACCGCATGGCCGAGCGCGCGGTCGATGTCATCCGCCTGCTGATGAAGCAGGGCGAGATGAAGAAGATCAACGACGTCATCGACGCCGACACCGCGCAGCTCCTCGCCGAGGAAATGGGCCACACCGTCCGCCGCGTTGCGGAATCGGACGTCGAGGAAGGCCTGTTCGACAGCAAGGACGAGGAAGGCGCGGCACTGCCGCGTCCGCCGGTCGTCACCATCATGGGCCATGTCGACCACGGCAAGACCTCGCTGCTCGACGCCATCCGCAAGACGAATGTGGTTTCCGGCGAAGCGGGCGGCATCACCCAGCACATCGGCGCCTATCAGGTGACGACGCCGCTGGGCGGTCTCGTGACATTCATCGACACGCCGGGCCACGAAGCCTTCACCGCGATGCGCCAGCGCGGCGCCAAGGCGACCGACATTGTCGTGCTCGTCGTGGCGGCCGATGACGGCGTCATGCCGCAGACGGCGGAAGCCATCTCGCACGCCAAGGCGGCGGGCGTTCCGATCATCGTGGCGATCAACAAGATCGATAAGCCGGGCGCCAAGCCCGAGCGTGTCCGGACCGAGCTGCTGCAGCACGAGCTGCAGGTCGAAAGCCTCGGCGGCGACATTCTCGAGGTCGAGGTCTCCGCCACGCAGAAGACCAATCTCGACAAGCTGCTGGAGCTGATCCAGCTGCAGGCCGAACTGCTCGACCTCAAGGCCAATCCCGACCGTGCGGCCGAAGGCATCGTCATCGAAGCCAAGCTGGACAAGGGCCGTGGCCCGGTCGCGACCGTGCTCGTGCAGCGCGGCACGCTGAAGGGCGGCGACATCGTCGTGGCGGGTTCGGAATGGGGCCGCGTGCGCGCGCTGATCAACGATCAGGGCAAGAACGTCACGTTGGTGGCTCCGTCCACGCCGGTCGAAATTCTCGGCTTCCAGGGCGCGCCCGAAGCGGGCGATCGCATGGCGGTCGTCGAGAACGAAGCGCGTGCCCGCGAAATCACCGAATATCGTCAGCGTCAGCGCCGTGATCTTGCGGCGGCCCGTTCGGGCCGTGGCGGCGGCGGTTCGATCGAGCAGATGATGTCCAACCTAAAGACGTCGGCGGGACGCCAGGAATTCCCGCTGGTCATCAAGGGCGACGTGCAGGGTTCGGTCGAAGCGATCATCCAGGCGCTGGCCAAGGTCGGCAACGACGAGGTTGCGGCGCGCGTGCTCCATGCGGGCGCGGGCGGCATCACCGAAAGCGACATCACGCTTGCGGCGGCGTCCGGCGCGGCGGTGCTCGGCTTCAACGTCCGTGCGCTGAAGGAAGCGCGCGAGGCGGCGGACCGCACCGGCACCGAGATCCGTTACTACAACATCATCTACGATCTCGTGGACGACATGAAGAAGGCGATGTCGGGCCTCTTGGCTCCGGAGCGCCGCGAAGAATTCCTCGGCAATGCCGAGATCCTCGAAGTGTTCAACATTTCGAAGGTCGGCAAGGTCGCGGGCTGCCGTGTCACCGAAGGCCACGTCGAACGCGGTGCGGGCGTGCGCCTGATCCGCGACAACGTCGTCATCCACGAAGGCAAGCTCTCGACGCTGAAGCGCTTCAAGGATGAAGTGAAGGAAGTTCAGGGCGGCCAGGAATGCGGCATGGCCTTCGAGAACTACCAGGACATGCGCGCGGGCGACATCATCGAGTGCTATCTCGTCACCGAGGTCACACGTTCGCTGTAACGACATGAGCCGCCCTCCCGGACGCCGCGCTGCGGCTCTCCGGGTGCGGCGGGTTACAATCCCGGCTCGGTGCTTCGCCGCCGTCCGGGATGACGTTCAAGGGGCCGCGCAGTCCAATCCTGCGCTGTCCGTTACGTAAAGGTTCTGTTCCATGCCAAAACCGAAGGCCGCCGCGAGCGGCCCCTCGCAGCGCCAGCTTCGTGTCGGCGAACTCGTGCGCCATGCGCTGGCCGAAATTCTCCAGCGCGGCGATGTCCCCGACCCCGATCTCGGACGGGCCGTCATTACGGTGCCGGAAGTGCGGATGTCGCCCGATCTCAAGCTTGCGACCGCCTATGTCATGCCGCTCGGCGGCAAGGACGCGGAGAAGATCGTCGCGGTGCTGGAACGCAACCGCAAATTTCTGCGCGGCGAAGTCGGGCACCGGCTCGACCTGCGTTCGATTCCGGAACTTCGTTTCCGCGTCGACACGAGTTTCGACGAGGGCACGCGCATGGACGCGCTGCTGAACAGCCCCGAAGTCCGGCGCGACGTCGAGGGACAGGGTGCCGAGGACGAGAACGCTGACGGGCGGAACGTGGAGGGCGAGACATGAACGACGCGCCGACAGAGACAAATCCGGCCGCCACCACGCCCGACGCGAAACCTCCGCGCGCCAAGAAACGCGACATTCACGGCTGGCTCATTCTCGACAAGCCGCCGGGCATGACCTCGACGCACGCGCTGGCCAAGGTGAAGCGCGCCTTCGGAGCCAGGAAGGCCGGGCACGCGGGCACGCTCGATCCGCTGGCCACCGGCATTCTGCCGATCGCGTTCGGCGAGGCGACCAAAACCGTTCCCTTCGCCATGGACGGCCGCAAGATCTACCGTTTCACGGCGAGCTGGGGCGTCGAGACCGACACCGACGACAGCGAGGGCAAGGAAATCGGCCTGTCGCCGGACCGGCCCTCGGCGGACGACATCCTTGCCGTTCTGCCAAGGTTCCGCGGCACGATCCTGCAGCGGCCGCCGCAATTTTCCGCCATCAAGGTTCAGGGCGAGCGCGCCTACGATCTCGCCCGCGACGGCGAGACGGTCGATCTGCAGCCGCGCGAGATCGAGATTCACCGGCTGGAACTGATCGAGGCCGGGGCTGACACGGCCGTGTTCGAGACCGAGACCGGCAAGGGCGCCTATGTGCGGGCGCTGGCGCGCGATATCGGGCGGGCCATCGGCTGCCTTGGCCATATCTCGGCCCTGCGCCGGGTCCGGGTGGGCCCGTTCGGCGAGGAAGACGTGATTTCGCTGGACGAAGTGGAGCGTCTTCGTTTATCTGCCCCCGGCGAGGGAAACCTCGACGACCATCTCCTTCCCGTTGAGACCGCGCTGGACGACATCCCGGCGCTGGCCGTGAGCGGGGCGGATGCGGCCCGCCTGAGACGAGGGCAGGCCATATTGCTGCGCGGACGCGATGCTCCTGCGCTCATCGGCACCTGTTATGTGACCGCTCAGGGCGCGCTCGTCGCTCTGGCGGAGGCCGAGGGCGGAGAGGTTCATCCCAAACGCGTGTTTCATATTCCGGGGTAACCCGGACGATCTAAGTCCGCCCTCGCGCGGCAGAAAGGATGACCGATGTCGATTACAGCAGAGCGCAAGGAAGCGCTCGTCAAGGAATATGCGACCAAGGACGGCGACACCGGCTCCCCGGAAGTTCAGGTTGCGATTCTCACGGAACGCATCACCAATCTCACCGAGCATTTCAAGGGCCACGCGAAGGACAACCATTCGCGCCGCGGCCTGCTGAAGATGGTGAGCCAGCGCCGTTCCCTGCTCGATTACGTCAAGGGCAAGGACCAGAAGCGCTACGAGGATCTCATCAAGCGGCTTGGAATTCGCCGCTAAGGACTGCGCGGCGCGCCCCAAGGCGCGCCGTTTTTGCATGGTGCGGCGTCATGGGGATGCCGCGCCCCCCAAGGGCGGGTCTCAGCCAGACGCGCCAGGGGCAGGATCGCCGGATGTTTTTTCCGCCGTCCCGGAATCGCTTAAGCGATCGTCCCGGGGCCGCCCAGCGATCCCGGACCGGCTTCGTGCCGCCCGGGATGACGACAAGAACCTCCCGCAATTCTGCTCGTGGCAGGCGACCCGCCAGAACACGAAAGAAGAATCAATGTTCGACATTCAACGTGAAGTGCTGGAATGGGGCGGGCAGCAGCTCATCCTCGAAACCGGCCGTATTGCGCGTCAGGCGCACGGCGCGGTTCTGGCCACCTATGGCGACACCACCGTGCTCGCCACCGTCGTCGCCGCCAAGGCGCCGAAGCCCGGCGTCGATTTCCTGCCGCTGACGGTCAACTACCAGGAGCGTTTCTACGCGGCCGGCCGCATTCCCGGCGGCTTCTTCAAGCGCGAAGGCCGCCCGACCGAGAAGGAAACCCTGGTTTCCCGCCTCATCGACCGCCCGGTCCGTCCGCTGTTCGCCGAAGGCTGGCGCTGCGACACCCAGGTGGTCGTGACCGTTCTCAGCCACGATCTTGAGAACGATCCGGACATCGTCGGCATGGTTGCCGCCTCCGCCGCCCTCACCCTGTCGGGCGTTCCCTTCATGGGCCCGATCGGCGGCGCGCGCGTCGGCTACATCAACGGCGAATACGTCCTCAATCCGTCGGTCGACCAGATCAAGGAATCGGATCTTGATCTCGTCGTCGCCGGCACGCAGGACGCGGTGCTGATGGTCGAATCGGAAGCCAAGGAGCTGTCCGAGGACATCATGCTCGGCGCCGTGATGTTCGGCCACAGGGGCTTCCAGCCGATCATCGACGCCATCATCAGCCTCGCTGAAAAGGCCGCCAAGGAGCCGCGCGACATCGCGGCGATCGACAATTCGGAGCTCGAGGCCAAGATCCGCGAAATCGCGGAGAAGGATTTGCGCGCCGCCTACAAGATCCAGGCGAAGACGGACCGCTACACCGCGGTCGGCAAGATCCGCGACGCGGTGATCGCCAAGCTGTCGCCGGAAGGCGACGAAACCGCGCCCGCCAAGACCCTGGTCGGTTCGGTGTTCCACGATCTCGAAGCCAAGATCGTGCGCTGGAACATTCTCGACGACGGCATCCGCATCGACGGCCGCGACGTCAAGACAGTGCGCCCGATCCTGTCGGAAGTCGGCGTTCTGCCGCGTACACACGGTTCGGCGCTGTTCACCCGCGGCGAGACGCAGGCGCTCGTCGTCGCGACGCTCGGCACCGGCGAGGACGAGCAGTTCATCGATGCGCTTGAAGGAACCTACAAGGAATCCTTCATGCTGCATTACAACTTCCCCCCCTACTCCGTCGGCGAGACCGGCCGCATGGGTTCGCCCGGCCGCCGCGAAATCGGCCACGGCAAGCTGGCATGGCGCGCCATCCACCCGATGCTGCCGCCGAACCACGAATTCCCGTACACGCTGCGCGTCGTCTCGGAGATCACCGAATCGAACGGCTCGTCCTCCATGGCGACCGTCTGCGGCACCTCGCTTGCGGCGATGGATGCGGGCGTTCCGCTGAAGCGTCCGGTTGCGGGCATCGCGATGGGCCTCATCCTCGAGGATGAGCGCTTTGCGGTTCTCTCCGACATTCTCGGCGACGAGGATCACCTCGGCGATATGGACTTCAAGGTTGCGGGCACCACCGAGGGCATCACCGCCCTGCAGATGGACATCAAGATCGCCGGCATCACCGAAGAGATCATGAAGGTCGCGCTCGCGCAGGCGAAGGATGGCCGTACGCACATTCTCGGCGAGATGGGCAAGGCGCTGACGTCTGCCCGTCCGGAGCTCGGCGAGTTCGCACCGCGCATCGAAGTGATCAAGATCCCGGTCGACAAGATCCGCGACGTGATCGGTTCGGGCGGCAAGGTCATCCGCGAGATCGTCGAGAAGACGGGCGCGAAGATCAATGTCGAGGACGACGGCACGGTGAAGGTGGCGTCGGCCGACGGCAAGGCCATCAAGGCCGCGCTCAACTGGATCCACTCCATTGTCGCGGAGCCGGAAATCGGCACGATCTACGACGGCACGGTCGTCAAGGTCGTGGACTTCGGCGCGTTCGTGAACTTCTTCGGCGCGCGCGACGGTCTCGTCCACGTGTCGCAGATCGCCTCCAAGCGCGTCGAGAAAGTCTCCGACGTGCTGAAGGAAGGCGACAAGGTGAAGGTCAAGCTTCTCGGCTTCGACGATCGCGGCAAGACGCGTCTGTCGATGAAGATCGTCGACCAGGAAACGGGCGAAGATCTTGAGAAGAAGGAAAAGGCGGACGAAACGGCTCCCGCCGCCGAGTGATCGGCCAAAGCTCCAGAATTGAAAAGGGCGCCCAGCGGGCGCCCTTTTTTCATGTCTGGACGAGGCGCAGAACAAGGCCGAGCGCGAGCAGCGCCATGATGCAGCCGATGACGATGTCGAGAACGCGCCACGCGAGAGGCTTTGCGAACAGCGGCGCGAGAAGCCGCGCGCCGTAGCCGAGCGAGAAGAACCAGACGAAGGACGCTGTTGCGGCCCCGAGGCCGTAGGCCAGACGTCCCGCGCCTTCGAACTGTGCGGACAGGCTTCCGACCAGGACGACCGTGTCGAGATAGACATGCGGGTTGAGGAAGGTGAAGGCAAGGCAGGCGAGAACGGCGCGTTTGAGGCCGAGCGCTTGAGAGGGCGCTGCCGTCAATGCCTGCGGATGCAGCGCGCGGCGAAACGCAAACAGCGCATAGACCGAAAGAAACAGCGCGCCGCCGATCGTGACGAAGGTGATGAGCGCCGGGGATTGCGCGACGATCGTTCCGAGACCCGCGACGCCCGCCGCGATGAGCACCGCGTCCGACAGCGCACAGATCAGGCTGAGGACGAAGACGTGGGAGCGAATCAGCCCTTGCCGCAGGAGGAACGCGTTCTGCGCGCCGATGGCGACGATGAGCGAGCCGCCGATGAGAAAGCCGGAGAGGAAGGGTGCGGTGAGTGGCGTCATGTCCATGCTTCAAACAAAAAGGGCGCCCCGCAGGGCGCCCTTGAAAATGCGGAGCGGTGCGGCTCAGAAGTGATAGGCGGCGCCGAAGCGGACCTGATGGATTTCGAGTTCCTGTTCTTCGCCGGCGAGGTTCATCGTCTTGGCGTCGTCGTCGCGCGCGTACGTATACTCGCCACGCAGCGACCAGTTGTCGCTCACGCGGTAGTCGGCACCGGCGCCGACCGTCCAGGCGACGGCCGGAAGGCGGCCGCGCTGCGGGAATGTGCCATCGAGGTCCTGCTCGCTGCGCGTCCACAGAACGCCAGCCGACACGAAGGGAAGGACCCGCCTGAACGCATAACCTATGCGGCCACGGGCATCCGCCTGGATGTTGGCGCGGTAGTTGAGTTCATTGCCACCAACGAAAAACGGAGCCGAGCCTTCGATCTCGGTCAATGCGATCGAGCCTTCCCAGCCGACAACGAAATTGCCGAACTGGAAGTTGCGGCCCGTGTAGATGCCGCCAAGAGCGCCGTCGGCCTCCAGTTCGTCGCTCAGCCCTGCGGCGCTCGTGGTGACGTTGTGGCGGCTGTAGCCCGCGACGAGACCACCATATGCGCCGGACCAATCAACCATCTCGCCCGTGAAGGCTGGCGTGCTGTCATCGCCGAGATAGGAGATGATGCCGATACGCGCGAAATGCGTGGACGAGTTGACGTCGAAAGAGGATCCCGAGAGCGTGAAGGTCTCGTCGCCGAAGTCCTCGTAAATGTATTCGGCCCGGAGGATCAGCGGGCCGATGAACGTCTCGCCGAGCTTTACGTCGACGCCCGCGCCGACATTCCAGCCGACAGTGCGCTGATTGTCGCCAAAGAAGTCAGGAACCCCGCCACCGTTGAACCGCACATAGGATTCGCCGGCGGAGAGCCCGCCTGCGACATACGGCAGGAAACGGCCGAAATCGTAACCGACGCGCCCGCGCAGGCGCGCCGAATAAAGCGTGTCGACGCCGAGGGACGTGCCCGGGACGGAGGGATTGGAAACGTCGCCGCGAATTTCATGAAGCGTGATGTCGCCTTCGAGGCCGAAAACCCAATTGCTGGATTGCCAGTTGAAGCCGACGACCGCGCCGCTTGTTGCGCCGTCGAACGAACCGTCCAGAGCCGTAGCCACTCCCGTCGGCGCTGCCTCCGCATCCGTCCAGCCATAGCCGACGACTGTGCCCGCGTAGAACCCAGACCAGTTCGCCGCCGGAACCGCCGAGTACATCGGCGCGGGGGCGGCGGGCATATCGGCTGCCTGGGCGAGGCCCGCGGAGGCGATGAGCGCGAGCGAGCTGACGAGAGACAGGCGGTTCGACAGGCGGGCCATGAATGCGATTCCCCAATTTGGGCGCAAATCTAAACGACCGGCACCGAAAGAGGAATATGAGGGCCACGCTCTTCGGCCCAATGGCGAAAGCTTGTGGCCCAAAGGCCACTTAAAGCGCGCTTACTCCGCGGCGTGGGGCGGTGTGTCCTGCTGCTCGGCCGCGGTTTCGGCCTCGTCCACGACCTTCAGCGCGTCGGGCTGCGGCATCGAGATGATGTTGTAGCCGGAATCGACGTAATGGATTTCGCCGGTGACGCCCGAGCCGAGCTCGGACAGCAGATAAAGCGCGGCGCCACCCACTTCATCGATGGTGACGGTGCGGCGCAGCGGGGCGTGGCGGGTCTGGAAATTGAACATCAGCCGCGCATCGGCGATGCCCGCGCCCGCCAGCGTGCGCACCGGGCCGGCCGAAATGGCGTTCACGCGGATGTTCTGGGGCCCGAAATCATTGGCGAGATAGCGCACCGAGGCCTCAAGCGCGGCCTTGGCGACGCCCATCACATTGTAGTTCGGCATGACGCGCATCGACCCGCCATAGGTCAGGGTGATCATCGAGCCGCCGTCCGGCATCAGAGCGGCGGCCTGCCGCGCGATTTCGGTGAAGGAGAAGCAGGAGATGACCATGGTGCGCGAAAAATTCGCGCGGCTCGTCTCGGCGTAGCGGCCCTTGAGTTCCGATTTGTCGGAATAGGCGATGGCATGGACGAGAATGTCGAGCGTGCCCCATTTTTCTTTCAGGGCCGCAAAGACGGCTTTGACCGAGTCTTCGTTCTCGACATCGCAAGGCAGGATCGTGTCCGAGCCGACGCTGGCGGCCAGCGGGCCGACGCGCTTTTTCAGCGCATCGCCCTGATAGGTGAAGGCGATCTCGGCGCCCGCTTCGGCAAGCTTCTTGGCGATGCCCCAGGCGATGGAATGATCGTTGGCGACGCCCATCACGAGCGCGCGCTTCCCGGAAAGAAGACCGGCGACGCCCATCACGCGTCGAGCCGCTTGAAGACGAGCGTGGCGTTGGTGCCGCCGAAGCCGAAGGAATTGGACAGGACCGTGCCGAGTTCGACATTGTCGCGGCGCTCCCGGAGGATCGGCATGTCGGCGAATGCCGGATCGAGTTCCTCGATGTGCGCGCTCTCGGCGATGAAGCCGTTGTTGAGCATCAGCAGGGAATAGATGGCCTCCTGGACGCCCGCCGCGCCGAGCGAATGGCCCGTCAGGCTCTTGGTGGCGGAGATCGGCGGGCAATCCGCGCCGAAGACCTCGCGCAGCGCCTCGATTTCCTTGGCGTCGCCGACCGGCGTCGCGGTGGCGTGCGGGTTGATGTAGTCGATCTTCGTTTTCACGGTCGACAGCGCCTGGCGCATGCAGCGGACAGCGCCTTCGCCGGACGGGGCCACCATGTCGTGGCCGTCGGACGTCGCACCATAGCCGGCAAGTTCCGCATAGATGCGCGCGCCGCGCGCCTTGGCGTGCTCCAGCTCCTCGATGACGAGGACACCCGCGCCGCCCGCGATGACGAAGCCGTCGCGGTTCTTGTCATAGGCGCGCGAGGCGGTGGCGGGCGTGTCGTTGTAGAACGAGGACATCGCGCCCATCGCGTCGAACAGGTTCGACAGCGACCAGTCGAGATCCTCGCAGCCGCCCGCGAAGACGATGTCCTGTTTGCCGAGCTGGATCTGCTCGGCGGCGTTGCCGATGCAATGGCTCGACGTCGCGCAGGCCGAGGAGATGGAATAGTTGACGCCCTTGATCTTGAACCAGGTCGCGAGCGTGGCCGAAGCCGTCGAGGACATGGCCTTCGGAACGGCGAACGGGCCGATGCGCTTCGGGCTCGAATTCTTGCGGGTGATGTCGGCGGCTTCGACGATGGCGCGGGTGGACGGACCGCCCGAGCCCATGATGATGCCGGTGCGCTCGTTGGAGACTTCGTTCGCCTCGAGACCGGCGTCGCGGATGGCCTGATCCATCGCGATGTGGTTCCAGGCGGTGCCGCCGCCGTGGAAGCGCATGGCACGGCGGTCGACGAGTTCCTCGACATTGATGTCGGGCGCGCCGTGGACCTGGCAGCGGAAGCCGAGATTGACGTAATCCTCGGCGCGCGAAATGCCGGATTTCGCCTCACGCAGGCTCGCGGTGACTTCCTGGGTCGAATTGCCGATGGACGATACGATGCCCATGCCCGTGACGACGACGCGTCTCATGCTGTTCTCCCGCCCGGGCGCGGCCCGGGGCTGTCAATGTCTCGGTTGTGCCGCAGGAAGCGGCTTTTCCACCCTGGCGCCTTGGCGGCGGGTCAGGTGGTGAACAGGCCGACCTTCAGGTCCGATGCCCGATAGATAACCTCTCCATCGGCTTCCAGCCAGCCGTCCGCGACGCCAAGAACGAGTTTGGACCGCATGACGCGCTTGAAATCGACGCCGTAGACGACCTTTTTCACGCTTGGCAGAACCTGGCCGGTGAACTTGATTTCGCCCGCGCCCAGCGCGCGGCCTCGACCGGGCGAGCCCGACCAGCCGAGGAAAAAGCCCGTCATCTGCCAGAGGGCATCAAGGCCGAGGCAGCCCGGCATGACCGGATCGCCGATGAAATGGCAGCCGAAGAACCACAGATCCGGCTTCACATCGAGCTCGGCGCGGACAAAGCCCTTGCCGTTGGGGCCGCCCTCTTCCGAGATTTCCGTGATCCGGTCGAACATCAGCATCGGGGGGACCGGAAGCTGGGCATTGCCCTGGCCGAACAATTCGCCCCGCCCGCAGGCCAGCAATTCCTCGTAGTCAAAGCTCGATTTGCGGGCAGTCATCTATCGGTTCGGCCTTCTTTTTCGAGGGTCCTGTGCGGCCCTCCCGGCCGCGGCGCGGCCTGCTCTAACACAGAGATTCGAGCGTCGAAAGCGTGCTGTCCGATTGCGGGTGCGGCGGCGTCAGGTGATATCGCTTTCCGCGACCTCGCCGACGACCCGGCCCGGCGTCTTGGGACGGGTGAGCGGGCCGGGGCGCGGCGCATTGCCGAGCATGAGGTCCTGCCCTGCGTAGATGCCGCCGGCGACCTGAAGATCGAACCGTTCGTCGTCGCGGCGCCGGATATCGGCGGTGATTTCCTCCGCCTCGTCCTCCGGGACGCCCAGCCCTTCCAGCGCCGAGCGGCCGAAGACGAGGGCGCTCTCGAACGTGTCGCGGATCTGGTAGGCGACGCCCTTGTTGACGAGATCGATGGCGTGGCCGCGGTCCCAGGCGCGGACGAACAGTTCGGTGAGCGGGAATTCGGCCTGCATCAGATCGACGATCTTGTCCGCCGTCTCGCGCTTGTCGACGCAGACCAGAACCGCCTTTGCGCGCCCGGCGCCGGAGGCATGGAGAATGTCGAGCCGCGTGCCGTCGCCGTAATGGACGAGGAAGCCGAAATCGGAGGCGGCGCGGATCATCTCGACATCGTTCTCGATGATCGAGACATCGAAGCCGCGCGCCAAAAGCCCTTGCGAGGCGACCTGCCCGAAACGCCCGAAGCCGATGATGAGCACGCTCGCCTTGAGATCCTTCGCCTTTTCGATGCCGTCGAGGGCGGGTTTTTCCGGCGGCATTGCGTGGCGGAGCGCCAGCGCGGTGAGCGGCGTCAGCGCCATCGAGATGATGACGACCGCTGTAAAGACAGCATTCTGGTCGGGCGAGATGATCCCCTGGCCGAGCGCCGCGGAATAAAGCACAAAGGCGAACTCGCCGCCCTGCGCGAACAGCGCGACGCGGCCGATGGCGTCGCGGTTGGACGTGCCGAACAGGCGGGCGATTGCGTAAATACCAAACCCCTTGATCAGGATGAAGGCGACCGTCGCGGCCAGCACCAGCTGCCATTGCGCGGCGATGATCGTCAGGTTCAGCAGCATGCCGACCGACAGGAAGAACAGGCCGAGCAGCAGGCCGCGGAACGGCTCGATGTCGGCTTCGAGCTGGTGGCGGAAGGTCGATCCCGACAGAAGAACGCCCGCGAGAAAGGCGCCCATCGCCATGCTGAGGCCGCCGATCTCCATCAGCAGCGCCGACCCGAGCACGACGAGAAGGGCGGCCGCCGTCATGACTTCGCGCGCATTGGCGGCGGCGAGAATGCGGAACAGGGGATTGAGAAGAAAACGCCCGGCAATGACGAAGCCGGCGATGATGCCGACCGCAAGCGCGATTTCCCAAAGATGATCGACAAGGCCGCCGCTGTCGCCGCCGGGCGCCAGAAAGGCGACGCTGGCCAGAAGCGGCACGATCATCAGGTCTTCGAGCAGCAGGATCGACACCGCGCGCTGGCCCTCCTCCGTCGAGGTGTCGCCGCGCTCGTCCAGCATCTGGATGACGACGGCGGTCGAGGACAGAACGAAGCCCGCGCCCGCGATGAAGGCGGCTGCAGCGGGCAGACCAAACAGGAAAACGCCCGCGACGCTCAGAAGGAAGGTGCAGAGAAAGACCTGCGAGGCGCCGAGCCCGAAGATCGCCGCGCGCAGCTTCCACAAGCGCGCGGGCTGCATTTCGAGACCGATGATGAACAGCAGCATGATGACGCCGAATTCGGCGATGTGCAGAATGGTCTCCGGGTCGGAAAAAAGGGCGAGCCCCGACGGCCCGATCAGCAGGCCGGCGGCGAAATAGCCGAGCACCGAGCCGAGGCCGAGGCGCCGGAAAATCGGCACCGCGACCACGCCCGCGCCCAGAAGCGCAACGATCTGTACGAGCTGCCCGCCCTGCCCCTCGACCGCCATGCACATGTCCTTCGGCTGTTTCTGCCCGGCAGATTGTGCCGCCGGGAATGTCGGTATGCCCCATAAAGGTGGGTTTGCCCTAGAAGATCAACGCCTTCCGTATGGCCCAAAAGTTGAAACCCGCCCGGCAGCGACAACACAGGGACGTGCCATGAACATTTCTGGATTGAAGGGCATCAGTTTCCCGCTGCCGGGCATACTTGGCGGCGAGAAGCCGGCGGGTGCCGACAAGCTCGACACATCCATCACCGACGAGTTTCTGAAAGAGGCGCGCAAGACGCCGGCCGAGCGCATTCGCGATGCCGTGCTCAAGGAAATGGGCCTGAGCGAGGAAGAACTCGACGCCATGAGCCCAGAGCATCGCAGCGCGGTGCAGAGGGAAATCGCCGAGCGGCTGAAACAGAAGCTCGAAGCCTCCGGCGAAGAGCAGACCGGACTGTTGCTCGACGTCAACGCCTGAAAAAATTCGCGGTCGCGTGTCTGTCGCGCGCTCAACGGCACGCGGCGGGAAAGTCAGCGGCGTCAATCGCGTGCGGCCCATAGGCAATCGGCCGCGAACGGGCAGCCCCATTCGCGTCGGCGCGGCGCCGCATTTCGGTCAAGCTCGGCCTGTCTTCAGACGTCCTCCGTTCTCATCTGTTTGTTAACCGCCGGGGGTGAGACTTGGGCGGTTAGGAGTTTGTGCATGTCTGCAAAAGTCCTGTTCTTCACGGTCGCGGCTCTGGCCGCGACAAGCGCCGCCGCATTGGCGCAGCCGGTCAAAACGCCGGCGGGCGCCGAAAAGCTCTGCGCCAATTATGCCTTTGCCTGCAGCGCCGCTGCGGAGGGCAAGGTGGCCGAGCCCGGCGCGATTCTGGCTCTGGCGAAAAAGGTAAATTCCGAGGTCAACCGCGCCATCCGTCCGCGCAGCGATCGCAGCCAGTACGGCGTCGAGGAGAAGTGGGTGCTCCCCGTAAACGCCGGGGATTGCGAGGATTACGCGCTCCTCAAGATGCAGCGGCTGATCCAGCAGGGCGTTGCGCCGCGCAAATTGCGGCTTGCGCAGGTGATGAAGCGCGGCGTGCCTTCGCATGTCGTCCTCGTGGTCGAGACCGCGTCCCAGGACGAGTATGTGCTCGACAGCCTGACGAATTCGGTGACGCGCCGGACCGCCTCGAACTATGTCTTCCTGAAACAGCAGAGCCGGACCAGGCCGCAGCAATGGGAAGCTGCGATCTGATCCTAGGTCTGTACGTGTCTGTCTGAGGGCGGGATCGCGAGATCCCGCCCTTTGCTGTTTGTCGTGTCAGCTCGGGCTGTTACCGCCTCCGCCACCGCCGTGACCGCCGCGTCCGCCGCCATCACCGCCGCGACCGCCACCGCCGCCGCGTCCGCCACCGCGTCCGCCGCCGTAACCGCCACCGCCGTCATCACCGCCGCCGCCGTAACCACCGCCGCCGTGACCGCCGCCATGTCCGCCACCGCCGCCGCCAGCATGACCTCCTCCGCCACCTCCATGGCCACCGCCACCGTGGCCACCGCCACCGCCACCGTGACCACCGCCATGTCCGCCACCGCCGTGACCGCCATCACCTCCGCCACCACCGTGGCCGCCACCGCCGTGGCCATGCCCTCCGCCGTGGCCTCCGCCGCCATGACCGCCATGGCCATGTCCGCCGTGCCCGTGGCCACCGCCATGATGACCACCACCACCGTGATGACCGCCGCCGCCGTGATGGCCACCGCCGCCACCGCCACCGCCGCCGCCGCCGCCACCACCGCCGCCGTCATCGTCGTCGTCCGAATCGTCCCGGCCGCTGCCGGTCTCATTGGGATCGCCGAGCCCGATCGTCGCCGTCGGAATGGCTGCACAGAATTCGAGATTGGCGGGCGTGATGTAGGGGTTGCCCCAACGGTCGAAGCAACGGGATCGATAATCGTTGTTCATGCCGGATGAGCCGAAGAGCTGCGCCGGGGCTGGTGAAGTGAATACAATCAGACTGATGGCTGTTGCAGCCAATAGCGCGGAGCGCCTGAGGCCCGTCGTCATGGAACGTCTCCGAAATTGCCAGCCCGCAGATGCAAACTGGAATTTCGAGGCGCGGTTTAGCAATAAACCGCCGGGGACCACTTGGAGCTAGACGTTAGGGATGAAGTATAACCAACGGGTACGTCCCGGATTTCAAGTAAACCGATGTGGTTAGCCATCCGTAATTGACATGCCTAAAGTGATCGATAACCTAAAGGTATCGACGACCGGAAATAAGGGGGGAGTGACAGCAAAACGGGGCGTGCCATGAGTTGCGTACAGCACAGCGAAAAACCCAAAAGAATTATTGTCCTCCTCGATCCGCGCGAACTTACCCGAACGGCTCTGCGCCGTTCCTTCAGCGAAGGGCTTCATGGCCTGTACGTCGCCGCGATTGCCGATCTTTCCGAGCTTTCCGATTTCGTGAACGAGACGCTGCGTCTCGTCGTGGTTCACCTCGACCGGCAGGACCTTTCCGGCTCCGGCGGCGAGGATTTGCTGATCCGCCTGAAAAGCATGATCACGCCGGTCCCGTTCGTGACACTGGCGGTCGATGGGGACGATGCGGTTCTGTCCGCGTCCGCCCAGGCCGGTGCCAGCGCGCATCTGACGACATCGATGCCGCTCGATCGCGCCTGCGCCACGCTGCGCCTCGTCATGCTCGGCGGTACGGCCTTTCCGGCACAGACAGGTGCCGCGCCCATCGGCATTGCCCGGCATGGCGAACCCTCGTTCCGTCCGGTGCGAATCGCGCGTCTTTCGGCCGCGAACGATTGTTCCGAACGGCTGACGCCGCGCGAAGAAGATGTGCTGCGCTATGTCAGCGAAGGCGCCCAGAACAAGACGATCGCCTTCCGGCTCAACATGTCCGAGAACACCGTCAAGGTGCATCTGCACCGGATCTTGCAGAAGCTTCATCTGCACAACCGGACGGAAGTCGCGCTTCTGGCGCATTCCTATTTCGCGCAGACGGACCCCGGCCGTTCCGTAACGACACAGATGAGGGCGCAGAACGAGCCGGGCGGGCCCGTGGCGCTCTAGCCCCGGGTGCTTGCCGCCGGGCTTTGCGCGGCGGCGGGTCCGGGTGTGTCGGCGATTCCGGTCCAGCCGTGCCAGCCGACGTAAAGACCGACTGCCACGAGAAGGGCGCCGGAGAAATAGGGCGCGCGACGCGCGACGGTGGAGAACCAGCTTATGCGTGCCGTCGCATGGCGCACGCCGATGGCGGCCGCCGCACCGACGAGCACAAGGGTGATCGCAAGGCCGACCGAAAACGCCAGGACCAACACCGCGCCGAGCGGAATTTCCTTGAGCTGCAGGCACAGCAGAAGCACCGTGATTGCCGCGGGACACGGGATCAGGCCGCCGGTCAGTCCGAACAGGATGATCTGCCAATTCGTGACATTGCGCTGGCCCGCGAACCTTTTGCGGATGTCGTTGGCGTGCGCGAGCTCATGGGCGTCCTGATAGCCGTCCGTACCGAATTTCAGCCCGCGCATTTCCTCGTGAAGATGGTCCGATCCTTCCGTGCCCTGAAGGAACGACACGTCGAAATCGTGCGCGTGATCTTTGTGCCCCAGGACAAGCCGCACCATGAAATCGTGCGGCTCCGGGATGGCCTCGACACTTTCGATGTAGCCGTCGCGTTCGCGAAATGTGAACGCCTGCGCCCTGCCGTCCGGACGCTCCGTCTGGAGCTTGACCTCTGCCGCGCTCCACGGTTTGCCGCGCTGCGGCGAGAACCGCCAGCGGGCTCCGTTTGCGTCTTCGTGCAAGACAAGCTTGTGCAGGCCGTGTCCGGTGTCGATCGTACGGACATCGTCATGATCGTGCCCGTGGTGATGGCCGTGATCGTGATCATGGTCGTGGTCATGGTCATGGTCATGGTCATAAGTGTCGCCGGCGGCGAGCTTTCCGGCCTGCTGGTCCTTCCATGTGCGCTGGATCATCCATGCGGCCATGCCGATGATGACGATGCCCGACACCAGTTGCAGATACGGCTCGACCGTTTCGGCATCGAGACCCTGATAGAGGTACATACCGGTCAGGGCGATGGCCCAGACGACGATCGTGTGGGAGATCGTTGCGGCCACGCCGAGCATCACGGCCTGGGCGACCGTGCCGCGGATCGCGATGATGAACGCCGCCATCATGGTCTTGGAATGGCCGGGTTCGAGGCCGTGAAGCGCGCCGAGCAGAACGGCACTCGGGATGAACAGCCACGCATTGGTGGCTCCCTGCGCGATCAGCTCCTGGAAGGACGTCATCGTATCCTCATAAGTATTTGGTGATTGTCTTGAATTCGTCGATCGGGCCGCGCTGGTTGCGGGGGAGCGCACCTACGGTTTCCTCAAGACAGTGATCGAGGTGATCCTGAATGAGCGTCCTCTTGGCCTGCGTGATCGCCTTCTCGACGGCATGAAGCTGCTGGGCGATGTCGACGCAGGAGCGTCCGCTCTCGATCATCGCAACGACGGTGCGCAGATGCCCTTCCGCCCGTTTGAGGCGCTTGGCGATGTCCGCATGGTGGGTGTGGAGGTGGTCGCTCATGTCTCTCTCCTACCTATCCCCCCCGAGGGGATATAACAAACTACAGAAATCCTATGCTGATGATAGGATCTGTCACGGATTCGTGAAATTCAACGCACAATCAGTGGATTAGCGGTTCGCCTCCAAAGGAGAACCCGGCGCCATCGCGGACGTCAGCCAGCCTATGTGCCAGCGCTACGGCTGCGTTCGAGCACTCAGCCAGCCCGGAGCGGGCCGGCGGAGTGCAGCAGAGTCCTGCCCTTACACGTCGACGCTGGCCGTCAGCGCATTGCTCTGAATGAAATCGCGGCGCGGGGCGACTTCATCGCCCATCAGGTCGCTGAACACGATGTCGGCGTTCTCGCCTTCCTTCACCCGCACCTGAAGAAGCGAGCGGACATTGATGTCGAGCGTCGTCTCCCAGAGCTGGCTTGGGTTCATCTCGCCGAGGCCTTTGTAGCGCTGCAGCGAAATGCCCTTGCGGCCGACCGCCAGGACGGCCTCGACAAGATCGACGGGCCCGTGCACGGGCGTCAGCTCCTCGCGGCGCTGGAGCCCGGCGGCGTTCTGGTAGATGTCCCGGAAGTGCGAGGCATTCTCGTCCAGTTTGCGGGCATCGGCGGATGCCAGCAGAGCAAGATCGAGCCGCGCCACTTCCTTCACGCCGCGCACGGTACGGACGAACAGGTAGCCCTCTTCGTCGGCGGTGCCTTCCCAGCCTCGTTCCGTCTCGTCGGAAATGGCGTCCAGACGCAGCGCGATGAGTTCGGCCATCTGGGTGGCCTGCTCGGTGTCGTGCAGGACGTGATTGTTGAGCGCGCCCGCGATGGCCGCTTGTTCCGCGACAGCGCGGTTGTAACGCGAGTGCAGGCCCTGCAGCACGGTGCGGATGGAGCGGGCCTTGTCGATGACCGAGGCAAGATCCTGCCCGCCCAGTTCCTCGCCGGTCGCAAGCTTGAGAACGACGCCGTCCGAGCCCGCATTGACGAGGTAATCTTCGAGAGCGCGTTCGTTCTTCAGATATTGCTCGGACTTGCCGCGCGCGACTTTGTAAAGCGGCGGCTGGGCGATGTAGATGTTGCCGTTCTCGAGCAGCGGCTTCATCTGACGGTAGAAGAACGTCAGCAACAGCGTGCGTATGTGCGAGCCGTCGACGTCGGCGTCCGTCATGATGATGATCTTGTGATAGCGCAGCTTGTCGGGATTGAATTCGTCCGGGCCGATGCCGGTGCCGAGCGCGGTGATGAGCGTGCCGATTTCCTGGCTGCCGAGCATGCGGTCGAAGCGCGCGCGCTCGACATTGAGGATCTTGCCGCGCAAGGGCAGCACGGCCTGGAAGGCGCGGTCGCGTCCCTGCTTGGCGGAACCGCCCGCCGAATCGCCCTCGACGAGGAACAGTTCGGATTTTGCCGGATCGCGCTCCTGGCAATCCGCGAGCTTGCCGGGCAGGGAGGCCATGTCGAGCGCGCCCTTGCGGCGGGTCAGCTCGCGCGCCTTGCGTGCGGCTTCCCGCGCGGCGGCGGCCTCGACCACCTTGCCGACGATCGTACGTGCATCGGCGGGATGCTCCTCGAACCATTCGGCCAGCACTTGGTTGAGGGCGTTCTCGACGGCGGGGCGCACTTCGGACGAGACGAGCTTGTCTTTCGTCTGCGAGGAGAATTTCGGGTCCGGCACTTTCACGGAGAGGACGCAGGTCAGCCCTTCGCGGCAATCGTCACCGGTGAGCGAGACCTTTTCCTTCTTCGAAATGCCCGACGTGTCGGCATAGCTCGTGACCTGACGCGTCAGCGCGGCGCGGAAACCTGCCAGATGGGTGCCGCCGTCGCGCTGCGGGATGTTGTTGGTGAAGCAGAGCACGTTTTCGTAATAGCTGTCGTTCCACCACAAAGCGGCCTCGACCGTGATGCCGTCGCGCTCGGCGCTGACGACGATCGGACGTTCTATGAGCGCCTTCTTGGTGCGGTCGAGATAGCGAACAAAGGCCTCGATGCCGCCTTCGTAATGCAGCGTCTCCTGCTTCTGCTCGACGCCGCGTGAATCGGTGAGGACGATGCGGACGCCGGAGTTCAGGAAGGCAAGCTCGCGCAGGCGGCGCTCAAGCGTGGCGTAATCGTAGTCGACGGTGGTGAAGGTTTCGGTCGAGGCGAGGAAGGTGACTTCCGTGCCGCGCCGGCCGTTGGCGGGGCCGACCACCGCGAGCGGGGCGTCCGCGTTGCCGTGCGTGAAGGTAATGACGTGTTCGAGATCGTTGCGCCAGATGCGCAAAGTGAGCTTCGAGGACAAAGCGTTGACGACCGACACGCCGACGCCGTGCAGGCCGCCGGAAACCTTGTAGGAATTCTGGTCGAATTTTCCGCCGGCGTGGAGCTGGGTCATGATGACCTCGGCCGCCGAAATGCCCTCGCCCGAATGGATGTCGGTCGGGATGCCGCGCCCGTTGTCGGACACGGTGATCGAGCCGTCCGCGTTCAGCGTGACGGTGACGAGATCGGCGTGCCCGGCGAGGCTTTCGTCGATGGCGTTGTCGACCACCTCGTAGACCATATGGTGCAGGCCCGAGCCGTCATCGGTGTCGCCGATATACATTCCCGGACGCTTGCGGACGGCATCGAGACCCTTGAGGACCCTGATCGATTCCGCGCCATATTCGCTGTCGGGCGTGGAAGCTCCCGCAGATGAGGCCATGAGACTAAAATTCCTTGAAAAACCGAGGGAATCTGAAGCGATTCGACCTGCACGGAATATAGGGGCAATCCGCCGGAAATTCACGCTTTTTGAGGCGGATTCAACCCCGGTTGAATTCGGCGATGGCGGCAAGGAAAAGTTCGCCGTAATGGGCGAGTTTGGCGGCCCCCACCCCGTCCACCAGCTTCATCTCTTCGAGGGTGCGCGGCTGGTGGCGCGCCATGTCGATCAGGGTCCGGTCCGGGAACACCACATAGGCCGCAACCTCTTGTTCCCGCGCGAGTTTCAGGCGCAGCGCGCGCAGATGCTCGAACAGAGCGGCATCGGCGCCCTCGAGGTCGTTGCGGGTTTCGGTGCGGGCCGGGCGGCGTCTGGCCGACAGTTCGCTCTCCGAAACGGTGCGCAGTGCGAGCGGCTCGCGGCCATGCAGCACATCGACGCCCCTGTCGGTGACGGCGAAACCGCCGTGCTCGCCGGCCTCCGTCAGAAGGCCCGCCGCGAAGATCTGGCGGATCGCGGTCATCCAGGCGCGGCGGCTTTTGTCCCGCCCGACCCCGAAGGTTTTCAGGGCGTCGTGGCCGAGGCGGGACACCGTTTCGGTCTTTTCGCCAAGCAGCACATCCGCCAGATGCCCCGCCCCGAACCGCTCCCCGGTGCGCACGGCGGCTGACAGGACCTTCTGGGCGTCGACGGTGGCATCGCGCAGTTCCGCCTTTCCGGTGCACAGATCGCAGCGGCCGCAGCGCGGGGCCTGTTCGCCGAAATAGGCCAGCAGGGCCTGACGGCGGCAGGTCGCGTGCTCGCACAGATCCACCATCGCCGACAGGCGACGATGTTCGGCGCGTCGCCGCTCCTCGCCGATCTCCTTGCTGTCGACCTGGCGGCGGCGAAAGGCCATGTCCTCCATGCTGTAGAGGGTGAGGGTTTCGGCGGGCAGGCCATCGCGGCCCGCGCGGCCGATTTCCTGATAATAGGCCTCGACGCCGCCGGGCATGTCGGCATGGACGACAAAGCGCACATCCGGCTTGTTGATGCCCATGCCGAAGGCGACCGTCGCGACCATGACCACGCCGTCCTCCTGCAGGAAGACATCCTGATTGCGCGCGCGGACCTCCTGATCGAGACCGGCGTGATAGGGCAGCGCGCGCACCTTCTTTTCGGACAGGAACTCCGCGAGCTTTTCCGTCTTCTGGCGCGAGGAGGCATAGACGATGCCCGAACGGCCGGGATGGCGCGCGACGACGTCCTCGATCTGGCGGCGGGGGCGGTCCTTCACGGCGAAGGTGAGATCCAGATTGGGGCGGTCGAAGCTCTGGACGAGGATCTGCGGCGGCGCCGGAAACAGCGAGGAGGCGATGTCGCCGCGGGTGACTGCATCGGCGGTTGCGGTGAGCGCGATGACCTGCGCGCCGCCGAGGCGTTCGCGCACGCCGGCGAGCTGCTGGTATTCGGGCCGGAAATCGTGTCCCCATTGCGAGACGCAATGGGCCTCGTCGATGGCAAGCCGCTTGACGCCGATGCGGGCCAGCCGGTCGGTCAGACCTGTCTGTACGAGGCGTTCGGGGGAGACGAACAGGAGGCGAAGCTCGCCGCGCGCGATCGCGTCCCAGGCGGCGTCCGCCTCGTCCGGCGTGCTGGTGGAATTCAGCGTCGCTGCGGCAACGCCCGCGGCGTTCATCTGCTGCACCTGATCGCGCATCAGGGCGATCAGCGGAGACACCACCAGAGTGAGACCGCCGCCGAGCACGGCGGGAAGCTGGTAGCACATGGATTTGCCGCTGCCGGTCGGCATGATGGCGAGCACATCCTCGCCCGCCAGAACGTGGCGCAGAACCTCGTCCTGGCCGGGACGGAAATCGTCGTAGCCGAACACCTTTTTCAGAACCGCCCGTGCGGGCCCAAGATCGCTCATCGGATGCGGGCCGCCTCGCCCGGCGCGACGGAAAAGAGCGAGGACCCGGAGGGCAGGCTGTCGAACAGGGCTGAGTCCGCGCCCGTCAGCCAGGCCTGGGCGCCCATTTCCTCGAGCACGAGATAGAGCGCGGCGCGGCGCTCGGGATCCAGATGTGCGGACACCTCATCGAGCAGGACGACGGGCGTCGCGCCCGACAGGCGCGCGACGAGCCGCGCATGCGCCAGAACGAGCCCCAGAAGCAGCGCCTTCTGTTCGCCGGTCGAGCAGAGGCCGGCCGGCATCTGTTTGGGGCCGTGGCGGACGCTGAGATCGGAGGCGTGCGGGCCTTCCGTCGTGCGGCCCGCGGCGCGGTCGCGGCCGCGCAATTCGCGCAGGCGAAGGCGGTATTCGTCTTCCGCGCCCGCTGCGGCGCCGGAGGCGATCTTCTCCTCCATCCAGCCGCCGAGGGCAATTTCGGCGGACGGGAAAACGCTGTCCTCGCTGCGCGTTTCCGCGATGAGACCGGCGAGGCGGGCAACCGTTTCGATGCGCGCGGCGGCGACCGAGACGGCAAGCTCGGCGCTTTCCTGCTCCACTGCGTCGAGCCAGACTGGATCGCGCGCGCCTTCTTCGAGCAGCCGGTTGCGCTGGCGCAGCACGCGCTCGAAGGCGGAGACGCGTGCTCCATGCTCGGGATCGACGGCCAGAACGAGACGGTCGAGAAAGCGCCGCCGGTCTCCGGCCGGGCCGGTGAAAAGCCCGTCCATACTCGGCGTCAGCCAGACGATCCTGAGGTGTTCGGAAAACGCGCCCGGGCCGCCCGCATTGGCGCCGTTGATGCGGCAGCGGCGGGATGTGCCCTCCCCCTCGCCGGATTCGGTGCCGGTGCCGAGCGCGACCGGGCCTTCGGCGCCCTCAAGATCGGCGAAGACGGCCCAGGAGCCGTCGCCGTCCGCCCGTGCCAGATCGGCCTGCGCCGCGCGGCGCAAACCGCGCCCCGGCGCGAGCAGCGAAATGGCTTCGAGAAGATTGGTCTTGCCCGCGCCGTTCGGGCCGGCGAGCGCAATCAGGCCTTCCCCCGGCAGAAGGTCGAGGGCGGCGTGATTGCGGAAACGGGAAAGACGAAGCCGCGTCAGTGCGACCCGCCGTGCGATGCCGGACGTCGTTACACCCGCATCGGCATCAGGACATAGAGGGCGGCGGCGCCGTCCTTGTCCTGGATCACGGTGGGGGAGCCGGGGTCGGCGAGCTTCAGCAGCGCCGTCTCGGTGTCGATCTGGGCGGCGATGTCGAGCAGGTAACGCGAGTTGAAGCCGATTTCGAGCGCATCGGAATCGTAATCGACTTCGATCTCTTCCGTCGCCGAACCCGAATCCGGGTTGGTGACCGACAGAACGAGCTTGCCGTCGCCGATGGCGAGCTTCACCGCGCGGCCGCGCTCCGACGAAATGGTCGAGACGCGATCGACGGCGGCGACGAATTCGGATTTGTCGACGGTCAGTTTCTTGTCGTTGCCCTGCGGGATGACGCGGCCGTAATCGGGGAAGGTGCCGTCGATCAGCTTGGATGTCAGGACAACATCGCCGAACGAAAAGCGGATCTTGGTCGGCGAGAGTTCGATGGCGATCGTGCCGGCCGGATCTTCGACGAGGCGCTGCACTTCGCTGACGGTCTTGCGCGGAACGATGACGCCCGGCATGGCTTCCGAACCCGTGGGAGCGGGCAGTTCGATGCGCGCAAGGCGGTGGCCGTCGGTGGCGACGGCGCGCAGCAGGGCGACGCCCTCGACCTCGACCGCGTGCAGATAGATGCCGTTGAGATAATAGCGTGTCTCTTCGGTCGAGATCGCAAATTGCGTCTTGTCGATGAGGCGCTTGAGATCGGACGCCGTCAGCTCGAACCTGACCGGCAGCTCGCCCGCGGCGAGATCCGGAAAATCGGTTTCGGCGAGCGTCTGCAGCGTGAAGCGCGAACGGCCCGAGCGGATCGTCAGTGTCCCGCTGTCGCCCGCCTGTTCGAGGGCGACCTGCGAGCCGTCCGGCAGCTTGCGGACGATGTCGTAGAAGGTGTGGGCCGGAACGGTGGTCGAGCCGGGCTGCGTCACCTCGGCGGCCGCGGTCTCGACGACTTCGAGGTCGAGATCGGTCGCCTGAAGCCGCAATCCGCCCTCGCTCGCGCGCAGGAGCACATTGGAGAGGATCGGGATCGTGGTGCGGCGCTCGACGACGCGATGGACATGGCCGAGAGACTTCAGCAGTGCGGCCCGTTCGAGGGTCACTTTCATCGGAGAAATCCGTTCCGTGCAGTTTCAGGCGGTTGGGAGCCGCCTCCAGTCCGGCGCGCCCGTGCGCCGGGCCGGGGAGATTGGCCTCTCCCGGCTCCAAGTGCAAGGGCGTGCAGGGCTATGTTATTCAGACAGCATGCGCTTCAGAAGATCGACGTCGTCGGCGAGCGCATTGTCGGTGTGCAGCAGGCCGTCGATCTTGCGGACAGCGTGCAGAACAGTGGTGTGATCGCGGCCACCGAAGCGGCGTCCGATCTCGGGGAGCGAGCGCAGGGTCAACACCTTCGACAGATACATCGCGATCTGGCGCGGCCGGACGACGGTCGCGGTGCGGCGGGCCGAGAGAATGTCGGCGCGCGAGACATTGTAGTGGCGTGCGACGATGCGCTGGATGTCCTCGATCTTGACGCGCTTGGGCTCGCGGTTGCGGATGAGATCGCGCAGCGCGTCTTCGGCCATGTCGAGCGTGACGGCGGCGCCGGTCAGCGTGTTGTGGGCGAGAAGCCGGTTCACCGCGCCGTCGAGATCGCGGCCATTGGCCGTGACCGTACGGGCGACATAGCTCAGCACCTGCGAGGGAACGTCGAAGCCCGGATTGGCATCGCGGGCGCAGGACACGCGGCTTTTCAGGATCGACAGGCGCAGATCCTCGTCGAGCGAGGCCATTTCCACGGCAAGGCCGCCGGCAAGGCGCGAGCGCAGGCGGTCGTCCAGGCTTTCCAGTTCCGTCGGCGGGCGATCCGCCGCGACGATGACCTGGCGGCCCGCATCGATCAGCGCGTTGAGCGTGTGGCCGAACTCGGCCGAAACGGTCTTGCCCTGCAGGAACTGCACGTCGTCGATGACCAGCATGTCGATGCCGCGCAGGGTTTCCTTGAAGGCGAGGGCCGTCTGGGCGCGCAGCGCCGAGACGAAGCCGAACATGAAGCGCTCGGCGGTGAGATAGAGAACCCGGCGCCCGCCGTCTTCGGCCTGGGCGGCGATGGCGTGAAGCAGATGTGTCTTGCCGAGGCCGACGGCGGCATGCACGTACAGCGGGTTGTAGCGGATGGGTTCGCCCGCGCGCGAATTGGCGACTTCACGGGCGGCCGCATGGGCGAGGGCGTTCGAGCGTCCGACAAGGAAGCTGTCGAAGCTCATCCGGCGATCGATGGGCGAGCCGACGAGCGGACCGCCCGCGGCGTCCGACATGGACAGAGGCTGCGCCTGCGCGGCCGGGGCGCCCGTACGCGGGGCAGCGCTCGGCGCGGGCTGTGGAGCGCTCGTGCTCGCGGGAGCGGCGCGTCCTCCGGCCGTGCGCAGCGACAATTCGATGCGATCGACGCTGGCGTTTTCGGACTGGAAGGCGCGGAGAATACGGTCGGCGTAATGCGACTGTATCCAGCTCTTGAGGAAGCGCGTCGGCACGGACATATGGGCAAGGCCCGTCGTGTCGACGGATTCCAGCTCGATGCGCGCGAGCCAGGACAGATAGATGTCCTCGCCGAGTTCCGCGCGCAGGCGCCGCTGGGTGCGCAGCCAGGCCGCTCCGTGGTCTCCGGCGGAGGGAGAGAGTGCGGGCGAGGACATGTCCGTCTCCTGAATGCAAATGCTGAATGTTTCGGAATGTTCACCGCCGTCGAGGCCGGTGAGGTCGAAGTGAAGATTGTCGGTCATCTCCTCACTCCTCAGGTCTGCACCCAGGGAAGGCCCTCGGCCTTCCACCCGGTGACGGAGCCGCGGTGGCGGCTCGGATCGGGCGGGCCTTCGAAGCCGCCCACGATGTTGTAACTCTGGCCGAAGCCTTCGCTGACGGCGCAAGCTGCCGCCGCTGCGCTGCGCACGCCCGAGCGGCACAGGAAATAGAGAGACGCATCAGCCGGAACGTTCTTTGCCACGAGAGCCGCGCGAAGCTTTTCGAGAAAGTCGCCGGCGACCTGCATGTGCGGCCAGCTCTGCCATTCGATCAGGAGCGGCTCCTTGCCGATCTCGCCGAGGTCGGGGATCCCGACAAAGCTCCATTCCGCACGTGTGCGGACGTCGATCAACTGAGCGTTCTGCTGTTGCGCCAGCTCCCGGTACGCACTCTTGGGATCGACGTCACCCGCATAACCGCCCTTCGAATTCACAGACATAAGCTCTCCATAGCGCCCGAATGAAATTTCCGGGCACTCCCTCAGACTTGAAATTTTTACGCAGTACAGAGGTTCGCGAAAGAAACCCCAGCCCCACACACTTTCGCGAAACAGTGACGAGCGGCATCGACGCCGCCTCATCAAGGCACAACGCTCCACCCCTGCCCGTGGGCAGGATCACTCTGCAACACTGTTCAAGAAGTCCCGGGCGCCGCGCCAAGGACGAGTAAAGTTAGCCACGACGGGTTTGATGGCGCAACCATCTTCGTAATCGAAAATTTACCCCGGTATGGACGTGGACGCGGGTTGCGCCGATTCAAATTGTGGCAAAGCCCTGATCTTCTTGAGATTCGATCCACATGATGCGCGCGTCACACAGGTCGCAGAATCGTCAAAAAAAATTCCGATGGGGGAGTTTCTTCTCAGCCTTGCCGGGGCCGGTTTCGTGTCTCTCGATTAACCAATTGATTTACATGATCTTTTTTTGATCGGCGGCGGGCATTTTGCCACAATTGCTCAGGATTCAGGGGATTCCCGAGTCAAGGCCGAAAACCATGATTTGGCTCGATGTGACGTTTCGACAACGCCACGTGTGACACTCCTGCCACGGATGTTCAGACACAAAAAAACCCGGCTTTCGCCGGGTTTTAAAACGTCACAATCGCAGGTCTGATGCACTCAACCGAGCGATTTTACCCGGGCCGCGAGGCGCGAGACCTTGCGCGAGGCGGTGTTCTTGTGAAGGACGCCCAGCTGCGCCGAACGCATCAGGAGCGGCTGTGCGGCCTGGAACGCGGCGACCGCCGCATCCTTGTCGCCGGCCGCGAGCGCGAGCTCGAGCTTCTTGACCGTGTTGCGCATGCGCGTCTTGCGCATCTTGTTGATCTCGGTGCGGCGCGCGATCTTGCGCGTCGCCTTCTTGGCCGAGGACGTATTGGCCATCTGTTCGATCCTTGGGTCTGGCTCGCCGACAAACGGCAGGCGCAAAAAAATCGGGCGGCGAAGAGGACCCCGCCGCATTGGCGGTTTTCTTAATCGCATCGGCTGGGAAGGTCAACGCATTAGCGCTGGCAGGCAGGACAAAAGAAGCTCGACCGCCCGTTCTGGACGATGCGGCGCACGGTGCCGGCGCATCCGGGTCGCACGCAGGCCTGTCCGGTCCGGTCGTAGACGCGGAAGCTGTGCTGGAAGTAGCCGAGTTCGCCGGAAGTCTGGGCGTGATCGCGCAGGGAAGACCCGCCCGCCTGCACCGCCTCGACGAGAACCGCGCGGATGGCCTCCGCCAGGCGTTCCGCCCGGGCCGGGCCGAGCGTTCCGGCGCTGCGGCGCGGCGAGATGCCGGCGCGGAACAGCGCCTCGCACACATATATATTGCCGAGACCCGCGATCACGCTCTGATCGAGCAGGGCCGCCTTGAGCGAGGTGCCGCGGCCGGCGAACGCCTGGCGCAGGAACGGGCCGCCGAGTTCGTTGCCGAGCGGCTCGATGCCGATGCCGCGCAGCATTTTGTGGTCGGCCAGCTCGGTCTGGGGCACGAGCAGCATGAAGCCGAACCGGCGCGGATCGTTGTAGGTGACGCGCACGCCGCAATCGGTTTCGAAGATCACATGGTCATGGGCCTCAAGACGCGAGCGTTCGTGGTGGAAGGCGCCCGGCACATCGTCCTCGACCCGGAATGAGCCGGACATCCCAAGATGACAGATGAGCGTGTTGCCGTCGTCGAGATCCAGCAGCAGATATTTCGCGCGCCGCCGGAGGGCGAGCACGCGCCGTCCCTGAAGGCGCTCGGAGAACGCCTCGGGCAAGGGAAAGCGCAGATCGGGGCGGCGGGCTTCGGCGCGGACCAGAATGCGGCCGCTGAGAGCCGGCTCAAGGCCCCGGCGGACGGTTTCGACTTCGGGAAGCTCGGGCATGATTTTAAGGAAAATGCGCTAAACAGCGTCCAGAAGCGGACAGGCGCGCGTCATGCGCCGGAACCTAGCGCCTGTGAGGTGCTTAGGCTAGGGTCCGCGCCCGAAGGATCAGGTCTGAAATGAGCGACAGCGCAACCGCGCCCGAAACCACGCATTTCGGTTTCGACAGCGTGCCCCTCGAGGAGAAGCAAGGGCGGGTCAACCGCATCTTCCACGACGTGGCCGAGCGCTACGACCTGATGAACGATCTGATGTCCGGCGGGCTGCACCGTGCTTGGAAATCGGCGCTGATCACGGAATTGTCGCTGCCGCGCGGCGGGCGTGGGTTCCGCCTGCTCGATGTTGCGGGCGGCACCGGCGATATCGCGCTCCGCGCCCTGAAGCGCGGCGGGCTCGGCGTGAACGTGACGCTGTTCGACATCAATCCCGACATGCTCGATGTCGGGCGGTCGCGCACGGCGAAGGCCGGGTTCGCGGACCGCGTCGAGATCGTCGAGGGCAATGCGGAGGAGCTGCCGTTCCCCGATGCAAGCTTCGATGCGGTGACGATCGCGTTCGGCCTGCGCAACGTGCCGCGCATGGACAAGGCCCTTGCGGGCGCGCGCCGCGTCCTGAAGCCGGGCGGGCGCTTCTTCTGTCTCGAATTCTCGAAGGTGGATGTCGCGGTGCTCGACCGCGTCTACGATCTTTATTCCTTCAAGGTCATCCCCGAGATTGGCCGCCGTGTGGCAGGCGACGCGGATGCCTATCGCTACCTCGTCGAAAGCATCCGCAAATTCCCGCCGCCCGAAGATCTGGCGGAGATGATGCGCGAAGCCGGTTTCTCGCGGGTGTCGTACACGCCCTATACCGGAGGCATCGCCGCGCTTCACAGCGGCTGGCGCCTGTAAGTCATGTTGGGACAGATCGCCCAGTTCGGCCGGATGGCGCGCACAGGCTATGTGTTCGCGCGGGAGGGTGTGTTCCGCACGCTCGATCTCGGCGATGTGCGCGGGCCCTTGCGCGCGGGCATCGGCTTCCTGCGTCTGTTCGAACGGCGCGGGGCGCCCTCGGAGGGAACGCCGCTCGCGAACGCGCTCGCCCGGCTCGGCCCGTCCTACATCAAGCTCGGCCAGTTTCTCGCCACGCGTCCCGATCTCGTCGGCATGTCCGTGGCGCGCGATCTCGAAACGCTGCAGGACCGTTTGCCGCCATTCCCGATGGAGGTGGCCGAAGCGACCGTGCTGCGCAATCTGGGACGGCCCGTCTCGGCGTTGTTCGGGGAATTCGGGCGCCCCGTCGCCGCTGCGAGCATCGCGCAGGTTCACAAGGCCTCCATTGCGACGCCAACCGGCAGCCATGCCGTGGCGGTGAAGATCCTGCGTCCCGATGTGGGGCGCCGGTTCCGGCGCGATCTCGATTCCTTTTATGCCATCGCGCGCCAGATCGAGCGCTTCGTGCCCAAGGCGCGGCGGCTGCGCCCGGTGGCGGTGGTGGACACGCTGGCCCAGTCCGTCTCTTTCGAAATGGATCTGCGGCTCGAAGCGGCGGCGCTCTCCGAGATGGCGGAGAACACGAAGGACGATCCGGGCTTCCGGGTGCCGGGTGTCGACTGGGAACGCACGTCGCGCGAGGTGCTGACGCTCGAATGGATCGACGGCACGCCGCTTTCCGATCATGAGGGCCTGCGGCGGTCGGGGCATGACCTTCCGGCGCTCGGCACGCTTCTGATCCAGAGCTTCCTGCGTCATGCGATGCGCGACGGGTTCTTCCACGCCGACATGCATCCCGGAAACCTGTTCGTCGATGCGGCGGGCGACATCGTGGCGGTCGATCTCGGCATTACCGGGCGCCTCGGCCCGAAGGAGCGGCGGTTCCTCGCGGAAATGCTGTACGGCTTCATCGAGCGCGATTACCGCCGCGTCGCCCAGGTGCATTTCGATGCGGGGTATGTCGCGGCCGACCAGTCCGTCGATGAATTCGCGCGGGCGCTGCGTTCGGTCGGCGAGCCGACGCAGGGGCGCAAGGCGCAGGATGTCTCGATGGCGCGCCTTCTGACGCAGCTGTTCGAGATCACCGAAATCTTCGCCATGCAGACGCGGCCTGAACTCATCATGCTGCAGAAGACCATGGTGGTGGTGGAGGGCGTCGCCCGCACGCTCAACCCCCAGATCGACATGTGGACCGCCGCCGAGCCCGTCGTGCGCGAATGGATCACGCGCTATCTCGGGCCGGCGGGCAAGATCGAGGACACCGCCGATTTCGCGCAGCGGATGCTGCGCGCGGTGGGCGGCCTGCCCGATTTGATGGTGCGGGCCGAGCGGCTGGCCGGGCAGCTCGAAGAGATGAATGTGCGCGGTTTTCCGCTGGCGCCCGAAAGCGTTCGCGACATCGGAAAGGCCGAAGCGCGGCGCGCCCGCTGGGGCAATCTTGCGCTCTGGGCCATTGCCCTCCTGCTCGCTTTGTTTATCGTGCTGCGCACCTGAACAGCCCTCACCCCGGCTCAAACGCGGCAAGGCTTTGAAGCAAAAGCGAATTCTACTCATAATTTCCGGCGGGATCGCGGCCTACAAGAGCCTCGACCTGATGCGCAGGCTGAAGGAGCGCGGCGCAATCGTGCGTCCGATCCTGACTGAGGGGGGTGCGAAATTCGTCACGCCTCTGGCGGTCGGCGCGATTGCGGGCGAGCGCGTTTTCACCGATCTGTTCGATCTCGCCGAGGAAAACGATGTCGGGCATATCCGCCTCGCGCGCGACACCGACCTCGTGCTCGTCGCGCCCGCGACGGCCTATCTGCTGGCCAAGATGGCGAACGGGCTGGCCGACGATCTCGCCTCGGCGGCGCTTCTGGCGACCGACCGCCCGGTTCTGGTGGCCCCCGCGATGAATCCGCGGATGTGGGCGAACGCGGCGACGCGGCGCAATGTCGAGCGTTTGCGGCAGGACGGCGTGCGGTTCGTCGGTCCGAACGAGGGAACGATGGCCGAGCGCGGCGAAAGCGGCCTCGGGCGGATGGCCGAGCCGCTCGAAATCGCCGCAGCCGTCGAGGCGCTTCTGGCCCCCGCCGGGTCGCTCAAAGGGCGGCGCGTGCTGATCACGTCCGGGCCGACCCATGAACCCATCGATCCGGTGCGCGTCATCGCCAATCGCTCGTCGGGCCGTCAGGGCCATGCCATTGCGGCGGCGGCGGCGCGGGCCGGGGCGGAGGTTGTGCTGGTTTCCGGGCCCGTTTCCCTCCCCGATCCCGAGGGCGTCACGACATTGCACGTCGAAACGGCGCGGGAGATGCTCGCGGCGGTCGAAGGCGCCCTGCCCGCGGACATTGCCGTTTTTGCCGCCGCCGTCGCCGACTGGCGCGTCGCCGAGGCGAGCGCCGAGAAGGTCAAGAAGGGCAAAGGCGGCCCCCCGGCGCTGACCTTCGTCGAAAACCCGGACATTCTCGCCACTATCGCAAAACGAGTGGATAACCGGCCGCAACTCGTGATTGGTTTTGCGGCGGAAACCACGAATGTTATTGAGAATGCTCGCGAAAAGTTAACACGCAAAGGGTGTGACCTGGTTGTGGCCAATGATGTGTCCCCTGCAACCGGCATTATGGGCGGCGACCGCAATGAGGTGAGTCTCGTCACCGCGTCCGGCGTCGAAAGCTGGGACAGCCTGCCGAAGGAAGACGTTGCCGAAAGGCTGATCGACCGCTTGTCGGGGATGTTGCGGTGAGTGCCCCGCAGATCGCCGTTTCGCGCCTGCCGCATGGCGAGGGCCTGCCCCTGCCGCGCCGCGAAAGCGAATGGGCCGCAGGCATGGATTTGATCGCTGCGGTTGAACAGGGCTCTGCTTTTCAGATATGTCCGGGGGAGCGGCACCTCGTTCCGACAGGCCTAATTCTTCAAATCCCTCAGGGGTATGAAGGTCAGATCAGGCCACGTTCGGGTTTGGCGCTGCGGCATGGCATTACCGTCCTGAATGCACCGGGAACGATCGATGCCGACTACCGCGGTGAGATTCAGGTTTTGTTGATCAATCTTGGCCAGGAGGCTTTCGCAATCGAACGGGGTATGCGTATTGCGCAACTCGTTGTGGCCACAACCGCAAATGCCGAATTATTTGAGACGAATATAATCGATAAGACGGAGCGGGGCTCGGGGGGCTTTGGCTCCACCGGCTTCGGCCGAGAGGGAACCACGCGATGAATCTTCTTCCGCGCCGAAGCCTTCTGGCAATCGCGGCTGTTGTCGATATTGCCTATCACGCGCGCCCGGCGCCGATTGCCGCAAAGGCCCTTTCGGCCCGCCATGGCCTGCCGCCCCGGCATCTGGAAACGCTGCTGCAGGTCCTCGTCCGGGCCGGCATCCTCAAGGGTGTGCGCGGGCCGCGCGGCGGATACGAGCTCGCCCGCGAGCGCCGGCGCATCACCCTCGCAGACATCGTGCGCGCCGCTTCCCAGTCGGGCAATGGCGACAAGAACGGCGATGGCGAGGAAGAACTTTCGGCCCTGGTGAGCGTCGTGGTCGTGCCGGCCATCGAGAAGGCCTCGGAAATCTTTCTGGAAAAGCTGCAGGACATCACGGTCGACGACCTGTGCCGCGATGCCCAGATGCAGAGCGTCTTCGGCGAGGCCAATGAGAGCTACGATTTCAGCATCTGAGCGCGATGTGCCGCTAAAACATTTCCATCCCGGGACTTGAAACCAATCTCCATTAGGGCCTTGTGTAGTTGCACAACGTCGAGGTCTCCGGGAGGTTTTGAATGCCCCAGTTTGCTGCGCGTGCACCGAAAGCGAGCCAGTTCGCCGGCCGCGGTGTCATCTACGATTCGATCACCGACACGATCGGCAACACGCCTCTGGTGCGCCTGAACCGGCTGCCCGAAGAGCGTGGGGTGAAGGCGAACCTTCTCGCCAAGCTTGAATTCTTCAACCCCATCGCGAGCGTCAAGGATCGTATCGGCGTCGCCATGATCGATGCGCTCGAAGAGGCGGGCGCCCTCAAGCCCGGCGGCACGATCATCGAGCCGACCTCCGGCAATACCGGCATCGCCCTCGCCTTCACCGCCGCCGCGCGCGGCTATCGGCTCATTCTGGTCATGCCCGAAACCATGTCGATCGAGCGCCGCAAGATGCTGGCGCTTCTGGGTGCCGAGCTCGTTCTGACCGAAGGCCCGAAGGGCATGAAGGGCGCGGTGGCGAAGGCCGAGGAGCTGCTCCAGCAGGTTCCGGGATCCGTAATGCCGCAGCAGTTCAAGCATCCGGCCAATCCCGCGATCCACCGTGTCACCACCGCCGAGGAAATCTGGGCGGACACGCAAGGCAATGTGGATGCGGTCGTCTCCGGCGTCGGTACAGGCGGCACGATCACCGGCATCGGGCTGGTGCTGAAGAAGAAAAACCCCGCCATTCGCATGATCGCGGTGGAGCCCGAGGATTCCCCGGTCCTGTCCGGCGGCGCGCCCGGTCCGCACAAGATCCAGGGCATCGGTGCGGGCTTCGTGCCCGACGTGCTCGACCGCTCGATCATCGACGAAGTCGTCACCGTCGGAAACCAGACGGCGTTCGACACCGCCCGCCGCGTTGCAAAGCTCGAGGGCATTCCCGTCGGAATTTCATCGGGCGCGGCCATCGCGGCGGCCCTCGAAGTCGGCGCGCGGCCGGAATTTGCCGGCAAGAACGTCGTCGTCATCATTCCGAGTTTTGCCGAACGCTATCTGTCGACGGCGCTTTTCGAAGGGCTCTGAGGGGAACGATCCCTCTACTTTCGCATTCCTCTCACAGTGCGGGCGCGTCGGTTACGGCGCGCCCGTCTGTTTTCCGGAGGAAGAAACGCATGAAGAAAGTGTCGAGCCTGTTTTTGTCGGCGGTGATGGCCGCGACCAGTGTCGTGGCGTTTACGGCGTCGGCCGACGCGCAGCGCTCTTCGCGCTATGAGCGCGAGCGTTATGTCGAAAACTACTGCCGCCGCAATCCGCGCGATCGCGATTGCCGGACCGATCGCAGCCGTTGGGACGAACGCCGCTATCAGAGCTGGTATCGTGACCGCCACCGCGGGAACGGCGCTGGAGCTGCCGCCGCCGGAATTTTCGGTTTCGCAGCGGGAGCGATTGCAGGAGCGGCCGCTGGTGCGGCGTCCGGTGCGGCCGACGGGACTCGCCGGGCACGCTGCGAAGTGCGCTACCGCAGCTATGACTGGCGCTCGAACACATATGTCGGAAACGATGGCCGTCGTCACGAGTGCCGTCTGTAACGTCATGACATGAAAAAGGCCGGATGCGCGGTGGAAACCGCACATCCGGCCTGATCATGGCACCGGGGAGGGGATGCGGCACCTGTTCATTCGTCGCGCCGATCTTCGTTCCGGTTCAAAAAAATCCCGGGCCGGCTTTCGCCGGTCCGGGATTTTGCATTTCAGGTGTGAAAAGAGAGGCCGTCAGACGGCTTCCTTCATCTTCTCGTTCCGCTTGCGGTCGTTCGGGTCGAGCCAGACCTTGCGCAGGCGAATGGATTTCGGGGTGACCTCGACGCGTTCGTCGTCCTGGATGTAGGTCAGCGCGCGTTCGAGCGTCATCTTGATCGGCGGCGTCAGGCGCACCGCTTCGTCCTTCGACGTGGTGCGGATGTTCGTCAGCTGCTTGCCCTTGAGGACGTTCACTTCGAGATCGTTGTCGCGGGTGTGCTCGCCGACGATCATGCCCTGATAGACCTTCCAGCCGGGCTCGATCATCATCGGGCCGCGGTCTTCGAGGTTCCACAGCGCGTAAGCCACGGCCTCGCCTGCGGTGTTGGCGATCAGCACGCCGTTGCGGCGGCCCGCGATCTCGCCCTTGTAGGGCTCATAGGCGTGGAACAGGCGGTTCATGATCGCCGTGCCGCGTGTATCAGTCATCAGTTCGGCCTGATAGCCGATGAGGCCGCGCGTCGGAGCGTGAAACACGAGGCGGACGCGATTGCCGCCCGACGGCCTCATTTCCAGCATGTCGGCACGACGCTCGCCCATCTTCTGGACGACGACGCCGGAATGTTCCTCGTCGACGTCGACGACGACTTCCTCGATCGGCTCGAGCGTATTGCCGTCCTCGTCCTTCTGCAGGACGACGCGCGGGCGCGACACCGCGATCTCGAAGCCTTCGCGGCGCATGGTCTCGATGAGAACGGAAAGCTGAAGCTCGCCGCGGCCGGACACGAAGAAGCTGTCCTTGTCGGCGGCTTCCTCGATCTTCAGCGCCACATTGCCCTCGGCCTCCTTGAACAGGCGGTCGCGGATGACGCGGCTCGTGACCTTGTCGCCTTCGGTGCCGGCAAGCGGGCTGTCATTGATGATGAAAGACATCGTGACGGTCGGCGGATCGATCGGCTGCGCCTTCATCGGTTCCGTGACGGACAGGTCGCAGAACGTGTCGGCGACGGTGCCCTTCTGGAGGCCGGCAATGGCGACGATGTCGCCCGCCACGCCCTCTTCGATCGGGGTGCGCTCGATGCCGCGGAAGGCGAGGATCTTGGACACGCGGCCCTGCTCGACGACCGAGCCGTCCTGCGCCAGCACCTTGATGGTCTGGTTGGGCTTGAGCGTGCCGGACGTGATGCGGCCGGTGATCATGCGCCCGAGGAAGGGATTGGCTTCCAGCAGGGTGCCGATCATGCGGAACTGGTTGTCAGCGGCGATCTTGGGCTCGGGCACGTGCTTGAGCACGAGGTCCAGCAGCGGGGCCATGCCCTGATCCTGCGGGCCTTCCGGGCTCTCGGCCATCCAGCCGGAGCGGCCCGACCCGTAGAGGATCGGGAAATCGAGCTGCTCGTCGGTCGCGTCGAGCATGGCGAACAGGTCGAACACTTCGTTGATGACCTCGGTCGGACGCGCGTCCGAGCGGTCGACCTTGTTGATCACGACGATCGGGCGCAGGCCGACCTTGAGGGCCTTGCCGACGACGAATTTCGTCTGCGGCATCGGGCCTTCGGCCGCGTCCACGAGGACGATGGCGCTGTCGACCATGTTCAGGATGCGCTCGACCTCGCCGCCGAAATCGGCGTGGCCGGGGGTATCGACGATGTTGATGCGCGTGTCCTTCCAGACGATCGAGGTCGCCTTGGCCAGGATGGTGATCCCGCGTTCCTTTTCGAGATCGTTCGAATCCATCACGCGTTCGGCGACGCGCTGGTTCTCGCGATAGGTGCCCGATTGCTTCAGCAGTTCGTCGACGAGAGTGGTCTTGCCATGGTCGACGTGAGCGATGATCGCCACATTGCGCAGTTTCATGAAATAAGAATCCAAAAAAGGCCGCCCGACCGCGTGCGCGGGTCATCAAGGGCAGCCGTGTCCGATGTCGCGCGCACCATTATGCAACAATCGTGAAAAAGCAATGACGACGGTGCAGGGCTGCTGCCGGATAAACAAAGGCGCGGCCCCGAAGGGCCGCGCCGGAAGCTTCAGGTCGGAGTTTCAGGACCTCACTGCATGCAGCGCATGACTGTGCGGCCATTGTAGGAATCCGGGCTGGCGAGAACCGTCGAGCACAGAACCGTTCCGGCGCCGGGATCGCCGTTGCTGGCCGTGTCGGTGCCACCGGGTACGCCCGGCCCGCCTGGATTTCCAGGCCCGCCGGGGCCACCCGGGCCTCCGGGTCCACCCGGTCCGCCGATGCCGACATCGACCGAGGCCACGGAATCCGCGTTGCCGATGGAGGCGCGGGCGGTTGCGGTGTCGCCCAGAAGGCCGATATCGGCATCGGCGATGTTGCCGCGTCGGGCCTGCCGGTCGCCGAGCGAGACGCGCGCCTGTGCGGTGTCGTCGAGGGCGTTGGCGCGAACATCGGCGATCTCGCCTATCCCGCGCCGTGCGCCACTATTGCCGACCGAGGCGCGCGCGTTGCCGAGAGTTCCGAGATCGGCCTTCACATCGGCGATCTGGCCGCGGCGATTGCTGCTGTCCAGCACGTCGGCGTTGACCGTGCCGATGCCGTTGGCCGTGATCTGTGCGTCGATCAGGCCCTGACGCGCCTCGTTTCCGGCGTTCTGACGGCGTTGGATCTCCAGCACCCGCCGCGGGGTGAGGACACCGATCGTGGTTTCGCCGAGCGAGACGTCGGCGATGGAGCCTTGCGTCGACGTGCCGACTCCGCTCACCGCGTTGCCGACACCACCGAGCGTTCCGCCGACCGCGCCGCCGACACCGCTGACGGCCCCGCCGACGCCACTGACCGCGCCTCCGACGGCTCCGCCAAGCGAACCGCCGATGCCACTGACGGCACCGCCCACGCCGCTGACGGCTCCGCCGACAGCCCCGCCAATGCCTCCGACCGCCCCGCCGACGGCTCCGCCGAGGCCTCCGCGATCACCGCGGCTTCCACGACCACCGATGCCGCCCCGCCCGCCGGTTGAGGATGTGCTGCCGCTTGATGCGCTGTCACCGCCACCGCGGCCGCCGCCCCGGGACTGCGCATCCGCAGCCGCTGAAAGCGCGAGAAGAATGGCGCATGCGCTGGCGCCGCAGATTCCAATTCTGGACCTCATGACGTCCTCCTTGTTTCCCCGCACGGTTGTGTGCGTTCTGCGGGGTCAACAGGCCGTTCGGATCGTCAGTTCCTGTTCGGCGAGGCCAAGCCGGGGATGATGGGCAATGCCCGGTTTACGGATAACGAGGACTTTGATTCAATTCATGGAACGCCGGACACCATAAGAAGCTTACTGTTTGTAGGAAGGCGCGAGCGGCGCCTTAAGACTTTCCAGCGCGCCGGAGCCTAAGCCCATGCCGATCCTCATTCTTGTGCTGCTTGTCGTTCTCATCGCCAATGTCGGCTTCTGGGACACGCTGCAGGCCATTTTCGGCGCGATCGGCGTCCTCATTCTGCTCGCTGCGGTTGTTGCGGGGCTCGCGGCCTCTGTGGGCTATTGGCTCTACGCCAAGGCGCGCTCGAAGTTCTGAGCCTCAGTCGAAGCGCGGGCCGTTCTTGGCTTCGTTCAGCGCCGCTGCGAATTCGCGCGCGAAGCCCGCGCGCTCGACGGGCGCGAGGAAGCCGCCGATATCCACGAGGCGTGCACGTTCTTTCACGGCGAGTCTCTGAAGACCGAACTCCTCGTCCTCTTCGCGGTGAAGGCGCACCCAGGCCGGGTTGAAGCGGTAGTGGGAGGCATCGCCCTTGGGCGAAATCTTGCGGACGCTCAACTCGAGCGCTGAAAGGGCGATTTCTTCCCGGGCCCGCGCCGTGTGATAGCTCCAGCGGAAGAACAGATAGAGCAACAGAACGTCGAGGCCGAAAAAGCCGACCACCGGCCATGCCCCCATCACGAAGAAGGGCAGGCTGCAGAAGGCCGAGACGAGCCCCGCGCCGATCATGACCGCCCGGAAGCCGCGCGGACCGAGCGAACGGTGCGGCTTCAGCGTCGCTGCATAAATCGTGCGGTCCGCCGGATGCGGCTGGCTGTCGAGGCTCATACCCCTCATATTAACGCCTTCATGCCGCCCCGCCAGATGCCCGCTCCACGCAAAAGCCGCCGCAAGAAACTCAGCCAGGCCGAGATCGACGAGATCTTCCGGCGGTTCCAAGCCGCCAATCCGGAGCCCAAGGGCGAGCTTGAGTACGTGAACGCGTTCACGCTGCTCGTCGCGGTGGTTCTGTCGGCGCAGGCGACCGATGTCGGCGTCAACAAGGCGACGCGGGCGCTGTTCGGCATCGCCGACACGCCCCAGAAGATGCTGGCCCTCGGCGTGCAGGGCGTGTCGGATCACATCAAGACCATCGGTCTTTACAATGCGAAGGCCAAGAACGTCATCGCATTGTCGCAGCTTCTGATCGAGCGGCACGGGGGCGAGGTTCCCCAGACGCGCGAAGAACTGGAAGCGCTGCCGGGCGTCGGACGCAAGACCGCAAATGTCGTGCTGAACATCTTCTTCGGCCAGCCGACGATTGCGGTCGACACCCATCTGTTCCGGCTCGGAAACCGCATTCCCGTCGCGCCGGGCAAGACGCCGCTGGAGGTGGAACTGGCTCTGGCGAAAGTGGTGCCGGACTGGGCGCTGCTGCACGCCCATCACTGGCTCATCCTGCACGGACGTTATGTGTGCAAGGCGCGTGTTCCCGAATGCTGGCGCTGCCTCATCGAGGATATCTGTCTGTACCAGCCTAAGACGGCGGCTCCGGTCCCGAAATCTCCGAAGCTGCCGCCGCCTAGGGTCTGACCCATTCGGCGGGAACGAGCCCGCGCACCGAATTGCCGAGGAAGATGCGCGCGGCGGTCTCAAGGTCGTCGAGCGTCAGGACGCCCTCCTCTGCCCTGCCCCCCGCAATGAGTTCCGCGCGCAATGTGCCGGGAAGCAGCCCGGAGGACAAAGCTGGTGTGACGAGCTTTCCGCCTCGCTCGACGAAGAGGTTCGTGAAACTGCCCTCCGTCAGCTCGCCGCGCTCGTTCAGGAACACGACTTCGCCGACAGCATAGGCCTCCGCGGCACGCTCGCGCGGCGCGTCGTAGAGCGCGCGGCGTGTGGTCTTGTGGCGCAGGAGCGGATCGCCGGTGTCCATACGCTCGTCCGCAACGACAAACCGAAGTCTCTCAAGCGGCTGCAGCGGCGCCGTGGTGATCTCGAGCTCGCCCGTGTCGTGGAGAACAAGGCGCACGCGCTGCGGTGACGGCAATCCCTCGACGGCCGCAGACAGCGACGCGCGAATGTGCTCGCGGTCCATACCGATTTCGAAGAACGTCGCCGACACATCGAGCCGGTCGAGATGGCGTTCCAGAAGCACGAAGCCGCTGTCGTCCCAGCGCAGCGTTTCGATGAGGCCGAACGGCGCGTGCGGCTCGCGCAGGAATTTCAGCTTGAGGAGCGCCTCGTCATATTCGGCGTCCGCATGGGAGTCCGCAACCACGCCGCCGCCGATGCCGATCTCGGCCTGACCGTCGCGGTCGATGCGCACGGTGCGGATGGCGACATTCCACGCAAAATCGCCGGAGGGCGCCGCATGACCGATGCTGCCGCAGTAAATACCGCGCGGTCCGGTCTCGAGCTCGTGGATGATCTGCATGGCGCGGATCTTGGGCGCGCCCGTGACAGAGCCGCAGGGAAACAGCGCGCGCAGGATCGTGCCGAAGCACGCGTCCGGACGCAATTGTGCCTCGATGGTCGAGGTCATGGTGTGAAGGCTCTTGTAGGTCTCCACCTCGAACAGGCGCGTGACGTCGACGGAACCCATCTCCGCGACGCGGCCGAGATCGTTGCGCAAGAGATCGACGATCATCAGGTTTTCGGCTCGACTTTTCTCATCGTCGTGCAGCGATGTCTTCAGAGCTTCGTCTTCCGCCGCGTCGCGTCCGCGACGGATCGTGCCTTTCATCGGCCGTGTCACGATGCGCCCGGCGCGGCTTTCGATGAACAGTTCGGGCGAGAGTGAGAGCACGGTTTCGCTCGCCGTCCGTACGAAGGCGCCGTGCGCCACGGGCTGCTTTCGGCACAGATCGAGATAGAGCGCGACGGGATCGCCGGTGACCCGGAAGCGCGCGGGAAAGGTCAGGTTGATCTGGTAGACATCGCCGGCATGGATGTAGTCCATGACACGGCGGAAAGCCGTGCCGTAATCCGCGCGCGACACACCGAGTTCGACTTCGGAAATCTCTGCGCCGTCGCCGGAGCGTTGCGATTTCAGCCAGTCCGCCGCCTCTGCCTGAGTGAGCTCGCGCGGGGCATCGAACACACCGAGCCAGAGCAAGGGACGGGACGACAGGCCGGGCAGAAGCGGCGACAGGCGCTCCTCGAAACACAGGCCAAGCTCGTAGGACAGATAGCCCGCTACATGCCATCCGTCGCGGAGCACGGTTTCGGCTTCCTCGATCAAGGCAAGCGCCATCACGGGGTCGCGCGTCGTCAGTACGCGTTCCGGATTTTCGAAAAGAAGGCTGCGGCCGGCGGTGGCGGAATTGTCGTGCAGAAGGACGGTGCCGGGCGCGATCATGGCATCAGGCCGCGCGCGGACCGGCGATGATGATCGTGGTGCCGAGAAGGCAGACGGCGGCGCCGATCATGTCCCAGCGGTCGGGCTGGGCGCCTTCGGCGAGGCGAAGCCAGACAATGGAGGCGATGATGTAGACCCCGCCATAGGCCGCGTAGGCACGCCCGGCGACGTCCGATTCGACAAAGGTGAGCAGCCACGCGAACGCGGCGAGCGCGACGAGACCGGGGATAAGCCAGAGTACGGACTTGTCGAGCCGCAGGCACGCCCAGAATGCGAAGCAGCCCGCGATCTCGCAGAAGGCGGCGGCAACGTAGAACAGCGCCGTCTTCACGTGCGTTTCGTTTTCTTGAACAGGTGGATCATGAAGGCCGATGCGACGAGCGGCGTTGCAAGATTGAGGATCGGCACCGCCATGAAGGCCGCGACGAGAAGCCCGCCCATGAAGACGCGGCCGCGATGCCTCTTGCGGAATGCGCGGGCCTGATCTTCCGGCATGAACCGCATGGCGGCGAATTCGAAATATTCGCGGCCGAGCAGGTAGCCGTTGGCCAGCCACCACACGATGATGTTGACGCCGGGCACGAGCAGCAGAAACAGCGCGACCAGGTTGACGCCAAGAACGAGCAGCGCGAAGCGCGAGGCGAGAAAAATGGAACGCAGCGTGGGAAGTTCCCGCCCCGGCGGATCGGACGGGTAGTGCTCCGTTTCGACGAGGTCTGCGATCTTGTCCTGAAAGAAGCCGGCGACCAGCGAAACGACGGGCGGGACGAGAAAGATCAGCGCAATGAGAATGCCGAACCCGGAAAGTAGGGACGCGACAAGATCGTAATTGGCGTTCGACAGGTCGATCCATTTCGTCGCGATCGTCTGCAGCAGCACGCCAAGGAAAAACAAGAGAACGAGCGCCAGCCCGACCGACTTGAAAAGCACGGAGCGGAACGGCGGCGAGAACGCCTGGCGCAGCGCCAGCAGCGCGGCCTCGATCATGTGATGTCTCCCGGCGAGCGGCGCCAGACCAGCGCCTTGTAGTCGAATCCCGTTTCGAGCGTGGGCTTCACGATTGCAAAATAGGGAGAGATGTCGAAATCGCGAGGGGCGTAAAGAGAATGGTGCCGGATGTTCAGGATCTCGCGGCGCTGGGCGCGTTTCCGGCGTGTGGTGGCGGCCGCACGCGTTACACGCGGCAGCACCGGATAGCGCACGGATTCAAAGGCCTGCGCAATGAGGGTCGAGCAGATGGCCCGCGTCGGATCGCCGGAGCCGAGCGAGAGCATGCGACGGCGGAACCGCATGGGCACAGGCGGGCGCGGCATCAGATAGCGCGCGAGATCGAGGATGTTCTTGGTGTCGTAGGCGAGGCCGAGCTTCGAGATCATGAAGGCGATGACCGCCGCGCGCCCTTCCTCGTCGAGGCCGGCGGGCCGGCAGATTCGCGTCTGGACCTGCTCATATTTCGACAGCGGGACCGTCTCGCATCCGCGCTCGACATCGACCTCGATCAGCCTGTGCGGCTCCCCATTGTGCTCCCCGATATAAAGGGCGGCGTGGCTCCAGGTCGACTGGGTGAGATATTTGATGATCCCGGCGATGCGCGTAGAGCCTTCGACAAGGAGGATATCGCCCGGCCGGATGGTGGCGCGCAGCTTGTCCGGATCGCTGGTCGATGCGGGTTCGAACCCAGGGCTCGGCTGGGTGAGATAGTCGATGATGACGCTGCTGAGCGCGCGCCGGGCGGGGTCTAGAAATCCCATGCCGAAGACACAGCGGAAATGCGCGCCTGGATCAAGTGCAAGACGACGTCACCCCCTGAGTGTTGCCCCGGTTGCCTTGGCGACGGCGGCGACGATCTTCGCGCTCACCGCGTCGATCTCGGTGTCCGTCAGCGTCTTCTCGCGCGGCTGGAGCGTGACGGCGACGGCGACGGATTTATGGCCCTCCGGAACGCCCTTGCCCTCATAGATGTCGAACACATCCGCTCCGGTGATCAGCTTGCGGTCGGTCTGAAGCACGGCCTTGAGCAGATCGGCCGCCTTCACGCCACGCTCCACGAGGAACGCAAAATCGCGGCTGACGGGCTGGAGACCGGAGGCATCGAGCGCGGGTTTGGCCTTGGTCGCCTTGGCCTTCGGCTCGGGCAGATTGTCGAGCACGATCTCCATCGCGATGACCGGGCCATCCGCGCCGAGTTCTTTCAGAACGCGCGGATGCAGTTCGCCGAAATGGCCGAACACGTTCTGCGGTCCGAGCTGGAGCGTGCCGGAGCGGCCGGGGTGGAACCATGCGGGACCGCCGGGGACTGTCTGCACACGCTCGGCCGGAAGACCAAGCGATGCCAGAAGCGCGAGCGCATCCGCCTTGGCATCGAACGCGTCGGGCGCGTGCGCGCCGGACCAATGGCGCGGCGTGCCGCGCCGCACGACTGCGGCCGCGATGCGCTGATCCGTCGGGCCTTCTCCGAGGAAGATCTGGCCAAGCTCGAACAGGGCGCTTTCCGGGAAGCCGCGGTCGGCATTCTTCTGCGCCGCCGCGATGAGGCCGGGCAGAAGGCTCGGGCGCATATCGGAAAGATCGGCTGCGATGGGGTTCGACAAAGCAAGCTCGGGCTTGCCGCCGCCGAACGCTTCGGCCTTCGCCTTCGAGACGAAGGACCAGGTGACGGCTTCGACAAGACCGCGCGCGGCGAGCGTGCGGCGTCCGATGCGGGCGCGCTTCTGCAAGGGCGTCAAGACGGCGCGCGTAATGTTTTCCGATTTCGGCAGCGGTGTCGACATGACCTTGTCGAGGCCGACAATGCGAACGACTTCCTCGACGAGATCGGCCTTGCCGTGGACGTCCGGACGCCAGCTCGGCGCGGCGACCTTGAGGACGTCGCCTTGTCCGGACACCGAAAAGCCGAGCCGCTGAAGCGTCAGCTTGATTTCGGCCGGGTGAAGTTCAAGGCCGGTGAGCCGCTTCACTTCGGAGATCGGGAATTCGATGGCGCGTCGCCCGTCGGGGATCTCGCCCGCGAGGACGACTTCGGAGGGCTCGCCTCCGCACAGATCGAGGATGAGCTGCGTGGCAAGTTCGAGGCCCGGAACCGTAAAGTCGGGATCGACGCCGCGTTCGAAACGGTGGCGTGCATCCGAATGCACGCCGAGCGCGCGGCCGGTGCGGGCAATGGTGAGCGCGTCCCACAGCGCGCTCTCGATCAGGACATCGGTCGTCGTGTCGGTACAGCCGGTGGACTCGCCGCCCATGATGCCGGCAAGGGATTCGACGCCTTTGTCGTCGGCGATGACCAGCATGCTTTCGTCGAGCGCATAGGTCTTGCCGTCGAGGGCAAAAAGCTGCTCGCCGGCCTTCGCGCGGCGGACGACGAGATTGCCCGCGACCTTGGCCGCGTCGAACACGTGCAGCGGGCGCGCGCGGTCCACGGTGAGGAAATTGGTGACGTCGACGAGCGCGTTGATCGGGCGAAGGCCGACATCGCGCAGCTTCTTCTGAAGCCATTCCGGCGAGGGGCCGTTCTTGACGCCGCGCACAAGACGCAGGGCGAACGCGGGTGCGAGGTCCGGGTCGAGATCCAGCGTCACCGTAACCGGGCAGGGGTAAGTCCCCTTCACAGGTTGCGGCTTCGGAGAAACGAGATCGCCGATCTCGGCGGCAGCGAGATCGCGCGCAACGCCGGAGACGCCGAGGCAGTCCGGACGGTTCGGTGTGACCGCGATTTCGATGACCGGATCGTCGAGGCCCATCAAGGGCGCGAAGGGCTGGCCGATCGGCGTGCCGTCGGGCATTTCGATGATGCCGTTGTGTTCGTCCGACAGGCCCATCTCGCGCTCGGACACCATCATGCCCTGCGAGGCCTGGCCGCGAATTTCACCCGCCTTCAGCACGAGCCCGTTCGCCGGGATCGTCGTGCCTTCGCGCGCGAAAACGCCGATCATGCCCGCGCGCGCGTTCGGTGCGCCGCAGACGACCTGTACGGGCGTGCCGTCGCCCTGATCGATTTTCAGCACACGCAGTTTGTCCGCATTCGGATGCTGCGCCGCCTCGACCACTTTCGCGGTGATGAAGGGCGCAAGCTGCTTCGCACGATCCTCGACCGCTTCGACTTCGAGGCCGACCTTGGTCAGCGTGTCGGTAACGACAGCGAGCGAGGCGTCGGTCTTCAGATGCTCCTTGAGCCAGGACAGGGAGAACTTCACGAGCTGAGCCCTCCGATCAGGCTCGGCAAATCGAGCGGGCGGAAGCCGTAATGCTCAAGCCAGCGGACATCGGCCTCGAAGAAGGCGCGCAGGTCGGGCATGCCGTATTTCAGCATGGCCAGACGGTCGATGCCCATACCCCAGGCGAAGCCCTGATAGACATCCGGGTCGAGGCCGCAATTCTTCAGCACATTGGCGTGCACCATGCCGCAGCCGAGAATTTCCATCCAGTCGTCGCCCTCGCCGAAGCGGATTTCGGAGCCTTGGCGATTGCAACGGATGTCGACTTCCATCGACGGCTCGGTGAACGGGAAGAAGCTCGGGCGCATGCGCATCTCGACATTCGGCACTTCGAAGAAGGCCTTCGCGAACTCTTCGAGAATCCATTTCAGGTTGCCGAGATTGGCGCTCTTGTCGATGACGAGCCCCTCGACCTGATGGAACATCGGCGTGTGCGTCTGGTCGCTGTCGTTGCGGTAGGTACGGCCCGGGCAGATGACGCGGATCGGCGGTTCTTTCGCGCGCATGGTGCGGATCTGCACCGGCGAGGTGTGCGTTCGCAGAACCTTGCGCTCGCCGTTTGCGTCGGGCGCGAAGAAGAAGGTGTCGTGCATTTCGCGGGCCGGATGGCCGACCGGGAAATTCAGCGCGGTGAAATTGTGCTCGTCGTCCTCGACATCGGGCCCTTCGGCAATGGCGAAACCGAGATCGGCGAAAATCGCGGCGATCTCTTCGGTGACCTGGCTGACGGGGTGGATGCGGCCGGCTTCGACGCCGGACGGACGGACGGGGAGCGTGACGTCGACGGCTTCGGCTTTCAGGCGGGCGTCGAGGGCGGCATCGGCAAGGACATTCTTGCGCTCGGCGAGGGCTGCGGTGACGCGGTCGCGCAGGCCGTTGATGGCCGGGCCGAAGCTTTTGCGTTCCTCGGGCGACATCGAGCCGAGCTTGGCGAGTTCGCCCGAGATCGAGCCCTTCTTGCCGAGCGCGCCGACGCGGATGGCTTCGACCGCCGCTTCATCAGCTGCGGCGGAGATGTCACTGAGAATGGAGGATTCGAGCTGGCTGAGATCGCTCATGCGAAAAATGCCCCGGAATGGCTTGGATCACCGTCATCCCGGACGCGCGAAAAGCGCGATCCGGGATCGTCCCGGTGGCGCGCGGTCCCGGAAAATGCGCGGGGCATTCTCCGGGACGACGTTACGTGATGATCAGGCCAGAGCGGCCTTGGCCTGCGAGACCAGAACCTGGAAAGCGGCCGGCTCGTGCACGGCCAGATCCGACAGAACCTTGCGGTCGACCTGCACGCCGGCTTTGCCGAGACCCGCGATGAAGCGGGAATAGGTCAGCCCGCCCTCACGGACGGCCGCGTTGATGCGCTGGATCCAGAGCGCGCGGAACGTGCGCTTCTTCACCTTGCGGTCGCGGTAGGCGTATTGCATCGAACGATCGACGGCGGCTTTCGCGGCGCGGATCGTGTTCTTGCGGCGGCCGTAGAAACCCTTGGCTGCCTTGAGTGTCTTCTTGTGCTTGGCGTGCGAAGTAACGCCGCGTTTTACACGGGCCATGATCTGACTCCTTGTTTGTTACGCGCCGCTCAGCGGCCGCCGTAGGGGAGGAACTGGCGAACGATGTTGGCATCCGACTCGCAGAGCACAGTTGTGCCGCGCAGGTTGGAAATCTGCTTCTTCGTACGCTTGATCATGCCGTGGCGCTTGCCGGCCTGGCCTGACTTGACCTTGCCGGTGCCGGTGAGGCGAAAACGCTTCTTCGCCCCCGACTTCGTCTTCATTTTGGGCATTTGGCTCTCCGAATGAGGAAGGCCGGCAGATCGCGCCGCCGGCCGAGCTGAACTCCCGCCGCGGCAGCCCTTGTTCAGCCGGATCGGGAGAAGAGCGGGGGTCATACCGGCAGAGCGGGCCAAACACAAGAGGGCCTTGAAGCTTCCTGTAGACCGCATGCCACCTTCGAGAGTTAACGAAACCCCTCGTCCGAGCTCTTCTAAGTTCTTGCCACTTAAACGTAATCTTAGAAGAAAATCGCTAAACATCTAAACATTCCGGAACAGTAGAAAGATCCGGTCAGGCCGGCGGCGGCCGGACGCTGGGGGGCGTCTGAAATGCGTGCGTGGGGAGTTCGGGACGATGATGCCCCCTTTTTCCAGGTTTCTGAAAAATTCGGACGGTTCGATCAGCCTCATGGCGGCTTTGATCCTGCCGATCCTGATCGGCATTGCCGCGCTCGCCATCGAATACGGCTACGGTCTCGTGACCAAGGCCGAGCGCCAGCGGACGGCGGACATCGCCGCCTACGCAGGAGCCGTCTCCTATAATGCAACGAATTCCGAGGCGTCGATCCAGACCGCCGCCGCGCGCATTGCCGCGCTGAACGGCGTCGAAGCCAGCGGCATCACCGCGGTGCTTGCCCCCTCGCCGCGCGGGACGGGCAATGCGGTTATTGCCAATGTGAGCACCACGAACCGCCTGCTTCTTGCTCCGGCAATCGGAGTCGATCCCGATCTCCACATCGCGACGCGTGCGGCGGCAAACGTCGGCGTGGCGCAGGTGGAGGGCTGTATCCTCGCGCTCGATGGCGGCCAGAGCGGCGTCACTCTCAGCGGCGGCACAAAGATCGTCGCAAACGAGTGCGCGGTGCAATCGAATGCGAGCGTTGCCGTGCCGTGCGGCACATCGATCACGACACCCGCCGTCAGTTACAACACCAGCGCTCCGACCGCGGGCTGCGACGGCATCCAGCCTCCGTCCGGCAAAACCTCGGTGACGATCACGAAAGCGCAGACGCCCGATCCGCTGGCGGGCAATGCGGGCGTGGCGACGGCAACGGCACGTTTTTCGACGGTTTCGGCAATCACGGCCCCGAGCGCGCCGAGCGTGTCCGCCGCCTCGGTCAGCGTCGGCACAGATCTCAGCTTCCCGTGGTGGAACGACCCGAACTTCGCTCCGAAAGTGACAGCGATGGGATGCACCGCATCCTACAGCAGCACGTGGTCCGTTACGTGTCCCGTCGGCAAGACCTATCGAATTGGGAAGTTCGAGCCGGGTCCCGGTGTGAAATGGATGTTCGTGGGATCGTCTTACGATCCGACGAACATGACGTTCAGCGGAACTTTCGCGTCTGCCAACACCACGACCTTTACCCAGCCCTCCGGCCATGGGGTTACTTACAGTTTTGCAGGAGTCTTCACGGTCGGCGGCGGAACGACGGTTTCCTTCGGGGATGGTGTCTTCAACTTCAATCAGAGCCCCGTTGTCAGCGGCACGCTTTCAATCGGCGTCGGGACGCTGAACGTTCGCGGGAGTCTTCTGCTCAAGGACGGCACTTCAACCTTCAAGACGAGCACGGTCAACATTGCGCAGGGCCTGAAAGTAAACGGATCGGCACAGGCGAGCTTCGTTTCCGGCACATACAAAATCGGCCCCAACACGGAAACCTGTGGCGGCGGAAAGTTCAGCCTTTGCGTGGATGGGTCCGGCAGCGCCACCATAGCAGGATCGAGCGTCTTCGAATTGCCGGACGGTGTGTACGCGGGTGGCTCGGGAAATCTGAAGCTGGCTGCCGGATCCTCGTCAAACAGCTTCCGTCTCGGCGCCAGCAATACCGGGTATGCGCTTCAGAGCGAAGGAAGCGGAAAGGTCACGTTCGGAAACGCCAGCCTGTTTCAGCTCGCAGGCAATGTCAGCGTGACGGGCGGCGGCACATGCACCGTGTTCCCGGCGGCCGCGCACCACGACATCAAAGGATATTTCCTTGGCGGCGGCGGCATCTATCTCGGAGCCGGTGTTTACACGATCGACGGTTATGCTGCGTTCGGCGCCCACAACAGCGGCAATCAGAGCTGCGAAGGCGTTGGCTCCGTGGGTGTGCGCGGCGAAGGCGTGACACTTGTTCTTTCAGGAAAAACGACCGCATCGGGCAGTTGCTCCGGCCAGGTGTTTTGCATTTCCGCGGGCTACAGCAACGTGACGCTCACCGCGCCAACCTCGGGAGCGACGGCCAAGCTTGCGGTTATCGGCCCGACGTCGGGATCGGTGACAGGCGGCGCGCTGTTCACGGCGGGCGCGTCGGGCGCAAGCCTCTCCGGCGCGCTCTATTTCCCAAAGGGCCCCATCGCCCTGTCCGGAGGCGCGAGCCTTGGCGGCGGCAGCGGCCAGTGCCTGCAGATGGTCGGCTCGCGCGTGTCGTTGTCGGGCGGCACTTCGGCGGCATCGAATTGCGTGGGCGGAAGCAGCGGCAGCTCCGGCACCGCAGTCACCTTGGTGCAATGAGATCCGGCATGAAAAATCTCCGCAGCACATTCGCACGCTCGGTCGCCGGCTCAGCCGCAGTGGAGTTTGCGTTCATCGCCCCGCTCTTCATTCTCATTATGGCGGGAGTCATCGATTTCGGGCGCGGCGTCTTTACGCGGTTCACTGTCGAGAGCGCCGTGTCGAGCAGCGCGAATTATGCGCTGGTCAACGCAAACTCGGTGAGCGCGGCAGGGGCGGACACGCTTTCGCAGACACTTGCGACGATCCTCGCCGGTAATTCGGCGAACTCGTCCATCGCCGGCCGCGTGACGATCAACAACGGCTCGATTGCGACATTGCAGGACGGCGTCATTACGAAATCAGGAAGCTCGTCCAGCGCCGGAAGCTGTTACTGCCCCACGCTGTCGGGTGGAGCGCTCTCCTGGGGCGGGCAGCAGGCCTGCGGCGCGGCCTGTGGCGGTGGAGGGGTGGCCGGAAAATTCGTGGAGATCTCGGCCGAGGGAACCTACACGCCCTTCTTCCTCGATTTCGGTGTCAGCTCAAGCGGCAAGGTTTCCTCGCGCGCGGTGGTGCAGACACAATGAGGCGGCGCGTTGCTTCCTTCGCACGTGCGGAAGACGGCGCGACCGCGATCGAGTTCGCGCTTGTTCTTCTGCCGTTCCTCCTGATCGTCTACGGCACGATCGAGTTCGGGCGCGCGATGTGGACGCGCGAAGCGCTGCAATCGGTGGCAACGGAAACGGCGCGCTGCATGGGCGTTCGCGAGACGGGATGCGCGCCCAGCGGGGCCTACAGTGCCACGTCGACGAAGTCTTTCGTCACGACCGAAGCAGGAAAGCTTTCGGTTCGGCTGACAAACGATTCCGTCACGCTGAATGCGAACACGGCCTGCGCAGGAATCACCGGGTTCTCCCAGGTCTCCATTTCCTACACGTTCCAGACGGTCGTGCCGCTGATGGTTCCGACATTCAAGGACGGAATCCCGTTCGAGGTGTCGGCCTGCTTTCCGAACCAGCCCTCATCGTAACAACAAAAAAGCCCGCCTTGCGGCGGGCTTCGATGTCGGTCGGGCGAGCCTCAGCGCGGGGCGAGGATCATCACCATCTGGCGGCCTTCGAGCGAAGGATCGCTCTCGACCTTGGCAAGCGGCGCCACTTCGTCGCGGACGCGCCAGAGCAGTTTCAGGCCGAGATCCTGATGGGCCATTTCACGTCCGCGGAAGCGCAGCGTCACCTTGACCTTGTCGCCTTCGTCGAAGAAGCGGCGCATGGCCTTCATCTTCGTCTCGTAGTCATGGTCGTCGATGTTGGGGCGCATCTTGATTTCCTTGACCTCGACGGTCTTCTGGTTCTTGCGCGCCTCGGCGGCTTTCTTCTGCGCCGCGAACTTGAACTTCCCATAGTCCAGGATCTTGCAGACCGGGGGGGCCGAATTGGGAGCGATTTCCACCAGATCGAGCCCGGCCTCTTCGGCAAGTGCGAGGGCCTGTTCGATCGGCACGACGCCGAGATTTTCACCCTCGGCGTCAATCAGCTGGACGGCCGGAATACGGATTTCCCGGTTGATGCGCGGACCTTCTTTCTGGACCGGCGCAATAGATCTCATTGGACGACGAATGGGTTTGTTCTCCTAAATTGTTGCGATGTGCCCGGGCATGAATGGCCTCATGACCCAAGCGGGCGGAGGATGGGTGATTTTTGCGCGAAGTCAACACGCGCGATGCGGTTTACATCGCGCTGCGGCTCGGGCATGCCCCCGGAGGGAGGATTTCCGTGCACCAGACCGAATTTCTGACGGCCAATGGCCGCCGCCTCGCGCTCCGCATCCAGGAGGGAAAAGACCCCGCCATCGTCTGGCTGGGTGGTTTCAGGTCCGACATGGTGTCCACGAAAGCCTCCGTGATCGCCGATTGGGGCGCGAAGACCGGCCGCAAAGTGGTGCGCTTCGACTATTCCGGACATGGGGAGTCGGAGGGCCGTTTTGAAGATGGGACGATTTCCGACTGGCTGGCCGACGCGCTGGCCGTGATCGGCGCTCATGGCGGCGCGGCGCCCGTCCTCGTTGGATCGAGCATGGGGGGGTGGATTGCCCTTCTCGCCGCGCGGAGGTTCGCGGCCGAGGGACGGCCGCTGGGCGGGCTCGTTCTCGTCGCCCCGGCGCCGGATTTCACCGAAGACCTGATGTGGGCGCGCTTTTCCGAGGACATCCGCCAGACGATTCTCACGGAAGGCGTCTACCGGGCGCCCTCGCAATATTCCGATGAGCCAACGCCGATCACGCGCGCCTTCATCGAGGATGGCCGGGCCAATCGCGTTCTCGGCGCGCCGTTCCGGGTGGGGGCGCCGGTGCGCGTCCTTCAAGGCATGGACGATCCGGACGTGCCCTGGGAGCACGCGATGAAGCTCGTCGAGCATCTGGCCGAGGATGATGTGATCGTGACGTTGATCAAGGATGGCGATCACCGTCTGTCGCGGCCGGAAGACCTCGAAAAGCTCATCTCTGCCGTCGAGGCCATGAGCGCCTGACCCTGAACGGGGTCGCGTTGACCATCCGAAAATCGGGCGCTGTCAAAGGGATCGGTGCCGTTTGGATAGGCGGGTTGCCGCATCCGAAAGTTTACCGGCGTCGTTAATCCCGAAAAGGCCTGACTTTTCAGCAAGCGGCGAGCTTAAATTCCCATATGTGGCGAATGTGGCCGAAAAATCGGCTTCCGCAGCGTCGGATATTTGGTATCCTCGCTTCGTGCTACGCAGACTTTTTTCCCAAGGGGCTCAGGAACCCGCCACTTTTGACATGATCGTGCGCGGGCGCCCGGTCGAGGTGGCCGTGCGCCGCAACGCAGCCGCGCGGCGCATCACGCTGCGTGTCAAGAATGCGACCGGCCAGGTGGTTCTGACCCTTCCCAAGCGTGCCAGCCTGCATCACGGGCAGGATTTCGCGATGCGCCAGGTCGACTGGATCGCGGACCGGCTCGAAACCATGCCCATGGCGGTGCCGTTTGCGCGCGGGCGGATCATCCCCCTGCGCGGCGTCCCGCATCGTCTGGTCTGGCGCGGCCTCCGGGGCGTGACGCGGGTCGAGCCCGCCGTTCCGGGACAGGTCCGCGTGATCGGCGTTTACGGACCCGAAGAGCATTTTTCGCGGCGCGTTCTCGATTTCCTGAAGCGCGAAGCCAAGAAGGACATCGAGCCTGCCGCGCGCGGCTATGCGGAAGCGCTCAAAGTGCCGCTCGGGCGCATCTCGATCAAGGACACGATCAGCCGGTGGGGCTCATGCTCGGCCAAGGGCGATCTGGCGTTTTCGTGGCGGCTCGTTCTCGCACCGCCGGTCGTGCTGGATTATCTGGCCGCGCATGAAGTGGCGCACCGCCGCGAGATGAACCATTCCGACCGTTTCTGGCGGCTGGTTCACAAGATCTGCGCCGGCACGGAAGAGGCCGAGGACTGGCTGAAGACCAACGGGCCGGACCTGCACCGCTATGGCATGGTGCCCCCGGCCAAGAAGCCGCGCACGCCTCCGGTCTGACGGTAGGGCCGACAGCGTCCGTTAGCCCCCGAACAATTTCTTCAGGAATCCGACCGGCCCGCGCAGCGGCTCGGGCACGTCCATCGGACGCCCGTTCGCCCACATTTCGTTGCGTGCGGGCAGATCGCGCGGCCCGAACAGGCCCGGAAGGCCGGCGACCGGGACGCCGCGATGGGCGGCCGTCATGTAGCGGCTCCAGATTTCGACCGGAAGGCCCGAACCGGAGGCCCTCTTGGTCGGCGAATTGTCGTCATTGCCGAGCCAGACGGCTGTGACGAGGCGGCCCGTATAGCCGACGAACCACGCGTCGCGGTAATCCTGGCTGGTGCCGGTCTTTCCGGCGGCGGGCCAGCCGTCGAGCTCGGCCTTCCGCGCGGTGCCGACGCGCAGGGTTTCGGACATCATCTGGTTCATCATCGCGATGTGGCGCGGCTCGGCAACCTGGCCGAGGCCGGGGCCCCGGCGCTCATAGAGAACCTTGCCGTCCTCTCCGCTGCGGATGCGCGTGACGACATAGGGCAAGGTCGCGTAGCCGCCATTGGCGAACGGGACATAGGCCGCGGCAAGTTCGATCGGCGCGACTTCGGAGGTTCCGAGCGCGATCGAGGCGTTGGACTGCAGCTTCGAGGAAATTCCCAGCCGGTGGGCCGTCTGCACGACGGTCTCGGCGCCGATGTCGAGCGTCAGCCGCACGGCGACCGCGTTGAGCGAGGTTGCGAGGGCTTCGGTGAGCGTGACCGTGCCGCGGTATTTCTTGTCGAAATTCTCCGGCTTCCAGTTCTTGACCTTGATCGGCTGGTCCTGAACGAGGCTTTCCGGCGTGAGGCCGACTTCGAGCGCGCTGAGATAGACGAAGGGTTTGAACGCCGAGCCGGGCTGGCGCTTGGCGACGACGGCGCGGTTGAACTGGCTTTGCGCATAGCTCTTGCCGCCGACAAGCGCGCGGACCGCGCCTTGCGGATCGAGCGAGACCATCGCGCCCTGCGAAACGCCGAGCTTCGTGCCGTTTTCGCGAAGTCCCGACACAAGCGCCTGTTCGGCCTCGGCCTGAAGAATGGGATCGATCGTCGTGTCGACCACGATGTCCTTCTCGACCTTGCCGATGAGCTCGTCGAGCTGATCGACCACCCAGTCGGCGACATAGCCGGCGGCGCCGTCCATACGGGGCGCGGCGATCGAGGCGGGCACGCTCATCGCGCGCGCGGCATCCTTGTCGGTGATGAGATCCTGCTCGGCCATCGCGGCGAGAACGACCTGTGCGCGCGCTTCGGCGGCGCCCGGATCGCGCGTCGGCGCAAGGCGCGAGGGTGCCTTGACGAGCCCCGCGAGGATGGCGGCTTCGCCAAGCGTCACATAGCTCGCGGGCTTGCCGAAATAGCGCTGTGACGCGGCCTGAACGCCGTAGGCACCGGAGCCGAAATAGATGCGGTTGAGATAGATTTCGAGGATCTCGTCCTTCGAGAACTTCGCTTCCAGCCAGAAGGCGAGAATGGCCTCTTGAACCTTGCGTTCGAAGGAGCGTTCAGGCGTCAGAAAGAGATTCTTGGCGAGCTGCTGGGTGATCGTCGAGCCGCCCTGCACGACCTGCCCTGCGACCATGTTCTGATAGGCCGCGCGCAGGAGGCCGATCGGATCGACGCCGAAATGCGAATAGAAGCGCTGGTCCTCGATGGCGATGAAGGCGCGCGGCAGATAGTCCGGCATATCCTTCAGCTGCACGCGGGCCGCGCCGCCCTCGCCGCGCGTCGCAAGCACGGTTCCGTCCATACCGGCAATCGAGATGCTTGGCGGGCGCGCCGGGATTTCCAGGGCGTTGACGGCGGGCAGCTTGGTCGTCTCGTAGGCAATGAAGCCGCCGAGCGCGATGATGGCCCAGACACCGAGGATGACGCTCCAGCGGATCATGCGGCCGAGCACGAAGAAGCCCACAGGCCCGCCCCGCCAGCTTTTGCTCTTCTTCTTTTTGGTGGCACGGCGCTGGGGCCCCGCACGCGCGGCGCGGCGGCGGGACGGCGGGGGCGCTTCTTCCTCCATCTCCTCCTCCTCGGCCTCTTCCTCGTCGTCCGTGTCGTCTTCGTAGTCAGGCTCCGGTGCGGCGCGGCGGGCGCGGCCTCTGGAGCGTGGGGCCTGCTCTTCTTCTTCGTCGTCGATCATGTCCGCCCCGGCGGCGCGACGGGCGTAAGTATGCGCGCGGTCGTGCGGCCCGAGCCTGAGGTCGAGCAGTTCTTCCGGATGGGAATCGAACCGGGGTTCGCGCTTCTTGCCGCGCTTCTTCCCGCCGAGACCGAGCATGACTTCAGTCCTCGCTGGGCATGCAATGGGCTGCGGGGTGCAGAATCGGCACCGGTCGCAGGGCGATGGGGTTCACTTTGAGGGGCGGAAGTTTATGGGGTGTTAACCCTCGGCGCGCCCACCGCGCTCACACGAAGCCGATCCAGCGCCCGGCGATCACGATTGCGAGCCACAGCACAAGGGAAGACGCCGCCGCCAGCTTGACCGAGCCGGATGTGCCGCCCGCGTCCGCGCCGGGCCAGGATGGCAGCCGAGTCAGCACAAGCACGTTGAGGCCTGCGAGCGCGATGAGGGCGAGCTTTGCGAGGAAGGCCGGGTTCTGCGCGTATTCGCCGGGCCGGACCGAGAACAGCGCAAGGCCGGTGGCGGCGGCGCCCGCGAAACCGGCGAGCGCCACGCGCGTCAGAACGCGGTGCAGCGGCGCGAGGGGAACCGCTCCGAACAGGCCGAGAAGCTTCAGATCGAGCGTAATGACAGGTCCGACCAGAAGGGCAATGGAGAGAATGTGCGCGGCATTCGTCAGCAGATAGGCGAGGCTCGACGAGCGCAGCAGCACTGCGCCGGGCCATGCGCCGATGGCATCGAGAATGTCCACCGGCGCTCCGCCGTCACTCTTTGATGCGTTCGGGATATATGTCGTAGGCCTTGCCGTCGACCGTGATCCGCACCGCCTTGATCCGCAATTCGTTGGGATCGCTCGAGCGGTTGCCGCGTATGACGACCTTGTTGCCCGGAGCGGCCGAACCTTCGACGAAGCCCGCACGCTTGGTCTGGTTCGGGTTTCCGAGTTCGACCTGCCATGTCTTGCCGTCGCTCGCGGTGACGCGCAGCGAGGGATGGGGCGGTGAGATGGTGACGCTGTCGATGGTGCCGGCGATGTCGACCTGCTCGGCCTCGGCCCAGCTCCATCCGTGATGGGCGAAAGCCGTGCCGGCCATCAGCAGGGAGGCGGCGGTGCCGATTGCAAACCGGCGCGGTACGAAGCGGTGTTCGAGCAGAGGCATGGCAGGCTCCTTCTTGGAAAAGAATGCCTGCCCTTAGCCCGCGCCGCGGGCAAAAGTTCGGCCCGCGGTCATCACATCTGCGTGCGGCCCGAAAGACTGGATCAGAGGCCGAGCTTCTTCTTGCGCGCGGCGAGCGTGCGCAGGCGAAGGGCGTTGAGCTTGATGAAGCCCTGCGCGTCGCGGTGATCGTATGCGACGGCGCCTTCCTCGAACGTGACCAGTTCCTTGTCGTACAGCGAGAAGGGTGAGGTGCGGCCGACGATCTCGACATTGCCCTTGTAAAGCTTCACGCGGACCTGGCCGGTGACGAATTCCTGGCTCTTGTCGATCAAGGCCTGCAGCATTTCGCGCTCGGGGGCGAACCAGAAGCCGTAATAGACCAGCTCGGCATATTTCGGCATCAGCTGCTCCTTGAGGTGCAGCGCCTCGCGGTCGAGCGTGATGCTTTCGATGCCGCGATGGGCTTTGTGCAGGATCGTGCCGCCGGGCGTTTCGTAAACACCGCGCGATTTCATGCCGACGAAACGGTTCTCGACGAGGTCGAGCCGGCCGATGCCGTTGGCCTTGCCGAGTTCGTTAAGCGTTGCCAGCAGGGTGGCGGGCGACAGCGTCTCGCCGTCGATGGCAACGGGATCGCCCTTTTCGAAGTCGATGGTGATGATCGTCGCCTTGTCGGGCGCGTCTTCCGGCGAAATAGTGCGCTGGTAGACGAGTTCGGGCGCTTCATCGTTCGGGTCTTCCAGCACTTTGCCCTCGGAGGACGAGTGCAGGAGATTTGCGTCGACCGAGAACGGGGCTTCGCCGCGCTTGTCCTTGGCGATCGGGATCTGGTGCTGCTCGGCGAATTCGAGCAGGCGCGTGCGCGAGGCAAGATCCCATTCGCGCCATGGCGCGATGATCGTGATTTCGGGCTCGAGCGCGTAATAGGCCAGCTCGAAGCGCACCTGGTCATTGCCCTTGCCGGTTGCGCCATGGGCGACGGCGTCGGCACCGGTCTTGCGGGCGATCTCGATCTGCTTTTTGGAGATCAGCGGGCGGGCGATGGAGGTGCCGAGCAGATACTGGCCCTCATACAGCGCGTTGGCACGGAACATCGGGAACACGAAATCGCGGACGAATTCCTCGCGCAGATCCTCGATGAAGATGTTTTCCGGCTTGATGCCGAGAAGCTCAGCCTTCTTGCGCGCGGGCTCCAGTTCCTCTCCCTGGCCGAGATCGGCGGTGAAGGTGACAACCTCGCAGCCATATTCGGTCTGCAGCCATTTCAGGATGACGGAGGTGTCGAGGCCGCCGGAATAGGCGAGCACGACCTTCTTGGGAGATTTCTTGGACATCGGGATTCCGTGCGAGGGCAGGTTGGTCGAGAAGGGATGCTTGCCGGGGCGTTTAGGCCAAAACGCTATCAAGCGCCAGTCGGCTCAAGCATTGCCGGGCTGCCGGGGCCTGCAATGCTTGGCATTGTGCGGAGAAGCGGCCATATCAGCCCCAGATCCGGAGTGATGTTGAGTGCTGTCCCCCGAAGAACTCGAACGTTATGCCCGCCACATCGTCCTGCGCGAGATCGGCGGTCCCGGCCAGCAGAAGCTGCGGGCGGCACGCGTTCTCGTCGTCGGCGCGGGCGGGCTCGGGAGCCCGGCGCTGCTTTATCTTGCGGCCGCCGGAGTGGGCACGCTCGGCATCGTGGACGACGACGAGGTCTCGCTGTCCAATCTGCAGCGGCAGGTGCTGCATCGCAGCTCCGATGTCGGCACGCCGAAGACCGCCAGCGCCGCGCAGGCGATCCATGCCCTCAACCCGCATGTGACGATCGAACAGCACAGGATTCGGATCGGCGCGGACAATGCCGCCGATCTCATCGCCCAATACGATGTCGTCCTCGACGGCTCCGACAATTTCGGCACGCGCTATACGGTGTCGGACGCCGCTTTTCAGGCGCGCCGCCCGCTTGTCATGGGCTGGCTCGGCACGATGGATGGGGCGCTGACCACGCTTCGCCCCCACGAGAATGGCGCCGACGGCGTGCCGAACCCGACCTATCGCTGCCTCTTTCCCGAGCCGCCGCCGGACGGCACGATCCCGGCCTGCGAGCAGGCCGGCGTGCTCGGCGCGCTTGCGGGGACGGTCGGAGCGCTGATGGCGCTGGAAGCCATCCGCGCCATCGTGCCTTTCGGCGAGAGCCTTGCCGGGCGCCTTCTCCTCATCGATGCGCGGTCGATGCGATTCGAGACGATCTCCTACGGATGGGACCGCGGCAATCCGCTGAGCGGCGACGTTCCAATGGCCGCGCGCGAGCAGCTAAACTCTCGTCCGGTCGCCTGAGGACAAGCTCTGATATCCCGCGGTCGTCGCGGTACAGCCGCTCGTTGTTTTGCGGCATCAGCGCTCATCCGCTTCCCCCTCGCCACCGTTGTCGCCTCCAGATAACGCCAATGCGAGAGCCAGAAGCAGCGTGCTGCCGAGGCCGATCTCCCATCCATAACCCCATGTCACGAGGGGGAAACACAGCGCGATTGCCAATTTGGACGCGTGCCTGTCGAAAAAGGCGATCAACCTCTGTTCTATCATCCACCCCCCGGGGATCAGGTGCCTGACGGCAACCTTTCCGTGCAGTGAATAGATGGCACCCGCAAAAAGAGCCAGACCCATTTCTGACGCTCCTGTGGGTTATTCGCGTCATCCTTTCCGCCGGCGCGCGATGCGCCTGCACCAGTTCCCGGCGCGTGTGCCGCGCCTAGCGCGACCAGATGAAGCTCTGCTTCGGGCGCTTCAGCGCGGAATAGCTGCCGTCGTCCTTCTTGAAGACGATGTAGCAGCTCTCGGTTTTGGCCGTGGCGACCTGCATGCAGAAGCCGTCTTCCGACAGGCGCCACACGCCCTCCGACGTGCGCCCGCTCGCACTGGTGCGCGTCAGCGTTCCTTCGCCCGCAAAGACGAGCCGGGACGTTTTTCCTTTTGCATCGGTCGTGGTGACGGGTTGGGAATCGAAGAAGGTTGTCGTGAGCGTGCCGGGCGGCACGAGCTCGACGGCGAGGCTGGCCGAGCTGAGCGACAGAAGAAGTATGGCGGAAGCAGCGGAACGAAGCATCGGAACCCCCAGGAATGATGTTTGCCGGGGAATATCAGCACAGCTTGCGCGGAAAGAAAAGAACAAAAAGAGAACAAATTTTCAGAGCATGCTCGGCAGGACGCGGTCGGGTGGGCGGTGGTTGTCGAGGAAGGTGCGGATGTTGACGATGACCTTCTCGCCCATATCGATGCGGCTTTCGATGGTCGCCGAACTCATATGCGGCATCAGCACGACGCGGTTCTGGCGGGCGAGATCGATCCAGCGCGGATCGATGCGCGGCTCGCCTTCGAAGACATCGAGGCCCGCCCCGGCGAGATGCCCGTTCTGCAGACGCTCGATCAACGCATTCTCATCGACGATCTGGCCGCGCGCCGTATTGACGAGGTAGGCGTCCGGCTTGAGGAGGGCCAGGCGTTCGGCCGACAGCAGATGCACCGTCGCGGCCGTGCGCGGCGTGTGGAGGGTGACGATGTCGACATGCGCGAGCATCGCGTCGAGATCGGGCCAGTAGGTTGCCTCCAGCGCCTGTTCGATCTTCGGGCTGACGGGTTTGCGGTTGTGGTAATGGACCTTCAGTCCGAAGGCGCGGGCCCGCCGGGCGACCGCCTGGCCGATGCGGCCCATCCCGACAATGCCGAGATCCTTGCCCGAGAGGCGGCGGCCGAGCATCCAGGTCGGCGACCAGCCGGGCCAGGCGACGCCGTCCGGCAGAATGCGCGCGCCCTCCGCGATTCGGCGCGGCACCGCGAGAATGAGAGCGAACGTCATGTCCGCAGTGTCATCGGTCAGAACGCCCGGCGTGTTGGTGACGGTCATGCCGCGCGCGACGGCCGCCGCGACGTCGATATGGTCCACTCCGTTGCCGAAATTGGCGATCATCTTGAGGCGCGGCCCCGCGCCGGCAATGAGATCGGCGTCGACCGTGTCGGTGACGGTCGGCACGAGGATGTCCGCCTCGTTCATGGCGGCCGCAAGTTCGGCGCGCGTCATCGGCCGGTCGCTCGCATTGAAGCGGGCGTCGAACAACTCCCCCATCCGCGCCTCGACGGTGCCGGGCAGCCTGCGGGTCACAAGGACGACGGCTTTCTCACTCATATCAACAAGGTAGTTCGGGAGAGATTGTCGGGGTTAGGATTTCGTCAACGGCGTTCGCTGTATTTTCGTTAAGTCTACCGCTCCGCCGTCGCGGAGTGTCCGACAATGGGTCGGCAAACACAATCTGTTCGGGCAGGGTTGCGTAAGCGATGTACAGTCAGGCGTTTTCGGGTCGTTCGGCGTTGCGTGTCGCAGCCGTCGCGGCGGCCGCGACGATCGGGATCTATGCGGTGTTCACGTTTTTCGGGGATTCAGCCCCTGGAGAATCGGCATCGCTCATCTCGCCACCCGCCCAGGCGGCCAAGACGACGGGCGCCGTCGCGGTCGGCGCGGTGACCGGCCTGCCTTTGCCGCGTTTTGTCAGCCTGAAGAGCAGCGAAGTGAATGTGCGGCGCGGTGCGGGCACCGAACACGATGTCGTCTGGTCGTATCACCGCTCCGGCTTGCCGGTCGAAATCATCGCCGAATGGGACAATTGGCGGCGCATCCGCGATGCCGACGGAGCCGATGGCTGGGTGTTCCACCGTCTCCTGCAGTCCAAGCGGACGGCGCTCGTTGCGCCCTGGTCGAGCGATCCGATCGTGGCGCTGCGGCGCACGGCGGAAGCGGATGGACGCGTGGTTGCGCAGCTTCAACCGAACGTCATGACGAATGTCGCGGCCTGCGACGGCACGTGGTGCCGGGTGACCGGGGATGGGTTCGAGGGCTATATCGAGCAGGAAAAGCTGTTCGGCGTCTATCCGGGCGAACAATTCAACTGACCTGACGCCCCGGTTCTGCCACGACAAAGACATTTACGGGCGTATGCTCCCGATTGCGTACATCACTCAGGAGAGAGCCTTGCCTCGTTTCGTGCGTCCAGCGATCGCCGCTCTCGGCCTCGCAATGACCTGCGCCGGCGCCAATGCCGCCACGGTCATTATCATCATCGACGGCATCGCCGTCGGTAAGGGCATCGTCAACGTCGCCTTTTGCGACAAGGGCCCTCTCGAAGAGTGCCGCCAGTTCGGCGCGGACCAGCCGGCCGTCGCGGAAACTCTGGGCTTCCGCTTCGAGAATGTGCCGCCCGGCAATTACGGCTTTGTCGGTTTTCAGGATTTCGATTCCAGCGGCGAGAACGAGCGCAACATGCTCGGCATGCCGAAGGAGCCGTTCGTGGTGGGCCATGGTGAGGGGGCAAAACTCATCCCTCCGCCTGGCCATGAGGACATCATTACGCCGGTCGTCGACGGCGTCGACAATGTCTTTCGGCTGACGCTGCGCACGCTCAAGGGCACGACGAAGAAGCCGGACGCTCCGACACTTGCCCTCGAACAGGTGCCGCTGATGGATGTGCCGCCGGTCATGTCCGCCGATGGGACGATTGCGCCGCCTCAGCTTGCGCCACCCCAACTGGCGAAACCCAAGCCCTGAAACAAACAAGGCCCTGAAACGAAGAAAGCCCCGGTCACCGGGGCTTTCTTGCATCAGCGCGAAGCTGAAATCAGCTGTTCTTGCCCTTGCGGCGCAGGCGGATGACCACGTCGACGCGGGCAATCTCCATGCCTTCCGGCGCTTCCGGCAGACCATCGAGCATGATGTGGTCGCCGTGAATGTCGAGAAGCTGGTTTTCGCCTTCGACGAGAAAATGGTGATGGTCCGACACATTGGTGTCGAAATAGGTCTTGGCACCGTCGACCGCGACTTCGCGCAGGAGACCGGCTTCCGTGAACTGGTGCAGCGTGTTGTAGACGGTCGCGAGCGACACCGGCACGCGGGCGCGCATGGCCTCTTCGTGCAGGATTTCCGCCGTCACATGGCGGTCGCCTTTGGCGTAGAGCAGGCGGCCGAGCGCGATGCGCTGGCGGGTGGGGCGAAGGCTGACGCCGCGCAGAAGAGCGCCGACATCGCGCGCCACGCAGGCGGAGGGGCGGAGCCCGCAATCAACCGGAGTGTTCGCCGTATCTTCGGCCATCAAATCGGTCCCATCATTCCAGACAAAGGATGACCCGCCTCGCGGCAGGTCGTTGAGGTAGATATACCAAAGACCTGCGAGGCCTCGCAAGCTTTTCCACCACTGGTAGAATTGTTCTAAACTGAGAGGTCGCGATGCTCGATCACGCGCGAATCCGGGGCGAGGCGATAGAGCTGCGGCGCGCCTGTGGCGAGCTCTCGCTTGATGATGCCGTCCTTGTCGAGACCCTCGAGCACCATGACGAGCGCGCGCAGCGAATTGCCGTGCGCGACGACCAGCACGTTCTTGCCGCCAAGCAATTCGGGAAGGATGACGCGCAAATAATAGGGAAGCGTCCGCGCCAGCGTGTCGCGCAGGCTTTCGCCGCCGGGCGGGGCGACATCGAACGACCGCCGCCAGATCATGACCTGTTCTTCGCCCCAGTTCACGGCGGCATCGGCCTTGTTGAGGCCCGACAGATCGCCGTAATCCCGCTCGTTCAGGGCAATGTCCCGCGTGATGGGAATGCCCGTCTGCCCCAGTTCCTGAAGCATGATGTCGAGCGTCTTCTGGGCCCGCGTCAGCTCGGAGGTGAAGGCGCAGTCGAAGGACAGGCCCGCCGCTTTCAGCGTCTTGCCGGCGCTGTGCGCTTCCTCGACGCCGACCTCCGTCAGGTCGGGATCTTCCCAGCCGGTGAAGAGGTTCTTCAGATTCCACTCGCTCTGTCCGTGCCGGACGAGGACTAGGGTGCGGTCCATCATGTCACCTTACAGGTCGGCGATGCCGAGAACATCGGCCATCGAATAATGGCCGGGCATGCGGCCTTTGCCCCAGAGCGCGGCGCGGACAGCGCCGTTGGCGAAGATCGCCCGATCTTCGGCCTTGTGAGAAAGTTCAATGCGCTCGCCGGGTCCGGCGAGAATGACGGTGTGGTCGCCCACAACCGATCCGCCGCGCAGGGTGGCGAAGCCGATGGCTCCGTCCTCGCGCGCGCCGGTATGGCCGTCGCGTGTCTTCACGGCCTTGGCGGCCAGCGGCACATGGCGGCCTTCCGCAGCGGCTTCGCCCAGAAGAAGGGCCGTGCCGGAGGGCGCGTCGACCTTGTGCCGGTGATGCATTTCCAGAATTTCCACGTCAAAATCCGGCAGCGCGGCGGCAGCCTTCCTGACCAGAGCGGCCAGCAGATTGACCCCGAGAGACATGTTGCCTGAACGCACGAGCACCGCATGGCGTGCCGCCGCATCCAGCTTTTTTATCTCCTCGCCCGAAAAACCCGTCGTCCCGATGACGTGGACGATGCGCGCCTGGGCCGCCAGCGCCGCAAATTCGAGCGTGGCGGCGGGCGATGTGAAATCGAGGACACCCTCGGCCTCGTTGAACGCCGTGAGCGGATCGGATGTGACCTTCACGCCGGTTTCCGGCAGGCCCGAGAGCGTGCCCGCATCCTTGCCAAGCGCGGGCGAGCCGTCGCGTTCGATCGCCGCCGACAGCGTGAGGTCGGGCGATGACAGGATGGCGCGGATGAGCGCGCCTCCCATGCGTCCGGCGGCACCGACGACGACGAGCTTCATGCTTACTCCACGCCTTCGACGACGAGGAACTGCGCCTCGCAATGGCCGTCGCGGTGCTTTTTGGCGGCCTGATATTCCGGCGAGTTCCAGCAGTCGATCGCGGCCTGCGTGCTCGGAAATTCGATGATGACGTTGCGCGGGGCGGCCTCGCCCTGCAGCGCGTGATAGGCGCCTCCGCGCGCGAGATATTTGCCGCCGTATTTCTTGACCGCCTCCGAAGCGCCGGCGGCGTAATCCTTGAACGGCTCCGGATTGGTGACGGTGAGATGAGCGACCCAATATCCCTTCGGCATGACTTCTCCCTTGTCTTTCCGATGTCTTACAGCGCGGAGACGATTTCCGCCACGATGGCATCCGCCGCTTTCCGTGGATCGGCGGCGGCCATGACCGGGCGGCCGACGACGAGATAATCGACGCCCGCGCGGATGGCCTCGGTCGGCGTCAGCGTGCGCTTCTGGTCGCCGGTCGAACTGCCGTCGGGCCGGATGCCCGGTGTGACGATGGCCATGTGCGGGCCGATGACGTCGCGGACCAGCGAGGTCTCGGCCGCCGAACAGACGATCCCGTCCATGCCGATGGTCCGCGCCTGTTCCGCGCGCAGCCGCACGAGATCGCGGATCGCGAGCGCATAGCCGGCCTCCGCCGCGTCGGCGTCGTCGTAGGAGGTGAGGGCGGTGACCGCGAGCAGCTTCACATCCGAATCGCCGCGCGCATCGACCGCCGCGCGCATGGTTTGCGGATAGGCGTGCACCGTGATGAAGCTCGCGCCGATCTTCATCAGGGACGAGATGCCCCCCTTCACGGTGTTGCCGATGTCGTGGAGCTTGAAATCGAGAAAGATCTTCTTGCCTTCGCCCGCGAGCTTTTCGGCAAGGGTGAGACCCCCGGCAAAGCCGAGTTCGTAGCCGATCTTGTAGAAGGTGACTTTGTCTCCGAGCTGCCGCACGGCCGCTTCGGCGGCGGCAACGTCCGGAATGTCGAGCGCGACGATCAGGCGGTCACGCGGATTGGCGGGGCCGGTCACGGCAGATACCTGAGGGCGTTGGCGATGAGCGACTGGAACGCGCGCTGGGCTGTCTTGCGGCCGGGCTCCGCGAGATCGCCGTTGTCGTCGTAGGCTTTCGAGGCCTGCGCGACCGAGACCATTTCCGGCTGTACGAAGGCGCCGCAGCCGAGTTCCAGAACCTGCCGGGTGGCCATCAGGCTGCGATAGCCGCCGAGCCGCCCCTCGGAGGCCGCGCCGAGCGCGAAGGCGCGCGTGCGGAAGACGCCGATATCGACACGCGACACCCAGTCGAGCGTGTTCTTCGTCAGCGGCGTCACGCTGGCATTGTATTCGGGACCGGCGAGGAAAATGCCCTGATGCGCCGCAAAAACCGCGTGCAGCCGTTTTGCGTTCTCGGGCTGGCCGTCGCTTGCCTCAAGATCCCCGTCGTAGAGCGGAAGCGCATAATCCTTCAGCGAGATGTGCGTGACATCGGCGCCGAGCCCGGACAGCGTGCGCGCGACATAGGAGGCAAGGCGTTCGTTGAGGGAGCCGGTGCGGATGCTGCCGGCAAAGACAAGAATCTTCGGAGTGCTCAACGTTTCGCCCCCGTCAGTTCACGGGCCGGCGGTAGGTCCATACGCGGGCGGGAGGCACGTTTCTCCAGATCAGCGGGCTGCCGCTCGCCTCGGTGTCCGTGATCGCAAAGAGCGGGATCGGCGGCGCGACCATATAGGTGAACTGGCAGAAGGGCGTGCCGGGCAGCGCCAGATCGAGACAATCGTTCAGAAGGCGCGCGCGGCGCGGCACCGGCTTCGTCAGCAGCGGCAGGCTCGACACGACGCCCGCGAGCGGGCCGGTCAGAAGGCTCCCGATCAGCGACGGCGCCTCATAGGCATCGCCCTGAACGACGGTCGCGCGCGGGAAGCGCTGGCGCAGCAGCGGCACGAAATCGGGATTGAACTCGATGAGGATGAGGCGTTCCTGCTCGATGCCGCGCGCGATCAGCGCTTCGGTCACCGGGCCGGTGCCGGGGCCCAGTTCCAGCACCTGGCCGGGGGCCGCCGGATCGACGGGCGCCGCCATCATGCGGGCGAGCGCCTTTCCGGAGGGGCTGACGGCACCGATGATGAGGGGCTTGTCGATCCATGACCGGATGAATCGCGCCTCGTCCTTCAGATCGGCTTTCTTCTTCAGGCTGGTTTCAAACGGCGCGGGGCGGTTCATGGACACGTTCTGCCGGATACTCGGGAAGGACGCACCGGACGGCGCATCCACGAACACCTTAAATCACGACTCGCGCCCGCCGAACAAATCTTTCACGCGGGAGAAGAAGCCCGAACTTTCCGGATGGTTGGCTTCCGAGGAGGCCTGACGGAACTCTTCCAGCAATTCGCGCTGGCGCTTCGAGAGTTTCTGAGGAACTTCCACATCGACCTGAATGTAGAGATCGCCGATCTCGCGCGAGCGCAGGACGGGCATGCCTTTCCCCTTGATGCGGAACTGTTTGCCGGGCTGGGTGCCCTCGGGAATCTTCACCTTTTCGCGGTCGCCGCCGATGGTCGGCACCTCGATTTCACCGCCGAGAGCAGCCTCGGTCATCGTCACCGGGACGCGGCAATAAAGATCGGCGCTGTCGCGCTGGAAGAAATCGTGCGGTTCGATCGACAGGAAAATATAAAGATCGCCCGTCGGCCCGCCATGCAGGCCGGCCTCGCCTTCGCCCGCAAGGCGAATGCGCGTGCCGTCCTCGACGCCCGCCGGAATGTTGACCTGAAGCGTGCGCTCGCGCGTGACGCGGCCCGCGCCCGAACAGGCGGTGCAGGGATCGTCGACGATCTCGCCGCGCCCCTGGCAGGTGTGGCAGGCGCGCTCCATCAGGAAGAAGCCCTGCGTCGCGCGTATCTTGCCCGCGCCGTGGCAGGTCGGACAGGTTTTCGGTTTCGATCCGGGCTTTGCGCCCGAGCCGCCGCAGGGCTCGCAGGTGACGGCCGTCGGCATGCGAATCTGGGCGACCTTGCCGGAGAAGGCGTCTTCCAGCTCGATTTCCATGTTGTAGCGCAGATCCGCGCCGCGCTCGCGCCCGCTCGCGCCACCGCGTCCGCCGCGCCGCCCCATGATGTCGCCGAACATGCTCTCGAAGATGTCGGCCATTCCGGCACCGAAATCGGCGCCGCCGAAGCCGCCCATGCCGTTGCCGTTCTCGAAGGCGGCATGGCCGAAACGGTCATAGGCCGCGCGCTTCTGCGGGTCCTTCAGCGTCTCGTAGGCGTGATTGATTTCCTTGAACCGCGCTTCCGCGCCGGCATCTCCCGGATTGCGGTCCGGGTGGCACTGCATCGCCATTTTGCGGAAAGCCGATTTCAGCTCGCCGTCCTGGGCCGAGCGCCCGACGCCGAGAGTTTCGTAAAAGCAGCGTTTGCTCATCGCGTGTCAGCCTAAAAACAACGAAGCCCCGCCCGGACGTCCGGGGTGCGGGGCTTCTTGAAGCTGCGCCCTCCGCCAGCGTGCGATCGTCGTGCGCGAGCGGAGGGCCATGAGTCCCGTCCCGTTAAGGTCAGGCCGATTTCTTGTCGTCGTCGACTTCTTCGAAGTCGGCGTCCACAACATCTTCGTTCGAGTCGGCTTTCGGGGAGGCGTCGTCGCCGCCTTCCTTCTGCGCGTACAACGCCTCGCCGATCTTCATCGCGGCCTGCGCCAGAGCCTGCGTCTTGGCCTGGATGTCTTCGACATCCTCGCCTTCGAGCGCGGTGCGCAGAGCGGCAATGGCGCTCTCGGTCGCGTCCTTGTCGGCGGCCGGGGCCTTGTCGCCCAGTTCGCCCAGGGACTTCTCGGTCGAATGGATCAGGCTTTCGGCCTGGTTCTTCGCCTCGACCAGGGTCTTGCGCTTCTTGTCGTCCTCGGCATGGGCTTCGGCGTCCTTCACCATCTTCTCGATGTCGGCGTCGCTGAGGCCGCCCGAGGCCTGGATGCGGATCTGCTGCTCCTTGCCGGTCGCCTTGTCCTTCGCCGTGACATGCACGATGCCGTTGGCGTCGATGTCGAAGGTGACCTCGATCTGCGGCGTGCCGCGCGGGGCCGGCGGAATGCCCATCAGATCGAACTGGCCGAGAATCTTGTTGTCGGCCGCCATTTCACGCTCGCCCTGGAAGACGCGGATCGTGACCGCGCTCTGGCCGTCTTCGGCCGTCGAGAAGGTCTGCGATTTCTTGGTCGGGATCGTGGTGTTGCGGTCGATCAGGCGCGTAAAGACACCGCCGAGCGTTTCGATGCCGAGCGAGAGCGGCGTGACGTCGAGCAGGAGAACGTCCTTGACGTCACCCTGCAGAACACCGGCCTGAACGGCGGCGCCGATGGCGACGACCTCGTCCGGGTTGACGCCCTTGTGCGGCTCCTTGCCGAAGAACGCCTTGACGACTTCCTGCACCTTCGGCATGCGCGTCTGGCCGCCGACGAGGACGACTTCGTCGATGTCGGAGGCCTTGAGGCCGGCATCCTGAAGCGCCTTCCTGCACGGATCGACGGTGCGCTGGACGAGATCGTCGACCAGCTGCTCGAACTTGGCGCGCGTCAGCTTCAGCGTCAGATGCTTCGGACCCGACGCATCGGCCGTGATGAACGGCAGATTGACTTCGGTCTGCTGCGCGGACGACAGCTCGATCTTGGCCTTCTCGGCCGCTTCCTTCAGGCGCTGAAGGGCGAGCTTGTCGTTACGCAGGTCGATGCCCTGCTCCTTCTTGAACTCGTCGGCCAGGAAATCGACGAGACGCATGTCGAAGTCTTCGCCGCCGAGGAAGGTGTCGCCATTGGTCGACTTCACCTCGAACACGCCGTCGCCGATTTCGAGGATCGACACGTCGAACGTGCCGCCGCCGAGATCGTAGACCGCGATGATGCCGGTGGACTTCTTGTCGAGGCCGTAGGCGAGAGCGGCCGCCGTCGGCTCGTTGATGATGCGCAGGACTTCAAGGCCCGCGATCTTGCCGGCGTCCTTGGTTGCCTGACGCTGGGCGTCGTTGAAGTAGGCGGGAACCGTAATGACGGCCTGCGTGACCGTCTGGCCGAGATGGGCCTCGGCGGTTTCCTTCATCTTCTGGAGCGTGAAGGCGGAAATCTGCGCCGGCGAATATTTCTTGCCGTCGATCTCGACCCAGGCATCGCCGTTGTCGCCCTTGACGATCGGGAACGGCGAGAGCTTGCGGGCCTTGACGACTTCGGCGTCGTCGTAGCGGCGGCCGATCAGGCGCTTGACCGCGAAAATGGTGCGTTCCGGATTGGTGACAGCCTGGCGCTTGGCCGGCTGGCCGACAAGGCGTTCGCCATCGTCTGTAAACGCAACGATGGACGGCGTCGTGCGCGCGCCCTCGGCGTTCTCGATGACTTTGGGCGTCGTGCCGTCCATGACCGCGACGCAGGAATTGGTCGTTCCGAGGTCTATACCGATGACCTTCGCCATAATCTTACTTCCCCTTTGTTTCAGCGAGACCGGTAGGGGCCCGCAAAGGCGCCCCGGTTCAAGGCCGTCCCGCAAAAGCGGGCAGCGGTCTCCTCAAGAAAAAATCCACGCCTCAGAACGTGGTGTTGGCGGCTATATAAGAAGGGCGTTTTGGGCCCGCAAGACAAAGCCGACTGGCTTTGCCGCTTCCACCGGAAATAGCGTCAGCCCGTCGCAACCTGAGGGGTCGTGAGATATGCGACTTTGGCGGGCTGCCCAGCCTCCCGGGCCATGCCAAAAGCCTGAAGGAAAACCGCGCTGCCGGCGCAAGGCCGGCGGCGCTTTGGGTCTCGGGACCGGAGTTCGTTATTCGGCGGCGGCGATGCGCTCTTGCGGCGCAACGAAGACGACATCTTCCATCGCGCCGTCCGGGCCGACGAAGTCTTCGACGAAGAACAGCGAATCGCCGGGATTGAGAAGGCTGACATCGGTGCCGAGACGGTCGGCGAGGGCGCCCGCCAGATGCAGGGCGCTCGACAGGCGAAGATCGCGCATCGGCGTCTCGCCCCGCGAGCTTTCCGGCGGCCAGACGCAGGCCGTCACGCCGTTCTCGGCAATAGCCACCGACACTTCATGCGGGCGAGGCCGTGTCCGAAAGCGAAAGCGGGGCATATCCCTGTCCTTGCCGTTAACGTCCCGGCAAGGATATGGGCTGTGGAAAGGCCGTCCACTGAAAGATTTATTAAGGGTTTTTAAGAGGTTAACGAAGCGTTTAAACTTCGAGAACGTTGCATTTTAGGCTTTCCGGTCGACGCCTTCGGAGGCCTTGGGGCCGCCTTTGGAGACGCCCACGAGCGCCGGGCGCAGGAGGCGGCCGGAAATCGCAAAGCCTGTCTGCATGACCTGAACGACCATGCCGGTGGGCTGCGTGGGGTCGGGCACTTCGAACATGGCCTGATGGAAGTTCGGATCGAATTTCTCACCCGGCTGCGGTTCGATCTTCGCGACGCCGTGCTTCGACAGCACGTTCTGGAGCTCCCGGCCCGTCAGATTGACGCCGTCGACAAGCGCTTTCAGCGCGGGGTCTTCGTCATCGGCGGGCACGGCGGCCAGCGCACGGTCGAGATTGTCGGCGACCGACAGAAGATCGCGGGCAAAGCTCGTCACCGCATAGGCGCGCGAATCGACGATCTCACGCTCGGTGCGCTTTCGCAGATTTTCCATCTCCGCGAGCGTGCGGAGCATGCGGTCCTTCAGTTCGGTGTTTTCGGCCTGAAGGCGCGCCGTCTGATCCGCCGCTTCGGTTGCGGGGGCCGCAACCTCGTCGGTGTCGTTGATCTCGGGCTGGTCGTTCGTGTCGGTGTTGCTCATGCCGTGCGGATATCAGCAAGGCGGGGTGGAAAATCAAGCATCATCTACTCGCTGCTCGAGGCAAGCAGGGAGCCCGTCGTCCGCGCTTTTTCGAAAAGGCGCATGAAAACGAGGGCCGCGAGCGTGAAATAGATCGCGTTGAGCCCGAGCGCCCATGCCATCAGATCGGCACGGAAAACACCGTCGACGAGAAGCGCGCGCATGCCCTCGAACACATAGCTCGGCGGCAGCGACCAGGCGAGCATCTGGACCGGCGCGGGCAGGATCGAGACCGGATAATAAACGGCGCAGACCGGCATCATGATGAAGATCGCCGTCCAGGCGAGGCTTTCGGCGCCGAGGCCGTGCCGCAGGATCAGCCCCGCGACGACCAGCGAGACCGCCCAGCTCGTGACGATGAGGTTGATGAAGAACGCGATCAGCGGAAATCCGAGACCCCAGAGATTGAAGCCGAACAGGACGAGCGCGATCAGCGAAACGGGAACAAGGCCGATCATCAGCCGGATGATGCTCATCAGTGACAGCGAGGCGACGAATTCGAGCGGCGTCAACGGGCTCATCATCAGATTGCCGATGTTGCGTGCGTACATTTCTTCGAGGAACGTGATCGAGAAGCCGAGGCCGCCGCGCACCAGGATGTCCCAGAGCAGAACGGCGCCGAGCAGCGTGCCGGCCGTCATCGCCGCCATGGTGGACTGCTGGCCGACCCAGACCTGCAGAAAGCCCCAGGTCAGCATGGACATCGCCGGCCAATAGACGATTTCCAGCAGCCGCGGCCAGGACGAGCGCAGCACATACCATTGCCGCAGCACCATCGCGCCGATGCGGGCGGGCGAGAAGCGCCGGTATGGGAGAGGCGTCGTCACAGCCCGCTCTCCAGCGCGGCCATGACCGCCTGGCCGCGCGCCACATCGATGAACACATCCTCCATCGTGTCGCGGCCATAGCGCTCCAGAAGTTCGGCCGGGGGCGCATCCGCGACGACCGTGCCGCGCCGCATGAAGATGACGCGGTCACACAGGCGCTCGACCTCGCGCATATTGTGCGAAGCGAGGAGAATGCTCGCGCCTTTCTCGTCGCGGTGGCGCGCGATGCGGTCGCGAATCCAGCTCGCGGTGTCGGGATCGAGCGAGGCCGTGGGCTCGTCGAGCAACAGCACGTCGGGATCGTTGACGAGCGCCTTGGCGAGCGCGACGCGTGTCTTCTGCCCCGCCGAAAGCTTGCCGGTCGCGCGGTCGAGGAAGTCGGTCAAATCGAGCTCCTCGGCGAGTTCGCGCACGCGCGCCTTCGGGTCCGGCAATCCGTACAGGCGCGCAAAGGTCAGGATGTTCTGGCGAACGGTGAGGCGGCCGGGAAGATCGACATAGGGGCTTTCGAAATTCATCCGGTGGAGGATGCGGTGGCGATCGCGCCGCATGTCGGTGCCGAGCACCCGCACCTCGCCGGATGTCGGCACGACAAGACCCATGATGGCCGAGATTGTCGTGGTCTTGCCCGCGCCATTGCCGCCGAGAAGCCCGACAATCGCGCCGCGCGGAATGCGGAAGCTGACGCCGTCGACGGCGGTGGTGCCGTTATAGGTCTTGACGAGGCGCTCGACCTCGATGGCGGGAACATCGGCACTCATGAGGTTCGCAATCTAGGCCTGCCGGCGGCCGATTTCGAGGGGGCGTCCTTTGCGGGGCCGTTTCGCGCCGGCGGCGGCTGGGCTAAACAGGGACATGCCCGACCAGATTGCATCCCAAGCGGCCTTTTCACCTGCCTACCGGCTGAAGCTCGACACCCTGATCCGGCTGCGCTGGCTGGCCATTGCGGGCCAGACCTTCGCCGTGCTGGTCGTGCATTTCGGGCTCGGCGCGGTGCTGCCGCTGGTCCCCTGTCTTGCAGTCATCGCCGTGTCGGCGGCGCTCAATCTTCTGCTGCGGCTGCTTTACCCGGTGACCGAAAGGTTCGACACGCGGCGCGCCTCGTTGCTGCTCGGTTTCGACATTCTCCAGCTCGCGGCGCTTCTCGCACTGACCGGCGGGCTCGAAAATCCGTTCGCCATGCTGTTTCTCGCCCCGGTGCTGATTTCGGCGACCAGCCTGCCGCCGCGCCCGACAACGTTGCTCGGCCTTCTGGCGTTCGTGTGCGTGACGGTGCTGGCGAAATTCCACATGCCGTTGCCGTGGCCGGGCGGCGATTTCACGGTGCCGGATCTCTACATCGTCGGGCTGTGGGCCGCGACCTCGCTCGGTCTGGGCTTTATCGGCATCTATGCGTGGCGCGTCGCGGACGAAGGTCGGCAGCTTTCCGACGCACTGGCGGCCACCGAACTCGTTCTGGCGCGCGAGCAGCACATTTCGGCGCTGGACGGGCTTGCGGCGGCGGCGGCGCACGAGCTGGGAACGCCTCTGGCCACGATCCGCCTTGTGGCGCGCGAGCTGGAAAAGGCGGTCCCGGACGGCCCGCTCAAGGACGATGTGGCGCTGCTGCGCGAGCAGGTCGATCGCTGCCGCGAGATCATGCAGAAGTTGACCTCGCTGCATGAAGAGGATGCGCCGCACGCGGCGATGACCATCAGGCATCTTCTGGAAGACGTCGTCGCGCCGCATCGCGAATTCGGCGTCGCGATCGAGATCGAGGCGGAACCGGGCGGGCCTGTCGGGCGGCGCAATCCCGGGGTTCTCTACGGTCTCGGCAATCTCGTGGAGAACGCGGTCGATTTCGCGTCCACGGACGTGCGGATCCGCGCGCGGTGGAATGCCGATGAGGTCACGGTCGTCATTTGCGACGACGGGCCGGGCTTTCCGCCCGACGTTCTGGCCCGTCTCGGAGACCCCTACATCACCACCCGTGGCGTGCGTCGCGCGGCGGCCGACACTGACCGGCCGGGGCTCGGGCTCGGTGTCTTCATCGCCAAAACGCTGCTGGAACGCTCCGGTGCGCGGGTCGGATTCGACAACGGACAGACGGGTGCCGAGGTTCGGATTCGCTGGCCGCGGGCCGCGTTTGAGTTCACCAAAGGGTGAACCTTCCCGTGAGGGGGGAGTCTAACCACTTGTGTCACACCCCCGTTGCACAATAGATGTGCGGCATCGCGCCGCCCCGCCGGTCAGGAAGGGCGGCCAGGACAAGGAATGATGGTCGATATTTCTGCCCCTCAGGGCGACGTTTCTCTTCTCATCGTCGATGACGACAAGGCTTTCGTGCAGCGCCTGGCGCGGGCGATGGAAGCGCGCGGCTATGTGGTTTCGGTGGCCGAGACCGTGCGCGAGGGCCTCAGCCTCGTCGAAGCGGCAAACCCCGCGTTTGCGGTGGTCGACATGCGTCTTGGCGACGGCAACGGCCTCGATGTGATCTCGGCGCTGAAGCAGAAGCGCCCGGACGCGCGCGGCATCGTCCTGACCGGGTACGGAAATATCGCAACGGCGGTCACGGCCGTGAAACTCGGCGCCATCGACTATCTGGCGAAGCCTGCCGATGCGGACGAAATTCACGCCGCGCTGATGGCCCTGCCGGACCACAAGCCGAAGCCGCCGGAAAATCCGATGTCGGCGGATCGCGTGCGCTGGGAGCACATTCAGCGGGTTTACGAGCTGTGCGGACGCAATGTGTCGGAGACGGCGCGCCGTCTCAACATGCACCGCCGCACATTGCAGCGCATTCTCGCCAAGCGCGCACCGCGCTAAAGGACAAAAGCCGCGCACCGCGTCAGCTCTGCGCGCATCGACATCACCCGCAGCATTCCCGGCCGATGGCGCACAGGCGCCCTCGGCCGTCGGCGCTGTTTCACTCACGTCAGAACGGCGCATAAATGACCTTTCCGTCCACTCATCCTTCTCTCGCACGCGCCCTTGCGGAACGTGATTACAATCAGGCCACGCCCGTTCAGGATGCGGTCCTGGCCCCCGATGCGGCGGGCCGCGATCTCCTCGTCTCGGCGCAGACCGGCTCCGGCAAGACGGTGGCCTATGGGCTTGCCATCGGCGCCACGCTGCTGGGCGATGCCGAACGGCTCGACTTTGCCGGCCTGCCGCTGGCGCTCATCGTTGCGCCGACCCGCGAGCTGGCGCTGCAGGTCCAGCGCGAACTCGAATGGCTGTACCGGCCGACCGGCGCAAAGATCGTTGCCTGCGTCGGCGGTATGGACCCGAAAGCCGAGCGCCGCCGGCTGCAGGCGGGCGTGCATATCGTTGTCGGCACGCCGGGCCGCCTGCGCGATCATATCGAGCGCGGCGGTCTCGACGTCTCCCATCTGCGGGCGGTGGTGCTCGACGAGGCCGACGAAATGCTCGACCTCGGTTTCCGCGAGGATCTCGAATTCATCCTCGAAACGACGCCGCGCGAGCGCCGCACGCTGCTGTTCTCGGCGACGATGCCGCGCAGCATCGAGAGCATGGCCAAGAGATATCAGCGCGAGGCGATGCGCATCGAGGTCAAGGGCAATGCGGGCGGGCACGCCGACATCGAGTATCGTGCGGTGCGCATCGTGCCGAACGAGGTGGAGCACGCCGTCGTCAACCTGCTGCGCTATTTCGAGGCGCCGAGCGCCATCATCTTCTGCAACACCCGCAATTCCGTGCGCCACCTTCAGGCCACGCTCCTGGAGCGCGGTTTTTCGGTCGTCTCGCTGTCGGGCGAACTGAGCCAGAACGATCGTAACCACGCTTTGCAGGCCTTGCGCGATGGACGTGCACGGGTGTGCGTCGCAACCGATGTCGCCGCGCGCGGCATCGATCTTCCCAATCTCGGGCTCGTCATTCACGCCGAGCTTCCCGCCGATCCGGAAGTGCTGCAGCACCGCAGCGGCCGCACCGGGCGTGCCGGGCGCAAGGGCACCAGCGTCCTGCTCGTGCCGTTGTCGCGCCGCCGCAAGGCCGAAAGTCTGATGGCCGCGGCGCGCGTCCAGCCGTCGTGGAGCGGGCCGCCGACCGCCGAGGAAATCCGCGCGCTCGATCAGGACCGTCTGATGCAGGACCCGCTGCTTCAGGACGCGCCGAGCGAGGACGACCGCGAAATGGCGAAGACGCTGCTGGCGGGCCGCTCGCCCGAAGACATCGCCGCAGCTCTCGTGCGGGTGTGGCGCTCGCAGCTTCCCGCGCCGGAAGAAGTGTTCGACCCCGGCGAGCGTCGGGACACGCGCGAGCCGCGTGCGGACAGGCAACATCCGGGCGATGCACCGCGCGAGCCGCGCCCGCCGCGCGAGCCGTTTGCCGGGGGCTCGTGGTTTCTCATGCGCATCGGCCGCCGCGAAAACGCCGATCCGAAATGGCTGCTGCCGATGCTGTGCCGCCGGGGAAATGTCACGCGTCAGGAAATCGGCGCGATCCGCATTTTCGAGCGCGAGACGAAGTTCGAAGTGACCGCCGCTGTCGCGGACCGTTTTGCACATGCCGTGCGCAAATCCGATGGCGACATCGAGATCGTGCCGCTCGGCGCCGACGGCAACACCGCCGCACCGCCTGCGCGCCCGCGCAAGGACGCGCCGCCCGCCAAGACCGGAAAACCGAAACCTTGGCCCAAGCGTGATGGCGAGCCGAAGAAAGCCCGGCCCGCAGACCGGCCGCGCGGTGAGTTCAAGCCGAAAGATCACAAGAAGAAGCGCCCGAAATGATGCGCGCCGGGTTCCGGGACGCGATCAGATAAGGTCGCGTTCCAGATCCGGGTCGCACAGCAGATGCAGCCGCTGGGCGGTGGTGTGGGCAAGGTGCAGCGCCATCATGCGCCGCGTTGCGCCCGCGAGCGGATGCTCGTCGGGATCGCGCAGGATCTGCGCGCCATAGCGGTCGGCAAGAATGAGGCCGGCTTCATCGGGCACGAGATCGCGCGGAAAATCGGGATCGACCGCGAAATAGAGCCGGTCGCAATGGGCGCGGTAATCCTCCCATTTGTGATCGGCCTGAAAGTCGGCGAGGCAGGACTTGATCTCGACGATCCAGATACGCCCCTTCGGACAGAAGGCGACGAGATCGGCGCGGCGCCCGGAGGCGAGGGAGAGTTCCGGCACGCAGGAAAAGCCGAGCCCGCGCATCAGCCGCATCGTGCCGCGCGCAATGTCGGACGCGCGGGGCGATTGGCGGCCATCGGCGCGCACGCGCAATCCCGGCGACAGGCCGGACAGAATCTCGTTTTGTTCCATCCCGTAACCAAACCCGCCCGGCCGCAGGTTTCAAGTTGTTCTTGCCGGAAAAAGAGAGCCCGCCTCGAAGGGCGGGCTCGTTGCGCTCCCTCAGGAGTAGCGCTGGATATCGGGTGCGCTGATTGCGACAGAGCCGTCTTCTTCGGTTTCGCCGGCATCGAATTTGCCGCTGGCGATGCGACAGAAGGCTTTTCGGAACTCGCCGAACTTGTCGACCGCCGAGGTTCCGCCGCGGCCGGGTTCGACCCGCTCAAGCAGATCTATGCCAACAGAGACCGCGACCGGCTGATCGCCAACCATCTGCCAGTGCACCGCATTCGTGCTGACGATGGGCTGCTGCCCGAAGTCGGTGAGAGGCATCGAAAGGTCCTTTCGCACTGAGTGTGAATGTGCGGAGGCTGCAAAAGCCTCCACAATTTCAATGCGCGTGACCGTGGTTATGATCCGATTTCGCGTCGGATTTTCCGGAACGGCCATAGGCCATGTTCTCGACCGCAAGCTCGACCTCGACCGTCCCGGCCTTCTCGAAGGTGAGCGTCGCGGGGACGCTCATGCCCTCGGCAAGACCTTCCTTGAGATCGATCAGCATCAAATGAAAGCCGCCGGGCGCGAGTTTGGCTTCGCCGCCGGCCGGGATCTCGATGCCTTCGACCTCGCGCATCTTGGCGACACCGTTTTCGGTAAAGCCCTCATGGATTTCGACCGTTGCTGCGCCGGGTGTCGACACGGCGATCAGGCGATCGGGTTGCGCGCCGGTGTTGCGGACAGTGAGATAGCCCGCGCCGGTCTTGGCCCCGGCGGGGGTTTCGCGCGCCCAGGGGTGGCCGATTTCAAGAGCGCCGAGCTTGAAGCTGTGGGCGAAGGCCGGGGCGGACAGGATGACGAGCAGGGAAGCGGCAAGAGCACCGCGTTTGAAAACAGACATGAAACTCTCCAAAGCAGAGGAAGCGCGGGAAGGCCACGCGCGGATCGGTTCTTCAGGAGAGGTCGGCGGGCGGCGCGCGAGCCGATTGGGGCCCGAAACCGGCGGGGTCCACCTCGGCTGTCTGCCGGAGAGGGTTCGGCTTTTCGGAGTGGGCTTCGGGCGGGGTGGCCGCGTCCGGCAGGGCCGGGGGCGGCAGCATTGCCGGGGTGCAGGCCGCGAGGCAGCACGAGGCATGCCCGTCCGCCGTGCCCGTGGGCTCGGTGTCCGGCGCGGAAACGCCGCTGCACAATTCGCCCGCCAACGGCGATGCGGCTGCCGCCGCATAGGCGCCGATCATCGGCTGCATGGCCAGGAGCCACGCCACGAGGATGCGCAGATAGAGGGCGGGGGCTGATGCCGTGCGGCGGTTCATGGGGCCCTTGTACGGCGGACCGCCGAAATGGAAAACCGGGGCGCGGTGACGCGCCCCGGTTGAATCTTACTTCTCGGCGGCCGGTTCCGCCTTCACCGGTTTCGGGGTTCGCCGAAACTTCTCGCTGAGCAGCCGGATCGTCACGTAGAAGACCGGCGTCAGGAACAGGCCGAGCACGGTGACGCCGAGCATGCCGAACGCAACCGACGTGCCGAGCGCCTGGCGCAGTTCCGCGCCGGCGCCCGAGGCGATGGCCAGCGGCACCACGCCGAGGGTGAAGGCCAGCGAGGTCATCAGGATCGGACGCAGACGCTGGCGGCACGCTTCGACGACGGCGTCGACGATGCCGCGCCCGTCATCTTCCGCCTGACGTGCGAATTCGACGATCAGGATCGCGTTCTTCGCGGCAAGGCCGATCAGGACGACAAACCCGATCTGCGTCAGGATGTTGTTGTCCTGCCCGCGCAACATCACGCCCCCGAGCGCGGCGAGGATCGACAGCGGCACGATCAGGATGATCGAGAACGGCAGCGACCAGCTTTCATACTGTGCCGACAGGACGAGGAAGACGAACAGCACGCCCAGCGCGAAGATGAAGGCGGGATTGCCCGCGTTCTTTTCCTGATAGGCGAGGTCGGTCCATTCGAAGCCGACGCCCGGAGGCAGAACGCGCGCGGCAATCTCCTCCATCTTGTCGAGCGCGGCACCCGAGGACACGCCGGGCACGGCCTGACCCTGGATCGACACCGCGGTGTAGAGGTTGTGCCGGTTGACCGTGTACGGACCCGTATTGTCGCTGATCGTCACGAGCGTGCCGAGCGGCACGAGCGCGCCCGCTGCCGAACGCACCTTGATGCGCGTGAGGTCGGCGGGATCGACGCGGAAGGGTGCGTCGGCCTGCGCGTTCACCTGGAACGAACGGCCGCTCGAGGTGAAGTCGTTGACATAGGCCGAGCCGATGAAGACCTGAAGGGCCTGCAGGACATTGCCGATCGGCACGTTGAGCTGCTGGGCCTTTTCGCGGTCGAGGTTGACGTAGACCTGCGGCGAGCGGGTGTTGAACGTCGTGAAGACGCCCGCCAGAGTGGGCTCCTGCGCCGCGGCCCCGGTGATCTCGCCGACCGCCGCTTCGAGCGCGCGGATGCCGACGCCGCCGCGGTCCTGCACCATCATGTTGAAGCCGCCGCCGGTGCCCAGACCCTGCACCGAGGGCGGGGCGATGACGATGACGAAGGCTTCCTGAATTCCGCCGAGGCGCGACTGCAGATCGCCGATGATGCTGGTGGCCGTCTCCCCGTTCGGCACGCGCTCCTCGAAGCTCTTGAAGGGCGTGAAGATGGCGGCGGCGTTCGAGGCGGCCGTGAAGGTCGCGCCCGAGAAGCCGGGAATGCCGATGGCGTGGGCAATGCCGGGCGTCTCGCGGGCGATGCCGATGATCTTGCGCACGACCTCGTCCGTGCGCTCCAGCGAGGCGCCTTCCGGCAGCTGGACCGCAACGATGGCGTAGCTCTGGTCCGTCGCCGGAATGAAGCCCGCCGGAACGCGCGTAAAGACAAGACCCGTCAGTGCCACGAGCGCGACATAGACGCCGAGGAACAGGACCTTGCGGGTCGCGGTGTAGCGCACGCCGTGCGAATAGCGCGTCGAGAGCCAGTCGAAGCGGCGGTTGAAGGCATCCGCCGCGCGGGTCAGCAGTCCCTTCTTGTGATGGGTCTGGTGCGGCTTCAGCAGAAGCGCCGCGAGCGCGGGCGAAAGCGTCAGTGAGTTGAAGGCCGAAATGATTGTCGCGGCCGCAATGGTCAGCGCGAACTGCTTGTAGAACTGGCCGGAAATGCCGGGGATGAAGGCCGTCGGCACGAACACCGCCGACAGGACGAGCGCGATCGCGATGACCGCGACACCCACTTCGTCCATCGTGATGTGCGCCGCTTCGCGCGGACTCTTTCCTTCGGCGATATTGCGCTCGACGTTTTCGACCACGACGATGGCGTCGTCGACCACGATGCCGATGGCCAGGATCAGGCCGAACAAAGTCAGCATGTTGATCGAGTAGCCGAAGGCCGCCATCACCGCGAACGTGCCGATCAGCGAGACCGGGATCGCAAGGATGGGAATGATCGCGGCACGCCAGCTCTGCAGGAAGATGATGACGACGAGCACGACAAGCGCGACCGCTTCCCAGATCGTGTGCGTGACCGCTTCGATGGAGGCCGCGACGAACTCCGTCGGATTGTAGACGACGGCGTAATCGAGGCCCTGCGGGAAGTCCCGCTTCAGGATCTCCATTTCGTTCAGCACGTTTTCGGCGGCCGACAGGGCGTTGGAGCCGGGGCGCTGATTGATGCCGATGCCGACGGAATATTGTCCGTCGAGATAGGAGTTCGTTGCGTATTGGCGGGCGCCGAGTTCGACGCGCGCGACATCCTTCAGGCGAAGCAGGCGCCCGTTGGAGTTCTTGATGATGACCTCGCGGAACTCTTCCGCCGTGCGGAAGCGCCCCTGGGTCGTCACCATGATCTGGAAGTCGGTTCCCTGCGGCGCCGGGGGCTGGCCGAGCGCACCGCCCGAAACCTGCACGTTCTGTTCCTGCAGCGCGGCGATGACTTCGCCCGGCGACAGGCTGTAGGCGGCAAGCCGGTTCGGATCGAGCCAGACGCGCAGCGAAAGCTCGCGCGCGCCGAACACGAACATGTCGCCGACGCCTTCGAGGCGCGCGAGACGGTCGCGGACATTGAGGAAGGTGTAGGTCGAAACATACAGCTCATCGAGCGACTCGTCGGGTGAGAACAGGTTCACCACCATGAGGAAGTCGTTCGAGGATTTGTTGACCGCGACACCGAGGCGCCGGACCTCTTCGGGCAGGCGCGGTTCGGCGGCGTTGACGCGGTTCTGCACCTGCACCTGCGCGATGTCGAGATCGGTGCCGATCTCGAACGTCACGGTGATGTTCAGCGAGCCGTCGGAGGTTGCCTGCGAGGACATGTACAGCATGTTCTCGACGCCGTTGATCTCCTGTTCGATGGGAGCGGCAACGGTTTCGGCGATCGTCTCGGCATTGGCGCCGGGATAGATCGCGGCAACGACGACGGTCGGCGGCGCGATCGACGGATATTGCGCGATCGGCAATTGCACGAGCGACACAATGCCGATCACCACCATGATGATGGAAACGACCGACGCGAAAATGGGTCGGTCTACAAAGAAATGGCCGAAACGCATGTGGATCGTCCCGTCAGTTGGCTGCGACCGGGCGGGTCAGGTCGTCGGGGACGTCGATTTCGACGGTGGTGGGCGCAACCTTGCCGCCGGGACGCGCGCGCATCAGGCCGTTGACGATCACGCTGTCGTTCTCGGTGATGCCTGATGTAATGACGCGAAACTTGCCGACGCGCGGGCCGACGGTGACGGCTTTCGGAACGACCGTGCCTTCACCATCGACCGTCATGACGAGATGGCGCGTCTGGTCGAGCATGATGGCCTCGTCCGGCAGAACGAGCGTCTCATAGGCCGGGCGGGTCGCCAGCTTCACGCGGCCGAACAGGCCGGGCGTGATGTACAGATCGCTGTTCGGAAGCTCGGCGCGGACGCGCAGGGTGCCGGTCTCGGCATCGACCTGATTGGCGAGGAAGTTGATGACCGCTTCGCGCTTGAACTCGGTTTCGTCCGACAGGGCGAGATAGGCTTTCTTGGCATCTTCGCTGACAATGCCGCCGGCCAGATTGCGCTGGTAGGCGAGCAGGCTCTGCTCGTCGACGTCGAAATAGAAATAGACCGGATCGAACTGGACGATGGTCGTCAGCAGGGTGCCGGTCGTTCCCGAGGAGATGAGGTTGCCTTCGGTGACGAGCTTGCGCCCGATGCGACCGGCGATCGGGGCCTTGATGTCGGTGTAGCCGAGATTGAGGCTCGCTGTTGCAAGCTCGGCGCGCGACGCGTCGAGATTGGCCTGGCTTTCGAGATAGGTCTGCTGGCGCTGCTGGAAGGTCGATTCCGGGATGTTTCCGGTCGTGCGCAGGTTCTGTGCGCGCTCGAGTTCCGACTTTGCGAGGTCGAGCCGGGTCACGTTGCCCTTCACCGCCGCTTCCGCCGCCTGCCGCGTCGCGGTGAACTGTGCAGGATCGATCTTGAAAAGGAGCTGCCCGGCCGTCACGTCCTGACCGTCCTTGAAGTGGACGCTTTCGAGCTCGCCCGCGACCTGCGCGCGGACTTCCACGTAGTTCGCGGCCTCGAACCGGCCCGGGAACTCGCCCCAGTCCACCACCATGCGCTTCACGGGTTTTGCGACCGAAACGGGAAGGGCGGGCATTTGCTGGGCGAAAGCAGGGGCGGCAATCGAAACGAGCATCGAGGCCGCGACGAGGCGGTTGGCAAAACGGAGCATGGAGACCTGCAGAGCGTGTGACTGCGGGGCAGATTCGTGCGGCCCCGGTTCAGCTTCAAGTGGCAAACTACCCATAAAGCAGGAATGTGGCTACTGGGCCACGCGCACTTCGGATGAGAACATCCGGGTGAAATAAGTACCTGCGGGTAACAGGAGCGGCCCCGGGCCCGTCGGGGCAGGGCGGGTTTCGTCGCATTGTACGCGTCGCGTCAAGATGCCCGAAACCATGGCATCCCCGACCGATTCTAGATGCCCCGGCAATTGTTCGTCCATCGGCAAAAGAGAACGCCTTCCGCCGGTTTGCCCTGAACGGTGAAATCGGTGTCGCGCGGACCGCCCGCCGAAGGGTCCGTGAACCAGCGCCAGACGAGGACCGCCTCGACGGAGGGGCGGTCAAGGCTGTGCAGCCAATCATCGAGCACAGCCGACTGAAGAACGAGATCGGGAGGCGCCATGCGCTCCTCCGCGCTCTCCCAGGGCTTCGCGGCGGCGCCTTCCGCCGACCGCAGGCCGATCTCGGCGACATAGACCGGCCGATCGAGCTTTCGGGAAAGGGTGTCCAGCCGGTCAGCCACCGCGTTCATGACGGCGCGACGGTTGTTCCGGTCGTCGTCCGCTCCAAGCTTCGGATACAGCGAGACGCCGATGACATCGAGATCCGGCCAGAACGGCACGGTCTCCGCCTCCTCGATGTTGTGGGCCACGTAAAGAAGCGTGCGGGGGAAGACGGCGCGGACGGCGGCGATGGTTTCGCGCCATTCGGGCCGGTGGGTGGTGTTCTTCAGCTCAGTGCCGATTGAAAACGACGCCGCCCCCTCCTGCGCCGCGATGCCGGCGATCCGCAGGATTTCCGCGCGGTAGCGGGTGAACCAGATTTCCCAGGCGGCGTCCGTCGTCGGCTCCACGGCGCCCGCCCAGCTCTGCGGCACCCAGACATGAGGCTTCACGAGCACCTGGAAGCCGGCCTGTCTGGCTTGCTGGATGGCCAGGCGCAGCTCGCTGTCCTGCATGTCGTTGCCGCGCTGGATACGCTCGCTTGAGGGCTGCGGCTGCCAGAGGAAGGGGATGATGGCGACCAGCCGGGCGCCGGTTTTCCGGGCCGCGAACAAAGAGCGTTCCGCATCGCGCGTGCCGAAAGGATGCTCCGGCGTCGCCACGATGTTGAAGCCGTAGAGCCGTTCCGCCGCCTGCGCAGGCATTGCGGTCGCGCTGACGAGAGCGCCGGCAAGGGCAAATGCCCATGCGCGTGCCCGCCCGCCTATCGCCGCGCAGCTCTTCCCGATCACCCCAAGCCCCCGAGCATTCCTAGCCCACGCGTTTATGCGAGAAGTGAGGGCGCGCGTCGAGACGTGGTTGTGCGGTGGAAACCGTGATGGCGGGGGGCGAACCGTTTCGGGATTCGGAGAACGACATTCCGTGGAATTTTTATTCCGCTAAGATGCCGGTTGGCGCAAGCGCCTGCCCAGAGAGGACCCTGCAGTGAACATCAGTGCTTCATCTGCCACGAGCGCGCCCTTCCGCGCCGGCGAAATCAGGTTTCTCGGCCTCCCGACCTGGATCAAGGCCGACCGGGAATTGACCGGCGGCCACTTCAGCCTGATCGAGCAGGTCATACCGGCCGGCTTCGAGTCGCCCTGGCATATGCATCGTTCCGAGGACGAGTCGTTTTACGTCCTCGAAGGCCAGATGTCGGTGATCCTGGGTGGCGAACGCAGGCTGCTTCAGGCAGGCGACTGCGCCTTCGGTCCGCGAGGCATTCCGCACGGATTTCGCATCGAAGGCGACGGGCCGGCACGAATCCTTTTGATGACGACCGGAAGCGATTTTGCCGATTTCATCGCCGAAACGAGCGTTCCGACAGACGCGCCGCCGGCTGCTCCCGACATGGCGCTGCTGATGGCGGCCGCTGAACGGCACAACATCACCATTCTCGGCCCGCTGCCGCGATAGCTGCAAGGCGCGCGGCAACCAGAGACGGTGGAGCGCCTGGCGGAGAAGTGGCCCGGCGACCGGCGCACGCCGTGCGATATGCCTGTCCTTGCCGATCGGTATGAGCGCCGCTAGCAAAGCCAACGGCGCGTCAAATCTGGTCCGGTTGGATGGCGCACCCGACAGGATTCGAACCTGTGACCTCTGCCTTCGGAGGGAATATGGCTAGCTCCGCCAATAAGCGCAAGGAGCCGCCGATGTCCGC
>LNFM01000049.1_pt1 | contig 254358 bp, 228 predicted proteins | sample 596031 | NCBI WGS metagenome assembly LNFM01 (sample SAMN04254537, study PRJNA301005) | activated carbon metagenome | isolation source: dual media filters at the Ann Arbor, Michigan drinking water treatment plant | place: USA: Ann Arbor | reverse complement strand
GGGAGCCGACCGAGAGCCTTAAAACCTTTGTCACCGACCGCGCTGGGCATGACCGCCGCTACGCGATTGACGAGACCAAAGCGCGCGCCGAGCTTGGCTATGCGCCGGTGCACGATTTTGACGAAGGCCTGCGCCAGACCCTGCGCTGGTATCTCGCCAACGAACATTGGTGGCAGCCTCTTGTCCATCGGATACCCAAGCCAGTTGCGTGAAGTGCTGGTATCTGGCGGTCAGCTCGCTGCTTTGGAACGCGAAATCTTCTTCACGGTCTGGTGCCAACGCTCGATCTTGCCCTGCGTTTGAGGATGGAACGGCGCACCGCGCATATGGCTCATGCTCTGGGCTTCGATGTATTCTGCTTCCTCGCCGGCGGTGTAGCAGGGTCTATTGTCCGACAGCAGGCGCGGTCTGTGATGTACATTGGCCGACATTCGGAGACGAGTGGCGATTAGACTGACAGCACCGCCACCTAGTCACTCGAATTTACTCAGATCTTACGCGCTCCGCTGAACCTTGCGGGACACGCGGGCTTACGCGGGCCATTCCGTCACCGGACCATCATTCTGGCCGTCTCTGGAGGGGATTTGGGCCTCGATCTGTGCGCCTCGTCTCTCATAGGATGAGGATCGGTGCGGTTTCCCTGTTCTTGCTCTGTTTTTCGCTGTTCTTCCCTGTTCCGGCACGCTTTATGGGCGTACAGAGCATCCCGCACGATATTGCGCCTGCGCGACGATGCGTCTTTTCAGACTTCTATTGTTTGGATTGCCAGGAATGTCGCCCATGGAAGCTGTGAAACCTCCCTTTCAAACAGGGAACGCCGCCATTGATAACGGGGACCCAGGCCAGATAATCAGCCTGCATCCTGGTCCCTGAACCCGAGCACCTCGCGCTGGCTCGACCAGTGCTCTGTCAGAGCAAATGCACAGGATGGAAGTGAATTGAGGGCAGGGCGGCGCGATGCCCAGAGCCAAGAAGCCTGCCAGCCCGCTCCGTTACTTCAACTCCTCGCCCGAGATCATCCGACTAACCGCAGACCCTTTATCGAAAGTGAGGAAGGGCTGATTCCATCGATCAGAGACGAGGTGCGATGCGATTGACCGCGCCCCATTCATGGTTCGGGCGAAAGGAAGTCTGAAAAGGCGGAGATTTTGTTATCGGCAGCCAGCTAAGCTGCGGCCAATGCGTCAGGCGGAACAGGACGCTCCGCCCAGCACGCAGAACCGTGCGCAATGCGGGTGATTCAGACGCACGTCGCGCATCGCTTCGGCCAAGCTTGTGCCCATGTCGAAATCGGGCTGATAGGGCAGCAGCGTGCAGGCTGAGACGCGCGGGGCTGGCTCGCCCTTGCGTTTGACGACCATCCGGCTCGATGCGCACATCATGCTGGCGGGATCGACGTTCAGGATGTCCCAGCATCCGGTCGAGATTTCGGCGATGTCGGCGGTCTCGTCCATTGCCGGGAACAACACCAACCGCGCCGGGTCACTGGCATCGACTGGCAGAGCATGTTCGGCAAACAGGCGGGCGTAACCGGCGCGCGCTTCTGCATCAGGTTCGCCCGCCAGATGGCGTCCGGCCACTGCAATGTCGAAGCCGTTTTGCGCCAGCCACACGAGGCCATCGATTGCGATATCCCAGGTGTTTGGCCCACGCTCGGCCTCGTGGACGGCCCCGGTAAAATGGTCGAGGCTGACCCGCAGCGTCAGCCGTTCCTTCCCGCTAAGCGCCAGCAATTCGCGTTCAAACCGCCGCATAGGACGCATCGCGTTGGTCAATACCAGCACATCGAACCCGCGCGTCAGGCACAGCTGGATGATCGGCACCATTTCGCGGTTCATGAATGGCTCGCCCCCGGTGAAGGCGATTTCGCGTGTGGGCAGCGCGAGTGAATCGATCTCATCGAGATAAGCGCACACCTCTTCGAGCGTAATGTAAACCAACGTGTCGTTGGTGGGCGTGCTTTCGATGTAGCAGCTTGTGCAGGCGAGGTTGCACAGTGTGCCGGTGTTGAACCACAGCGTGGCAAGCCCGGTCATCGCCACCGAGGCGCGCGGATCGCCCTTGGCCGTAAGCATCGGGTCGGCGAATTTCTGCGCGGGCAGCGGCTGCACGTCAGACAGCGCAAAGGGGGAGGGGGCCGCAATCACCTCGATATTTCGGCTGTGATCGGTCAATGGTTACATCCTGAAACAGATTGCAAGCGTATCCGTAACGATCGTTACGTGCGCGGCGAATTGCCTTGTGTAGTATAGACAGCAGAATGGAAACCCGATGAATCTCGAGAACAGCCGCAACTATTATGGCGAAGTCCTGCAAGGTTCGGGCGATCTGCTGACCGATGCTTGCACCATGGCCGATATGCCGCCGCCGCACGTTCTGCGGGCGCTCGCCAATGTCCATCCTGAGGTGAAGGCGCGCTACTACGGCTGTGGGTTGGTCGCCCCGTCAGCGATCGAAGGCGCACGCATTCTCGACCTCGGATCGGGGTCGGGACAGGATGCCTATGTGTTGGCGCAATTGGTGGGCGAGCAGGGCGAGATTGTCGGGGTTGATACCACGCCTGCGCAGCTTGCCGTGGCGAATGATCATGCCGAATGGCACCGCGAACGGTTCGGCTTCGCGCGCAGCAATGTGCGCTTCATCGAAGGCGATATCGAACAACTGGGCCTGCTCGATCTCGAACCCGGCAGTTTCGATGTGATCGTGTCCAACTGCGTGATCAATCTGGTGGCGGACAAGGCGGCAGTGTTCAGCGCGGCGCATCGGCTGCTGAAGCCCGGCGGGGAGATGTATTTCTCCGACGTCTATTCCGACCGCCGCGTTCCTGCGCACTTGCTGGACGACCCGGTGCTGCACGGCGAATGTCTGTCGGGCGCCTTGTATTGGGGTGATTTTCTGGCCCATGCGCAAAAAGCCGGCTTTGCCGATCCGCGGTTGGTGAAAGACCGCCCACTGGGGATCGGCGATGCGGGCATTGCCGAAAAGCTTGCCGGGATCCGCTTTTTTTCCGCCACCTACCGCTTGTTCAAGCTGGAAGGGCTGGAGCCTGAATGCGAGGATTACGGCCAAGCGGTGATCTATCGCGGCGGCATTGTCGGCGAAGAACGGGCCTTCATGCTCGACAAGCATCACCTGATCGAAGCCGGGCGGGCTTTTTCGATCTGCGGCAACAGCTGGAAGATGCTGGCCGAGACGCGCTTCGCGCCGCATTTCGATTTCGTCGGCGATTTCAGCAAGCATTTCGGCGTGTTCCCGGGCTGCGGCGGCGGGTTGCCGTTTGACGTGACGCAAGATCCGCTGGCGGCGGCGTGCTGTTGATGATGCGCCGATGGTGATCTTCGTCACCGGCGCTGCGGGATTGCTGGGCGGCCCACTGATCGCGGCGCTTATTGAGGCGGGGCATTCCGTCGTGGGTCTGGTGCACCGCCAAGCGGCCATCTGCGACAATGCAGGGAACGCGCTGGCCGCGATCCCGTGCGACCCAACCTTGCCGCCACCGCGCCTTTGCGTCTTGAACGGTGATGTTAACCAGCCGGGGCTTGGGCTCGATACCGCAACCCGCGACTGGCTCGATCGGTATGTGACCACGGTCATCCATTGCGCCGCGCTCGTCCGGTTTGATGCAGATTGGGCTGATCTGGAGGCGGTCAATGTCGCCGGAACACGCCACGTCGCGCAGCTCTGCCCGGCAGCGCGCTTCATCCATGTCAGCACCGCCTATGTCTGCGGGCTGCAAGATGGGCCCATCCCTGAGGCTTCCTGCAATCCCGATGGGCCGTTCGGCAACCTGTATGAACGATCCAAGGCGCACGGAGAGGCGGAATTGCACCGCCTGCGCCCTGCCGCCGTCATCGCCCGCCCTGCGATCATCGTCGGCGAGGCTGCGAGCGGTCGCATCCGCAGCTTTGACACCATCTACCGCGCCTTCAAATTCATCGCCGAGGGCAAGGTTGCCGCAGTGCCCGCGCTGCCGACCGCGACGCTGAACTTCGTGCCGATCGACCATGTCGTCAGCGGCATTGCCGCGCTCGTCGATCAACCGGATGCCAATGGCCGGATCGTGCATCTTGCCGCGCGCGAGGCGGTTCCGGCGGCGCGGTTCCTTGGGCTGATTGGCGGCATTGCAGGATTGCAAAGCCCACGCGTTATCGCGCCGTTGGAGCATTCGGAGGCCCGGGCGACCATCGCTGAGCGGCTGGCGCGGCCCTATTGGGGCTATTTCCAGCGGCACCCTGATTTTGCCACCAATGCTCTGGCGGAGTTGACCGGGATTGCAGCGCCCGATGTGGATGATGCTGCGTTGCTGCGCCAAATCGCGTATTGTGCGGCGGCGGGGTTCATCCGCGCACAGCCCCAATAGCCAGCCCTGAAATCCGTTCGGATCAGCGCACGTCGGGGTAGTGATCGGCCAGCCGTTCGCGCGCGCCCATTGCCCACATCATGCCGACCTTGAAGTAGATCCAGTTGGCCCGCCACCGCCCCCAAGTCACGATCCGGCGGTCAGACGTCCACACCCAGCGCGGCACCATCTTCGTGCGGCCAAAGCGGGCGAGCTTGATGCACAGATCGGCCTCCTCCATCACCACCACCCGTTCATCGCAGCCGCCGATGGCAAGATATTGGTCGCGGCGGAAGAACATCGCGTGATCGCCGAACAATAACCGCACCCCGCGCGCGAACAGCAGCGGGCGGGTGAGCAGGGGGGCGTACCAGGTCTTGATCCAATTGTGGAACGTCGATCCCCAGCGCGTACCGCCGGGCCCTGCGATCCGCGGCGTGAAGCTGGCGAGCGCGATGCCGGGATCGGCCATCGTCGCCCTGATCACCGCGACCGCATCGGCGGGCAGCAGCGAATCCGCGTGGAGCACGCAGACGACCTCGCCTGTGGCGATACTGACCCCGTGATTGATCTGCGCGGCGCGGCCTTTGCGCGGGGCGGTGACCGCAGTGATCCCCGCGCCCTGCGCAATGGCGAGCGTGGCATCATCGCTGCCACCGTCGACCAGCAGCACCTCATCCGGCTGCGGCTGCATTGCGCCGATTGATGCGAGCGTCGCGGGCAGCGCCTGTTCTTCGTTCCAGGTCGGGATCAGGATGGTAACGCGGATCAAGCGGCCAGCCCCGGCCAGCGCGCCAAGTCCTCGGGCCGGTCGCAATCGGCCAGCGTTTCAAGCAGCACCGGCACAATGCCGCGCGCGGCCAGCCGGGCGAGGGTTTCGGGCAGCACCTGATCGGTGCTCCACGGCATATCGGTTAGCAGTTCGGGCAGAGCGGTGCGCATTCCGATCAGGTAATAGCCGCCATCTTCGGCTGGCCCGATGACAACGTCATGGCTGTCGAGCGCCGCAATCGCGGCCACCACGTGGTGCAGGGCAAGATCGGGCGTGTCGGCGCCGAAAAAGATCACCGGGGCGGGGTCAAGGCAGGCGAGCAGCCGCGCGGTCAAGTCGCCCTCCACCTGATCGACAAGCTCAACATCCGTCCCTAGCCACGCGGAGAAGTCGGCGGCGCTGGCCCCGGTATAGGCAACCGTCACCGGTGCGTCGCTGGCCCGCAGCACCGCCACTGTGCGCTCGGTCAGGCGGCGATGCAGGTCAGCCGCCCCCGCTGGCCCTAGCGCCGGGATCAAGCGGGTTTTGCACGCGCCTGCCGTGGGATAGCGGGCAAACAGCACGAGGCGCGGGGGTGTCATCATCGGCAGCTTTCCATCAGCGGGATGGCATCGCGGCGCAAGGCACGCTGCGAATCGTCAGGCCCGCCCGGTGTTATGCGAGACAGGCGCAGGCGACGAGTGTTTTGCGCGTCACCCCTTTCAAGCGAGAACGTTTCTCGGTTGCGCCGCCGGTCGAACGGGCTGCTGACGATGCAACAGGGATTAGCTTCGCATGATCCCGGTCAGCGGCGGTGCGGCCCGGCCCGGAAACAGCCGCGCCATAGTGGTGGCCGGATCGAGCCTAAGATGCTCGGCCACGGCGCCCGCAAGCACGCTTTCAAGCGCGGTGGTCGGAGCAAGGTCGCGTGTTTCGAACAGTTGCTTGTCGCCAAGCCCCGGCCAGTCGGCAATCACTCGCCCGCCCTTGGCCTCGCCGCGCACGCCGCCGCCCAGCACAATTGCCGCGCCAGCGGTGCCATGGTCGGTGCCGCCGGTGCCGTTCATCCGCGCGGTACGGCCAAACTCGGTCGCCACCAGTACCAGTGTGTCGCGCCACGCATCGCCCATTGCGGTGCGATAGGCGGCGATCAGCGCATCGAGCCCGCGTGCCTGCCGGGCAAATGCACCGCGCTGATTGGCGTGGGTATCCCATCCGCCGAGCTCGATCATCGCAATCCTTGCGCCGTCGCCTCCGCGCATCAGCGACGCGGCCAGTTCTCCGGCGGCGCTCGCATCACGCAGGTTGCTCAGCCCATCATCAGCCGCCATCGCCCGCGTTTCCAGCGCGCGCGCCCACAGGCTGCCGAGCTCGGCATCCGCGCCGTAAAGCTGGCTAACCCGCGCGATCAGATCCTCGCTGGCCTCGGGCAAGGCAGATGGCGCGTAGTTGGACACGGGCGCATCGCCGCGCAGCATCAACGGAACGGTTGGTGCGATTGCCAGTGCGCGCACCGGCCCGCCGCGCGTCTGCTCGTTCATCAACCCGGCGAGCCGGTTAAGCCACCCGTCACGCACGGCATAGGGAGCCGTTCCGCCGGTCTCCAGCAGGTTCTGCGCGTCAAAATGCGATCGCTCGCGGTAAGCGGTGGCAGCGGCGTGGACGAACAGCGCCTCGCCCGATGTGGCGGCCTTGCCAATCTCGGCAAGCGCAGGGTGGACGGCGAAGAAACTATCGAGCCGCGCGGCACCATCGTAATCGGGCAGGGTCGCACCGCGTAAGGCGGCAAAGCCAGGGTCGCCAACGGGCGCGAGCATCGCCATTCCGTCCGCGGCGCCGCGCAGCAGCACGAACAGCAGGTTGCGAGTGCCCGCACCTTGGGCAAATGCCATGCGCGGTAGGGCGAGGCCGCTGGCGCCCAATGCGAGCGATCCGGCGAGCAAAGTGCGACGGCTGAGATTGGTCATCATGGCAGATTATCTCCGCAGCATTTCAGGGGACACCAGCAACAGCGCGAGCGCCTGCTTGCCGCTTTCGGCGCGAGCGATCTGCGTGCGGGTCGGATCGCTCAGCGCGCCGGGAAAGGCGGCTTCGGCGCGGGCGGTGACATCTTCGATGGCGGCATCGCGTGCGATTTGCCCGGCCAGCTCGACCCGGCGCAGCAGCGCGTCCGGCCCGGCCCAACTCGCCGCAATATCGTCATAGCCCGCTGGCGATGGCGCGCGCCACGGCACGTGGCCCAGCTGCGTTAATGCAGCCACGATGCGGCGCGGGGGCAGGCTCTCGACGCCGGTTAGCCGCAGCGATGCGACCAGCCATTCGAACGGGGTGCGGAATTTGACCGGGGCAGGCTCCCACGCCTCAGGCGCCTCGATCAGCGTGCGGGTGAGGCTGGCAAGATCGCCGCCGGTGCGCAGGAAATCTGCCTCAAGCCGGGCGACCAGCGCGGGCGGCGGGGTGTCGCCCGCGAAATGGCGCGCCAGCTTGGTGGCGACGTGGCGCGCGGTGGCAGGGTGGAGGGCGAGCTCGCGAAGGATCGCGCGCGCTTGATCTGCGGCCACCGCCGAATAGGAGCGGCCCAGCACCCGGCGCGCGCCCGGTTCGTGCGCCACCGCGACAAACATTGCGCCGCTTGGCTGTTCCTCGCCGAAGCGGTCAGCTCGGCCAATCCCCGGCACCGTCCACCCGGTCAGTGCGCGAGCGAATTCCGTGACGTCGGCTTGGGTATAACCGCCGTGCACGCCAAGGGTGTGCAGTTCGAGGATTTCGCGCGCGAGGTTCTCGTTCAGCCCGCGCGGGCCTTGCGCATTGGGGCGGTCGGCGCGGCGACGTTGCGCAGGGGAATTGAGGCCAACCGATTGGAACTGGTCGAGATAGAGCAACATAGCTGGATGCAGCGTCGCGGCTTCGAGCATGTCGCCGAACCGGCCCAGCACATGTGGGCGGATCGCGGTAAATTCGTGATCGCCGACCGTGACCTGCGTGCCCAATTTGCCGACCGAGACGCTGAAATGATTGGCCCAGAAATGAACCAACCGCTCCAGCAGCGGCGTTTTACTGCCGACCGCGAGATTGACCCGCAAGGCAATGTCCTGCGCCAGCACGGCGCGCGCTTCGACATATTTCTCGCGTAGTTCGGGCGGCAGGTTGGCAAGCGCCGCGTCGCGGGCATCGCCGCGCGTCATGTCCGCAATCATCGGCTCCTTCGCCGCCATTTCCGCCATCTCGCGGGTATCGCGGCGCATAGAGCGGAGGAGTGCGAGCGTTTCGCCGATATTGCCGTGGGCACGGGTGCGCTTGGTGATGACGACAGGCGCAGGGTCGTAGCGATCAAGCTGGCGCAGCAGCCAGGCGCGCGGATCTTTCGGTGCGTCTTCGCGCGCGCCAAGGCCATAGCCGAACCGGCTCAGCGCAATGCTCGACGGCGTCATCGCGCGGTCTCGCAGGTTATCGTCAGCGGTGCAAATCTTAGAAGCATGGGCGCACCCTTCCTAATCGAGCGCAGCAGTATTGCCTGCTTGCCACTGATCAACGGATTAATGGGCGGAACCCTTCGCGCAACGCTGGTGCTTTCGCGCCGGGCTGTGCCGAGCCTACGCCGAAGCGCTGGCGGCGATCACCGCGAGCGCTTCGGCCTCGCTGATGACTTCGGCATATTTGGCCTGAAGGTCGAAGAGATTGGCCTCGTGTGGCCCTTTGTGGCGATCAGCGCAGGCTTCGCGCACCACCAACGGGACAAAGCCATATTGCATCGCGTCGAGCACGCTCGCGCGGACGCAACCTGAGGTCGAATAGCCGGTAATCAGCAGCGTATCGACGCCCGCGGCTTGCAATTTTTCAGCAAGTGCGGTGCCGAAGAAGGCGGACGGGTATTGCTTGGTCACCACCCGGTCGTCGATTTGTGGGGTGAGGTCAGCGGGGAAAGCGCCCAGCGGCGATCCTTCGACGAACACCTTGAGCACCGGCACCTTGCGGTAGAATACCCCGCCGTCCGATCCATCGGGCTTGTACTGAACATTGGTGAAGATCACCGGCACGCCCGCCGCCCGCGCCGCTTCCGCCAGCCGCCGGTTGCTATCCTTCGCCGCCGCCGCGCTGTCCATGAATAGCGGTGAGGACGGCTCAAGATAAGCCGTCACCACATCGATAATCAGCAGCGCAGGGCGCTTACCCGGCTGCAAGCGCCCTTCGAACACCCCCGCGTAGTTGTCGGATGCCGAAGGGCCAGCCATCAGATGATCCCCGCCAGCGTCAATCGCGCGAGTTCCTCCACGCCCAGCCCAAGCCGTTCAGCATAGACCTCGGCATTGTCCTGCCCCGGCGCAGCAGGCGCTGGGCGGCGGATCGACGAGGGAGTTTTGGACAGTTTGGGGAAAGTGCTCTGCATCTTGATCCGCCCGCGGTTCTGCGTTTCAACCTCGACGATAGCGCCGCGCGCCTGAAAGTGCGGGTCGGCGAGCATATCTGGTGCGCGGTAGACGCGGCCGGCGGGGATTGAATATTCGGTCATCAACGCATCGACCTCGTCAACGGTCAGCGTGCCGGTCCAATCGTTGACCAGCGCGTCCAATTCGTCCTGATGGATGCCGCGGGCAATGTGGGTGGCATAGCGTTCGTCGGTGGCGAGTTGCGGGCGGCCCATCGCTTGGGCCAGCCGCGCGAAGATCGCATCGCCGTTCGCGCCGATCATGTAGCTACCATCCTTGCAGGCATAGACGTTTGACGGCGCAATGCCTTTCAGCACCGAGCCTGAGCGTTCGCGGATCACGCCGTTGCGGTCGTACTCGGGCACGAGGCCTTCCATCACCTGCAACACCGCTTCGTACAGCGCAGAGTCCACCACCTGACCCTCACCGGTTTTTTCACGGTGGTGCAGCGCGGCGAGCACTCCCAAAGCGCCATAGGTGGCGCACAGGGTATCGCCGATTGAAATGCCCATCCGGCTGGGCGGTCGGTCGGGTTCACCGACGATGTAGCGCCACCCGCCCATCGCCTCACCAATCCCGCCAAAGCCCGCGCGGTCGGAGTATGGCCCGTCCTGCCCGTAGCCCGACATGCGCGCGATAATCAGACCGGGATTGATCGCGTGGAGTTCCGCCGGGCTTAGGCCCCAGCGTTCCAGCGTGCCGGGCTTGAAATTCTCGATCAACACGTCCGCGCTCGCGATCAATTGCTTGGCGAGCGCCTGACCTTCTGGCACGCGCAGGTTGCAGGTGACCGAGCGTTTGTTGCGGCCGATGACTTCCCACTGCACCTTCTCGTCGCCCTGGCCCCAGTTGCGCATCGGATCGCCCGCGCCCGGTGGCTCAATCTTGACCACATCGGCGCCCATGTCGCCGAGCAATTGCCCGCAGAACGGCCCGGCCAACAGCTGGCCCATTTCCACGACCTTGATCCCTTGAAGGGCGCTCGTATTTGCGAGCGAAGCGGCAGCGTTCATTCCGCCGCCTCCCGCAGCTGCCACACCGGCTGAATCGGCGCGGGCAGGCCGGTTTCTGCAAGGCAATTGGCGCGCAAGTCATCAATGCTTGGGCCGTAATCGAACAGCGGTAGTTCGCCACGCGATGAGGTCATGTCCGCGCGCAGGGCTTGTGTTGCGGCGCTGTCCACCGTGCCGTCGTCGTCAGCCACCACGCCATAAGCGCGTGCGCCTTCGGGTGTCACCAGCCCCTGCCTGATTTCGAGCCCCACCAGATCAGCATCACGCGCCAGCGGGTCGCCCCAGCCGCCGCCACCCCAGGTGATGAAGTGCAGCAGATCGCCCGCCTTCACAGGGACGCTTTCGACCTTGTTGCCGACGATTTCTTCGCTGCCGTCCGCCCGTTCGAGCACCTTCTTGGCGCGTTTGCCCGGGTGCCCACCATTGACCCCCCACGGCGGCACGAACCAGCGATCGTCATGGATCGCGATCTCGCCATCCGCCAGAAAGCGGTAGGTCATGTGGATGCCGTTGCCGCCCCGGTGCAGCCCCGCGCCGCCGCTATCAGGTGCGGTCGCGTAACGCTCAATCCGCAAGGGGAAGTAGCGTTCGAGAAACTCGTTCGGCACATTGGTGAAGCCCGGCCACAGCGAATGCCCGTCCGGCCCGTCACCCATCGGTCTGCCCGGAATGCCGCCAAAGCCGATCTGGAACAGCTGGAACCAGTCGCGCGTGCCATCCTCGCGGCTATCCCAGCCCGAATAGAACAGGTGGGGCGAGGAGGAGAACCCGGCGGCGTTGAGAAACTCCGGTGTCTTTTGCCCGAGCAATCCGCCCAGAATGTCGAAGATGCGGCCCAAGGCGTGCGTCCGGCCCGACAATGCGGCGGGGAAACGCGGTTTGAGCAGCGAGCCTTCGGGAATGCGCACTTCGATCAGGTCATAGAACCCGTCATTAAACAGGATCTGCGGATCGAAGACCATGATCATATAAATGCCGAAGAACATCTTGAACATGTTTTCATTGAGGAAAAAGTTGATCGAGGCGGCCGATTGCGGGTCGGTGCCTTCAAAATCGAGGATCACCTTGTCGCCATCACGCCACATCGTGCAGCGGATCTTGTAGGGGCCGTAGCCCTTGCCATCATCGCAGATGTAATCCTCGAAACTGACGGGTTCCTCGGCCACAGCCATCGCCAGCAGCGCCTTCATCGCGCGGTGGTTGCGAGCGAGCAGTTCCTGCGTTGCCGAGACGTAGACATCATCGCCGAAGCGTTCGGCCATCTCGACCACGCGGCGCGCAGCCACACGGCAGCTGGCGATCAGCGCGTTCAAATCCGCCTGACACCAATCGGGTTTGCGGGTCTGGTGCATGACCAGCTTCATCAGGTCTTCGTTGTATTCGCCGCGCTTCCAGATTTTCACCGGGGGAATGCGCACGCCTTCTTCGAAGATTGATGACGCGCCAATCGGCATGGAACCCGGCACGCTCCCGCCGATGTCGCTCTGGTGGCCGAACATCGCGGTATAGGCGATCAGCCGCCCATCCTTGAACACCGGCAGCATCACCAGCCAATCGTTCGAGTGGCTGATCGCGCCCGCACACGAATAAGGATCGGACAGGAAGATCATGTCTCCATCCTCGATCGTGCCGTCAAAGCTGATCAGGAAGCCATCGATGAAGCTGCCGAACTGGCCGACGATCATCTTGCCAGCGGGATCGGCGATCAGCGGGAAGGCGTCGCCTTGTTCGCGGATGCCGGGCGACATGGCGGTGCGCACGAGCGTCGCATCCATTTCGATGCGGGCATTGCGCAGCGCGTTCTCGATGATGTCGAGCGTGACCGGGTCGATGGCGACCTTGTTGAATGGGACGGTGTTGGGTTCGATAATGCGGGCAGGCATAGTTTTAGCCTTTCGCCTTGAGAGTGATGAGGATGTTGCCGACCGCGTCCACGACCGCGCGGCAATCGTGTTCGACCAGCGTGGTCGAATCCATTTCGGTAATGATCGCCGGGCCTTCGATCACGTCGCCCTGCCGAAGCTTGGCGCGGTCATAGATCACCGCCGCGCGTTCCGCCCCGTCGATCCACACCGTGTGGTCGCGGATCTTGGCGGCGCCGGGATCGCCATCACCCTTGGGCAATTCGGTGGCGGGAAGGGCAGGGGCCTGCCCCTGCGCTACAGCACGCAGGTTCACGATTTCGTGCGGGGTATCCATGTTGAAGGTGAAGAGCCTGAGGTGCTCCTCGTCAAAGCGAGCGAGGATGCCGGCGATGCCGTCCTTTTCGAGGATGTCCTGCGTGATGGTGAGCGGCACTTCAAACGCCTGCCCCGCATAGCGCACATCGATTTCGAATAGCGAAGTGATCTGGTCTTCGGGGATGCCGTCGGCCAGCAATTCGCTGCGGGTCTGTTCGGCCATGTCGTCGAGCACTCCGACCAGATCGGCAATGCTGGTATCCTTGGCGAGCCGCGAGAAACTACGCGCGGTTTCGGTCCGCATCCGCGTGGTCGCATCGCCCAGCGCGCACAGCACGCCGGGAGAGACGGGTGAGATCGCGGGCCAGCTGCCCATCAACCGCGCCACCGCATTCACATGCAGAGGGCCCGCGCCGCCGAACCCCATCAGCGCAAACTCGCGCGGGTCGTAGCCCTGCTGCACCGAGATCATCCGCAGCGCGCCGAACATGTTTTCGTTGACGATATCGATGATGCCGCGCGCGGCCTCCATCAGGCTGATGCCGAGCGCATCGGCGATGGTCTGCACCGCGACCTTGGCGCCTTCCCGGTCGAGCTTGAAGGCGCCGCCCAATAGGTCTTCGGGCAGATAGCCGAGCACCACATTGGCATCGGTCACGGTGGGCAGCGTGCCGCCCTTGTTATAGGCGACCGGCCCCGGCACCGCACCCGCGCTTTCCGGGCCGACGCGCAGCGCGCCGGTCAATTGCGGGACGTGGGCAATCGAACCGCCACCTGCGCCCACCGTCTTCACATCCAATGCCGAGGCGCGCACTGACAAGTGCCCGACCTCGGTGGTGCGCTGACGGCGCGGTTCCAAGCCCTGGATCAGTGCCACGTCGGTCGAGGTGCCGCCGACATCGAGGGTGAGGATGTTCTCAAACCCGGCGTTCTTCGCCACCCACAGCGCGCCGGTGACACCGCCTGCCGGGCCCGACATCAGGATATTGACCGGGTGCTCCTCAGCCTTCTGGCTGCTCATCAAGCCGCCGTCTGATCGCAGCAGCGACAGGCGACCCTTGAAGCCCTCCTGCTCCAAACGACTGCGCAGGTTGGAGACATATTTGCTCACCACCGGGCGCACCGCCGCGTTTGCCACAGTCGAGAGTGTGCGTTCGTATTCCTGCATTTCGGGCAGGACTTCGTGGCTGAGCGAGACAGGGATGCCGGGGAGTTCTTCTGCCGCGATGGCGCCAATCCGGGCCTCGTGCGCGCCATTCAAATAGGCGTTCATCAGACTGACGGTTAGCGCCTCGATCCCGTCTCCCTTCAGCTTGCGCAAGGCGGCGCGCACTGCCTGTTCGTCAAGCGGGGCGACCTCGCGCCCTTGGGCGTCCATCCGCCCCGGCACTTCGACCGTGTGCTCCAGCCGCGCCAATGGCTGCGGCTTGGGCCACACGATCCACGCCGCCAGCCCGCCGGGGACAAAGGAGCGCGCGATTTGCATGATGTCGCGGTAACCCTGCGTCGTGACGAGGCCGACCTTCGCGCCCTTGCCTTCGAGTACGGCATTGGTCGCAACCGTGGTGCCGTGGAGGAAGTAGGTAATATCTTCGGCGGTGATCCCAGCATTGGCCATGATCGCCTTCACCCCGTTGAGAATGCCTTCGGACGAATCATGCGGGGTGGACGGCGTCTTGTGCCGCCAGAACGCGCCGCTCGCCTCGTCGAACAGCAGCAGGTCGGTGAAAGTTCCGCCCACATCAACACCCAACCTGTACGTCATGCCGTGTCCTTATGCTTATGCCGCGCGGGCGACAGCTGAAGGCAATTCGCGCCCCAGCAATCCCGCAAACCATTTGTTTGCGGCGATGGCCGCGTCGAGATCGATGCCGGTGTCCACACCCGAACGCGCCATCATGTAGACGAGGTCTTCGGTGGCGATGTTGCCCGTCGCGCGCGGGGCAAATGGGCAACCACCAAGCCCGCCCAATGAGGCGTCGAAGATGCGCACGCCGGCTTTGTAAGCCTCCCACGCATTGGCGATGCCCGTGCCGCGTGTGTTGTGGAAATGCGCGCGCATCGGGATCTTGTCGCCCAGCAGTGCGCCCAGCTTGCCGAACAATTCGCCCGCCTCCCACGGCGTGCCGACGCCGATGGTATCGGCGAGCGCGATCTCCTCCGGGTTTTCGATGGCGAGTTCCTCGGCGATGGCGAGCACGGTGTCATGTTTAACCTCGCCTTCGAACGGGCAGCCAAATGCGGCGCTGATGGTGACCTGCGCGCGCAATCCTTCGGCGCGGGCAAAGCGCAGCATGGCGCGCGTTTCGGCGAGCCCCTCGGCGATGGTCTGGCCCTGATTCTTCTGCCCGAAGGTGTTGCTCGCCACGATCACGCAGCCGACCTGATCAACCCCGCGCGCACCATTTTCTCGCGTCGCCAGCGCGCGCATCACGCCGCGTTTGTTGAGCACGAGACCGATATAGGTGCAATCAGCGCGGTCGGGCAGGGCGGCAATCACGGCCTCGGCATCGGCCATTTGCGGCACGCGAGCGGGATGGACAAAGCTAGCCACCTCCATCCGCCGCGCGCCGTAACCGATCATGCGGTCGATCATCGCCAGTTTCACATCCGTGGTGATGATGTCGGGTTCGTTCTGAAGCCCGTCGCGCGGGCCGACTTCGACCAGTTCGATATGTTCGAGGCCCATGGTGAATCGCCTGCCCTTGGAAAACTGCTGCCGGATGAATTACTCAATTTGTATACAATTGCAATCGCGCTGGCGCAAAACCATGGGTCTGAAACCACACCAGCATTGCCGCGCTATTACGTCTGATCGAGCCCGGCGCTGCCACCTTTGGGGCCAACCGATTTGGCGAAAGTGTGGAACGCGCGGCGCAGGTGGCTGCCCATCACCGCCCGTGCCCAATCCGGGTCGCGGGCTGCAAAGGCGGCGATCAATTCATCATGATCGCGCGCCGATTGCTTGAGATCTTCCAGCGAGTAAGTGCGCGCGGTGCGTAGCACCACCGGGGCTTCGACCAGACGCCCCAGCATTTGCCCAAGACGCGGCGAATCTGCGGCATCGACGATTGCTTCATGAAAGCAGCGATTGGCTTCAAGAAAGCGCGCCACATCGGGCGGGGTTTGCGCAATCGCATCTTTCAATGCGTGGTTCACCGCCTCCAGCTGTGTGATCTTCGCGCGCGACAGGCGCCGCGCCGCGCGTTCGGCCGCGTGGCATTCGAGCATCTGACGCAGCGCGAACATCTCTTCGATATCATCGCGGCTCCAATCGGCGACAAACAGCCGCTTGGTATCGCTGCGCACCAGCAGCAATTCGTCCTCCAGCCGCCGCACCGCCTCGCGCACCGGCGTACGGCTAACCCCGGTGATCTGCGCCAGTTGGTCTTCGGTCAGCTGTTCATTGGGCTGCACCGCGCCGCTCAGCAAATGCGCGCGGATCTTGGCATAGGCCAGTTCGGACGCGCGGCTCATCAGAGAACGGCCTGCAAGGTGTTGGAGAAACGGGGGATGATCATGCCGCGCCTTTTCTATGTCAGCCACTCAAGCCCGGGAAGCCCTGCGGCGGCAAAAACACACTGCCAACGTCCTTATCAGCACTTTTGGGCAAAGCACTTGACGGACGCTATTTGTATACAATAACGGTTTGAGCAATGGCAACAGGCCAAAAAAGGCAACAGGGGTGTTCGCCGTGAACCGCATCAAGGTGATTGTACCGATTGCGATGGACGAAGCTGGCGTCGCCAACCGCGCGCAGCAACTTCCCGATGGGTTCTTGCGCCCCGGCTTTGCTCCCACGTTTGAAGCGGTGCGTTGGGGCGCGGCATTGGGCGATTCCTATCACGACACACTGCTGATGGACTGGACGGTGTTTCAGGCGGGGGTGACAGCCGAGGAGGAAGGTTACGCAGGCGTCCTGATCGACACAGTCAGCGACAGCGGGCTGTGGCCGCTGCGGTCGGCACTGACTATCCCCGTGGTCGGGCCGGGCGAGGCGAGCTTTGCGGCCGCGATGATGCTCGGCAAGAAGTTCAGCGTCATCACCATGTGGCCGCAGTGGTTCCCGCTTTATGAGAAGGTGTTGAACCAGCACGGGTGGGAGCACCGCTGCGCTTCGGTGAGATCAATCAACACCCGGCCCGATGTCACCGAATTGCTTGAGGGCAAGGAGGAGGTCGTCTTCGCCAAGCTCAAGGCCGAGGCGATGCGCGCGATCGAGGATGACGGCGCGGACGTGATCGTGCTGGGTTCGACCACAATGCATCAATCCGCCGCCTATCTCGCCAGCGAATTGCCGGTGCCGGTTATCAACCCGGGACAGGTCGCCTACAAGCAATTGGAAACGCTGATCGAACTGGGCTTGACCCATTCGAAGAAAGCATTCCCCGCACCCGAAGTGCCGATGCACGCCAACATCCGAAAGGGCTGGTACTGATGCAAACGTGGAGTGAAGGCGGGCCCGGCCAGACGCCGCTGCCTTACCCGGTCTATATCGATATTGTCACCAAGCGGTATTTCGACGGGGTCGATAACAAGCACATGGATCAGGTGCTCGATTGCTTCACGCCCGATGCGGTGCTGACCGAGGTGACCAGCAACACGGTGCATGAAGGGCGCGAGGCGATCCGGGCGATGTTCGTCCGCCTTTTCGCCGATTTCGAGAACATCTGGCACGGCAATTTCGTCCACACCGCCGACCCGGAAAGCAACGCCATTTGCAGCCAGTTCACCGTGCTGATCACGCCCAACGGGGGCGAGGAACTGCGGTATGAGAACTGCAACCGCTTCTACCTGAAAGACCGATTGTTCCACCGCGTTCATGTCTACATGTCGGGTGACAACCTGCTCAAAGAAGGGGACGTCTGATGCAGTACGAACCCGTCATGACCCGCGCGGAGCTGATCGATTTCGCGCTCAACAAGTACTTTGCCCGGGTGGATGCCAAGGACATTGAGGGCGCGCTATCGTGCTTCCACGACACCGCGCTGTTCTGCGTCCAGACCGCATTTACGCGCCATGCTGGCAAGGCCGAAATCCGGCGGATGTTCGAAGATTTCTTCGGCGCGTATGAAACCATCATCCACCGCGATTTCACCTGTACGGTGGACGAGGCCAATGGCCGGATCACCGCGAGCTTTGTTGCCGAATTGCATGATGCAGCAGGGCAGGTGACGCTGCTCACCAACACCAATTTCTGGCGCCTTCGTCCCGGCGGGCCCGATGGTGTGGGCGGCCCGAAGTTCCAGGAAGTCTATGTTTACATGAGCGGGGCCAACGTCCTCGTCTGATCCCTTTCTTTTTTGATTATCTTAGGAGAGCCGTCCCATGAATGTCCGTCTCGTTCTTGCCTCTGGCGCGGCTCTCAGCGCCATCGCCCTGTCCGCGCCCGCGATGGCGCAGGATGCCGCCTTGCCCGCCGATCCGGTGGCTGAAGAAGACAATGCGATCATCGTCACTGCGCGCCGCCAGTCGGAATCGCTGGAAGATGTGCCTGCATCGGTAACCGTGTTCGGGGCAGAAACCCTCGCCAAGACCGGCGTGCAGCGCGCCGATGACTTTATCCAGCTGACATCGGGCGTGACAATTGTCACCGGCACGGCAGAGGCGGGCGATACGCAGATCAACATCCGCGGCATCAACGGCGCGCGCGATGCGGAAAGCTCGGTCGCGCTGGTGGTTGACGGCATTCTCAAAACCAACACCGCGCAATTGAACCAGAACCAGGGCACGCTGCGGCAGGTCGAAATCCTGAAAGGCCCGCAGGGCGCGCTTTACGGCCGGAACGCGGCGGCGGGCGCAATTGTGCTGCAGACGCTAAAACCGGGCGATGTGCTCGAAGGCGGGGTGACGGTGCGCGCAGCGGAAGACAGCACCTATCTGGCCACCGGGTTCGTATCGGTGCCGGTGGGCGAGGCGGCGGGCCTCGTGCTGTCGGGCAATTATTCGACCACTGACGGGTTCTTCCGCAACAGCTTCCTCAATTCGGACACCATCGACGATCAGGAAACCTGGGGGATCGACGGACGGTTCGTGGCCGAATTGGGTCCGAATACCGAAATCGATGTGAAGGCCCGCTATGCCGAACTCAGCGGTGCGTCGATCAACTTCAACGCCAGTTTCCACCTGCCGAATTTCGCTGCGGTGAACCCGGCGTTTTTCGAGGATGTGAACGACCACCCGTTCGGTTTCTATTCGAACATCCGCCCCACCAACGATCAGCAGACATTCGAAGTTTCCGCTAAGATCGAGCATGATTTCGAGGCTGTCACGCTATCGGCATGGGCGCTTTACAGCGATGTCGATCAGTCGCTGACGGCGGATAGCACCTCGGCCGATTTTGCCCGCTTCACCTTCCCCGGCGCGACGCCGGATTCGGTCGCGGCGGCCAATGCCTGCGCCGCCAGCACCGCCGCGCTGACCGGATTTCCCGTCAATCAGCCGGGCTTCATCGGCACCAGCCCGATCCCGTTCATCTTCAACCCCGCGACCGGATCGACCTTCGGCCCGTACAGTCCCACCACCTGCGACGGCACGCAGTTCCAGATTCGCGAACAAAGCGATATCAGCGCCGAAGTCCGGCTCGCGTCCAACGGGGACGGGGACGTCAACTGGCAGGTCGGCGCCTATTACCTCCACATCGACCGCGAGGTTGGGGTGAGCCTTGGCGCAGATCTCGGTCTGGGCGTCACCCGCCAGCTGTACAACGCGCCGGGATCGGACAACCCGACCACGCAGCTGTATAACGACGCGTTCTCGACCGATGTCTACGCGCTGTTCGCCTCGGTCGATGCCAATCTGACCGACCGGTTCTCGTTCGGCCTTGCCGGCCGCTATGACATCGAAAGCCGCAGTGTCAGCAGTTTGGTGCCCGCCGTGTTCGATCCGATCACGGGCGGCCCGATCAACCCGGGGCAGCAGGTCATTGGCGGCGTCGTCCAACCGATTGCCGATCAGTCGCAGACCTTCCGCCAGTTCCAGCCCAAGATTTCGCTGCGGTACGAGCTGGCCGACAATGTGAACCTTTACGGCAACTGGGGCATCGGCTTCAAATCGGGCGGCTTCAACAATCAGGGCTCGGCCGCGATTGTCGATTCTGCGTTCAACCAATTCATCGGCACCAACGTGCTGATCGAAGACCAATACCGTAAGGAAGTGTCGAGCGCGTTCGAAGCCGGGATCAAGGGCAACCTGCTTGATGGCGCGGTGACTTTTGATCTGGCGGGATATTATACCAACATCGAAGATATGCAGTTCTTCGAATTCTTCGTCGGCGGGTTCGGCCTGCTGCGCGTTGTCTCCAACATCGACGAAGTTGAGGTGTACGGCGGCGAGATCAACCTCACCGTCGAACCGATCGATGGCTGGACGGTGTTCGGATCGGCCAACGTCACCGAGAGCGAGATCATCGAAAACGCCTCGCGCCCGGTGACGGTCGGCAACAAGTCGCCTTACACTGCCGATTACACCATCAACCTCGGCACGCAGCTGGATCTGCCGATTTCGAACAGCATCGATTTCGTCACCCGCGCCGATTACCGCATCACCGGGCCGACGTCGTTCCACACGCTTCAGGATGATACCAACCCGACGCTGTTCAGCGGGTTGCTGCCGGGTTCGGCACTGGCGCTGCCCGCGTTTGTGGGCGACGCGGATTATTCGGTCGCGCGGCGCGCTGCATTCGGCGTGGTGGATCTGCGGATCGGGCTGGAAAGCGAAACTTGGTCGATCACCGCCTACGCTGAAAATCTGTTCAACGAGAAGTATCTCAACGAGGTCATCACCGCAGTGGAGTTTGGCGGATCGTTCATCTCGCCCGGCGGCCGTCAGCGGTTTGGGGTGGAGCTGGGTTACAAATTCTAGAATGAGCCCTTTGGGCGTCGCATAACATAATAAAAGCAACCGAAGCGCGCGGGCCACAAACCCGCGCGCTTCTACATTCTATCAGGGTGCAGCAGGCGCGCTCCACCACGACAGCGTTTGGTTGTCATGCGCCGATGTCCACACGCCCTTCGGCGTCCAGCGCAGCGCGCCGCTGCCCACCGCAGCGCCCATCCGTGCCCGGATTTCGAGGGTGGCGGGATCGATCACAACCAACGTCTGATCTTCGGTGGTGCGCAGCCACACCATCCCGCCGCCGGTGTCGATATCGCCCCATTTGAGGTTATCGCCCACCTTGGTGCGGCCTGCGATGGTGAGCGCCGCCGGATCGACCTTGGCCACAGTGCCATCGCCTTGTTCCTGCACCCACACCGCGCCTTCGCCTGCTGCCAAGAAGCCCGGCGTATCGCCCAGCGGGGCGGTGCCAACCACGGTATTGGTGGCCGGATCAATCTTTTGCAGCAGCTTGCCTTCGCTGCTGACCGCCCAGATCGCATCGAAGCCAAAGGCGAGATACCACGTCTCAGGCGCGACGGTGATGGTCGCGATCACCGCGTTGGTGGCGGGATCGATCCGAGCGACCTTACCCGCCGGATCGCTCGCCACCCACACCGATCCGGCCCCGGCGACCACATTGGTTTCACCCTTTGGGTTGGCGAGGCCGGTGGCGACCTTGGCTTCGAGCGTCGCGGTTTTCAGGTTCACGCGCCACACTTCGCCGCCCTTGCAATTGGCGACCCACAGCGAACCTTCCGCGATCGCCATTGTCCCGCAGGGGCGCGGCACGGCGAGGCTGGCGAGTTTTTCACTGGTGCTCCATTGTTCCACACGTCCATCATTGGTGACCCAAGCGGTGTCGCCATCAATCGCGATGAAATCAGCAAACCCGGGCACCTTGAGCGCCTTTTCGACAAGGTCGGGCGCCTCGCCTGTGGCAGGCGGCGGCGGCGCATCGGGTGCGCAGGAGGCGAGAAGAGTAGTCGCCATGATCAGCGAGAGAGGGCGGGTTACCGAACGACGGGCCATCGCAGTCCTTTCCATATCGTGCTGGGCGCGGGGGCCACGCAAAGCGCGCAGCTTCGGCCAGAATAGCGGGAGCGTCGCGCATATTACATTTCTTCGCAATCGTAATAATTCCCCATAGACAAACCGCGATGATGGGGTGATGCTGCGCTTGCGAAAGGAATCCACCGAATCATGCTCGATCAGCTTCGCCGCGCGGCCCGCTTTCTCCTCATCGCCTGCGCGCTTGCGGTGGCAGCCTGCACTCCGGCAGCGGAGGAAGCGGCAGAGCCCAAGACCGAATTCAACATCGGCTGGTCGATCTATGCCGGGTGGATGCCCTGGCCCTATGCCGAGCAGGCCGGGATCGTGAAAAAGTGGGGCGACAAGTACGGGATCACGATCAAGTTCGTGCAGGTCAACGACTATATCGAGAGCGTGAACCAATACACCGCCGGAAAGCTGGACGGGGTGACGGTCGCCAACATGGATGCGCTGACGATTCCGGCGGCGGGGGGCAAGGATACTTCGGCGATCATCCTCGGCGACTATTCCAACGGCAATGATGCGGTTTTGGTGAAGGGTGCGGACGGGGTGGCCGGCATCAAAGGCCGGCAGGTCTATCTGGCCGAGCTGTCAGTATCGCACTACCTGCTGGCGCGCGCGCTGGAGACGAGCGGCATGAAGCTGACCGACGTGAAAACGGTCAACACCTCCGACGCAGATATCGCCGCCGCCTTTGCCTCCCCCGATGTCACCGCCGCGGTGGCGTGGAACCCGCAGGTCACCACCATGAAAGGCGTGGCGGGGACGAAAGCGGTGTTCACTTCCGCCGATATTCCGGGCGAAATCCTCGATCTGATGGTGGTCGATACCGCAACGCTGAAGGCCAATCCCAACCTTGGCAAGGCGCTGGCGGGGATCTGGTATGAAACGATGACCTTGATGGCCAAGCAGGACGCCGAAGGCGCCGCCGCGCGCGCCGCTATGGCGCAACTGGCTGGCACCAACGCGGCGGAATTCGAAGGGCAACTGGCGACCACCTTCCTCTACACCGATCCCAAGGCGGCTGTGGCGGCGATGTCGTCAGGCAGTCTGGTTACCACCATGACCCGGGTGCGCGATTTCAGCTTTGCCCAAGGCCTGTTCGGGCAGGGCGCACGCTCGGCCGATGCGGTGGGGATGAGCTTCCCGGGCGACAAGACATTGGGGGACAAGGCCAACATCATGCTGCGGTTCGATCCCACCTTCATGCAGCTTGCCGCAGACGGCGCGCTGTGATCTCACGCAGCGCAGGGGAGGGGTGATCCGATGCGCTGGGTGAACCGCACACCGGGACGCGGTGCGGCGCTGCTGTTGGGTGCCCTACCGCTGGTGGTGCTGGCGATCAGCTACATCATTGCCGCCGCTGCCCGCCATGCCGCCAACCCCGCCGACAAGATTTTGCCGCTGCCCGGCGCGATGGCCGAAGCGATGGCGCTGCTCTTGTTCCAAGCCGATCCGCTTTCGGGTGAATACCTGTTCTGGGCGGACACTTTGGCGAGCTTGTGGCGGCTTGGCGTGGGATTGGGGATCGCCACAACATCGACTTTGTTGGTCGGTCTGGTTTTGGGCGCCTTGCCCCCGGTTAGAGCCACGCTAGGCCCCCTCTTGACCGCGATTGCTGTCGTTCCTCCCATCGCTTTGCTGCCTATCCTGTTTATCGTGTTTGGATTGGGAGAGGCGGCCAAAATCGCGCTGATCGTGGTCGGTGTGACCCCGTTCATGATCCGCGATGTGGCCGGACACGTCGCCGCCTTGCCGCGCGAGCAGGTGATCAAGGCACTGACTTTGGGCGCGAATTCGTGGGGCGTTATGCTGAGGGTATCGCTGCCGCAAGCGATGCCGCGCCTGATTCAAGCGCTGCGCCTGTCACTCGGGCCCGCTTGGGTGTTCCTGATTTCTGCCGAAGCGATCGCGGCCGATGTAGGGCTGGGATATCGCATCTTTCTGGTCCGCCGTTACCTCGCGATGGACGTGATCCTGCCCTATGTCGCGTGGATCGCGGTGCTGGCGGTGGTGATGGACTTCGTGCTCGCGCAATCCAGCCGCCGCCTGTTCGGCTGGGCCCACGCGGGCGGGCATTGAGCCGCATGTTGAGCCTCAAGAACCTCTGGGTCGAATATGGCGACAAGGTCGTGCTGGAACGAATTTCTCTCGATATCACAGAGGGTTCGTTCGTATCGATCATCGGTCCATCGGGCGCGGGCAAGAGCAGCCTGTTGCGGGTGATCCTCGGTCAGGAGCGGCCGACGCGGGGGAGCATCACGCTGGATGGCACCCCCTTGCCAGCCGAATGCGGGCCGGATCGCGGGGTGGTGTTCCAGCGCTATTCAGTGTTCCCGCACTTAACTGTGATAGGCAACACACTGTTAGGACTGGAGTTTTCCGCCTCACCTTTTGCCGCCCGTCTGTTCGGCAGTCAACGCCGCGCCGCTGTTGGAGAGGCCGAGGCGATGCTGGAATCAGTCGGCCTTGCTGACAGCCGCCACCTCTACCCCGCGCAAATGTCGGGCGGGATGCAACAACGCCTCGCTATCGCGCAGGCGCTGATCAAACGCCCCCGGATTCTGCTGCTCGACGAGCCATTCGGCGCGCTCGATCCCGGGATCCGGGCGGACATGCACACCCTGATCACCCAGCTGTGGCGCGAACATGGGCTCACCATCATCATGGTAACGCACGATATTAAAGAGGCTTTTTCGCTGGGGACGAGGGTGCTGACGCTCGACAAGCGCCGCCACGATCCGCACGCGCCGCACCGCTATGGCGCGGGCGTGGTCTACGACCTCGCATTGACCCGCAAGGCGGCAATGATTGCGGAACAGGCCAGTATTACGATTGACGCGAATCATAATAACGGACACGACTGAGCCATGAACAGCGAGCCTTCCCGCCCTGAACCCGCAAGGCTCGCTCGCCTGAGCATGAGCCTGCCGGCGGAACTGTTCCGTCAGCTCGACATGATGGTCGAGGAACGCGGCCTTCCGTCGCGCTCGCAGTTGATCGCCGAACTGATCCGCCACGCCTTGGCCGAGCATGAGGCGCTGACCCGGCCAGACGACATGCTCGCGGGCACGATTACCATTGTCTACGCGGGCGGCGGCGGGCGGGTTCGCCAGCAACTGGCTGAAACGCAATCGGATTATCTAAAGGAGGTGATCTCCTCGCAGCACGTGTTCCTCGAACAGGATCAATCGCTTGAGGTTCTGCTGGTGCAGGGCCCAGCGGTGCGGCTGAAGCAGCTGTGCGACGCTTTGCGCACCATCCGGGGCGTGCAGCAATTGCAGCTGGTCACCACAACGGCGCTCCTACCGCCGCTGCACGAGCAAGAAGGCCTCGCCCCGCCAGCGGGTCGGGAGGCGGCGGAATGAGCCACTCGCTCGCCGACCCTAAAGCCGCGCGCGACCACGCCCGCGCGCAAGGCGGCACGCGCGTCGAGGCGATGCCGATCCTGCCGCCGGTCGCCGATGATCTGCCCGAAGGCGTCGAGCCAGCAGACCTGCTGTGGGAGGAAACCATCGCGCCCGGCGGCTATGCTTCGCGCCGGCTGGCGCGCGGCACGCGGTTGCGGCTGATCGACGTGGGCGGCGATGCCTGCGCCAGCCTCAACATCTTCAACGCCGAACTGCCGACCGAGCGGTTGAATGTCGCTGACACGGTCAAGGTGCAGTGGAACGCTTATCTGGGCGCCGGCAAGCTGCTGCTGTCCGATATGGGCCGCGTACTGGCGAGCATTCTGAACGATGATGCAGAGACTCACGATGCCTTCTGCGGAACTTCAAATGCGGCCAGTAACGCGCGCAAATATGGAGAGGGGCGCAATTCGGGTTCATTCCCCAACGGACGCGACCGGCTGATCTTGGGCGCGGCCAAGCATGGGCTAACCCGGCGTGACGTCCACCCGTGCCTCAACCTGTTCAAGGGCGCGCGGATCGAGAAAGATGGCGCCATTACGCCTGTGTTCGGGCCGTTTGCTCCGGGCCGATCAGTGCTGCTGCGCGCTGAGATGGATGTCATCATCGTCATCGCCAATTGCCCCCACGTGGCCGACCCGCGCGAGGCTTGGCACAGCACCCCGCTGCGCGCGACCGCATGGCGCGGCCCGATCACTCACGAACAAGACCCGGTGCGCAATGTCACCCCAGAAGGGCAGCGCGCCTTCTTGAATACCGAGGACTACTACCTCCGTTAACCCCAAGGCCCAAAGGCAGATCATGAGCGACGACCCGGCCCTCTCCGGCCTCTCTGGTGCTATCATCCATGACGAAATGGTGCCTGCGCGCGCGCCGTGGCTGCATCAAGTCGCTGCCGGACAGGTGCTGCGGATTGTCGATGTTGAGGGCAATCAGGCGGTCGATTTCCTGATCTACGCCGCCGCCGACGATGCCGAGCGCTACTCCGCGCAAGATACCGTCGCGGCGCAAGGCAACCTGTTCCTGCGGTCCGGCACGGTGCTGCTCTCCAACGAGGGCCGCCCGCTTATGACGATCATTGGTAGCGCCGTTGAGTATCACGACACCATCGGCGGTGCATGTTCGTGTGAATCCAATACTCTGCGTTATGGGCATCACACCAAGTCGCAACACGCCTGCGTCGACAATTTCCTCGAAGCCAACCTGACGCAGGGGCGCGGCAAGCGCGATATTGTCTCGAACATCAACTTCTTCATGAACGTGCCGGTTGAAGAAGACGGCACGCTCGGCATTGTTGACGGCATCTCCGCGCCCGGATTGACGGTCGATTTGCGCGCGGAAATGGACGTGATCGTAGTCGTCTCCAACTGCCCGCAGATCAACAATCCTTGCAACGGTTTCAACCCGACGCCGGTGCGCATGATCGTGGCCGCATGAACTTCGACACCGTCCTGGTCGCCAACCGGGGCGCAATTGCCACCCGGATCATCCGCACATTGCGGCGGATGGGGCTACGGTCGGTGGCGGTCTATTCCGACGCAGATGCGGGCTCGCTGCATGTCAGCGCGGCGGACGAGGCGGTGTGCATCGGCGCAGGCCCGGCGGCGCAGAGCTATCTGAATGTTGAGGCGATCCTCAGCGCGGCCAAGGCGACCGGGGCAGGGGCGATCCATCCGGGCTACGGCTTCCTCGCTGAGAACGCCGACTTCGCCGAGGCCTGCGCGGCCGCCGGGATCGCCTTCATCGGGCCGACGCCGGAAAATATCCGCACTTTTGGTTTGAAGCACTCTGCCCGCGCGTTGGCCCAAGCCCACGGCTTGCCGCTCGCGCCCGGCACCGGCCTGCTTACCGATGAGGACGATGCAGCAGCGGCAGCAGCTCGGATCGGCTATCCTGTGATGCTCAAGGCCACGGCAGGCGGCGGTGGAATTGGGATGCGGATCTGCGCAGACGAAGCAGCGGTGCGCGATGGCTTCGCCGCGGTGGTGCGGCAAGGTCAGGCGAGCTTCGGCGATGCGGGCGTTTTCCTTGAAAGCTACATCGCCCGCGCGCGCCATATCGAGGTGCAGATCTTCGGCGACGGGCAGGGCCGGGTGATGGCCTTGGGCGAGCGCGATTGTTCGCTGCAAAGGCGCAACCAAAAGGTGGTGGAAGAAGCCCCCGCACCTTGCTTGTCCGACGCCAAGCGCGCCGATTTGATCGCGGCGGCGGTGCGACTGGGCGAGGCTGCGGGGTATTTGTCGGCAGGAACGGTCGAATTCCTGTTCGATGCGGTGCGCGAGACTTTCTTCTTCCTCGAAATGAACACGCGGCTTCAGGTCGAACACGGGGTCACCGAAGAGGTGATGGGAATCGATTTGGTCGAATGGATGATCCGGGGCGCGGGGGGCGACTTCGCGTTCCTCGACGCCGCGCCTCCGATCGCGCAAGGCCATGCGGTGCAGGTGCGGCTCTATGCCGAAGACCCCGCGCGCGATTATCGGCCGACCACCGGTACACTGACCAATGTGACCTTCCCCGCCAATATTCGCGCCGAGACCTGGGTGATGGCCGGGAGCGAAGTCAGTGCCTTCTACGATCCGATGTTGGCCAAACTCATCACCTATGCGCCCACCCGCGCAGGTGCGATTGGGGCGATGCAGGCGGCGCTCGCGCATACCCGGATTGACGGGATCGAGACCAACCTGCGCTGGCTGCGCGATGTGGTGCGCCATCCGGGGTTTGTGAGCGGGGAAGTGTCCACCCGGCTGCTCGAAGGTGTGGTGCATGCCCCCTGCGCGGTTCGCGTGATTGCGGGCGGGACGGCCACCACGGTGCAGGACTGGCCGGGTCGGCTCGGGCTGTGGGATGTGGGCGTGCCGCCGTCAGGGCCAATGGATGATCGTTCTTTCCGGCTCGGCAATCTGGCGCTTGGCAATCCGGAAGGCACCGCGGGTCTTGAGGTTACCGCCAGCGGGCCAACCCTCTTGTTCGAAGCCCCGGCACGTATCTGCATTACTGGCGCAGATTTCGGCGCGAAGCTGGACGGTACGCCGGTTGCGCGCGGGGTTGCGCTCGCCATCGCCGCCGGACAGACATTGACGCTGGGCCGGGCCAAGGGTGGGGGGATGCGCGGCTATATCCTGTTTGCCGGCGGGCTTGATGTGACGCCCTATCTGGGCAGCGCGGCGACGTTTACGCTTGGGCAGTTTGGGGGTCATGCTGCGCGCGGGCTGCTTGCGGGCGACGTGCTGCATCTGGGCGGCGGCGAAACTGGCGCAGGTGAGGCGGCGCTGCTCCCCGACCTGCCGCGCGAATGGCAACTGCGTGTTCTCTACGGCCCGCACGGTGCGCCCGACTTCTTTACCTCCGGCGACATCGCCCGCTTCCTCGAAGCCGAATGGCAGGTGCATTACAACTCCAACCGCACTGGCGTGCGCCTTGTCGGCCCTAAGCCTGAATGGGCGCGGCGCGATGGGGGGGAGGCAGGACTGCATCCGTCGAACATCCACGACAATCCTTACGCCATCGGGGCGGTCGATTTCACCGGGGACATGCCGATCATTCTGGGGCCTGACGGGCCTTCGCTGGGCGGCTTCGTCTGCCCCTTCACGGTGATTGCGGCGGATCGGTGGAAGGTGGGACAACTGAGCCCCGACGACCGGGTGCGGTTCGTGCCAGTCAGTATCGCCGAGGCCATTGCGGAAGACCGCGCGCCTATAACTGCGCCGCCGGCGCCCATGCCGCCGCGGGCCATTGCCGATCTCTCCCCGATCCTCGCAGAAATTCCCGCTCACAGCGCCCGGCCGCGTACCACCTACCGCCAACAGGGTGACCGCAACATCCTCGTCGAATACGGCGACATCGTGCTCGATATCGAGCTGCGCATCCGCGTCCACGCGCTGATGCGCGCGCTAGAGGATATGCAACTGCCCGGCGTGATCGATATCACCCCCGGCATCCGCTCGCTGCAATTGCATTTCGACGGCGCGGTGCTCGATCAGCCGGGCGCGCTCGCGGCGTTGGTGGCTGCGGAAAAGGCGCTCGGTGATCTGGATGACTTCGCCATCCCTTCGCGTATCGTCCACCTGCCTTTGAGCTGGCGCGATCCGGCGATTACCGAAACGATCGAGAAATACATCGGCACTGTGCGCGACGATGCGCCGTGGTGTCCGGACAATATTGAGTTCATCCGCCGCATCAATGGGCTCACCGATGCCAAGGCGGTCGAGGATCTGATTTTCGATGCGAGCTACCTCGTGCTGGGCCTCGGAGATGTGTACCTCGGCGCGCCGGTCGCCACTCCGGTTGATCCGCGACATCGGCTTGTCACCACCAAATACAACCCCGCGCGCACCTGGACCCCGCCCAATGTGGTCGGCATCGGCGGGGCCTATATGTGCATCTACGGGATGGAGGGGCCGGGGGGCTATCAGCTGTTCGGGCGCACCATACAGGTGTGGAACACGCACCGGCAAACGGACGCATTCATAGGCGGCAAGCCGTGGCTGCTGCGGTTCTTCGACCAGATTCGCTTCTTCCCCGTCAGCGCCGATGAGCTCGCCGATTGGCGGCGCGATTTTCCGCATGGCCGCCGGTCGATCCGTGTCGAGGAAAGCACCTTTCGCCTCGCCGATTACCGCGCCTTTCTCAAGGAAAACGTCGCCAGTATCGCCGCGTTCGAACGGGCCCGCACTGCTGCCTTCGATGCCGAGCGCGCCGCCTGGCAAGCCTCGGGCGAGTTCGACCGGGTGAGCGATCTGCTGTCTGCCGATACCGCCGCCAGCGATGCGGCCGCCATTGAGGTTCCGGACGGGGCCGACCTGATCGAAGCGCCGTTTGGCGGCAGCGTGTGGAAGCTGCTCGTCAGCCCCGGCGATGTGGTGGCGCAAGGCGATGTCATCGCGGTGATCGAGGCGATGAAGATGGAATGTCCGTTTGAGGCCCCGGCGAGCGGTACGGTCGAAGCGCTCTACATTTCTGAACATCAGGCGCTGCACCCCGGCGCGCCGATGCTGGCATTGCGGAGGCACTGATGGCGGGTACCGACAGGCTGAGCGCGACCGTTATTGCCGCGGCTGTGAACAGTGGGCAGACCAGCGCGTTGACGGTGATCGAAAACACGCTCGCGCGGATCGCCGCCTATGACGTGCATCAACCGCAAGTTTGGATCAGCCGCGCCGCGCCCGATTCTCTGCGCGCCGCCGCGCGCGCCATCGATGCCCGCGTGACCGCAGGCGAGTACTTGCCGCTGGCAGGCGTACCGTTTGCGGCAAAGGACAATATCGACATGGTGGGGCTGGAGACCACCGCCGCCTGCCCCGCCTTCGCCTATCAGCCGCGGCGCTCCGCCACTGTCATCGAACGGCTGCAAGCATCTGGCGCGATCTGTGTCGGCAAGACCAATCTCGATCAATTCGCAACCGGGCTCGTTGGCACCCGCAGCCCTTATGGCATCCCGCGCAATGCCTATAACCACGACTATGTCAGCGGCGGATCAAGCTCTGGTTCTGCAATAGCAGTCGCCGCCGGATTGGTCGCCTTTTCGCTTGGCACCGATACCGCCGGGTCAGGCCGCGTGCCCGCCGCATTCAATCACCTGATTGGCATGAAACCCACCAAAGGCAGATGGAGCACGCGCGGGCTGGTACCAGCTTGCCGCACGCTTGATTGCATTACTGTGTTCACTGATGCGCTGGTCGATGCACAGGCGGTAGACGCGGTGCTGGCGGGATTCGATGCAGAAGATGCGTTCTCCAAACCGCTCGCCAACGCCGCGATCACTGGCCGCCGCATCGGCGTGCCGCGCCGTGATCAACGCGTGTTCTTCGGCGATGTCCATTCCGAATACCTTTATGATCGCGCGCTTGCGGTGCTGGCGGTTGAGAGTGAGCTGGTCGAGATCGATATTGCTCCGCTGCTCGAAGCCGCACGGCTGCTTTACGGTGGGCCATGGGTGGCTGAACGCACAGCGGCGATTGCGCCTCTTCTTGAGGCCAATCCGTTGGCGATTGATCCGGTGGTGCGCGAAGTGATCGCGCCGGGTGCAGTGATGCTGGCAACCGATTTGTGGAACGGCATCTACCGCCTCGCCGAGATCAAGCGCCATGCTGACACGCTGTGGCAGAATATCGACGCGTTTGCCTTCCCCACGACCGGCACAACCTACCGCGTGGCCGAATTGCTGGAGGCGCCGGTGGCACTCAACAGCAATCTCGGGCTCTACACCAACTTTGTGAATCTGCTTGATATGGCGGCGTTGGCCGTCCCGGCGGGTGTGCGCGACAATGGCACCGGTTTCGGGATTACCCTGATCGGCCCAGCGGACAGCGACGTTGCGCTGCTATCGCTGGCCGAAACCTATTTGGCGGCAGCGGAACTGCCCCCACCCCCGCCGCTTGACCTTGGAGAACGTATGGACACGATCAAACTCGCCGTCGTCGGCGCGCATCTGGAAGGCATGCCGCTGCATTGGCAGCTGACAAGCCGCAATGCGACCTTTGTAGGGGCCTTCACCACTGCGCCCAACTACCGGCTTTATGCCATTGCCGATTCTGTCCCGCCCAAGCCCGCGCTGGTGCACAGTGAGGATGGGGCGGCCATCGCCCTTGAGGTTTACGAGCTAGATCTCGCCAGCTTTGGCAGCTTCGTCGCCGAAGTCCCACCGCCGCTCGCGATCGGTACGGTGACGCTGGCTGATGGCAGCAGCGTAAAAGGCTTCGTCGCCGAACCGCGCGCGTTGAGCAGAGCGACCGAGATTACCCATCTGGGCGGCTGGCGCGCCTTTATCGCGAGCCTCTGACGCATGATACTGCGCCGCGCCTTGATTGACGGAGCCCGACGGTGACCGCCGCTGCGTTCGACCGCTTGCTTGCGCTGGTGCAGGCCACGGGCGAACGCGGTGACGCACAGGCGCTGGCAGAGGTGCGCGATGCCTTCACCGCGCTGCAATCCGCGCGCGATGCGGCGGAGGCAGCGAACGAGGCAAAGACCCGGTTTCTCGCCAGTGTCAGCCATGAAATCCGCTCCCCGCTCAATGCCATCTATGGCTATGCGCAGCTGCTTGAGCGCAATGACGGGCAGGGCGCTTTGCGCGCCGCGCGGGTAATCCGGCGTAGCAGCGAACACTTGATGCATTTGATTGAGGGCCTGCTCGATATTGCGCAGGTGGAAAGCGGATCGCTGAAATTGAGCCGCGACACGATCCGATTCCGCGGCTTTTTGGAACAGCTGATCGATATGCTCGCTCTTCAAGCGGAGGCGCGCGATCTGGCGCTTGTGCTCGATTGCCCACCCGGACTGCCTGAATTCGTCCGCGCCGATCAGAAACGGCTGCGGCAGGTGCTGATCAACCTCATCTCGAACGCGATCAAGTTTACAGATACAGGTTCGGTCACGCTCAGGGTGCATTACCGCAATGAGCTCGCAACCTTTGAGGTGATCGACACCGGCATCGGGATCGCGCCAGAGGATGCGGGGCGGATCTTTGCACCATTTGAGCGCTTGGCGGCGGGGGCTGAGGGGCGCCCAGGCATTGGGCTGGGTCTTGCGATCACGCAGGCGCTGGTGCGGATCATGGGCGGCGATATTCAGGTCGAAAGCACACTGGGCGTAGGATCACGCTTTATCGTGCGGCTTATGCTGTCGCAGCCGCTCGCCCCCCCGGTCGAGGTGGCGGGGCCGGGTGCGGTTATCGGGTATGATGGGCGGGCGCGCACATTGGTGCTGATCGATGACGATCCGGCGCATCTGGCGATGCTGGCCGGCCTGCTTGAGCCGCTGGGGTTCCTGATCGAGACGGCGGGCGACGGTGCGACAGGGCTGGCACTTGCGGCGCGGGTGCAGCCCGATCTGGTGCTGCTCGATGTGTCGCTGCCGGGCATGTCGGGCTGGGAGATTGCGCAAAGTCTGCGGCGGCGGCACGGGCCGGGGCTACGCATCGTGATGCTGTCGGGCGAGGTGGAGGCATCCGTTGGCGGCGGAGATGGTGGTCCGGCGAATGATATGTTCGTTATGAAGCCATTCGCATTCGATGCGCTGCTTGATGTGATCGGGCAGCAGCTCCGGCTCGAATGGCTGCACTCCGTGCCGGCAGACAGCCCTGCGGTCACGCGGGCCACAGCGCCGGCAAAGGTGCTTTCCGGCCCAGCCCGTGCGCATTTTGCTGCGATCGAAAGGCTGGTGCGAATCGGCCATGTCCGCGCCATCGAGGCTGAGATTGATGCCATTGCCCACCTCGGCCCCGATGCCGCACCTGTGGCTGAGCGGTTGCGCGGCTGGCTCGACAGCTTCGACCTGCAGGCGCTCTCCCGCTTCGCGAAGGCAGCGCAATCCGATGAGCGCTAAGGACTGCATCCTCGTCGTCGACGACAACCCGGACTCGCTCCGGTTTCTGGTCGATACTCTCGAAGCCGAGGGGATGACCGTGCTTATTGCTCGCAGCGGCGAAGCGACGCTGGAGCTGCTGGGCGAGGCTGCTCCTGATCTTATCCTGATGGATGCAATCATGCCGGGCATCAGTGGGCTGGAGACGACGCGCCAGATCAAACGCAACCCTCCCACCGCGCACATCCCGGTGATCTTTTTGACCGGCCTCAATGAACCAGAGCACGTCGTTGCCGCCCTCGGCACAGGCGGAGTGGACTATGTGCGCAAGCCAATCGTGATCGATGAACTGCTCGCGCGGATCCGCGTTCACCTCGCCAATGCGCGCACGACATATCGCTCGCGGTTGGCGTTGGGCCTCGCCGGGCGCAGTCTGGTGGCGCTGGACGAGACCTGCGCGTTAACCTGGTGCACCCCGCAGGTTGAGACATTGTTCGTCGCACTCGATCCTGAATGGACGCCGGATCGTGGAACGCTGCCGCATGCATTGGTCGGCCCTGCGCGACAGCTAATTGCCGACCTGTCGCAACCGCTGGCAACCACCCGGATTGAGGTGCGCGGGCTCGAGATCGAGCTCGCGCTGCTCGAAACCGACCGACCGGGGGAAACCCTGATCCGCATCACCGAGGTGCAAGAGGACGGCAAGATTGCGCTCCTGCAAAAGCATAACGGGCTGACCCGACGCGAGGCCGAGGTTTTGCTGTGGGTCAGCTATGGCAAGACCAATCGCACTATCAGCGAAATCCTCGGCATCAGCCCGAGGACCGTCAACAAGCATCTCGAACAGGTGTTCAGGAAGCTCGGCGTGGAGACGCGTGCGGCCGCAACCGCGATTGCGGTGCGTTACCTTTCTGATTGATATTGCGCTGACTTTCCAAGCGTGCGCGCGCAGCTACGTCATTTGGCCACTTCCTAGGATGGGTGGGCTTGCCATGGGTGTTGCGATGCAACCGAACGCGCAGCGCCCCGTGCGCAGCCAAGCCGTTCGGAACAGCATTTGGGGCACAGAATACAACAGCTTGAACGGAGCTCACCATGGCCGGAGTACAAGTAGGCAAGCGGATTATCGGGGCCGATTCGCCCGTAACCGTCGGCTGGGAGAACATTGGCCGGGTTGAAGGTGGGCCGTTGAAGCAGATGTTCTTCACCTATTTCCAGCCCGCAGTTTTGTTCGGCTTGCTGGCGTTCTGGTATTATGCCCCGAATGAATGGGCGCTCGCTTCGATCGGGATCGCCATTGGCCTTGGCTTCAAGGTGTTTTTGCTCGGGCTTGAATGGGTTAACCCGCGGTATCGCAGTTGGCAGCTAACGTGGAAAGAATTCGCGACCGACGTGTTCTATGTCGGGCTCGGCTACACCATCCTGCGAATCGTCGATTCCTACATCGGCGACGGAGCGATGATCGAAGCGGTGCAGGGCGCATTCGATTGGAGCAAGTTTGCCTGGTTCACCGGCCTGCCGCTGCTGGTGCAGGCACTGCTGATTTCGATGATCTTCGATTTCGGGCAGTATTGGATGCACCGCGGGATGCACAATTGGTATCCGTTGTGGCTGACCCACGCGCCGCACCATTACATCACCCAGCTCAACATCAACAAAGGCGCAGTCGGCAATCCGGTCGAGCTGTTCCTGATCGGACTTGGTATCGGCGGGTTCTTTGATTTCCTGCCGCGCGCATTCCTGCTGGCGGGGGCCATCGGCATGGCGGTGGGTACGTATCAGCACATCAATGTGCGTTTCAACACGCCCGCTTGGTGGCGGTTTCTATTCAACACCACCGAACATCACAGCGTCCACCATTCGCAGGACTATGAGGCCACGCGCAGCAACTATTCGGGCACCTGGATCATCTGGGACCGCATTTTCGGCACCTGTGTCGATGGGGAGGCCGAACTGCTCGGCATGGAAGGCGGCCGCCGGATGGACATCCGTGAAACAATGACCTTTCCTTTCACCGAAGGGTACAAGGCAGCCAAGGCCGCGCTGGGCCGTCGTCTGGGCGGCGGTGGAACCACAACGCCGCAGCTGGAACCAGCTGAGTGAGCGGTCGAACCGGGGGGATTGCCGAAGAACGTGCCGGGCCGTGGACACTGCCGCAATCTCCGGGGCTATCGGGCGGGCGACGTTTGCACCTACCGTTGATCGACAAGATCTGGCGCGTGCGGGGTGAATTGCTGTTCGAGGAAGCAATCACCGCGGATGCAGCTTTTGCGCGGCTCGATCCGCTGTTCCAGACTGCCGGTACCACCCATATCGTTGACGATAACACGTTGACCTATACCAAGCGCAATCCGGCTGCGCAGGATCCGCTGGCGACTTTCACCCGCGGTAGTCTGCGGCTGGAACCACGGGGTCGCGGCAGTGTGCTGCGTTACGATTTGTCGAGCACCGCGCTGCTCCTGTGCTTTCTTGCCCCGTTGCTGTTCCTGGCCTTTGCGCAGATCGCAGTGGGGATGAACGCTTGGGAAAAAGCGAACGTCGAAGCCTCGGAAAAGGCAAAGAAGGAAGAGGACAAGCCCAAGGCAATCAAAACGCTCAACCCGATCGACGAGTTTCTCGGCGCGCCCGCGCCCGAAGATCCTAACAAGAAGAAAGACAAAAAGAAGGACGAAGGGCGCCATTCGCCAACACCAGCCTACGTGCTGGCAGGCCTGTTCTTCACGACCTATCTGGTCGGCCGCGTGCTGGAACCCTGGCTGATCCGCCGCCGGTTGCGAAAGGCGCTAACTGACGCCTGAGCGACAGCGCAAGTCTTTCGATTTCCACCGGCTGACAAAAAGGCAAGTCTTTGCCTGATCTGCAGAAATATTCCAATAATTGAATTTTATTGCGTCATAATACGGCATCGCAATGCAAAAATGACACATAAGTCAAATGGCGCATAGCGATCGTTTCAAGTGCCCCCCATCACGGTTACAGTAGTGCTGCGACAGGGGATGGCTTGCACGAACCGGGGAGACTGGTGCGCAAAACGACGCCGGGCCTCCGAACAAAGGAGAGGATCAACTTCACCCAGCTTTTCGGGGGCAAGAATGATCATCGCACAAAAGACACTGGGCCGTCAGGCGCTCCTTTCCACAACACTGCTTTCGAGTGTGGCACTCCTTACCATTCCAGCATCCGCATCGGCGCAAGTTGCCGAAGCATTGGTCGCGAGCGAGGCGGCCGATGCCGCAGCTGAACCGGCGGAGGCCATTCTCGTCACCGGATCGCGGCTAAAGCGCGAATCCAATCTCGAATCGCCCTCACCAATCGTCAGCATCGCTGCTGAGGAGTTCCGCGGCGAGCAGGATGTGGTCGACGCACTGCGCGCGATCCCTGCGCTTTCGGGTTCGATTTCATCAGCGCAATCCGTCGCGCCGGGTGAATTGGGCTCAGGCGGCGCAGTCGGCACTGCGACGCTCAACCTGCGCGGGCTCGGTGCGAACCGCACGCTGGTGCTGGTCAATGGCAGGCGGCACGTGGCGGGCGTCGCCGAAACTTCGGTGGTCGATATCAATTCGATCCCGGCATCGTTGATCAAGGAAGTCGAAGTGCTGACCGGGGGGGCATCGGCAATTTATGGCGCCGACGCTGTGACCGGGGTGGTCAACTTCGTACTTGATCGCGAGTTTGATGGAATCGAACTCGGGTTTACGGGCAGTGTTTCTGAGGAAGGCGACGGCGAGAATTTCGATGGCTTCGTCAAAATCGGCAAGAACTTCGCCGATGGGCGCGGCAACGTGACACTGGTGGGCGAGTACAACCGCGACAATGGTCTGCGCTTTGGCGACCGAGCGCAATATCGTGACGGCAATATTGCCAGCAACGGCCCCAATCCAGCGCTGCGATTCCAACGCGGCGATCTGGGAGCGAGCACGCCCAACTTCAATAACTTCTTCAACCTCGACAATGGCCTCTTCCCCTTCGGGTTTGTCATCCCGACGCCAGGCAGTGCACGTTTCAATACAATCTTCCCGACCGGGACTGCGCCGACTGCGGCCGAACAGGCGCTGATCGACCGCGCCCTGGCCGCCCCTACGCGCGCCATCGGTTCGCAATACCAATTCCAGATTACCTCGGCTGGCGGGATCATTATTCCGGCCAATTTTGCCGATCCATTTTCCGATATCGACAATGACGGACGCAGCGATTGCACTGAAAGCTTCACCGGGTTCAACGGGTTGTTCGATTACAATGGCTTCGGCGCGCTCGGCGGGTGCTACATCGTTGGCCCAAATGGTGTGAGCGTAATCGAAGATGACGGGCTAATCGCCAACAACTTCAATTCCTTTGGCGGCGAGGCGGTGATCTTCGACAATAATGGTTTCCTGATCCCGCAAACCGCACGGTATGGCTTCAACCTGCTGACCGATTACGACATCAGCGATACCGTCAATCTGTTCTTCGAGGGCAAGTATTACCGCCAGGAAACAAACTTCGGCACGAACCAGAACTCGTTCTATGACCTGCTCACGATTGCCCCTGACAACCCCTTCATTCCCGATGTGTTGCAGCCGATCGCCGACGCGGCGGGCGGTCTGTTCGTGACCCGCGATCCGACCGATCTGGGGCCGAACATCGACACCAATATCTCAGAGACCTGGCGCTTTGTCGGCGGCATTGAAGGCGATATCAGCGATGACATCACCTTCGAGGTTTCGGCCAACTGGGGACGCTATGACTTGGAAGCGATCAATCGCAACAATGTGCTATACGACCGTTTCTTGGCCGCAATTGATGTCGTCAGCGATGCCAATGGCAATCCGGTTTGCCGCAGCGAGATCGACCCGACTGTGCGCTCGCCCGGCACTGTATTCGGCATTCCGACCGGTGAGTTCGGCTATCTGACCTTCGTGCCGGGGCAGGGTCAGTGCCGTCCTGCCAACATTCTTGGCGGCTTGCCATCAATCAGCCAGGAAGCGGTCGATTTCATCACGACCACCACGACCAACCGCTTCCGCACCGAACAATTTCAGGCCTATGCAATTGTATCGGGCGAGACCAATTTTCTCGGCTTGCCTTACGATGCTATCCAGTTCGCGGTGGGGGCGGAGTATCGCGACGAGAGCAGCCGTTCGGAATTCGATCCGCTGGTGCGCGGCATTCTGCCTGTGACCACGGTGGACGGCAACGCTGGCGATTTCGTTGGTGATCTTGGTTTCTCACAAACCTCACTTGCTACCCCACCCGACGAATTCGCGCAGAATTCTGGCGGCGGCTATGATGTTATCGAATTGTTCGGCGAAGTAGGCACCACCTTGATCGAGGATGTGCCGTTCATCAATGAGCTGCGGCTCGAACTGGCAGGGCGGTTTTCGGACTACAGCACCATTGGCACGGTTTACACCTATGCCATCAACGGCTTCTGGTCGCCGATCGAGGATGTCCGGTTCCGCGGCACCTATTCACGTGCGGTGCGGGCGCCCAATATCTCGGAATTGTTCGCGCCGGCGCAGGCCGCATTCTTCCGGCCGTTCGATCCTTGCGACCAAACCGAGATCGACCGGCTTGCTGCCAATGGCGATCCCAATGTCCAGAACCGCATCGCAAATTGCCGTGCCGATGGCATTCCCGAGGGCTTTTCCGACCCATTAAGCGCGCGCTTTGCCGGGACAATTTCCGGCAACCCTGATCTGCGTGAGGAAACCGCCGATACCTACACCGTCGGCGTGGTGCTCCAGCCGCGCTTCATCCCCGGCCTCGCGATCACGGCGGACTATTACAACATCAAGATCGATGATGCGATCAGCACCGTCGCAGCGCAAGACGTGGTCGACAACTGCTATGACAGCACCACCTTCCCCAACGATTTCTGCGAATCCTTCACGCGGAATCGCGATTCCGCCTCGGCGCAATTCCTCGGCTTCAACTCGCTTACCCTTCAAACGATCAACTTTGTCGGGATTGAAACCGCCGGGATCGATGCTTCGATGTCATATCGCACTGCGATTGGCGAGCATCGCTTGGGATTGAATGCCACGGCATCGTGGGTTGATCAGATCAGCTTCTTCTTTGATCCGACCGATCTTTCTCGGATTGATCCCGAACTTGGTGAGCTTCAGCGGCCCGAATGGTCAGGCCGTGCAACTGCAACCTACGGCTTTGGCGATTTCAACCTCAACTACACGGTGACCTATCTGGGTGAGCAGGCGCTGCGCGGGGTGGAGATCGAGACGATTGACGCGCAGTTTGGCCCGGCTGGTCTGGCAGGAGAGACGTGGACGCATTCGGTAAGGGCCAATTATACCTTCACCGACCTTGGGTTGGAAGTGTTCGGCGGGGTCAACAACCTGTCCAACGTCACGCCATTCATCACCGAGCGCGCGTACCCGGTCAGCCCGATCGGGCGGTCATTCTTCCTAGGCGCGCGCTGGACGCTGTAAGCTGGCGCAGGCGGGGCCATTGCAGGAGATGGCTCCGCCCTTTTCCTTTAGGATGCGTGTCAGGACATTCGGGCAAAATTGGCGACACCTGGGGCAGGCGTCCGCTGCGCTTCCGCTTCAAGAGCAGGGCGCGTTGTTGTTGGTGATAGGGCGAGCATGGCCGCCGTGATCTGCGCCAGTTCGCCATGGGCCAGTGAATAGAACACTAGCTTGGCTTCCTTGCGGGTGTCCACCAGCCCCGCTTTGCGCAGCACGCCAAGCTGCTGCGAGAGGCCCGGCTGCCCGATTCCTGTCGCTTGCTCGACCTCTCCGACATTGCGCTCACCCTTTGCAAGCGTGGTCATGATGCGCCAACGCAGCGGGTGCGCCAGCGCTTTCAACGCCTCGATCAGATCGTCTTCGGCCATCAATCTTGTCCACCCATGCCGCGCAGGAACCAACTGGTCGCATCGCTGGCAGCGAAAACTTCGTCGAGATCATGGGTCGGCGCCATGAGCAGCGGTTCGCCCTGCTGCCAATTGGCGGGAGCAAGCGCGCCGTGCGCGTCAATCGCTTGAAGCCCATCAAGGATGCGCAGCATTTCAGGCACTGACCGGCCGAGATTGGCGGGATAGCAGGTCATCGCGCGGATCACCCCGCCGGGATCAATGAAGAAGGTGGTGCGCACGGTTGCGCTGTCATTGTCCTGCGCGGACACCATCCCGAATGCGCGGCCGATCACCAACGTCGGATCCTCGACAATTGGGAAGCGCACCTCGATGCCGAACCGGTCCCGGATCATCCTGAGCCACGCGAAATGCGAAAACAGACTGTCGACCGAGAGCGCCATAAGCGCGCAATCGCGCGTATCAAACGCGGCGGCTTCACTGGCGAGGGCAACGAATTCGGTGGTGCAGACCGGGGTGAAATCCGCCGGGTGCGAGAACAATATCAGCCAGCGCCCGCGATAGGCCGAAAGCTGGACTGGGCCGACGGTGCTGCGCGCCTCAAAATCGGGAGCAAGGTCGCCGATCCGGAGGCTGGCGGAGGGCAGAAGGGTTGAGCTGGGTTGGTTCATGACAGCCTCATAACACTTGACATCAGGATTGCAATACATATACACAATTTATGTAAACGAATTGGAGAAACTCGATGTCTCAAGGTGATTCGGTTCTGGCAGCGGCCACTTCTCAGGTTGAGCGCGCCCGGGTTGATGGCGCGCTCCGCCCAGAAGTTGCGAGCTTTTTTGACGCGGCGACCTACACAGTCACATATGTCGTTCACGATCCTGCAACGGGTGAGGCGACAATTGTCGATTCTGTCTTGGATTTCGATCCCAATTCGGGGCGCACCGCGACCACGTCTGCGGATGCAGTGATCGATTACGTCAATTCGCACAAACTGAAAGTGATCTGGTTGCTTGAGACCCACGCGCACGCCGATCACTTCTCGGCCGCGCCGTACCTTCAGGAAAAGCTCGGCGGGAAGATCGCCATTGGTGAGCATATCACCACCGTGCAGCAGGTGTTCGGCAAGCTATTCAACGCTGGCACCGAGTTTGAACGTGACGGGTCGCAGTTCGATGCGCTGTTCAAGGATGGTGACACCTTTAAAATCGGCAATCTGCCGGTGACGGTGATGCACGTGCCTGGCCACACGCCGGCCTGCCTTGCTTATGTCGTGGGTGAGGCGGTGTTCGTTGGCGATACCATGTTTATGCCCGATTACGGCACGGCGCGCGCCGACTTCCCCGGTGGTGACGCGCGCACCTTGTTCCGCTCGCTCCGCCGCATCCTGTCACTACCGCCGGAAACCCGGCTGTTCATGTGCCACGATTACCTGCCCAAGGGCCGCAGCGAGTATGTGTGGGAGACCACCGTCGCGGCGGAACGGGAAGGCAATGTTCACGCCCATGATGGGATCACCGAGGATGAATTTGTGGCGATGCGCGAGGCACGCGATGCGACGCTCGATATGCCGCGGTTGATCCTGCCGTCGGTGCAGGTCAATATGCGCGCCGGGCATATGCCACCGCCGGATGGAAATGGTGTCACCTACCTCAAGATTCCGGTCAACGCGGTATGAGCCTGCTTGCCACTTCCTTGCCGGGCTTTCCCGAAGCAGCGCCGGTCGCTGGTCTTGTCGGCGGCGTGCTGATCGGGTTGGCGGCTGCGCTGATGCTGTTGGGCGCGGGGCGGATTGCCGGGGTGTCGGGTATTGCTGCGCGCGCTTTCGGGATCGGGAGCAGTTCGATGCCGCGTGCGGGCGCGTGGGCATTCATCATTGGCCTGCCGTTGGGCGCGCTGATCGTGATGGGCCTGTCGGGCGCGTCTGCGCCGGCCTTTGCCGGCCCGCTTCCGCTCGCCATCGCTGGCGTCATCGTGGGCGTAGGCACCCGGCTCGGCAGTGGTTGCACCAGCGGCCACGGAGTGTGCGGCATGAGCCGCCTGTCGCAACGTTCGCTGGTAGCGACGGCGACTTTCATGGCGACCGGTTTTGCTACCGTCGCATTTATGAATGCAGCCGGCATCGAGGTGCTGCCATGACCCGTGATATCTTGGTTCCACTTGCTTCGGGCACGATTTTCGGTGCGGGGCTAACAGTTGGCGGAATGACGGATCCGGCGCGCGTGCGCGGGTTTCTCGACCTGTTCGGTGATTGGGATCCGACGCTCGCCTTCGTCATGGGAGGTGCAGTGCTCGTGATGGCGATGGCGTGGATCGTGCAGCGCTCAATGCTGCGGCCGATCTTTGCTGAGGGTTTTTCACTGCCCGATCGCAATGATTTGACCCCGCGTCTGATTGGCGGATCAGCGCTGTTCGGAGTCGGCTGGGGGATCGCGGGCCTGTGCCCCGGCCCCGGCTTCGCGGCGCTGGCGATTGAGCCTGTGTCAGCGGCGATTTTCGTGGTCGCGTTGGTTGCCGGGATGGTGTTGGTCCGGCTTTTTGAAGGAAACGTGTAATGGAAATTCGCACCGTTGATGATCACTTTGCGGTCGCCCCGCAGATGCAGCCCGCAGACCTCGCGGGCCTCGCTGCCGAAGGCTTTGTCGCGGTAATCTGCAACCGGCCCGATGGCGAGGAGCCGGGCCAGCCGCCGCTAGATGATATGCGGCGCGCGGCTGAGGCGGCGGGTCTCGCCTTTCATCACATTCCGGTTTCCGGCGGATTGTTTCCCCCCGCTGCGGTCGCCGCTTTTGCAGCCGTGCGGCGCGGTACGCCGGGAAAGATGCTGGGCTATTGCCGCACCGGCACGCGCTCGATCACGCTCGACGCGCTCGCCAATATTCGTGGCCTGAGCGCCTCCGACCGTATCGCGAACGCTAAGGCCGCGGGATATGACCTGTCGGCGCTCGCCGAACGGATGGAAAGCGGCGGATAGGCCAAATTCGCGGGAGGGATCACAATGAACACAGCAACACACACGGTCGTGATCATCGGTGGCGGCGCGGCGGGGATTGCCACGGCAGCTTCGATGCTGAAACGCCGCCCTGGGCTCGACATCGCGATTGTCGAGCCGAGCGATTCCCACGCCTATCAACCCGGCTGGACAATGGTGGGCGGCGGAGTGTTTGATGTCGCCAGCACCATCCGCCCGATGCAAAGCGTGATGCCCAACGGCGTGCGCTGGGTAAAACAGGCCGCTGCCAGCTTTCAGCCAGAAAACAATCAAGTCACGCTCGCCGATGGTAGCGCGCTGGCTTACGATCTGTTGATCGTCGCCCCCGGCATCCGGCTCGCGTGGGAAAAGATCCAAGGCCTTGAAGGCACGCTCGGCAAAAACGGCGTAACGTCAAATTACCGCGCTGATCTGGCGCCCTATACGTGGGAACTGGTGCAGCAGACCCGCGCAGGCAGAGCGATTTTCTCGCAGCCGCCGATGCCGATCAAATGTGCCGGTGCACCGCAAAAATCGATGTATCTCGCCTGCGATTACTGGCGCCGCGCTGGTGTGCTCGGCGATATTGACGTGGAGTTCCGTAACGCGGGCGCGGTGCTGTTCGGGGTCGCCGACTATGTCCCGGCGCTGATGGAATACGTCGAGAAGTACGGGATTCACCTTGAGCTTGGTAGTAATCTGATCGCGGTCGACGGCCCCGGCCAACAGGCGACCTTTGCCACGGCTGACGGCGAAGTGACGGTGGGCTTTGATATGCTGCACGTCGTCCCTCCGCAGGTCGCGCCGCAATTCCTTGCCGATAGCCCACTGGCGGCGCCGAGCGGGTTCACCGATGTCGATCAGCACACCATGCAGCATGTGCGCTATCCCAATGTCTTTGGGCTTGGCGATGGTGGGTCGACACCCAATGCCAAGACCGCAGCGGCGGTGCGCAAGCAGGCCCCGGTGGTCGCGGTCAACGCGCTTCGGCAGCTGGATGGCAAGGGGCCGACGGCAGGGTACGACGGTTATGGTTCGTGCCCGCTGACTGTCGAACGCGGCAAGATCGTGCTCGCCGAATTCGCCTATGGCGGCAAGCTGGCGCCAAGTTTTCCGACTTGGCTGATTGACGGCACCAAGGCCAACCGTCTGTCATGGATGCTGAAAGCCGATCTGCTGCCGTGGATCTATTGGAACGGGATGCTTAAGGGCCGCGAGTGGCTGGCTGGCCCCGGCGGCCTGATCGCGCAGTAGAGCGCCAGACAGTGCTGCAACGCTATTTCCCGATCCTCGAATGGGGCCGCACCTATAATCGTGAGGTCTTGACCAGCGATTTGATGGCGGCGGTGATCGTCACCATCATGCTGATCCCGCAAAGCCTCGCTTATGCGATGTTGGCGGGTTTGCCGCCGGTGGTGGGCCTCTATGCCTCGATCCTGCCGCTGTTTGCCTATGCTCTATTTGGAACGAGCCGGACGCTGGCGGTGGGGCCGGTGGCGGTGGTTTCGCTGATGACAGCGAGCGCGGCCGGCGCTGTTGCGGTGCCAGGGACGGCTGAATATTGGGAAGCGGCGGTGACACTCGCCGCATTGTCTGGCGTGATGCTGGTCATGCTCGGCCTGTTGCGGCTGGGGTTCCTCGCCAACCTGCTGTCGCATCCGGTCATCAGCGGTTTTATCTCGGCAAGCGGCGTGCTGATCGCGACGAGCCAATTAAAGCACATCTTAGGTGTGAAAGCCGGGGGCGAGACTTGGCCGGAAACGCTGTCCGGGCTGGCCGGATCGCTGGGGGACATTAATCTTGCCACATTGGCGATCGGAGTGCCCGCAACGCTGTTCCTGTTTTGGGTGCGCAAGGGTTTGAAGCCCGCGCTCCAACGCCTTGGCCTCAGCCCTCGCGCCGCCGATATGACGGCCAAGGCCGGGCCGGTGGTGGCCGTAGCGGTGACGATTCTTGCGGTGATCGGCTTTGGGCTGGAGGCGCGCGGAGTGTCAGTGGTCGGCGCGATCCCGTCGGGCCTCCCGCCGTTCGCGTTGCCCTCGACTGATCTGGCACTGATCCAATCGCTGTGGGTGCCTGCGCTGCTGATTTCGGTGATCGGGTTCGTTGAAAGCGTCTCGGTTGCGCAGACGCTTGCGGCCAAGCGCCGCCAGCGGATTGCGCCGGATCAGGAACTGATCGGGCTGGGGGCGAGCAATATCGCGTCGGCATTTTCGGGCGGCTATCCGGTGACAGGCGGATTCGCGCGTTCGGTGGTGAACTTCGATGCGGGCGCACAGACCCCGGCGGCGGGCGCTTTCACGGCGGTGGGCATCGCGCTCGCCAGCCTGTTCCTCACGCCGCTGCTGTTCCACCTTCCCAACGCGACCCTTGCCGCGACCATCATCGTTGCTGTCCTCAGCCTCGTCGATTTCAAGACGCCCCGCCAGTTATGGGCCTATTCCAAGGCCGACTTCGCTGCCCATGCCGCGACCATCGCCATCACGCTGATCGCCGGTGTGGAACTGGGCGTTATCGCTGGCGTTGCAGTCGGCCTGCTCCTTTATCTGTGGCGCGCGAGCCGGCCCCATGCGGCGATTGTTGGACGGGTGCCTGGGACGGAGCATTTCCGCAATGTCGAGCGGCACACGGTGTTGACCCTGCCGCACCTGCTGACCATCCGTGTCGATGAAAGCCTGACCTATCTCAACGCCCGCTGGCTGGAGGAATATGTCCTCGAACTGGTCGCCGAGCGGCCCGTCCTGCGCCACGTTGTGCTGATGGCCAGCGCGGTCAATGCCATCGACGCTTCGGGGCTCGAAAGCCTTGAGGCGATCAACCACCGCCTTTCTGACGGGGGTGTGAAGTTGCACCTTTCGGAGGTGAAGGGGCCGGTCATGGACCGCCTGAAGCGCAGCCATTTCCTCGATGATCTGTCAGGCCGTGTGTTCCTGTCGCAGGATCAGGCCTTCGCCGACCTGGTGCTGGATACAGGCGAGGAGCCGGGGTCAGCCGATCCGATGGAAGCACGCGGGTTGATCTGAACCTCTTGGACCCGGAAAATTTACGCTTCAATTTCGTAAAAACTGTAACTGATTTCCGAAATTTGGCCGTATTCGGCGTAAAATCGCAGTAAATCGCAAAATTGGTAAATTCGATTACATTAAATGATATATTGAATTTGCGCGACTCGCTCAGGGCGGCTAGATCACCTGACGAGACGAAAGGAGCCCACAATGACAGGCCGAAAGTTCAATCCCTCGCTGCTTGCGGGAGTTCTGGCGTTGGCAACTGGGTATCCCGGCGCCGCAGCCTCTGCGCAGTCTTTCGGCGATTCCGAGGCTCTGCGTGCAGCGCTTGATGACGAATACCGCGCCGAGGCCACCTATGCGGCGGTGATCGCGGCCTTCGGCGAGGTGCGTCCGTTCATCAACATCATCGAAGCCGAACGCCGCCACGCGGCGCAGGCCAAGGCCGAGATGGACCGGCTCGGCATCAGCTACGCGGCCACCAACTCCTACCTCGGCACGCTGACTGCGCCAGCGTCGGTGCTGGCGGCCTGCGAGCAGGGGGTTGCGGCCGAGATCGAGAACATCGCGCTGTATGACCGCATTCTGCCCACGATCCAGGATCCCCAGGTGCGCGATACTCTGACCCGTCTGCAATGGGCCTCACGCGAGCGCCATCTTCCGGCCTTCAAGCGCTGCATTGACCGTGGCGGAGAGATGGGGCGCGGCCAAGGACGCGGGGGCGGTCGCGGGGCTGGTCGCAAGAATTTAAACTGATCTGTCCTGAAATCCGCACAGCCAAGGAGCACACACCATGAGCCTTCACATCGGCGATACCGCCCCGGATTTCACCGTGGACACCACAACCGGCCCGATCACCCTGCACGAATGGGCTGGCGACGCTTGGGTGTTCTTTTTCAGCCACCCAGCCGATTTCACCCCGGTCTGCACCACCGAAATGGGCACGACCGCGCGCCTCGCCGCCGAATTCGACAAGCGCAACTGCAAGCCTTTGGGCCTCTCGACCGATACCGTCGAAGAACACCTCGCCTGGGTCAAGGATGTGGACGAAACTCAGGGCGTAACGCTGGCCTTCCCGATTGTCGCCGATGCAGACCTGAGGATCGCCAAGCTTTATGACATGATCCACCCCGATCAGAGTGAAACGGCGGCCGTTCGTTCGGTGTTCATCATCGATCCGGCCAAAAAAATCCGCCTGACGATGACCTACCCTATGAGCGTGGGGCGCAATTTTGACGAGATCCTGCGCGTGATCGACAGCCTGCAACTGGCCGACCGGATGAAAATCGCCACGCCTGCCGACTGGCGCCCGGGCGACAAGGTGATCATCCCGCCGTCGGTCGATGACGCCACCGCGCATGAACGGTTCCCGCAAGGGTTCACCACCATCAAGCCTTACTTGCGGATGGTTGACGTCGCTTGAGCTGACCTTCCTTGTTGCACCGCCGGACATCTCCCCCCTTCCGGCGGTGCAACCTTTTGCCCCACAATACGTATAACCGGTGCAGCGATTGCAATTGATCGGTGCCGCTAAGGGACTAGCAGCCAGTCATGCTTGAGAACCTCGACGCTCTGTTGCTCGCTCGCATTCAGTTCGCCTTTACGGTGAGCTTTCACTTTTTCTTCCCAGCGTTTTCGATCGGGCTGGCGAGCTATCTTGCGGTGCTCGAAGGGCTGTGGCTGAAGACCGGCAAGTCCGTCTATCTCGACCTGTTCAAATACTGGATCAAGATTTTCGCGATTGCCTTTGCGATGGGCGTCGTCTCGGGCATTGTCATGTCTTATCAGTTCGGCACCAACTGGGCGGTGTTTTCGGACAAGGCCGGGCCGGTGATCGGGCCGCTGATGGCCTATGAAGTGCTGACCGCGTTCTTCCTCGAAGCAGGCTTCCTGGGCGTGATGCTGTTCGGCATGGAGAAGGTCGGCAAAAAACTGCACTTTGCCGCAACGCTAATGGTCGCGCTGGGCACATTTGTGTCGGCGTTCTGGATCCTCAGCGTGAACAGCTGGATGCAGACGCCCACCGGTTTTGAGATTGGCGCAAACGGCCAGTTCCTGCCCGGCCCCAGCTGGTGGGACATCGTGTTCAACCCGAGCTTTCCCTATCGGCTCGTTCATACGGTCATGGCGGCCTATCTTACCACCGCCTTTGTGGTTGGCGCGGTTGGGGCGTGGCACCTGCTGAAAGACCGCGCCAATCCGCATGCGCGCACAATGTTTTCGATGGCGATGTGGATGGCGGCGATCGTTACGCCCCTGCAGATTTTCGCTGGCGATATGCACGGGCTCAACACGCTCGAACATCAGCCTGCCAAGGTCATGGCGATGGAGGGGCATTACCAAAGCCACCCCGAAGGTGCGCCGCTTATCCTGTTCGGCATCCCCGATAGCAATGCGAAGACGGTGCGTTATGCCATCGAAATCCCCAAGGCGTCCTCGCTGATCCTCAAACATGATCTCAACGCGCCGCTCGCGGGGCTTGATACCATCCCAGATGATCGCGAACCGCCGGTGGGGATGCTGTTCTGGTCTTTCCGGATTATGGTCGGCATCGGCTTTGCGATGCTGGGGATCGGGTTGTGGAGCCTATGGGGCCGGGTGCGCGGGCGATTGTATGACATGCCGTGGCTGCACCGTGCCGCGGTGCTGATGGGGCCATCCGGGTTTGCCGCGGTTCTCGCCGGGTGGATCACCACCGAAGTCGGCCGCCAGCCTTACGTGATCTACGGGCTTCTGCGCACAGCCGACGCGGCGAGCCCGCTTGATGCGCCTGCGGTGGTCGCGTCGCTGCTGGCGTTTGTGCTGGTCTACTTCACCGTGTTCGGCATCGGCGTGTGGTACATTCTCAAGTTGATGAGCAAGGCACCGCACGCAGGCGAATATGGCGTGAAGCGCGGCGATGTCGGCCCGATCCGCACTGCCGGGATCACGCCGGGGCCGACGCAGAACCCCGGCGGGGACGAAACCCTGCCGACCGAAGCCCCCGGTGAAAAGGAGCCGGTGTGATGGATCTCACTGTCATCTGGGCTTTCATCATCGCCTTTGCCGTGTTCGCCTACGTGGTGATGGACGGGTTTGATCTGGGCATTGGCATCCTGTTCCCGACCTTCCGCGTCGGCAAGGGCCGCAACCGTGCGATGAATTCAATCGCTCCGGTATGGGATGGTAACGAGACATGGCTGGTGCTGGGCGGCGGGGGGTTGTTTGCTGCCTTCCCGCTCGCCTACGCGGTGATTCTGCCAGCGACCTATCCGCTGGTGATCGCCATGCTGCTGGGCCTCGTGTTCCGGGGCGTGGCGTTCGAATACCGCTGGAGGGATCCGGCGCATGAGAAGTTCTGGGACACAGCGTTCTTCGGCGGCTCGCTGGTCGCGGCAATGGCGCAGGGGATGATCCTTGGCGCGCTGCTGCAAGGGATCGAAGTTGAGGGCCGCTCCTATGCGGGCAGTTGGTGGGATTGGCTGACGCCGTACACCTTCCTCACCGGGCTAGGGACAGTGGCGGGCTATGCGCTGCTCGGCAGCACCTGGTTGATCTGGAAGCTGGACGGCGGGGTGCAAGCCCATGCCCGCCATGTCGCCTTGCGTGCAGCGATTGCGACCATCGTGCTGATGGGTGCGGTCAGCCTCTATAACATCACCTTGAACGCGGAATATGCCGCGCACTGGCTCGCCGCGCCGCAGATTTACTATGCGGCGCCAGTGCCGGTGATCACCGCGCTGGTGGCGTTTGCACTGATCCGGACGATCCGAGGCAGTGGCAATTCTGCGCCGTTCTGGCTGGCTATTGCGCTATTCTTTCTTGGCATGGCGGGGCTGGGGGTCACGATTTGGCCGTTCGTCGTGCCGCCGGGCATCACCATCTGGGATGCCGCCGCGCCCGAACGCAGTCAGGTGTTCATGCTGGTGGGCGTGGCGATTACCCTGCCGCTGATCATCGCCTATACCATTTGGGCGTATTGGGTGTTTCGCGGCAAGGTGGGCGAGGAGGGGTATCACTGATGCTTGCGCCGCCTGAGCGACCGCCTGAAGCCCCCTTGTGGCAGCGCCTTGCATGGATGGCAGGCATCTGGGCTGCGAGCGTCGCGGTGTTGGGCGCAGTGGCCTATGTCATTCGCCTGTGGATCGCGCCTTGAGCCGCGCTGTCAAAGTCTGGTTCGATGGTGCCTGCCCGCTGTGCCGCCGCGAAATTGCGCTGATGCGGCGGCTCGACAAACGCGGAGCGATCAACTTCATTGATGTGGCCGACGGTGCTGACCCCTCCTGCCCGATAGACCGTGCGCAACTGCTCGCCCGTTTCCATGCCGAAGAGGGGGGCGTGGTCTACAACGGTGCGGCGGCGTTTGCGGCGATGTGGCGCGCGATCCCGCTGCTCCGTCCGCTTGGCCTTGCGGCGCGCAATGGCGCGGTGCTGCGGGTGCTGGAGGCCGCCTATCTGCAATTCCTCAAAGTGCGCCCGCGGCTGCAACGCTTCTTCGCCTAGAAATCGCTTGCCCCGGATCGCCGGATCGTCTGAATCCTCGGTCCGAGAGACGGGAGAGTGATCGAATGAGCTATTTCGGCGCAATGCAGAACGAGATTTACAACGCCGGTTTGAAGGGCGTTCTGCCGACCTACCCGGTCGATTTCGCCACGCTGGAAAAGCGCGCGCATCAGGCGCTTGGCCCGATGATGACGAATTATGTCGCGGGCGGGTGCGGAGACGAACACACACAGGATCAGAACGCTGCTGCCTTCCACCACTGGGGCATGGTTCCGCGAATGATGGTCGATTGTTCCGAGCGCGATCTGTCGGTCGAACTGTTCGGACACACCTATCCCACCCCGCTGTTCATGGCGCCGATCGGCCTCAACGGAGAGGCGTCACAGGATCGTCACGGCGACATTGCGGCCGCGAACGCATCGGCGCTGACCGGGGTGCCGTTTTGCGCCTCGACCTTGTCGAATGATCCACTGGAGGATGTGAAGGCGGCCTGCGGCTATACGCCTGCATGGTTCCAGCTTTACACGCCGAAAAACAAGGAACTCGCCACCAGCCTGATCCGCCGCGCCGAAGACGCGGGATATGCCGCGCTGGTGGTGACACTGGACACATGGGTAACCGGCTGGCGGCCGCGCGATCTCAACGCGTCAAATTTTCCGCAGCTGCGCGGCAAGGTCTTGCAAAATTACTTCACCGATCCGGTGTTCCGTTCATTGCTGGCCAAGCCGCCGGAGGAGGATTTGAACACCGCGATCTTCACCTGGGCGGCGACATTTGGGCAGGTGCTGACCTGGGATGATATGGCGTGGTTCAAGTCGGTGACCAAGCTCCCCATCGTCCTCAAGGGTATTTGCCACCCCGACGATGCGCGCCGCGCAGTCGATTGCGGGGCGGATGCGGTCTATTGCTCGAACCACGGCGGGCGGCAGGCCAACGGCGGGATCGCGACCATCGACATGCTTGAAGATGTGGTTGCGGCAGCGCGTGATACCCCTGTCCTGTTTGACAGCGGCGTCCGGTCGGGCAGCGATGCTGTCAAGGCGCTGGCGATGGGTGCGCGCGCGGTGGGCGTGGGGCGGCCCTATACCTACGGCCTCGCGCTCGGCGGGGCAGAGGGCGCGGCGTGGGTGTTACGATCAATCCTTGCCGAAGCCGATCTTTTGATGGCGGTTAACGGTTACCCGACGCTCAAAGACGTGCGTTCTGCCAGGGTGCGGCGCACGGATCGGTGATCCGTTCTGCAGGCAAGCCCGTTAACCATGTTCGCTATGGGTTTTCCACAGATTTGCTGTTAGCTTGACGCATAACAAAACAGCGAATCGGGAAGCGTTCAATGGCACGACCAACTATCTGGTCCAGCGGGCCAGATCCCATGCTCCGCACTGTCTGCATTCAGGACGAACATTCGCGCCGTGCGCGATATGGGCGGATCCAGCCGATGGAAAGCCGCCAGTCGCTGCTCGGCCGGATCGCCCGCCTGATCGCCTGACCGCGAACGTCGCTGCTTACCCGCCCGCCTTTGCCATGATCACCAGCTTGGTATCGGTGAAGGCGAGGTAGCCTTCCTCGCCGCCTTCCGATCCGAACCCGCTATCACCGATTCCGCCGAACGGGGTTTCGGGCGACGAGACGATGAGCTGATTGATCCCCACCATGCCCGCCCGCAAGCTCCGGCCAAGGTAGTGCGCTTCATCAAGATCGCTGCTGAACGCATAGGCTGCAAGGCCATAGCGCAAACTGTTGGCAATCCGCACGGCATCCTCGATCGCATCAAACGGGACGATCCCTGCAATCGGGCCGAACGGCTCTTCGGTCATGAAACGGCTGTCGGGCGCGGGGTTGGCGATAACGGTGGGCTGAAAGAAGAACCCGTTCCCCGCAATCACCGAACCGCCGGTGACGACCTCACCGCGATTGCCGCCTGCATCTGCCACCACGGCTTCCATTGCCGCAATCCGGCGCGGGTGGGCGAGCGGGCCCATGTCGACGCTCTCATCCACGCCGGGGTCACCGACCTTCAGCTTGCCCGCCTGGTCGGCGAATTCGGCGACGAATTTGTCATAGACTTCGCGCGCCACCAGAAACCGGGTGGGGGAGACGCAGACCTGCCCGGCGTTACGGAACTTAGTTGCCGCACACATCGCCACGGCGCGATCCAGGTCGGCGGTCTTGCTGATGATCACCGGGGCATGGCCTCCCAGTTCCGGAGTGAAGCGCTTCATGTGGCTCGCCGCCAGCGCGCCCAATTGTTTGCCAATCGCTGTCGATCCGGTGAAGCTGACCTTGCGGATCACAGGCGATGTGATGAGGTGTTCTGACACCGGGCCGGGGTCACCGTAGACGAGGTTTAGGACTCCCTTGGGCACGCCTGCATCGGTGAAGCATTCGACCAGCAATTGCGCCGAGGCCGGGCTGTTCTCCGCCGGTTTGATGATCGCGGTGCAGCCTGCCGCCAATGCGCCTGCGATTTTCTTGGCGGGCAGGTTGATCGGGAAATTCCACGGCGTCAGCAGCACGCAGGGGCCGACCGCTTCGTGCGTCACCATTTGCGCAATCACGCTGGCGCTGCGGGGCGGGATCATCCGCCCGCCGCGCCGTTTGGCCTCTTCGCCGAGGAAGTCGATGATGTCGGCCGAGCCGGTGATTTCGCCAATCGCTTGCGCCCGCGGCTTGCCCATTTCGGCGGTGATTACGCGGGCAATTTCGGGGGCGCGTTCGCGAAGCAGATCGGCGGCGCGGCGCAGGATCACATAGCGTTCGGCGCCGGGGGTTTTGCTCCACGTGACAAATGCTTCGCCAGCGGCGGCGAGGGCAGCGTCAAGCTGCTGCGGCGAAGCTTTGGGGCATTGCCCGATCACCTGCCCGGTGGCGGGGTTCACCACATCCATCGACCCGGCTTCACCGTTGATGATCCATTCGCCGTTGATCAGCATTTTGAGGGCGGGGTACGTGGTCACAGGCGTGTTCCTTCGGTTGAATCGACCTTGCGCGATCTTGTAATTATATTACGCCTACACTAGCGATGTTTCCGCTTCACCGCGAGGAGAGAATCATGCTGGTCGGCGTTCCCAAGGAAATTAAGCCGAGCGAGTTTCGCGTCGGTCTCACCCCCGAAGCCGTGCGCGAATATGTCAGCGCCGGGCACCGCGTGATCGTCGAAACCGGGGCCGGTCTGGGCATCGACAAGAACGATGATGTCTATCGCAAAGCCGGAGCCGAGGTGGTCGATACCGCCGCCGAAGTCTTCGCGCAGGCTGACATGATCGTGAAGGTCAAGGAGCCGCAGCCGGCCGAATGGGTGCAGCTTCGCGAAGGCCAAATTCTGTTTACCTACCTGCACTTGGCCCCAGATCCCGATCAGGCGCGCGGGCTGATGGCATCGGGCGTTTCGGCGGTCGCTTACGAAACCGTGACCGCTCCCGGCGGCGCGCTGCCGTTGCTCGCCCCGATGAGCGAAGTCGCTGGGCGGCTCGCGATTGAGGCCGGCGCACTGGCGCTGCGGGCGAATACCGGCGGACGCGGCACCCTGATGGGCGGCGTGCCCGGCGTGATACCGGCGCGGGTCGTGATTCTGGGCGGCGGCGTGGTCGGCACGCAGGCCGCGCGGATGGCGGTCGGGCTGGGGGCGACGGTGGAGATTTTCGACCGTTCGTTGCCGCGCCTGCGCCTGCTGGACGAAATGTTCCAAGGCCGTGCCATCACTCGCTTTTCCACCGCTGGTACGATCGAACAGGCGGTGTCTCAGGCCGATGTCGTGATTGGCGCGGTGCTGATCCCCGGAGCGAGCGCGCCGCATCTGGTGACCCGCGCGATGCTGCCCGATATGAAGCACCGTGCAGTGCTGGTCGATGTGGCGATTGACCAGGGCGGATGCTTTGAAACATCGCATGCCACCACGCACGAGAACCCGACTTACGAGGTCGATGGCATCATCCATTACTGCGTCGCCAATATGCCCGGCGCGGTGCCGCTGACGTCGAGCTATGCGCTCAACAACGCCACCCTGCCGTTTGGATTGGCATTGGCGAACAAGGGGTTGAAGGCGTGTGAGGATGATCCGCATCTCGCCCCCGGCCTCAATGTGCATCAAGGCAAGATCGTGAACGCTGCAGTGGCGGAGAGCCTTGGCTTCTGACACTTGCGTTTTTCGGCACAAATGATGTCGCCTATTCGCGGGTAATCAGGCGAGGAATCGCTAATTGATGGGCATCAGAAAAGGTGCCCCATGAAACCGTTCGATCCCCGTCCGCTTGTCCGTCAGATCAACCCTGATGTGATCATTGAAACCCATGTTGCGCCGCAATCGGGCAGCGACCGGGTGGCGTTTGCTTTCGTTAAGTTGCTGCGCTTTTTTGCCGACCGGTTTTTTGCCAAACGATATGGCCACCGCGCGGTTGTTCTGGAGACGGTCGCCGCCGTGCCGGGGATGGTTGGCGGGCTGTGGCAGCACCTCACTGCGCTGCGCACGATGCGCGATGATGAGGGCTGGATCCGCACGCTGCTGGATGAGGCCGAGAATGAGCGGATGCATCTGATGACCTTCATCGAGATCGCGCAACCCAATGCATTTGAACGCTTTCTGGTGATGGCGGTGCAGCTGGTGTTCTACAATTTCTACTTCTTCCTTTACCTCATCGCCCCGCGCACGGCGCACCGGGTGGTCGCCTATTTCGAGGAAGAGGCGGTCTACAGCTACACCCAATACCTTGCCGAAGTGGATGCCGGGCGGCTGGAAAATGTGCCTGCCCCGCAGCTGGCGATTGATTACTGGCAGTTGCCGCAAAGCGCCCGGTTGCGCGATGTGATCCTGGCGGTGCGGGCCGATGAAGCCGAGCACCGCGATGTGAACCACTACTTCGTCAGTGAGCTCGATCAGCGGCGAATGTTTCGCGTGAAACAATCGCAGGACGAGGGCAATCAGAGCCTAGAACAGGCCTAGAGGGGGTCTAACCGGGGTCTAGCAGGGGTCTAAACCGCCCTGCAAAACCCCGGCGGGTCTCAAGCCGCGACCACCTGCTGTTCAATCGCACCAAAGATCGAATGGTTGTGTTCATCGCGCATTTCGATCCGCACCGTGTCACCGGCTTGCATGAACGGGGTGACCGCAGCGCCGCCGTTGATCGTTTCAATCATGCGGATTTCGGCGATGCACGAATAGCCCGCGCCGCCTGCGCTGACCGGCGTGCCGGCGCCGCCATCTGCGCCCTTGTTGGATACCGTGCCGCTGCCGATCACCGTGCCTGCGCTCAGACCCCGCGTTTTGGCCGCGTGGGCGACGAGCTGCGCCAGATTGAAGGTCGCGTCCTTGCCCGCATTGGCCCGGCCAAAGGCTGCGCCGTTCAGATCGACCATCAGCGGCAGGTGGATCAGGCTATCGGCCCACGCTGCGCCCAATTCGTCCGGGGTCACCGCCACGGGCGAAAATGCGCTGGCGGGTTTGGACTGAAAGAAGCCGAAGCCCTTTTCCAACTCGGCCGGGATCAGCCCGCGCAAGCTAACATCGTTGACCAGCATCAACAGCTTGATATGCCCCGCCGCGTCTTCCACCGAAACGCCCATCGGTACATCATCGGTGATGCAGGCGATCTCACCCTCCATGTCGCAGCCCCATGCGGGATCGCCCAAGGGTATGTCCGCACGCGGCGGTAGGAAAGCGTCAGAGCCCCCCTGATACATCAGCGGATCGGTGTAAAAGCTCGCCGGAACGGCGGCCCCGCGCGCTTTGCGCACCAATTCGACATGGTTGATATAGGCGCTGCCATCGGCCCACTGATACGCGCGCGGCAGCGGCGAATGCGCCTGGCGTTCGTGGAAGCGTTCGCACGGTACGGTTTCATGTTCGACATCGCGGGCAAGCAGTTCGAGTTCGGGCGCAACCCGTTCCCAATTGTCGAGCGCGGCTTGCAAGGTCGGCGCGATGTAGCCTGCCGCGCTGCACCGGGTCAGGTCTTTCGACACAACGACCAGCATCCCGTCGCGCGTGCCGTTGTTGAGGGTGGCGAGTTTCATAGTGGGTTCCTCTCCCGGCCAGAATTCATGTGGCGTCTTGTTGTTTATCAGGATGCGCCGCGGCGAAGGCGGGCAGGGCACAGCACGCGGCTTCGATCCGGGTCATATGCGGACTGTTTGACAGGTCGTAGGCAAACCGCCGCGCATTGGCGAGTTGAGGGATCAGCACCACCTCAAACAACCCCGGCGCATCGCCGTGCAGGAAATCGCCAGTCCCCAGCTGCGCCAACCGCGCCTCAACGGGGTTCAGCGTGCGCGCCAGCCAATGGCGATACCACACGTCAATTTCGTCCTGCGTGTGGCCGAGCGGGTCTTTGAGGTATTTCAGCACCGGGAGATTGTTGACCGCGTGAATCTCGGTCGCAATCCCATAGGCGAGTTCGCGCACCGTATAGCGCGCTTCGATATCGCGGGGCAGGAACGCCGGGTCGGGATAGGCTTCATCGAGCCATTCGAGCAGCGCCATCGATTGCGCCCGGTCACGCCCATCGGCTTCGAGCATCGGCAGCGATCCGAACGGGTTGCGCTGCGTGAATTCGGGTGACTTGTTTTCGCCTGTGACGAGGCTGACCGGGATATTCTCGAACGCCAACCCCTTGAGGTTCAGCGCGATGCGCAGGCGGTAAGATGTCGAGCTGCGGAAATAACCGTAGAGCTTCATTGTACTCATGTTGCAGCCATCGCAGGCTTCAACCGGCTGGGCAAGGGTGAGCAGGTCGACCGCCGCTTATGCAGGTGCGAGCACCCCTCTGATCACCTCCAGCAAATCGGCTGGCGGGCAGGGTTTGGCGACCGTCGTGGCGCGCGGGAAGCGGGCGGCCAACTCGCTGGCTTCGAAATGTTCGGAATGGAGGATTACCGGCACATTATCGTCGATCAATTTCTGCGCAAGCTCGTACGCCAACCCATCCGCCAGCTCGATATCGAGGATGGCGAGATCGGGTTTTTCTTTCTGGCAGGCGAGCATGGCGGATGAAATTCCGGCGTGCGGCCCTTCGACTTCGTAGCCCGCTTCTTCGAACGTGTCGCACAGATCGAAGGCGGTCACGGTTTCGTCCTCCGCCACCAGAATGCGTAAGCTCATTCACCCTCTCCCCGCGTCAGCGACTCCCCAAGAGAGGGAATGTAACATGGATTGGACGTCAAGCTTGCGGAATATTATCCATTCTTGCCGTATTTGTCGGTGAAAGCGGTTTCATCGCCTGCGCCCAGCAGTTTGGCCTGATCGATCCACTGGTCGCGGGTGATGCGGCCCTTGAACCGGCCCAGCTGCGCGTCGATCCGCTCGACATCGGCATCCGACCATGCGGCAATCTGCGCAAAGGTGGTCACGCCAAGCTCGCCCAGCAATGCCACCAATTTGGGGCCGACGCCCTTGATCCGGGCGATGTCGTCGGCTGATGTGGGCACAGACGCGGGAGCGACGGGAGCCGGGGCGGGGGTTGCGGCAACCGGTTCCGGTGCAGGTGCAGGTGCAGCCATCGGCGCGGGCGCTTCCTTGACCACTGCCGGCGCGGCATCGATCAGTGCCTGATTGCGCTGCGCAGGCGCGGCCCCTGCATCCAGCACATCACGGGCGAGCGCAGGCGCGCTGCCATCCTCCACCACCTTGGCCTTGCGATTAAGGCGCGCGAGCAGCCACACCGCCAGCACCAGCAGGGCAAGACCGATCAGAATCAGCGGCAAAGCGGTAGAAAATTGTGCAGACATATCAGTCAGGCTCTTTCAGGAATCATCAAATGGGAGCGCTTCCTTAGCAGCGCTCCCGCTGCAATCCCAAGACTCTTAACCGCCCTTCATGCTGCCTGCCAACTCGTTCAGCCGCAGGAATTCCTGCCGCCAGAAATTGTCCTGAGTTCCTGCAAGCCCGCCGATGTCATCAAAGCCGTAGCCCTGCATCAACTCGTCTCCGCGCAGCACCTGTCCAAAAGCGGCGACGGCGGCGGCGAAGGCAAAATCGCCTTTGGGCGCGGTCGCGGTGCGCAGCGCGCTTGATGCCACCACCTGCTCGATCAGTTTCGAAGTGTCGCCATTGGGCAGTTTGTAACGCAGTTTGACGGTGGCGGCCTCGGCCAGCCGCGCGGTGGCGGCTTCGGCGGGGGCGTCTTCATACTTGCGCGGGGCGATCCAGCCCTTGCCGCCTGTCGGCACGACTTCGTAAATCGCCGTCACCTGATGGCCCGCGCCAATGTCGCCTGCATCGACCAGATCATTGTCGAAATCTTCTTCCCGCAAGCTCCGGTTTTCGTATCCGACCAGCCGGTATTGCGCGATCACGGCGGGGTTGAATTCGACCTGAATTTTTACATCCTTGGCGATGGTGAACAGGGTGCTGCTCATCTCCTCGCCCAGCACCTTTTTCGCCTCCAAAGCGCTGTCGATATAGGCATAGTTGCCGTTGCCGTGGTTGGCGACCTGCTCCATCAGCGCTTCGTTATAGTTGCCCTGACCAAAGCCCAATGTGGTCAACGTGATGCCGCTATCGCGCTTTTTCTCGATCAGTTCGATCAGTGATTTGGTGTCCGAAACGCCGACGTTGAAATCGCCATCGGTGGCGAGGATCACGCGGTTAACCCCGCCTTTGATGTAGTTGTCTTCGGCGATGCGGTAGGCGAGTTCGATGCCCGCGCCCCCGGCAGTCGAACCGCCCGCGTCGAGGCTTTCGAGCGCGCGGCGGATTTTGGCGGTGTCGTTGGTGGGTTCAAGCACCATGCCCGCTGCGCCTGCATAGACGACGATCGATACGGTATCCTTAGGGCTGAGTTCACCCGCCAGCCCGGCCAGCGCGGTCTTGACCAGCGGCAGCTTGTCAGGTGCGCCCATCGAACCGGACACATCCATCAGGAACACAAGGTTGGCGGGCGGGCGTTCAGCGGTATCGATATCGTATCCGCGCAGGCCAATTCGCATCAGATAGGTGTCCGGGTTCCACGGGGTCTTGGCGACATCGGTGGTCACTGTGAAGGGCTGCGAACGGTCTTTCGGCTTGGCGTAATCATAGCGGAAATAGTTGATCATTTCCTCGGTGCGCACCGCGTCTTGCGGGGGCATTGATCCGCCCGTCAGGAACCGGCGGGCGTTGGCGTAGGCGCCGGTATCGACATCGACCGAGAAGGTGGAAACGGGTTCAGCCTGCGTCAGTTTGACCGGGGAGACTTCCTCGCCCGCATATTTCTCGTTGCCTGGATCGGCGGCGATGACGGCGGGCGGGACGAAATGTGCACGTTCACGCGCCACCGCGTCACCGGCGATACGCGCGCCGGTTACGACAACCGACTGCGAGGGGCTGAACGCCGGAGCGGGCGGGGGCGGAGGCGGTGGGGGCGGAGGAGCGACAACTGACGGCGGCGGCGGCGGAGCCTTGGCAAGGTCGCCCGGCGCCTCTTTCGCGCAACCCGCAACCACGGCGCACAGCGCCACCATTCCGACCAATCGTGCTGTGTTCATCGCTGCTCTCCCCGCAATCACTGCAAGGGCGAAAATCGATTCGCAGCCGTGAATAACGACTGAACGCGGATCAGCCTCGTTTGGGCTTATGCCAGGTCGGTCGCCGGATCAGGCACCACCTGCTTGCGGAACAGCGCCTTGTCGCCATCATCAAATCCGCGCCGCCAGATCACCACGCCATAAGTGCCAAGGATCGCGGGCACGCCGAACACCAGCTCCATCCATTCGGGCAGCCACGTGAAGGCGTAACCCACCACCACCGCAGGCGCGGCGGCATAGACCAGCGCCCAGCGCCAATTGCTGACCGGGGCCTTCAGCAAATGCTTGAGCAGCAGCGCCTTGACCAACGAAGACACCGCCAGCGCAATCATCAACGCGCCCGCAGCGCTTGCCGTTTCGTAGCCTTTGCCGAGGCCATAGCTTTCGGCCCCTTGGATCAGCGCAATAGTCAGTGTCGCTTGCAAGGCGATCACACCCACCGAAATCGCCAGATTGCGTTTGCGTGCGATGTAGACAAGCACGCTTTCCGATACGACCGCCATTGATGCGGTCACTTCGGCTGCCAGCAGAAACGTCAGCGCCGCCGTGCCCGCGACATAATCTGGCCCCCACAGCCCCATCACGGCCCCGCTTGGGATGCCGAGCACCAGCGCGATGCCAAGTTGCACGGCGATGATCCAGAAGCCGACCTGCCGCACCTGCGCGGCAATCGCGCCCTTGTTGCCGATCCGCAGGTTCTTGGTGATGACGGGTGAGAGGATCGGCTCGAAACTCGTCTTCAGTTTCTGCGGCAGGCTGGCGATCTGCTGCGCGGCATAATAAATGCCGACCGCTTGCGGCGGCGCGAGCAGGCCGAGGATGAAGATATCGAGCAGCCGGGTGCCGCGTTCAATCGCATCGGCGCCGACCAGCGGAAAAGCGCGCGATGACATCGCCAGCAGCGCGCGGCCTTGCGGTTGCCAATTCCGGGGCGGGCCGTAGCTGCGCAGGAATGACCACAGCGCGGTCAGGAAACCAGCATAGATCGATGTGATGAACGCCAGCGCCAGCCCCGCATCGCGGGTGGCTGGGATGAAGAAGAACACGCCCGCGCCGATGGAAATCGTCCACGGTTCAACAATCGCGCGGGCCCGAACTGATGTGGCAATATCGAACCGATAGGCTTGCGCGGCGAGCAGAATCTCCGTCATCGCGAAGGCCGGAATGGTGGCGACCAGCCAGATATCCCAACTGCTGTTCATCCCGTTGGGAAACATTGGTTCGGGGAAGGCGAGCAGCAGCAGCGCGGCGGCGGCGGAGAATAGCAGCGCCAACAGCAGCCCGTCGTAAACTAGGTTGGCTTCGCCCTCAGGGTTGTCGCTCGCGCCGACCGACAATCGCTGCGCCAGCCCGCGCTTTTCGCCGTGCGAACAGATCAGCGCGATGATGTCGATCAGCACCAGCGCTGATGCAAAGCGCCCGAGCGCCTCGGCCCCATACAGGCGGGTGGCGATGATCAGGAACGGGATGCGCGCCACCAGTCGGATCGCAAAGCCGAGCGTGTTGGTGCGCCCGCCCTTGGCCAGCGCGGCGAGATCGTCGGCGTCGCCCGCGGTATGGTCGGCCGGCGAAGCGGTCACGCGTCTGCTTCCAGTTCCGCCTTGAGCGGGCGGGAGAGCAGGTCGGCCACGGCCTTGCGCGCGCTTTCACCTTTAAGGATCGCATCGACCGCCGCGACAATCGGCATGGCGACGCCGCGCGCCTTGGCGAGGTCGGCCAGCACGGGCGCGGTAAATGCACCCTCGGCCACGGTGCGGCGGTCAGCCATCAGCGCCGCCGGGTCTGCGCCTTCGCCCAATGCTTTGCCGAGCGAGAAATTGCGGCTGGCGGTGCTGGAACAGGTCAGCACCAGATCGCCCAATCCGCACAGGCCCGCCAATGTTTCGGCCCGCGCGCCCAATGCCTCGCCAAAGCGCAGCATTTCGGCGTATCCGCGCGCAATCAACGCCGCGCGGGCGTTCTGGCCCAGCGCCAATCCGTCCACCACGCCGCAAGCGATGGCGAGCACGTTTTTGACCGCGCCGCCAATCTCAGCCCCGGTTACGTCGTCGCTGTAATAGGGACGGAACGCAGGCCGCGCGATGGCGGGGGCCAGCCGATCCCATTGCGCGGCGCCGCCGCCGCAAGCCAGCGTGACGGCGGTGGGCAGTCCGGCGGCGACTTCATGCGCAAAGGTCGGCCCCGAAAGCACGGCGATGTCGCTGCCCGGCGAGGCCTCGCGCGCGACATGGTTCATCAACCGCCCCGTGCCAGCCTCAATCCCCTTGGAACACAGCACCAGATCGCGCGGCGGCGTGGAGAGGCCTGCCAGCACCCGGCCCAGCACTTGCGCAGGCGTGACCACCAGCGCGGTTTCGATTGCGACAAAGTCAGCGAGATCGCCGGTCGCGCGGATGTTTGGCGCAAGGGCGGCGGATGGCAGATAGAGCGGGTTGCGGTGCTGCGTGTTGATCGCGGCGACGACCTCCGGCTCGAACGCCCAGAGCAGCACGTCGCGCCCATCGCTGGCGAGCATCTGCGCCAGCGCCGTGCCCCACGCGCCTGCGCCGATCACACCAATCGCCAGTTGCGCCGTCATCCCTTTACTCCTGCACCGCGCACCGTTTCAGCGTCCGCATCGAGCGGCCAGCGCGGGCGCGCGACGAAATCGAGCGGATCGCCGTGGAAGTCCTCTCCGGCAAGCGCAAGCCTTTCGCACCCCGCCCAGGCGATCATCGCCGCATTATCGGTGCACAGCGCCAGCGGCGGCGCGGTGAAGCGCATGGCGTGCTTGGCGGCAAAGGTTTCGAGCGCCGCGCGCACGGTCTGGTTCGCCGCGACCCCGCCCGCCACGACCAGCGCGGGGAAGGGGCCAGCGCGGTGCAGCGCGTATTCCAGCCGGTCGATCAGGCATTCGACGGCGGCCTGCTGGAAGCTTGCGGCAATATCGGCGGGCGTGTGCGCGCCGCTGTCCACCGCTCGCAGCACCGCGCTTTTCAGCCCGGCGAAAGAGAAATGCGGTTCAGCCGATCCCTTGAGCGGGCGGGGGAGCGGCACCGCCTTGGGATCGCCCTGCAACGCCAGCCGCTCCACCGCCGGCCCGCCGGGATAGCCGAGGCCGAGCAGTTTGGCGGTCTTGTCAAACGCCTCGCCCAGCGCATCATCAATGGTGGTCGCCAGCCGCCGATATTGCCCGACCCCGTCCACGGCAAGGATCTGGCAATGCCCGCCCGATACCAGCAGCAGCAGATAGGGAAATGCGAGGCCCGCATCGGCCAGCCGGGGAGATAGCGCGTGGCCTTCCAAGTGATTGATCGCGAGCAGCGGCTTGCCCGATGCCATCGCCAGCGCCTTGGCACTGACCAGCCCGACCATCACCCCGCCGATCAATCCCGGCCCGGCAGTCGCGGCAATCGCGTCCACCTCGTCCAGCGTCATGCCTGCATCGGCCATCACCGCCGCAATCATCGGCGCGACCCGTTCGGCGTGCGCGCGCGCGGCGATTTCGGGGACGACCCCGCCATAGGGTGCGTGTTCGGCTTCTTGACTGGCAATCCGCTCAGCAATGATCGTCCGGTCGCCGCGCACCAGTGCAACGGCGGTTTCATCGCAGCTCGATTCGATCCCGAGGACGATCTTTGCCTTCGGGCGAGTGTCAGAGGTGTGCGTGACCGATCCCATCCGACTTCCATCTAGTCTGTATGATCGCTAGGGCAAGCGTAGCTATGACTGAACCATCCCAAACCCACCCGCGCTTACGCCTTGGCACCCGCAATTCCCCACTCGCAATGGCGCAGGCGGTTGAAACCCGCGCGCGGTTATGCGCTGCCCACGGTTGGAGCGAAGACGCGATCGAACTCGTCCCGGTGCTGGCGAGCGGCGACAAGGTGCTCGACCGCCCGCTGTCCGAAATTGGCGGCAAGGCGCTGTGGACCAAGGAGCTGGACCAATGGCTCGGCGAAGGGCGGATCGACCTGTCGGTGCACTCGGCCAAGGATGTCGAAACGATCCGGCCAGATGCCTTCCACTTCGCCGCCTTTCTGCCGCGCGCTGACCGGCGCGATTGTCTGGTAGGGGCGGAGAGCATTGCCGCGATCCCGCACGGCGCGACTGTAGGCACCAGCGCCCCGCGCCGCGCTTCGCAACTGCTCAACCTGCGGCCCGATTGCAAGGTAGTGACATTTCGGGGGAACGTGGCGACGCGGCTGGCAAAGCTGGAAGCGGGCGAGGCGGATGTTACGTTCCTCGCCGCTGCTGGCCTTGAACGGTTGGGGCAGAGCGCGGCGGGCCATCCGCTGGCCTCCGACGAATGGATTCCCGCCGCCGCCCAAGGCGTGATTGCGATTGAATGCCGCGCCGATGATGCGGCCACCACCGCGCTGCTCGCCGCGATCGACGATGCACCCACCCGCGCCGAGTTGGAGGCGGAACGCGCGCTGCTGGCTGAATTGGGCGGCACCTGCCATTCGCCAATCGCGGTGCTGTGCGAGACTTCCGGCGGTGAATTGGCGATGCGTGCCGCCTTGTTCAGCCCGGACGGGGCCGACCGGATCGAGGGTTCGGCGCGCTTTGCCCCCGGCGATCATGCCCCTGTGCGCGCGTTGGCCGCTGATCTGCTGACCCGAGCCACGCCGGGTATCGCACCGCATTTTCGCCGCGGCGGCTAGATTGCGCCTGCTCGCGCTCAGGCCCGAGCCGGGGTTGTCCGCGACGCTAGCGAACGCCCGCGCCATGGGGCTGACTATCGACGGCGTGGCGCTATCGGAAATCCAGGCAGTGACATGGGACTGCCCCGACCCCGCCACTATCGACGGGCTGCTGATCGGCAGCGCCAACGCGTTTGTGCATGGCGGGCCGCACCTTGCGCGGCTGACCGATAAGCCCGTTTACGCCGTGGGCGAGGCCACCGGCGATGCCGCGGGCGCGGCGGGCTTTGCGGTGGCGATGGTCGGCAGCGGCGGATTGCAAGGCGTGCTTGATGCGATCCCCGCACCCATGCACCTGCTGCGGATCGCGGGTGAGGAGCATGTGCCGCTCACTGCACCCGCAGGCGTCACTTTTGCCGAAGTGATCGCTTATCGCAGCGTTGCGCTTCCCCTCGATCCTGCCGCGCCGATGTTGGCGGAAGGGGAGGCACTGGTGTTGCTCCATTCCGCGGCCACCGCGCGGCATTTCGCCAACGAATGCGACCGCTTGGCGCTGGCGCGTGGGTCTATCACACTCGCCGCGCTCGGCCCGCGGATCGCCGCCGCTGCCGGAGATGGCTGGGTCGCGATCCACATTGCCTCCCGCCCCGATGACGCAGCCCTGTTGGCAATGGCGCAGGAACTGTGCAATTAGTCGCCCAAGCAGGGTCGCAAGAAGCGGATAAGCATGGCCACACAACCTGGCGCATCTCAATTTGGCAGTCGCCGCAAACCATCATCGGGCCGAGGCCTGATCCTCGCCGCGCTTGCCGCATTTGTCGCAGGCGGCGTGCTGGTCGGCTACGTCATGTGGTACAATTTTCAGCCAGACCGCGCCGGCGGCCCGCGCGCCGGGGCATCGGTTGCGGCATCGCCCACCACTGGCCCAAGCCCGGCCCTGTCTGGTGGACCGACTCCCTTGGCGCAGGCGATCCGGGCCGAGCAGGCCGAACAGGCGGTGGAGCGGGTTGAGGAACAGCAAGGCGGGCTCGACCAACGCCTCGCCGCTGCCGAACAGCGCCTCACCCAGCTTGATCTGCAAGCGCAGGCAGCCGCTGGCAACGCCGCGCGCGCCGAAAGCCTGTTGATTGCCTTTGCCACCCGCCGCGCGGTCGAACGCGGAGCGGAGCTGGGCTATCTGTCCGATCAGCTGCGGCTGCGGTTTGGCGATCAGTGGCCCAACGCGGTCAGCACCATCATCGAATTTTCGCGCAATCCGATCCGGCTCGATGGACTCGTCGCCCGGCTCGAAGGGTTGGGGCCGCAGCTCGGGGAAAGCAGTGAGGGGCCATCATGGGCTGCGTTTCAGCGCGAGATTGGCCAGCTGTTCGTGGTGCGGCGCGAAAGCACGCCCTCACCGCAGCCACAGCGGCGGTTGGAGCGCGCGCGCTGGGCGCTCGAACAGCGGCGCTATCAGGCCGCGATCGACGAGGTGCGGGGCATGCCCGGCGCCGACAAGGCGGAAAGCTGGATTAAGGACGCCGAACGTTACCGCAAGGCGATGGACGCGCTGGAAGTGATCGAAACCGCCGCCGTGCTCGACCAACGCGGCTTGCGCGACGGGGCGGGCAACCCGGTGCGGCAGTTGAACAACCCGCTGGTGATACCTTAGTTTTGCGATCGCGCTGATGCGGGACGTCTGCGCCACCGAAGGTGGCACGCAAACAAACTACGCCCGCAAAATCGCAGGCAAGTCCCCCGACACTCCGCGCGCTTCGTTCATGAAGAAATCCTTGAGCATCGGCGTGCGTTGCACCGCGGCCATGCCCAGCCGCCGCACAGCCGAGGCGGTCTTGCCCGGTACCCCGAACAACCGGGTCAGCCCATCGGTCGCCAACGCCACCATGAAGCTGTCGAGCCCGCGCCATGTCTCGTACCGCTTGAGCAATTCGGGATCGCCCGGATCGAGGCCGAGCCGCGCGCCATCGGCCAGCACTTCGATCAATGCGCCGACATCGCGCAGGCCAAGGTTCAACCCCTGTCCGGCAATCGGGTGAATGCCATGCGCCGAATCGCCAACGAGCGCGAGGCGTTCGGCGGTGATTTTGGCGGTGTGGTGGAAGCCGAGCGGCCATGACGAACGCTGGCCTACGGTTTGCACCTTACCCAACACCCCGCCCATGCGTTTTTCGACCTCGGCCAGAAACGCACGGTCGCCCAGCTTCATCACGCCCGCGCCGTCTGCTTCCGAAACGGTCCACACCAGCGATGATCGGTGGGTGCCATCGGCGTCGTCGTTCAAGGGCAGCAGCGCGAACGGCCCGGCTGGATAGAAGATTTCCCACGCGACATTGCCGTGCGGCTTTTCGTGCGTCAGCCCGGCGATGATCGCGCGGTGTTTGTAATCCCACTTGGCCAGTGTGATCCCGGCAGCATCGCGGGTCGGCGATTGGCGGCCCTCGGCGGCGATCATCAACCGGCCCTTCAATTTGCGCCCGTCCGCCAGCGTGGCGGCGACGCCGTATGGGCTGCGCTCCCGCTCGGTAACCTGCGCCTTGGCAACCCAGTTGATGAGCGGCTCCTTGGCGGCAGCCTCAAACAACGCGAGCCGCAGGCGGCGGTTGGGGAACATCCGCCCCAGCGTGCCGCCTTCAGGGCCCGGCTGAAAATCGAGCCGACCGGGCTTGTTCTGATCGGTCACGGCAATGCTGGCGATGTCGCAGGCGAATTGCTCCAGCCCCTCGGCAATGCCGATATTTTCGAACAGGTGCCAGCTTGCGGTTGAGATTGCGGTGGCGCGGTCGTCAAACCCTTCGGCGGTCAGCTCTGCCGGGTCAGCACGGTCGATCACGTGGCTAGACATGCCTTTCTTCGCCGCCGCCAGTGCCAGCGTCATCCCCACCAGACCCCCGCCCAGAATCACGAGGTCGCAGGTTTTGTCTGCCGTTGCTGTCACTTTGCCTGCTCCGATTGCGAACTGTTGCTAGCGAGCCTAGAGGCTAGGCCGTGTCCGAGGCAAGAATGATCCACTCATCCATCCGTCAATTGCTTGCATGGGTGCTTGCGCTGGTCGCAAGTGTGCTGCTGGCCAGCACCGCCCATGCGCAAGGTGCCCCGCGTGAGGCGGGGTTCATCGGGTCGGACAATATCCCGGTTACGCTCCACGCCGATGGCGCGCCTGAGGCGGGCAAGGAATGGCTGCTTGCGCTTCGCTTCGTTCCCAAGGGGCCGGAATGGCACGGCTATTGGTCGAACCCCGGCGATGCGGGGGCGGGGATGATCCTGTCGCTCGACCTGCCGCCCGATTGGGTGGTGGGTGAGGCGCGCTATCCCGTGCCCAAGCGGCTGGTGATCGCGGGCCTGATGAACCACGTTTACGAAGGGCCCTACACCGTGCTGGTGCCGGTCACCCCGGGGCCGAGCGCGGCGTCGTTTGGCGGTGGCCCTGTAACCGGAATTGTCGATTACCTCGCCTGCACCGACCAGATATGCGTGCCGCAATCGGCCAAGCTGGTCGCGCAGGCCGGGGGCGATTTTGCGCGCTGGCGGGCCGAGGTCGCGCCGCCACTCTCCGCAGGATCAAGCTTTGATGTGGGCCGCAATACCCTGCGCCTCGCCATCCCCTTGCCCGCCAGCGTGGCGCTGACTGATCCGCACGTTTTCATCGGCAACGAAAACCTCGTCAACTACGCTGCGCCGCAGATATTTCGCCGCGTGGGTGATGTGCTGACGGTCGACATCCCGCTTTCTGAATACCGCGCGGATACGCCGAGCGCAGTGGTAGGCATCCTTTCCTTTGACGGTGAGGCTGGCGTCGAATTTGACGCGATCCCCGGCGATGTTCCCACCGGCGGCGAAGTGGTGGCCGGGCCGAAAGCGCCGGTCACGCCGCCGCTGTGGACGCTGATCCTCGGCGCGCTGGCGGGAGGCTTGCTGCTCAATATCATGCCCTGCGTGTTCCCGATCCTGAGCCTGAAGGCGCTCAGCCTCGCGCGTGCAAGCGAAAGCGAGGCCAAGGCGCGGGCCGAGGGGCTTGCCTATACCGCAGGCGTGATGCTGGCCTGCGTCGGGCTGGGCGGTTTGCTGCTCGCGTTGCGCGCGGCAGGTGAGCAGGTCGGCTGGGCGTTCCAATTGCAGGAGCCGGGCGTGGTCGTGGCGCTGCTGGTGCTGGCGGCTGCGATCACGGCCAATTTTGCCGGGCTGTTCGAATTGCCATCGCTGAGCGTGACCACCGGCGGCAAGCCTGCGGGCGCCTTTGCCACCGGGCTGCTCGCCGCCTTTGTCGCCACGCCGTGTACCGGGCCGTTCATGGCGGCGGCGCTGGGTGCGGCGCTGTTGCTGCCGGTGCCGCAAGCGCTGCTGTTGTTCGCGCTGCTGGGGCTGGGGCTGGCGCTGCCGTTCCTGTTGCTTGGGTTCATACCGGCGCTCCGCCGAATGCTGCCCAAGCCGGGGCCGTGGATGGAGCGGTTCCGGCGGATCATGGCGATCCCGATGGGGCTGACTGCACTCGCATTGGTGTGGCTGACGGTGCAACTGGGCGGGCGGACGTTTAGCCTCATCGCGCTGGTGCTGGTGATCGGCCTGCTGATTGCGCTGTGGATCACGGGCCGATTGCAACGCGGCGGCAGGCTGGCGTGGCCCGCGTTCGCGCTGGTGGCCGCGCCGTTCCTCGCCTTTGCCGTGATTGCCCTGCCTTCGGTCTATGAAGCAAAGGGCGCCGAAGCGAAGGTCAGCATCCACAACCCGCAAAGCTTCAGCGCCGATGCGCTCGCCAAGGCGCGCGCCAGCGGCAAGCCAGTGTTCCTGTGGTTCACCGCCGATTGGTGCGTCACCTGCAAGGTCAATGAAAGCACCTCGATCGAACGTGACACTGTGCGCGCGGCGTTCGAGGCGGCCGGCGTGGTGACGATGGTAGGCGACTGGACAGTGCGCGATCCGGAGATCACTGCCTTCCTCACCGAACAAGGCGCAGCGGGCGTGCCGTTGTATCTGTGGTATGCACCGAACGCCGCAGCGCCGGAGCAATTGCCGCAGTTGCTTACACCCGATCTGTTGGTGGCGAAGGCTGCGCAATCTCCCGGCACGCCTTGACCAACTCCACCGGCAGCGGACTTGGATTGAGCCGCACCAGCCCTGCGCCGGGTACGGTGATCGTGGCTTCGCGCGTACCCGCCAGCGCGTCCCAGCCGGGCAGCGTCGCCGCAGCCTCACCCTGCCAAACCACCTTACCGCCTTGCGGTGTCGCATCGACGGCAATCCGCGCGATTATGCGATTGCCGATCAGCGCCAGCAGCGCGCCCGCGCCCTTGTCTGCCGGAGCTTGGCGAGTGATCCGCATCTGCGCGCCGGGCGTGCCCGCGCCAAGGCATTCGAGCGACATCAGCACCGGCTGTCCCGGCACGCCGTAAACCAGCCTGCCTGCCGGCGCGCTCGCCCCTGCACTTTGCGCCCAGATCGCTTCAGCCGTATCGGGCGAGGGCAACGGCTCGGACGGGCCCCCGCGCGGCGTCAGCAGCGATACCTGCGCTACTGCCGCATCGCTTGGCGGCGGATTGCACCCCGCCAATGCGCTCACCAGCGCTAGGCCCGTCAACAGTGCAGCGCGGTTCATCGGGCGCGGATGAAGGCGCGGATATCGGCGCTGAGCTGCGCGCGGTCGTCGTCGCGGACATACATCATGTGGCCCGCGCCGTAATATTTCCACGTGATCCGATCCTGCGGAATGCCGGTGCGCTTCAACGAATATTCCGCGCCAAAGAACGGCGTAGCGAAATCATAATACCCCTGCGCGTTGAATACCCTGAGGTCGCTGTTCTGCCGCAGCGCCTGCCCGATCAGCGGCGCGACGTTCAGGTACGCGCTGCGCCCTTGTCCGCCCAGGCTCCAGTCCCAGTTCTGCCCCGGCTCACGCCCGATCGACTGGTATTCGCGGGTTGTCTCGTACCCCAGCCCTTCGCGCGCCCAGACATTGATCGCGGCGGTATAGCCAGCATCGATGCCGTAGAAGCTCGGGTCATTATCGGGCGTTTCCCCGGCATTGTCGAAATCGGTGCCGGTGTAGCGCGCGTCCAGCCGCCCGATGGTTTGTCCGCGATCGCGCAGCAATTCCTTGTAGTACCGCTGATCGGTGACGCGCAGGTCGGCCTGATCAAGATAGGTTTCGCTGAGGCCGGTAAGGCGCGCCAGTTCGCGCCGCACAGTCGCGCGTTCTTCGGCAGGCAAGTCCTGCCCTTTCAGCAGCGCCGTGGCGAACGGGCCGATAGCGAAGTGGCGCGCTTCTTCGACGATAGCTTCGACCGAAGGCGCTTCAACCTTGCCATGGAAATAGGCCGCCGCCGCCATGTTGGGCAGGGTGACGATATAGGCCATCTCGTTCCCCGGCGTCGGCTCGCGCCCGGCAAAATCGAGGATCGTCGAGATCAGGATCAACCCGTTGAGGCCGACGTCGTTATAGGTGCCGCCCTCCAGCTCGTCCGCGACCATCGCAGTGCGGGTGGTGCCGTAGCTTTCCCCGCCGAGATATTTTGGGCTGCTCCACCGGGCATTGTCGTTGAGCCACAGCCGGATAACCTTGGCCACCGCGCGGCCATCTTGCCTGAGGCCGTAGTATTTCTTGGGATCGGTGCCTTGGGTCAGGTGGCTGAAGCCGGTGCCGGGCGGGTCGATGAACACTAGGTCGGCCACATCGAGTAGGCTGTCCGGATTGTCGAGCAGCGGATAGGGCGGCGCGCCATCGTCTTTCGCGTCCGAGGGGATGGCGACCCGCTTCGGCCCGAATGCGCCCATCTGGAGCCACACTGAGCCCGAACCCGGCCCGCCATTGTAGATGAAGAACACCGGGCGGGAGGGGTCTGCGGGGGTTTTGATGTAGGACGTGGTGACGATGACGGCTTCAGACTTGCCAGCGTCGTCCGACAGAATCGTGTCGGCAATCGTCGCACGATAGCCGATGCGCTGCCCGCCGAATGTGCCGACAAGGTCGCGGGTGCGCGTCTGCGCGACCGGCGCAGCAGGCTTGGCCGCATCCATCTTGGGCGCGGGGTCATCCTGCGCGGTGGTGGGTACGGCACTAAAGAGAACTGGAGCGGCGAGGGTGAGCGCAGCAAGGCTCAAGGGGAATCGACGGTTCATGGGTCAGTTGAGTGACAGGCTTGGAGGCGGGGTTCAAGTCTGTGGGGGCAGCGTTGCGCCCAACTTCATGGCGCGCGTTATGCGGCGCGGGGCTGAATGCGATCAAGCTCGCCATTAAGCGCGCGCTTGGCGGTGCGGAGCTCGGCGCTGGTCTGAAGCCGCAGAAAGAAACCCTCCGACATTCCGAAGTAGCGCGAAAGGCGCAGGTCGAGTTCGCCATCGATCCGGGTGACGCCGTCGATCATCGCTTGCAGGCGCGCTGGCTCAACCGCAATGGCATTGGCCAAGGCGGGGGTATCGAGCTTCAGTGGCTCCATGAACTCGGAAACCAGCATTTCGCCCGCATGGGGGATGTGCAGCCAGTCCGAGGTGTCAGTGGTAGTCGACGATTTCGACATCGTATGCATTTCCGTTGTTCCAGCGGAAACATATACGCCATTTCATGTTAATTGAAATGGAATGCTGACCGGCGCGGTCACGGTCGAGTTCGTGCAGGCGGTTACTCGGCGGCAGTTTGAGATCATCGAGTGTGTCGGCGGCGTCGATCATGTTCAGCTTCGCCAGCGCGCGCTGCTGGATTTCGGCGGGCAGCTTGCGGCTGCGTCGGCCAGACCAGAGGCGCTCGGATTCATTGTCGGCGAAGGACTGGATCATGGCTGAATTCTTCTTTGCATTTGAAGAATATAGCCAATGAGGCCGCGTCCCACGACAAGCCTCGACTGCTAATCCCCAGACCCGTCGCTATTATTCTGATTTATCTTGTGAAAAACTAAGAATTTTCGAACCGCTTTCCTGCGGAATTCGGTCGGTCAAGGCTTCCCCCCCATCCGCTTCGCCCGGATCTTGCCATAGCGGGTCTTGCGCGTCCCCGGTTTGCCCTCGTTTGAGCGCCCCACAATCGGTGCGCGTTTTTGCCCGTCCGGTATCCCCAACTCATCCGCCTCCAGCCGCCGGATTTCATCGCGCAGCCGCCCGGCTTCCTCGAATTCCAGATTGGCCGCTGCATTGCGCATCCGCTTTTCGAGGTCTTCGATGTAACCGCGCAGGTTGTGGCCGACCAGATTGTTGCGCTCCGGATCGCCGGTATCCACCAGCACCGAATCGTGCGCCGCCGAATGCGCGACGATGTCGTGAATGTTGCGCTTGATCGTTTGCGGCGTGATGCCGTGTTCCGCGTTGAACGCTTCCTGCCTTGACCGGCGGCGGTCGGTTTCGGCCAGCGCCCGCTCCATGCTTCCCGTCACCCGGTCGGCGTAGAGGATCACCCGGCCATCGACGTTGCGCGCGGCCCGTCCAATCGTCTGGATCAGCGAGGTTTCGCTGCGCAAAAAGCCTTCCTTGTCGGCATCGAGGATCGCCACCAACCCGCATTCGGGAATGTCCAAGCCTTCGCGCAGCAGGTTGATCCCGATCAGCACGTCATAAACGCCGAGCCGCAGGTCGCGGATCAGTTCAATGCGCTCCAATGTCTCGACGTCCGAGTGCATATACCGCACCCGCACCCCGGCCTCGTGCATGAACTCGGTCAAATCCTCCGCCATCCGCTTGGTCAGGGTGGTGACCAGTGTGCGGTAGCCTTTGGCGGCGGTCGCTTTGCATTCGACGATGCAATCTTGCACCTGATCTTCCACCGGGCGGATTTCGACCGGCGGATCGATCAGGCCGGTCGGGCGAATCACCTGTTCGGCAAATACGCCGCCGGTCTGATCCATCTCCCAGTGGCCCGGCGTGGCCGACACCGCAAAAGTCTGCGGGCGCATCGCGTCCCATTCGTTAAAGCGCAGCGGGCGGTTGTCGATGCAACTCGGCAAGCGGAATCCGTATTCTGCCAGCGTCAGTTTGCGGCGGTGATCGCCTTTCGCCATCGCGCCGATTTGCGGCACGGTCTGGTGGCTTTCATCGACGAACAGCAGCGCGTTTTCGGGCAGGTATTCGAACAAAGTCGGCGGGGGTTCACCGGGGAGCCTGCCGGTCAGAAAGCGCGAATAGTTTTCGATCCCGGCGCAGCTGCCCGTCGCTGCGATCATTTCCAGGTCGAAATGCGTGCGCTGTTCCAGCCGCTGGCGTTCGAGCAGCTTGCCCTCGATTTCCAACTCCTTGAGCCGTTCTTCGAGCTCGAATTTGATCGCGGCGGCGGCCTGCTTCATCGTCGGGCCGGGGGTGACATAGTGCGAATTGGCGTAGACACGCACTTTCTCAAGGTTCGCGCCCTTGGTGCCGGTCAGCGGGTCGAATTCGGCAATGCTCTCGATCTCGTCCCCGAAGAAACTGACTCGCCAGGCCATGTCTTCGTAGTGCGAGGGAAAGATTTCCAGGCTGTCGCCCCGCACACGGAAATTGCCGCGGGTGAAGGCGGTGTCATTGCGCTTGTATTGCAGCGCGACCAGCTTGCGGATCAATTCGCGCTGATCGACAGTTTCGCCCGCCTTGATGTCGAAAATCATCGCAGAGTAGGTCTCGACCGAGCCGATCCCGTAAAGGCACGAGACCGAGGCGACGATGATCACGTCATCGCGTTCGAGCAAAGACCGCGTGGCCGAATGGCGCATCCGGTCGATCGCCTCGTTAACGCTCGATTCCTTCTCGATATAGGTGTCGGAGCGCGGCACGTAGGCTTCGGGCTGGTAGTAATCGTAGTAGCTGACGAAATATTCGACCGCGTTTTCGGGGAAGAAGCTCTTGAATTCGCCGTATAATTGCGCAGCGAGGATCTTGTTTGGGGCAAGGATCAGCGCGGGGCGTTGCAGCGTCTGGATCACCTTCGCCATTGTGAAGGTCTTGCCGCTCCCGGTGACGCCGAGCAGCACTTGAGTCTTCTCGCCCGCGAGCGCGCTTGTCGTCAGTTCGGCGATGGCCGTGGGCTGATCGCCGGCCGGTTCGTATTCGGACACCAGTTTGAACGGGATGCCGCCCATCGACTTGTCGGGGCGAGTAGGGCGGTGGGGGGTGAAGTCCGCGCCCGTTTCGGGCTCGTCCAACCCCCTGCGGATCACGAGTTCAGCCATGCCCTGCCATATGCGTCCGGTCGGCGCGAATGTGAAGGGCTGCAAAATTCCGTGGCACGCATCGCCCCGCGATCGGTTATATTACGTGGAAACGGGGCAGGCCCGCAGCAGGAGAACGACCAATGAAGCGGATCATCATGGCAGCAGCGGGCGCAATGCTGCTTTCGGGCTGTTCGGGCGGCGGCGATGCCGATGCCAACAGCGATGGCGAAATTACCGCCAAGGAAGTCGCCAAACAGGCCAAGGCTGAAGGCATCACGCCCGAACCCGGGCTGTACCGCACCACGATGACCATGACCGGGATCGATATTCCCGGCATGCCCCCCGAAATGGCCGATCACGGCGCGGGCGCCACCACCACATCGGAAAATTGCCTGACCAAAGAAGACGTCGCCAAAGGCTTGGAAGAGATGATGAAGCAGGGCCAGAACGGTGAATGCAGCTATGAAAGCTTCAACCTTAAAGGCGGCAAGATTGACGCTGTGATGCTGTGCAAGACACCCGAAGGCGATGCGCGCATGACCATGAAGGGCACCGCAACACCCACTTCAACTGATTTCACCGCGACCATGGCAATGGATTTGGGCGAGCAGGGCGAAGGCACAATGGAATTTGCCGCAAAGCAGGAACGGATCGGCGATTGCCCGGCGAAATAGCTCCGAAACAGGGCCCTGCCGAATGTGACATTTCAGGGAATGTTCATCCTGCCGATGGCCTAGAGGAGCCTATGGCACTGCTCCGCTTCATCCCTGAAATGCCACGCCTGCCCGGCCCCTTGGTCGCGGCTGCCACTGCGGCTGGGGCGCAGACGCGTCAGGCCTATGAGGCGAGCGAATTCGGACGCCGGGTCGCGCTGGCACGCGAAGTCATCCCGCAGGAGCACGAAGCGGGCAAGCCCCGGCTGGTGCGGTTGCTGGGCGAAGCGGCCATCCTGATTGAGCCGCTGCGCCGCTCGCGCCGCCCGAAACTGGCCATCGCAGCCAGCGCCAATCCGCAGACGGTGATGATCCTGCCCGGTTTCGCCACGCGCCCGGGCCGGATGCGCTATCTCGCCCAGCAACTGGAGGCGGCGGGCCATATCGCCAAACGTTGGGGGCAGGGCCGCAACTGGGGGCCGAAACCCGATACGTTTGATCAGGTCGAGGCACGGATGCTCGATCTCCATGCCCGCCACGGGCGCCCGGTGGTGCTGATCGGCTGGAGCCTTGGCGGATTGTACGCGCGCGAACTGGCCAAGCGTCAGCCGCATGCGGTCGCTAAGGTGATCACGATGGGGTCGCCATTCTCGGGCTCCCCGCGCGCCAATAACGTCTGGCGCGCTTATCAATTCATCACTGGCCATTCGGTCGACGCTCCGCCGGTCGAGGCTGAGCTGGCGGTCAAACCGCCGGTTGAAACGGTCGCCCTGTGGAGCGCCAATGATGGTGCGATTGCCCCGCGCTGCGCGGCGGGCCGTCCGGGTGAGCGTGACCGGGCGATTGCGGTGCGCTGCACACACCTTGGCTTTACCTATGATCCGCAGGTGATCGCCACCTTGCTGGCAGAGCTTGAAGCCACCCGCTGACAGCGCCGGTTTGCGCAAATTGTCGAGGGCGCTTTCCTTTTGCGAAACCCCGGTTACATTGTGCACTGCACCTAAGGTGCGATGCGGGGGTCGATGAGCGCGGGCAGCAGCAATTTTGACGAGATGTTCGACGGCAGCGGCCAGACCCGGCCTGCCTATGATGAATATTGCCGTTGGTACAACGAACAGCCGGCCGAATTCCTCAAGCGCAAAAACCGGGAGGCGGATGACAGTTTCCGCCGCACCGGGATTACCTTCAACGTCTATGGCGAAGACGCGGCCGAAGAACGGCTGATCCCGTTCGACATGGTGCCGCGCATCATCACCGCGAACGAATGGCGCAAGGTATCGCGCGGGATCGAACAGCGGGTGAGGGCGCTCAATTCGTTCCTGTACGATCTGTATCACCGGCAGGAAATCGTCCGCGCGGGCCGTCTGCCCGAGCGGTTGCTGCGCAAGAATGATGCGTGGCTGGCCAACATGGTCGGCTTTACCCCACCGGGCGGGATCTACACCCACATCGTCGGGATCGATCTGGTGCGCACCGGGCCGGATGAATTTTTCGTGCTGGAAGATAACGCCCGCACGCCGTCGGGCGTTTCGTACATGCTCGAAAACCGCGAAACGATGATGGGGATGTTCCCCGATCTGTTCAGCCGGATCGCGGTGGAAAGCGTGTCGAACTACCCGCGCCGGCTTGCGCGCAGCCTCGCCGCCTGTGTCCCCCCGGCCTTCACCGGGGGCAAGCCGACCGTCGCGGTGCTGACGCCGGGGATCTATAACTCGGCTTATTTCGAGCACGCCTTCCTCGCTGACCAGATGGGGGCGGAACTGGTTGAAGGCAGCGATCTACGCGTCGTGGGCGGCCGGGTGCAGATGCGCACCACGCTGGGATATAAACCGATCGACGTGCTCTATCGCCGGGTCGATGATGATTACCTCGACCCCCTGACCTTCAATCCGGATTCTGCGCTGGGCGTGCCGGGGATCATGGATGTGTACCGCGCGGGCGGGATCACCATCGCCAATGCGCCGGGCACCGGGGTGGCCGATGACAAGGCGATTTACAGTTTCATGCCCGAAATCGTCGAATTCTACACCGGCGAAAAACCGCTGCTGCCCAATGTCCAGACGTGGCGCTGCGCCGACAAGGACAGCCTTGCTTACGTGCTCGATAACTTGGCCGAACTGGTGGTCAAGGAAGTGCATGGATCGGGCGGCTACGGGATGCTGATCGGGCCGACATCATCCAAGCGCGAGATCGCCGCCTTCCGCGAGAAACTTGTCGCCAAGCCCGATAACTACATCGCGCAGCCGACTTTGGCGCTGTCGACCTGCCCGATCTACACCGCCAAGGGCCTCGCCCCGCGGCACCTTGACCTGCGCCCATTCGTTCTGGTCTCGCCCGATGGAATCGACATCACCCCGGGCGGGCTGACGCGGGTGGCGCTGAAAAAGGGATCGCTGGTGGTGAACTCGTCGCAAGGCGGGGGCACCAAGGATACGTGGGTGCTGAAAGACTGACATGTTAGGCCGCACCGCCCACAGCCTGTTCTGGATGTTCCGCTATCTTGAGCGGGCCGAGAACACTGCGCGTCTGCTCGAAGCGGCGCTGCGGATGGCGCTGACCCGCGATCTGGTGACGGCGGAGGCGGAATGGCGATCGGTCATCGCAACGCTCGGCCTGCAACGGGCTTATGAAGCTTTGCATGACGGGTATGACGGCGTGTCGGTCTGGAACTTCGTCCTGCGCGGGCCGTCCAACCCCGGCAATGTCCGGCAGATGTTCGGCGCGGTGCGATCCAACGCACGAACCGCGCGGATCAATATCTCGGGCGATGTGTGGGAAGCGGTCAACGAAAACTGGATGAAGCTTGACGCACTGCTCGTCCGCCCAGTTGGGCAAATGGCGGTGGGTGAAGTGCTGACCGCGATCCGCCGCGCGGGCACGCAGGTGCACGGCGCGTTTGACGGGTCGATGCTGCGCGATGAAGGCTATCACTTCAGCCGCGCGGGCACTTTCATCGAGCGGGCGGACAGCACAGCGCGCATCCTCGACATGAAGTATTTTCTGCTGCTGCCGTCACTGTCCTATGTCGGATCGAGCCTTGATACCGGGCAGTGGGAACAGGTGCTGCGATCGGTCGCCGGCGCGCGGGTTTATAGCTGGCTTAACGCCGGGCAGATCGAAGCGCGCGGGATCGTGGAATTCGTGGTGCTGGATGACCGCTTCCCGCGCAGTCTGGCGTTTTGTCGCAATGCGCTGCGCGATAACCTTGCCGCGCTCGCCCGGATGCACGGGGTCGAAGGGCGCAGCAATGTCCTGATGCGTGATGCTGATACGCGAATCAGCCATCTGTGCGTCGATCAGATTTTCGAAGCTGGGCTGCACGAATTCCTGATCGATTTCCTAAACCGCAACGCCGCCATCGCGCAGGCGGTTGCGCAGGATTACCGGTTCCACACATGAGCAACATGAAACTCTCGATCCGGCACACCACGCATTATGCTTTTGCCCAGCCGGTGGTTCACGCGCTGCAACGGTTGCGCCTGACGCCGAAGGCCACGCAAGGCCAGCGGATCATCGATTGGTCGATGACGTTCGACAACGCCCATGCCGAACTGGAATATGACGATCAGCATTTCAACCACGTCACGTTGATCGGGCTGGCCCCCGGCGCGCGAGAGGTGACGGTGACGTGTCAGGGCACCGTGGAGACCGACGACAATGCCGGGGTGATCGGCCGCCATTCGGGCCATCTGCCCTTGTGGAGCTTCCTGCGGCAAACCCCGTTAACCCGCCCCGGCGCGAAACTGCGTGGGTTGCTGCGCGAGGTGTCGGGGCCAATTGACACCGTGCCGCTCGATTTCCTGCACGCGCTATCGGGCCTGATCCGCGACCGGATTACATATGAAACCGGGCGCACCCATTCCGCCACCACCGCCGAAGAAGCGGTCGGCCACGGCGCGGGTGTGTGTCAGGATCACGCGCATATCTTTATCAGCGCAGCGCGGGCGAGCGGGATACCGGCGCGTTATGTCAGCGGTTACCTGATGATGGACGACCGGATCGAACAGGAAGCCACTCACGCCTGGGCCGAAGCACACGTCGAAGGGCTGGGCTGGGTCGGGTTCGATGTCTCCAACGGGATCAGCCCTGATCCGCGCTATGTCCGCGTGGCGACGGGGAGCGATTACCGCGATGCCGCGCCTGTCACCGGGATCAGCGTGGGCGCCGCCGCAGCCGAAATGCTGACCGTGGGGGTCGCGGTGAAATCGCACTCCCAATCCCAATCCCAAACGCAATCTGGTCAACAGCAGGATCAGTCCACGCAGTAACCCGCACTGCGTGAATCCCGGCCTTTGCGCGCCGCCGCGCTTCAGTATAGGGCGACCGCTCGGCGGAGAGAGAGGATGACGGCATGACGTATTGCGTTGGGATGGTGCTGGATCGCGGGCTGGTGCTGATGAGCGACACCCGCACCAATTCGGGCGTCGACAACATCTCTACCTTTCGCAAGCTGTTCCATTGGAGCGTGCCGGGCGAACGCATGATCGCGGTGATGACGGCGGGCAATCTGGCCACCACACAGGCGGTCGTCAGCCAGCTTGAAGAACGCACCAAGGCCCCGAGTGAACGCGACAATGCGTTGCTTAAAGGCCCGACCATGTTTCAGGTTGTCACTGAAATCGGGCGTCTGCTGCGCACCACGATCGAATCCGCGCAGGCCGTCAATGGCGATAGCGGCAAGGGCCGGTTTACCGCGACCATGATCGTCGCCGGGCAAATTGCGGGCATGCAGCCGCGCCTGTTCATGATCTATCCCGAAGGCAATTTCATCGAAGCCAGCTGGGACACGCCGTTCTTCCAGATTGGCGAGACCAAATATGGCCGCCCGATCCTGATCCGCGGGTATGACCGCGACATGAGTTTTGAAGACGCGGTCAAACTGTTGATGGTGAGTTTCGATTCCACCTTGAAGGCGAACCTGTCGGTCGGCCTGCCGCTCGATCTGCTGGTAATCGGCAAGGACGCTTTCGCGCCAAGCCACGAACACCGGGTCACAGGCGAAGATCCATATTTCGACACGATCTCATCGGGTTGGGGCAATGCACTTAAATCAGCGTTCCACTCGCTCCCACCTTACGTTTTTGCTGAAAACGACTAACCTCGGATCGGGATCAAGGTCCACTTCGGAGGGAAATACCTAAGTATTTTCAACGAGATGATTCTTACCGGATATGGTAAATCCTCCGGATTGGCGGCGCTACTGCGTGAGGCCGAGGGAGTCTTGTGCAAAGTCAAGCACATGAACCGCAAAGCAACCCTCCACTTCATCGATTCCTGCAGCCGTCAGCGCGCTGAATTAGCCCGTGTGGGCTTTGCGCTTGGCCACCATTGCGAGGTTTACGGCGATCTGTCCGAACTCGCCGTGCACCCGCCGCGCGAAGGGATCATCATCGCGCGCGATACCGCCGAAGATGGCGGCGTGGGGATGATCCTTGAACGGCTGGGGCGGCTGGGCATCTGGTTGCCGTTGATCGCGGTCGAAGTGCAGCCGCGCCCCGCCCGGATTGTCGAGGCGATCAAGACGGGCGCACTCGATTACCTCGCCCTGCCGCTTGATCCGGAACGCTTTACCCGCTGCCTGTTGCGGATTGAGAAGGAAGCCGAACAATTCGGCGCGGCCCGCCGCCGCATGATTGAAGCGCGCGACCGCATCTCCACCTTGTCGGCGCGCGAACGTGAAGTGCTCGATTGGCTGGCCGAAGGCAGCAGCAACAAGGCGATTGCGCGCGAACTCGATATCAGCCCGCGCACGGTGGAAATCCATCGCGCCAACATGATGACCAAACTCGGCGCCCGTCACGCGGCCGAAGCGGTGCGATTGAAATTGGAGGCGAAGCTGGAACCCAAGCTGCGGGCTTAGGGCAAACACAGGCGGCGCAAAGTGCTGCGCCGCCCTAACGGCAGAAGGTCGCGCCGCTGCCTTCCAGATGGAAATGATCCTTGTGCGCGGCGTTGTATTCTGGGCCGAGCACAGTGCCGAACCGCTTGCACGCGCTCGTGTGCACCACCCGTAGAAATTCGCGCGTCGCCGCATTGCCGCCGTCCCAATCGCGGGTGAGCACGATCCGGCGGCCATCGGCGAGGACAAAGCCCGATACGTCGATCGCCTCGGCCCGCGAATGGGCGGAGCGGCGCTCGGTTCCGGCGACATTGCGGCAGGCGTAACTGCCCATCGTCTCGATCCGGGCGACCGGGCTGCCGAGGATCTGCCGCGCGGCGCGATCAACACCAAATCGCGCCCAATCGTTGAAGGATTTGGCTACACTGCACCGCACCGGGCCAAGGTTGCTGATCGTCAGCGGCGAACGGTCGCCCGCCAGCGCCATCAGTTGCACCGTGCCCAATTTGTTACATCCGGGCGCGGCATAGGTATCGGGCAGGGGATCGAACCGCGCGCCGCTGCCGCCAAGATCGGCAAGACAGCTCGCATCCTCAGGCCGGGTGGCATAGCTTTGCGGGGCCGAAGTGACACGGGTGGCTGGCGCACGGGCCGATTGGCTTGCTGAGCCGGGGGCCGCGCCGCTGCTGCCGCCGGGAACCAGCGAACCGCATCCGGCCAGCGCCATTCCGACCGCTAGCAGCGTCAATCCGCGGAGAGTTGCCTTGGCCATCATGACTAAGGTTTATCGCCGATAAATGGTTAACAGTCCGGAAACGAATGGGGCGAGGCGATGCTTTACCGCGCCCCAGGGGAAATTGCGCGGTGCGGCGGTCTTAACCAGCGACAGCGCGCGGGCGGGTAAGGGTGCTCACCGCCACAATTGCAACGGTCGCCGCGGCAAAGCCGGGGACGATCTCGTAGAGGCCGGGGCCGCCGCCAAGCCAGTCGGGCAGCTCTGCATTCCACCCCAGTGCGATCCACCCGGCAACCACGCCCGCGCCAGTGACCAGCCCCGCCACCGCGCCTGCGCCGGTCATCCGCCCCCAGGTCAAGGCCAGCAAGATGAGCGGGCCGAATGCTGCACCGAACCCGGCCCAGGCATTCGACACCAGTTCGAGCACCTGACTTTCAGGATCACGCGCAATCACCATCGCGGCGGTTGCCACCAGCGCCACCGCCACCCGCGATACGTTGACCGCCTCGCGCTCACTCGCATCGCGGCGCAGGAACAGGCGGTAGAAATCTTCGGTGAGCGACGAGGAACTGACCAGCAGCTGCGATGAAATCGTGCTCATGATCGCGGCCAGCAAAGCGGCATACAGGAACCCGGTCACCGCCGGGTGGAACAGCAATTGCGCCAGCACGATGAAGATCGTCTCGGGATCGTCCACCACCAACCCGTTGCGCTCCGCATAGGCGCGGCCCGCCAGCCCGAGGCCGATTGTGCCCGCCAGCGAGATTATCATCCAGCCCATGCCGATCACCCCGGCGCGGCGCACGTTCTCCACCCGGTCAATCGCCATGAAGCGCACGATGATATGCGGCTGCCCGAAATAGCCAAGGCCCCAGGTCACCGCGCTGATAAACCCGATGGTGGTGAGGCCGTAGGTGAGGTCGAGGAACCCTTCCTGTGGCACGGCGACGATGCTGCCTCCGGCCGATCCGCCAGGGCCGAACATGACGACAAGCGGCATGATAACCAGCGCGGTCATCATGATCAGCCCTTGCACGAAATCGGTCAGGCTGACCGCCAGAAAGCCGCCGATCATGGTGTAGGCAAGCACGATCCCAGCCGTAATGACAATGCCCAGCATGTAGTCGGACAGGCCAGCTGCCGGCAGCACTCCGGCAAAGGCGGTTTCGAACAGCTTGCCCCCGCCGACCAGCCCGGATGCGGTGTAAACGGTGAAGAACGCGACAATGATGATCGCCGATGTCACCCGCAATGCCGTGCCGCTTTCGGGGAAACGGTTGGCAAGGAATTGCGGGATAGTCAGCGCGTTGCCCAGCCGTTCGGTCTGCTCGCGCAGGCGCGGGGCGACGATGATCCAGTTGAGCGCGGCGCCTACGGTCAGCCCGATGGCGATCCACGCTTCAACCAGCCCGCCGACATAAAGCGCGCCCGGCAAGCCCAGCAACAGCCAACCCGACATGTCCGAAGCGCCTGCCGAAAGCGCGGCCACCGATGGCGACAGATTGCGCCCGGCAAGCAGATATCCCGCGCTATCCCCGGTCGATTTGCGCCAGGCGTAAACGCCAATCGCAAGCATCAGGACGAAATAGGCGGCGAGGGCGGCGAGGGTGTAAATGTTCATGGCGGGCAGGGGTAACAAGCGCGCTTACGCTTGGCCACTGCCAGCCGGGAGTTTTACCGCCGCGGCGGCAATCAATCCTTCTTGCGGCGCATCTTCTTGCGCTCGTTCGGATCAAGCTGGGCCTTGCGCAGACGGATCGACTGCGGGGTCACTTCGACCATTTCATCGTCATCGATATAGGCGATGGATTGTTCCAGCGTCATCCGGCGTGGCGGGGTCAGGCGGATGGCGTCATCCTTGCCGCTCGAACGGACGTTTGACAGCTGCTTGGCCCGCATCGGGTTGACTTCAAGATCATCCGGCTTGGCATTTTCGCCGATGATCATGCCTTCATACAGCTTCATCTGCGGAGCCACGAACAATTCGCCGCGTTCTTCCAGCATGTTGAGCGCGTAGGCATTGGCTTCGCCATCGCCGTTGGAAATCAGCACGCCGTTGATGCGGCCTTCGATCGGGCCTTTGTAGGCGTCATACTTTTCGAACAATCGGTTCATGATCCCGGTGCCGCGCGTGTCGGACAGGAATTCGCCGTGGTAACCGATCAACCCGCGTGACGGGGCCGAAAAGGTGATGCGGGTCTTGCCCACGCCCGACGGGCGCATTTCGGTGAGGTCGGCCTTGCGGCGCTGCATCTTTTCCACGACCGTGCCGGAATGTTCGTCATCCACGTCGATGACGACAGTTTCATACGGCTCGAGCCGCTTGCCGCCTTCTTCGCGGAACAGCACGCGCGGGCGGCTAATGCCGAGTTCGAACCCTTCGCGGCGCATCGTTTCGATCAGCACGCCCAGCTGCAATTCGCCGCGCCCGGCGACTTCGAAGGCATCCTTGTCTTCGCTTTCGGTGACGCGGATGGCGACGTTGGTTTCCGCCTCACGCATCAGACGGTCGCGGATGATGCGGCTGGTAACCTTGGTGCCTTCGCGCCCAGCGAGCGGCGAATCATTGACCGAAAAACGCATCGCCAGTGTCGGCGGGTCAATCGGCTGCGCGGCAATCGGTTCGCTGACGCTGGGATCGCAGATGGTGTTGGCAACGGTTGCTTTTTCGAGGCCGGCGAGCGCGATGATATCGCCTGCCTGTGCGGATTCGACCGGCACGCGTTCCAGCCCGTCAAAGCTCATCAGCTTGGTCGCGCGGCCGACTTCGATCACCTTGCCGTCCATGTCGATGGCGTGGATCGGATCATTGACCCGGATTGTGCCCGATTGGACGCGCCCGGTGATGACGCGGCCCATGAAGTTGTCGCGGTCAAGCAAAGTGGCAAGAAAGCTGAACTTCGCGTTCGGGTCGAGGCCGGGTGAGGGCACGTGTTCGATGATCTTTTCGAACAGCGGGGCAAGGGTGCCTTCGCGCCGTTCCTGATCTTCGCTGGCATAACCATCGCGGCCCGAGGCATAGAGAACCGGGAATTCGAGCTGCTCGTCTTCGGCATCGAGGCTGACGAACAGATCGAACACTTCGTCCAACACTTCTTGCGGGCGGCTGTCCGAACGGTCGATCTTGTTGACGACCACAATCGGACGCAAACCCAGCGCGAGCGCCTTGCCGGTCACGAACTTGGTCTGCGGCATCGCTCCCTCGGCGCTGTCGACCAGGAGGATCACCCCGTCGACCATGCTCAGGATACGCTCCACCTCGGCGCCGAAATCGGCGTGGCCGGGGGTGTCGACAATGTTGATGCGGGTGGTGCTGCCATCAGGGCTGTGCCATTCGACACTGGTGCACTTGGCCAGAATGGTGATCCCGCGTTCTTTTTCGAGATCGCCCGAATCCATCGCGCGCTCTTCGATCCGCTGGTTTTCGCGGAAAGTGCCCGATTGGCGGAACAACTGGTCGACCAGCGTGGTCTTGCCATGGTCAACGTGGGCGATGATCGCGATATTTCTCAAGGCAGACGACATTCGGCAAACTTCCGATGAATTGGCCGGTCGCAGGGCGGCCGGGGCATGAAATACAGGCAGCGCGCGCCAGGCGCGCCGCGTTAGGCGGTATTTGTGGCGGGTTAGCGACAGACCATGACGCTACGGCAAGGGCCGCAGGGGCATAGGTGTGCTGCGTTGCAACATCGCGCGGCGCCTAGCGCAAGCGCGCCTTCGGGGCAAGCGTGCGACTGAAAATGGGGCAAAACTGCGGCACTCATAGTGTGACTCTTGCGCAACAATATAACCCACCGCCTTGGAAAAGCGTGGGCTTCACGCTTGTCGCTGACGCAACACTCGCTTATCACGCCGCTTCACGACCTCGGGAGAGATCGCACAAAACAGTGCGTGCCTGAACAGGCGCCGGGGTCGCGGGATTTAGGAGAGGAGCTTCCATGCGTTCGACCATCACCGGCACTGCCGGCGCGTACCGATTCACCCTGCTTGCTGGCGCAGCAGCCTTTGCGCTTGGCGCACCGGGTGTGGCCTTTGCTCAGGATCAAGAGCCTGAAGCTGAGGCGCCCGAAAGCAGCAACGTCATCATCGTGACCGCGTCCAAGCGCGAACAGACGCTGCAAGAAACCCCGATTTCGGTATCGGTGACCAGCGGCGAAACGCTGGAAAACGCGCAAATCCGCGACGTGCTCGACCTGCAAACCGTGACCCCGTCGCTTCGGGTGAGCCAGTTGCAGAGCGCATCGGCCACCACCTTCATCATTCGCGGCTTCGGCAACGGCGATAACAACTTCGGCATCGAGCCTTCGGTCGGCGTCTTCATCGACGGCGTGTTCCGTTCACGCTCGGCTGCTGCCCTGTCCGATCTTAACGCCGTATCGCGCATCGAAGTGCTCAACGGCCCGCAATCTACCCTGTTCGGCAAGAACGCCAGCGCAGGTGTGATCTCGGTCGTCACCAAGGAACCGCAGTACGAATTCGGCGGCCTCGTCGAAGCGAGCTACGGCAACTTCAACGCGCTGGTTCTCAAGGGTGAAATCACTGGCCCGATCAGCGAAAACATCGCGTTCTCATTGGACGGCAGCTACAACCGCCGCGATGGCTACGCCGAAATCGTCAACCTCAATGAAGACATTTCGGATCGCAACCGTTGGTCGGCACGCGGCCAGTTGCTGATCGAGCCGAGCGCGGATTTCAAGGTTCGCATCATCGGTGACTACGGCAAGATCGACGAAGTCTGCTGCCAGGTCTCGACCCTTGTGGCCGGCCCCAGCGCGCCGGCCGTGTTCGCGGTTGGCGGTGCGCTCGACACCAACTTCTTCAGCTACAACACCTTCCTCAGCCAGGTTCCGCGCAACGAGGTTGATAACTACGGCGGCTCGATCCAGGCAGACTGGAACATCGGTGCGATCACGCTGACGTCGATCACTGCGTATCGTGAACTCCAGAACTTCCTTGATCAGGACGTTGATTTCACCAGCGCCGACGTGGTGACCGAAACCCGCGATCAGACGGTTGATACCTTCACGCAGGAACTGCGGATCACCTCGGATTTCGATGGCCCGATCAACTTCCTGCTTGGCGGATTCTACTTCGACGAAGCCATCACGCAGGACAGCCGCCTGACCACAGGTGCCGACACGCGGGCGTTCTTCAGCCTGCTGGCGGGCAACCCGATGGTGTTCAACGGGGTCGAAGCCGCCCTTGGTCTGCCGCAGAACTCGATCTTCTCGCCCGGCCCGCTGACGGCCGAGCAGTTCTCGATGGACAACACCTCCTACTCGATCTTCGGGACGGTTGATTTCGAGCCTGTTGACGGCCTGATCTTCACCGGCGGGTTCAACTACACCGACGACCGCAAGGATTTCGCGCTCGCGCAGCAATCCTTCGATGAATTGGCCAACGTCAACTTCGTTGATGCGGTGATTGTCGGCCAAATCGCAGCGGCGACAATGACCCCGCCGAACATGGTGGGCCCGGCGCAGATCGCAGCATTCCAGCAAGCCAACCCGGCTGCCTTCAATGCGATTGCAGCAGCTGCGACTAATCCGGTTACCAACCCGCTGCTTGCGCTGACCCCGTTCCAGTTCCAGCCGCCGTTCCTCAACCTCCCGAACTCGGTTGAGCCTGGCCGGACTAACGATGACAAGTTGACCTACCTGCTGCGTGCATCGTACGAAGTTTCGCCGGAGGTGAATATCTACGCCAGCTACGCCACCGGCTTCAAGGCAAGCTCGATCAACCTGTCGCGTGACAGCCGCCCGAGCGCTACCGACTTTACTCCTGGCCCGGGTCGCTCGACCATCCTCGCGCCGTCCTCGCCAATCCGCGATGCCGGGCTTGCAGTGCCGAACCTGACCACCGGTTCGCGCTTTGCTGGGCCGGAAGATGCGACGGTCTATGAAATCGGCCTGAAGGGTCAGTGGGATGGCTTCGGCATCAACCTGGCGCTGTTCGACCAGACCATCGAAGGCTTCCAGAGCTTCCTGTTCACCGGCACCGGCTTCCAGCTGAACAATGCCGGTCAGCAGTCAGTGAAGGGCTTCGAACTCGACACCACGATCAACCCGACTGAAGGTCTGGTGTTCACCTTCGCTGCAACTTACCTTGATGCGCTGTATGACAGCTTCACCGAAAGCCCGGTGGGCGATCTGACCGGCCTGCGTCCGGGCGGCATTCCTGAGTGGAACCTCGCCACATCGGCGACCTACACCCACGAATTCGGGGCGAGCGGCAACAAGCTTGTGACCCGTGTTGACTACGCTCATGAAAGCAACACGCAGATCAACAACGGCCTGCCGACTTTCAATGCGGCGCTGGGCAACACGCGGATTTTCCAGCGTGAAACCAACATCGTGAACGCCTCGATGATCTTCAAGCTCGAAAACGGGCTGGAAGTCGGGGCGTGGGCGCGCAACCTGCTCGACGATCAATACATCATCACGGTGTTCGATGGCGTCGCGCAGGCCGGCACGGTCTCGGGCTACCCGAGCCAGCCGCGCACCTACGGCGGTCTGGTGCGCTTCCGCTTCTGATCGGACGCTTCGGCTGACACAAAAGGGGCCTCGCGCTGGATAAGCGCGGGGCCTTTTTTTGTTTGCCTTGTGCGGTCGATTATGGTGCCCTGCGAACGTGTTGATAGCACGCAGGCTTAAGGGGGATCACACAACATGAATTTCGCCGGTTTCTGGATTCGCGTTCTCGCGTACATCATCGACATTATTCCGCTTGCCGCCATTGGCTTCATTCTCGCGCTCGTGACGGGGGAGCCATTGATTGACACTGACCCGGCAGCGCCAGTTTACGGGCTCAGTGATTTCATCTCGTTGATCGTCGGCCTTGCTTACTTCGTCGGGTTTGAAAGCTCGGCGTACCAAGCGACGCCCGGCAAGATGGCTCTGGGTCTCGTTGTCGTCGATCTGGACGGAAGGCGGATTTCACCCGCACGAGCGGTGGGACGTTACTTTGCAAAGATCCTGTCGGCCATGATCCTGTTGATCGGCTTCATCATGGTCGCTTTCACCGAGCGCAAGCAGGGTCTGCACGACATTATCGCCAGCACTCTTGTAGTGAAGGGCAAGCCCGGCGAAGTTGGCTTTGATCCGGACGTGTTTGCTTAAGCCATTGCAACCTGCGCGCGGGCGCTTGCCGGAGCCTAAAGCTCCCGCAGCGCCTGCGCCGGTTTGGCGCGCAGCAGTGGGAGCGATCCGGCCAGCGCGAAGGCCAGCACCAGTCCTACGCCGAGGCCCAACACGCCGAGCACTTCGCCCCAATCGGGCAGCCAGTCGAATTCGAACAATTGGGTGATCACCACCCATGCCAGCGCCGATCCCAGGCCGAGCGCGACCAGCGCCAGAACACCGGCGATCAGGCCATATTCGGCCAGTTGCAGCAGTAAGATCTGCCGACGGCTCGCCCCCAGCACCCGCAGCATCACCGTGTCATAAGTGCGCGAGGCGCGGGCCGCTGCAATCGCACCCATCAGCACCGCAAGGCCCGCAAGCACCGTCACCGCCGCCGCAGCGAGCGTGGCAAGGCTCACCTGCTGCAAGATCGTGCGCGCCTCTTTCAAAATACCGCCAACCTCGATCACCGAACTCGACGGCATTTCTTTGACCATTGCGCGCAGCAATCGCCCGCGCGCTTCACTGTCCGCGCCTTCGGGAAGGTCGATCGTGGCCGACAGGTTGTGCGGTGCATCGGCAATCGCGTTGCGGCTGAACACCAGCAGGAAGTTGAACCCCATGCTCTCCCAGTCGATCTCACGCAGCGACGCGATGCGTGCGGTGCGTTCGACGCCGAGAATGCCGACGGTGATGTAATCGCCCACTTCAAGCCCTGCGGCCTTGGCGAGTTCGGCATCGACCGACACCAGCGGTTCGCCCTTGTGGAACGGGCTCCACCATTCGCCTGCGACCACGCGGTTGCCCTGCGGGATGGTGTCGGCATAGGTCAGCCCGCGTTCGCCGCGCAGGCCCCAGGCTCCTTCGGGAAGCTCCTCAAGATCGGCAACGCGGGTCATGTCGTCCTTCGGCCCGTAAGCCAGCACCGCGCCGCGCATGGTCGGCACGGTGCGGATCGCGGCCTTGGGGAAGTCCGCCTGCACCAGTTCGAAAAAGCGCGGCTCTTTGTCGCGCGGCACGTCGAGCACGAAGTAATCGGGCGCTTCCTGCGGCACGCGTTGCTGGATATTGCCGTCAATTGCGCTTTGCACCGCAGCGAGCAGCACGAAAGCGGCGAGGCCGAAACCGAGCGCGGTGACCAACGCCCCGGTCGGCGCGCCGGGGCGGTGGATGTTCGACAGCGCGCTCCTGAGCAACGGGTTGCGCGGACGCGGCAGGCGGCGGGCAAGGGTTTGGATCGCCCAGCCAAGTCCGGCCAGCAGCGCCAACGCTCCGCCCGCGCCGAGCAGGAACCCGCCCGACAGCAGCGGCTGCGCGGTGGTCAACAGCGCCAGCGCGCAGATCGCGGCAATGCCCAGCGCGGTGGCAATCAGCGCGCGTTTGTCCCGCGCCAGTGGCACCACGCCCGACCGCATCAGCGCCATCGCCGGATAGGTGCGCGCGCGCAGCAAGGGCGCGCCGGCAAACGCAAACGCGACCAGCAAGCCATAAGCCGCCGCCAGCGCCAGCGGGGCAGGGGCGATGATAAACCCGCTTTCAACCGGCAGCAGCCCTTGCAGCGCGCTTCCGAGCACCGGCGTGACCAGCACACCCACGGCCAGCCCGGCGATGCTCCCGATCAGCGCCGCAACGCCGATCTGCATGGCGTAAATCCGCACGATGTCGCCAGAAGTGGCACCCAGCACCTTCAACGTCGCAATGCTACCGCGCCGCTGATCGAGATAGGACGACACCCCGCCCGCAATCCCGATGCCCGCAATCACCAGCGCGGCAAGACCCACCAGCGTGAGAAAATCACTCATCTGCCGCACGAAGCGATCCGCTCCGGGGGAGGCACGGTCGCGGGTGCGGATGTCGAACCCGGCGTTGGGGAACGCCTTGGTCAGTGCCTCCTCGGTCGCTTCGGGATCGCGGGCGGCGTTGGCGAAGGCGATGCGGTGCTTGCTCTGATACAGTGCGCCGGGTTGCAGCAGTCCGGCGGCGGCAGGCACGCTATCAGCGACGATCACCGTCGGGCCTAACGCGAAACCTTCAGACAGGCGATCGGGCTCGTCCTTGATCACGCCCGCGGCTTTGAGCGTGACGGTGCCAACGGTGAAACTGTCGCCGACCTTGATGCCGAGCCGCTCAATCGCGGTTTCGGCAATCCAAGCGTCCATGCCCGAAGGCGCGCCGACGCTGCGGCCATCGGCCAACGTCAGCGTGCCGAACATCGGCCACTTGGCATCCACCGCTTTCAATTCGATCGGTGCAGCGGCGTCCGGCGTACTTGCCATCGCTTGCAGGCGGAACCCGCTGGAAATGGTGCCATAGGCGGCGAGTGCCTTGCGCTCATCGTCCGAAAGCCCGCGTTGCCACACCTCAACCTCAAGATCCCCGCCGAGCAATTCCTGCCCGGATGAGGCCAACTCGCGCTCAATCGCCGAAGTCAGGGTGCCAATCGCGGCGAGCGCGGCGGTGCCGAGGAAGATACACACCAGCAGCAGGCGCAGCCCGCGAAACCGGCCATTCAGATCGCGCCGGGCAATCGCCCATGCGGTTTTGAGGGGAAGGCTCATCGTGAGCCCGTGGTGTCCGAGACAATCACCCCGTCGGCCATTGTCAGCACTCGTTCGCACCGCGCAGCGAGGCTGGCATCGTGGGTGATGATCAATAGCGTCGCGCCGGTTTCAGCGCGGCGAGCGAACAGCAGGTTGATGATCTCTTCGCCCGTGGCAGCATCAAGGTTGCCGGTCGGCTCGTCAGCGAAGATCAGCTCTGGGCGCGGCGCGGTGGCGCGGGCTATGGCAACGCGTTGCTGCTCACCGCCGGAAAGCTGGGTGGGGTAATGCCCAGTGCGGTGGCCGAGGCCGACTGCTTCGAGTTCCGCCAGCGCACGCGGCGCGGCGTCGGGCATCGCGGCCAGTTCCATCGGGGTCGCGACATTTTCGGCGGCAGTCATGGTCGGGAGCAGGTGGAAGGCTTGCAGCACAATCCCGATCCGCCCCCGACGCGCGGCGGCCAGTCCATCTTCCGAAAGCCCGGCGAAATCGGCGCCCGCTACGGTCAGTGTGCCGCCACTGGCGCGCTCCAGCCCTGACAGCACCGCCATCAGCGAGCTTTTGCCTGAGCCTGATGGGCCAAGCAGCGCGACGACCTCGCCGCGCGCGATGTCGAGATCAATCCCGCGCAGGATCGTGACCGGCGCAGCATTGCTGCCGAGGGTGAGGGTAAGGTTACGGGCGCTGATTGCGAGAGAGGGGCTTGTCACGGGGTTCCGATGGCATAGGTGGGGATTTGCAACAAGCTACAGCTAAGAAGGGCTCGCAGATGCACAAGCGCGGTTGGTCGAATATTGTCATAATTGGCGCTGCGGCCCTCGCGTTGCCACTAACCCTTGGCGCTTGCAGCGATGGTGCCGATGCGGACACCGCCCGCGCGCCCGAAGTGGCGGAGGATGGGGCCGCCGCGCTACCCGCAATCCCGGTCGTGGGGCCGGAGCGGACGATCATCGCTTTCGGCGACAGCCTGTTCGCAGGCTACGGCCTCGACCCGCGCGATTCCTATCCTGAAAAGCTGGAAAATGCGCTGCGGGCCAAGGGCATCAACGCGGATATCATTAATGCCGGGGTTTCGGGCGATACCACCGCCGCCGGGTTGAACCGGCTGGAATTCACGCTGGCAGCGATGGAGCAGCCCCCGGCGCTTTTGATCCTGGAACTGGGCGGTAATGATCTGCTGCGCGGGCTGGAGCCGGACGAGACCAAGGCGAACCTTGGCAAGATGCTGGCTATCCTACAGGAGCAGAACGTGCCGGTGCTGCTGATGGGGATGCGCAGCCCCCCGAACTACGGCCCAGAATATCAGGCGCAGTTCGATGCGCTCTATCGCGATCTTGCCAAGCAATATGGCGTGGCCCTGATCCCGTTCTGGCTGGAAGATATCTACCGCGAACCGGAGCTGTTCCAGTCCGACCGGATTCACCCCACGGCTGACGGGATTGAGCGATTGGTTGCGGCAACCTTGGGCGAGGTTGAGGGGGCTTTGCCTCCGCCAGAGGGGCCTTAGACCCCCCTTAGGTTGCGGCTAGACCCGCTCCACGCTCCCGCCGCTGACGCGCCAGATCGCGGCCTCACCGCGAATTGCATCGAAGGGTGCAAGCTCAGTCCCCGTCATCCACACCTGTGCTTGGCCTTCCCGCAACCGACGGAACAGTTCGGTGCGGCGGACGGGATCAAGGTGCGCGGCGACTTCATCAAGTAGCAGCACGCTTGGCCGCCCAGCCGAGGCGAGGATGCCGTGAGCCAGCGTGATCGCGATCAGCATCGCCTTCTGCTCGCCGGTGGAACATGATGCGGCGGGTTGGTGGGTGGAGGCCATCACCACTTCCAATTCATCGCGCTGCGGCCCGGTGAGCGCGCGCCCTGCCGCCCTGTCGTGCGGGCGATTGCGGGCGAGTTCAGCGCGCAAGGCTGTCTCGTCGACCGGCCCGCCGGGGCGATAAGTCAGGGCAGGGCGGGCGAAGGGCTCGGGCGGCAGGGCGGAGAGTTCATCCACCAACCGCGCCGCCAGCATTGCGCGGGTGCCTGCGACCGCCGCGCCGTGATCGGCCACCTGTGCCTCCACTGCGTCGAGCCAGCGCGCGTCGCCGCCATTGTCGAGCAATCGCCCGCGTTCGCGCAAGCTCGTCTCCAGCGCACCCACCCGCCGTGCATGATCGGGCGCGATAGCCAACGCCATGCGGTCCATGAACCGCCGCCGTGCGCCGGCGCTGTCGGTGAACAATCCGTCCATCGCCGGGGTCAGCCAGCTGAGCGCCAGCCATTCCGCCAGGCTCGCCGCGCTGGCAGGTGCGCTATTGACCCGCACCAACCGCCGTCCGGGCTGCCCGGCCTCGGTATAGGTGCCAAGCCTTGCCGACAGCGTGCCCTGTTCGATCAGGCTCGCACCGATGGCGAAGGGTAGCGGCGGATCGCCCGGAGCAGCCCTTCGCGCTATGTCGCCAAGGTTTGCGCGCCGCAGTCCGCGTCCGGGGCCGAGCAACGAGATCGCTTCGAGCAGGTTGGTTTTTCCCGCCCCATTCTCCCCCACCAGCAGATTGAAATGCGCCGTCTCCGCCAGCGTGGTCGCGGCGTGATTACGGACATTTTCAAGGCTGATCTTGCTGAGCGCCATACTTCCTGCGCGGGTAGCACAGGGTGACGAATTGGCCAGAGCCGCCCTCCCAAAATCCGCAATCCCAAACCTTGGGAAAAATTACCAAGCTTTCGCTCAGATGAACGGGCTGTTTGCGGCGAGAAAGCATCAGAATGGCGGAAATCAGCCATTTTTCAAGTTTGGCACGGCCCGTGCAGAGTACTTTGCATCCCCGGGATGGTCCCGGAACACAGTGAAAAACACCAAAGGAGATTACCCAATGTTTGCTCAAGACACCTCGAACCGTCTGTTCGCTGCCGCTTTCTCGGTCATCATTTCGGCCGCGTTTCTTGCCTACGCGATCATCCCCGCCAGCCCCGGCCTCGTTGCCTGAGCCTCACCACCCCCATTTGAAGAAGGATTAAGTCTCATGTTCCGCCCCGAAACCAGCGCTCGCTTTGTCTCAGCCGCCTTTGCTGTCGTGCTGACGGTTGCAAGCTTCGCCTATGCGATCATCCCTGCCAGCCCCGGCATGGTTGCCTGACGCCTGCGCACTCGCCTCAACTTTCGGATTTAAGGGACTTTTGATATGACCAACCTCACCAACACCCCCGGCGGAAAGCCGCCCCGCACGAGCTTTCGGCTCGACAAGAACAACGGAAAGGTTTTCGGCGTGTGTGCCGGGATCGGTGACTATTTCGGCATCGATACGATGCTGGTGCGGATCGGCTTTGTCGCGGCAGCACTGTTCGGCTTCGGCGCACCGGTGCTGATCTACCTCGCGATTGCTTTGATCGCGGACTAATTTTTGCTGGCAAGCGGGCACCTCATGTGGTGCCCGCCGCCCGGCAATTACATGGCGCTGATGCCGCCATCCAGTTTCAGCTCTGCCCCGGTCATGAAGCGGCTTTCGTCGCTCGCCAGATAGAGCACCGCGTTGGCGATGTCGTTGGGCTCGCCGACGAATTTGAGCGGAATTTGCCGCGCCAGCTTTTCCAGTAACACTTCGCGATCGAGCGAGGCTGCCTTGGCTGTCCCATCAAGGATCGGCGTATCGACAAAGGTCGGGTGCACCGAATTGCAGCGGATATTCATGCCCTTTTTCGCGCAGTGCAGCGCGATTGATTTCGACAGCATCCACACCGCTGCCTTTGATGCGTTGTAAGCGGGCATGGTGTCGCTCGCGATCAGGCCCGCGATCGACGAGATGTTGATGATCGACCCCGGCGCGTGCTCGCGCATCAGCGGCAGGGCTTTCTGGCAGCCGTGGAAGATCGAATTGACGTTGATGTCAAAACACCGCTGCCAATCTTCGAAGGTGCAGGCCTCGATATTGCCCGCGACCCCGATCCCGGCATTGTTGACCAGCACGTTGAGCCCGCCGAGGTGTTCGCGCGCGGCATCGACCGCGGCTTCCCACTGCGCCGGGTCGGTCACATCATGCGCGATGCTGAACGCAGTGCCAGCGCCCATTTCGGCGTTGATGATCGCCGCCGTTTCCGCCGCGCCCGCGCCGTTGATGTCGGTCGCCAGCACCCGCGCGCCTTCTTGCGCCAGCCGGATGCAATGCGCGCGGCCCAAGCCTTGCGCGGCCCCGGTTACCAGGGCCATCTTGCCTGCTACTCTGCCTGCCATAATTCAATCCTCTCCCAAGTATCCCGGTGTCAAAAGCATCGCTATCCGGACATCGACCGCGTGGCCAGCCCGCCGCCATTCGGCCACGAAACGCGCCAGATCGCGCAAGGCGACCCGGTGGACGGTGATATTCTCGCCTTCGGTGCCGCCCCCTTCGCCAACCTGCTCGAGGCCGGTGGCCTTCAACAGTATGAAGCATTCCGAGACCATGCCGGGCGAGGAGTAGAATTCACCCAGCATCTCAAGCGTGCTGGCGCGGTAGCCGGTTTCTTCCTCCAGCTCGCGTGCGGCGGCGGTGAGCGCGTCCTCGCCTTCATTGCCTGCGTCGTCACCGATCAGGCCCGCCGGAATCTCAAGGCTGAAGCGCCCCAACGGCACGCGGTATTGGCTGACGAGGATCACGTGGCGGGTGCCATCCGCGTCATCATCCAGCGCGATAATAGCGGCGGCCCGGATGCCGCGTGCCCGCCCGACATATTCCCAGCGCCCGCGTGTTTTGGCGGTGATGAAGCGGCCTTCCCACATCACCTGTTCGGGCAGGTCGGCGTCACGATCTTTTTGCAAAGGGTACTCCGTCGAGGCAGGCTGGCTTGCGCACTGCGAGACAGGCTCTGCCGCTCCGGGTCAAGGGGGAAGGGCGCTTAAATCTCGATCAACCGATCCGGCAGCTCGTTCACGTCATTTTCGCCGCGCGGGAAGTGCTGAGCCAGGACAAAGCCAACATCACGGATGCCGACCGCCAGGCCTTCGGCGATCCGGCCCTTGCGGATTTCCACCAGCATGTCGCCCATCGCCTCGCCCCAGACTTCTGCCGGGACTTGTCCGGCGATGCTTTCATCGGCGACAATCTCTGCCCGATGTTCGCGCATCGACAGGTAGATCATCACCCCGGTGCGCCCGGTGGTGCGGCGATCTGCGCCAACCTTGAATTGGCGCACCGCCTGATTGTGAACGCGGATCGTCTTGGTAGGGCCGGGGATCAGCCAGAACTTCAATGGTTCCCACTGCTGCACCAGCATCACAGCGATGAATTTGACCAGGCCAAGTCCGATCACCATGCTGGCCAGCTCGCCTGTGCTCCATTGATGGCCCCAACCGCCAAACGCCAAATCCCAGCCGTCAAGAAACGGGCGCGGGAAGGCTGCGAACACGCTCATCGCAGTGAACGCCGCACCCGCTGCCCATAGCAGGGCCACGTCGGTGTAACCGTCTGAACGGTCGGTCAGGACAGTCACGATCTCGCCCGAGGTGTGTGCTTCCGCCGCCGTAACCGCGTCACTGACGAGCTTGTGTCCGGCATCATCAAGAAAGGCCATTGCTACCACCCCCCCGATGCGCCGCCGCCGCCGGACGAGCCGCCGCCGAACCCGCCGAAACCGCCACCGCCGCCGCCTCCGCCCCAACCGCCGCCGTCATCATCACCGCCCGAAAGCGCACCGCGCAGGATCGCGCTGCCCACTTCCCACAGGATGATGTCGCGGGCGGTATCGCCCACGCCGCGGCCATAAGATTCCTCGGCGCTGCCCCACGGGCCTGCACCTTTGGCGCGGTATTTGCGCCGACGGTTGCGCCCGGCGAGCAGCGGCAAGATGAAGAAAAAGAACAGGAAGGCGCCCCAGATCAGCACGCCAATCGGGAACCCACCATCGCTGCGGCTGCTCTGTGCCGCTGCCGCCTGTGCGGCTTCTTCGATGGCAATGGCGTCTTCGGGGCTTTTGGCGAGATGCGCGAGGATAGCGGCAACCCCGTCGGTCACCCCCGCATCAAAATTGCCCTCCTTGAAGCGCGGGGTGATGACGTCATTGATCACCCGCCCGGCCATGATCCCACCGAAATAGCCGTGGAGCCCATAGCCAACTTCGATCCGCAGTTTGCGATCATCGCGGGCGATCAACAGCAGCAGGCCCTGGTCACGCTTTTCCCCGCCGATCCCCCAGGTGCTGAACAGCCCGGTGGCGTAGCTTTCGATGTTCGCCCCGCCCAGATTGGGCACAGTGGCAACGATGATCGCGCGCCCTGTCTGCGCATTATAGGCGCGCAGTTGCGCGTCGAGCTGCGCTTCTGTCTCTGGCGAGAGCACGTCGGCCCCGTCATAGACCGGGCCATTAGGCACCGGGGGATAGTCCTGCGCCTGCGCAGCAGTTGTGCCGGCGAGCCAGAACAGGCCCGCCAGCAACAGCAACGTTTGGCGCAGTAGTATAAGCGTCCGGGTCACCTCAGTTCGCGGCCGCCGGTGTCTTGTCGCCAGTGATGCCGCTCATATCGACGGTCGGGTTGGCTTTGCTCGCCTCATCAGCTTCGAAATACTCCAGCGGCTTGGCACCGTGGATGACGTTCGCGCCAATGCTGCTGGGGAAGGTGCGGATTTCGGTGTTATAGTCACGCGCCAGCTCGTTGTAGCGCAGGCGTTCGGTGTTGATCTGGTTGTTGGCTTCATCAATCGCCACCATCAGATCGCCAAAGCGCGGCTGGCTGGCCAGCTGCGGGTAGTTTTCCACCACGGTGCGCAACTGGCCCATCGCCTGCGTCAGCTGGTTCTGCGCGTCGGAGAATTTCTTGAATTCTTCGGGGTTCGACAGGTCATCGGTGGTGATGTTGATCGACGTTGCGCGGGCGCGGGCATCGATCACACCTTGCAGAATGTCCTTTTCCGAAATTGCGGCGCCTTGCACCACGGCGACAAGGTTGGGGATTTTGTCCGAACGGTTCTGTAAGGCGCTTTCCACGTTACCCCACTGCGCCTTGGCTGCTTCTTCGGCGGCGGGGACAGAGTTGATCCCGCATGCCGCCAGGCTGAGCGCAGCAGCTGCGGCAAATGCGCCGCGTAGAATGGTGGTGAACTTCATTGGAACGATCCCTCCTGATGGCACTGGCCCCTGGTCGGGGGCAGCGCGGCAAACTCCTGTATTGTGGATATAGCACACCACTTTGCGCGTTCAAGCGGCGGTGAGTGTTAGGAGTGGGTTGGCAGACAGCGACGAGAGTGCCAAAAGATGGTTAAGGGCTTTCACGAGGGGATTATCATGTTGCAGGATTTTAAAGCTTTCATTGCCAAGGGCAACGTTATCGACCTTGCCGTCGGGGTTATCATCGGCGCTTCGTTTGGCGCGATCGTCAAATCGTTGACCGACGAGATCATCATGCCGATCGTGGGCGCGATCTTTGGCAATATCGATTTTTCGGATCGGTATTTGGTGCTGTCGGGTGACGTCGCTGCGGGCACCCCGCTCGCCGCCGCGCGGGAGGCCGGGGCCAATGTTATGGGGCTGGGGGCATTCGTGTCGGTGATCATCAACTTCGTGATCCTCGCTTTCATCATCTTCCTGATGGTGCGCTATGTCAGCAAGCTGTCGGCGAAGATGGCCACGCCCGAAGAAGCCGCGCCCGCTGGCCCGACCGAAATCGAGCTGCTCACCGAAATCCGCGACGCGTTGAAGAAGTAATTGCTGATCCCCCCTCGTATGCGGGAGGGGATTAGACACTTCTCATTCAGCATTCGCGCGCTATATCAGCCGGGTCGGGAAACCGAATATGGCGATAAATGGCTGCGTACAATAGATGCAACGGACCCGGGGGCAGTACCCGGCGGCTCCACCAGAAGCGGCGGTCAGAAATGACGGTTGGCCGCAACTCCTGATGGGGCCGAACTAGGATCGACGTGTGTTGAAAAGCGTAGTTTTTGCCCGGGCTGAGTAACCCGCATAAGGCTCAAAACCCATAAGTGCCAACGATAACGAAGCACTCGCAATCGCTGCGTAATTGATGGGCTAACGCCCTTCTTTTATTAGGCTAAAAAGCGCGGTTGGACCGAACCGGGCAACAGAATCGGATACCGGGCGTCCGGGGGTACGTAGCAACAGAAACCCCCACCTTCGCGGCTAGGTCAGAGCAGCGAAAGCCTAGGGCAACCAAAAGGCTATTCCGACGTGCCGCTGGCCTCGCCGCGCAACGCCGCCACTTCCTTTTCAAGCCGGATGCAATCGAGGATCTTCGCCCCGCCGAGGAACACCGCCCCGGTGGTTGCCAGATACAGCAACTGTCCGCCAAAGCCCGGATATTGCACCAGATAGGCGCTGCCGCGCGCTGTCGCGCCGAGCGCCAGCGCATAGATGATCAGGAATGCTTCAAAGCGCGTCTTGATGACGAACAGCCTTGATATCTTGCGCAGCATAGCGGCTCCCGAACCGTTGCAACTCCATCTGTTCAGAGTCGCTTTTACATTTCGGTAACCCTACGCTCAGTCGCGAGCATCGCGCAAACGCGTTAACCAAGCTGTGCCAGATTGAGCGCATCCAGCAAGGCGAGCCGTGCTGCAATGACGCTGTTTGCCAGCGCCTCGGACCCAATATCGGGCGGATCGATCTGGTCGGGGTAATGCGCTGCGATGGTGCGTTCGATCAGATCGGCCTTGGCCTCATCAAGCAGAAAGCGCGGATCGACCGTGGCGGGATCGCACACCACGCGCAGGCGCAAGCAGGCCGGGCCGCCGCCGTTGGCCATCGATTGTTTTACATCAACCGGGATCACTTGCCGGATCGGGCCATTTCCAGCCAACATCGCTTCGCACCAATCCCACACACTTGGGCTTTCGCGGCACTCTTCGGGCACGATCAGCACCATCTCGCCCGATGGTAGGGTCAGGAGTTGCGCGTTGAACAGATAGGTGCGGATCGCCTCTTGCAGGGTGACCGCGTGCGACGGCACCTCGACCACTTCCAACGCGGGAAATGCGGCGCGGATCGAATCGTAAGCGCCCGCTTGGTCGGCGAAGGCTTCGGCATGGGTGAACAGCACGCGGCCATTGGCGACCGCGACCACATCATTGTGGAACGCGCCTGCGGCAATAGCCTCGGGATTTTGCTCGATGAACACCGTCCGCGCGGGATCAAGCCCGTGAGCGCGGGCGACGAGGCGGCTGGCCTGTTCATGCTGGCGCGCAGGGAAGCGGCCGCCGGTTTTACCATAGACGAACACCTCGACGCCGGGTGCATCGTGGCTCTCGCACAGCCGCATGTGATTGGCCGCGCCCTCGTCGCCAAAGGTCGGTGGCACCGCATCGTGGATCGCAAAGTGGCGGGTGTCCCCGAACGCAACCGCCAACTGGCTTTGGGTATCGGGCCATTCCTGCGCACGGTGGAGCATGGTGACGAGGTTAGCGGGCGTCAGGTGGCAGCGCCCGTCGGCGGTGTCGGGCGCGGGTGAGACGGTTGCGGCATTGGCGGTCCACATCGATGAGGCCGACCACGGCGCGGCGCGTAATTGCGGCGGCTCGCTTCCATCGAGGGCCAGCGCCTGTACCAAAGCATGGTTGGGGCGGGGCAGCGGCAGCAGGAACCCCTGCACGCCCAGCCGCGCCAGATTGCCCCGCATCTTCGCCATCCCCTGCAAGGCGGCAGCGCGCGGGTACGACGGATCGCCCGCATGGCTGGCGCTGGCAATATTGCCTAGGCTGAGGCCGGCGTAGTTGTGTGAGGGGCCGACGATCCCGTCGAAATTGATTTCCGTGAGGCTCATCGCGCCACGCTCCACACGGTGTCGCCTTCGCACACGTCGAGCAGGTCGGCGCTGGCCGAATCGATCGCGATCCCTCCCGCGCCGTCCAGCACCCGCGCGCCGAAGCAGGCGCGGAAGGTGCCGAGGCTGCCGGTGGCGAGGATCGCGCGCTCGCCTTCGCTGACCGTCATGGCGGTGACAGTGGCAGGCGCGCTGCCCTTTACACTGGTGACCTGATCGGTGTGCGCCACCATCGTCGGCCCGCCATCGAAGATGTCGACGTAACCTTCGGCGCGGAAACCTTCGTCCTCCAGCATCCGCATCGCCGCGCGCCCGGTGGGGTGGGGCACGCCGATCACACTGCGCGCATCATCGTTGAGCATCGCGATATAGACCGGGTGCTTGGGCATCAGATCGGCAATGAACTGGTTGCCGTTGATGGCGTTAAAATAGTCCGCGTCCTGAAAGCTCATCCCGAAAAACCGCCCTGCGACCCCGTCCCAGAACGGAGATCCGCCGCGCTCGTCGATAATTCCGCGCAGCTCGGCTAGAATGCGGTCGGCAAACCGCCGCCGGTGCATCGCCACGAACATATAGCGCGACCTTGCAAGCAGCAGGCCAAGGCCCCCTGCGCGTTCATTAGGGTGGAGAAACAGCCCGCCGACCTCGCTAGAGCCCTCAAGATCGGTGACGAGGCTGAGAAGTTCAGCGCGCACCGTGCGGTCCAATTCCTGCGAATATTGGGTGAGAGTGTTGAGCCGATACGAATAGAACGGCCACCGTTGGCCCACCTGCGTCATCAACTGGCAGGTGCCGCGCACTGCGCCGGTGCGGGCGTTTTCGAGCACCAGCACATATTGTTCATCGACCAGTGCATCACCTTCGCGGGCAAAGGCCACCTCGGCGCGCTCCAGCTTGCCTTTCAAGGCCGCACGATCCGGCGGCAGGTTGGTGAACCCCCCGCCGGTGAGCTTGGCCATTTCGTACAGTGCCTCAAGATCGGCAGGCCGGGCGGCGCGCAGGCGAAAGCTCATGCAGGGGTTCCTTGGTTGAGTGCGCCTTGCGCCAAGCGTTCGATTACGCGGGCGGACAGGGCGGCGCGGGTCGTGAGGCTGGGGACGATGAGATATTCATCCGACGAGTGAATTGCCCCGCCGCAAACGCCCATCGTATCGACCACCGGCACCCCGCAGGCCGCGATATTGTTGCCATCGCACACGCCGCCGGATGATTGCCAACGGATGTCCTGCCCCAATTCCGCGCCGCATTGCCTGACAAGATCGAACAGCGCCTGCGCGCGGGCATCAACCTTTTTCGGGGGCCGGGTGACGCCGCCGTGGCGGTGGATGGAAACTTTATGCTCAGTCTCAATTACGCTGATCAAGTGCTTAAGATTAAGATCAAAAATATCCATCGCGGCTGTGGATTTCGGACGAATATTGAACCGCAGCACGGCATGATCAGGCACCACATTATTCGCTGCGCCGCCTTCCAGCTTGGCTGGGTTGATGGTCAGATCGTCGCTTTCCAGCGCCTTCAACCGCAAGATCAGATCCGCCGCCGCGACGATCGCATTGCGACCTTCGTGCGGATTGCGCCCGGCATGGGCGGATTTTCCGGTGAAGGTGATCGAATAATTGCCCGTGCCCCCACGCTCATGCGCCAGCGTGCCATCGGGTAGCGCGGCTGGTTCGTAGGTCAACGCCGCCAGCTTGCCCGCCGCCAACTCCGCAATCAGTGCGCTACTTGCGAGCGAGCCGGTTTCCTCATCTGAATTGATCAGCACATCATAGCCCAGCGCGCTGGCAGCAGCGGTTTGCTCAAACGCCAGCAGCGCGTGAAGCATGACGGCAATCCCGCCCTTCATGTCAGCGACGCCGGGGCCATTGAGCGTCTCTCCATCCAGCCAGCGTTGGTGCTGAAAGGCGTGATCAGACGGGAACACGGTATCCATATGCCCGGTCAGCAAGATACGTCGATTGGCCTGCGGTCGCACGCGCACGACCAGATGTTGGCCATGCGGCTTGTCAAACGCGCGACCATCAGCGGCAATCGCGGTGACAGGGGCGGGATCGACCAGTTCCACTGATCCGGGCAGCGCGCCAAACGCCTCGGCCAGCGCTTTCGCCTGCTCGGCCAGCCCGGCGAGATTCGCGGTGCCGGTGTTGATCGCGCTCCACGCCTGCACCTGTGCCAGCATCGCTGCGGCGTGGAAGGAAGGGGAAGGTTGGTGTGGGTTCATATTCGACCTTCTCTAGCCGCCTGCGCGCGCCAGTCCAACCCGTTGCAATCGCGCCCCTGCTGCGCCATAGCGCGGCCCGAAACTGATAACGTCCTCTCCTCCCCAGGACTTGCCCCAAGCTAGCCCAATGAGGACACCCATGACTGACATGATCCCCCGCGCCGGAATTGCGATTGATGCGCGGCTGGCGACTTTCCTCGAAGCCGAGGTGCTTACGCCGCTCGGGCGCGATGTGGACGCGTTCTGGCAAGGTTTCGCTGCGCTGCTGGCCGACTTCGCCCCGCGCAACCGGGCGTTGCTGGCCAAGCGGGAGGAGTTGCAGGCGCAGATTGATGCGTGGCATGTCGGGCGTGCGGGAAAGCCCCATGATGCAGAGGCTTACAAGGCGTTCCTGACCGAAATCGGCTACCTCGTCCCTGAGCCGGGCGATTTCCAGATCGGCACGCAGAACGTCGATCCCGAGATCGCCACGATGGCCGGGCCACAGCTGGTGGTGCCGATCCTCAACGCGCGCTTCCTGCTCAACGCGGCGAATGCTCGCTGGGGAAGCCTTTATGATGCTTTCTACGGCACCGATGCGCTCGATGCGGCGCCGGCCAAGCCCGGCGGCTATGATGCGGCACGCGGTGCGGCAGTGATTGCGCGCGGGCGGCAGTTCCTCGATTCCGCCTTCCCGCTGGCGAGCGGCAGCTGGGCCGATCTATCGGCCCGCGATGCCATTTCGCTCGCCGATCCGGCGCAATGGATCGGCGAGACTGAGAAGGGATTGTTACTTAAAAATAACGGTCTGCATATTGAAGTTACATTCGATTCTACCACTGCGGTGGGTGCTTCAGACAAGGCCGGCATTGCCGACATCATCGTCGAATCAGCGCTTACCACCATCGCCGATTGCGAAGACTCAGTCGCGGCAGTCGATGCCGAGGACAAGCTGCTGGCCTACACCAACTGGCTCGGCATCATCCGCGGCGATCTGTCTGAGAGTTTTGCCAAGGGCGGGCGCACGCTCACCCGCACGCTCGCTGGCGACAAGACCTACACCGCCACCGACGGCACGCAGCACACGCTCTCGGGCCGCAGCTTGATGTTTGTGCGCAATGTCGGCCACCTGATGACCAACCCGGCGATCTGCCTCGCGGATGGCTCAGAGATCCCCGAGGGCATCATGGACGCGGTGTTCACCTCTGCCATCAGCACGCTCAATGTCGAGGGTCACGGCAAGCACGGCAATTCGCGCTGCGGCTCGATTTACATCGTCAAGCCCAAGATGCATGGGCCGGAAGAATGCTCTTTTACCAACGATTTGTTCGACGCAGTTGAGGATCTGCTCAAGCTCCCGCGCCACACGATCAAGGTCGGCGTGATGGACGAGGAACGCCGCACTTCGGCCAACCTCGCCGCCTGCATCCATGCCGTGCGCGACCGGATCGTGTTCATCAACACCGGCTTCCTTGATCGTACCGGGGATGAAATCCACACCTCGATGCGGGCCGGGCCGATGCTGCGAAAGGGCGCGATGAAGGGTTCGGACTGGCTCAAGGCTTATGAGGCGCGCAACGTCGCCATTGGCCTCAAGCACGGCCTGTCGGGCAAGGCGCAGATCGGCAAGGGCATGTGGGCCGCGCCCGATCTGATGGGGCAGATGATGGTTGAGAAGATCGCCCACCTGCGCGCCGGCGCCAACACCGCGTGGGTGCCGTCGCCCACCGCCGCAACGCTCCACGCGCTGCACTACCATGCCGAGGATGTGTTCGCGGTTCAGAAGACGCTGCCCGAACCGGCCGGTCTAGACGCGCTGCTCAGTATCCCTCTGGCTGACGGCGCGAACTGGTCGGAAGACGAAATCCGGGAGGAACTCGACAATAATTGTCAGGGCCTACTCGGTTATGTTGTGCGCTGGGTTGATGCGGGCGTGGGCTGCTCCAAGGTGCCCGACATCAATGATGTGGGCCTGATGGAAGACCGCGCGACTTTGCGCATCTCATCGCAGCACATCGCCAATTGGCTGCTGCACGGTGTGATCACGGAAGGCCAGGTGATGGATTCGCTGCGCCGCATGGCTGCCAAGGTCGACGCGCAGAACGCAGGCGATCCGCTCTACCTGCCGCTCACCGACAACGAGGGCGGGGCGGCCTTCAGCGCAGCGAAGGAGCTGATCTTCAAGGGAGTGGAGCAACCGAGCGGCTACACCGAACCGCTGCTGCACGCATGGCGGTTGCGCAAGAAGGCGGGGTAAGACAAACCCTTAGCCATGCGGAGAATCATGGCCCCGTTGCTTGGCTTCTTAACCCTCGCCACCGCAGCGATGGCGGGGGTGGGCGATGCTGAACGCGCACCCAACGACACCGGCCCGAGTTCGGCCGGGGCGTTCAACCGTTGGGTGTTCAGCTCTTCCGGCGAACATTCTGCCGAAAGGGCGCGCGACTACGCCGCATTTCAGGCAATGCTGCAGGATGAAGGTGTCGCCGGAATCGTCCCCACCTGGCAGCTGTGGCGGGTCGACGGGCAATATGCATCACGCTGCGGCGCCGCCTATTTCGCCATGCCGCCGCGAGAGCGTTGGCGCGACATCATCCCCACCTTGAAGCTGCTGCGGGCCGAGGTGATCCCGGTGACAGGCCCGCTCGAAGTGGTTTCCGGGTGGCGCTCACCTGCAATCAACATCTGCGTCAAGGGCGCCAGTCGCAGCCGCCATCTAGAGTTCAAGGCGCTGGATCTGGTGGCCAGTGACAGGCCCGACCGGCGCAAATTGTTCAAGGATTTGTGCGCTATGCAGCGCGCGGCTGGGACCGGATCGGAAATGGGGTTGGGAGCCTATTTCAAGCCTGATGACCTTGCGATCAATTCTGAGGGACGGTTCCATATCGATGCGAGCGGGTATCGCACATGGGGCTTTGATTACACCGGGCGCACTAACCCTTGCCCTCAATTGCGATAGAATTGCGGGCGGGCAAGACAGCCGGGTGAACGCTTTGTCCACCAATTCCGCCTAAGCTTCTGGCATTGGCTGCGAAAGGCGGCCGTGCTGCGGAGCTGGCCGTTATGGGTGAATTCTTCGAACAAGCCTACATGACTCTTGTCAGCGTGCTCAGCCTCGCATTCTTCGGAGGGGTCGCGTTCTACATCATGCACGCCAGCAACGGGCGTTGGCGCGAGTATGAGCGGCTTTATGCGGTGACTAAGCCCTGCAAACCGCTCGCCACAAAGCTGACAGGAATGGTGCGCATTTCGCAGCCCGGTTTTCGGTTCGGGCACTTGTCCGGCGATCTAAAGTCGCATCGTCACCCCCCGGTGATGGTGGGAATTCACGACGACGGGCTGAGCCTGTCGATCGTACCGCCGTTCAAATATGGCTGCCGCGATCTGTTTCTGCCGTTCGACAGGATGTCCATCGAGCCGGCGTCGTGGGATCTGCTCGACAACAAATATGGAGTGCGGATGGAAGGTGTGGACGGGATCGAAATCCTCATGTTTTCCAACGTCCTGCAATGGGCTGCTGAAAGGTCTGAAATCCTCGGCCTGATGTTGCAACGCGCCGAAGTTATCCGCGCAACACCTAACTTGCGCGGGCACCCAGCACGCGTGCCACAGCCACGAACTCGTCAACGCTGACCGTCTCCGCCCGGCGGGTTTGGTCGATCCCTAGGCTAGCGAGCGCCTCCAGCGCCCCCGGCACGCCTTTCAGGCTCTGGCGCAGCATCTTGCGGCGTTGGCCGAAGGCGGCTTCGGTCAGGCGTTCGAGCATTCGGGCCGACACGCCTTCGGGCATCGCGGCGGGGGTGACATGGACAATTGCGCTCATCACTTTGGGGGGCGGGGTGAAGGCGCTGCGGTGCACTTTCATCGCAAGGCTGGCATGGGCGCGCCATTGGGCCAGCACGGCGAGGCGGCCATAGGCGTCGTCTCCGGCAGCGGCGACAATCCGCTCGGCGACTTCGCGCTGGAACATCAAGGTGAGCGATTGCCAGAGCGGCGGCCATGTCTCACCGCTGAGCCAGCGGACGAACAGCGCGGTGCCGACGTTGTAGGGCAGATTTGAGAGCACGTGGAACGGCGCGCGCTCACCGTCCTTGGCCATCAACGCATTGTGATCAATTTTAAGGGCATCGCCTTCGATTACAGTGAGTTGACCAGGAAAGCTCTCCCCCAATTCGGCGAGCGCGGGCAGGCAGCGACGGTCCATTTCTATCGCAGTGACCTTTGCGCCGGCGCGTAGCAGCGCGCGGGTCAACCCGCCGGGGCCGGGGCCGACTTCGAGCACTTGATGGCCGGACAGGTCGCCGGGTAGCGCGGCAATGCGGGCGAGAAGCTGTTCGTCGAGCAGGAAGTTCTGCCCCAACGCCTTGGTCGCCGCAAGATTATGACGTTGAATTACATCACGAATCGGGGGGAGGTCAGTCACGCGCCGTCGCCCGGGCGGCTGCCATTTCGCTCGCCATCACAATCGCCGCGGCCATCGCGCCGGGATCGGCCAATCCCTTGCCCGCGATGTCGAAGGCCGTGCCGTGATCGGGTGAGGTGCGAATGATCGGCAGGCCCAATGTCACGTTGACGCCCTCATCAACTTCCAGCGCTTTCAATGGGATAAGCGCCTGGTCGTGATACATGCACAAAGCCGCGTCATAGGTCGCGCGCATCCGGGGGGTGAACAGCGCATCGCCCGGGACGGGGCCAAAGGCGTCGATCCCCTCGGCCTGCAAGGCGGCGATCGCAGGCGCGATCAGGCGCGCTTCCTCGTCACCAAATTGCCCGCCTTCGCCGGCGTGGGGATTGAGCGCAGCAATCGCAAGGCGCGGGGCTAACACCCCGAAATCACGCCGTAATCCTGCCGCCACAATGCGCGCTTTATGCGTGATAAGGTCAGCTGAGAGCAGCGCGGGAACCTCGGCCAAAGGCACGTGGACGGTCAGCGGGACGGTGCGCAGGCTTGGCCCCGCCAGCATCATTACTGCATCGCGGTAGGGCAGCCCACAAGCATCGGCGAGGAATTCGGTTTGGCCCGGATAATCCCAGCCGATGGCGGCCAAAGCGCTCTTGGCCACCGGCGCCGTTACTAACCCTACAGCCACCTCGGAGAGGGCGAATTTTGTCCCCCATTGGAGCGAGGCAAGCGCCAGTCTGGCGCCGTCTGGCGTGGGTCTAGCCGGGGTCAAGGAGCCATCAAGGCCCGCCAAAACCGGCAGTCCTACAGCTGAGGCGTAAAATGCCTCCGCCGGATCGGCAATCGGCACGATTTGAACGTCGATTCCCAGCCGTTCGGCCAATGCGCGGAGCAGTTCCGGCCCACCAACCACAAAGGCGGGAGGTGTCCGGCGCTCGGCCCGCAATCTGGCCCAAGCGCCAAGGATAACCTCTGGCCCGATCCCCGCCGGATCGCCGAGCGTGATCGCCAAAGGCCCAGCCAAGGAACCGAAAAGCGGAGCGCGCGCGCCAGTCACGCGCCGATCAATTGTATTCGATATAGGCGTCGTTGCGCAGATCGCGCAGGTAGCGTTGTGCGCGCTTATTGACGCGCTCTTCCTCGATCGTTTGTTCAACCGCGGCAAAGGTCGGCGCGCTGGCATCCTTGGGATCATCGCGGCCGCACACCATCAGAACGCGCACGCCTTCCTGCACGCCGCCAAACGGCGGAGTGGCTTGGCCGATTTGCAGGTTGAGGATGATAGCGCGCAGCTGTTCTGGCAGATTTGCAGCCTTGATCTGATCGTTGGTCACCACCTCAGCCCCGATTGCTGCTGCCCCGGCATCGGCATCGGCGCAGCTGCGCAGGCCTTCCACGAAGCTGGCGAACTGAGCGACACGCGCTTCAGCTGCTTCCTGCGTTACACCAGGTTCAAAGGCGATCGAGATCTGTTTGAGGTTAAGCACCGCCTCGTTGGGGTCGGCGCTTAGCACCTGCCGCTTGTTGATCAGGTAGACGATCGAGAACCCGCCGGGGATTTCAATTGGCCCCTGCAACTGCCCAGTTTGCATCGAGCGAGCAGCCGCGGCGAGCTGCGGCGGCAATTGCCCCGCACGCACCCAGCCCAGATCACCGCCGACCACTGCGGTGGTCGCTTCGGAATATTGCCGCGCATAGGCGACAAAGCTGCCGCCGCCCTGCAATTGCTGCATGATCGTTTGCGCATTGGCGAGCACGGCGGCGCGGTTTTCAGCTGTCGCCGAAAGATAGATTTCGCCGAGACGATATTCATCGGTCCCGCGCGATTCCTCCAGCCGCTTGAGCACGTCGTTCACCTCGTCTGCCGAGACATTGACGAAGGGATTGATGTTGCGGCGCAGCAGGTTTTCCCACGCAATCTCGCCTTCGATCTGGCGCTTCAAAGATGCGGGCGATGAACCGATGGAGAGCAGATATTCGTCCATCTTCTTAGGCTCAGAGGCGAAATTCTGTGCGGCAAGCTGCTGATAGGTCCGTTCGACCTCTTCGCGGTTGACAGTAAGCTCGCCGGCGACGGCCGCCTGAATCTTCAATGTTTCGTCGATCAGATTGCGCAGGACCTGCACCCGCAGGCGCAGCAATTCCTCTTCGGCAATTGGCGCTTCGGATGCGGCGGTAACCAGCGCGACGCGTTGATCAATGTCGGTGCCGGTGATGACATAGCCATTAACCACAGCGGTCGCGGTGCGCTTGTCCGGATCGGCTTTGGCGAACAGGTTGATGTCTTCGGGCAGGCCGAAGGGATTGTCCGCCGTCGGCACCGCCACGGTCTGCGCAGGCGCAGCGATGGGCGTTATCGCCAGACTGATTAGGCCGGCCGCGGCAATCGCGGTTCCGGTTCGGGCAAAGAGCGTCTTGGAAAACAGCTTCACGTTCACTCGGTCATTCCCGCCTTAAAAATCGAAAAAATCCTGCGCGCCTTACGACACATGGCCCTGACGCAAGCACAGCCCTTTAGCCAATCCGGCTGAACGCAAGCTGAGCCTTTTACCGGAACTGAGCGCGCGGCCCACTGCCCGATGCCGTGCCCTTTAGCCCGATTTATCCGTCCTGCCAATTCTTGGGGCCAATTCGGGGGCGTTACCGGAACCCCAGATTCCGCAGTGCGAAAAACAACTGGAATGCATTGCCGCGCCGCGCGTCGCCCGCGTCGATGAAGTCGCGCCGCCAGGTCGCACCGAAGTCGAGACTGCCGTCGGAATAGGCCACGCCAAACCGGGTGCGGATCGGTTCGAACCCGTCGGGCTGGAACACTGGGTCTTCATCGGCATCGGTCAGGTTGACCACCGCCGATCCAAACGCCGACCAATTGCGCCCGATGGCGACCCGCGCGGCAAAGCGCAGCTCTTCGCGGTCGCGCAGATCTTCCACGGTCTGAATGTCGCGGTCGAGCCGCAGGTAGCCCAGTTCGAGATAGGTGCGGCGCGAGCCGATGGTCGCGTCAATCTCGTTCCGGCGGACGGAGAAATTGTCCTTGTCGAGCCGGAAGCGGTGGGTGAAATTGACGAGGTTCTGGAACCGAATTTCGGTGCGCCCGACGAAATCCGATACCCGTTCGGACAGGCCGGTGCCTTCGGGGAACAGGTCATCGCGCGGGGCTTCGATCCGGAATGATTGGCCGATGGTGGTTTTGACCCGCCAGCCGGGGCGTTGCAGCTCCCAGTCGACGCCCCAGGTCAGCCGAGTGCCATCTTCAACCCGGTCATAGCCGGGGAAGCGATTGAGCGCGAAAAGGTTGGAATCCTCAAGATCGATGGCGCGGGCATCTTCGTTGGGGACGGCAAAATTGCGAAGCTTGGGGCTGGCGACGAGCTGTATGCGCGGCTTGAACACCTGTGTTCCGCCAAATGCCTCGCCCACAAACGGCCATTCAATGTCAATCGCGGCGGTGGCGATGCCGCGTGCAGTCCAGCCTTCATTGCCGCGATAGATTGCGGTGCTGGTCGCCTCGACATTGTTGGTGTTGTAAACGTCGCCGCGCGCCAGGGCGGTCAGCGTCACCACCTGGCCAAGGCCCGTCAACCGCCGCAAATCCCACTGTACGCCCGCAAATGCGCGCTGGGTATCCTGCCCGTCATTGCGCAGCAGCGCCAAGCTGTTGGCCTGAAACTGGACATTGCCGCCCAGCACCGGATTGGCGAGGCGTTGGCGGAAATCAATCGCAGGCAGGGCGAGCGGGATCTGGCCCTGTTCGGCATTGATCCGCAGCGTCTGTGTCGCCCACCCGGCAATCGACAGATACGAAAGTTCGGTGATCCGTTCGAGATTGACGGTCGAGCGCAGCCGGTCATCGCGGCTGATATCATAGCGGCGCAGGAAGGTGCGGTCGCTGGCAAGGCGAACCGAGCTGGTCAGGCTCCAATCGGGGGAGAACTGGAACCGGCCATTGCCTTCGATATAGCCGCGCGGGTCGCTCTGAAAGCTTTCGGCGCCGGTGAAATCGGTCAACCGGTCGCTGGCGGTGGCGTATCCGGTGATCTGATACGCGCCTTTTTCGGTCAGATGCCGCCATTTGGCGCTGACCAGCGGGGCAACGTTGGAGAACACCGAAGCCCCCAGCGTCAGATCGGCATTGTCGGCGAAGCGCCAGTAATACTCGCCGCTCAGTTCCAGTCCGTTGACCTGCGTGATCCGCACATCGGGGACGAGAAAGCCGGTGTCACCCTTGCCATCGGTGCGAAACCCCAGTCCGGGGAGCGGCAGGATGCGCGCGCCGAACAGCGAAAGCACCGCGCCGGAAAACCGAACCGTGCTGTCGTTCGGATCGTAGATCACGCGGTTGGCGGTGATGCGCCAGCTAGGATTTTCGGCGCAGCTTTGCGGGTCAAGCTCGGCGCAGGCGGTGTAAGCGGCATCGGTGAGGATCGCCTTGCCATCCTCGCCCCGCTCTGCCGATCGTGCAGCGAGCCTGCCGCCCGCCCGCAGCGCGATCAGGAGCTCGGTCATCGCGCCGGTATCGAATTCCTCGGTCAGTTCGACCTGATCGGTGAACAGTTGGTTGCCCGCTTCGTCAACCAGCCGGATGTTGCCGGTGGCGATGATCTGCCCGCTGCGGCGATCCCAGGTGACTTCGTCCGCGCGCACCGAGCGGTCTTCGGAGCGCAGCACGACATCACCGCGCGCGGTGATGGTGTCGGATTCGTTGTTATAGCTGAGCTCGCGCGCTTCGAAGTCGATCTGGCGCGGGGTCGGAGCCACAGGAGGGGCGGTCACCTCGATTTCGGGCGAAGGGTCTTGCGCGGCGAGGGTGGCAGGCAGGGCGACCAATGCGAACGCCAATACTGCACGCGGCACCGCAGCCCGCACCGGAAGGCGCAAGCATGGGCGCGCGGCGTTGCGCGATCCGATTGGCGAGCCTTCCGACATGGCCTTGCCTATTGCACCGCTCGCGCTTAATCGCAATCGCGTTTCCGGCCCTTTGCGGGCAGTGTGCGCCCGGCGTCCGGTGAGTGCCGGATATGGCGTGCGTGTCTCGACGGCCCCCTTCTTGCGGAGAACCCATGCAGATCCTCTTTACCTCGACCCCGCCCGCTGATGTCCGCCTGCACGCCCGCGTGGTCAATCAGGGTGCGGCGCTTGCGGGCCTCGATGCCGCGCTGGTCGAAGGCGCGGCGGCTTCGCGCTTTTCGGGCCGGGCCGGGCAGGTGTTCGAAGGCTTTGCCAGCGTCGGCGGCACTGTGAAGCGGATCGCGCTGGCAGGCGCGGGCGAGGCTGATGGGGCCGACCGGCGGATGGATTGCGAACGCGCAGGCGCTGCGCTGACCGCGAAGTTTCTCGTCTCGACCGAACGCGTGATGGTGCTCGATCTGGGGCAGGCGGGCCTTTCGGCTGACACGGCGGCGGCGGTTTTGCTGGGGCTGCGCCTGCGCGGTTGGCGGCACGATGCCTACCGCACCAAACTGCCCGCCGATAAGCGCCCGAGCCTTGAGACGGTCCACGTCACCGGCGCACCCGCTGGCACCGAAGCGGCGTGGGAACGCGAAGCCGCGCTGGCAAAGGGGGTAGAGTTTGCTCGCAACCTCGTGGCTGAACCAGCCAACATCATCTACCCCGCCAGCTTCGTGGCTGTGTGCGAGGAAGCCTTTGCCGGAACCGGCGCGGAAATCACCGTGCTGGGTGAGGCCGAGATGGAGGCGCTCGGCATGGGCGCGCTGGTCGGCGTCGGACGCGGATCGGAACGCGAATCGAAACTGATCGCGATCCGCTGGAACGGCGGCGCGGCAGGTGACAAGCCGACCGTGTTCGTCGGCAAGGGCGTCACCTTCGATACCGGCGGCATTTCGCTGAAGCCGCCGCCGGGGATGGAAGACATGAAGTGGGACATGGGCGGGGCAGGCGCTGTTGCCGGCGCGATGCTCGCCCTCGTCACCCGCAAGGCTAAGGCCAACGTCATTGGCGTGATGGGCCTCGTCGAAAACATGCCCGACGGCAAGGCGCAGCGTCCCGGTGATGTGGTCACCACCATGAGCGGGCAGACCGTCGAAGTGCTCAATACCGATGCCGAAGGGCGGCTGGTGCTGTGCGATGCGCTACATTGGGCGCAGGAGCAGTATGATGCGGCGCGGATCGTCGATCTGGCGACGCTGACCGGCGCGATGATCATCAGCCTCGGCAATGAATATGGCGGGATGTTCGCCAATGACGATGCGCTGGCCGAGCAGCTGAACGCAGCGGGCAAGGCCAGTGGCGACAAGTTGTGGAGGATGCCGCTCGGCGCGAATTACGACAAGCTGATCGACTCCCCCATCGCTGACATCAAGAATGTCGGCCCGCGCGAAGCAGGGTCGATCACCGCCGCGCAGTTCCTGCAACGCTTCATCAAGAATGGTACCCCGTGGGCGCACCTTGATATCGCGGGCATGGTGTGGTCGGGCAAGCCGGGCCACACGTGGGACAAAGGCGCAACCGGATACGGCGTGCGCCTGCTCGACCAGTTCGTGCGCGATGTGGCGGAAGGTTGATCGGGAGTTTTCGCTATCCCCAAGATTAGGCGTAAATCCGATCTGCCGACCAAGACCTGCCTCACCTGCGGGCTGCCCTTCACATGGCGCAAGAAGTGGGAGCGCGATTGGGACAATGTGAAGTATTGTTCCGACCGGTGCCGCAGCGGGAAGATCAGTGCATGACACGGGATCGTCTCGCAGCGCGGTCAGGCAAGGCCGCCTCGGTTGCGGCCATGCTGACGCTTGCCACCCCCGCTATGGCGGGCGATTTTTCGGGTCTGATCTATTTCTTTGCCGCAGCGTTTGCGGTGATCGGTGCCATCGTCTTGGGCGCTGTCTATGGCGCGCGCCGGATGATCGGCAAAGCTGGCCCGGTAACTGACGCCGTGTCAGCAATCGTGCTCGCCCTTACCTTTGCGCCGTCCACCTTCGTCTACATTTATGGCGAGTGGAATTTCTTCTTATGGCCGGTCGGTTTCTTCGCTTTGCTCGGGGAGTCCTGGTCAGTCCTGTTCCCCGGCCCGGCAATATCGGTGCTGGTGACCTTTGCCCTGATCTATCTGTTTTTACGGAGCCGCAGGCAGCCGGAACACAGCGCGCATGAAGGTGAGCCGGAATGAAGCTCGATTTCTGGCAGGTGACCAATGATCCGGTCGAAAAGGTCGTCGCGCTGATTGCCAAGCGGGTGCTGGGCGAAGGTGCAAGGGTGCTGGTGGTGTCCGCCGATCCTGAACAACGCACCGCCATCGCCCGCGCGCTGTGGCAGGCGGGGCCAGACAGTTTCCTCGCCAATGGCGAAGATGATGCGCCGGGGGCGGAGGCGCAGCCGATCCTGCTGTCTGCTGATCTGGCCGCGCCCAACGGGGCGACCCATGTGATCCTTGCCGATGGTGAGTTCCGCGACGCGCCCGGCTTTGCCCGCACTTTCCTGCTGTTCCCGCCCGACGCTGCGCCCGCAGCACGGCAGGCGTGGCGGGCGCAGGATGGTCGCGCCGATATCGAACGCGCCTATTTCGCGCAGGAAGACGGGCGTTGGGTCAAGAGGGGCTAAAGGCTTGAACTCGCGCCCCTGATCGGTGAAGGTGGGCCATCATGTGATTGGGGAATTGCAGATGCGCACACTAGCATTGGTTTTCGCAGGCACCGCAGCCTTGACGCTGGCGGCCTGCGGCTCGGAAACCTCCGGCGAGTTCACCACCGAGGACGGCGAGAACGCCGAATACACCATCGACAAGGATACTGGCGAAACCAGCATGACGGTCAAAGGGCCGGATGGCACCGCGACCTTGCGTTCGGGCACCGATGTGCCGGTCAAGCTGCCTGATGGTTTCAGCCTGTTTCCCGGATCGAAGGTGGTGACCAACACCGTCGTCAACCAGCCTGATGGTCAGGGCACGCTGATTACCTTTGAAACCGATGCGCCTGCCGAGACAGTCGTGGCCCATTACCGCGATCAGGCCAAGGCGGCGGGCTTCGACATCCAGCTGGAAATGACTACCAATGGCACGAAGATGATCGGCGGCGAACGCAGGGACGACGGGTCGAGCCTGTCGGTCACGGCGACCACTGGTGAGACCACCACCGGGCAGATCATCATCGGCAGCAAGAAGGGCTAGGCCGCTCCACTTCGCCCGCGTAATGTTGCATTGCGGTGCGCCGCGATGCGTGCGCAACGCTTGCCATTTTGCAGCGCAGCATCTACGGGCGCGGCCAATATCCCCCACAAAAAGACGTTCACAGGAGCATTAAAATGGCGGTTACCCGCACCTTTTCGATCATCAAGCCCGATGCCACCCGCCGCAACCTGACCGGCGCGGTCACCAAGATGCTGGAAGACGCCGGCCTGCGCGTTGTCGCATCGAAGCGCATCCACATGACCCGCGAACAGGCCGAAGGCTTTTACGGCGTGCACCGTGAACGCCCGTTCTTCGGCGAACTGGTCGATTTCATGATGAGTGAACCGGTGGTGGTTCAGGTGCTCGAAGGCGAAGACGCCGTCGCGAAGAACCGCGAAGTGATGGGCGCGACCAACCCCGCCGACGCTGCGCCGGGCACGATCCGCAAGGAACTGGCGCTGTCGATCGGTGAAAACACCGTCCACGGTTCGGATTCGGAAGAAAACGCGGCGATTGAAATCGCATTCTTCTTCAATGACGCCGAACTGGTTGGCTGATTTTTCTGACCTCAGGTTTTGAAAGGGCCGTCCCGCGAGGGGCGGCCCTTTTCGTTTATCCCGCCTCGGCAAAGTGCGCGAGTTGCTCCGAATGCGCACGGTGCTGGCCGGTTTCGCTCGCCGCCATCAGCTTGCGCATCGCGGCCAAGGCTTGCGGCGTCAGGGTGAGGCCGAGGTCGGCATAGCAACGCCGGATGGCCGCCTCCCAATCGGCGTTGAGGTCATCGAAGGTCAGCTGCGCCGTCGGCCCGCGCCACCCCGCCAGCGCATCAGCCATCCGCGACTCGCGCAGGGCGATCTTGTGGCGCCAACGCGCCTCAATCGCGGCGAGATCGCAGGTGTCGGACTGCATCGCCATCTGGTTTGCAGCGAGCGATATCGCGCTGCGCAACACGGCCTCATGCTCGCGGTGGGCGATCACCAGCCGCGCATCGGGAAACAGGGCGAGCAATGTGCCCAAATCTTCGGCAAAGGCGGGCACCTTCAGCACGCGGGGCTTGTCAGCTATCCCGCGCGTGGCCGCATCAGTGCGCAGGATGCGGGCCATTTCGCGGTAGATCGGCGCGGGATCGCGCGCCTCGCTCCATCGGGAATAGGCCGGAATATGCCACTGCGATTCGTAGATCGAATGGTGCAGCGCGGCGGAAATCCACGCCAGCTCCTCCTCAACCCCGGCTGCGGTCATAGGGTGGATCGATTGCATCCACGGATTGAGCGCAGCCAGCATCGCCAGTTCCAGCGCCGCTTTCACCCGGTTCATGCCGAGGCGGGCGGGCACGGGGTGGTAGGCATCGCAATAGCGGGTGTGCGAATGGGCAGGATCAGCCGCGAGCAGGGTGTGGATTCGTGTCGTCCCGCTGCGCATATGGCCAATGACGATGATCGGCGCCGCCAGCGGAGTGGCAGTGAGGTCTGGCCGCTCCGCCCATAGCGCGCCAAAGGCCAGCCGGTTCTTCACCACCCGCGACAATTGCCCCCACGCCATCGCTTGGCCGAGTGGGTTGAGATCAGCCTCGGACTTGACCGCACCGATCATGCGCGTCAGCCGCTCGCGGAAATCGGCGACGTCTTCAGGCGACCGCCCGCCACGCTCCGCCGCCTCGGCCGCCGCACCGTAAGGCTTGGCGGCGAACGCCCACAGCGCGTCCGGTTCGAGATCGGGCGGGGGCAGCCAGCCCTTGGCCCAAGCCTTGCCGAGAAAATCATTCGCGCGGCTCGCTAATGGCCCGCGCGCCAGCAGATGATCGCGAGGCGGAGGGGGGCGGGTCGCCATCAGAATTCGTCCGCGATGTCCATAAACCGGGTCAGCCGCTTGGGCGCGACGGCGCGCCAGCTGCGCGCCAGCCAAGCGGCAACCTCATCCCAGTCGAGGCCCGGACGGTCGAGCACCAGCCCAACCCACCCACTCGCGCCGTAAAACGCGGGCTTGAAATAGATGTCCGGCTGATCTTCGACGAGGCTGTGCAATTCATCCATGCTGCCGGTTTTGACGAGCATTGCGATACGATCATGCCCATGGGGGCGGTCGGAGAAATAGGCGAAATATTTGCCTGATTTGCCTTCCCCGGCGCGGAACCCGGCGGAACCGAAGCTTTCTTGCTCGCAAGCCTCGGGCAGGGCGAGGGCATGGCGGCGCACTTCGGCCAGCAGCCAGTCGGGGTTGCGCCAGCGCGAGACGTATTCGGCCACCGCGCGCGGGAACAGCTGGTGTTCGGCCAGCCGCACACGTTCAGCAAGGCTGGCGGGCGTATCACCGGGCGCAATCGCCACGCGCGCTTGCGCCAGAACTTCGCCCGAATCGAGGTCAGGCGTCACCAGATGCACGCTCGCCCCGGCATGGCTGTCGCCCGCTGCAATCGCGCGGGCGAAGGTATCGAGCCCTTTGTATTTGGGCAGCAGCGAGGGGTGGATATTGAGCATCCGCCCCTGCCACCGCTCCACAAACCCGTCCGACAGGATGCGCATATATCCCGCCAGCACAATATAATCAGCGCCCGCCGCCAACACTGCGGCTTCCATGGCGGTGTCATGCGCCTCTCGGGTCAGGCCTTTGTGAGCATGGGCGAAGGTGGGGATGCCTTCCAGTTCCGCGAGCGCCAAGCCGGGGGCGGAGGGATCATTGCTTGCCACCAGCACTACTTTATAGGCGGCATCACCCAAGCGGCTGGCATAAAGCAGCGCGGCCATATTGGTGCCCGCGCCGGAGATGAGGATGGCGATGCGGGCTTTTTCAGCCAAGGTGCACCGCGCTCCAATCGCCCTTGGCCGACCATGTTTCGACGCTGCCGCGCACGGTGCAGCCTTTTTCGCCCGCGTCGATGCGGCCAACCCTAACAACAAATTCGCCCGCCGCCACAAGCTGCGCAGTCACGTCCGCCACCTTGTCCGCCGCCACCGCCAGCACCATGCCGACCCCGCAGTTGAAGGTGCGCGCCATTTCCTCAGGCTCGATCTGCCCCTGCGCTTGCAGAAACGCCATCAGGCGCGGCTGTGGCCACCGATCGGCATCAACCACCGCGTGCGCGCCGTCCGGCAGGATACGCGGGATATTTTCGAGCAGTCCGCCGCCGGTGATATGGGCGAGGCCATTGATCAACCCAGCGCGGATCAGCGGCAACAGGCTGGCGACATAAATCCGCGTGGGTTCAATCAGCGCATCGATCAGCAGTTGGTCTTGATCAAACAGGGCCGGGCGGTTCAGCTTCCAGCCCTTGTCCGCCGCCAACCTGCGCACCAGCGAATAGCCGTTGGAATGCACGCCCGACGACGCGAGGCCCAGCAAGATATCGCCCGGCGCAACCTTTTCGCCCGTCAACTGCTCGCCGCGCTCCACCGCGCCGACACAGAACCCGGCAAGGTCGTAATCGCCCGGTGCATACATCCCCGGCATTTCTGCGGTCTCGCCGCCGATCAGCGCACATCCGGCCATCTTGCAGCCGGTTGCGATGCCCGCGATCACGCGTTCGGCAACGCCGTTCTCCAGCTTGCCGGTGGCGAAATAATCGAGGAAGAACAATGGCTCTGCGCCCTGCACGATCAGATCGTTGACGCACATGGCGACCAGATCAATTCCGACGCTATCGTGCCGGTCATGTTCAATCGCCAGCTTCAGCTTGGTGCCCACACCATCATTGGCGGCGACCAGCAGCGGATCTTTGTAACCGGCGGCCTTGGGATCGAAAAAGCCGCCGAATCCGCCCAGTTCGCTCGTCGCGCCTGGGCGGGCTGTGGCCTTCGCCAAGGGGGCGATGGCTTTGACGAGCGCATTGCCCGCCGCAATCGATACGCCTGCGTCGGCATAGGTGTAGCCAGAGCCTTTCGGCCCGCTGCTTGGTGTTTTCCCCGAAGTCATGCACGCCGCTTTAGCCTTTCGCGCTTGGAATTCCACTCGCCATTGGGCAAAAGGCCCGCGATTTCCCCGATGAGCATATCTCACACCCTCCCCGGCCATGATGCCGCCCATATGCGGCCCTGGTTGCGCAGCCTTGGCGGGGCGGCTTTGGCGCTCGCCTTGCTCGGCGGTGCCTACGCGCTGGTGGCGCAGGTTGCAGGAGAGCGCGGGATAGCGCCGACCGCCGCCAGCACCGACATCGAAGTGCGCGGTATCACCGTCGATGTGCAGGGCAAAAGCGCCGAGGACGCGCGCTCCAATGGTTGGCGCGAAGCGCAGCGCAAGGCGTGGGCCAAGGTCGGCGGACCGAAACTGTCCGACGGGCAGTTGGACGGGCTGATCTCTGCCATCGTGATTGAGCGGGAACGGCTAGGCCCCCGGCGTTACATCGCCACTCTTGGCGTGGTGTTTGATCGTCAGCGTGCCAGCGGTTACCTTGGCGGCGCAGCGCAGGCGTCGCGTTCCGCCCCTTTGCTGCTGATTCCGGCGATGGAAAGCGGCGGCGCGTTCATCACCTTTGAACAACGCAATCCGTGGCAGCGTGCCTGGGCCGAATTCAATCCGGGCACCAGCCGGATCAACTATGTCCGGCTGAGCGGGGCGGGGGGCGATTCGCTGCTGGTCAATTTCGGGCAGGCCGGGCGCCGCAGCCGGGCATGGTGGCGCAGCACATTGGACCAATACGGCGCGACCGATGCGCTGATGGCGTTCGCGCGGCTCGACCATCAATTTCCCGGCGGGCCGATCAGCGGCACCTTCACCGCGCGCTATGGTCCGGACAGCCGCCCGCTGGGCTCTTTTACGTTGAAGGCCGAAGGGCCGGACGAACTGCCCGAGATGCTGGGCCGCGCGGTTGAACAGATGGACGGCGTGTTTGCGAGCGCGCTGGCGTCTGGCAAGCTGCGGCCTGACCCCAGCCTCAGGCTTGGCACCGGGGGTGAGGTAGACCCTGCCATCCAGCGGCTGATCGACATCGGCCGCGCGATCCGCGCGCGCGACGCGGCGACGACGGCCAATGCTTCTGGCACGACGCCGCAAACGGAAACGCAGCCGGTCACCGGAGCCGAGCCGGGTGACGCGGCCGTGCGTTCGATCATTGTGCAATTTGCCACCCCCGATGCCGCGACGTTTGACGGGGCGATCGGCACGGTGCGCGCTGCTGTCGGCGTGCGCGGCGTCGGCGTCACCAGCACCGCGATTGGCGGTACGTCGGTGATGAATGTCAGCTTTGCCGGATCGCTCGACGAACTGGCCGCCGCATTGGAAGCGCGCGGTTTTACGGTGCGGCGGGGGGCGAACGCGCTCGCCATCAGCCGCTAGCGGCGGGTAGCGATGAATTCTCCGCTTCCCTCGCAGATTGCATTGCCATTGGCGGCACGCGGCCCAGCGGGCGCACAGCGGATCGTGATCGGTAACGCCAATGCGCAAGTGGCCGACGCCTTGCAGGCGCCCGAACAGTGGCCATTTCGCGTTGCCGTGCTGACCGGCCCGCCGCGTTCGGGCAAATCGCTGCTGGCGCGTTGGGCACAGGGGCTGGCGACGGAGGCGCAGCTCGACGTGATCGACAACGCCGAGACGCAGGACGAAACCGACCTGTTCCATCGCTGGAATGCGGTGCAGCAGGGGGGCGAGCGTGCCAATGCAAGTGGCGGCGCGGCGCTGCTGCTGGTCGCAAATGTCGATGAAGGGCAGGGCGGCTGGCGTATCGCGCTACCTGATCTGGCTTCGCGTATCGGCGGTTCGTTGCATCTGAACATCAGCGCGCCCGATGATGCTTTTGCCGCCGATCTGATCCATGCGCTGGCCGAGCAGCGTGGGCTGACCCTGCCTGAAGGCGCGGCGGAATACCTCGTGCCGCGCACCATCCGCAGCTTTGCCGCGATCGAAGCTTTGGTTGCGACGATCGACCGTATCTCCCTTGAACGTCAGGCGCCTGCCACCATGTCTGTGTGGCGCGCAGCGCTCGACGCCTTGCACGGGCCAGAGCAGCAACGCCTGTTCTAAGCATGCGAGTTGCATCGCGCGCGGTTTGGTGGGATTTAGAGCACTATGTTTGAACCGCTGATCAGCTATCTGGATTCAGTCCGCGCGCGCGATCCCGCGCCGCGTTCGCGCTGGGAAATCCTGCTTTATCCGGGGGTTCTGGCGCTTGGCCTGCACCGGATTGCGCATTGGTTGTTCGAAGCCAAGCTGTATTTCCTCGCGCGGTTCGTGAACCATTTTTCACGCGCGTTGACCGCGATTGACATCCATCCCGGTGCGGCCATCGGCAAGAATTTCTTCATCGACCACGGCTTTACGGTGATTGGTGAGACTGCCGAGATTGGTGACAATGTCACGATCTACCAATGCGTTACGCTGGGCGGCAGCAACCCCACCAATGGCAAGGGCGGCAAACGCCACCCGACCTTGTGCGACAATGTGATCATCGGATCGGGCGCGCAGATCATCGGGCCGATTGTGGTGGGTGAACGTGCGCGCGTCGGCGCCAACGCGGTGGTGACGGACGATGTACCTGCTGGCGCAACGATGATCGGATTGAAGGCGCGGTCAACGCTGGTTCCGGCGGAAGAGTGGATTCGCGAATTCATCCCCTATGGCACGCCCTGCGATGATCCCCCTTGCGACGACGACGGCCGACCGCGCCGCGACTGCGTGGAAAAGCTGGAGGCGGAAATCGCGACATTGCGCGACGAGATGGCGCTGATGAAGGCGATGCTAACCGAGCAAAGCGCACCGATTGCGGCGGAATTGCCGCGCAAGAGCGGGACATCTGATTGAAGCCGGGTTCTCAAGTGCCGGGTGTGGCCGGGCAGGTGGTCGCCTTTCCGCAGCGGGGCGCAGAGCAGGTCGGGTTCGAGCGCGCCGAGCTGCAACGCATCCTTGATCTGTATGGCCGGATGGTCGCCGCCGGTGAGTGGCGCGACTACGCGATGGATTTTGATCGCCACGCCGCCACCTTCGCCGCGTTCCGCCGCACCGCTGAACGCCCGCAAGCGCGGGTGGAAAAACGCCCTGCGCTCCGGTCAAAGCAGGGGATGTGGACGCTGTTCGGCGAACATGGTCAGGTGCTCAAACGTGGGCATGATCTGGCGAACGTGCTCGCGCCGATGGAGCGCCGACTGCTGAAAGCGGTCGAGGATTAGGCGGCAAAAAACCACTTCAGCGCCGTCGATACAAGAATGCCATGGTGACGATCGAGGGCATAATCAGGCCCTTGAGATAGGAAAGTGGATGGCGACCGATTGTGAAGTCTGCCTCCACCATGCCGAAATGAGCCCAATAGTGGGTCACGATCAAGCTGCCGATGCTGAACCACATAGTCCATAGCGCAAAGCGTTTCCCCAGAACCACGAGGGTGAGGCTAACAATGATTCCCACGCGTAGGGCTGCCTGCACGCAATTATAGAGCGCGTCGCTGGTCTGATCATGCCAACGCACGAAATCGGACAACATCGTGATGTGGTAAAAAATAAACAGGCTTGCCAGCGCAATGATGATCAAGCGCTGGACCAGATGTGGTGGGTTTTTGGGCTGGGCGGCAAGAGTGTTCATTGGCCGTGCCTCCCGCTGCATTGTCTGATGATCATAGAGCTACATTTAGTGTATTGCTGTGTCAACACACTAAATGACGCGGTCAGTGGAAAGTCAAAAAAAGGGCTCCACCGCATCGCTGCGACGGAGCCCGTGTCTGCAATTGTTGCGATCAGTTACCCCCGCGCGCTGCCAGGGCCGGTGCCGGTGACCTTCTGCATGGCCTTCAGGATATTGCCAGACTGCTCGCTGCCCGATTGCGGGGCGATGAGGTTGGTGAAGGCGTTGATTTCCTCCCAATGCGCGGCAAAGCCTTCGACCGTGCGCTCGGCCTCGGGCAGCCACACGGCGTCGTTCATCACCACCCACGAGGAGTGGAACCCGCCAGCGCCTGCGCCGACGATAGCGTTGGTCGGCGCGTCTTCGCTGACAAGGAACAGCGCGGCCGGCACCACGTTTTCGGGCGCGAACAGCTTGAAGGCTTCTTCGGGGAACAGGTCTTCGGTCATGCGGGTGCCCGCAACTGGCGACAGCGAGTTCACGCGGATGTTGTACTTCGCGCCTTCAAGCTGCAGCGTCTTGGTCAGGCCAGCCAGACCCAGCTTTGCCGCGCCGTAATTCGCCTGGCCGAAATTGCCGAACAGCCCGGTCGAGGAGGCGGTCATCAGGATGCGGCCATAGCCTTGTTCGCGGAAGGTTTCCCAGCACGCCTTGGTGGCGAATGCCGAGCCGGTCAGGTGCACCTTGACCACGAATTCGAAGTCAGTGGGCTCCATCTTGATGAAGGTCTTGTCGCGCAGCACGCCCGCGTTGTTGATCAGCACATGGACGCCGCCCCACTTCTGCTTGGCATCGGCGACCATCTTTTCCATCTGTTCGTATTCGGTGACCGATCCGCCATTGGCGACCGCTTCGCCGCCCATCGCTTCGATTTCGGCGACGACCTGCGCTGCGGCATCCGATGTGCCGGTGCCATCGCGCGATCCGCCGAGGTCGTTCACGACGACCTTTGCGCCGCGCCGGGCGAGTTCGAGCGCGTAGGCCTTGCCCAAACCGCCGCCCGCACCGGTGACGATGGCGACCTTGTCCTTGAAGCTGATGGTCATGATGTTCTCCTGTCCTTGGTATGTCTGGCTTTTGGGCGGCGCGGTTTACGCCTGCGTAAAGCTGATTTCCGGGCGCTGCGTGGCACTTTCATGAGCGGCTTGCAACTGCCGAACTGACAGAGGGCGATGCCGTAGGGTCAGGCAGTTCATCCCAGGGCTCTAAGCGCCGGTATCAGCCCGTGGAACGAATCGATCACTGCATCAGCGCCCAGATCATGCGGCGGCGCGTCGCAATAACCATAGGCCGCTGCGACCACCGGTACGCTCGCAGCCTTGGCTGCGCGGACATCATAGGTGGAGTCGCCGATGAACACGAACCTGCCCTCAGGCCCATTGGCACCGGTGGCCGCGCGCGCGGCGATCACCGGGGCAGGGTGCGGTTTGGCGAGGAACTGCCCGTCGGCACCTTTGCCCATCGAGTCGCCGCCGATCACGGTGTCGAACGTGCCGATCAAATCAAGCTGGGTCAGCACGTTACGGGCAAAGGCTTCGAACTTGTTGGTCACCACCGCCATCCGCACGCCTTGTGCCGCGAGATCAGCCAGCACCTCGCGCACGCCCGGATAGGGCACAGTGTGGACGGCATTGTGTGCCTCATAATAGCCGAGCATCGCCTTGTAGAGCCGTTTGAACTCATCCTCGGGCAAGCCGCCCTGGGCGTCCACCGCGCGGGCCAGCATGATCTTGGCCCCGCCGCCGATTAGGTCTTTGCTCGTCTCAAGCGGCACCGCTTCAAACCCGCCCAGCACCAGCGCATGGTTCACCGCCGCGCCCAGATCGCGGAAGGTGTCGAGCAGCGTGCCGTCAAGATCAAAGCCGATGGCGTCAAAAGGAATGGTCGTCATGGGGTCTCCAGAATGAGCGGGCGGGGTGGCGGATGCGACTTCAAACCGCAAGTATTTGCTGGCAAGCGCACGTTCACTTACAGGGGCTTTCATGACTGATACGATTACGCCATTTGCCGCCATTATCCTTGCCGCTGGCAAGGGCACCCGCATGAAGAGCGATCTGCACAAGGTGCTGCACCCGATTGCAGGCAAACCGATGATCGCGCATCTGCTTGATAGCTTTGCCACCCTGTCGCTTGCGCGCACAGTGGTCGTTGCGGGTGACCGCCGCGAGCAGCTTGAAGCGGGGTTGCAAGGGCGCGGCGTCACCATCGCCTTGCAGGAGCCGCAGCTTGGCACCGCCCACGCGGCGCTGATGGCGCGGGATGCGCTGGCGGATTTCGAGGGCGATGTGCTGGTGTGCTTCGGCGATTGTCCGATGGTGCGTGCCGAGACAGTGCGGGCGATGATCGATCGGCTCCACGCGGGCGATAGCCCCGCCACGGTAGTGCTCGGGTTCGAACCTGAAGATCCGCTACACTATGGCCGGGTGATCGCGGATGACGAAGGCCGCATCCTCAAGATGGTTGAATACAAGGACGCCGACGAAGGCGAACGCGCTTGCCATCTGTGCAATTCGGGCCTGGTGGCAGCGCACGCTGCCGATCTTTTCGCGCTGCTGGCGCGGGTCGGCAATGACAACGCGCAGGGCGAATATTACCTCCCCGATATCGTAAACATTGCGATAGCCGACGGGCGCACCTGCGCGGTGATCGTGGCCGAGACCGCAGACGAGGTGGCCGGTATCAACAGCCGCGCTGAACTTGCGGGGGCCGAGGCGCGCTGGCAGGCGGCGCGGCGCAGCCAAGCGATGGACGAAGGCGCAAGCCTGATCGCGCCGGACACGGTGTTTTTCAGCTGGGATACGGTGGTTGGGCGTGATGTCACCATCGAGCCCAACGTCTTCTTCGGCCCCGGCGTGACCATTGCAGACAATGTGCTGGTGCGCGCCAATTGCCATATCGAAGGCGCGAAGCTGGCGACCGGCGTCAAGGTTGGCCCCTTCGCCCGCCTGCGCCCCGGCACGGTGCTGGGCGAGGGCAGCTTTATCGGCAATTTTGTCGAGGTGAAGAACGCCGTGCTGGGTGTCGGTGCCAAGGCGAGCCATCTCACCTATCTCGGCGATGCTACCATCGGCGCGGGCGCAAATATCGGCGCGGGCACGATCACCTGCAATTACGATGGATACTTCAAGCACAAGACCGTGATTGGTGAGCGCGCCTTTATCGGCTCGAACTCGTCGCTGATTGCGCCCGTCAGCATCGGCGCCGATGCGATTGTCGCAGCAGGATCGGCCGTCAGCCGCGATGTCGCGCCGGGCGAACTCCGTATGGTGCGCGCCGAACAGCTGATGAAGCCCGGCTGGGCCGACCGGTTCCACGATGCGATGAAGAAGAAGAAAGCGGCGGAGAAGAAGGGGTGAGTGAGCAGCGCAACTGCTGGCTCTGCGCGCGCCCGCTTGGCGATATCGAGCAGTGGCATCACCCTGTGCCCAAGGCCAAGAAGGGCAAGGTGAAGGTGCCAATCCACCCGATCTGTCACAAGACCATCCACGCCAACTTCACCAACAGCGAACTGGCCCGCATCGGCGACAAGGCGAGCGTGATCCGCGATAATGCCGCCGTCGCCAAATTCGTCGCCTGGGTGGTGAACAAGCCGGCGGACTTCGACGCGCCTACGCGGTAGCCGGTTGCCCTAGATCGTCCCGGTGCCGGGAACCTTTAGGCGCGCCAAAGGCTGAGTGTGTGGGGGCTTCGCACAAAGGAACTGACCCATGCGCATCGGACGATGGATCGCCGCCGGACTTGGCATTGCTGTAATCGGAGCCGCCGCTGTGTACGCTCAGTATCGCAACACCGAAGAACCCGAATTCGAGGCTGTTCGCACAGACGGCGATTTCGAATTGCGCGATTACCCCGCGCTGGTGGTGGCCGAGGTCATCTCATCCGGGGACCGTCAGCGTGCTAGCGGAGCGAGCTTCCGCAGGCTCGCCGCCTATATCTTCGCGCAGGACCGGCCCCAGGGCGGCGAGAGCATCGCCATGACCGCGCCGGTGCTCCAGCAGGAAACCGGCGCTGGCAGCTGGCGGATGCGGTTTGTGATGCCTGCCAAGTATACGCTCGCCACCCTGCCGCCCGCTCCCAGTGACATTGCGCTTACCGAAGTGCCTGCGCGACGAATGGCTGCGGTGCGGTTTTCGGGCAATGGTAGCGCAGGTGATCTCGCCGCGTGGGAGGCGCAATTGCGCAACTGGCTGGAAGGGCAGGGCATCGCGCCGCTGGGAGAGGCGGAATATGCCTTCTACGATGCCCCGATGGTGGCCGGCCCGCTGCGCCGCAACGAGGTACTGATCCCGGTTGCGGCGCAATAGCCCTTCAGGCGTCGACCATCCGTGCAGCATCGCCGCCAGCGGCAACGTAGTCACGTTCCCACTGCTCGAACTCGCTGCGGCTCAGCAGGTAACGCTGCCGCGCTTCGGCAAAACTGATCGCGTTTTCGCGCACCGCGCGCACCACGTCATCCTTGCGCGCTTTTGACCAATGCACGCGGTGGGTCTTCGGCAAGCCGTAGCTTTTGATCGCGTCGGCAATCGAAATGTTGTTGGGGTAGGCCATCACTTTGCTCCTCGTCGGTTGTTCGTCATCGCCCCCGATGGGCCGATTGTTGACGGGCAGACTTAACGAGGCCCTGCGGAACATGGTTAAAACGGCGTTGACGTCCTCTGCCGTGCGCGGCGTGCGACGAGTGGAGGGCAAAGTGTCGGGTTGTTTTACAGGTAGTTGCGTTGGCCACCGCGGCCTAACGCAAAAGGGGCGACTCCCTGCCGGAGCCGCCCCCTTTCATGGCCCAATGATCGCCTGCGTTTACTCGCCGGTCTTGTCCATCGGTGCACCCATCAACCGCTGCATCAGGTAGATATATTGCAGCGCCTGCAGCTTGGCGCGCTGGTCGTTATCGACCCCGCCCGAGTGGCCACCGGTCGTATCCTCGAAGTAGTAATAGGGCTGGCCCAACTCCTTGAGCTTGGCTGCACCCTTGCGCGCGTGGGCGGGGTGGGTGCGATCATCGGCGGTCGATGCCCACAGGAACGGCGCGGGGTATTCCACGCCTGCGACGATCTTCTGGTACGGTGAATAGCCTTCGATCCAGGCGCGCTGTTCAGGGATGCGCGGATCGCCATATTCGCCGATCCACGAAGCCCCGCGCCCGATCAGGTGATAGCGCAGCATGTCGAACAGCGGGATCTGCACGATCGCCGCGCCAAACAGGTCAGGCCGCTGGGTGAAGGCGGTGCCGACCAGCAACCCGCCTTGGCTGCCTCCCTGAATGCCGAGATGCTTGGGGCTGGTGAAACCGCGTTTCACCAGATCATCGCCCACCGCGATGAAATCATCCCAGGTGCGCTGCTTGTTTTCGCGGATCGCGGTCTGGTGCCAGTTCGGCCCAAACTCGCCGCCGCCGCGCAGGTTGGCGAGGACATAGGCCCCGCCGCGCTCCACCCACAGCTTGCCCGTGCTGCCGAGATAGGCAGGCAGGCGCGCGATCTGAAAACCGCCGTAGCCGGTCATCAGCGTTGCGGTGTTACCGTCCATCACCATGCCCTTGGGCTTGACGATGAAGTAGGGGATCTTGGTCCCGTCCTTGCTGGTCGCCTCGTGCTGTTCCACCTCCATGCCCTCGGGCGCGAAATAGGCGGGCGAGGTCTTCAACACCGCCGGATCGGCGCTGCCATCGGTGTAATACAGCGTGGTCGGATTGAGGAAATCGCTGACCGTGTACATGATCTGGTCGGTTTCGTCCGACGATGCCGCGATGCCGAGCGTGGCGTTATCGGGCAGCGCGACCTGCTTGCTGACCCATGCGCCATTCTCGAAATTGAACTGGAGCACCTTGCCGACGACATTGTCGAGCAGCGTCACAAACAGCGCATTGCCGGTAATCGCGCCGCCCTGTTTGGTCTGGCGTTCGCCCGGTGCCCACACCAGCGTCTTCTTCGCGCCGTTGGGGTTGGCTTTCCACTCTTCCAGATCGACCGCGATCAAGCTGTCGGCGGGGAAGGTCTGCCCGTCCACCGTCCAGTCAACATCGGTCGAATAGAGCAGGTGGCCATCGACGATCCCGTAAGGCGAGGCCTTTTTGGGGATGTCGAGCGCCAGCCATTTGCCGTCTTTCTCGACGTAATACAGGCTTTCGTGAAAGCTGATCCCGCGAAACGCGGTGCGGCCGTGGATCGTCCCGGCATTGTCGCGCAGCAGGCTGGCGCTGGCCCACACATCGGTCGGCTCACCCCGGAAGATTTCCGGCGCGTCGGCGATGGGTGTGCCGCGTGTCCACACCCGGCTGGTGAAGGGGTATTCGCTTTCGGTCAGGGTGCCTTCGCCGAAATTACGGCCGACCAGCAGCGTGTCGGCATCAATCCACTGCACGCCGCCCTGGCTTTTGGCATCAAGCACGAAGCCACCTTCGACAAACTGTTTTGTCGCAGTGTCGAATTCGCGCAGGATGGTGGCATCCTCGCCGCCATCGGACAGCGCGATCATGCATTTGGTATTGGCGGGGGGCAGGCAGGTTGAGCCCTGATAGACCCACTCCTTGCCTTCCGCTGCGGCAAGCGCGTCGATGTCGAGCACGATCTCCCACTCCGGCTTGTCGGTGCGGTAGCTTTCGAGGCTGGTGCGGCGCAGGATGCCCTTGGGGTTCGCCTTGTCCTGCCAGAAATTATACAGGCCGTCCGGGCGGAAGCTGACGAAGGGGATGCGGTCTTCGCTATCGAAAATCGCCAGCGCCTCGGCCTTCAAGGTGGCAAAGCGCGGATCGGCTTCGAACGCTGCAAGCGTGCGCTCGTTCTCCTTGGCGACCCATTCCAAGGCCTCGGGGCTGCGGGCTTCTTCGAGCCAGATGTACGGATCCTGCTCGGGGCCGGGGACGCCGGGAACAGGAGTTTCGGCAGCGGTGTCTTGGGCGGCGGCGCCAGTTGTTGCGGTGAAGGTCATTGCGAGCGCCAAAGCAAGGGTAGAGACAAGTTTCAAACGTCCTCTCCTACAGGAAATGCAGGGGATGTTTGTGCCGGGAGCGGGCAGGAAAGGGAAGGGGATACAAACAAAAAGGGCAGGCCATTGGCCCGCCCTCGTTGGTCGTTCGTCGATTGGTGAGGGGTTATCCCTCGACGTGTTCGGCCAGCACGGTGAGGCCCTTTTCATTGACCTCGGCAAAGCCGCCGCGCACCTGAATGATCTCAGGCGCAGCGTTCGCGGTGGCGAATACCTGCACCGCGCCATCGCGGATGGTCGACATGAAAGGCGCATGGCCTTCCAGCACGCCGAATTCGCCCTCGGTACCGGGGACGACCACCATGTGGACTTCCTCGGAGCGGACGAGCTTGGCAGGGGTCACGAGTTCGAAGTGGAGGGGCATGGTGCCTTACGCCTCTTCAGCCATCTTCTTGGCTTTTTCGATCACCTGATCGATCCCGCCAACCATGTAGAAGGCGCTTTCGGGCAGGTGATCATATTCGCCGTCAACCACTGCCTTGAAGCTCTTCACCGTGTCTTCGAGCTGCACGAACACGCCCGGAATGCTGGTGAACACTTCGGCAACGTGGAACGGCTGGCTGAGGAACTTCTGCAGCTTGCGCGCGCGGGCGACGATCAGCTTGTCCTCTTCCGACAGTTCATCCATCCCGAGAATGGCGATGATGTCCTGCAGGCTCTTGTACTTCTGCAGCGTTTCCTGAACGCGGCGTGCGGTTTCGTAATGCTCGTTGCCGACAACGCGCGGCTCAAGCACGCGCGAGGTGGAGTCGAGCGGGTCAACCGCCGGGTAAATGCCGAGCTCCGAAATCGCACGGTTCAGCGTCGTGGTCGCATCAAGGTGAGCGAACGAGGCCGCAGGCGCCGGGTCGGTCAAATCGTCCGCGGGAACGTAGATCGCTTGCACCGAGGTGATCGAACCCTTGTTGGTCGAGGTGATGCGTTCCTGCAGCTTGCCCATGTCGGTCGCCAGCGTCGGCTGATAACCCACCGCCGAAGGAATACGGCCGAGCAGCGCCGACACTTCCGAACCCGCCTGCGTGAAGCGGAAGATGTTGTCGACAAAGAACAATACGTCCTGGCCTTCGACGTCGCGGAAATATTCCGCCATCGTCAGGCCCGACAGAGCGACGCGCGCGCGGGCGCCCGGGGGCTCGTTCATCTGACCGAACACCAGCGCCACCTTGGAGCCTTCCGGGGTGGCGACGCCATTCGCGTCCTTCTTGATGACCTCTGCGTCGAGGAATTCGTGGTAGAGGTCGTTGCCTTCACGGGTGCGCTCACCGACGCCGGCGAAGACGGACACGCCGCCGTGGCCCTTGGCGATGTTGTTGATGAGTTCCTGGATCAGCACGGTCTTGCCGACGCCCGCGCCGCCGAACAGGCCGATCTTGCCGCCCTTGGCGTAAGGGGCGAGAAGGTCGATCACCTTGATCCCGGTGACAAGGATCGCGGCCTCGGTCGACTGGTCGATGAACAGCGGGGCGTCGGCGTGGATCGGCATGCTCTTTTCCGCACCGATCGGGCCGAGTTCGTCAATCGGCTGGCCGATGACGTTCATGATGCGGCCCAAGACCTTAGGGCCAACCGGCACCGAGATTTGCGCGCCGGTGTTCACGACTTCGCTGCCGCGCATGAGGCCTTCGGTCGCGTCCATCGCGATGGTGCGCACGGTGTTTTCGCCAAGGTGCTGGGCGACTTCGAGCACCAGCGTCTTGTCGCCGTTGCGGGTTTCGAGCGCGGTCAGGATCGCGGGCAATTCGCCCGGGAACTGCACGTCGACGACAGCGCCGATGACCTGGCTGATGGTGCCGTTGGTGGTCTGGTTGAGAGCGGGGGCGGTGGCCATTATTGTTTCCTTGGCTTTCAATTAGAGCGCTTCAGCGCCAGCAATAATTTCGATGAGTTCGGTGGTGATCGCCGCCTGACGCTGGCGGTTGTAGATGATCGTGAGCTTGCTGATCAGATCGCCGGCGTTGCGCGTGGCGTTATCCATCGCGGTCATCGATGCGCCCTGTTCCGACGCTTCACGCTCCAGCAGAGCGCCGAACAGCTGCGTGCGCACATAACGCGGCAGCAGTTCTTCGAGGATTTCCTCTTCGCTCGGCTCGTAATCGACGACCGATCCGGTGTCCTCGGCCAAAGTCGGCGCGGGGACGGGGATCAGCTGGTTAATGGTCGGATCTTGCGCCAGCGCCGACTTGAAGGTCGGGTAGACGAGGTGCGCGATATCGAACTTGCCCGCGTCAAACATTGCGATCAATTCATTGGCGATGGCTTCGGCCTCGTCGAAACCGGGGGTCTTGACCGTGCTGGTGTCGAAGCCCTTGCCGATCAGGGTCGGGAATTCGCGCTTTAACGGCGCGCGGCCTTTTTTGCCGACGAGGTAGAATTCGACCGTCTTGCCAGCGGCCTGCAATTCGCGCGCCTTGATCTTGGCGGCTTTGACGAGGTTCGAGTTCAGACCGCCGCACAGCCCCTTGTCGGTGTTGACCACCACGAGCAGGTGCCGCTGATCAGCGCCGGTACCGCTGAGCAGTTTGGGCGCGCTGTCACCGGCAACCTTGCCAGCCAGAGATGCCATCACTGCCGCAAGCCGCGTGGCATAGGGCCGGCCGGCCTCAGCCGCAGCCTGCGCACGGCGCAGCTTGGCCGCCGCGACCATCTGCTTGGCCTTGGTGATCTTCTGGGTCGATTTGACCGAGCCGATCCGGCCTTTGAGTTCCTTGAGGGATGCCACGGGGCGGTGTCCTTACGCGAACTGCTTGGCGAAGGCTTGCAGCGCGGCCTTGGTCTTGTCCGCAACCTCGCCTTCGAACTTCTTGCTGGTGCGGATTTCGGTCAGCACCGCGCCATGTTCGCGGCGCATGTAATCGAGCATCTGGGTCTCGTACTCGCCCACGCGGTTCACCGGGATCGCGTCAAGATAGCCGTTGGTGCCGGCATAGATCGATACGGTCTGTTCCTCGAACGGCATCGGCGAGAACTGCTTCTGCTTGAGCAGCTCAGTCAGACGCGCACCGCGGTTCAGCAGCTTCTGGGTCGAGGCATCAAGGTCCGAACCGAACTGCGCAAACGCCGCCATTTCGCGGTACTGCGCCAGGTCAAGCTTCATCGAGCCCGAGACCTTCTTCATTGCCTTGGTCTGGGCGGCACCGCCCACACGCGACACCGACAGGCCGACGTTGATCGCCGGACGGATGCCCTGATAGAACAGGCCGGTTTCGAGGAAGATCTGGCCATCAGTGATCGAGATCACGTTGGTCGGGATATAGGCCGACACGTCGCCCGCCTGCGTTTCGATGATCGGCAGCGCGGTCAGCGAGCCGCTGCCATTGTCGCCGTTCATCTTCGCCGCGCGCTCAAGCAAACGTGAGTGCAGGTAGAACACGTCGCCGGGATAGGCTTCACGGCCCGGAGGACGACGCAGCAGCAGCGACATCTGACGGTATGCCACGGCCTGCTTGGACAAATCGTCATAGACGATCACGGCGTGCATGCCGTTGTCGCGGAAATATTCACCCATCGCGCAGCCGGTATAGGGTGCGAGGTATTGCAGCGGGGCAGGCTCCGATGCGGTTGCGGCGACCACGATGGAATATTCCATCGCGCCGTTTTCTTCGAGCTGCTTGACGATCTGCGCGACCGTCGAACGCTTCTGACCGATGGCGACATAGACGCAGTACAGCTTCTTGCCTTCATCGTCGCCCGCGTTGGCTTCCTTCTGGTTGATGAAGGTGTCGATCGCGACAGCGGTCTTGCCGGTCTGACGGTCACCGATGATCAGTTCGCGCTGACCACGGCCGACGGGCACCAGCGCGTCAATCGCCTTGAGGCCGGTCTGGACGGGCTCCGAAACGGATTCGCGCGGGATGATGCCGGGCGCCTTCACTTCAACGCGGCTGCGCTGCGTGGTGACAATCGGGCCCTTGCCGTCAATCGGGTTGCCGAGCGCATCGACCACGCGGCCGAGCAGGCCCTTGCCAACCGGTACGTCGACGATGGTGCCGGTGCGCTTGACCACGTCACCTTCCTTGATCTCGGCGTCAGAGCCGAAGATCACGACGCCGACGTTATCGGCTTCGAGGTTCAGGGCCATGCCCTGCACGCCATTGGCGAATTCGACCATTTCGCCGGCCTGCACCTTGTCGAGGCCGTGGATGCGGGCGATCCCGTCACCCACGCTCAGAACGGTGCCGGTTTCGCTGACTTCAGCCTCGGTGCCGAAATTGGCGATCTGGTCCTTGATGACCTTGGAGATTTCTGCGGCGCGGATTTGCATGGTCTAGTCCTTTAAGCCTTCATGGCTTGGGCAAGCGAGTTGAGACGGGTGCGGATCGAGGCATCAATGCGGGTCGATCCAATGGTGACAACGAGGCCGCCGAGCAGGTCGGGATCGACCGCGGCGGTAAGCATGACCGTGCGGCCTTCGCGCGCGGTCAGCTTGGTTTTGAGCGCGGCGAGCTGATCCGTGTTGAGCGGGTGCGCGCTGGTGACCGTGGCGGTGACTTCACCGCGCTGGGCCGCGGCAATCGCCTTGAACGCGGTGATGATCGCGGGCAGTTTGGCGAGCCTGCGGTTGCCCGCCAGCACACCGAGGAAATTGATGGTCAGCGGGGACAGCTTCAGCGTCTTTGCCACCGCTGCCATCGCCTTGCCCTGCACATCACGCGCAAGTTCGGGATTGGTGGTCAGCGCGGCCAGATCAGCCGATTCGGCGAGCGCGGCTGCCAGCGTGTCGAGATCGCTCTCAACCGGCGTGACAGTGCCATTCTCGCTAGCGAGATCGAACAGGGCTGAGGCATAGCGTCCAGCCAGGCTAGCCTTGATACCGGCGGAAATATCCACGCGCTTGCAGTCCTCTCGGAAGCTTCAAAGGAATAATGCTTGGGCCTTGGGATCGGGGCGTGCGCAAGGGCTGCCTGCCAAGGTTGGCGCGCGCCTAGCAATTGATTTGGGATGGTGCAAGCCACAGGTCGGGATTCTCTGGACAGACCGCAGTCGGAACGACAGATTACTCGTTAGACGGCGACAAGCCGCAGGGGAGAGGATCGATGGAACTACGGCCAATGGCACCGCGCTGCGGGGTCGAAATTGCGGGCGTATCGCTTTCCACATGCAGCGATGCCGACGTGGCAGCGATCAAGACGGCGATTTACGAACACGGGGTGGCGGTGTTTCGCGATCAGGCCTTTGCGCCGGAAGATCACATTGCTTTTGCCAAACGCTGGGGCGGGATCGATCTCAACAACTACTTCCCATTGAACCCGCGCTGGCCGGAAATCGCGCTGGTCAGCAAGGCGCCGGACCAGACCACAAATATCGGCGGGGCGTGGCATACTGATCATTCCTATGATCAGATCCCCGCGATGGGATCGATTCTGGTTGCTCGGGTGCTGCCGCCCGCCGGGGGCGACACCCTATTCGCGCACATGGGTGCGGCCTATGACGATCTGCCCGATGACGTGAAGTCCGAGATCGAGGGCCTCAGCGCGTTCCACACGGCTGACCATGTCTACAAGGCCGACGGCCTCTACGCCCAGACCGATCAGGGCAAAGCGCTGCGCGGTCAGGACCTGCGCACGGGTGCGGTGCATCCGGTGGTGATCCGCCATCCGGTGACCGGGCGGCGGTTGCTCTATGTCAATGGCGGTTTCACCATCCACTTCGTCGGCCAGACCCGTGAGGAGAGTTTACCGCTGCTCACCAAGCTGCTCGAGTCAGCGGTGGGCGATGACAACCAGTGCCGGGTGCAGTGGCAGCCTGGCACGGTTGCCATCTGGGATAATCGCACCAGTTGGCACAATGCGCTCAACGACTACCACGGTCACGCGCGCGAAATGCACCGGATTACGCTCAGCGGCGAGGCGCTGGCGGCTTAGGGCGCGCGCCCTGGCGCCTTCTCTGAGCAGCTATAGACCAGCCGTTCGTTGGGGCGATCAGGCAGCTTGGCGATGAGCGCCGATTGCTGTTCGCCCAGCGTGCGCGCCGCATCGCTCACCCCGCACGACGGCGGCGTGTAGGCATCGCGCAGCGCGCGGGCCTCGGCCAGCGCCTCCTGCCCTAACAAATAGCGGTCGGTGCGCAACGTGCGGGTATCGGGATCGTAGTAATTCACCGCCACCGCTGCATCTTCGCGCGCCGCAAACACCCGCGCCCATTCGCCGCCGGTGCCGAGGCCATATTGCGTCCGGCCATTGACGCAGCCATCAGCCGACCAATCAAACGCAACGTCATCGGTGCGCGCCGCGGTCACCCGGCTGCGTTCGGGCACCAGCGTGCAGATCAAATCGCCTTCGGCCGCGAGTGAGGGGTTGGTGCTCCCCGGTGCCTCGCCGCCTTCTACCTTGGCCACGGCGGCCTCGACGCGGTCTTCGATCTCGCTGAGGCCAGGGCGAGTGATCCACAGCAACACCGCCGCAATGCCCGCCGCTCCGGCGAGGCCCGCGGCGATTCCAGCGTGTTTGCGCCGGTCGGGAATGCCGCGCCACATCGCCGCGGCGTAACCTCCGCCGACGGCGCCCAGCAGCGCAATCAGTGCCAGCGCCATCGCGTTTTCGCGCGCGGCGATCACCTCCATCTGCGCAGTGAGCCGCGCTTTTTCGCGCACTTCACGCATCGTTTCGGCCCGCTGCGCCAAGCGGTCGCGCGCCTGCGATTGTTCGGCCTCAAGCCGCTGGCGTTCCTCGGCATTCAGCTCGTCGATCGAGCGGCAGGGGAGCGCATTGGTGACCGGCTCCACCCCGTTATCCCGCAGAAAAGGCACCAATTCGCGCAAGGATACCGCGAAGTAGAACTCGGCGTCCCCGCTTTCCGAATCCGCGCTGAAAGAGTTGACCCCGATCACCCGCCCGCACGGATCGAGCAGCGGCCCCCCCGAATTGCCGCGCGCGATCGGCGCGGTGTGAAGGATCGAGTCGAATTGCCGCGAAGGCCGCTCCCCCGACAGAAACCCGCGCGACTTCACCGGCGGCTGCGCGCGGAAGATGTCATCGATGCTAAGCCCCTGAGCCAGATCGACATTCATCGGATAACCGACCGCCGAAACCTCACCCAGATTGGCGCTGACCCCGCCAGCCAGTGCCAGTGGAGGGAGTCGCAATCCGCCACTTGCGATCTCCAGCAGCGCCAGATCGTTGCGCGGGCTGACGGCGATCACGCGGGCAAAAGCACCGCCCGCGCCTTCGGACGGCACGATCCCAATGCGCAGCGTATCATCCTGTAAAGCCTCAGTTACCACGTGTGCATTGGTGACGATCCGGGTCGCGCTGACGGCGAAGCCGCTGCCGTGAGAGACGGGCGCAGGTTCGCCGCCGTCCTCGCCAATGATCACCACCCGCACCACGCCGCGCGCCGCCGCATCGACATCGCCGGGATCGGCGGCAGCGGGTGCGGCGAGCCCAGAGGCAAGAAAGGTCAACAGCAGGGCGAGGATCAGGCGAAGGCGGGTCATGGCGCGGCTTATAGCTGGAATTTCGCGGCGCGCGACATTGAACGCAATGTCCGGGGGTGCAGGCCGCCTTGCACTATGGCAGAGTGTTTCACGTGAAACATTTAGCGAACATCACCGATGAGGAGCGCTGGCAGATTGCGCTCGCCAAAGACCGCCGGTTTGACGGCGCGTTTGTGACGGGGGTGCATTCGACCGGGATCTATTGTCGCCCCTCCTGCCCGGCGCGAGCGCCATTGCGCAAGAATGTGCGGTTTTACGCCACGCCCGCGGATGCTGTGGCGGCGGGTCTAAGGCCCTGTAAACGCTGCTCTCCTGATACGCAAAGCGCCGAGGAGGCCTGCGTGTTGGCCGCGATTGCCGCGATCCGCGCTGAGGGTGCAATGACGCTCGATGCATTGGCCGATCTCACCGGCTACACCCCCACGCACTTCCAACGCCTGTTCAAACGCACGGTCGGATTATCGCCCGCCGCCTTTGCCAAGGCGCTGCGTGAGGAGCGGGTGCGGGAGGCTTTGAGTGCAGGGCTAAACGTGACCGAGGCGCTGTCTAGCGCGGGCTACGGGGGGGCTAAACAATTCTACGCAGAGACGAAAGGCAGGCTGGGCATGGCCCCTGTTGACTGGAGCAAAGGCGGCGCGGGCCGCGTGGTGCATTGGGCGGTGTTGGAGACTTCGCTGGGGCCAATGCTGGTGGCGGCGACCGAGAAGGGCGTGTGCTGTCTGGCGTTCGCAGAGGGCGAGGCGGAATTGCGCGCGCGCTTTCCGAGGGCCGAGTTGGTCGCAGCGGGCGAGGATTTCCGCGCGTTGTTTGCGAGAGTTGTGGAGGCGGTCGAACAGCCGGGGCCGGGCAGCGCCGCCATCCCGCTCGACGTGAAAGGCACCGCGTTCCAACAGCGGGTGTGGGAAGAACTGCGCCGCATCCCGCACGGCGAGACACGGTCGTATGGGGAGCTTGCCGCGGCGCTCGGCAACCCCAAGGCGAGCCGCGCGGTCGGCGGGGCGAATGGGGCGAACCATGTCGCGGTGCTGATCCCGTGTCACCGTGTGATCGCAGCGGATGGGACGTTGGGGGGCTATGCTTATGGGCTGGCAATCAAGGCGGAGTTGTTGCGGCGGGAGGGGGTTTGAGGCACTTGCGCCTGATAAAGTAATCACATAGCATTGATTAGTGACGCTTTTGAACCGCCTCCGACCGTATTTCTTCCTCATCGCTTTGGCGCTTGGCCTAGCGTTGATTGAGGTATTGCGCCCGCTCGATTCGATGGATGGGTGGCTCTTAATCTTATACGGCGTCTGGATCAGCGAGTTGGATCGACAGATCAACCCGCGCGCAACGGCACCGGATGTTGGCCCACTTCTGCCGTGGGACGACATGCGCGCCGGTGAAAGGCTGGAGTACTTTCTCTTCGCTATGTCGGCGACGGCTCTTGGTGTTCTTGTCGTGACAATTTCGGCGCTTTCGTATGGCGGCCTTATGGAGAACTGGGCGGTGCTGCTTGCGGGGCTCGTGATGATCACCGCCGGGTTGAGCGCAGGCTACAGGAATTGGACCCACCGCTATGGCCCGATTGAAAGCAAGTGAATGATCGAATCCGCGCCCGAGCCGCTGCCTGCACAGGAACTGGTCATCGAGCAGAAGCTGCTTGATTGCGGACTGAAGGCCGGAGGCCTTACGGTAAGATACGAGGATTACCTCGATGGAATAGAGGTCGTGATCACGCCGGTGGCGGGTGCAACGCCCGATCACTTCGACTGCATCCGGGGATCTATCTACCCTGAGTTTGTGAGGTTCGAGGACTATGCGATGTATGAGCAATACATGGCATATGAGGCAGATCTGGTTCGTCCGCAGGTGCTCGCCGAAGTCGAAGCCGCGCTGAAAGAGCGGGATCTTTGGGACGGGTTCCCTGACCGAGCAGCTTTCGCTTCAATGGGAGATTATGTCCGTGCGTTGGAAAAGCACGCGGGCATTGCGCCGGGATCCACCCTCCGGGTGGAGGGTGACCGCTTGATCTTTGATCCACCGCGTGTTGACGAGGGTTATGCTGTTGCTGCCACGCAATACTCTGTAATCTTGATGGTCATGGTCTACGCCGCCGCAAAGGAGCGGCTGAATCTCGGCTTCATCGGCAACGACAAGTTTCGCGAGTAAGGCAGCGGGACCCCGGATCAAGTCCGGGGTGACGTGGTGGTGAGGGTTGCCCCCTCAATCCAGCTTCGGCGGCATTCCCGGCTCGCACTTCGCCATGGCGCGTTGATAAGCAGGCCGCTCGCCGATGCGCTTCAGGTAGGCTTGCAGGTTCGGCATCCCGTCAATCGCCATCCCACTCATCGCCCGCGACGTGGTCAGCTGGAAGCCCATCATGATATCCGCCGTGGTCAGCTGCGAGCCGCCGAAATATTCCGTCTCACCCAGCCGCTTTTCGACGATGGCCCAGCCTTTCGCCACGCGGTCTGCCACAAACGCAGGCAGTTCCTTCGCGCCCATGAACTGCGCGACCAGCGCCATCATGCCATTGGTCATGAAGGTCGCATTGGCCCAGTGGAGGTAGAACAGGTGGTCGGCAAAATCGGGATGATCCGCGCCCGGCACCAACGCCGTATCGGGCGCGTATTTGGCGATGATGTAGTCCATGATCGCGCCGCTTTCGCCCAGCACCAGACTTTGTCCGTCTTTGGCATCGGTAATCACCGGGGCGATGCCCATCGGGTGCAGCGCCTTGTATTCGTCGGGCGCGAGGCGGTTGTCGGTGCGGCGGGTGTAGAGCTTGCATTCGTAATCCAGCCCCAACTCCTCAGCCAGCCAGACGATGCGTTCGGATTGCGACAGGCGCAGGTGGTGGATGGTCAGCATGGTTGGCTCCCTCAAGTTTCGTTTCGCGCCCAGCCTTCGCGGGCTGGCTCCAGCGAGTCGAGGAATTTTTCCGCGCTGGCGAGATATTCGCCCTGCTTGGCCTCGCCCATCCGGTCCCACGTTGCAAAAATCCGCCCGATGCGGTGATTGCTTTCCAGCCGCGCGCGGTTGCGGTCCATGAAGTGCCAGTACAGCGGGTTGAACGGGCAGGCATTCGGCCCGGTCTTCTCGCTGACCTTGTAGCGGCACCCTTTGCAGTAATCCGACATCTTGTTGATGTAATTGCCCGACGCCGCATAGGGCTTGGTCGCCAGCCTGCCGCCATCGGCATAGAGCACCATGCCGGACACATTGGGCAGCTCGACCCAATCAAAGGCGTCGGCATAGACCGCGAGATACCAGTCCTGCACCGCCTTCGGATCGATCCCGGCGATCAGGCAAAAATTGCCGAGCACCATCAGCCGCTGGATATGGTGCGCGTGGGCATCTTCGCGGGTGGTGCGGATGCAGTCTGACAGGCAGCGCATTTCCGTCTTGCCGGTCCAGAAAAATTCGGGGAGCGGGCGGTGGGCGTTTAGCTCGTTCGCATCGGCCAGCCCCGGCATGGTGTACCAGTAGAACCCGCGCACATATTCGCGCCAGCCGATAATCTGGCGGATGAAGCCTTCGACCGAATTCAGCGGTGCGCGGCCTTCGCGGTACGCCTGCTCGGCGGCCTCGCACAATTCGAGCGGATCGAGCAGCCCGATATTAAGGCTGGTCGAGAGCATCGAGTGATACAGATCGTCCTTCCCGTGCACCATCGCGTCTTGGTACGGGCCGTAAAGGGTGAGGCGCTGGGCGAAGAACGCCTCGGCGGCCTTGAGCGCATCGGCGCGGGTGACGGGCCAGCCGAAGGGTTCGAGGTCACCGAAGTGATCGGGGAAGCGTTCGGCGACCAGTGCGATGACCTTCCGCGTGATCGCATCCGGCGCGAATTTCGGGGCGGGGGGCGCTTTCATATCACCCTTCGGCGGTTCGCGGTTGTCGGCGTCGAGGTTCCACTGATCGCCTTCCGGTTTTCCGTCGGGACGCATCAGCAGCCCGGTCTTGCGACGCATCTCGCGGTAGAAATATTCCATCGTCAGGTGCTTGCGACCGTCGGCAAAGGCGCGGAAATCGGCGTGGGCGGCGATGAAGCGGGTGTCGGGCCGGATGGTGACCGGGCAGGGCAGTCGACCCTCCCATTCCTCGATGGCTTGGCTCACGCGCCACTCGCTGGCTTCGGTGATGCGTACTTCGCTGGCGGCATGGCGTTCGCAGGCGCGAACGACTTCGCCAGTGAAGCTGCCGGTGTTGGCGGGGTCATCAAGGCGGACGTAATCGACCTGCCAGCCTTCTGCGCGCAGCTCTTCGGCGAAGTGCCGCATTGCCGCGAAGATCAGCACGATCTTCTGCTTGTGATGCTTCACATAGGTCGCCTCGTCACACACCTCCATCATCAGGATGGTGGCTTGGCCGGGGGCAAGACCGTCGAGGCTGGAGAGGTTGCTGGAAAGCTGGTCGCCGAGGATCGGCACGAGGATCGGTTGGGTCATGCGGGGGGTAATGATCGGCTATGGGTTTGGTGCCTCAGACAAACGAATAGGGATCAATATCCACGCCGACGCGCACCCCCGGCGCGAATTGCACCCCTGCGATCCAGTCGCGCAGCACAGCCTGAAGATTGGCGCTGCGCTTGGCGTTGACCAGAAAGCGGTAGCGATACCGCCCGCGCAATAATGCCAGCGGGGCAGGCGCGGGCCCGAGGATTTGCACATCGTCCAGCCGGGGCCGCGCATCGCCGAGCCTGACCGCCGCCTGCCGCGCTTCCTTTTCATCTTCGGACGACAGGATGATCGCCGCCCAGCGCCCGAATGGCGGTGCGCCGGCATCGCGACGCGCTTCGGTTTCGGCAGCGTAGAACCCGTCGCGGTCACCATCCGCCAGCGCGGCGATCACCGGAGCATCGGGATGACGGGTCTGGATCAGCACTTCGCCCGGCTTGGCCCCGCGCCCTGCGCGCCCTGCGACCTGCGCGACCTGTGAATAGGTGCGCTCCGCCGCGCGCAAATCGCCGCCTTCGAGGCCCAAGTCAGCATCGACCACGCCCACCAGCGTCAGTTCGGGGAAGTGAAAGCCCTTGGTCACCAACTGCGTGCCGATGATAATGTCGATCGCACGGCCTTCTGCCATGGCGATGAACTCGGCGGCGCGGTCGGGTGTGTTGAGCGTGTCCGACGTTGCCACCACCACGCGGGCGGTGGGGAACAGGTCGGCGACTTCGGCGGCGATCCGCTCCACGCCCGGCCCGCAGGCGACGAGGCAATCGCTTTCGCCGCATTCAGGGCACTTGTCCGGCACCCGCGTTTCAAACCCGCAATGGTGGCAGGCGAGGCGCGCGGACAGGCGGTGCTCAACCAGCCACGCGCTACACGATGGGCATTTGAACCGGTGCCCGCAATTGCGGCACAAGGTCAGCGGGGCATAGCCGCGGCGGTTGAGGAACAGCAGCGATTGCTCGCCCTTCTCCAACCGGTCACGCAGGCCATCGATCAATGGCCCGGCCAGCCAACGTCCGCTGCCGGGCTTTTCTTCGGTGAGGTTGATAAGCTGCACAGTGGGCAAGCTCGCCCCGCCAAACCGGCTGGGCAGTTCGAGTTTCTCGTACACCCCGATGTCTGCCATGTGCAGGCTTTCCAGCGCCGGCGTGGCGCTGGCGAGGATCACCGGCACGCCTTCAAACCTCGCGCGCATCACCGAAACATCGCGGGCGTTATACCGCACCCCGTCGTCCTGCTTGAAGCTGATTTCGTGCGCTTCATCGACCACGATCAGCCCGAGATTGGCGTAGGGCAGGAACAGCGCCGAGCGCGCGCCGACCACGACCTGCGCTGATCCATCGGCAATCGCCCGCCACGCGCGGCGGCGTTCGGTGGAGCGGAGCGAGGAATGCCACAGCACCGGTGCCGCCCCAAAGCGGGCGGCAAAGCGGCTGAGGAAATTTTCGGTCAGCGCAATTTCGGGGAGCAGCACCAGCACCTGCCGCCCCATCCGGATCGCTTCTGCCACGGGTTCGAAATAGGTTTCGGTCTTGCCCGATCCGGTAACCCCATCGAGCAAGAAGGGGGCAAAGGCGCGGGCCGTGACGGCGGCGGTCAGCTTGGCGGCGACTTCTGCCTGAATTGGGGAGAGGTCGGGTTGATCGAAGTCGGGATCGGCAGGCGGATAGGGGCGGTCGATGGCGACGGTGACGGGTTCGAGCAACCCTGCGCCCGCCATCCCGCGCAGCACGCCTTCGGAAACACCCGCGATAGCCGCGAGTTCGCGCATCGTGCCTTGTTCGCCTGCGAGTTTCTCCAGCGCAGTCTTGCGCTGCGCCGTCAGCCGCCCAGCAGCCTCCGCGCCCGTCAGCCGGTATTCGGTCATCGTCGCCGGGCCGCCTAGCGCCCCGCCGCTCGCCAATGCCATCCGCGCCGCGCTGGCGAGCGGGGCGCAGTAATAATCCGCCGTCCATTCGATCAACCGCCGCAGCGGCGCGGGCAGGGGGGGCACGGGCAGCACCTCAAGGATCGGCCGCAACCGCTCAAATGCGAGTTCGTCGCCCGGCAAGCGGCCTTCGTCCCACACGATCCCGGTCACCTTGCGCGGGCCAAGCGGCGCGATCACCACACTGCCCGCAGGCGCGCTGATCCCATCGGGCAGCCGGTAATCGAGCGGGCCGAGCGCGGCGTTCAGAACTAATAGGCGGACACGGTTCATCTTGCCGCCATATGGGCACTGGCAAAGGACAAGGGCAAGCAGGGAGACCCAAGAAATGACCGCATTCGCACAACCGACCCCCACCCGCCGCGCATTACTGGCCGGAGCCGCCGGTGCAGGCGCGCTGTTGCTGCTCCCCGGATGCGCCACCACCGGCGGTTACAGCTTGACCGAAGCAATCCGCCGCCTGCTGCTGCTTTCTGCCGAAAACGCCTTCGCGCGCCTGACTGCGCCGGGCGGGTTCTGGGACGAACAGGTGGCGCGGATCGGATTGTCCGAACTGCTCGGCACGCGCGGCGATGTGTTGTCGCGCATCCTCACCTCCGGGCTGGTCAAGGATCGGCTGGAGGAACGCTTTGCCACCTTTGCTATCGACGCCAGCTACCGCGCTGCACCGATTGTCACCGATGCGGTGGAAGTAATCGGGTTTGAAAACGCGATCGATCTGGTGCGCGGCGGGCCTAGCGCGGCGAGCGATTTCCTGCGGGTCGAGCTCGGCAGCGCCTTGCTCGACGCGATGGTGCCCGAATTGGGCGAAGCGATCCGGCTGGCAGACGACCCGCTGGTGGGCCAAGCCTTGGGCGCGCTCACGGGCGTGAACATCAGCAATGTCGCCAGCCGCATCGGGCGCGAGGTCGATAATGCCGTGTGGGGCGAAATCGCGCGCGAGGAAGCAGCGATCCGTGCCGATCCGGGCGCGACCCGCGATCCGCTGCTGATCGGGGTGTTTGGGTTGGGCCGGATCTGACCCGCTTCAGAAGTGGTAGATCAGCACCGTCTGCGGCACATGGCTGTAGCGCGCGGGCTGGTCACCATTCGGGAAGGCCAGCAGCCAGTAATTCGCGCCGATGTCCACACGGTCATTGAGCTTGTAGGCCACCCCGGTCTGCGCAATCCATAACTCGGTTGCGGCCCGGCCATCGGCCCGGCGCGATTGCAGCAGGCCGAGCCATTCGGCCCCGACATTGGCCCGCCAGCCGCGCCCAAGCGGCTGGTTATATTGCAGACGCTGGCGCAGCCGCAGCTCCATCCGGTCAGCGCCGTCAAACCATCGCTGCTCCAGCCGGGTGCGTGCTTCAAACCCGCCCTTGGTAAAGACGATCTGCTGGTGCGGGCGCAATTCGGTGCTGCCGCCCGCCTCGAACACTGCTGCCCCGCCGCCGATCCGCACGCCGTCTGCCACAGCCTGTTCGAGCGTGAACCGCAATGTCTGCACTTCATCCCCGCGCGCCTGTTCGCGCCAGCGGTGCGAGGCATCGACGGTCAGCCGCGTATCCTTGTCCAGATCGCCGGTCGCGAACACGAAATGCCACAATTGTGTGTCTTCGTTCTGGGCGTGCGCTTTCGATGGTTGCCAAGCGGCAATCAGGGCGGCAAGCAGCGCCAGACAGCGAACGGCGTGGTTCATCATCCGCGCCCCCTTCCAGCGCGCACCCGCGCCGCTACACCACGGTTTAGGAGACTCAAGTGAAATTCTTCGTCGACACCGCCGAGATCGAACCGATCCGCGAACTCGCTGCCACCGGCTTGCTTGACGGGGTGACCACCAACCCTTCGCTGATCGCCAAATCGGGGCGCGATTTCATGGAAGTGACCCGCGAAATCTGCGGGCTCGTCGATGGCCCGGTCAGCGCCGAAGTCGTCGCATTGGACCATGCGACGATGATGAAAGAGGCCGAGGTGCTGCGCAAGATTGCCGACAATGTCTGCATCAAGGTGCCGCTGACGGTCGATGGGCTGAAGACCTGCAAGGCGCTGACGGGTGAGGGCACGATGGTCAATGTGACGCTGTGCTTCTCGGCCAATCAGGCGCTGCTCGCAGCCAAGGCAGGCGCGAGCTTCATCTCGCCTTTCGTTGGCCGGCATGACGACAATGGCTTCGACGGGATGGATCTGATCGAGGACATCCGCCTGATCTACGACAACTACAATTTCGCCACCGAAATCCTCGTCGCATCGGTGCGTCACACCACCCATGTGCTGCAAGCTGCCAAAATCGGCGCCGACGTCATGACCGCACCGCCCAAGGTGATCCACGATCTGTTCAAGCATGTGCTGACCGACAAGGGCATCGAAGGCTTCATGGCCGATTGGGCCAAGACCGGGCAGAGCATCCTCTAAGGCATGTGTAGCTGATGGCTGACCAATCCCCGCTCGATCTGTTCAAACAGGCGCTCACCGGCGCATCGCGGGCGATTGCGCGCGATGCCGAGGTTGAGGTCGCGTGGAGCGCCGATGTGCCCGGCGCGGCGGGCAACCGCTTCCGCGTGCCGCTGCCGGGGCGCGATCTGCCCGCCGATCAGGTGACCGAGGCACGCGGGTTTGCGGATTCGTTTGCGTTGAAACTGCGCCACCACAACGCCGCGCTCCACGCCAAATCCGCGCCGCCCGAACCCATCGCCCGCGCTTGTTATGACGCGATCGAGCAGGTGCGGTACGAAGCTTTGGGCGCGAACCGCTTCGGCGGGATCAAAGCCAATCTCGACGCCGCGACCGAGATGCGCACGTCTTCCGACAAGATCGTGCGCGCGCAGAATTCGTCCGAAGTGCCGTTGCAAACCGCGCTCGCACTGCTGGTGCGCGAAGCGCTGACGGGCGAGGCTGTGCCGGCAAAAGCGCAGGGCGGGCTGGAACTGGTGCGCGATTTTCTGGAGGAGAAAGTCGGCAAGGATTTCGGCGCGCTGGCGGAGAAGCTCTCCGATCAGGAGGGATTTCAGAAACTCGCGCTCGATATGCTGCGCGAACTCGATCTGACCCGGCCGACCGACGCGCCCGACGAAAGCGACTCGGACTCCCCCGATGACGAAGACGGCGCGGATGACGATCAGTCGGGCGAGGACGAAAATCAGGGCGAGGGCGATCCGCAATCCGCCGAAATGGCTGGCGACATGGCCGAGGGCGAAGGCGAGGGCGATGACTCGTCCGACATGTCGTCCGACAGCGAAATGTCCGAAGGCGAACCGGGTGAGGATGGCGACGCCTCCAACGCTCCCGTCCGCCCCAACCGCCCGCAGGCAGACGTCCCCGCGAGCAGCGATTACAAGTATTTCACCAACCGTTTCGACGAAGAAGTCTCCGCGCCAGACCTGTGCGATGCCGAGGAACTCGACCGCCTGCGCGCCTATCTCGATAGCCAGCTGACCGGCTTGCAGGGTGTGGTGACACGGCTCGCCAACCGGCTGCAACGCCGGTTGATGGCGCAGCAGAACCGCAGCTGGGATTTCGACATGGAGGAAGGCGTGCTCGATGCCGCGCGCCTCGCCCGCGTGATCATCTCGCCCGGCACGGCATTGAGCTACAAAGTCGAACGCGATGTCGAGTTCAAGGACACGATCGTCACCCTGCTGATCGACAATTCCGGTTCAATGCGCGGGCGGCCGATCAGCATCGCCGCGATCAGCGCCGACATTCTGGCGCGCACGCTGGAACGCTGCGGGGTCAAGACCGAGATCCTCGGCTTCACCACCCGCGCGTGGAAGGGCGGGCAAAGCCGTGAGGCCTGGCTCGCCGATGGCAAGCCGCAGAACCCGGGGCGTTTGAACGACCTGCGCCACATCATCTACAAACAGGCCGACGAGCCGTGGCGCCGCGCGCGCCGCAATCTCGGCCTGATGATGCGCGAGGGGTTGCTGAAAGAAAACATCGACGGCGAGGCGCTGATCTGGGCGCACAGCCGCCTGCTCTACCGTCCCGAAGAACGCCGCATCCTGATGGTGATCAGCGACGGTGCGCCGGTGGACGATTCGACGCTGTCGGTGAACAGCGCGGGGTATCTCGAAGCGCACCTGCGCAGCGTGATCGAATGGATCGAGAAGGTCTCGCCGGTGCAGCTGGTTGCAATCGGGATCGGCCACGATGTGACGCGCTATTACCGCCGCGCGGTGACGATCATGGACGTAGAACAGCTCGGCGGCACGATCATGGAGCAGCTGGCGGAGTTGTTCGAGGATGAGAAGGGCGTGAAGGGGCGGGGACGGTGAGCGAGACGGCAACGCTTTGGAGGCCAACCGGTCCGCAGGAACTCGCGCTGGTCGAGCAATCCGGCTGGACATCCTGGCCGCCGCGCTTGCCAGAGCAACCTATTTTCTACCCCGTCACCACCGAAGAATACGCCATTAAGATCGCGCGCGACTGGAATGTGCCGGCCAGCGGATCAGGCTATGTGACGCGCTTTGCAGTGCGCAAGGAATTCCTCGACAAATACGATGTCCAATTGGCGGGCGGCAGGGAACATGCCGAATATTGGATCCCCGCCGAAGAACTGGACGAATTCAACGCAGCCATTGTCGGCAAGATAGAAGTCACAAGGACTTACCCAGAATGACCGTCACCGAAGCCGTTACCACCCGCCGCTCGATCCGCAATTACCTCGACACGCCGGTGCCGCTCGAAACCATTCGCCGAGTGATGGACACCGCGCGCTGGACGCCGTCGGGGTGCAATTACCAGCCATGGGAGGCGAGCATCGTCACCGGCCAGCCGCTCAAGGACTTGCAGGCGATCCTCACCACCACCCCGCCGCAGGCCGCCGAGTATGATTGGGCCGCGCCGGGGGGCGAGGATGCTTACAAGGAACGCCTCAACAATGTCTCCGCCGGTATGTTCGGCGCGATGGGGATTGCGCGCGATGATGGCGCTGGGCGGATGGCGGCGATGATGCGCAATGCCACCAGCTTTGATGCGCCGGCCGTGATGTTCGTCTATTTCCCGCGCCTGATGAAGGAGCCGCAGTGGTCTGACACCGGCATGTGGCTGCAAACGGTCGCGCTACTGCTGCGTGAGGAGGGGCTGGATAGCTGCTTTCAGGAATACATGGCGCTTTATGCCAATGTGATCCGCGATTTCCTCGGGATTGATCACGAACGCTATATGTTCTTCTGCGGCATGGCGATCGGCTATCGCGATCCCGATGCTCCGCTGAACACGTTTGAACGCGAGCGGGTGCCGTTGGACGAACAGGTGAAGTTCATCGGGTTTGAGTGAGAGAATTGACGCGGGCGGCGCGGCTGGCCAATGCACTGAGCCATGACTGACGCGCCTCTCAAACTGTTCAACTCGCTCACCCGTTCGCTCGAGGTGTTCGAGCCCATCCATGCAGGTGAGGCGCGCGTCTACACCTGCGGGCCGACGGTCTATAACTACCCGCATATCGGCAATATGCGCGCCTATGTGTTTGCCGATGTGCTGGGGCGCACGCTGTCGTGGAAGGGCTACAAGCTCACCCATGTGATCAACATCACGGATGTCGGCCACCTCACCGATGATGCCGACGCGGGCGAGGACAAGATGGAGAAGATGGCGGCGGAACGCGCGCAGTCGATCTGGGACATCGCCGAACATTACAAGCAGGCCTATTGGGCCGACGTGCGTGCGCTGAATATCCGTGAGCCGGCGCAGTGGACCGTGGCGACCGATTTCGTCCCGCAGATGGTCGAATTCGCCAAGGGGATCGCGGACAAGCACTGCTACGAACTAGGCAGCGGGCTCTATTTCGATGTGTCGACGGTGGCGGATTATGGTCGCTTGGCCCGTGCTGTCACCGAAGACGGAGAGGGCCGGATCGAAAGCGTCGAGGGAAAGCGCAACGCTGCCGACTTCGCAATCTGGCGCAAGACTCCGGCGGGTGAGACGCGGCAGATGGAGTGGGACTCGCCGTGGGGTAAGGGCGCTCCGGGCTGGCACCTAGAATGCTCAGTGATGAGCGGCGCGGTGCTGGGTTTTCCGTTCGATATCCACACCGGCGGGATCGACCACCGCGAAATCCACCACCCCAACGAAATCGCGCAGAATCAGGCGCATTGCTGCACGAATGGGCTGGATGATCCGAAGAATTCGGGCGCGCGCATCTGGATGCACAACAACTTCCTGGTCGAGCGGTCGGGGAAGATGTCGAAGTCATCAGGCGAGTTCCTGCGGCTGCAATTGCTGATCGACAAGGGCTATCACCCGCTGGCGTATCGGTTGATGTGCTTGCAGGCGCATTATCGCAGCGAGCTGGAGTTTTCATGGGAGGGGCTGGGCGCGGCGCTGACGCGGTTGAAGCGGATGGTGATGGGGGTCGGGCCACTGGCCGATGTGCCGCCCCAGCCCGAGGCCGAGCATCCGAAGTTTGCGCCCGTGCTGGCGAAGTTCGATGAGGCCATGGCGGACGATCTCAATACGCCGATTGCGCTGACGGCGCTCGAAGAGGCGCTCGCGGTAAAAAAGGTTGATGGCGGGATCAAGCGCGCGGTGATCGAGGATATGGACGCCGTCCTCGGCCTTGGCCTGTTCAACCTCACTCGCGCCGACCTGCGCATCCGCCCCAAATCCGCCACCATCACCGAGGCCGAAATCGAAACCGCTCTCGCCCGCCGCAAGGAAGCGCGCGCCGCCAAGGACTTCGCCGCGTCCGATGCGATCCGCGATGAACTTGCCGCCCAAGGCGTCGAGGTGATGGACGGCGATCCGTTGGGGTGGGAGTGGAGGCTGTGAACAAAGTTCCGTCGCCCCGGCCCCCGAGCCGGGGTCCCGCTGCCTTTCAACGCCGCAAGTAAGAAGCGGGACCCCGGATCAAGTCCGGGGCGACGAAAACGGGAGAGACCATGACCACGCTCGCCATCTCCGGCCTGATCCGCCCAATGCTTGAATCGCGTCTGCCCGAAGGCCTCCACGTGCGCTGGTTCATGACCCACGATGAAGCGCTCGCCGCCGTCGCGGACGCCGAAATCGGCTGGTTCGACATGAACGATCAGCAGGCGATGGCCGAAACCCTGCGCGCGGCGAAAAAGCTCAAATGGCTCAATTCGATCTACGCGGGCCTCGATTTTCTGCCGATGGATGTGCTGATCGAGCGCGGTATCACCGTCACCAACGGGGCGGGGATCAACGCCATCACCATCGCCGAATATGTGGTGATGGGGATGCTCAATATCGCCAAGGGCTACCGCGATGTGGTGCGGGCGCAGGACAAACATGAATGGCTGCTCGACAGCCCGGGCAAGCGCGAATTGGCGGGATCGAAGGCACTGCTGCTCGGCTACGGCGCGATTGGCAAGCTGATCGAACCGCGGCTCGCTGCCTTCGACGTCGAGGTCTCGGTGGTGCGCCGTAGCGTCGGCCCCAACACCCTCGGCCCCGATGAATGGCGCGCGCGGCTGGGCGAATTCGACTGGATCATCCTCGCCGTGCCGGCCACGCCCGAAACCGAAGGGATGATTGGCGCGAGCGAACTGGCGGCGATGAAATCCGATGCGGTGATCGTCAACATCGCGCGCGGTTCTGTTATCGATCAACCCGCGCTGGTCGATGCGCTGACCCGCAAGGCCATCGGCGCAGCATTCCTCGACGTAACCACTCCCGAACCGCTGCCGGCCGATCATCCGCTGTGGGCACTCGATAATGCGCACATCACCATGCACCTGTCGGGCCGCGCGCAATCGCAGATGTTCATCCGCTCCGGCGACCGGTTCCTGGACAACCTCGGCAAGTATCTGCGGGGTGAGCCGGTTGCCCCGGTGTTCGACCCGCGTTTGGGGTACTGATCGCAGCCCAAGCGCGGCTTGGCGCTTTTCTGCAATACAAGACTGCTATTGGCGTCCATCACGCAAATGCGGGCCGGTCGGCACGCGAGCAATGGGGGGATTGCGAGCATGAGCGACACCAGAAAAGCATCCGACGTTTTCATCGACTGCCTTGAGGCAGAGGGCGTCGAATACATCTTCGGCGTGCCGGGCGAGGAGAACCTCGATTTCCTCGAAAGCCTGTCGAAATCGACCAAGATCAAGCTGATCCTGACTCGGCACGAACAGGGCGCGGGCTTTATGGCGGCGACCTATGGCAGGCACACCGGCAAGACCGGCGTGTTCCTCGCTACATTGGGGCCCGGCGCGACGAACATGGTGACGGCGGTTGCCTATTCGCAGCTTGGCGGGATGCCGACGCTGGCGATCACCGGGCAGAAACCGATCAAGAAATCGAAGCAGGGCCGGTTCCAGATCCTCGACGTGGTGGCGATGATGAGCCCGATCACGAAATACGCGCACCAGCTCGCCAGCGCCGACAACATCCCCAGCCGCGTGCGCGAAGCGATCCGGCTGGCCGAGGAGGAAAAGCCGGGCGCGGTGCATCTCGAATTCCCCGAGGATATTGCCGAGGAACAGACCGCCAGCCGCCCGATCCCCGCCTCACTTGCGCGGCGGCCTTCGGCTGAGGTTAAAGCGGTGCGGCAGGCGGTATTGGCGCTCGAGCAGGCCAAAGCACCGATCCTCGTCATCGGCGCGGGCGCGAACCGCACAATGACCGGGCGGATGCTGCGCCAGCTGATCGACAAGACCGGCATTCCCTTTGTCACCACGCAAATGGGCAAGGGCGTGGTCGATGAACGCCACCCGCTGTTCCTCGGCTGCGCGGCGCTGTCGGCCGGCGATTTCGTCCACCGCGCGATTGAGGATGCCGATTGCATCGTCAATATCGGCCATGATGTGATCGAAAAGCCGCCGTTCTTCATGCAGGCGAATGGGCCGACCGTGATCCACGTTTCGAGCCGCACGGCCGAGGTCGATCCGGTCTATTTCCCGCAGATCGAAGTGATCGGCGATATCGCCAACGCGATCTGGCAGATCAAGGAAGACATCGTGCCGCAGGGCCGGTGGGATTTCCGCCGAATGCTGGAATACCGCGCGGCCGAAGTGGCGCATACCGCGCCGCTGGCCGATGATGCGCGCTTCCCGATTTTCCCGCCGCATCTGGTGGCGCAAGTCCGGGGCGCGATGCCCGAAGACGGGATCATCTGCCTCGACAACGGGGTGTATAAAATCTGGTTCGCGCGCGGGTATTCGGCCTATCTGCCCAACACCGTGCTGCTCGATAACGCGCTCGCCACCATGGGCGCGGGGCTGCCGAGTGCGATGATGTCGTCGATGCTTTACCCCGATCGCAAAGTGATGGCGATTTGCGGCGACGGCGGGTTCATGATGAACTCGCAGGAGATGGAGACAGCCGTCCGGCTCGGCCTCAACCTCACCGTGCTGATCCTGCGCGACGATGCCTATGGCATGATCCGGTGGAAGCAGGCGAACATGGGCTTTGCCGATTTTGGCCTGACCTATGGCAACCCTGATTTCGTCAAATACGCCGAAAGCTACGGCGCATTCGGGCACCGGGTGACGTCGGCGGAGCACCTCACCGATCTGCTGGCGCATTGTCTGGCAACGCCCGGCGTGCATCTGATCGATTGCCCGGTGGATTACACCGAGAATGACCAGATCCTCAACATCGATATCAAGCGGCTGAGCAAGGAATTGTGAGCGGGATGGACGGCAGATGAAACTCAAATCCACCTACCCGCTTTATCTCAACAACAAGGCGGTGCACCCCAACACCGACTTGGAGGTGACAGACAAATACACCGGCGAGGTCGCGTTCCGCACCGCACTCGCCACGCCCGATGTGATCGAGGAAGCCATTGCCGGCGCGGTGCGTGCTGCGGAACCGATGGCGCGGCTGGCTTCGTACGAGAAGCAGGGCGTGCTGATGCACTGCGTCGCGCGGTTCCGTGAAAGGTTCGAAGAACTCGCCTATGCGCTGTGTGTCGAGGCGGGCAAGCCGATCAAGGATGCTGAGGGCGAGGTCACCCGCCTGATCGATACCTTCCGCATCGCAGCGGAAGAATCTGTGCGCAATTACGGCGAAGTCCAGCCGCTCGACATTTCGGCGCGGGCCAAGGGTTACATGGGGATGTGGAAGCGCGTGCCGATCGGGCCATGCAGCTTTATCTCGCCGTTCAACTTCCCGCTAAACCTGGCCGCACACAAGATCGCGCCCGCGATTGCAATGGGCTGCCCGTTTGTGATGAAGCCGGCGAGCAAAACGCCGCTCGGCGCGATCATCATGGGCGAAGTGCTGGCCGAATGCGATGTGCTGCCCGAAGGCGCATTCAGCATCCTGCCCGCCAGCCGCGACGGGGCCGATCTGTTCACCACCGATGAGCGGCTGAAACTGCTCAGCTTTACCGGATCACCGGGCGTGGGCTGGGATCTGAAAGCCAAGGCTGGCAAGAAAAAGGTCGTGCTCGAACTCGGCGGCAATGCGGCGGTGATCATCGACAAGGACGCCGATCTGGCCGACGCCCTGGAGCGGGTGATCTTCGGCGCGTTTTACCAGTCGGGCCAGTCCTGCATCGGGGTGCAGCGCATCCTGATCCACGCCGACGTTTACGATGCCTTCAAGGCAATGCTGGTCGCCAAGGCCAAGACGCTGATCGCGGGCGACCCCAAGCAACGCGACACCTTCATCGGCCCGATGATCTCGGATGGCGAGGCCAAGCGGTTGAAGGGCTGGATCGACGAAGCCGTGGCCGCAGGCGCAACCCTGCTCTGCGGCGGCGGATTGTCGCGCGGTAATATGCTGGAGGCGACGCTGCTCGAAGGCGTGCCCGATGGCGCCAAGGCGAAGAACGAGGAAGCCTTTGGCCCGCTCGCGATCCTGCAACGATTCGATGATTTCGACGCGGCGCTGGACGAGGTCAACAACTCCAAATTCGGGCTGCAAGCGGGCATCTTCACCCGCGACCTGTTCCAGATGTTCGACGCATGGGACAGGCTCGACGTCGGCGGCGTGGTGATCAACGATGTGCCGAGCTACCGCGTGGACAATATGCCCTATGGCGGGGTCAAGGACTCAGGCCTGGGCCGCGAAGGCGTGCGGTTTGCGATGGAGGATATGAGCGAGATCCGGAATTTGGTGGTTCGGAGAACGTCCTGATTGCAAGGCCCCCTCCGGGGCCTTGTCCTCGGTGCGTTCCTTCCGCTTCGCTACAGGGCACCTGCGGGCGCGCAGTCGCGCTTGCGGGTCGCCATGCGACCCGATCTTTTGCCCGCAGCACCCGCGGCTCTACCCCTCCTCCAGCAACAACAACACCGCCGTCACCTCCAGCCGCTCCATCGCCCCGAAGCGGTGATCGACCTGCGTGATCGTGGCATCGGCCACCAATTGCCCGGGGATGCGGAACTCGTGATCGGGCAGGCGCTCGATCAGCTCCTCGCCGCCGACCACCGCGTCGGCGCCGCAGAATTCCAGCACGACCTCGTGCCGGGTGCCGGTGAAGGTGATCGAGGCCCAGGCTTTCTCCTCATGCGTGATCAAGGTCCCTGCGCCGCCGGTAAGCGCCATCAGCGCGGTGCGCACGCGGTCGGCCGTGGTGCGGCGCGCGCGGTGGGCTGGGCGGGTCTCGGATTTGACCTCAATCTCGGCGAAATCGGCGAACAGGTGCGCGAAGGGATCGCGGAGGGATTCGGTCAGCATCATGCGGCCTCCTTCAATTCGCACGCTGCGCGGTCGGCATAGCCCTGCATCCATGCGCGGGTGCGCAGTTCGGTATCGGGGCGGGGGATGCGCCCCATCCGCAAGTCGAGCACGAAGCGCGGGTCATGGGCGGCAAGCCGCCCGAATTTGGTTGCGGGCATGGAATGCGTCCGCAGGAAGGTTTCGATGGTCCGAAGCAGCATGGTTTGCGTCCCTGTTGAAGCTTGCGAGGTGGCGAGACAGTGGTTTAAGACATTGGGCGATTCGCCTGATGTTCCTGAATTGTTCCAGTTTTTTCCGGGCTTGTCTAGGAAAAATCCTTCGTGTAGGAAGCGCCTATGAAGGAAACCCAACAAATCGCCGTCGAAACACTAACGGGCCCGCGCGCCCGCTTGCTGGAATTGTCGCAGGACAGGGGGGTGAGTCTGTCGGCGCTATCCGATCTGCTGGGGCGCAATCCGTCCTATCTCCAGCAATTCATTCGCAAAGGCAGCCCCCGCAAACTGGAGGAACAGGACCGCGCCAAACTCGCGCAGTTCTTTGGCGTAGGGGAGGAGGAGCTGCGAGAGCCGCAGGATAATTCCTACGTAAAGCTCCCCAAGCAGCGCGAATCGGGAGAGTGGGTGGATGTGCCCCGGCTCGATGTGGGCGCGTCCGCCGGGCCGGGCCGGGTGGCGGGGGATGAGGCCGCGTTCGACACCTTCCGCTTCTCGCGGCGCTGGCTGGCCGAACAGGGGCTGGAGCGCGCGCAGCTCTCGGCGATCACGGTTGAGGGGGATTCGATGGAGCCGCTGCTCAACAATGGCGACGAAATCCTCGTCGATTGCAGCCCGCGCCCGTTTCGCGACGGCATCCACGTAGTGCGGCTGGGCGAAACGCTGATGGTGAAGCGCGTCGCCAGCGCCGGGCGCGGGCGGGTGGCGCTATTGTCGCAGAACTTCGCCTACCCGCCGGTTGAGGTCGCGGCGGATGAGGTCGCGATCATTGGGCGGGTTGTGTGGAAGGGGGGGCGGGTGTGAGTGAGATTCCGACGTTCAAGTTGTCTCGGTTGCGAGAAATCGGGTGGACGCTTTGGGATCCCATCGGTCTCGCACCGCCTGATGAAGACTTTGAAGACGAGTATGACTCGTATCTCCTCCAAGCTGCGGCCAAGCTTTGGCGCGCTGAGCCGGATGATCGGGTTTGTGATTATCTGGTTCAGATTGAGCAGGAGCATATGGGGCTGGGTGAAAGTCCGTCTGCGAAAGAACGTGCCATTGCCCTCGTTTCAGCATTAAACGCCTATATTGCAGGGCTGCGAAGCGAGGCTTGATCTTGTCAGGCCCGAAGCTTGCAAATCTGCTCCCCAGGCGGCACATCCGCCCCATGACCGACACCCAAAAAACCCCGCCCCCCATGCGCGCCGCGATCATTCCGGTGACGCCGCTTCAGCAGAATTGCTCGCTGATCTGGTGCACCAAGACCATGAAAGGCGCGCTAGTCGATCCGGGCGGGGATCTCGACAAGCTCAAGGAAGCCGTCGCCAAGGCGGGCGTGACGCTGGAAAAGCTGCTCGTCACCCACGGGCACCTCGACCATTGCGGGCAGGCGGGGATGCTTGCGGAGGAGCTGGGTCTGCCGATTGAAGGCCCGCACGAGGATGACCGCTTCTGGATCGACCAGCTCGACAATGACGGCGCGCGTTATTGGATGGTGGCGAAAAGCTTTGAGCCGACCCGCTGGCTGAAGCATGGTGACACGGTGACGGTGGGCGAGTTGACGCTCGACGTGATCCACTGCCCCGGCCACACGCCAGGCCATGTGGTGTTCTACCACGCGCCCAGCCGCTTCGCTATTGTCGGCGATGTCTTGTTCCAGGGCAGCATCGGCCGCACAGACTTCCCGCGCGGCAACCATCAGGATTTGATCGACGCGATCACCCAGCGCCTCTGGCCGCTCGGCGAGGACGTGATGTTCATCCCCGGCCACGGCCCCACCAGCACCTTCGGCCGCGAGCGCAAGACAAACGCGTTTGTGAGCGATTACGCGCTTTCTTGAGTGTGCTCGCCCCTCCGGGCGAGCATCCTCGGCGCTGATCCCTCCGCTTCGCTGCGGGGCACCTGCGGGCGGCCAGTCGGCCTTGCGGCCCGTCCGTTGGCGGGCCGAGGCGCTCTTATTGCGTCGGGATTACATCACCCCCGCAGCCACCAGCGCGGCCACCACAGCCAGCCCGAGCTGCACCAGCATCGTCGTCAGCGTGCCGATCATCCGGCCGACCTTGAGGCTCCCGCCGTCCATCCCGAACCCGTGCGCCACGCGGCCGATGAAGTATGCCGCCGCCACATAAGCCAGCCACCAGCTGCCTTTGCCCGCCAGTTCGATCGCACCTAGCAGCACCAGCACGAAGGCGGTGTTCTCGACATAATTCAGCTGCGCGCGCATCCGGCGTTGCAGCGCTTCGCTCCCGCCATCGCCCACGCTGATCTTGAGCGAAGTGCGCAAGCTCCCGATGCGGATCGACAGCCAGATATTGAGGATGGCGGCGGCGGCTGCGGCGGCGAGTGTCACGGGTAGAATGGTCATGGATAAAGTGCCCTCAAAGTTGCGCGCCCGTGCTAGGGCGGTGCTGCGCGGGTTGCAACGCGCGAATTTTGCGCTATAGCGCGCGCCTTCCCGCCGCTGCTGGCCAAGGAATGCACGCACCTGCTGCGGCTTGTGCGCGTCTATCCCTTGCCGTAAGGGCGACCTTCGAGAAACCTAGCGCCGGTGGCGCGAACCAACGCATTTATTTCAGGAAATGGTGCCACCATGGCTGTCCCTAAGAGAAAAACTTCGCCCTCCCGCCGCGGCATGCGCCGTTCGCACGATTCGCTGAAGGTCGAAGCCTTCGGTGAATGCGGCAACTGCGGCGAACTGAAGCGCCCGCACAACATCTGCGGCCACTGCGGCCACTATAACGGGCGTCAGGTTGTTGCCGTCGGCTGATTGCCGGTGGCCCGTACAATAAACCGGAGATTAGCACGATGATCTTGCCGCGTATCGCCGTAGACGCGATGGGCGGGGATGAAGGCGTGCGCGTGATGATTGAAGGCGCGGCGCTGGCCCGCCGCGATCATGACAAGTTCAACTTTCTGCTGGTTGGTGATGGCAAGCGGATCGAAGCCGCACTCGAACATCACCCGAACCTGCGTGCGGCCTCCGAAATCCTCCATTGCGATGATGTGGTGGGCGGCGATGAGTTGCCCAGTAAAGCGATCCGCCGCGCCAAGACTACGTCGATGGGGCTTGCGGTCAATGCTGTGAAAACCGGCGCAGCTGGCGCAGCTGTCAGTGCGGGCAACACCGGCGCGCTGATGGCGATGAGCAAGCTTGCGCTACGCACCATGCCGGGGATTGATCGCCCCGCGCTCGCCGCGATTATGCCGACCTTGCAGGCGCATGATGTGGTGATGCTCGATCTGGGCGCCAATACCGGAGCTGACGCGCGCAATCTGGTGCAGTATGCGGTGATGGGCGCGGCCTATTCGCGGATTGTGACCGGGTTTGATCGACCGGTCGTCCGCTTGCTCAATATCGGCACCGAAGAAATCAAAGGCACCGAAGAACTGCGCGATGCCGCTGCGATGCTCACCGCCGCCTCGGCGCGCGAAGATGGCGGGCTGGCGTTGATTTTCGATGGATTTGTCGAAAGCGACAAGATCAACCGCGGCGAAACCCATGTGGTGGTGACTGACGGGTTCTCCGGCAATATCGCGTTGAAGGCGATCGAAGGTTCGGCCCGGTTCGTAACCGATCTGCTGAAGCAGGCGTTTACCAGCTCATTGCGGTCGAAGATCGGGTTCCTGGTCTCCCGCCCAGCGACCGAGCTGCTGAAGCACCACCTTGATCCGAACAACCACAATGGCGCGGTGTTCCTCGGCCTCAACGGCGTGGTGGTCAAAAGCCACGGCAGCGCCAATGCCAAGGGCGTCGCCCACGCGGTGGCGGTGACCGCGCGGCTGCTCGAAAATAAGCTGACCGAACGGATCGCGCATGATCTGGCCGCGCTGGGAGAAGGCGCGCTGACCAAGAATGGGCACAAGAACGGGGCGAGCAAGGCTGCGCCCAAGGATAATGAGGCATCCGCGTGAACGGATCGCGCATTCTGGGTACTGGATCGGCGCTTCCTCGGCGGATTGTGACCAATGCCGAATTGGCCGAGCGAGTCGACACCTCGGACGAGTGGATTGTTGAACGCACTGGCATCCGGCAGCGGCACATTGCCGAACCTGATGAGACCACCGGGACACTTGCGACCGCTGCGGCGCGCGCGGCGCTTGCCGATGCAGGGATCGATGCGTCATCAATCGGACTGATCGTGTTGGCGACCGCCACGCCCGACAATACCTTCCCGGCCACCGCCACCAAGGTGCAGGCCGCGCTCGGCTGCAACGGCGGGATCGCGTTTGATGTTGCGGCGGTGTGTTCGGGATTCCTCTATGCTCTCGCTGCCGCCGATTCGATGCTGCGCACCGGGATGGCAAAACGCGCGCTGGTGATCGGTGCGGAGACATTCAGCCGAATCCTCGATTGGGATGATCGCACCACCTGCGTCTTGTTTGGCGATGGGGCAGGGGCCGTGGTGCTCGAAGCGCCGTCGGGCGAAGCGAGCGGCAAAGACGCCCCCGGCATCATTGGCACCCGGCTGCACGCCGATGGCGGCTGCCACGACCTGCTTTATGTCGATGGCGGGCCATCCACCACGCAGACTGTTGGCCATGTGCGGATGCGGGGGCCGGAAGTGTTCCGGCATGCAGTGGTCAACCTGTCGAGCGTGCTGCGCGAAGTGCTTGAAGAAACAGGCGTTTCGGTTGATGAAATCGACTGGGTGGTGCCGCATCAGGCCAATGCGCGCATTCTCGACGCGACGGCAAGGAAGCTCGGCATTTCGCCCGATAAGGTGATCGTGACGGTGGATCGGCACGCCAACACCTCCGCCGCATCCGTACCGCTTGCGCTCGATACCGCGCGGCGCGATGGGCGGATCAAGGCGGGTGATTTGGTTATGCTCGAAGCGATGGGCGGCGGGTTCACCTGGGGCGCAAGCCTGATCCGGCTTTGATCGCTGGGGTGCCGACCCGGCAAAATGTCCCGTTGCCTAACACAATTGCTGAAAACTCAACATTCGGCTTGGCATCGCATTGCAAAACCGTAGAAAATTCGTAAGCTGTAGGTCTTCGATCGGGTCGCGCCGCGAAGGAGAACAGGCATGATGCGTTCGGTAGGAACACTCACCCGCGCCGATCTGGCGGAAACCATCAATCGCAAGATGGGTTTCAGCCGGGCCGAGTCGCTTGAAATGGTAGAAGCCATCCTCGGCAAAATGAGCGATGCGCTCGCCAAGGGTGAAAACGTCAAGATTTCCGGTTTCGGCAGCTTTGTGCTGCGCGACAAGAATGAACGGATTGGCCGCAATCCCAAAACCGGGGTTGAAGTGCCGATTACCCCGCGCCGGGTGATGACCTTCCGCGCCAGCCAATTGCTCAAGGAACGGATCACCAAAGGGTGATCTGCACCCCTGTTTTTAGAACAACGTGAGGTTTGATGACCGGTTTCGATGACCGCAAGGACGACGGCGCACTGCGCACGATCGGTGAAGTCAGCGAAGCGCTCGGCATCAAACCGCATGTGCTGCGGTATTGGGAAGCACAGTTTCCGCTGCTCAAACCGCTGAAACGCAGTGGCGGACGGCGTTATTACCGGCCCAGCGATGTCGCGCTGGTTGAGACGATCGACCGGTTGGTCAACCGCGAAGGCTACACGTTGAAGGGCGCTGAAGCAGTTCTGCGCGCGTCGGGCAAATCCGATCTCGACCGCCGGGCTGTTGATCGCCGCAGTGGTGACCGGCGGGGGGATGGTGAGTCCGCTGACGCCCCCGGCGTGCGGCTGATGGTGTCCGAAGGGCCGGATATGACCGATACGATTGCCGGATTGAAAGCGATCCGCGCAAAGCTGGTCGCCGCGCTGGAAGCGTAGGGGCTATTCCGCCGCCAGCAGCGCGGCTTCTCCCAGATCGACGCTGACCAAGCGCGAAATCCCGCGCTCTGCCATCGTCACCCCGAACAACCGATGCATCCGGCTCATCGTCACCGCGTTGTGGGTGACGATCAGGTAGCGGGTGGTGGTGGTGCGCACCATCGAATCGAGCAGATCGCAAAAGCGTTCGACGTTGGCATCGTCGAGCGGCGCGTCGACCTCGTCGAGCACGCAGATCGGTGCAGGGTTGGTGAGGAACAGCGCGAAAATCAGCGCGGTGGCTGTCAACGCCTGCTCGCCGCCGGACAGCAGGGACAGCGATTGCAACCGCTTACCCGGCGGCTGGGCGTAGATTTCGAGGCCCGCCTCTAACGGATCGTCGCTGTCGACCAGCGCAAGGTGGGCCTGACCGCCTTCGAACAATCGGGTGAACAGCACGCGGAAATGCCCGTCGACTTCTTCGAACGCAGCACGCAGCCGCTCGCGGCCTTCGCGGTTGAGGCTGCCGATTGATCCGCGTAGCCGGGCAATGGCTTCGACCAGTTCGGCCTGTTCCTGCGCGCTGGTGCCATGCTCGCCTTCGATCCGAGCGAGTTCATCGGCGGCGACGAGGTTCACCGGCCCGATCCGTTCGCGCGCGGCGGTGAGTTTTTCCAATTCTGCGGATTCATCGGCAGCGGGCGTAAGAGCGTCGTCGTCAAAGCCGAATCGCTTGCCCAGCAGCGGCGGGGGGCACTGGAAACGCTCACCCGAAATGCGCGCCATTTCTGCACGTCGCAGCTCCTCACTTTCGGCCCGTGCGGCAAGGCTGGCGCGGGTTTCCCGGGCCTGCGCCAAGGTTTCGGTGCGGGCGGCCAGCGCCGCATCGGCGGCGCGCTGCCGGGTTTCGGCCTCGCGCATCGTGGTATCGGCCGCGGCGAGTTCGGCAGTGAGGCGATTACGGGTCGCCTCGCCGGCTTCGATTTCGGCGGTGAGCGCCGCGGGCTTGGCTGCCAGAATCGCGCGGTCTTCGGCGATCTCTGCAAGCCGGCGGCTGGTTTCGGCCATGCGGCGTTCGGCATCGCTTGATCGCGCCTGCCATCCGGCATGATCGGCCTGCTGCGCTGCCAGCCGTTCACGCGCCACTGCCAGCGCCTGATCTTGCGCGGCCAGTTCAGCAAGGGCGGACTGCACCCCGGCGCGGGCGGTTTCATTTTTCGCCTGTGCCGCTTCGAGCGCAGCACGCTCAGCATCGCGGGCGGGCAGGCGGGCGCGCGCCTCACGGGTGGCGGTGACTTCGGATTGTGCCGCAGTGATCTGCGTTTCGATTTCGCCCGCGCTGGCGGCGAGTTCTTCCAATCGCGCGGCGAGGCGTTCCTTCGCCGCTTCCGCCTGATCCATCCGCCGCAGCGCGTGGCGCTCCGCCTCTTGTCCGCCTGCAATCGCGCGTTCCTGTGCCACCAGCGCGGTCTGCAAGCTGGCAAGCTCGTCGCGCACGGTCTTGTCTTCGGCCTCGGCGCGGGCAGCGGCGTCGCGCAAGGGCGGAAGCGCGGCGTCGAGTTCGGCAAAGCGATTGGCGGCTTCCAACTGCGCCGCCTCCGCCGCGCCTTCACCGCGGGCGACGAACCCGTCCCAGCGGCGCAGGTGTCCGGCGCGGGTGACCAGCCATTCGCCGGGGGCGAGCGTCCGGGCGTCGTCGGTATCCACGCAATGCACCAGAGCGAGGCGGGCGGCGAGTTCGGGCGGGCAATCCTTGAGGCGGGCGAGCAGGCTGTCGGCGACCGGAGCGGGCGCTGCTGCTCCTGTCCAGAACCGCCCATCTTGCGGAGCGGCAGGCGCGCCCAGCGGTGATTTGCCGTCACGTCCCAGCACTGCCGCGAGCGCGCGTTCATAGCCCGGTGCAACAGTGACGCGGTCGAGCGCCGTCGCCATGCCTTGCCGCCCGGCCTCACGCTTGGCGCGGGCGTCGCGGTCACGGGATAAGGCAGTGTGTTCGCGTTCAATCCCAGCCAGTTCGGCGCGCGCGGCGGCAAGTGCGCTGGCGGCATCATCGCGCGCTGTCTGCAATTCGGCCTTGCGCGTCTGATCGGAGGTGAGTTTTGCGCGCAATACGCCAAGGTCATATGCCGCTGCCTCGGCTGCTTCGCGGGCCGCGATCACATCGGCTTCGGCTTCGTCGCTTGCCGCCAAGTCAGCGCGGGCCCGGACGATGCGGGCGGCTTCGGCTTCGATCCGGGCCAACCGCGCTTCGGCTTGCTCCACCGCCGCTTCGGCAACGCGCCATTCGGCTTCGACCCCGGCGTGATCGGCGGTGGCTTTTGCCAGCGCGAGTTCCGCCGTGCGGTGCGCGCGTTCGCGGTCTTCGGCGCGGCTGGCGAGGTCGGGACGCGCGGCTTCGGCGGCCGAAACAGCGGCGCGGCTTGTGCCGAGTTCCTGCGTCAACCGTGCCAAAGCCTCGACGGCGGCCGAGGTAAGGCGGTCGGCATCGGCGCGGTCTTCTTCCAACCGGCGTTGTTGGCGCTCCAGATCGGCAAGCCGTGTTTCGGCGGCTTCGAGCTTTTCGGCAAGCGCGGCCATGCGGTGCCCGTGAGCGCTGGCATCATCGCGGCGGTCGGCGAGTTCATCGCGCGCGTGGCTGAGTTGCTGCGCCGCTTCGGCCTGTTCCGCCTGCGCCTCTGCGACAGCGGATTGTGCCGTCGCCACCGCTTCCTCCGCCGCGCCTGCCGCCGCGCGTGCTTCCTTCGCCGCCGCCGCCGCTTCGCGCCAACGCGCAAACAGCAGGCGGGCTTCGGCGGCCTGGATCTGTTTGGTCAGTTCGGTGTAGCGTTCGGCCTGCTTGGCCTGCCGCCGCAGTGAGGCAATCTGCGTGTCGAGTCCGGCCATCAAATCTTCAAGCCGCGCAAGGTTCGCCTCGGCGGCGCGCAGTTTGCCTTCCGCATCCTTGCGGCGCACGTGCAGCCCAGCGATCCCGGCGGCTTCTTCCAGCATCGCCCGGCGTTCGGCGGGCTTGGCGGCGATTACTTGCGCGATCTTGCCCTGGCTGACGAGGGCGGGGGAGTGCGCGCCGGTCGCCGCATCGGCGAAGGTCAGGGCCACATCCTTGGCGCGCACGTCGCGGCCATTCACGCGGTAGGCGCTGCCCGCCCCGCGCTCAATCCGGCGGGTGACGACCAGTTCTTCGCCCGCATCATCGCTGGCGTGGAGCACCACTTCGGCAAAGTCGCGCGGGGGGCGCGACGTGGTGCCCGCGAAGATCACATCCTCCATCCCGCCCGACCGCATCGACTTGGCCGAGGTTTCCCCCATTACCCAGCGAATCGCTTCGAGCAGGTTGGATTTGCCGCAACCATTGGGGCCGACAACCCCGGTCAACCCCGGCTCAATTCGCAGTTCGGCAGGCTCAACGAAGCTCTTGAAACCGCTGAGCTTGAGCCGGTGGATCTGCATCAGGCTGCCGTTATGCCCCTGCGCGCAGTGCTCAGCGCGCGCCGGCGCGCTGAAGCAGCGGTTCGAGCTGGTTCCACGCCGTCACTTCGAGCTTATTGCCGTTGAGGATGAACGTCGGAGTGGCATTGATTTTGAGTTCTTCCGACTGCGCGTTCGAGGCGTTGGCGATTGCTTCGATCTTGGCTGTATCCGCAAGGCAAGCCTGCGATTGATCGGCGCTGAGCCCGCGTGCGGCGAAGAAATCAATTAGCCCAGCCGCCTGCCCGATGGTGACGAACCGTTGGCTGACCGGCTGGCTGCTTGACGCTTCGATCAAGGCGTTGTTGGCGTTGACCGAGGCGAAGATCTCGTTGAGCGATGCCCATGCCTGATCCGACAGCGGCTGCATATTTTCCTTCGCCCCGCAGCGCACCAGCGTGGCAATGCTGAGGTCGATCGGATCGCGCACCAGATTGCGCAGTTCAAAGCTGACCACGCCGGTGGAGACGTACTTGTCCTTGATCGTGGGCTTGCCCGTCGCGGCGAAATTGGCGCAGGCGCCGCAGGTGTGCGAGGCATATTCAACCAGTTTCAACGGCGCATCGGGATTGCCGATCATGTAGCCGCCTTCGGGCGTGACGGTGACGGTGTCGCCCCAACTCGTGCCTGCCGGGGCAGCAATCGCCGGGATTGGTTCGCCCGCAGCAGCGCCGTCTGCGCCTTCGGTTTCACCGCAAGCGGCAAGGGCCAGCGGAGCGAGGGCAAGCAAGGGAAGCGACAGCAGGCGGGTGAACTTCATCGGGCGTGAATCCTTGGGTGTTGAGCAGCGGTAAATAGCCGTGCCAGCCCCCTTGCAGCAAGGGCAGCGGGCAGGGCTGTGAACAATTGGGTCAGCCGGGCGCGCCAAGGCCTTGGTCAGTCGCCGCAGTGAAGCGGGCCGAAAGCACCGGTTCCAGAGCTTCCCAGCTGTGCACTTCGGTGAGCAGCTTGCCATCGAGCGCGAAGCTGGGGGTCGAAGACACGCCAAGTTCGGTGTAATCGGCGCGGCCATTGTCAAGCAGTGCCTTGGCAGCGGCATCATCCATAACGCAGGTATCAAGCTGCGACTGCGATTGCCCGCGCGCCGTCAACATTTGCGTGAGGCCGAGCGCGCTTGCCGCGTTCATGCGGCTGGCTTTGTCGCCGCGCGCCCAGATTGCCTGCTGGGTTTGCGGCGCGCTGCGCACCTTGCCGAGCCATTCGCCCTGCGACAGCATGAAGGTGCGGTGGCGATCCTTGAACCCTGCTGGATCACCGCAATTGGCGAGCAGCGATACCGTCAGGTCAAGCGCGTTGCGGATCACTGGGCGCACTTCTAGCGCGATGGTGCCGGGTGCAATCCCCGCCAGTTCGAGCGCGGGTTCGCCATTGGCGGTGAAACTGGCGCAGTGCCCGCAGGTGTAGCTGACAAATTCAGTGAGTTGCGCCTCAGCTTCGGGATTGCCGATCAGGTGGCCGCGCGCGGTGCGGCTGATCGTGGTCAGCCAGTTGCCGGGATTGTCGGGCGCCGAAAATTCGCTGCCGGGCCGCTCCAGCGATTGCTGCGCGGTCACCGGACCAGCAAGCAGCGCCAGCGCGGCGGCGGAAAGGAGGAGGGGCTTGATCATGTCCGGTCATCATCCTTTGGGACTGATTTTTCTGGGGCGGGGGTTTCGGAATTGGTCAGGCTGCGGGCGAGCGATTCGAGCACGGTGCGGAGCTCCGGGTCACCGATATCGCGCAGGCTGTCGCCCAATTCCAGCGGGATTGGCTTCAATGAGGGCGGCGGCTTGGCTGGCCTGTTATCGGCAGGCGGCTGAACCGCGCCTTGCCGCAGCTTGACCCGCGCGACCGCTTTGTATCCGAAAAAGCGGTTCACCCGTTCGATAATCTCCGGGATCACTTGCTGGATCAGCGGCGCATGCGCGGGTTTGACCACCAGTTCCAGAATGCCCTCGGATTTCTCACCATGAGGAAACCTGATCGCTTCGGGGCTGCACACGCGGGCGTGGACGGGGCCGACAATCTCGGGCCAGCGGGTGACGACTGAGCTTTGCACAAAGCCGAACCGGCGGAACGCGGTGCGGCCGATTTCGGGCATCAGATCACCGATCGCGCGTGCACCTTTGCCGCGCGGGCGGGTGAACGGTTTCGCGGTGGCTTTGCGGCCTACCGCTTCGCTGCTTGAGGCCGGAGGTTTCTTGTCGCTTCCCATGGTTGCACCCGCCATGCCATAGGCGGCGCGTGACTGCCAGTATCTCCGACATTCTGCTGGGCTGGTATGATGCCCATGCACGCGATTTGCCGTGGCGCAATCCGCCGGACGCGGCGCTGCCCGATGATCCCGCGTGGCCTTACCGGGTGTGGCTGTCCGAAGTGATGCTGCAACAAACCACGGTGGCGGCGGTGAAGCCATACTTCGCCAAATTTACCGCGACTTGGCCCTCGGTCGAGGCATTGGCCGCAGCGCCCGAGGATGACGTCATGGCGGCGTGGGCTGGGTTGGGCTATTATTCGCGCGCGCGCAATCTGGTGAAATGCGCGCGCGCCGTAGCGGCGCTGGGCGGGTTTCCCGCGACCGAATCTGAGCTGCGTCAGCTTCCGGGCCTGGGCGATTACACCGCCGCCGCCATCGCCGCGATTGCGTTCGGGAGTCGTGCGGTGGTGGTCGATGCCAATGTTGAGCGGGTGGTGGCGCGGTTGTTCGCGATCGACACGCCGCTCCCAACCGCGCGCAAAGCGATCCGCGCCGCCGCTGACACGATCACGCCAGAGGCCCGCGCGGGCGATTTTGCGCAAAGCATGATGGATCTGGGCTCGCACATTTGCACCAGCAAATCGCCGCGCTGTATGCTGTGCCCCTTGCGAGAGGATTGCGCGGGGTATGCTGCGGGCGAACCAGAGCGACTGCCGGTCAAGCCTGCCAAGAAAGCGGTGCCCGAACGGCGCGGCACCGCCTTCTGGATCACGCGCAATGATGGTGCTGAAGTCTGGCTCGTCACCCGCCCTGCCACCGGAATGCTCGGCGGGATGCGCGCGCTGCCCGATGATGGCTGGAGCGCGCAGGCTGATGGTTCAGGCCAGGCTCCGCTACCGGGCGATTGGCGCGCGATGGGCGCTGTGCGCCATGGCTTTACCCATGCGTATTTGACGCTGGCTGTGATGGGGCAGGAGACAGTTTTAAACCCACCGGGGGACGGCCAGTGGTGGCCGACCGACCGGATCGAAGACGCAGGACTTGCGACTCTCTACCTCAAAGCCGCGCGCTTGGCGTTGGCTGAGGTTTAGAAAATCCCGCCGCCCAGCATCAGGCGAACGGCGGCGATCAACAGCACCACCAGACAGAAATTGCGACCACCATCCTTTGACGACAGCGCGCCAATGATGATGCCAACCACGATCACCGGCAGGGCGACCCAATTGGCCCAGCCGAGCAGCGGGATCTGCGCCGGGATGACGATTATAAGGCTGATGAGGCCGATGAGATAGGCGAGGACGTTCAGCATGTGTCTTATATGTATAGGACACCTGCAAAATGCAAGACCCGCCGCATCGGCGGCGTTGACCCGCGCTTACCACTGCCGCAGACAGCCATGCAAACCGCTTCGGAGATTCTTCCCCCATGCCGACCCACACCCTCGACACTCTCGCGCTCTCCCGCCGTGCCCTGATCCGGGGCAGCGCGCTGCTGGCGGGCGGGGCGGCGCTCAGCACCCTGCCATTCGGGCGCGCGGCGTTTGCGATGCACGACGTGTCTGAAGCATGGCCGAATGTTGCCGCGCTTGCTGACAAATACGTTTCATCGCGCAAGGTCGCCAATCTGTTCCTGACCTTCGGCTGGGGGCAGGAAGACCACGCGCACACGGTTGGCGGCGGCACGCTTTCGCTCGCCAAGCCGGCGCCGGTGGATGGGGACTCGCTGTTCCGGATCTATTCGATGACCAAGCCGATCACCGGCATGGCGACGATGATCCTGATCGATGAAGGCAAGCTGGGCCTTGACCAGCCGCTCCATGAAATCCTGCCCAAGTTCCGTGATATGCAGGTGCTGATCAATCCCGAAGGCGCGTTGGAAGAAACGGTTGCGGCGACCCGTCCGATTACGATCCGGCAGCTGCTGACGCACACGGCGGGACTTGGCTACCAGATCATCAGCAAGGGGCCGTTGCAGGCCGCGTTCAACGAACAGGGTCTGGTCGGCGGGCGGGTGAGCCGCATCCCGCTGCCCGGCTTCCCCCCGGTCACGCCCGCACCCGGCCTCGCCGCCTTTGCCGACCGGCTGGCCGAATTGCCGCTGGCGTATCAGCCGGCGACCAAGTGGAGCTATTCGTGCAGCCTCGACCTGCTCGGCCGGGTGATCGAAGTGGTGAGCGGGATGGAATTCGAAGCTTTCCTGAAAGCCCGAATCTTTGACCCCTGCGGCATGACCAGCACTTTCATGCAGGTGCCGCAGAGCGAAGCCCACCGCCTGACCGATAATTACGGGATCATCAATGGCAATGCCTTCCCGATCGATCCGGGCGCAAATTCGGTCTTCACCGACGCGCCCGAGGTTCCGGCGGGCGGCGGCGGCCTGGTGTCCAGCCCCAAGGATTACGACCGCTTCCTGCGAATGCTGCTCGGCTATGGCCGGATTGGCGACCGGTTCGTGATGAGCGAAGAAGCTGTGCGGGTCGGCGTGTCCGATCTGCTGCCCGCGACGGTGGACACCACCGGCAGCTGGCTCGAAGGCGAAGGCCACGGCGCGGGCGGTCGGTCGAAAGACGGCAGCTTTGGCTGGGGCGGGGCGGCTGGCACTCTGGCGGCAGTGGACTTCAACCTCGGCCTGCGTTCGACCCTGTTCACGCAGTACATGCCATCCGAAGCTTACCCGATCCGCGACGAATTCCTCGCCGCGATGGAGGCTGATTTGTCGGCGATGCGCGCCAAGAAGAAGGCCGCCTGATGCATTATCCCGCCGCGTCTGCGCCACTGATGGCCTTTGCCGGTTCGCCGATTGACCGGGCGGATCATATCCGCGTTGATGACGCCGCGCTGGCCGATTTGATGAACTGGCGCGCGCGGGTGCTGGCGCTGGATGGGCTGTTACCGGGGATCGACGATAGCGGCGGGCTCGTCTGGGGCAGCCTCGCCGATATTGCGCCTGATGCCGAACTGGTGTTCCTCGGCATGATGGACGGCAAGGCGCATTTCGCCCCGGTCCCGCCTGCGGGGGCGGAAGGCCCAGCCTACGCGCAGCCTGCCGCGTGGCAGGTGATGCAGCTGCTCTCGCCGCCCGATCTGGCGATTTATGGCGGGGCGCGCAGTCTGGTCGATTGGCACGCGCGGCACAGGTTTTGCGCGCGCTGCGGCTCTTCGACCAAGCCGGTCAAGGGCGGCTGGCAGCGGCACTGCGACGGCTGCGGCGCGGATCACTTCCCGCGCACCGATCCGGTGACGATCATGCTGGTCGAGCATGAAGACCGCCTGCTGCTGGGTCGCCAACCGCGCTTCCCGCCCAAGATGTATTCCGCGCTGGCAGGCTTCGTCGAACCGGGTGAGACGATTGAAGAAGCCGTAGCGCGGGAAATCCACGAGGAAGCGGGCGTGCGGGTGCGCGATGTGCGCTATATCGCCAGCCAGCCGTGGCCCTTCCCGAGCCAGCTGATGATCGGCTGCACCAGCGTGTGTGACGATCCCGAACTCACCATCGACACCACCGAATTGGAAGACGCGCGCTGGTTCACCCGCGCCGAGTTGGAAGAGGCGCGCGCGGCAGGTGAGCACGGCACCGACCTGCTGTATTTCCCGCGCCCCTTCGCAATTGCGCATCACTTGGTAGCATGGTGGCTCGACAAATGACCCAGACGCTGACGATCGACATTTATTCCGACGTGATGTGCCCATGGTGCCTGATCGGCTATGGCCAATTGACCAAGGCTTTGGCGGAATTGGACGGCGAAATCGCGGCGGACATTCGTTGGCGGCCGTTTGAACTCAACCCGCAAATGCCTGCGGAAGGCGAAGAGCAGGAATCCCACCTGCAACGCAAATACCGCCGCTCAGCCGAAGAAGGCGCAGGCCTGCGCGCGCAGATGAAGGCGATTGCGGATGGGGCAGGGGTATCGCTGTCTTATGAGGGAGAGGGCGAAGCTCCGCCTGCCATGATGTGGAACACCCGCGATTGCCACAAACTGCTCGCCTTCGCGCTGGAGCAGGCCGGGCCGCAGGTGCAGACCGCGCTCAAGCTCGCGTTGTTCCGCGCCCATTTCAACGAACGCAAGCCGTTGGGGAATCGCGAAGTGTTGCTCGACATCGCGGCCAGTGTTGGCCTGCACCGCGCGGCGGCCAAGGCGGCGCTCGACGATCCCGAACTCGAAGCCCGCGTGCTCGCTGAAGAGGCGCAGGCGTGGGACATGAACATCTCCGGCGTTCCGGCGATGATCGTGGAGGGCAAATTCATGATCCCCGGCGCGCAGTCGCCGGACGTTTACGTGAATGCGCTCAGGCGGGTGGCGGAAAAGAGCCGAGCTTAAACCAGCCCCAGCCGCTCCAGCTTCATCGCCAACTTGCCGGGCAGCGCGTCGCCAATATCCTCGCCGTCAGCCACATCCTTCGGGGCTTTTTCGTCAGTCAGATAACGCCAGCCCTGATGCGCACGCTTGGGCTGTTGGTGGACGCGGATCAGGCTCGGTTCGAGGCAAATATCCCAGCGCCCATCCTCGGTCTTCACAAACGCGGTGATAGTGGAGCGCGCCACAATCGCATGATTGATGATCCAGAATAGCGACCCGCCCACCACTTCCTCGTGCCGGGTCGGGCGATTGCGGGTGGTCAGCCGGATACCCCCGCGGCCCTCATACCACCCGGCGAGATCATCATAGCTTTTCGCGCCGAACGCGATCTTGGTCAGGTGCAATGGCATGAGCCCAATGTGGGCCGATGCGTCGCGCGATCAAGCGATAGATAGCCCGCCATCCACAATGAACGGCGCGCCGGTGGCGAATTTGCTTTCGTCGCTGGCAAGATAGACCACCAGATGCGCGATATCATCGACCTCGCCCATGCGGCCAATCGGCTGCGCGACCGAGAATGCGGCGCGGGTTGCATCCGGGTCGGGCGTGCCCGCGATCACGCTTTCGACATTGGGGGTGAGGATAGTGCCGGGCTGCACCGAATTCACCCGCACGCCGTTCTGCTCGCGCGCGCAATAGAGCGCGATGCTTTTGGTCAGTGTCACCACCGCCGCCTTGGCGCTGTTATAGGCGGCCAGATCGGGCGAGACCTTGTTGCCCGCTGCGCTGGAGAAATTGACGATCGAGCCGCCGCCACTCCGCGTCATCAAGGGGATCGCCGCCTTGCAGCCCATGAAGATCGAATCGACATCGACTGTGTAACAGCGCTTGAAATCTTCCGGCGAGATGTCGGCGATGGAACCAAACACCGTGATCGCGGCGTTGTTGACCAGCACATCTAACCGACCATGCTTGGCCTCGACCTCGGCAATCACCGCCTGCCAGCGTTCCCAGTCGGTCACGTCCTGCGGCAGGTAATCGCAGCCCAGTTCCGCCGCTGTGGCGCGGCCCGCGACCTCGTCAATATCGGTGATGATGACGGTCGCGCCTTCGGCCTGCAAAGCCTTGGTCGCCGCCTTGCCCAATCCCATCGCGCCGCCTGTCAGCAGCACCACTTTGCCCGAAACCCGTCCTGCCATTTTACTCTCCCCGATTGTCTCTCAGGGTGGGGGATTAGAGCGGGGCGAGACCCGCCGCCACTGCCAAACCTAGGAAGGCGAAGAAGCCCATCGAATCGGTGATCATCGTCACAAATACGCTCGAAGCCACCGCCGGATCCTGATCAAGCCGCTCAAAAATAACCGGAACCAGCACGCCTGCCAGCCCCGCAATCGCGATATTGATCACCATGGCGAGCGCGATGACCACGCCCATCATCGGGGTGAACAACAACCCCGCTGCAACCCCGATCAGCAGGGCAATGGTGCCGCCATTGAGCAACGCGACGCGAAACTCGCGCCACAGGATGCGCTTGGTGTTCGACCGGGTGAGCTGATTGGTCGCAATTGCGCGCACCGCCACCGCCATCGTCTGCGTGCCGGCATTGCCGCCAATGCTCGCCACAATCGGCATCAGCACGGCCAGCGCCACCAACTCCGCAATCGCCGCGCCGAAAAACGCGATGATCGATGATGCGACCACCGCCGTGCCAAGGTTGGCGATTAGCCAGCGCACACGGCTGGAAAAAGCTTCGCGCAATGGTTCGTTGATGTCGCCATCACCCGCGCCCGACATCAGCAGGGCATCCTCGGCCGCTTCTTCGGAAATGATATGGACGATATCATCGACCGTCATCTGCCCGACCAGCCGCCCGCTGTCGTCCACCACGGCGGCCGAAATCAGCGCATATTTCTGGAACATCAGCGCGGCTTCTTCCTGATCCATCGATACCGGGATCAGGGTCTGGTCGCGCTTCATCACATCGGTGAGTTTGACGTTGCGCGGCGCGGTGAGGATCCAGTTCAGCGCGCAGGTGCCGACCGGGTGGTGGCGCTCATCGATCACGAAGACTTCGAAGAAATCGTGTTCCAGATCGCCTTCTTCGCGCAGGTAATCGATCAGCCCGCCGACGGTGAGATGTTCGGGCACCGCCACGAAATGCCGGCTCATCAACCGACCGGCGGTTTCTTCAGGATAGGCAAGCGCGCTCGATACCGCCTCGCGGGTTTCCGGCTCCAGCTCGGCCATCACCGCGCGCTGATCGGCCTCGTCGAGATCCTCGATCAGCTGAACCGCATCGTCGGTGTCGAGCTGTTCGGCGATCACAGCGACCGCGTGCGCGGACAGCGTGTCCATCAGGTCTTCACGGACGTAATCGTTCAATTCCGCGATGACGTCGCTGGTCATCAGATCGCTGATCGCGGCGGCCAATTGCGCGCGTTCAGACCGTTGCAGCAGTTCAATCAAGTCGGCGATGTCTGCCGCGTGGAGCGGTTCGACCAGGTCGTACACCGCGCCTTTGTCGCCCGCTGCCAGCGCATCGTGGACGGCGCTGACATAGGCGGGCTTCAGGCGGTTTTCCTCGTCGTGGCGTTCATCATCGACGCGGTCATCGGGGCGCACTTCTGCATCTGCCGGATCGGCGATCAGCAGGTCATCATCAAGGGCGCGATCATCAGCCATATCGAGGCGGTTTAGGCAGGGAGGGGTGAAAAGCAAGCGGGGAGGGTGACAGGCGGTTTTTGCCTGCTAAAAGCGCGGGCAAATTCCTTCAGGAGATACACACAATGGCCGATACCCTCACCTTCACCCTCGACACCGGCGACGGCGAGGGCAAAGACGTCGTGATCAAGCTGCGCGCTGATCTTGCCCCCGGCCACGTCGCGCGCATCGCCGAACTGGCGAGCGAAGGGTTTTACGATGGCGTGGTGTTCCACCGCGTGATCAACGGCTTCATGGCGCAGGGCGGCGATCCGACCGGCACCGGCATGGGCGGCAGCGACAAGCCCGACCTCGCGGCCGAATTCAACGCCGAACCGCACGTCGAAGGCGTGTGCTCGATGGCGCGTTCGCAGAACCCCAACAGCGCCAATTCGCAGTTCTTCATCTGCCTCGACGATGCGCGCTTCCTCGACAAGCAGTACACCGTGTGGGGCCAGGTCACGAGCGGCATGGAACACGTCCACGCGCTGCCCAAGGGCGAACCGCCGCGCGCACCGGGCAAGATCGTCAAGGCCACGGTGGCCTGATTTACGGCACGTCTGAGAGGGCTGGTTTGACAGTCAACAGACAGGTCTAGACCGCGCTTAGCCTTCTTTAGACCCACTTTAGGTCGCAATCAGGGCAATGTTTCATGTGAAACATTGCCCTTTTTGTCTCGATACAGCCCGATTGAACCCGGCACCCATCGGCGCTAAAGGCCCGGGCCTCATGAAACCGCAATCTCCCCCCCAGACCTATCGGGTCAAAAGCTTCGGCTGCCAGATGAACGTCTATGATGGCGAGCGTATGGCCGAACTGCTGGGGGAACGCGGCATCCAGCCCGCGCCCGAGGGGGAGGAGGCCGATCTCGTCATCCTCAACACCTGCCACATCCGCGAAAAGGCGGCCGAGAAGGTTTATTCTGACATTGGCCGCCTGGTGAAAGCGGGCAACAAGGCCGGCAAGCAGCCCCTCATCGCGGTCGCAGGCTGCGTCGCGCAGGCTGAGGGTGAGGAGATCATGGCACGCGCGCCAGCGGTCAGCATCGTGGTCGGCCCGCAGGCCTATCACCGCCTGCCCGAAATGCTCGACAAGGCGGTGGGCGGCGAGCGTGCGACCGATACCGATATGCCCGCCATCGCCAAGTTCGATGCGCTCCCGGCACGGCGCAAACGTGGGCCAAGCGCCTTCCTCACCGTGCAGGAAGGCTGCGACAAGTTCTGCACCTATTGCGTGGTGCCCTATACCCGCGGCGCGGAAATCTCGCGGCCCTTCGCCCATCTGATCGCCGAGGCGCAGAAACTGGTCGAAACCGGCGCGTGCGAGATCACGCTTCTCGGCCAGAACGTCAATGCGTGGGCGGGAGAGGACGACAAGGGCCGCAGCGCAGGCCTCGCGGGCCTGATCCACGCGCTCGCCCGGATCGATGGGCTCGAGCGCATCCGCTACACCACCAGCCACCCCAATGACATGGATGAGGCGCTGATCGCCGCGCATGGCGAGGTCGCCAAGCTCATGCCCTATCTGCACCTGCCCGTGCAGAGTGGCAGCGACCGGGTGCTGAAAGCGATGAACCGCCAGCACACAGCGGAAAGTTACTTGCGGCTGCTGGAGAAATTCCGCGCGGTGCGGCCCGATATCGCCATTTCAGGCGATTTCATCGTCGGCTTTCCGGGCGAGACCGAGGCGGAGTTCGAAGACACGCTCAGGATAGTCGATCAGGTCGGTTACGCCCACGCCTTCAGCTTCAAATACTCCCCGCGCCCCGGCACGCCCGCCGCGACGATGGACGGCCAGATTGATCCGCAAGTGATGGACGAACGCCTCCAGCGCCTGCAAGCGCGCATTGCCGATCATCAATTCGCTTTCAACAAGGCGAGCGTTGGCAAGACCTGCACTGTGCTGGTCGAACGCACTGGAAAGTTGCCCGGCCAGTGGCTCGGCAAATCGCCGTGGCTGCAATCGGTGTGGTTTGAAGGCGACTATACGATCGGTGATTTGGTGGAAGTGTCGCTGGACGAGGCTGGGCCGAATTCGCTCCAGGGCGAACCGGTCTACCGTTCGGTTGAGCCCGCCTGATCCTCAGGATCGTCTGACCTGCGATTAGCGTCCAAGACCGCCGCGCGCAGCACCTGGGCTGCGAAGGAGCCGGGAGGCAGTTTGTAAAGCGCCTTGAGATAGGCCCGGTCAAAGCGGGTCATTTCCGCCGGCGCCGTTTCTGGAGTTGCAAACAGCGTCATGATGGTGAGCGGCGCGCCTGCTTCGGCCGCGTCAACCTCACCAGTCGGCGCAAGCAGGCGCAGGCTAGCATAGTCGGCAATCTGCACCGCGCTCATCCCCACGATCGCCCCATTATCGACAACCACCAACGCGCTCAGCATGTCGTCGCGCGAAATGCGGCTAAGGCGGCCCAAGCTCGTCGTGAAGTTGACTGGCGGCGATTCGGGTGATTCTCGGTAAAAGTCTTGGCCGCTGGAAGCCTTTTCCTCGCTGGCCTGGAAGACGTAGGCAGGATCGCGGCTGGCAAGCGCCACGTCCAGCTCACGGCGGCTGAGCCCGGCGAACAATCTACGGCCACTGTCCCGAATATCTTGAAGCTGCGTTTTCGCATCGTCCGAAAACGCCACCAACGCATTAGGCTTGCAACCGCCACCGCGAACTTTGACCTTGGCTCGCTTGGCATTGTCGATGATCCGTTCAGCCACCGCCTTGGCGAAACCGCTATCGCTGGCTGCCACAACGAGGCAGACCGGCTGTTCAAACCGTGCCAGCGGGCGGCGTTCGCTCGGGTGTCCGGCCAGTTCGCGCGCCAGATCCGCCAGGGCGGCCTCGTCACGTGGGCGTTCATCCTCGACGATAATCGTGGGAGTCTCTGCGTCCTGTCCCTGCGCAGTTGCCGCGCCGAGAAGGGCGAAAAGAGCCGGTATCAGTGCAAGGGCAGGTTTCATGACATGCTGATAATACGGCATTTTCCGGCACCACACAATCATGCGCAACATCGCGCTAGAATCATCGCTGGCGGTTGAATGCAAAGTTGCATCCCTGTGACTTTCCACCGCCATTGCACCGCCGCCCGCTTGCTTTGCGCCCACCCCGGCTTACCTTTGCGACTCAGGGCAGAGGAATGTCCCCTGCCGCCAAGCAAAGGACAGTATGGGCCGACGACCCTCTCGTGCCGGACACCCGGCTCTTTCGCCCGATCCCCGCGGTATTCCGGAGCCCCGGCGCGCGCGTGTTGACCTGACCTTCGAAAACCAGTCGCTGCTCGGCCCATTGTTCGGGCAGTTCGATGCCAATCTGGTGCAGGTTGAAAACCGGCTGGGGGTGTTCATCCATGCACGCGGCCCACTGGTGGTGATCGAAGGGCCTGAGGACGACGTCGCCCGCGCCCGCGAGACGCTCAAGACCATGTACGACCGACTGGCGCGCGGTGAGGCGCTGGATAGCGGCGCGATTGAAGCGCTGATCGCGATGTCATCCGAACCGACGCTCGAAGGGATCATCTCGGGCGATCAGGACGCGCCGCCGATCATGATCCGCACGCGCAAGAAAACCATCGTGCCCCGGTCCGCCACGCAGATCGAATATATGCGCGCGCTGGCGAAGGAGGACATTATCTTTGCCCTCGGCCCGGCAGGAACGGGCAAAACCTATATCGCGGTGGCGCAGGCGGTGAGCCAGCTGATCACGGGGAGCGTGCAGCGCCTGATCCTGTCGCGCCCGGCGGTGGAGGCGGGGGAGAAACTCGGCTTCCTGCCCGGCGACATGAAGGAGAAGGTCGATCCCTATCTGCGGCCGCTATATGATGCCTTGAACGACTGCATGCCGCCCGAACAGGTCGAACGGCGGCTCGCCAATGGCGAGATCGAGATTGCACCGATCGCGTTCATGCGCGGGCGGACTTTGGCGGACAGCTTCATCATCCTCGACGAAGCGCAGAACACCACCAAGGAACAGATGAAGATGTTCCTTACCCGCTTCGGTCAGAACAGCCGGATGGTGGTGTGCGGCGATCCGCGTCAGGTGGACATCCCCGGCGGCCCGCGCATGAGCGGGCTGAACGATGCGGTTGAAAAGCTGGAAGGGATCGACGGCTTCGGCACGATCCGCTTCACCGTGGCCGATGTGGTCCGCCACCCGATCGTGGGCCGGATTGTCGAGGCGTACGAGGGCAATGGTGAGGGCGAGGGGGCTTAGTAAACTGCTTTTCGTTGGGCCAATTCGCGCTAAGGGGCGGTGCAATGCAGCTCGACATTGACATCGAAGATTGGCTCGAAGGCGATTGGGAGGCGATTGCCGCTCGCGCCGGGCGGGCGGCAGGCGAGGGCGAGCCGCTGCTCGCCAATCCGCGCCTGATCGCCAGCCTGCTGTTCACCTCGGACGCCGAGGTGCACACCCTCAACCGTGAATGGCGGGAGCGGGATAAGGCCACCAATGTGCTCAGCTTTCCGATGCTGCAGCGCGGCGAACTCGAAAGCCTCGGCCCTGATGGCCCGCCCGCCATGCTCGGCGACATCGCGCTCGCTTATGAAACCTGCGCGCGTGAGGCGGCGGACAAGGGCGTGCCGCTCGAACACCACGCCGCGCACCTGATCGTCCACGGTCTGCTCCATCTCGCCGGGCACGATCACGTCAATTCGGACGAAGAAGCCGAGCAAATGGAGGCGCTGGAGACAGCAATACTTGCAAAACTGGGCATCGCTGACCCATATGGCGCATGAACATCGCTAGGAGCATTGACTAAGGCCATGGCCGATTCCCCATCATCTGCGCCTCAATCAGGAGACGCGGACAGTAGCAGCGGGCTTTGGCCTGCGCTGCGTAAAATCCTCGGGCTGGAAGGCGCGCGTTCGCTGCGTGAACAGCTTGAGGAAGCAATTGACGAACACGAGGACGAAAACGGCGCATCGCGTTCCGATGGCCGCGCCAACGCAGGCGGCGACCTATCGCGGGTTGAGCGCCAAATGCTGCGCAACCTGCTCCATTTCTCCGAGCATGACGCCGATGACGTGGCGGTGCCGCGCGGGGAAATCATCGCGGTCGATGCGGAAATCAGCTGGGCCGAAATGGTCGCCGCGTTCAGCGAGCACGGCCATTCGCGTATGCCGGTGTACCGCGAAACGCTCGATTCAGTGATCGGCATGATCCACATCAAGGACGTGTTCCCATTCCTCGCCGATGGCACCCCGCCGCCGGAGGATTGGACTACGCTGATGCGCCAGCCGCTCTATGTCCCGCAGGCGCGCGGTGCATTGGATGTGCTGGCTGACATGCGCACGCAGCGCGTCCACCTCGCCATCGTGCTCGACGAATTTTCGGGCACCGACGGGCTCATCACCATCGAGGATCTGGTCGAGGAAATCGTCGGCGATATCGAGGATGAGCATGACGACGCGCCGCAAGCGCTGATCGTGCCGATTGGCGAAGGCATGTGGGATTGCGATGCCCGCGCAGAGTTGGACGACATCGCCAAACAGATCGATCCTCGCCTGGCCGAGGTTGAAGAAGCGGTCGACACGCTGGGCGGGCTAGCCTTCGTCTTGGCCGAGGCAGTGCCGCCGGTTGGCGCGGTGCTGGAACATCCCAGCGGCTGGCGGATTGAAGTGACAGCAGGCGATGAAACCCACGTCACACGGCTGCGGCTGCACCCGCCAATAACTGCGAACGACATGCAGTAAGCGCAACGCTGCGACCTCGGACGCAATTTTTCTTCGATTTTTTGCATCCATGGGGCGTTTCAAGCGTATCTCTCTAAACCAAGGAGAGATCTGATGCCTGCACGTCGTCTGCCACCCCTGCGCGCGCTCGAAGCGTTCATGCGCACTGTCCGCCTGGGGTCAGCCCGCGCGGCGGCGGAGGAGATCGGCCTCAGCCCTTCGGCATTGTCACGCCGGATCAGCAATCTTGAAGAATTCGTGGGCAAAAAGCTGTTCACCCGCGCGCGCCAATCGATGCAGCTGACCGATGAGGGGCAGGCGTTCTACGAAGCGGTGAATCCGCATATGGAAGCGCTTGCTCGGGCGGTTGAAAGCCAGTCGGACAATATCGCGCTGCTCCGCCTGCGGCTGGGCGTTTTGCCGATGTTCGGGAGCCAGCGCCTGTTCCCGCGACTGGGCGAGTTGCGCAAACGTCATCCGCTGCTGCACATCGATATCGACACCGCTCCGCATCTCGAAGACCGCGTGGGCGACACGCTCGATGCCGCGATCATCCTGTCGCGCGGCCCGGCGAGCGGGCTGCACGCGGTGCGGCTTGACCACAATCTCGTCCACGCGATTTGCAGCAAGGAAGTCGCACGCAATATCGGTCCGGACATCAACCCCGAAGCAATGGCCAAACAGACCTTCCTTGTTCACAACGAACTGCCCGAAAGCTTCGTTGCATGGAAAAAAGCCAATGGTCTCGACACGATGAGCCCTGCAGCCATTGATCATTACGATTCGGGCGCGCTGATGCTGGAGGCCGCTGCTCAGGGGTTGGGCGTGGCGATCATGCATGATGATCACCTGCGCCGCGCCAACGACAACCGCCTGACCAATCTGCCGGGCAAGCCGGTCGAAAGCCCCTATAGCTATTGGTTCGTGTGCAAGCCGGTATCGCTCGAAAGCCGTCCGGTGCGGATCTTCCACGATTGGCTGGTGCGCGCGGGGCTTTAATCGGCGGACTGGGTTTCGGGCTGCGCTTCATACCGCACTGGCGGCACGGTGTGCGCAAAGGGTCGCAGCGGGTGGCCTAGAATGTCGATCAGCGCCTCTTCGATCCGGCGGCGTGCTTCGATGCCGATCGCTTTGCGACCTCGGAAATCTTCGGGGCTGAAGGGTTCAAGGTAATGCAACCGAACCTTGAAACTGCCCTTGCGGGACAGCACGCGCTTGGCATTGTTGATGCCGCTTTCCACTCCGATCCATCCGATCCATTCAGCGACCGGGCCGTAATCCATGATCACCGGTTGCACTAACACGCCCGGCGGCGGCGGTTCGAGCACCGACAGCATCGAGGTTTTGAACGGCAGGAGCGATTGCCCATCGGTGGTGGTGCCTTCAGGAAAGACAGTCACCGACCAATTATCGACCAGCGCTTCTTTCAAGGCATTGATTTGTTCCGCCACGCCCATGCGGTGTTCGCGTTTGACGAATACCGTCCGGTTGAGGCTGGCGAGCCAGCCGACCACCGGCGCCTCGGCAAGTTCGGCCTTGGCAACGAATGCCGTGCCGCTTGCGCCTGCGAGCGCGAGGATATCCACCCACGACAGGTGGTTGGCGACATAGAACACATCGCGTTTCAGATGGGTGCCGATTACTTCAACCCGCGCCCCGCACACCCGCGCGGCATAGCGCAGGAAAAGCATCGGGAAAGGCGAGCCATAGGCAAACACCCGGTAGAGGTAATGCAGCGGCACAAACACCAGCAACAGGCCAATCAGCCCTGCGGCGCGCAGGCCCAGCCGGAGCCAACCTGCCCACGAAACCGGCGTGACTTCACCACGCGCGGCAGCCTGGCGCAGTCCCCAATCAGTCATTGCGCGACAAGCGCACGCCGTACAATTCCATGCGGTGATCGACGAGGCGATAGCCTAGCCGTTCGGCAATCTGGCGTTGCAGCGCTTCAACTTCGGGGTCGACGAATTCAACGACCTTGCCGGTTTCGACATCGATCAGGTGATCGTGATGCGCCTCGGGCACGGGTTCGTAACGCGATCGGCCATCGCCGAAATCGTGGCGATCCAGAATGCCTGCTTCTTCGAACAGGCGCACGGTTCGGTAGACAGTGGCGATCGAAATGCGCGGGTCAATCGCGGCGGCACGGCTGTGGAGCAGTTCGACATCGGGATGGTCTTCGCTTTCGGACAGCACGCGCGCAATCACGCGGCGCTGTTCGGTGATACGCAGGCCCTTTTCGGCGCAGAGTTGTTCGAGATCGATTTTCTGGTTCAAGGATAGCTCCATCGCCACGCCCGCCGCCCGCAATCGGATACGACCATTTTATAGCAAAGCAGCCTCATCCTTATAGGGACGAGGCTGCTTGCTCAAGCTGACTTGCTGCCCTCTCAACAGGGGCGGCTAACTTGCAGTTAGGTTGGATCAGACCTTTTTGGCACGGCGCGGGCGCACGATGGTGCCCGGCTTGCGGCCAAGGCCGATTTTCTTGGCCAGATCGCGGCGTTTTTCAGCATAGTTGGGGGCAACCATCGGATAGTCCGCGGCCAAGCCCCAACGCGCCCGGTATTCTTCAGGCGTCATGTCGAAGTTGGTGCGAAGATAGCGCTTCAGCATCTTCAGCTTTTTGCCATCTTCAAGGCAGACGATGTAATCGGGCTTGATCGAATTGCGGATTGCGACCGCGGGCTGCGGCTTGACCTCTTCGACCACAACCGCTTCACCAAGATTGGCAAGCGCATTGTAGACATTGGTGATCAGGCTCGGCAGATCCGCCACCGCGACATCATTGTTGCTGACATGTGCCGCAACAATATCGCTGGTGAGCGTGATAAGAGTTTCTTTTGATTGTACTTCCAAATCGGTCATGACATCCTCGTGGTATTATTGGTCGCGACCCAATAATTCGCCCTTGCCGGAAAATAGAGGTACTGGCAACTGGGATGCTTTGCGTATTCACAGGGAATCCCGAAGAGTCCGCGAATTAGATTGGGCGGCCAAAAGTAATCGCGTCAATTCGTTCGCCATTGGCCATCCGATAATAGCCACGGCGTTCTCCAATCGGCTCAAATCCATATTTACCATAAAGATGGATGGCTGGATTGCCGCGCCGCATCTCCAGAAATATCTGCGTAATCCCGCGCGCACGGGCCGCGGCAAACATATGCTCCATCAAGGCCGCGCCAACCCCGCGCAGCCGCGCGCCGGGCGCGACTGCGATGAGCAGCAGTTCTTCTTCGTCGAGCACATGACGGGACAGGACAAAGCCAACCGGTGCAGCCGCTGGGCCCGGCCCTTCGCCGATCACTGCGCCATCAGCATCGACAACCAGCGCGTGGGTGCTGGGCAGGCTTAGCGCATCGGCAACCTGCCTGCGGTTCCACGCTTCGCCGTAAGCTGGATCAAATGCGGTCTCCATCACCGCCATGACCCGGTCGATGAGATGCGGGCAGGGGGTCATGCCTTGATCTGCTGCGCCAACGGAGTGGCATCTGGCCCGCGCCCATAAATCGGCGCAAGGTTGGCGGTGAACAGCGCCGGATTGAGCAACATGACTGCGCCAGCATCAGGCAACGAATTGATCGCCACCATCGCTTGGCCGGGAAACACTGCCGCGAGTTCAACAGCGCGGTTGCCCGCGACCAACGGCGGGCAGGCGAGGGCCGCAGCAGCCTGCGGGGTCAGCGACAGCGTCTCGCTCAGAGGCGCGCCATTCTCACCGAAATCGGCAATGAACCACTCACCGTGCCCGCCATTGGTGCACACGGTCACAGCCTGTGCTGGATGTTCGGCCTGCGCCATCGCAGCGATCAATCCGAGCGTGGGGTAGCCCAGCACCTCGGCCTGCCATGCAAAGCCCAAAGCACGCGCTGTCGCCAGCCCGATTCGCACGCCGGTAAAGCTGCCCGGCCCAAGCGATACGAAGATGCGGTCGGCGCGGCCCTTATCCGGCAATTCGGCGATCATCGGCACCAAAGCTTCGGCATGGCCGCGCCCGATGGTGCGATGGTCGCGCGCAATCAGCGTCTCGCCCTCAAACAGGGCGATGCTGCACGCTTCGGACGCGGTTTCGATGGCCAGCATTCGCATGGGCCAGCGCGATGCCTCAGCCGCGCGTTTCCCGCAAGTCGGAGATGCGGATCAGATGATGCGGTTGAAGGTTTCGAAGTCCGGACGCGGGCTGCGGTCGAAGATGCTGGCGGGATCGCCATAGCCGACAGAGCAAATGAAATTGGCCCGGTGGCGCGGTTCATCAGCGAAGAATGCGGCGTTGACGGCGGCAGCATCGAACCCCGACATCGGCCCGCAATCCAGCCCGACCGCACGTGCGGCGAGCATCAGGTAAGCGCCTTGCAGCGAGGAATTGCGGAACGCGCCTTGCTCGCGCGCATTCTCGTCGCCCGTGAACCAGCTTTTGGCGTCAGTGTGAGGGAACAGCCACGGCAGTTCTTCGTGGAAGTCGATGTCGTAACCGATCACGGCGGTGACGGGCGCAGCAAGCACCTTGGCCTTGTTGCCCTCCATCACGCAATCGGCGAGCTTGGCTTTGGCCTCGGGCGATTTGGCCCACACGATCCGCACCGGCTGCATATTGGCCGAGGTTGGTGCCATTTTCACCAGATCCCAGATTGCATGAAGTTGCGCATCCGAAACAGGCTTGTCGAGCCAGCCGTTGTAGCTGCGCGCTTCGTTGAACAACTGGTCGAGTGCCGCACCCGAAAGCACGTGGTCGTGAAACTGCACGGTCATGCTGCGCGTACTTCGGTGACTTCGGGAACGTAATGTTTGAGCAGGCCTTCAATCCCGTGTTTTAGCGTCGCGGTGCTCGATGGGCAGCCTGCGCAGGAACCTTGGAGGGTGAGATACACCACCCCGTCACGAAACCCGCGATAGGCGATATCGCCGCCATCACCAGCTACCGCTGGACGCACGCGGGTCTCAAGCAGTTCGTTGATCGCGGCGATCACTTCGGCATCCTCAGGGCGTTCTTCGACCACCGCTTCATCTTCGGGTGGTACGGCGATTCCGTTGCCGCTGCCGCCTGCAAACAAGGGTGCTTCTGAGATGAAATGATCGAGCAGGATGGCAACCACCTGCGGTTTCAGCGCGCTCCAATCGGCGCCGGGTGCCGCGGTGACGCTGACAAAATTGGCGCCGAAGAACACGTTGACGACCTCACCTGTGTCAAAGATCGCCTGCGCCAGCGGGCTGGCTTCGGCCGCTTCGGGGGTGGCGAATTCGCGGCTGCCCACGTCCATCACGGTCTGACCGGGAAGGAATTTGAGCGCGGCGGGGTTTGGTGTGGTTTCGGTTTCGATGAACATGCCACCAACGTAGTTGCCGTTGCGGTGCGCGACAAGTGCGGCGGTGCGATAAGCATTCACTATCGCTTCACACTTCCCCCGCCTATATGCCGAACATGACGTTGATCTCCCGCGCCAGCCGCGCTCTCGTTTTGTTGCTTTCCTCTGCGGTGCTGCTTCAGCCAGTGCTGGCCCAGCAGGTGCACTCCACCACGCAACCTGCGCAGACCCCCGCACCGATCCCTGCCGCCCCGCCAGTGCCGGCCCCGCGCGCACTGCAAGCGAGCGGCGAAGTGCCGTGGCTTTATCGCGGCAGCGACGTCCCGGTCGATGAGAAGTGGCTGTTTGGCGAGATGGACAACGGGCTGCGCTATGCTGTGCGTCGCAATGGCGTGCCGCCGAACCAGGTGTCGATCCGGGTTCGGATCGATGCTGGATCGCTGCATGAACAGGATGAAGAGCAGGGCTATGCCCACCTGCTCGAACACCTTTTGTTTCGGGAAAGCAAATACCTGAAGCAGGCCGAGGCGATTTCCGCATGGCAGCGGCTGGGGGCGACCTTTGGCAGCGATGCCAATGCCGAGACCAGCCCGACCCACACCGCCTATAAGCTCGACATTCCTGATATTGATGCGGCCAAGCTGACCGAAAGTTTCAAGCTACTGTCGGGCATGATCCGCGAGCCGGTGCTGAATGATGGCAATGTGTCGGCCGAGCGCCCGATTGTGCTGGCCGAAAAGCGTGAGCGCGGCGGGGCGGGGCTGCGAATGGCTGATCTGACCCGGCAGACGTTCTTCGCCGGACAGCGGCTGTCGGTGCGCAATCCGATTGGCACCGAAGAAACGCTGCGCGCCGCCGATGGCAAGGGTGTGAAGGCGTTCTACGAGCGCTGGTATCGCCCGGAAAACACTGTGATCGTGGTCGCCGGCGATGCCGATCCGCTGGTGCTGGCCGGATTGGTCGAACAGTGGTTCGGTGACTGGAAAGGCACCGGCAAGCCCGGCGTTGCACCCGATTTCGGTGATCCGGTTGCTCCCGCTGCTGCGCCCGAAAATCCGGTTGAAGGCACCCCGATTGGCGAGCTTGCGGTAGGGCTGGAACCCGATCTGCCGCGCAGCCTGACCTATGCGGTGATGCGTCCGTGGCGCCCGGTGCAGGACACGATTGTGTACAACGAGGGCCTGCTGCTCGATGCGATCGCGCAGGCGATCATCAACCGGCGGCTCGAAGCGCGGGCGCGCGGCGGCGGCAGTTTTCTGTATGCGCAGGTGCAGCAGGATGATGTCTCGCGGTCAGCCGATGCCACATTCGTGACCTTTGCGCCGTTGACCACTGATTGGCAGGCGGCGCTGGCTGACGTGCGCAGCGTGATCGCCGATGCGCTGACCAATCCGCCGACACAGGAAGAGATTGACCGCGAGGCCGCCGAATTCGCGGTCGTGTTCGCCAACGAGGTTGAACAGGAAAGCGTGCAATCGGGCTCTGACCTTGCCAACAATCTCATCAATGCGGTCGATATCCGTGAGGCTGTCGCCGCGCCGCAGACGGTGCTTGGCGTGTTCAACGGGATGAAGCCGCGCCTCAACCCCGGTGAATTGCTGGCCCGCACCAAGGCGCTATTTGAAGGCACAGTCACCCGATCAGTCTATGTCACGCCAGCTGTTGGTGAGGCTGATACGGACGCGCTAAGACTGGCGCTGGCACGCGAGGCCGTGGTCGATGGCAGCGCAAGACTGGCTGCGCAGACATTCTCGTTCGACGAATTGCCCCCCGTGGGCGCACCGGGGATGATTACCGAACAAAAGCCGCTTGGCGTACTGGAGATCGAACAGGTTGATTTTGCCAACGGCGTGAAGGCGCTGGTTTGGGCCAATCAGGCGGAACCCGGCCGGGTGACCGTGCGGGTGCGGTTTGGGGCAGGCTACCGCGCATTCGACGAGGACAGTGCAATCTACGCGGCGCTGGGCGAAGGCGCGCTGGTCGGTTCCGGGCTGGGCGAGCTTGGTCAGAATGAAATTGACCGGCTGGCCACCGGCCGCAAGCTGGGTTTCGATTTTGCGATAGACGATGCGGTGTTCACCTTCACCGCGCAGACCCGTTCGGAAGATGTTGCCGATCAATTGTATCTGTTCGCTGCCAAGCTGGGGATGCCGCGCTGGGACAAGGATCCGGTGATCCGCGCCAAGGCGGCGGCGGAGCTCGCTTACAACACTTATTCGACCAGCCCAGGCGGTATTCTCAATCGCGACCTGGAATACCTTGTCAGTGGTGGGGATGCGCGCTTTGCCACCCCCGATCCGGCAGCATTGCAAGGCGTGACGCCAGAAGGCTTCCGCGCCGTGTGGGAACCGCTCCTCAAGCAAGGCCCGGTCGAGGTCCTGGTGTTTGGCGAATTTGATCAGCCCGCCGTGATCGAACAACTGCGCCTCACCTTTGGTGCATTGCCACCGCGTGAAACCATCGCGGCAGATGTTGCCGCGCGGGTGCCGTCCTTCGCCGCATCAGGCGCGCGTCCTGCTATCGTCAACCATCGCGGCGATGCCAATCAGGCGGCTGCCGTGGTCGCTTGGCCGAGCGGGGGCGGGGTCGCCTCCCTGCGCGAAAGTCGCCAGCTCGAAATTCTCACCCAGCTGTTCAACAATCGCTTACTTGAAGCCCTGCGTGAGCGTGCCGGCGCCAGCTATTCGCCGCAGGTGTTTTCGAACTGGCCGGCTGATCTGGCGAGCGGCGGGCGGATCACCGCGCTGGCGCAGTTGGAGCCGGAATTCGTGCCGATCTTCTTTGCCGAAGCCGACAAAATCGCCAAGGATCTCGCTGCCAATCCGCCCACTGCGGACGAATTGGCCCGGGTGACCGAGCCGCTGTCCCAGTTGATCCGGCGCGCATCGACAGGCAACCAATTCTGGCTGTTCAACCTTGAAGGCGCGACCAGCGATCCGCAGCGGGTGGCGCTGCTGCGCACGTTGCTGGCCGACTATTCGCAGACCAGCCCGCAGGTGATGCAGTTCCTTGCCGATCGCTATTTCGCCAAGGGTCTGCCGTATCGGCTCGCGGTAATCCCCGAAGGCCAAACGCTGGCCGAAGCGTCGACTGCTGGGACTAGCGCGAATGCCGCGGCGAGCGCGGTAGCGGGGCGTTGATCGCTTGCGATGCTGACAGTGGCCGGGAAATAAAGTTGTCCTGAAGGCCTTTGTCGCTTTACAATTGAAACGCGGCTCGGGTAGCGGCGGCCCCCGCAAGCCATGCGGATGAACGAAAGAGTATTGAACGTGCCCACGACCTGGACCCCGGATAGCTGGAAGGCTCACGAAGCGCGCCATCTGCCGCATTATGAAGATGCGGCCGAGTTGGCCGAGGCGGAAAAGACCCTTTCATCCTATCCCCCGCTGGTATTTGCGGGCGAAGCGCGGGCGTTGACGGCCGATCTGGCGCAGGTCGCAGGCGGTCATGGTTTCCTGCTGCAAGGCGGCGACTGCGCGGAAAGCTTTGCCGAGTTTCATCCGAACAACATCCGCGACACCTTCCGCGCGATCTTGCAGATGGCGGTGGTGATGACCTTCGCAAGCAAACGCCCGGTGGTGAAGGTTGGGCGCATGGCGGGGCAGTTTGCTAAGCCGCGCTCCGCCCCGACCGAGACGATCGATGGCGTGACCCTGCCAAGCTACCTTGGCGACAATATCAACGGCATCGAATTCGATCCGGTCTCGCGCCGCAATGATCCTGCCCGCATGGTGCGCGCCTATTCGCAGGCGGCGGCAACGCTCAACCTGCTGCGTGCGTTTGCGGGCGGCGGCTATGCCAACCTGCGGCAAGTGCACCAATGGACGCTGGATTTCATGGGCCGCACCCCGTGGACCGAAAAATTCGCCGAGATGGCCGACCGGATTGGGGAGGCGCTCGATTTCATGGAGGCCTGCGGGGTGGATCCCAGCACGGTGCCGCAATTGAAGGGCACTAGCTTCTATACCAGCCACGAAAGTCTGCTGCTGCCTTACGAGGAGGCGATGACGCGGCAGGATTCGCTGACCGGCGACTGGTACGCCACATCCGCGCATATGCTGTGGATCGGGGATCGCACGCGCTTCCCCGGCTCGGCGCATATCGAATATGCGCGTGGGATCGGCAATCCGCTCGGCATGAAATGCGGGCCAAGCCTTGAGCCTGATGCGCTGCTGACGCTGCTCGATGTATTGAACCCCAAGCGTGAAGCGGGCCGGATCACGCTCATCAGCCGGTTCGGCCACGACAAGGTCGAAGACGGCCTGCCGCGCCTCGTCCGCGCAGTCGAGCGTGAAGGACATCCGGTGGTGTGGAGCTGCGACCCGATGCACGGCAACGTGGTCAAGTCGGACACCGGCTTCAAGACCCGCCCGTTCGACCGCATCCTGCGCGAAGTGAAAGGCTTTTTCGCCGTTCACCGCGCTGAAGGGACGCACCCGGGCGGCATCCATATCGAGATGACCGGGCAGGATGTGACCGAATGCGTCGGGGGCGCAGTGGCGATCACCGAGGAACGTTTGGGCGATCGCTATCACACCCATTGCGACCCGCGCCTCAACGCCGAACAATCGCTTGAACTGGCGTTTCTGGTGGCCGAAATGCTCAACGAAGCGGCGGGCGAACGCGCGGGCGAGATCAGCGCTAACGCGGCGTGAGCGACGGGCCGGCCCGCGTGTAGGGCCGGTGCCTTCTGCTATGCCTTTCAATTGTCACGGCGCTTCGGCATGATCGTCGTTGAACGGCGAGGCGGTAACAGGAGAAGCCCGTGCCCCAAAGTGCGCCGCAAGGCGAACACAGTGATGATGCGGTAGCTTCGCCCGCCGCGCGATTCCGGGCCACCCGCGCGCTGACCGAGGCGCTCGCCGGGCCGCTGAGCGATGCCGATGCAAGCCTGCAATCGATGGAGGATGCCTCGCCCGCCAAGTGGCATCTGGCGCACACCACGTGGTTCTGGGAGACGTTTCTGCTGCGCGACCATGCGCCCAGATACCGGCTGTACCGCGAAGACTGGCCGTTTCTGTTCAATTCTTATTACGAGGCTGAAGGCGCACGGATCAGCCGGGCGGCGCGCGGATTGCTGTCGCGCCCGACGCTTGCCGAAGTGCTCGAATGGCGTGCGGTGGTGACCGACGCCATGATGCCGCTGCTGGATGATCCGGCGCTGGTGGGGCTGATTGCGCTGGGCGTGGCGCACGAACAGCAGCACATCGAATTACTGCTGACCGACATCAAGCATGCGCTGTTCCAGAACCCGCTCGGCCCGGCGATGTGGGACGGTTCACCGGCCGCTGCTTCGCCCGCCGCGCCGCTCGGCTGGCACTCTCACCCCGGCGGGATTGCGATGATCGGGCATGATGGCACCGGGTTTGCATTCGACAATGAAGGCCCGCGCCACCGTGTGCTGTTGGAGCCCTTTGCACTGGCGGATCGGCTGATCACCAATGGCGAATGGGACGAATTCACCGTTGATGGCGGTTATCGCAACGCCCGCCTGTGGCTTGCCGATGGCTGGGGCTGGGTGCAGCGTGAAGGCGTCGCCGCGCCGCTTTATTGGCAGGATAATCAGAATTTTACCCACCAGGGTTGGCAGGCACGCGATCCCAATGCGCCAGTCACGCACATCTCCTATTTCGAAGCGGATGCCTTCGCTACGTGGGCCGGTGCGCGGCTGCCGACTGAGTTTGAGTGGGAGGCTGTTGCGGCTTCGGGCCACGATCCGGCGGGCGGCAATCAGCTCGATTCCGCCGCCCCGCCACTGCCCCAAGGCGGCCCCGGATTGTTCGGTGATTGCTGGCAATTCACCCGTTCCGCCTATCTGCCATACCCCGGTTTCCGCGTCGCAGACGGCGCGGTGGGCGAGTACAACGGCAAGTTCATGAGCGGTCAGGTGGTGCTGCGCGGCGCGTCCTGCGCGACCGTCAGAGGCCATTCCCGAGCCTCGTATAGGAACTTCTTCTATTCCAACCAACGCTGGCAATTCACTGGCCTGCGCCTTGCGAAAGACGCGTAAAATGACACCTAACCCGGGTCTAAGGCTGGTCAAGAGGGATGCTAGCGGGGTCGACCTCGCTTTTCGGTCAGATGTGCTGTTGGGGCTCGCGCAAATCCAAAAGGCAGTGCCCGCGCGCTGGTTTTATGACGATGCCGGATCGCAGCTGTTTGAGGACATCACGCAGCTGACCGAATACTACCCGACCCGCGCCGAAGCCGAAATTTTGCAAGGCCGCTCGGGCGAGATCGCCGATCTGATCGGGCCGGGCCGCGCGGTGGTTGAATTCGGTTCGGGATCGTCGGTCAAGACGCCGCTGCTGCTGTCGGCGATCAGCCCTTCCGCCTATGTCCCGCTCGACATTGCAGGCGATTTTCTGCGCGCTTCGTCGGCGGAACTGGCGGCGAAGTTTCCGGGCCTGCCGGTTTATCCGGTTGAGGCGGATTTCATGCGTCGGGTTGAATTGCCGAGCGAAGTCGCCGACCTGCCCAAGCTCGGATTCTTTCCTGGATCGACCATCGGCAACATGATCGCCCGCACGGCGACCGATCTGCTGCGTTCGATGCGCGAGACGTTGGGGACGGGCGCGCTACTGTTGATCGGGATGGATCTGGTCAAGGACGAGGACGTGCTGATCGCCGCTTATGACGATGCAGCGGGGGTGACGGCGGCGTTCAACCTCAATCTGCTCACCCGGATCAACCGAGAGTTGGGCGGGGACATTCCGATCGCGGCTTTCCGCCACGAAGCGCGCTGGAATGATACATTTGCGCGGATCGAGATGCATCTGGTGGCGCAATCTGACATCGCCTTCACTGTCAGCGGCGAGCAGTTTGCGATGTCGGCGGGGACAAGCATCCACACCGAAAACAGCCACAAGTTCACCCGCCGTTCGGGGCAGACGCTGTTGGCGGCAGGCGGGTGGGAACCGCGCGCACGCTGGGCGGATAGCGCAGGGCAATTCCTGCTGGTGTTGGCAGAAGCCTGCCCGCCGCGCTCTGCACCCTGAGCTGTGATGAGGTGAAACTTCGCCGCCGCTCGCGCGTTGGCAGGGGATGAACGAACACACGGAAATTCTGATCATCGGCGGCGGCATGGCGGGGCTTTCCTGCGCCACTGCTTTGGCAGGCTCGGGGCGCCCAGTCATCGTGCTCGACAAGGGGCGCGGGCCCGGCGGGCGGATGGCGGCGCGTCGGGTGGAGATTGATGGCGCCAACGTCAGCTTCGATCACGGTGCACAATATTTCACCGCGCGCGATCCGGCGTTTCGCGAAGCTGTGGCGGCGTGGGAAGCGGCCGGCGTCGCCGCACGCTGGCCTGCTGCGGGTGATGAGGCATGGGTCGGCACGCCGGGGATGAACGCGCCGATCAGGGCGATGGCCGAGAACCTCGATGTGCGCTGGGGTGTGCGGGCTGAGACGGTTGAGCGAAACGATGCGGGCTGGCGCGTTGCGGCGGGTGAGCAGACCTTCACCGCCACCACCGTGCTGATCGCCGTTCCCGCTGAGCAGGCTGCGGTGCTGCTGGCCGAAATCGCGCCCGATCTTGCTGCCTTGGCGGGCGGCGTGCAGTCCGCGCCGTGCTGGGTGGTGATGGCGGGCTTTGCCGCGCCGCTGCCGATTGCCGATGATACCTTTCGCAGCGACACCGGCCCCATCAGCTGGGCTGCGCGCAATTCGGCCAAGCCGGGGCGAGCGGGCGCGGAAACGTGGGTGATCCACGCCTCCCAGGCGCGCAGCCGAGACATTATCGACCTACCCAAGGATCAAGCCGCCGCTGCACTGCTGGCTGATTTTTTTGCTGCCACTGGGATCGCGCCAGCCGTGGCGACCCATCTCGACGCGCACCGCTGGCTTTACGCGCTACCGCAAGCGATCAAGGGTGCGGGCGCGCGGTTCGATCTGGCGCTGGGTCTGGGGATTGCCGGCGATTACCTTCACAGCCCGCGTGTCGAAGGCGCTTGGCTGTCGGGCCGCACGCTCGCGGCGATGGTGGCTCAGTAACGGGTCGCCAGCACGTCGTAGTGATGCCCGCGCCCGTATTTGGCAAAGCGGGCGAAGCCTGCCGCGCGTAGCCCGGCCTCTATGTCCGCCGCGCTCGTCCAGCGATCATCGACTTCGTAAAAGATCGCGGTGACGCGCGAGAAACTCACTGTCTTGGCGAGTTCGGCGATCACCACCGCCTCCAACCCCTCGACGTCGATTTTGACAAACATGGGCAGCTTGCCCGCCAGCAGCGGATCGACCAACGGGGCGTTGATGGTGGAGATGGTCACACCGCCTGAAAGCTTCTCGCCCCCGCTTGCGCCCCCGGTTGAGCCATCGCGCCCCGCAAGGCTCGCCGTGCCGGTGTGATCGGCGGCGACGCTGATCTGAACCTCCCCCACTGTGGCCGCAATCGCCAGTTGGTGCAGCACGGTGCGCTGCGCCCCGCCATTCAGCGCCACATTGGCTGCCAGCCGCGCATAGGTTGCGGGCACTGGTTCAAACGCGATGATCCGCTGGCAGTGCGGATTTTGCGCCGCGATCAGGCTGTAGAGCCCCTGATTGGCGCCGATATCGACGAAGATGAAATCATCCACTTGCCCCAGCAGCAGGTCAGAAAGATCGCGGCCATAGGTGCCGAAAACGCAGTAGCGGAAGGTCGTGTCCTGCCAGTTGGGGGTCATCGCTACGCCATAGGCCGATTGCACCGGGCCGGCCGACAGCGCCGCCATAACGGGCGAAAGCGCGGCCGCCCGCAATTTGCGCACCGTTTTGACCACGCCGTAGCGCCAGAAGTCGCCGAAACTAGCCAAGTGTGGCCCTTCCTTCGAGAAATGCGCTGATCGCATCCGCCGCCCGCTCGGCTGACGGCCTGTCGCTGAGCGAAAATGTGGCGTCAATCAAAGCCTGTTGCGCGCCCGCATATTCGCCGCGCGATGCCACCGCTGCATCAATTACATCGAGCAGCCCATCGGCATTTTCCAGCACCGGCCCGGCGCGCCAGTGCAGGTAGTTGGGATCGTCCTGCCAATCCACGTTGTGCGAATTGAGGAACAGACAGGGGCGGGGGCTGCGCAGGAATTCGTACACCTGACTGCTGACATCACCGAGGTAGATGTCGGCGCGGTTGGTGTAGCTCATGTCGCTGCTGGCAGCGCTGTCGGTGTCGATGTGGATGCGCGGATCGGCGCGCACCTGCGGCCCCGGCGGCATCACCCGCGCAAGGCTCGGCGGGTCGACCGTCACCACCCACTTGCGTTCGAACAGCATCACATGGGGCGCGAAAATCAGGTTGTACCTATCCTGATTGCGGAACGCATGGAGCACCGCCGCGCCATGCTTGAACCAGCTCGACAGTTTGGGGGAGGGGTGGGGGTTATACAGCACCACCGGCCGCTCCGGCGCGGGGAAGGTATCGGCAAAGCGGTTGGCCGCGCACAGGTCGAACTTGGGATAGCCGACCAGCGCAATCTGTTCTGGCGTGAGGCCCGCCTCGGCAATCAACCGATCGCGGATTTTGGGGCCGGAGACCAGCACCAGATCGAAGCCCACGCTTTCCTTGTTGAACCCGATCGCCCGGTCGCCCGCGCCGTGGCGGGTGTGGATCAGTTTGAGATTATCGAGGCCATAGTGCGTCTTGAGCAGCAGTGAGGTTTTTTCCGACACCACCACCGCATCGAAACTGGCAAAGAATTCGCGGTTGTCACGGTAGATCAGAAGTTTGTTGGCAGGAATCAGCCGCTCTAACGTGCTGGCCAGCAACTGCGATCCGCTGCGCTTCAGCCCAAGTTCGACCAGCTCCACCCGTTCCAGCAGCGCCGGGTTGGCCTGCCGTTCGATCTCGGCGCGGATCGCAGCTTTGGCATAGGCGAGCACAATCTGGTGCGTCCCCCTTTCTGCCAGCGCCAGCGCAATCGGCAAGCTATGGGCAAGCTGATGGATCTGATCGTGGTTGAACAGGAAACAGATGCGCTTCATCGGGCCTCGGCCAGCAGGCGTTCGGCCAGGGTGTGATCTTCGATCTTGTCGACATCCACGCCCATTCGCCCGTCGCTAAGCAGTACCGGAGCAGCGCTCGCGCCCAGTTTTGCGCCTGCCGCGGCCAACGCCGCTTGCAGTGTCAACCGCCGGGCGAGCAGTTTGATCATGAGTACTGGGCCGAAATGCGCGGCGAGCCGCAGCACCGATTTGCGGTCCTGCTCCACCGTCTCCCAAAACCGCAGCGCATTGGCGGCGGCAGCGGCGGTGAGCGCGAACAGGTTCGCCCCGGTGAATGCGCCGTCTTTGAAGGTGAGCCATGTCCGCCGGTTCGGGCCGACCGCCGCTTCCAAGCGGCTGCGCTCGACCATCGCCACGCTGACATCGGTGGCGCCAGCTTTGGCGACGAATTCAGCGATCGTTGCCGGGGTCAGTATCACATTGTCGGCGGTGGTGACCAGCACGGGCAGGCCAATCGCGGGATCGCTGATTGCGGCGAGCACCGATCCGCTGATGGTGCGGCCCGAAACGCGGGCCTCGATCCGGGGGTCGGCGGCGGCCCATGTCAGCGCCGGGTCGGCCAGCAATGCACCTGCGTCCTGCGCCAGTACGATGACCCGCGCGATCTCAGGCGCAGCGGCAAGCGCGCGCAGCACCCGGCCCAACATCGGTTCGCCCGCCACCGGGATCAGTGCCTTGGCGTGCAACCCAAAAGCCGCCGCGACCGGATCAATGCCGGGACGCTGTCCGGCCAACACCAACGCCGTCCAGCCAAGGGTGGGCCTGCCAGAGGTGGGCCAGCCGGGCGGGAGGTCTGTCATTTCGGAGAGAAACCTCGATCAGGTAGAGAACGGGCGGGCGGCCATCTCTCTCCGAGCGAACCCGGAATTTGTCAAGAATGTGCGCTTCCCTCACGCGGTTGCCCACTTTTCAGCAGGGCAATCATTAGCAGCGCATGCTGCCCCTGCCCATGCTGCTGCCGCTGCGGATCACGGGGTATTACCCAATTTCGAGCCAATCAAAGCATCAGCAGCGGCGGTTTTTGGCGCGCGGGGCTGGTAAACGCGGACGTAATCGACCTCCATTCGGGCGGGAAAGGCGGCGGCATCAATCCCTTTCTGTCCGCCCCAGTTTCCGCCGACAGCAATGTTGAGCAGCAGATGTTGCGGCTGATCAAACGGCCAGCGTGCCTGCTTGTCGCTCTCTTTTCTGAACAGCAATTTCGGCTGATCATCCACACCGAAAACCATGAAGTCTGCGGTCCATAACAGTTGGTATTTGTGCATCGCATCGCAGGCGTCGGGAACCTGGTGGCTCGACGTTTTCTGGGTTCCACGGGAAAAGTTGAAGGCAGAGGTATGGATGCTGTGATGGATCACGCCGGGATCAAATCCGACATGCTCCATGATGTCGATCTCACCGCCCGCTGGCCATTTTACGTCTTGATCGGAAGGCAGCATCCAGATGGCTGGCCATGTGCCCCGCCCACAAGGAAGCTTGGCCCGGATTTCGAAAAAGCCGTAAGTCCAGTCGCCAAGCCCGCGCGTAATCAGCCTTGCCGACGAGTATTGCTGCTTGCCCCAATCGGCAAAACCCGCCTGTGACAGATCTTCGCTGTGGGCTTCGATAACCAGCCGTCCATCGACGACCCGGGCATTTTTTTCGCGCCCTGCGGCGTAGTATTGCTTTTCGTTATTGAACCATCCGTCCTTGTTGCGGAAGGTATCATACTGCCACTTCGATGGATCGGGCAGGCCGGGAGCGTCAAATTCATCCGACCAGACGAGGCCGTATCCTTCGGGGACTTTGGTTGCGACTGTCTCGGAGGTTGGTGGAGGTGACTTTTCAGCGACGACTACAGGCTCGACTTGCGCCGGTTCCTGACCAGCTCCTACCGTGGTCAAACCAGCAAGGGCGGCAATGCCAAAGGATCCAGCAAGCACAGTTTTTGTGATCATGTCCAAACAGCCTTTTGCCCGTCACGGCTCAGTCGGTGCGGCGTCCCTGTCAAAGGGACGCCGCAACCGCGTGTGTGCTCGCAACTAGAACTTGGCGACAAACCGCGCGCCGTAGGTCCGGGGCCGGGTGAAGAAGCGGGTGTTATCGAACTGCGTGATGATAATCGCCGCTTCTTCCTGCTGATTGGTCACGTTGTTGCCATAGACTTCGAAGCGATATTTGCGTTCGTCGTCAATGGTCCAGCCAGCCCCGATATCCAAAGTGGCATAACCATCAATCCGATCGAGCAAACGCCCGGCTGTGACCGGCGTACCGTTGTTGTCGGCATCGAATTCCAGACTGTTGAAAATCGTATGGAATTGCGAGGAACGATAACCCAAAGAAGCCACCCAATCGAGCTGACCCTGCGGCAGCTCAATCACTTGGCTGAGCTTGGCATTCAATTGCCACTTCGGCGTGCGCGGGAGGCGATTGCCGGCAATGGGACGGAATACGGCGTTGCCTGAATCGACATCGGGTTGGAACCGGAAGTCAGGAATATCTTCGGCATCCTTGATCTCCGCCTCAAGATAAAGCGCGGTAAAATCGAAGTCGATGTTTCCGGGCAGCTCAAAGCCGCCGGCGACCTGGGCTCCATAAATCTCTGAATCCGCAGCGTTGAAGCTGAATGACACGACCAGGGACGCGTTTGTACCTGGGGGGACTTCAACGACCTGCCCGAGCAACTCGTTCGCTATCTCTACTGCTGTTTCAACGCTCAAAAGGCCCGTAAACACCTGATCTGCATAATCATTGTAGAACAGCGAGGCATTGAGATAGGCCTTGCGCCCGGCGATGTCGAATTCGTTCTTGCTGCCGATTTCGTACAGCACAACGTTTTCGGTTCCGTATGTGGGAGCAATACCATTGTCGCCAAGATTGTCGTTGAAGCCACCCGATTTGTGGCCATTGGCAACCAGCGCGTAGATCAGATTGTCTGGCGTGATGTCGAATTCACCACGCAGGCGCCAATCGACGAAGTCATCCTGAAATTCGCCATCCTGCTGGAAAATCTGCCCGCCAAAAGGAACGGCAAAGGTGAAAGCGCCCGGGTTGATCGGGAAAACATCGGGAGCAAACGGACCATTGGTGAAGCCCTGGCAACTGAAGAAGTCGAACGAAACTGTATCGATACACGGCGTCGTCAGGATGGTGCCATCACCGCCTTCAGGGAAGGGGGTTGCGAAAATGCCCTGCGGACCGTTCGCCAAAATGTCCCCAAGATTGTCGCGCGCACCATTCTGCGCGATCCCGTTTGCGTGAAATGCGAAGATTTCTGCGTTTGAAATCGTGCCATCGCCATCGGTATCGGGATTGATGATGGTCCGATCAAAAGCGGCAAATTCGAAACCCTCGGTCCCCACACGGACACCGCCACAACATTCAAAACTGCCGCCCCCAAGCGCAAGGCCATAACGCGCAGCCACACCTGTCCGTTCTTTGCTGTCGTCAGTGTAACGCAATCCGGCGGTCAGGCGGAAATTGTCTGCTACCTCGTACGTCGCATCGCCGTAGATCCCATAGGATTCGGTGTCGGTTCTGGTGTTGAATTCGATGCCCTGGAAAAAGAGGCCGCGATCCCCGGTTGAACCAAGGAAGGATCGCTGTTCTTCATTGATGTACACGCCGCCAAGGCTCCAGATAAAGGGGCCTTCGGCGTTGAAGATCCGCAATTCATGGAACTGCGAGCGGGAATCCGAGATGATCCGGAAGCGCGAGAAATTGTCGAGATTTTCAGCCAGAATAATCGGATCGTTAATCACATCATCTGGATCGGCTGTGAAGGGGTTATCACGCTCCGACAGGCGATCCAGCACGCCCGGAAACGCGGGAGACAGCGGGGTGGTTGCCTCATAATCGTAAACAGCATCGCGGTAGCTGCCAGTATATTCGACGTTGAAGCCATCGCCTTCATATTCGATGGTGGTCCGAATTCCCCAGTGATCGGTATTGAGCTGCGGCGTGATCCCGCGCGCGATGACATCGCGTGGGTCGATATTATCGAATTCTTCCTGAGTGATATCTCCATTTTCAAGCGCACCCAACGGCAGCGCGAAATTGGTGCCCGTGTAGCCTGTGCCGTTTTCAGCAATGTAGTCGCCTGCCACAAGGATCGTCAGCCGATCGGTGGGCTTCCACAAAATCTGCGCACGCCCAGACAGATTGTCTTGCGCTTCAGCAACATCAATACCTTGGACAGGGCCAACATTGTTATAATAGGAATCATTGGCCTGATAGAGTCCGGAAAAACGGACGGCGACCGTATCCGACAACGGAATGTTCAATACTGCCCGCAACGAACGGTGATCGAAATTGCCGTACTCGGCCTCAACCGCTCCGTCAAAACCGCCAAGGCCGGGACGAAAGCTGATCGCGTTGATCGAACCAGCAGTCGCATTGCGACCACGCAGCGTGCCCTGAGGGCCCACGTTGACTTCAACGCGCTCAATGTCGTGGAACGCAGAACCGATACCTGATGGGCGCGGGATATTGACGCCATCAAAGTGGAAGGCCGCTGCTGGGTCACCCAACTCGGTGTTGTTGCTTGAACCAATGCCGCGGATGTAGACCTCGATACTGCCCTGGTTGTTTGCGACCGAAAGGCCCGGGATCTGGTTTTGAAGGTCGGTGACGTTCTGCACGCCGATGGCCCGCAAATCCTCGCCGCTGATGGCAAATGCCGTGCCGGCAAAGTCCTGCAAGGATTGTTCGCGGCGGTCGGCGGTGACGATAATTGAGCCGCCCTCAGTTGCTGCTTGAGGTTCTTGCGCCTGATTGGCCGGAGCTTCAGAGCTCTGCTCTTGCGCAAAAGCTGGTTGTGCAAGCACCATGCTGGCAGCACTGGCCAGTAAAATTTGACGTAGGTTCATTTCGCCTCTCCCCATTGCATTCGCTTGCCGCGATTTTTTCGTAATCGTACATAGACCGAAATTGTGACCGTTCACAAATGGAATTTTTCCCCCTCTTTGTCGACACTGGCGCAACGAAAGGCGACTCTCACGCGCCCTCCGGCTAACCTTCGTACCTGATGGCCAATCTGACCGTGGGCGGGCGGCTTTCCGACCTGAACAAAGCAAAAGGGCTTGCGAGCGAGAGCTTTCCTGCGCAATTCGCACCCGAGTGGGTCAGGCGAATGGGTCAGGGTCTACCGCTTCGCCGCCGATCCCGATACAGGGCGCGCTGGCATGCGATAGGACGGGGTTGGACGAATAATGGCGCGGGTGCGCAAGACAGTCACGATCAGGGACGTAGCCGAGGATGCGGGTGTCTCGCTCCAGACGGTGAGCCGAGTCGTGAATGGCGGGCCCAACGTGCGCCCGCAACTGCGCGACAAGGTGCAGGCGGCGATTGACCGTTTGGGCTATGTCCCCAGTCTCGCCGCTCAGCGGATGAGCGGGTCGCGGTCTTACATCATTCTCGCCATCAACGATCGCGAACGCACGCTGGCCGATTGGCGCGAACGGCGCGGGACAGACTGGGTCGATCAGATGCTGCTGGGCGGGATCCTGACCTGCTCGAAACACGGCTACCGGATGATGGTGGAACTGGTCGACACCCATTCCGACCATGTCGAGCGTGAACTGGGCGCGGCGCTTTCCGCCTTGCAGCCCGATGGCGTGATCCTGACCCCGCCGCACTCGGAAAACCGCCTGATCACCGCGCTGCTGGCAGAGCGCAAGATTCCATTCGCGCGGATCGGATCGAACGCGCCTGGCCCGGGGATCGCGATGACGATGGGCGACGAAGGCGCAGCCCATCTTGCCACGTCCCGGCTGATTGAGCTTGGCCATCGCCGCATCGCGATGATTGCCGGCCCTGCGCAATATAGCCTCAGCGGCTGGCGCGTGAGCGGCTGGCGACGCGCGCTTGCCGAGGCTGGCTTGCCGCATGAAGGCCTGCTGGAAGCAGGCGATTTCGGCTACGAATCCGGCACCCGCGCTGCGCGCGCGCTGCTGACGCGCAATCCTGATCTGACCGCGATCATCGCTTCAAGCGATCAGATGGCGCTGGCCGCGCTTGAAGTGACGCGTGATCGCGGTCTTGCCGTGCCGCGCGACTTGTCGCTGATTTCCTTCGATAACACCCCGATCGTACGGTTTTCGCAGCCGCCGCTCACCGCCGTGGATCAACCGATTGCCGAGACCGTGTCGCGCGCGGTCGAACAATTGATCGCGCGCGGTGAAGAGCGCGATGACGACGCGGTGATTGAGGTTGCCGCGGGCCTTGTCGAACGCTCCAGCACCGCGCCTGCACCGGGTACCGCTTGATCTCGCCGCTCCCGGCTGAGCCTGCCCGCCAGCCGCGCTGGTTCCTGGTGCTGTTCGCGCTTGCAGCGGCGGGCGGCGCGGTCGGTTATGTCCCGCTGCTGACTGTGCTGCTGCCGCAGCGCATCGCCGAATTGCAGGGCGGTGAGGATGTCGCGGCGTTGGCGCAGGTGACGTTCCTTGGGGCGGTGATGGCCAGCCTTGCCAACATTGGCGTGGGGATGCTGAGCGATCGCAGCGCTGTTCGCCGTCCATGGATCATTGCGGGACTGATCGCGTCGAACGTGTTGCTGATCGCGGTCGGCGATGCGCGCTCGGTCACCGAAATGATCGTGCTTGTCATGGCATGGCAGGTGGCGCTCAACCTGATGCTCGCGCCGCTGACAGCATGGGCAGGGGATTGCTTTCCCGATTCGCAAAAGGGCGTTTTGGGCGGCGCGCTGGCCTTGGCCCCCGCGCTAGGCGCGCTGTCAGGGTCGCTGGTGACCTATGCGGGGTTGATCCCGCCTGATGCGCGATTGGTGGTGGTGGCCGGGTTGGTGACCGCGCTGGTGCTGCCTGCGGTGCTGCTGGGTAAAGGCAAGGTGCGCGCTGAGTTGATGGAACCGGCGGCCGCCGAGACTGGCGATCCGCTGCGTCTGCGTGACCGGGTGGTGGTGCGGATGTGGGGCGCGCGGTTGCTGGTGCAGGTGGCCGAGGGCGGGATGTTCGCCTTCCTGCTGTACTGGCTTCGCTCGCTTGCGCCCGAATATCCTGAAAACGGCGCGGCCAATATCTTTAGCGCGGTGTTGGTGTGCGCTGTCCCGCTGTCACTGCTGCTGGGGCGCTGGTCGGATCGCCATGGCCGCCCGATCCAGCCGTTGGTCGCGTCGGCGGCGCTGTGCGCGGTGGGGATGCTGGTGATGGCGGCCGCAGGCAGTCTGGAAACAGCGATTGCGGGCTATGTGCTGTTTGCCATTGCAGCGGCAATTTTCCTGTCGCTCCATGGCAGCCAAACCTTGCGGGTGCTGCCTGCACCGCAGCATCGCGGGCGCGATCTGGGGTTGTTCAACCTCACCAATACCGTGCCGGGGATGGTGATGCCGTGGCTGACGGTGCTGCTGGTGCCGAGCTTTGGCTATTCGGCATTGTTTGCGGTGTTTGCCCTGTTGTCGCTGCTGAGCGCGGTGCTGCTCGCCTCCTTTGCCCGGCAGGCGTGACCAAGGCGGTTGATGCTTGCCAAAGGGGACACAGATCGGCATAGTTTGATAACGTTCACAAAGAATTTGCAGTCTTGGGAGGGACTGGTTTGATGATGCGACAATGGCTCGGCCAATTGGCCTGCGGAGCGGGAATTGCAGCATTGCTGGCGGGCTGCGCGGGTGCGCCGCCGGTTGAGCTGGGCGCCGCGGTTGCCGCGAACGCTCCGGCCGCCACGCCCGAAGCGCTGCTCGCGCGGATGAGCCTTGAACGCAAGGTCGCGCAGATCATCCAGCCTGACATTGGTTCGATCACGCCAGCTGATGTCGAACGCTATCGGTTTGGCACGATCCTTAATGGTGGCAATTCCGGCCCTTATGGCAATGACAAGGCACTGGCGCCCGAATGGCTCAAACTGGCCGATGCCTATTGGGCAGCCTCGACTGCGCCGCTGCCGAATGGCGAACCCGCGATCCCGGCGCTGTGGGCCACCGATGCGGTGCACGGCCATGCCAATGTGATCGGCGCGACGGTGTTTCCGCACAATATCGCACTGGGGGCGACGGGGGACGCTGATCTGATCCGCCGCATCGGCGCGGCCACTGCGGTTGAGATTGAAGTCACAGGGATCGACTGGACTTTCGCTCCTACGATTGCGGTGGCGCGCGATGACCGCTGGGGCCGCACTTACGAAAGCTATTCGGAAAATCCCGCGCTGGTCGCAAAACTCGGCGCGGCGATGGTCGAAGGCTTGCAGGGCCGCCCCGGCGAACCGGGCTATCTGGGGGTGGGCAAAGTGGCCGCCACGGCCAAGCATTTCTTCGGCGATGGCGGCACTGCACAGGGCGTCGATCAGGGCGATGTGAACGGCAATCTGGACGAGTTGATGGCGATCCACGCCGCGCCATACCCGGCCGCGATTGGCGCAGGCGTTGCCAGCGTGATGGCGAGTTTCAATTCGATCAATGGCAGCAAGATGCACGGCAACGGCCCGCTGCTGACCGGCGAATTGCGCGGCAACCTTGGCTTTGGCGGCTTGGTTGTCGGCGATTGGAACGGCCACGGGCAAGTGACCGGCTGCACCAATTCCGATTGCCCGCAGGCGCTGCTGGCGGGTCTTGACGTTTACATGGTGCCCGAAGACTGGAAGGCGCTCCACGCGTCGCTCACAGCGCAGGTGAAGGATGGCACGATCCCGATGGCGCGGCTCGATGAAGCGGTGCTGCGGGTGCTGCGGTTGAAACAACAGCTTGGCATTTTCGACGGCGAAGTTGCACCATCACAGCGTGCCAATGCCGGGAAGTGGGGCCTGCTCGGCTCGCCCGAACACCGCGCCATTGCGCGCGAAGCGGTGGCGAAATCGCAGGTGCTGCTCAAGAACCACGGCGTGCTGCCATTGAAGCCCGGTGCGCGGATCGAAGTGGCTGGCAGCGCGGCTGACAATATCCCGCAGCAGGCCGGCGGGTGGACGATCACCTGGCAAGGCGGCGGCGATTTGACCGCAGCCGACTTCCCCGGCGCGACCTCGATCTACGCCGGGATTGCGGCGGCGGCCAAGGCCGGCGGCGGAGCGGCGGTGCTGGCTGCGGATGCTTTGAATGGGGCTTCTGGCGCCAAGCCCGATGTCGCCATCGTGGTGTTTGGCGAAGAACCCTATGCCGAATTCGTCGGTGACCGGAAGGATATGGTCTTCCGCGATGAAGAAGGGCTGGCACTGCTCAAGTCGTACCGCGCCAAGGGTATCCCAACAGTCGCGGTGTTCCTGTCGGGCCGCCCCTTGTGGATGAACCGCGAATTGAACGCCGCCGATGCTTTCGTCGCCGCCTGGCTGCCGGGCAGCGAGGGGGCAGGGGTAGCCGATGTGCTGTTCGGCCAGCGTCCTGCCACCGGACGGTTGGGGTTCAGCTGGCCCGCCGCGTGCGATGGAACTCCGGTCAACTCGCCCGATGGCGCGTTGTTTCCGCTGGGCTTCGGGCTCGATCTGACCAGCACAGCGCAGCTCGCTCCGCTGGATGAAAGCTGCGATGCGCTGACCATTGATACCGGCGCAGTGTGGTTCGCGAGCGGCAAGCTTGGAGCGCAGGTGCAGGCGGTGGCGGACAATGCGCTGCTGCCCGACCTGCGCGGCGGCGGCAATGGCATCACCGCGACCGGCATCGACCGCAAAGCGCAGGAAGACGCGCGCCGCATTGCCTTTGCGCCCGGCGCGAAGCTGACGCTCACCGGGCCGGAGAGCGGCTCGGCGTGGCGGATCACCTATCAGGTCACCGCGCGTCCGACCGCTCCGGTCACTGTCACCGCGGGTGGCAAAGCATTCGACATCAAGCAGGGCCTCTTGGTGGCGGAAGGCAAAGGCTGGCGCGAAATGGTGCTCACGCCCGCGTGCCTTGGCGCGGCAGGTGGCAGCCTGACCTTCGCTTCGGCAGCGGCATTCACGCTCCAGATCAGCGACATCACCCGCGATGACGCCGCGGCTGGAGCGGAGTGTTCGTTCTAGGGCGTGACGATATCGAAGCCCTGCGGCACCGGATCGAGCGCATCGATCAGTTGTTGCAGGGCTGCGGCGTCGCCTTCAACTTGAAGCCCCGCGGTCTGCATCGCGCTGACCGGCTGTTTCAGGAACAGCATCGCCAGCAGCATGGCACGCGGTCCACGTAACGTCACATCGGGCGCGGCTGGCAATGCGCCATCGCGTCCGATCAAAACGCTGCCATTGGCCTCAATCGTCGCCTGTTCCTTGCGGTCGGTGAGGTCGAGGGCGACCGTCAGCTTGCGTGCACCAAACCGTTCGGGCGCAAACCGAGTGGCGGCGGAATCGAGCAATTCCTGCGTGGAAATGGCGGCGATCAGATCGGTGCTTTGCGCAGCCGATGCGGTCGCGCGGCCCTGCCGCAGGTCGCTTGCGGCGGTGAGGAACTGGTTGCGCCAGATTGCGCTTTCGGACTGGAAGCCCTGCTGTTCGTAACTTTCGGCGAGCAGCGCCTTGGCCCCCGCATTGTCCGGCGCGGCGAAGACGAGGTTTTGCAGCAAGTCCGAAGACCAGCGATAATCGCCTGCCGCCATCGCATTGCGGGCCAGCGCCAGCGTGCGATCCGCGCCGCCCAATGCCTCGATCAGGCGCGCCGCGCGCTCAACGGGCGGGTGGGCGTGGAGGTTGGCGGGCACGGCATCGTACCAGCCGAGATAGAATTGGTAGATCGCTTTCGAATTGTGACTGACCGTGCCGTAATAGCCATGCGTTGACCATTCGTCCGCCAAGCCCGGCGGGGGCGCGTTTTCCAGGCCTTCTGCGATTTCGGCCATCGTCTCGCCCCGGTTCATTCGCCGCACGGTCTGATCGTGGAGCCAGCGATAATTGTCGCGCTGCGCCGTGAGCCAAGCGGTGCCTTCAGCCTGTCCGAAAGTCGGCCAGCAATGGCTGGAGATCACCACGTCGCTACGCGGGCCATAACGGGTCGCGGCTTCATCAAGGTAGTGCGCCCATGCGCGCGCATCGCGCACCTTTGCGCCGCGCGGGGTGAGGATGTTGTGGAGTGTGCAGGTGGCGATTTCAGCGGCAAGGAAGGTCTTCTCAGGCGCAACAAACACGTTGAATTCAGCCGGAGCCTCACTGCCCGAAACGATCTGGAATTCGAGCGACACCCCGTCGACTTCGCGCACCTCGCCCGTGGAGGCGATGGTGGCCGTTGGCGCAATCAGCGACAGCGTGCCGCCCGACACTGCGATGCCGATCCCGCTGCCCATTTGCCCGGTCGCGCCGGGAGCCATCCCGGTGCCGAATTGATAAGCGGCACGGCGCAGCATCGCGCCACCGGCGATAACATTTTCGGACGTGGCTTCTTCCATGAAGCCGTGGGGCGCGATCACCTGCGTGCGGCCTGCGGTGACATCAGCCGGGTCAACCACCCCGCGCACCCCGCCGAAATGGTCGGCATGGCTGTGCGAATAGATCACCGCGCTGACCGGGCGCGGGCCCAGCGTGGCATTGACCAACTCCATCGCCGCGCGCGCAGTTTCAACGCTGGTGAGTGGGTCGATCACGATCCAGCCGGTCGCGCCGCGAATGATCGTCATGTTCGACAGGTCGAACCCGCGCACCTGCCAGACATTATCGGTGACGCGGTAAAGCCCGTGGTGCTTCAAATGGCGCATATGCCGCCACAGGCTCGGGTGCACGGTATCGGGCCCGGGGCCATCGACAAAGGCGTAGGCGGCAAGGTTCCAGACCGGCTTGCCAGCGGCGTTCACGATCACCGGATCGATGCGGGTGGCGATGAAACCGCGGGTGGAAAAATCGCCGTCGCGCGTACCTTCATCGGGCAGTTCAGCGGCGGCGGCTTGCTGAGCGGCCCGGGTGGCGTCGCTGGCAGACGGCGGGCCAGCTGCCTCTTGTGCTGCGACAGCGTTCGCCGCCAGCGCGACCAGCGCCGCGCCTGCCCAGAAATACGCCTTGATCATTGTTCTTGTCCCTCTCGTCCCGCCGCTCTGATGCCCCGGTTGCAGCCTTGGATCAAGCGGGGGAGAGGGCAAGGACCTTCAGGCAGCAGGCCGGGTCATCAGGTTGGGGATTTCATTTTTGCTCGGATCGTCTGACCGGCGGCTATAGCGTTCAACCAGCTCGCTCCATTCGACCACCAGCGCGCCGCCCGTGCTCTGGTGGAGCTTTTCCCACGACGACAGCATTTCAAGGCAGGCGTGGTCGATATAATCGAGCTTTTCGACGTGGATGTGGACTTCCGACCCGAACGGCGAGCTTTCCAGCGCCTTGCCCAGCTGCGGGATCGAGAAGAACGTCGCCGAACCCGTCATCCACAGGTCAACCCGGTTGGTGGCCGTGTCATGCTCGCGCCGGATATCGAGGTGCGAGAAGGTGTAGACCAGCTTCAACGTGGCCAGCACAAAGCCGAGGATCACCCCTGTCAGCAGGTCGATCGCGACCACGCCGATCAGCGTTGCGAAGTAGATCACCAGTTCCTGCCTTCCGAATTCGGCGATCTTGCGGATCTGCGCCACGTTGACCAGCTTGTAGCCGGTGTAGACGAGGATCGCGGCCAGCACCGAGGTCGGAATCTCGTTGAGGACGAACGGAAAAGCGGCCACCGCCAGCAGCAGCCAGCCGCCGTGCAGGATCGCAGAAATGCGCGTGGTTGCGCCAGCTTCGACATTGGCCGAAGACCGCACGATCACCCCGGTCATCGGCAGCGCGCCAAGCCCGCCGCAGATCATGTTGCCGATGCCTTGGGCGCGCAGTTCCTTGTCGTAATCGGTGCGGGTGCCGATGTGCATTTTGTCGACGGCGGTCGCGCACAGCAGTGTTTCGGCGCTGGCAACAAAGGCAAACACCAGCCCCAACGTCAGGATGTCAGGGTCGGTGAACCCGGCCAAAGCCTCACCCGTGGGAATGTTCAAGCCGCTCATCAAATTGGCCGGCAATTCGACCAAGGTGATCGGCAAAGCGAAGATGACTGCGAACACCGTGCCGATGATCACGCCCAGCAGCGGGCCTGGCAGCAGCGCCAGCTTTTTCGGCTTGAAGTGGTTCCACAGCACGATCGCGATGATCGTCACAATCCCGGCCATCGCTGCGAGGTGATGCACCGAACCGTCAATCGGAAACACCTTCATGAAAGCTTCGGGGATGGCAGCGATATTCTCCAGCCCGTTCGCACGCGGCTTGTCATCCAGCATCACGTGCAGCTGCGAGACAAAGATCAGCACGCCGATCCCCGCCAGCATCCCGTGGATCACCGAAGGCGAGATCGCCCGGAACCATTGACCCATCTTGAGTGACCCGGCGAGCAATTGCAGCGCCCCGGCAATCAGGCCCACCACGCCGAGCATGAATAAACCGTGTTCGCTGACAAGCTGGAACACCAGCACCGCCATGCCCGCCGCAGGGCCGCTGACCTGCAACGGCGATCCAGCGATGCTGCCGACCACCAACCCGCCGACGATCCCGGTGATCAGGCCCAGTGCAGGCGGTGCGCCCGACGCGATTGCGACGCCCATGCACAGTGGCAACGCGACCAGAAACACCACAATCGACGCGAAAAAATCGCGCCCGACAACCGCGGACGACAGGCTTTGGGAAGGCAGAGGCTTCATGGTCGAGGACGCTCCGGGGAGGGGGGAGAGCAGGGAGTATGGAATGGTACCGTTCAGCAGGCGTGCGGTTCCAGCACGGCTGCGGCCAGTTCGGAGGCGTAGCGTTCCGCGACTGGCACCCAGGTTTCGGTTACCTCGTCATAGGCGCACACTTCGCCGGTTTTGATATCATACACCCAACCGTGCAGCGTCACCGCCTTTTGGGCGAGCGCCAGGGCGACTGTGGGGTGGGTCTTGAGGTGCTGCAATTGCAGCATGACGTTCTGTTCGAGCAGCATCCGCATCTTGGCTTCGGGTTCGAGGTCGGCGCCAAGCGCTTCGGTGATATCCACCGCGCCTTGCGAATAGCCGAGCCATTCGCGCACGTGCGGCAGGCTGGTCAGGGCGGCGCGGTTCATCGCACCCTTCATCGCCCCGCATTCGGTGTGGCCGCAAATCACGATGTGCGGGATTTTCAGCGCGCCGATGGCGAATTCGATCGAAGCGGTCACGCCGCCGGTCTGGTTGGTGTGCGGCGGCACGATGTTGCCCGCATTGCGCAGGATGAACAATTCGCCCGGATCGGTCTGGGTCAGCATCGCGGTTTCGATCCGGCTGTCCGAGCAGGTGATGAACAGGGCTTCGGGGCTTTGGCCGGTGCTCAGGTGTTCGAACAGCTCGCGCTTTTCAGGGAAGACCTCGCGCTGGAACTTGACCACGCCTTTGGCGAAATGGGGCATTGAAACGATCCTTATAATAGGCCTTTAATTTGGCTTTTCAGTGAGATGTATTGGGGGCCTGCGCGCTCCATAGGGCACGCACGCTGTCGATGTGTTCACCCTCGTCCAGCCGGTTGCGGATGTCGACGAATTGCAATGCGTCGACGATCCATGCGGCCAGTTGCGGGTGGGCAAGGCGGTAGAAATGGCTGCGTCCGTCGCGGCGTTCTTCGACCAGACGTTGCGCGCGCAGCTGCGCGAGATGTTGCGATACGCGGGTCGCGGGCAGGGCCAGCGCTTCTGCGATGCCGGTCACGTCTTTTTCGCCCAGCCGCAGTTCCTCGATCATCCGCAGCCGATCCGGATGGGCGAGCAATTTGAGCAGGTCGGCAAGCTCGCGCGATACGATCAATCGACTGGGCATGGCACTCCCCTAATCTGCAACAATTCGCAGGTTTGCATCTATGAAGGTATGAGATTCGACCGCGCGGGTCAACCATCGTCTGACCGGCTGCGGCGTCGTGCTGAATGAGCTTAGCTAACGGGATGGTAAGGACTGCACAGTATTTGTCCCGGGGATGAACACATATGCACGCCTTAACTCGCCATTAGCCATGATCTGCGGCGCTGCCGCGATCACCGGACTTGTCTTTTCCGCCCCGGCACTTGCTGGCGGTGTGACCGCTGGCACACTGATCGAAAACACCGCTGTCGCCAGCTATGACGACGGCGCGGGCGCGCGCACGATCAATTCCAACACGGTGACCGTGCGAGTCGACGAATTGCTCGACGTGACGCTGACCTCGCAAGACCCTGGGCCAATCAACACACGTCCGGGAGACGCCGTGTTGACCTTCGAACTGACCAACCAAGGCAATGGGCCCGAAGCCTTCACCTTGCTCGCCAACCCGGCAGTCGCTGGCAATGATTTCGACGTTGTTGTGCGCAGCATTGCAATCGATAGCAATGGCAACGGTGTCTATGATGCCGGGGTCGATGAAATCCTGACCGCGCCGCAAACTACGGCGATCCTTGCGCCCGATACGGTGCTGACGGTGTTCGTGCTCGTCACCGTGCCGGACGGGGCCAGCGATAGGCAAACCAGCAGCGTTGATCTGACCGCCGAGGCGGTGACCGGCAGCGGCGCCCCTGGCACCGTGTTCGCCGGCGCAGGCGTTGATGGCGGCGACGCCATCGTCGGCACCACCGGTGCGCTCGCTACGGCGCGCGGACAGTTGGTGGTCGGCGTGGCCAATGTCGAATTGGTCAAGTCAGTCGTCTTGCGCGATCCGTTTGGCGGGACGAGCGCAGTGCCCGGCACGGTTGCGACCTTCACGATCCTCGCGCGCATCAGCGGCAGCGGCACGATCAATGACCTCCTCGTCACCGACGCCATTCCCGACGGCACGACCTACGTGCCGGGCACGCTCGCGCTCGATAGCGCTGCGTTGAGCGACGCCGAAGATGGTGACGCCGGGGCCGCTTCTGACGCGGCGGGCATCACCGTCAACCTCGGTGATGTGACGGCCGATGCCACCGCCTCCGTCACCTTCGATGTCGTGATCGATTGATGTTTGAACACCACCAGAAGCCAACAAAAAACGGGACTATCGCAATGAAACTGTTCACCAAAATGACGATCGCACTGGCTGCATCCGCGCTCGCGCTGCCGGGTATGTCGGTTGCCGCGCAGGCCGCCGCCAGCCCGATTGCTTTGGTCGGCGACGTCAAGGCCGAGAAGGTCATCACCGCGCCCGACGGCACCGAACGCACAGAACTGGTCGCGCCCACCGCGATCATTCCCGGCGACCGGCTGATCTTTGCCACCGCCTATGCCCATGGCGGCGATGAAGCGGTGAACAACTTCGTCGTCACCAACCCGTTGCCCGCCGCCGTGCGCCTCGCGCCGGATGCTGATCCCGCGCTTGAAGTGTCGGTTGACGGCGGCAAGTCGTGGGGCGTGCTGGCCGCGCTGACGATCTCAGGTTCAGACGGGGCCGCGCGCCCCGCCGCCCACGCGGATGTGACCCACGTCCGCTGGGTGCTGGCGAGCATCGCCCCCGGAGCAAAGGGGCGGCTCACCTATCCAGCCATCATCCGCTGAGAAGCGGGCGATAACCGCCACGTCCTGCGGGCGGACTTTTTCACGCGGGGCACACGCAGAGGACCGTAAATCATGAAGACCACCACCCAGTTGCTGGGGGCAGTGAGCGCGTTTGCACTCATCGTCATGTCCAGCGCTCCTGCTTGGGCCGAAGGGACCAGCGCAGGAACTGACATTACCAACAACGTCTCCGTCACATTTGATGTCGGCGGCGTCACTCAGAATGCCGAAACCGCGAGCGACACGTTCACCGTCGACCGCCGGGTCAATGTCAACGTCGAATTCGTCGGTGCTGCCACCAGCGTTTCGCCGGGTCAGGACAACGCGGTGATCGCGTTTGACGTGACCAACCTGTCGAACGACACCGTTGATCTCGACCTCAGCGCCGCGCTGACCGCCGGGACGGGCGCCAACATCACCAACTTCCGCATCTACCGCGACACCGATGGTGACCGTGTGTTGAGCGCGGCAGAACTCGCTGCTGGCCCGATCACATTCCTCGATGAAGTGGCTGAAGACGGCACACTCGCAGTCATCGTGATTGCCGATATCGGCCTTGGCGCTGGCAACGGCGATGATTTCGACGTGACGCTGACGGCAAACGCGCATGAAGCTGGCGGCGTGGGCGTGCTTGGCAACGAACTGCTTGGCACAACTGGCGCTAACACTTCGGGCGTTGATACCGTGCTGTTTGACGGCGCGGGTGCAACCGATGCGGCCAATGCGGGCGACTTCTCCGACACCGGGACTTACTCGGTTGCGGGCGCGCTCGTGACGGTCGCCAAGACCAGCCGCGTGGTCAGCGATCCGGTCAACGGGACGACCAATCCCAAGGCCATTCCGGGCGCGACGGTTGAATATTGCATCACCGTGTCGAACGCGACCGGCGCTGCAACCGCCACCAATGTCGACGTGATCGATGATCTGCCGTTTGACGTCACCTATGACACGGTTTTCGGTATCTTCGTTGATGGCGATTCGACCTGTGCCAATGGCGTTGCCGGCGGCAGCTTCAGTGGGGCGACTGGCCCGGCTGGCGAAGATCAGGTGTTGGGCGATCTCAGCGACGTAGCAGCCGGGCAGACCCGCTCGCTCTACTTCCAGGTCGAGATCAACTAAGCCTGATCGATACCAAGCTTTGCGTGTGATCCCCTCTTTGCGGCACGTGGCAGCGGCACTCTTTGCAGTGCTGCTGCCATTTGTCGTGTTGCAAGGAGGGGTAGCTGCGCAAACCACTGATGGCGAATTGGTGCGCACAATCACCAATATCGCTGAGGCTTCATGGGATGCTGACGGGTCGCGCCGCCGGATTTCCAGCAATCCGGTCAGGTTCGACGTCAGCAACACCCCGCCGCAGCCGCCGACAATCCGCGTGTTCCGCCGCTCACCGGGTGGCGGGGCCGAATTGGTCTATCGTGAACCAAGTTGCAGCGTGAATCCGGGGCCTGTGCAAGGGGCAGACCGACTTGCCGCGACGTCCAACGCGGCCGCAGCCGCTGCAACCGCTATCACCACCGCCGTTGTGCAGCCGACCGAGCAACTGCGCGGCGGCGAACCGCTGTTTTTCGAGGTTACCGCGCATGGCGCGAACCGCAACCCCAACGAAATCGACAGCCTGACCGTCGTCCTCACCACCGCCGATGGCGACCGTGAGACGATGACTGTGTTCGAGACCGATCTCGATAGTGGGATTTTCGCAGGGGTTATCAGTACTCTGCGCATCCCTCCGCCGCTGGTGCAGGAAGATTGCCAGCTGAGCGTCGGCGCGGACTCGCGCATTACCGTCGAAGCGATCGATCCCGTTACCGGCGGCGTGCTGGTCCAAACCGATGTTACCGTTTTAGTCGATCCGTTCGGCGTAGTGTTCGACAGCGAAACCGGCGCTCCGGTTGATGGCGCGCGCGTTTCGCTGGTCGATGCAGTCAGCGGCGCCCCTGCGACCGTATTTGCCGAGGATGGCGTAACATCTTGGCCGTCCAGCATTATTTCCGGACAGCCGATCACCGACGGCGCGGGCCGGGTGGTTCAAATGGGGCCGGGGGAATTCTGGTTCCCGCTGACGGCGATAGGCTCCTACCGCCTCGTGGTCGAACCGCCGAACCCCTATACCGCGCCTTCGGTCGTCCCACGCGAGGTTTTGGCGCGCCTGACGCGTCCCGATGGCCGCGCTTTCGTGATCCGCGATGGATCATTTGGCGATCGCTTCGTGCTCGACAATCCGATTCCGTTCGAAGTCGATATCCCGGTCGACCGCCCCAGCCTAGAACTCGCGCTGAGCAAGACCGCGTCGCGCGTCAATGCTGCGCCGGGCGATGCGGTGTTCTACACCCTGACCATCCGCAACGCCGATCCGGCGCGAATCAAGCGCGCCGTGATAGTGACCGATACGCCGTCCAAGTGGTTGAGATTGCGCGCTGATACCATCCGCATCAACGGCCAGCGTGCACCCGGTAGCGTGACCATCACACCCGATGGCCGCAGCTTCACGATTGCGCTGGGCGATCTTGCGGGCGGCGCTTTGGCGCGGGTGACTTATGCCATGACCGTGCGTCCCGATGCCCCTCCGGGCCGGACGCTGAACGATGCGCTGGCCAGCGATGCATTGGGACGGTTGGCCCGCGCGAGCGCGGCGGTGGATCTGGTTCGTGAAGGCATCGCTGACCGGATGACCATCATCGGACGGATCACCACGGGAGCGTGCACGCTCGATGAAAAATCGCGTGTCGGCATCGCCGGGGTGCGGGTGATGCTCGAAGACGGCAGCTTCGCCGTGACCGACGCCGACGGGCGTTACCATTTCGAAGGTGTCGTTCCCGGCACCCACGTGGTGCAGGTGGCGAAAATGACCCTGCCGGCGGGCACCAAGATGATCGACTGCCAGCGTTCGACCCGCAGCGCAGGGAGCACTTCGTCGCGCTTTGCCATTGGGCAGGGCGGCAGCCTGGTGGTGGCCGATTTCCACGCGGTTGTGCCTGAAAATGCGGCACAAACGCCTGTGGCCGCGCGCGCTGCTCTTGCGCCTGCCAAACCAGACGCCGCGCCCGTGGTGAGCGATTACATCGGCATGGGCGATGGTGAGGATGGCTTCCTCGCCCCGGCCGTCGATGCCAACCCGCGTGCGCCCGCCGTGCGCGTTGCCATCCGCCATCGCCGCGGGCAAAGCGTGCAATTGTTCGTCGATGGCAAGCCGGTCGATCCGCTCGCCTTTGATGGCACGCAGAACCCCGAAAAGGGCCGCTACGCCGTCAGCCAATGGCGCGGCGTGCCCTTGATCAACGAGCGCACGGTGATCGAAGCGCGGATCGTCAACAGCTTTGGCGAAGTGGCGAAAAGCTTTACCCGCGACGTGTTCTTCACCCGCGCGCCGGCCAAAGTCGAATTCCTGCCCGAACAATCGAACCTGATCGCCGATGGCCGCACCCGCCCGGTGATCGCGATCCGTGTGCTTGATCGCAACAATCGCCCCTTGCGCGAAGGCTTGGCGGGCAGCTTCACCCTGAATGCACCCTATGAAAGCGCCGAGCAAATTGATCGCCAACAACTGAACCAGCTCACCGGCACTGCGCCCACCGCCGCGCGCTGGGTGGTTGAGGGCGAAGACGGGATCGCCCGGATCGAATTGGCCCCAACAATGGTCAGCGGCTCACTGCGTCTCGCCTTCCAGTTCGATGATGGCGAGATTACCCGCCGTCAGGAACTCGACGCTTGGATCGAGCCGGGCGATATCGAGTGGACGATCATCGGCCTTGCTGAAGGCACCGTCGGCGCGCGTTCGGTCGCGGACAACATGGAGCGCGCCGGGCAGTTCGATAGCGATCTTGGCGATGATGCCCGCGTCGCGCTTTATGCCAAGGGCCGGGTGCTGGGCAAATATCTTGTCACGCTCGCCTATGACAGCGCCAAGCAGCGCGACGATCAGCGGGTTTTGGGTGCGATTGATCCGCAGGCCTACTACACCGTGTTCGGCGATGCCTCTGCTCGCCGGTTCGATGCTGCCAGCCGCGAAAAGCTGTATGTGCGGATCGAAACCTCGACCTTCTATGCGCTTTACGGCGATTTCCAGACCGCATTCAACCAGACGCGGCTCGCCAATTACAACCGCACCGCAACTGGGGTGAAGGCCGAAGCACGCGTCGGCAATGTCACCGCGCAGGGCTTTGCTGCGGAGATCGCCAGCCGGTTCCAGCGGCAGGAAATTCAGGGGCAGGGGATCAGCGGCCCCTACAGCCTCGCCAGCCGCCGCATTCTGGCGAACAGCGAGCGCGTCACACTTGAAATCCGTGATAGGTTCCGCCCTGAAAGCATTGTTTCATTGCGTGAATTAACTCGCTTTACCGATTATGATGTGGATCTGCTGTCGGGCACGATCAGTTTTACCGCTCCGGTGTTGAGCCGTGATGAGAACTTAAACCCGCAATTCATTGTAATTGAATTTGAAACTGACGGCGCTGGTGAAGCCGAATGGAATGCTGGCGTGCGTGCGGACTGGACCAGCGACAATGGCGCGATCCGCATCGGCGCCACCGCAATCAGCGACGCAGGCCTGACCGGAGCTGATGGCAATGCAACCCGCACCGATCTGGGCGCAGTTGATCTGCGCGCGCGGATTGGCGATGCCACCGAAATTCGTGCCGAGCTCGGTGTAAGCAGCCGCGAAGGTGACACATCGACCGGCTGGCTGGTCGAAGCCCAGCATCAGACCGCCAAGCTCGACCTGCTAGCCTACGCCCGCCAGATTGACGGCGAATACGGCATCGGTCAGCAGAACCTGTCCGAACGTGGCCGCCGCCGATTTGGTGTGGATGGCCGCGTGCTGCTGAGCCAGGAATTGAGCTTTGTCGGGTCGGTATGGCAGGATGACAGCCTCATCGATGCCGCCCGCCGCCGGGCCGCGCAGGGCCAGTTCGTGCTGACCCGTCAACGCACCGATCTGCGGCTTGGCCTTGTGCATTTCGATGACCGGTTGGCCAATGGCGGCAATGCGTCCTCGACCGTGCTAGAAGCGGGGGCGACCCAGCGGTTGTTCGACAACAAGTTGAAAATCTCCGCCGGCACGGCAGTGGCGCTGGGTAAGGCGGAAAGCGTTGATCTACCTGCGCGCCACCGCTTGGGCGTGCGCTATGCTATCACGCAGGATGTGCGGCTGGTCGGCACCTATGAAATTGCCGATGGCGAAACGCTCAACGCGCGCCAGCTGCGCGGCGGGATCGAAGTGTCGCCGTGGCAGGGCGGGCAAGTGGTGACCACGCTGGGGCAGGAAACCATCGGCGAGCAGGGAACTCGCAGCTTCGCCGCTTTCGGCCTGTCGCAGAGTTTGCAGGTGACCCCGTCGCTGACGATTGACGCGACTATCGATGGTAACCGCACACTAGGCGGCGCGGCGGCCAACGCGCAGAACGCGCCCGGCGTGATCAATCCCGCGCAGCCAGCGGCAAGCGGCGGGCAGCTGACCAGCGGCCTCCTGTTCGAAGACTTCACCGCCGTCACCTTTGGTGCGGCATGGCGCAAAGATCGCTGGAGCGTGAGCGCGCGCGGCGAGCTGCGCGAGGGCGAAACCGCTGACCGCAAGGGTTTCACTTTCGGCGCGATCCGCCAGCTTGGCGAAGGCAGCCTGGTCGGTTCGGGCGGTACGTGGACGCGGGCTGAGGCCAGCAATGGTGCGGTGAGCGAGATTATCGACGCCAGCATCGCCTTTGCCCACCGCCCGCCTGCTTCGCCGCTGGCGATGCTCGGCCGGCTCGAATTCCGTAGCGACCGGGTGACCGGCGCGGTGGCGGGCGAAGTCGGCGGAGCTGGCGGCGGCGGTCGCACGGCATTGGTGGTGGACGGCGATGCCACCTCGCGCCGCTTGGTAGCGAGCCTGTCAACCAACCTCAGCCCGCGCGGGCAAGAGGACGGGGCCGAAGTGCGCCGCGAGGAATTCACGCTTTTCCTCGGCGCGCGGCACAATTTCGACGAGTTCGAAGGCACCGAGTTTTCCGGCACCAACGTTCTGGTCGGCGCGGACGCGCGGATCGGGATTGGCGATCGGTTTGAAATCGGCGCGAGTGCCACGGTGCGCAGCAACCTCAACGATGAAGTGACCAGCTTTGCCTATGGTCCGACGATCGGCGTAGTCCCGGCCAAGGGGATGCTGGTGACGCTCGGCTACAATATCGAAGGCTTCCGCGATGGCGATTTCGGCGCGGCGCGCAACACCAACAAGGGGGTGTTCGCGGCGGTCAAATTGAACTTTGACGCCGATAGCTTCGCCTTCCTCGGGCTGGGGCGGTAAAGCGCGATGTCTGTGCCTCGCCCCGTCAAAGCTAACCGGCCGTTTACCATAATTGCCTATGGCAAACGCATGGAGCGGGCGAAGAATACGCGTACAGGGTGGGGCGTGCTGCGCCTGGTGGCGGCGATGCTGACTTTTGGGCTGGTTGGCGGCTTGGCGGTGCCAGCGGCCGCGCAGTCCGTCACCACCGTGGTCAACACCACCGATGGCACCGTCGGCAGCACGCAGACCTGCCTCTTGCCGCTCGTACGTAACTTCGCGGTCACCGGCACCTTCCAGCTCGCCGACGTCGATCTTGGTATTTATGTTGAACACGTCCAGCGCGGCGATGTGCGCGTGACGCTGCAAGCGCCCGATGGCACGCGGGTACAGTTGGTCGATGGCAACACCGCGATCACCGGTGATCATCTCAACGTCCGGTTGAATGACGCAGCAGGAACGCTGGTCAACACCGATGGCAACACCCGCAACCAATCTACCATAGCGCCGCCGTTCCAGAACACCTATCGCCCCAATGCCGCACTTTCGGCGTTCAATGGGCGGCAGGCCAATGGCACATGGCGATTGGAAATCTGCGACATTCGCCCGGCTGCGACCAACGGCAATTTCCGCCATGCTGAATTGTACCTCACCCCGCAAAGCGCCGACCTGTCGCTTACGAAGCAACTGATCGGCTCTCCCCCGACCGCAGGCGCTAGCGTTTCGTGGCGGTTGACGGTGTTTAATGCGGCAGGCTCGACCGGCGCTGCGAACAATATTGCGGTGCGCGATACCTTGCCGGGCAGCTTCACCTTCACCAGCGCCAGCGGCTCCGGCACGTTCAACGCGGGCACGGGGAACTGGACTGTGGGCACATTGGCTCCGGGCGAGGTCGCGGTGATTACCATCACCGGATCCATCGCCTCCAGCCCCGGCACCACGGTCACCAACATCGCCGAAGTTTCGGCCAGCAGTCTCATCGACCCGGATTCCACCGTCAACAACGGCGCGACGGGTGAGGATGATTATGCGGTCTCGAACTTTATCGTGCAATCGGGCCGCGCGGGGGGAATCCCGCCGCAGCTGGCGTGCCCGGCGGGCTTTTCGGTGTTCGATTGGGGCGCGATTTCGGGCTGGACGCCCGGCTCCACCGACAACACCTATGCCTTCGCCAGTTACGGCAACACCCGCTTCCGGCTGACCAATGATGGCGTGTATCAGAACATCGCCGCTTATGGCGGTCAGTCCCCGACGGTCAACAGCACCATCACAGGCGGCCTTTCACCGGCGCAACCGGGCCTGACCGTGATCGCCGATCAGGCGAACCAGGCCGGCGATGTCGAGATGACTGTCACCCTGCCGCGATCGTTCAACGGGGTGCAATTCACCATTTTTGACGTCGATTTCTTCGCCAACCAGTTTGCCGATCGGGTCGAAGTAGTGGGCAGCTTTGGCGGCAACCAGGTGCTGCCAGAACTGACCAACGGCAATGCCAACTTCGTGCAAGGGAACATCGCCATTGGTGATGTGCTGTCGGCGGATAACGAATCTTTCGGCAATCTGGTGGTGACCTTTTTCGATCCGGTCGACACCATCACCATCCGCTATGGTAACCACACCACCGCGCCTGCCAACCCGGGCCAGCAAGGTATCAGCCTGCACGATCTGATCGTTTGCAATCCGTTCGCTCAGCTGTCTGTAACCAAAGTCAGCTCGCTGATCTCCGATCCGGTCAACCTGACTGCCAACCCCAAGGCGATCCCCGGCGCGCTGGTCGAGTATCTAATCTCCGTCGCCAACAACGGCACCGCAGCGACCGATGCGGATAGCGTCGTGGTGATCGATAACGGCCCTGCCGATGCAAAACTGTGCCAGATTCCGCGGGCAGGCGGGCCAGTGGTGTTTACGGATCCGGGGGGATCGGGCCTCACCTACAGTTTCGTCTCGCTGGCATCGGGCACCGACAGTCTGGAATTTTCCGCTGATGACGGGGCCAGTTGGACGCATGTTCCGGTCGCCGATGGGCAAGGCTGCGCTGCCAGCGTCACCAGCTTCCGCGTGCGTCCCGGCGGCGGGCTTGCGGCCGGGCGCAGCGTTAACTTGCGGGTGCGCTACATCATCCAGTGATGCCCTATTCGGCTAGGTGTTCTTACGGAGCCATCGCCGCAAGAAATGCACTGCACTGATGGGTTAATTCCTGCGCATCCCGGAGCCAGCGCAGAGCCCATAAATCCATGTTGAAGCGCATCGCAGTATCAGACCTCGAACTCGGCATGTTCGTGCACAAGATGGAAGGGAGCTGGTTCTCCCACCCATTCTGGAAAGCGAAGTTTCTCGTCGATGACGCCGACAAGCTGTCGACGCTCAGGGACAGCGACCTTGACGGCGTGGTAATCGACACCGCCAAGGGCAAGGATGTTCCCGCCGAGCGTCCATCAGGCACAGCCACTCCCATGCCCGCCTCGGCGCGGATTGTTCCGACACCACCTGCCCGGTTGCGTTCAGTCGTCGGCCGCAGCGCGGTGCACACCGCCTCGCTCCAACCGGTGCCAGCCGAAGTCGAAATGCACGCTGCCAAGGCGATTGCGGACAAGGGTCAGAAGACCGTCCAGAACACCTTCATCGCGGCGCGGCTCGGCAAGGCGATCAATGTGAAGGCCGTGCAGCCCGTCGTGACCGACATCATGGATTCAGTCCGGCGCAATCCGCAGGCGTTTGGCGGATTGATGCGCTGCAAGCTCAAGAACGAGGTGATGTACCAACACGCGCTTGCCGTGAGCGCCCTGATGGTCTCGCTCGCCCGGCAGATGAAATTGAAGCAGACCGAGACCCACGAAGCCGGTCTTGCTGGCCTGATGCTCGACTTCGGCACCAATTATCTGCCGCAGAATGTCGATGTGCCGAACCATGATTACCGCCATGCAGATCCCAAGGTCTGGCAGAGCCACGTGATGCTCGGCTACCGGGCGCTTCAGCATGACGACACCTTGCCAGAATCGGTTTTGGCCGCCTGCCTTGAACATCATGAGCGGATCGACGGAAGCGGGTATCCCAAGGGGTTGGGCAAAGGCGAGATCAGCACCATCGGACGGATGGCAGCGATCTGCGATACCTTCGACTTTCTGCTGACCCGCACCAACCGCACCGAAGCCTTGGATCCGGCGGTCGCGGTGCAGCGGATGCGCGCGATGGAGGGAGCGTTTGACGAGGAGATTCTGCGCTCGTTCATCGAATCGGTCGGGCTTTATCCGGTCGGATCCTTCGTCGAACTCAGCAGCGGCAAGATCGCGATGGTCATCGACGAAGACCCGCGCGACAAGTCCAAGCCGATCGTTCAGGCGTTCTATTCGCGCGAGACGCATGAACGGATCGTGCCCCACCGGGTCACGCTGGCGCAGGCCGACATCAAAGATGAAATCACCGGGATCGCCGATCTTGCCGGGCTCGATCTGCCCGATGACGGGCAATTGCGCGAATTGGTGTTTTTTACCGCCTACAAGATGGCGAACTGAAAGCGGCGACTTAGAGCCACACTGATCGGCGATCGACCATACGTTGAAACCCAGCAGCGAAGGACTGCGTTCGCGCCCGCAGCAGGATGCGCCTTCCTTGCGGTGTACGCGCGAATACCAGCCGGGACGATCCGACGCCTGCCTGCCACAACGCAGCAAAACGCTCCGCGTCATCCTTCCGTGCACCAAGTGCGGCAGGGACGGCATGATAATCAACCCGCTGCTTCAGCCCGAACCACGATGTGCGCACCAAAAGATAGCGCGGGTTCTGCACCGGGCCGAGGATTTCGGCGATGGCTTGCATCACTTGCCGTTCGGTCGCGCGGCTGACCCCTGTCAGGATGATATCCTTGCGCCCATCCAGACTGGCGCGAATTTCGACCTCGGCTGTTTCCAATTCCCGGCCGTTGATGACATTGGCATCGATCAACGCTCGCAGCACGATCCGAGTGACTTCGCCGAGGCTGCCTTCGAGCGAACCATTGCGCCACACCAGCCGCGCGGCCTTGGCCAGACGCGGCAGGCTGGCGAGCGTTGCGACCCCGGCGATCCCCGTTGCGACAAGTTCCATCCCTTCGAGTGATGAAACCGCCCGCAACTCGTTCGCTCCGGCGAGCGCTCCGGTGCTTGCCGCGCTGACGCCCAAGGCTTGCAAGGTATCAAGCCAGCTCAGCGCACGCGGGGCATAGGCAGGCGCGGCGGTCTCACGAACTTGCGAGCGCGCGGTGCCTTCGCCCAGCGACACTCGCCAGCTTTCCGCAATCGCGGCCCGATTGGCGGCAATCGCGAAAGTTGTCTGGTTGGCGTGGGCGGGCGACATTGCGGGATCGATCCCCAACCGGGCAATGCCGTTTTCGATTAGCGTCGAACCGCGATTGGCGATGCCTTCGAACGCCCGGAAACGGCGTGTGACGACCGCAATGTCGGATATTTCAGGCGCGCTGGTGTCGTTCAACTGGCCCCAGTCAAACCCAGTCGTCATCGCATCCCACCGCGCCGGATCGCTTGGGTCAATCGTAGCGAGGTGCCAGATATTGGAGACTTTGTCGGGCCGCGCCGGGTCAATCCGGATCGCTCGTCCGCGCATCTGGTTCGACAGCATGTACGAAGCGGTATTGCTGGCGAGGATCAGGCTGTTGAGCACCGGCGCATCCCAGCCTTCGCCCAGCAGCGACTGCGTGCCGGCGACAATCCGCACCTCGCCCGCCGCAAACAGTGCGGTGACCACCCGCACCAAATCTGCGGTGCTGCCGCCGCGGCTTTCGATCCGGACATGGTCGGGGCAGGAGGCGAGATCGGAGGTGCGGAGGCTGTGCGGATCAAGCCGCAACGTTCGTGCAATTTGGGGCAGGGCGGTGAGCGCGCTGCGGGGGAGAAACACAAGGCTCCCCGTCAGCAGGGCGAGCTGATCCGCTGATCCCGAACGCCGCAGAGTCTCAAAAATCGGCACCACGCCGAGCTTGGCGGGTTTGAACGGAGCATCGGCGGTGGCAGGCAATTCGCCCGCGCGGATATGATCCGATAGCACCACCATCCGCAGCTCGTCGCCCAACGACGCTGCTTCTGCACGGGCAATCGCGGTGATCGCATCAAGCTTGGCGAGGCTTGAGGTCATCAACTGAAACACCGCGCGGGTCTGGCGCAGCCGCACTCGTCCACCTTCGATCAGCCCATTGCGGTGGAGCGTATCGCGCAAGGCCTTGAGCCGCGCCGGATCAAGCGGGAAGCTATCCCGATGCCGCGCGATCAAGCCATCGAGCAGGCGTTCGAGCCAGAACAGCGAAGGCGGCGGCACATTGCGGGCGCTGACCCCGAGCAGACGCAAGGGCGGCTTGGGCAGCGTCCGCCCCGCCGATGCCAGCAGCACCAGCACTGCGGAGAGCATTTCAGGCGCTTCAAGGATCGCTTCGACATGGGCTTCGGGATCGGTCAGCCACGGGTGGCTTGCCAGCCAGTCGAGCAATCCCGTATCCTCGCGCAGATCCCGTTGCAACTCCGCCATCGCCGCGCGCCGCCGGTCGAGCAGCGCCAGTGCCCCTTCGCTCGGTTCGGACAGGATCAGGTGATCCTGATGCGGACACAGATCGCCATTGCGGACCAGTTCGGGAATGCCGATTTCGAGATCGATCGGCCCGCACAAAGCTTCGTACCGCGTCCATTCGGCGAAGTTTGCATCATACGGCGGGGTGGCAGTCAACGCGACGAGCCGGACATCATTCAGCCGCCGCGCCAGTTCATCGAGGCACTTCCACCATTCGCGTCGAAGATGGTGGGCTTCGTCCAGCACCAACGTCAGCGGCCCGTGGCGATTGAGCGCGGCAATCAGCGCGTCGAGGTCTTCGCCGCGCCGCAGACTATCGAGCGCCTGATAGGTGGTCAGCGTCAGCGTGCGCAGATTAGAGAGGTCACGCGAGATTGCGCCGGGATCCGGCGGGGTGTCGAGAAACAGCGGGCACAATCGCTCCGCCCATTGTTCGCGGATCGCGATAGTGGGCGCGAATACCAGAGCGGGCCGCCCGAAACGCCGCACGATTTCGAGGCCCAGTACGGTCTTGCCCGCCCCCGGTGCGGCAACGACATGCAGCCGCCCGTCACCCATATGCGCGTCCATTTCCGCCAGCACGCGCGCCTGATAATCGCGCCAGCGTCCGCGGAACTGCATGTCCTTGAGCATTGCCGAGCCATAGCGGGCCGGATCGTGCCTGACTATCCAGACGGTTACGGCGCTTCGGTATCTGCCTGCTGCGCCTGCACGGCGACCATGTAATCGACGATTGCAGGGACTGCCTGCGGATCGATGGGCGCCTTGTAGATCTCAACCATCTTCTTGACCTGCGATTCCCACTTTTCGCGGTTGACCTTCGGCTGCTGCAACATGGTCGAGGGCGAATGGCAGGCGGTGCAGTTGGCAATCACCGCGTCTCGGCCCGGCAGATCGGGCAAGTCCATCGGATCGTCGGGCAGGGTGATGCTCGAGTCGGCAAAGGTCACCTCGGGCGCGCGGTCGCAACCGGCGAGCAGACCGAGGGCGATAAGGAGGAGCAAGGCTCTCATGACGCCCTCAGAGTAATGCGTTCAATGACGTTGCGAGCGTAACCGCTGGGGTTCCAGTTGAGCTTGTCGGGCTGCACCGCGCCGGTGATAGTGGCCGCTCGCACGCCGATATTGGGAAGATCAGCGGCCACATTGGGGATGGTTACCGTCCATTCGCGGTAAGCAAATAGCCCTTCATCCGGGCCGAGCTTGCACGGCAGCAAAAGGCCATCCTCGCCGACCAGATCGACGCGCGCCAGCGCCGCGTCCCCGCCCATTGCAATCCCGCGCAAGGTCAGCGGCTTGCCGCGCGCAACCACCGCGCCATCGGCATGGCTGGTGATGAAAGCGCGTGGCGGCATCGCGGTGATGGCCACCGTATCAAAATCCTTGTCCTCCGGCGTGATCGGCGCGGCGGGGACCCGGTAGGATTTGGCGACGTAGTAGCTATCATCCTCACTGGTCAGCACCTCGATGGTGCTCAGCATCTTGACCCAATAGGTCGAGAACCACCCCGGCACCACGATCCGCAGGGGGTAGCCGTGCAGCAGCGGCAGCGGCTCACCATTCATGCCCCAGGCGACCAGCACATCATCGCGCATCGCAATGTCCATCGGGATCGACTTGATGAACTGCGGCGCGCCATCGGTGAGCGGAACATCCAGCCCGGCAAAGCGCACGCGGGTCGCGCCTGCGTCCACACCTGCCTTGGCGAGCACATCCTTCAACCGCACGCCGGACCATCGCGCACAGCCCATCGCGCCGTTGCCCCATTGGGTGCCGGTGACGCGCGGATCGGACAGGCCGCGCCCGTTGCCTGCGCATTGGTTGATCGCGGTCACCTCGATATGCTCACCAGCAGAGGCGATGTCGTCGAGGGTCAGCGACACCGGCGCCTTTACCGCGCCGCCCACCGCCACGCGGTGCGCTGCGGCCTTGACCGAAGTGGGCATGTCCCAGTTCCAGCGCACGAACATTCGGTCGTTGGGCGTGATCGTGCCTTCGTTGAAGACAGACATCGGCGTTTCGAGCAGCGGCGGACGGATGCGCTGGACGATCATCTCGCCCTTGCCAGGGAAGGAGGGGGTGAGCGGTCGTTCGCTCGGCCCGCCGGGCAGGCCGAGGTCGATTACCCCCTCGCGGATCAGCTTCTGCGCCAGCACGGGCGCGGTCAGCGCGACCCCGCCCGCGCCCGCGATCAGCGCACGGCGGGTGAGCTTTCCGCTGGCATCGTTGCCGCTTGTCATCCTTACGCCTCCTGCGCCTCAAGCCGCGCGATCAACGCGCCCAGATCAGCCACTGCAAGACCGTGGTCGCGCAGCAAATCCGCAATATCATCAATCCGGGCCATTTCGCCATCATCGCGCATGATCGAGCAGATCACCGCCGCATCGCCTGCGCCTGCCAGCCGTGCCAGATCAATCGAGGCCTCGCACGCCGAAGGACGGGCAAGGACACCACCCGGCTGCGCAATCAGCGGGAAGACATGGCCGGGGGAATGGATATCCGCCGCGCTCGCACCTTCGGCGATGGCCACGGCGACAGTATGCGCGCGATCGGCGGCAGAGATGCCAGTTGTCACCCCGCTCGCCGCTTCGATCGAGCGGGCGAAGGGCCGTCCGGTCTGGCGATGCGTTCCCGGATTGATCAGGGTCAGGCCCAGCCGCTCGGCGCGCTCAGCCGTCACCGCCAGACAGATCAGCCCGCGCCCGTGGGTCGCCATGAAATTGATCGCCTCGGGCGTGACCGCGCGCGCCGCGATCATCAGGTCAATGTCGCCGCCGCGCAGCCGGTCGCCGGACAGAACGACGATCCGGCCAGCGGCGATATCGGCCAAAGCCTGATCGAGGCCGCCCGCGCCGCTCACGCCAGATCCCTTCCTGCGGCAAAGCTGCGTGCGCCGAGCACAACCTGCTTGCCGACCAGTTCCAACTGCCCGCGCGCGCGTTCATCCAGACACTCACCGTCTGGCGAAAACAGCCCGCGATAGGTGCGGATCGTCGCGCCCATTGGGGTCGGCCAACCGCGCAGGGCATGGGTGATCGCGCGCATCGTCAGCAGCGTGCTCATCGACGCCTGATCGCCGAACGCGGTGGCAATCAAACCGACCGCGCGGCCATCAAGGTAAGGGCGTTCATCGCGCGAGAGGTCCTCAAGGTAATCGAGCGCGTTCTTGACCACGCCGGAAATCGTGCCGTGATATCCCGGCGCGGCAATCAGCAACCCGTCCGCCTCGCGCACTGCGGCGACCATCTCGGCCCCTTGCGAAGGATCATGCAGCGGCCCGAGATAGTGGGGCAGGGCGGTGAGATATTCCCCGCCGAACACTGTCACTTCGGCCCCCGCGGCGGCGGCAATGCTGGCCGCGAGGCGCAGCGCCTGCTCGGTCGAGCTGCCCGGATTGACCGTGCCGCCAAGGGCCACGATTCTTGGGGTGGCGGGGCTAGTCATCGGTTGGGTTTCCTTTGAGAAATATAGGCTTCAAGCCGCGCGGTCTCAGCGGGCGTGAAATGCAGGCCCAACTTGGTGCGCCGCCACAGGATGTCTTCGGCGGTGCGCGCCCATTCGTGGGTTATGAGGTAATCGACCTCGGCAGCTGTCAGCCCGTGGCCGAACGCTTCGCCCAGATCAGCGGGCGAGGCTGCCTCGCCAAGGAACACGCCAGCGCGGGTGCCATAGAGCCGGATCAGCCGCGCAGCCTGCGCGTCGCCCAGAAAGGGATAGCGGCCTGCGAGTGCCCGCGCCTTTGCCGGGGCTTCGGTGATACCAAAATCGCCGCCGGGCAAGGGCGCTTCGCCGGTCCACTCACGCGCAGTGAGCGGCGGGCAGAACGGCGCCAATTGCTTCAGCGCCGCCGCTGCCAATTGGCGGTAGGTGGTGATCTTTCCGCCGAACACCGACAGCAGCGGCGCTGCGTCCGCGCCGCCATCCAATTCAAAGCTGTATCCGCGCGTCGCCGCCTCGGGCTTGCCCGATCCGTCATCAATCAGCGGACGCACGCCGGAGTATGTCCAAACCACATCTTCGGGCGTGACCGGTGTGCGGAAATATTCGCTCGCGCCAGCGCAGAGGTAAGCGATTTCCTCGTCGCTGGCGTGCACATCGTCAAGCCCGCCGGTGTGATCGACATCAGTGGTGCCGATCAGGGTGAAGTCCTGCTCGTAGGGGATAGCGAAGAAGATCCGGCCATCGGGTAGCTGAAAGAAATAAGCGAAATCATGGTCGAACAGCTTCTTCACGACGATGTGTGAGCCGCGCACCAGCCGCATTTTCTGCGTGGTCGGTTCGCCCGCACGGCCGAGCAGGTCGAGCACGCGCGGCCCGGCGGCGTTAACGATGGCGCGGGCGCGAAACTCCTCACCGCTTGTCGTGATCCGCCAGTGATCGCCCTCCCGCTTGAGGCTCGTCACCTCACACCGAGTGCGCACCTCGGCGCCCCGGTCAGCCGCATCGCGGGCGTTGAGCACCACCAGCCGCGCATCATCCACCCAGCCATCGGAATAGGCAAAAGCGTTGGTGTATTCAGGCTTGAGCGCCTTGCCCGCGGGGTGCTTGGCCAGCGCCACACTCTGCGCAGCGGGCAAGTATTTGCGCCCACCAATATGGTCATAGAGGAACAGCCCCATCCGCAGCAGCCAGCGCGGGCGCAGGCCGGGGCGGTGCGGCAGAATGAAGCGCAGCGGCCAGATAATATGCGGCGCGATTCCCCACAGCACTTCGCGTTCGGATAGCGCCTCACGCACCAAGCCGAATTCGTAATGCTCCAGATAGCGCAGCCCGCCGTGGATCAGCTTGGTCGAATTGGACGAGGTGCCTTGCGCCAGATCGCCGCGTTCCAGCAGCAGCACGGATGCCCCGCGCCCGGCAGCATCGCGGGCAATGCCAGCTCCGTTGATTCCGCCGCCAATTACCGCAAGGTCGAACATTATCTCAGTCATATCACCCACCGAGCAAAGGCGAGCGCCACGCCGAGCGAGGCGATGGTCGCCGCCAGCACCGGCATAACCGCGCGCCAGCCAAGGTCGAGCAACAGGTCAGTCCTTGTGCGCATCGCAGTCGCAGTGACGGCGAGCAGCAGCAGCGCCTTGGAAGCGATAAGCGCGTTGGCGGCAACGGCAGGTGGCAGGGCGATCAGCGAATTCACCCCAACCAGCGCGAGGAAAGCGAGGATGAACCCCGGCAGCAGCGGAACGCGCGTGGCCGTGTCCCCGGCGGCGACCGGATGCGCGCGGGCGATCCACAGGGCAGCCAGCGTCACCAGCGGCGCAAGCAGCGCCACGCGGGTGAGCTTCACCACGGTCGCCTGCGCTCCGGCGGTATCGGATACAGCAAAGCCCGCGCCGATCGCCTGCGCGACATCATGGATCGAGGCACCAACCAGAAAACCCGCTTGCGCATCGCTGAAGCCAAGCATTTGAGTCAGCGCCGGATAGGTTGTGAGCGCAATGGCAGATGCTGCGGCAAGGATCACAAGCGTCAGCGTGAATTGCGCCTGATCGATCCGCTCGCGCCCGATCACGCCATACAGCGCGAGCGCCGCCGACGCGCCGCAGATTGCGGTCGATCCTCCGGCTAGCAAGCCCACCGCCGCGCTTTGCCCGGTCACGCGCGCGGCCAGCAATGCGGCGATCAGCGCAGCCCCCATCACCAGCGCGAGGCCTGCGAACGGCACGGCGCCCATTGCCGCGACCTGCATCGCGGTGACTTGCAGGCCGAGCAGCACGATCCCTGCGCGAAGGCCGTGGCGCGACGTTGCGTCCAGCCCTTCGTGGGTGCGCGGGTCTCCAGCAGCGAAATTAAGTGCGAGGCCGATCAGCAGGCCTGCAAGGATCACCGGCACGCCGTAATTCTGGCTGAGCCAAGCCGCCGCCGCGCTGGCGATGGCGCAAATCGCGAGCCCCGGGACGAAACGCGATAGCGGTTGTCGCGCGGCGGGAGCGGCGGCAGCGTCGGCCAGCATGATCTCGCCGAACAGGTCGCCGGCATAGGCATCAAAATCGGGCCGCTGCTTGCCAATCATGATGGTGTGACCATGCCCATTGCCTTGCCGATTATCCCTGTCACGCTTGCGCCTGTCTCACGGTGTCATACACCTAGGGCTAGCCTCGCTCCAATGCAACCGCAAGCGCGGCTCAATCAAACGCCATTGCTGCTTCGACCTGTGGACGACGAATGGTCGGTAGTAGCCATTGAAACCAAGCCAACGCCACCAGATACGAACTTGCTGCAAACACGAACAACGGCACAAATCCTAAGCCTGCATCGAGTACCCGGCCCGCCACGAGAGAGATCGCTACCCCGCCCATATTGCCCATGAACGCGCCAAATGCGGTCACCCTGCCAACCTTGGCATTGGGCACCACGTCAGTGATGGTCGAAAACAGCGACAGCGAAAAGCCCTGATGCCCGGCCATGACCACGCCGATCATACAGGCGACCGGCCAGAAGGAATCGAGCGCCAGCACCAGCGGTAGCGGGGCAACCACCAATGCTGATATCAGCATCACGGTTTTGCGGACGCGGTTGACGCTCCACCCGCGTTCGAGCAGCCGGGTCGAAGCCCACCCCGCCAACAGCGCGCCGAGCCCGGATCCGGCGAAGGCGATCGCCAGCGGCACCGCCAGTTCGAGCGTCGAAAGCCCGAATTCCTTGCGGTAATAATCCGCGAGCCAGAAATTGATGAACCACCAGGTCATGTCAGACAGCGCCTTGGCCACAACAATGCCCCAGGTCTGACGGTTGGCGAGGATCGGGCCGTAGCTGTCGGGGCCGCTGATATTCTCCGCAACCGCCTCTTCCTCCGTGCGTTGGCGCAATTGCGCGATCCCGCGCGCCAGCCACATCCATGCGATCAGTGATAGAAACCCGCCAATCCCGCCCGCTACCAGCGCCCCGCGCCACCCGACCGTGAGCGCCAGTGCCGGGATGACAAACGGCATGGCAATCGTGCCGGCGCCCGCCAGCATGGTGGCAAAGCCAAACGCGAATGAGCGTTTATCAGGTGAGAACAAGGTGGCGACGGTCTTGATCGTAAGCGGAGTTTGCACCGCTTCGGTCATGCCAAGTCCAACGCGCGCGGCGACCACCTGCCACGTGGTCAGCGCCCAGCCGTGGGCCATCGCAGCGATGCTCCATGCCGAGGCACCGACCTGCATCGAACGGTTCACCCCCAGCCGGTCGACCAGCCAGCCGGTGAACAGAAACGCAAATGCAGCCGAAAACTGCGTGACCGCCGCCAGATCGCCGAAGTCGCTGTCACTCCAGCCGAAATCGGCCATCATGTCAGGCTTGAGAATCGCGATGATCGGGCGGTCCATCGCGTTGAACACCCCTGCCACACACAGCACCGTAAACAGTGACCAGCGCAGCCGGTTCGACAGGGGCGGGGAGTTTGCGGCCATCACAGGTTCCTAAAGGTCGTCGGCAGGGCAGGGCAAGCGCTCTGCAAAGGGGCGCGCAAATTATGAGGGCCGCCGGATCGCTCCGACGGCCCTGCTGATTTTATACGATCCGAAGGCGCTCGATCACATCCGAGCGCGCAGGCTGATCCCGACATAGCGATCGGCATCGCGCGGGATCTGCAACCGCTGTCCGGCCGACACGTTGAGCAGCACATAGCTGTCATCGGTGATGTTGCGGACGTGGAAGGTCACGCGGTAATTATCCGCTGCATCCGACAGCCCGATCGAGGCATTCCAGATGCCGTAAGCTTCAATCGGGCCAGATTCGCCGAGATCGGAAAACTGACTGCTGGTGTGGCGGTAATCGGTGTTGAAGTAGACCTGCGCTGCGCCCAGATCAGCCTCATACTCGGCGCCGAGTGTGTAAACGAACTCTGGTGCGAGCGGCAGGCGGGTGCCGTTTCGCGCATCGGGCGCGTTGGTGGCGGGGTTGGGATTGAACTCCTGGACCTTGGCATCGGCATAGGCGGCGCTGGCGCGGAAGGTCAGCCCGTCAACCGGAGCAAGCACAAAGTCGGCTTCGAAGCCCGCACTCTGCACTGTGCCCGCATTGGTCAGATTGGAGATGATCGGGCTGTTCGGTTCACTGCCCAAGCGGATGAAGTTATTGGCCTGGAAACCATCGTAAGTTACTGTAAAGGCGGCAAGATTTAGCTGTGCCCGGCGATCCCAGAACTGCGACTTGATGCCGATTTCGAAGGCATCGGACAGTTCTTCGTCAATCGGCACCGCGTTGTTCGGTGCGGTGTGGTTGAAGAACACGTTGAACGCCGGGCCTTTGTAGCCGCGGGTGTAGCTGCCGTAGATCAGCACGTCTTCAACCGGCTTGAATTCCAGCGCCGCCCGGCCTGACAGATTGCCGTTTGAGGTCGATCCGGCCGATGTGTTGGTGCCGTTACCGCCGCTGGCAATTGTGCCGCCTGCCGGAGCGCCCGATACGCCCGGCCCGGTGGCGGGAAGGCCGGTGGTGGCATTCACGCCCGGCGCGCGGGTATGCGTGAATTCGAGATCATCCCAAGTGTAACGCAAGCCCCCGGTGACAGCGAATTGATCGGAGAAGCGGTAGGTCGCTTGCCCGAACAGCGCGAAGTTCTTTGACGTGACATCGCTGAACGAGGTCGCGGTCGGGAACAGGGTGTTGACCGTATCGGCGACGTTGCACGGGGTTGCCCCGCTAGCGGCGACCGGCAGGGTCGATGTCGCGCAGGTGATGTTATTGCGGGTGAACACCTGCTCGTTATCCGATTGCCACGCAAAGGCGCCGACCTGATAGAAGAACGGGGCACTCTGATCCGATGCGATCCGCGTTTCGATGGAGTATTGTTCAGTGCGGACTACGCCATTGTCGTGCAGCTCGCCGACGGTCGTCGGCGGCGTGCCCGGCAAGATCACGGCACGCGGCAGGAAATCGCCTTCGCGGATTTCTTCGTTGAACCAGTTGCGATAGCCGAGGATCACGCTGAGCGTGTGGGTTTCGCCGAGGCCGAAATCGCCCGATCCGGTCAGGCTCCACTGCTTGTCGCGGGTTTCGGTGACGAGGTTGTGGTTGACGAAGCGCTGGTCTTCGCCCTGCGCCGAACCGCCAGGTAGGCCGAGTTCGGCATCAAGCACCGCGCCGCGGCTGACCCCGGTAACATCGGCGCAGCAATCATCATTGGCGCGGAAATAATCAGCGATGAAGCGCAGGTCGGTCGTGCCGCTCGAAAAATCGAGGATCCCGCGCGCGCCGTAATGTTCGTAGCCGTTGACGTCTTCGTTGCGACCGCCGTTGATGTTGGTGATGTTGCCATCAAAGCTGCCGTAGAAGCCGGTGACGCGGGCGGTAAGATTTTCGCTCAATGGCCCGGCGATTGCGGCACGCAGGCGATATTCGTTGCCTTCGAACCAGTCGGCACGGGCTTCAGCTTCGAGCGTGTCGCTGCCGCCCTTCGAGACGATGTTGACCAGACCTGCCGAGGCGTTCTTGCCGAACAGCGTGCCTTGCGGGCCGCGCAGCACTTCGAGCCGCTCGATATCGACCAGATCGATAAATGCCTGACCCGAACGCGACAGCACCACGCCATCGACAACGGTAGACACACTGGGTTCGGCCGCGACTGAAAAGGTGATGGTGCCGACACCGCGCATCACGATTGCGCTATTGGCGCTGGTAGTGCCCTTGCGGAAGGTGACCGAGGGGACGACCTGGCTGATATTCTCAAGCGAAGTGACGCCCGCTTGATCCAACCGTTCACCTGAAACCGCAGTGATCGCGATCGGCACGTCCTGCACATTTTCTTCGATTTTCTGTGCAGTTACGATGATTTCTTCGACCTGCGCCAACGCGGGGGCGGCAGACATCAGCGCCAATGTGCTGGCGGAAACGGCGAGCGCCTTAATCGTGAAACGGCGCGCAATTGTGGTGTTGGCTGACATGGTATTTCTCTCCCCTGCGTCGTGATCAACTCGTTTGACGATCGCTAAGATCATCGTACTTGCGGTCGATCTTTCAGCGTTCGGGTTGCGCTTTCTGCCACTGTATGTCAAGCGGTGTCACATACAGGCGATGGGGAGAGTGTTGCACATATGTTGCAGTTGGCGGCCACAAAAGACGGGTTCGACCTGACCGTTGGCGGGCGCTGCATTCTCAGTCAGCGTCCGGATTGTCCGGCGGTTTCTGTGGCTTGCGGTGATCCGCAGGTGACGATGGTGCGCGGCAATTTCAGGATGAGTGACAATGCGCGGCCCGCGCCGCCGCTTAGACAGTGCAACATGGCGGCCGATGCAGAGTTCCTGCTGTCGAGCAGCGATGGTGCGGCGCAGGCAGCCGTTCGTCTTGATGGCGCGCGCCTGACAGTGGCGGCTCTTACCCAGCATGATCGGATCACGCTGGATTTCGTGCTGGGCGCGGACGATGTGCTGTGGGGCGGCGGGGAGCAGATGAGCTATCTTGCGCTCAATGGTCGCCGCTTTCCGATCTGGACGAGCGAACCGGGGGTCGGGCGCGAGCCGAGCACACCGCTGACCGACATGGCAAGCGCTGATGGATCATTTGCAGGCGGCGATTATTGGACGACCAATTATCCCGAGCCGACCCTGCTGTGTTCGGCAGGCTGGGCGCTGTCGCTCGCCAATGCCGACTATTGCGAACTTGATGCGACGCAAGCTGGACGGCTGCGGGTGCATGTGTGGTCGGGTGCGGTGGCGATCGACCTGTTCGAGGGTGCGCCTGCCGAACTGACCCGCCAACTGGGCGCGCGCTTTGGCGAACGTCAGAAGCTACCAGAATGGGCGCTCGGGTGCGCGGTGGTTGGCCTCAAGGACGGCATCCGCAGTTTCGATCGACTTGAAGCGTTGATTGATGCCGGTGCGGCGGTGTCTGGTCTGTGGTGCGAGGATTGGGTCGGCATCCGCCAGACGAGCTTTGGCCGCCGGTTGTTCTGGGACTGGCAGTGGAATGCGGATCGCTACCCCGAACTGCCCGCGCGAATCGCAGCCTTGAAAGCACGCGGCATCCGTTTTCTGGGCTATGTGAACCCCTATCTCGCAGTCGATGGTCCGCTCTATCCCGAGGCCGCAGCGCAAGGGTTCTTCGCCCGGCGTCTCGACAGTGACACCCCTTACCTCGTCGATTTCGGCGAGTTTGAAGCGGGTGTTGTGGACTTCACCAACCCTGCCGCTGCGGCATGGTTCGCCGAGGAAGTCATCGGCAAACGGATGCTCGACTTCGGGCTCGATGGCTGGATGGCCGATTTCGGTGAATATCTGCCGGTTGATCTGCGCCTGCACGATGGCGATCCGATGCAGGAGCACAACCGCTGGCCGGTGCGCTGGGCCGAGGTCAATGCCCGTGCGGTCGCATCACGCGGGCGGACGGGCGATGTGCTGTGGTTCATGCGGGCAGGCCACACCGGGGTGCAGGCCCATTGCCCGTTGTTGTGGGCGGGTGATCAGTCGGTCGATTTCAGCCGCCATGATGGCATAGGCACGGTGATCACCGCGGCGCTCTCATCGGGGCTGGTGGGCAATGCCTTCAGCCACTCGGACGTTGGCGGTTACACCAGTCTGTTCGACAATGTGCGCAGCGCCGAACTGTTGCTGCGCTGGTACGAGCTCGCCGCGTTCAGCCCGGTGATGCGCACGCATGAGGGTAATCGCCCGGACGATAATCTCCAGATAGACTCCAGCGCCGAATTGATCGCCGGGTTCGTCCGCTGGAGCCGCATCCACGCGCTGCTGGCGCCTTATGTCCAACACCTAGTGGATGAGGCGCATTGGGCGGGATTGCCTGCACAGCGTGCGTTGCTTTTGCATTACCCGGACGACCGCGAAACCTTCACGATTCAGGATCAGTTCCTCTATGGGGCAGACATGATGGTGGCACCGATAGTCGCAGCAGGCGCAACAGGTCGCAGGGTCTACCTGCCGGGTGATCCTGCGAAGGTTTGGCGCCATGTCTGGAGCGGCGCGGACTTCTCCCCCGGCTGGCACGACGTTCCCGCACCAATCGGCGAGCCGCCAGTATTTTACAGTCCGCAAAGCCAGTTCGCCGGGCAGTTTGCCAGCCTTGCCGAGGTAACCGCATGAGCCGCGCCAATATCAAGGACGTCGCTGCGCGTGCAGGGGTGGCGGTAAAAACCGTCAGCCGGGTGCTCAACGGCCATCCCTATGTCAGCGCCGAATTGCGCGCCAAGGTCGAGCAGGCGATGGCCGATCTTGACTACCGCCCCAGCATCGCAGCGCGCATCCTGTCGGGTGCGAAGTCCAATCAGGTCGCTCTGATATACGATAATCACAGCCCCTATTACATGTTCCAGATCCAGAAGGGCTGCTGGGAAGTGTGCCACGAAAACGGCATCCGCTTGCTCGCACAGCCGGTCGATGTCGCCGATCCGCGCGTCGGAGACCAAGTGCGCGGGTTGGTAAGCGAGACCCATGTCGATGGCATCATCCTATCCTCCCCCGTCACCGATTGCGATCCGGTGCTGCGCGCGTTGGAGACGATGGACGTGCCCTTCGTGCGGATCTCTCCGGGGACCAACCATGCGCTGACCAGCTCGGTGTTCATGGACGATGCGCAAGCCGCCGACGACATGACCACCCACCTTATCAACGCCGGGCACCGCCGGATCGGCTTTATCCGGGGGCACGCCAATCACATGGCATCGGACGACCGCTTGTTCGGTTACCGCCGCGCGCTCGACCGGGTCGGCATTCCGTTTGAGCCGCAATTGGTGGCGGACGGCGAGTTTGATTTCGATTCCGGTGTGGCTGGCGCGCGGGTGCTGCTCGATCTGCCCGAACGTCCGACTGCGATCTTCGCGTCGAACGACGATATGGCGGCGGGCGTGCTGGCCGTGGCGCATGATCGCGGGATTGTTGTGCCTACTGAGCTTTCGGTAGCGGGCTTCGATGATACCACGCTGGCGCGCACCGTCTGGCCGCCGCTCACCACCATTCGCCAGCCAATGGCTGACCTTGCGCGCACCGCTGCGCAAATCCTGATTGCAGGCGGGGATATTACCCACAAACGCCTGCCCCATGAACTTGTGGAGCGCGCCTCGGTCGCTCCCCCGCAAAGGAAAATCTGATGAGTGAACTGCCCCTACCGCCCACCACGCGCCATCTGGGCGCGAGCGGGATTGCCGTCTCGCCCATCGCCTGGGGGATGTGGCGGCTGGCAGAGGATGGCCGCACTGCCGCCGATGCTGCGCGGTTGGTGCACGCGGCGCTGGATGCCGGGATCACCTTTCTCGACACCGCCGACATCTATGGCTTTGACGGCAGCGGAGGCTTTGGCGATGCCGAGGCGCTGCTGGGCGAAGTGCTCGCCGCCGAACCCGGATTGCGCGCCCGCATGGTGCTGGCGACCAAGGGCGGGATCATGCCGCCGCTGCCTTATGATCAGAGCGCGGACTATCTGCGTAGCGCGATTGAAGCGTCGCTGAGCCGGCTGAAGGTAGATTCGGTTGACCTGTGGCAGATCCACAGGCCCGATATCCTCGCCCACCCGCAGGAAGTGGCCCGCGTGCTCGATGATGCGGTGGCTTCGGGCAAGGTGCGCAGCCTTGGCGTTTCGAACTTCACGCAGGCCCAGACCGCCGCGCTGAACCACTTCCTTGGAAACAAGCTAGTCAGCACGCAGCCGGAGATCAGCCCGCTGCGGATTGATTGCTTCGAAAACGGCGAGCTCGATCAGGCGATGATGCTGGGCCTGACCCCGCTAGCGTGGTCGCCGCTGGGCGGCGGGCGCGTGGCTGCACCCGAGAGCGCTCGCGACAAGGCCGTGGCTGCTGCTCTGGATGTCGTAGCCGAGGCGCAAGGCGTGTCGCGTACCGTGGCCGCCTATAGCTGGCTGATGGCGCACCCGGCCGGGATCATCCCGATTATCGGCTCGCAAAACCCGGAGCGCATCGCGGAGGGCGCGGCTGCGCTCACGGTGCGCTGGACGCGGACGGATTGGTACGCGGTGCTGGTCGCCGCGCGTGGAGAGAGGCTTCCCTGATGACCCAACAATGCGAAATTTCGTGGTTTTCCGCGCTGTGCGACGATGATTATGAATTCCTCGGCGTGCCCGATAAATATCTCCAGTCGAGCTGGGAGCATTGCCGCAACATCGTGCTGCGCGCAGAGGAAGGCGGGTTCGATAACATCCTGCTGCCCTCAGGCTATCAGCTTGGCGTCGATACCACGATCTTCGCCGCCGCCGTGGCGACGCAGGTGCAGCGGATCAAGCTGCTGTGGGCGACCCGCATGGGTGAAGACTGGCCGCCGCAGCTCGCGCGACGGATCGCCACTTTGGATCGCATCCTCGGCCCGAATGCGTCCGGCACCGGCGGGCGGCTGAACGTCAATATCATCTCGTCTGATATGCCGGGCGAGAAGATGGAGAGCGGGCCCCGCTACGCCCGCGGCACCGAGATCATGAAGATCGTCCGCACGCTGCTGAACGGCGAACATCTCGATTTTCAGGGCGAGTTCTACAATCTCAAACTCGATCCGCCGCGCATCACCACGCTGTCAGGCAAGTGCCCGCCGTTCTACTTCGGCGGCCTGAGTCACGAAGCGCGCGAATGCGCTGCCGAGGCTTGTGATGTCTACCTGATGTGGCCTGACACGATGGACAAGGTGCGCGATACCATCGCCGATATGCGGGAGCGGGCGGCGCGTTATGGCCGGACCCTCAAGTTCGGATACCGCGCCCACGTGATCGTCCGCGACACCGAGGACGAGGCGCGCGCCTATGCTGACCGCCTGCTGTCCAAGCTTGACGACGAAGCAGGCCGCGTGATCCGTGAAAAGTCATTGGATGCCAAGAACTACGGCGTGCAGCGCCAGCAGGAATTGCGCAGCGCGGCGGATGGTGATGGCTTTGTCGAAGAGAACTTGTGGACCGGCATCGGCCGCGCGCGATCAGGCTGCGGGGCGGCGATTGTCGGCACGCCCGATCAGGTGCTCGCCAAGCTGCGCGCCTATCAGGCCGAAGGGATCGAGGCGTTCATTCTGTCGGGTTACCCGCACATGCAGGAAGCCGATATGTTCGCGCGCCATGTGCTGCCGCACATCCAGCACGGTCCGCTGGAGATGTAGTCAAGCGGTGCTCGGCGCGCTCTAATCCTTGAGCGTTTCCAGCGCCGTTGGAAGGGCGGCAGCGAAGTGCCTTGCCGCATCGCGGGTGGCGGCGCGATCAGCGGTGTCCGCCACCTCATACGTGTAGGCTGGGGCGGCAAAGGTCGCGTGGAACCAGTTTTTCGCGGTGCCGCTGCCGGGGTTGGCGTTGCGCGGCTCGATCGTGAAGGGGTAGCCGGGAAGAGCGTTCTCTTTGCCTGTCAGCCATGCGGCGCGGAACCGCTGTTGCGCCGCGCTCGCCTCCTCGTCGCCCTGTACATAGAACAGGTTGCGGCTGGTCGAGTGGAAATCGATCATCGCGACCGGGCGAACAGAGGCGGGCAGGGCATCGAGCCACGCCTTGACCGCGCGGGTTTCGGGTTGGTTGAAGTCGCCCCAATCGCGATTGAGGTCAGCCGCGCCGCGATTGGCGCGCCAATGCCCGCGTGCCACGCCATCAGGGTTGAGCAGCGGGACAATCAGGAACTGATGGTCGGCGAAGGCCTGTGGGTCGCCAGCAAGCCTCTCCACCAATTCATCCACAAAGGCTCGCATGGCCACCGCCCCGGTCACCTCGGGCGGATGCTGACGGCCCAGCAGCACTACCAAGCGCGGCCCATCCGTGCGGCCCAACCGTATCGCCTCGACCGGGCGGCCATCATGCGACCGGCTGAGCGTGAAGGGTTGGGCGCCTAGTGCCGCGCCCCAACGCCGCAGGTCGGCGCTATGATCGGCAGTCGTGATCAGTTCTTGCGCGCTGACCTGCCCCTTGCCCGGCGGCAGGCGCAGGGTTGCCGATTTGCTGTCTTCGCTCAATTCGATCGGAAGCTCGCTGACGGCGTTCCCATCGCTCCACTTGGGCGCATAGCGGTGCGCGCCTGAGAGATAGCGCAAGTTGACCGTCACCAGCGCATCGCCTGTGCTTTCGTACCGAAAGGCATACCACGGCGATGGGTTGATCGGCGGCGCGTGTTCGGGCGTTATCAGCACATCGAATTCACGCTCACCTGTGATGGCGCAGGTGGAGGCAGACGCGCCTTCGAAATCGAACGCGATCCGCGCAAAGGGTGTGCGACATTCGCTCCCCGCTGTCACGGCTCCCGAAGCAGGCACAGGGGGCGGCGTTTGCACGCACGCCCCCAGCATCACAAAAAATCCGGCCCACAGGTATCGCCAGCGTATTCCCATGGGCCGGGCCTATCAGAACGTTTTGCGAAGTTCGACCCGGAACACCCGCCCGCGCGGCGAATGCAGCGCACTGAAGTAGCCCAGATCTTCGTCAGCCAGTGGCGGATCCTTGTCGAACAGGTTGTTGACCCCCAACCGGATCCGCGTGCCATCCAGCGCCGTGTCGTTCTCGAAGGTGTAGCCCACCGCGAGGTTGAAGGTCAGGAAATCGTCGACCCGGTAGAAGTTGGCATTGGGATCATCCGAGACAATCGGCGTGTCGCGGCTGACGCTGGTGTCATACACGCCGCCGACATAGCTGGCGAACAGCGACACATCGACCGGGCCCTTGTCCCAGTTGACCGAACCGCTGAACCGCCACTTGGGCCGACCTTCGATTTCGAGCAGCTGGCCAAGCCCGCCCACCACCACTTCGGGCGGCAGTACCCCTGCGGCGATCCCGGCGAGCAATTCCTCACCGTCGGTCCCAGCTGACTGGACAAAGCTGTTCAACCGCGCGGCATTGAACCGCAGGCGGAAATCGCCCAGCCCGAAATCAGGCACGTTGTAGAACATCCCGAAATCCCAGCCTTTGGAAATGCGGCTGTCGAGGTTGAGATAGGGATCGAGCACCTGAATGATTTCACCCGCCGGTGCGAGGCTGGTACCCGCGAACAGGTCGATATCATCCTGCGTCGGGTTGGCGCGGATAACGTTGGGATTGGTGCCCCCCGCAAGGCGGCGCAGCAGGTCGAGCGCGATCGCGTTGTCATCGCCAAACGTGCCCACCAGCCCGCGCTGTTCAACGCGCCAGTAATCCGCCGTCAGCGTCAGTCCCGGCACAAAGGTGGGTTCGAGCACGATGCCCAGATTGATGCTGGTGCTGTCTTCCGGCTCCAGCGTGTCGGAGCCTGAGCGGAAGCTGATCACGCCTTCGCCCGGACACACGCCCAGGCTGGACAGCGTGCCTTGTTCCACCATCGCCTGACAGATCACGAAATCATCGCGGGTGTTGGAGCGGGTGGTGCCGGCGTCATTGACCTGCACCAGATTTGGCGCGCGGAAACCCTGCGACCATGCACCGCGGAAGGTCACACCGGGGATTGTGGTCCACGATGCAGCAATGCGCGGCACCACTGCCGTCTGATCAATATCAGTAAAATGCTCCATCCGGCCCGCCAGCTGGAGGTTGAGCGCTTCGATCAACGGGATATCCATATCCTCGCTCACCAAAGGCACGAACACTTCGGCAAATGCCGAATAGACTTCACGCGCGCCGCTGGTGTCGGGCGATTGGCTGGTGCCAACCACATCGCTCCCATTGAATACGCCGGTGACGGTATCGGTGAAGGTGATCGTCCCATCAAGCCGCGCGTCGCGATCATCGAAGAAGGTCTCGCGCCGCCATTCGATCCCTGCTGCCACCCCGACATCGCCGCCGGGCAGCGTAAACAGGTCGTTGCGGCTGACTTTGAAATCGGCCAGCGCCAGCGTGGTGCCGCCGTCGCGGGTCACGTCGATCAGGAAGGGGTCGATCACGCTTTGCGGGTTGGGGGTGCAATCGCCTTCGCCCGGATCGCCCATCACGCAGCCGCCGTTGAACGGGTTATAGGCATCGGGCGTGCTGCGGTTGATCGCTTGCTGCACCAAGGTGAGCGAGACGCGGTTGCCTTCGACGTCGGACACCTTGGCTTCGGAATAGACGAACCCGGTGTCGAAATCCCACGATCCGATATTGCCGCGCAAGCCGCCCACCAGCCGGAACGAATCCTTGTCAACGGACACCGAGCGGTTGCCGACATCGACAAAGCGATACCGTTCGGCAATCACGTCAGCGCCGGTGGCGGCAATCGTGGTGCCCGGCAGGCGGTTGGGGTTGGCCGCGCCGCCGGGGAAAGTCACTGGCCCGAACGGGTTGTAATAGGCGTTGCGCGAAATCCCCAGCGGCACTGCGCTGAGGATCGCGGCCGGAGTGATGAAGCGTTCGCTTTCGGAGCGGAAATAGCTCCCCTCGAAATAGGCTTCGATATCATTGGTCAACTCGTAACTCAGCAACGCGGCCGCATTGTAGCGGTTCTTTTCGCTGATCAGCGTAGTGCCGAAATTGGTGTTGTACCGCACAGCGATGTCCGGGGTGATACCGTTGCGCGCACACACGCCGTTACCGAAACTCAGTCGGCATCCGGGCAGCGTATCGGGCTGGAGATAGAAATCGTCATCACCAATCGGGGTGCGGTTGGTTGGTGCCTGAATGTCGAACTGCCCGAACGGGCCAAAGGTGTTGCGGTTGTTGAACTGCACATCGCCTTCGAAATCGGTGCCTTCGACCAGCGCCAAACGGTTGTCGTCGGCGGCGTAGTCGCGCGCGGACGCGGGCAGGCCGTTTTCGTGGAAATAGCCGCCGTAAACCGTCAGATTGCCGCGCCCGCCGCCGAAATCGAAGCCGTATCCGGCGCTGATCTGCGCGCTGTATAGGTCGGTGCCGTCGGAATCGCGGTATTCACCTTCGATGAAGCCGCCCGTCCGATTGCCGCGCAGCACGGTGTTGACCACACCCGCCACCGCATCCGCGCCGTAAATTGCCGAGGCGCCGTCACGCAGCACTTCGAGCCGCCGGACGCTGCCCGGGGCGATCTCGTTGGCATCGGGGCTGACCACCGGCACCAGCAATTCAGTCTGGAAACCGGGGTGCAGCACCATCCGCCGCCCGTTGAGCAGCAGCAGCGTGTTGCCAGTGCCCAGATCGCGCAGGTTGATCGAGGCGACGTCGCCGCGGGCGTTGTTCTGGGTGGTGTCGTTCTGTTCGTTGAAGGCGACCGTCCCGGCCTGCGGGATGGCACGGAACAATTCGTCGCCCGATGCAGCGGCGATGTTCTGGATATCGGTCTCATCGATGACCGTTACCGGCAGCACATCGTTGATCTTGGCGCCCTGAATTTGGGTGCCGGTGACGATGATCTCGCGCTCCGGCTCAGGCACCGGTGCGGGCGGCGTAGCGTCTTGTGCGTGAGCCACGCTGGCGGCCAACATGCTGCCACCGCACATCAGGACGAACCTGCTCAGAAACCGTGTCGACATCATTCTTCTCCCCGTTTTTTCGTAATTTCAAGCGATTGTGCCCAGTGCGCGAACAGCGCGGGCCATTGGCTGATAACCTGATCCGGCTTGCCCAGCCCCCAGCCGTGCCCGCCATCGCGGAACATGTGCAGTTCCGCGCTCGCTCCGGCGGCGGTCAGTTTTTCGAACAACAGGATGCTGTGGCCGGGCGGCGTGGTGGTATCGTCAGCGGAGGCAAAGATGATGGTCGGCGGCGCATCCTTGCTGACATGGGTATCGAGCGACCATTCGGCTTCGGCCTTGGCGTTCGGCTTTTCGCCAATGATCTCGCGCCGGGTGCGGGTGGTGTCATACGGCTTGCGCAGCGTCACCACCGGGAACAATAGCACTGCAAAATCGGGCCGTGCGGAGACCCGCTCATAGGTGTCCGCCCCGGCATAAAGCGGGCGCGCGGGCTGGAGCGCAGTGAAGCCTGCCAGATGCCCGCCTGCGGAAAATCCCATGATGCCGATCTTGCCCGGATCAACCGCAAATTCGCCTGCACGGCAGCGGATGATCTTCATTGCGCGCTGCGCATCCATAAACGGCGCGGCGGCGTCCCACCCGTCATTGGGCAGGCGGTAGAGCAGTTCGAACACGGTGAAACCTTGCGCCTGCAACCACTGAGCAGCGGGCGTGCTTTCCTTCCACAGCTGGATGCGGAAATAGCCGCCGCCGCCTGCCACCAGCACCGCTGCGCCATTGGGCACGGCCGGGCGGTAAACCCGCATCCGCGGTGTGGCGATATTCGACAGTGCGCCAAAGCCTGCGCCCGCCTCGCCCAGCTTTTCTGGCCCGGACACCCCGCCATTGCCCGGCGGTGTTCCCGGCCAGAGCAGAATTTCCTCTGGCGTAGTCGTAGCGGCGAGCGGCCCCAAGGGCAGCACACCTGCCAGCAGCGCCAGCGCGCCGCCTGAGCGTATCAGGGTGCGCCGCTGGATCATGGCCGTTCCTCCAGCATGTCGGCGATTTTCTCGCTCACCGGGCCGCTGCGCTCGTGACGTTCGATGTCTTCGATGGGCAGCGGCATCGGCGCACCCGCCATCGCCGCGTTGAGCCGGTCGCGATCCAGCGCGTCTTCCCAACGCGCGACCACAATCGTCGCCACCGCATTGCCGATGAAATTGGTGAGCGCGCGGCATTCGCTCATGAACCGATCGATGCCGAGGATCAGCGCCATGCCCGCGACCGGCACGCTTGGCACCACCGAAAGTGTCGCGGCCAGGATCACGAAGCCCGACCCCGTCACGCCGGCCGCGCCCTTGGAACTGATCATCGCCACCAGCACCAGCGTCAACTGTTCGCCGATGCTGAGATCCACGCCGACCGCCTGCGCAATGAACAGCGTCGCCAGCGTCATGTAGATGTTGGTGCCATCAAGATTGAACGAATAGCCAGTGGGCACCACCAGCCCGACGACCGCCTTGCGGCACCCGGCCTGTTCCATCTTCTCCATCAGGCTCGGCAGCGCGGCTTCGGACGACGACGTACCCAGCACCAGCAGCAGCTCTTCGCGCAGATAACGGATCAGCGCAAAGATCGAAAAACCGTTGAACCAGCCCACCATACCCAGCACCACAATCACGAACAGCAGCGAGGTGAGATAGAAGGTCGCCACCAGCGCTGCGAGATTGGCGAGGCTGCCGATCCCGAATTCGCCGATGGTGAAGGCCATCGCCCCGAACGCGCCGATGGGCGCAAGCTTCATCAGCATATGCACCAGCCGGAACACCACCGCGCTGAACGATGTCATCACATCGAGCACTAGGTCGCTCGCCGGACGGGTCATCGCCAGCGCCACCCCGGCAAGGATCGCCACCAGCAGCACCTGCAGAATCTGCCCATCGGTCATCGCGCTGAACAGGGTGTCCGGGATGATGTTGAGCAGGAAGCCCTCAATCGTCTGGGCTTGGGCCTTGTCGGAAAATTCGGCCACCGCACCGGTATCAAGCGTGGCTGGATCAATCCCCAGCCCCTCGCCCGGCCGGACGACATTGCCGACCACCAGCCCGATGATCAGCGCCAAGGTGGAGAAAGTCAGGAAATAGGCAAACGCCTTGCCAGCGACCGATCCGACCGCCTTCATGTCGCTCATGCCCGCAATGCCGGTGGCGACGGTCAGGAAGATCACCGGCGCGATGATCATCTTGACCAGCTTGATAAAACCATCGCCAAGCGGCTTTAGTGCAGTTCCGACCTCAGGGTAAAAATGCCCGAGCATCGCACCCAAGGCGATGGCGGTGAGCACCTGCACGTAGAGTTGCTGATAGAGCGGCTTGCGGCGCGGCGTGGCGGCGGCTGGCTCGGTCGATATTGCTGCTGGCGCGCCCATTGGTCGCTTGTTCCCCCGGCCCTTAACGTGCCGCTGAGCGGCATCTCTCTGGCACGCAGGATCGCCCGACTGAGACGGGTCCGCAAGCATATCGCAACGTTGAGGCCAATCCCGAGAAATCATCGAGTTACGTTCCTATGACAGCTCCATCGTGCGAAAATCCGCACAAATTCCTTGCGCCCAATGCGGAAATCCGCACAAGCTGACGACTGAGAGGAAAGGGGGCACCATTGATGCGCGGCCAATTGGGACGCTGGAATTTGCTGCTGATCGCGCTGGTCGGCGCAGTGTTGATCGGCGCGCTGGCGATGCTTGGGCTCGACCGGGCGATGCGGGCACGCGCGCTGGACGATACGCGCGCCGCAGCAACCAGCCAGGCCGCAATCTTGGCCGCCGGGCTGGAGAGCGAGCTCAACAAATTCACGCTTGTCCCGCGCGTGCTAGCGGTTGATCCCGAAGTGGCCGCCTTGCTGGCGGGCGACACCGGGCAGCGCGGCGTGCTCAATCGGCGGCTGGCGGCTTTGGCGCAGCAGACCGATGCCGCAGCGATTTATCTGATGGATGCGCGCGGGCAGACGCTGGCGGCGAGCAATTGGGATCGGCCCGACAGCTTTATCGGTTCAAACTACGGGTTCCGCGATTACTTTGCCGGCGCGATGCGTGATGGCACCCGCGATGAATTCGCGCTTGGCACGGTCAGCCGCCGTCCGGGGCTTTACCTCGCCGAACGGGTCGGCTCGGCGGAAAGCCCGCTGGGGGTGGTTGCGGTCAAGGTCGAGTTTGACAGTCTTGAGCGCAAATGGCGTGATGCCGAAGCCGGGGTGTTTGTCACCGATGCGGATGGGATCGTACTGCTCAGCAGCAATCCCGCATGGCGGTTCCGCGCGGCGAGCATCGGCAGTGTGCGCCCGCCTGCGCGGGATCCGGCGCGTGATGCGGTTCGTTTCGGTGTGCGCGAGCCTGTACCCTTCGATCTGCCAACCACTGGCGGGCTTGGATCGCCGGTGCGAATGGTCGAGAATATCCAGCCAATCGCTCCGGTTGGCTGGGATTTGCATTTGCTCGCCGATCCAGCCCCGCGCCTGTCCGCAGCGATTGCCAATGGGCGGCTGGCAGGGGTGATTGGCTTGGGCGCGTTAAGTCTGCTCATCGCAGGGGCGGTGCTGTGGCAGCGCCGGCGCCAAGCCCGCGCCGCAGCGCAGCTCGATGCGCAGACCGCGACTTTGCGCGAACAATTGCAGCAGGCCAACCGGCTGGCGACGCTGGGCCAGATCACCGCCGGGCTGGGCCATGAAATCCGCCAGCCGCTCGCCGCGATGCGGGTCTATGCCGAAAGTGGTGAGCGCCTGATGGGTGCCGCACGGCATGGCGAGGCGGCGGAAAATTTCACAAAGATCGCGGGATTGGCGGGCCAGATTGGCGCCATCACCGAAGAGCAGCTGCATTTCAGCCGCCGTTCGGCAGGGGAGCCGCGCGATATCCGACTGGTCGAGGTGATTGACGGATCGCTGCTGCTGCTGCGCGACCAGATTCGCCAGAAGGGCATCACGCTCAGCCTGCCTGCGCCCGAGGCTGCCGCGGCTTGCGTTCGCGCGCGTCACGTTCAGCTGGAACAGGTGCTGGTCAACCTGCTCCAGAACGCGGTGCAGGCCTGCGCCCCTGGCGGACAGATCACGCTAACGATTGACGCCGCGCCGCACACCATCAATCTCAGTGTCAGCGACGACGGGCCGGGCGTTCCTGCCAACCTGCGTGACACGTTGTTCCAGCCCTTCGTCACCAGCAAGGATGAAGGCATCGGATTGGGCCTAGCCATTTCGCAGGACATTATGCGGCAATTGGGCGGCGATCTGGTGCTGGAAAACACGCCCAAGGGTGCGCGCTTTATCATGGTGATGCCCGCGCCATGACCGCCGCCGCACCCCTGCATGTCGCGCTGATCGAGGATGATCCGCCGCTGCGCGATGCCACGACGCAGGCGCTCTCGCTCGAAGGCGCCGAGGTGGTCGCCTTCCCCGATGCTCGCGCCGCGCTCGGGTGGCTCACTCCGGAATATGTCGGCGTGGTGGTCAGCGACGTGCGGATGCCGGGGATCGATGGGATCGCGTTCTTCGCCCGGCTGCGCGAGGTTGATCCTGATCTGCCGGTGATCCTGACCACCGGCCACGGCGACATCGCAATGGCGGTCGACGCGATGAAGAACGGCGCGGCCGATTTCCTGACCAAGCCCTATTCATCGACTGATCTGATCCGCGCGGTGCGCGCTGCCAGCACCCGCCGCGCGCTGGCGCTGGAAAACCGCCGTTTGCGTGAGGAAGCGGGGCGCACAGCGACCAGCGCGGTGCTCGGCGATTCACCCGCAGCACAGCGGCTGCGCTCGGTGATTGAAGGCGTCGCTCCGTCGGAGATCGATGTCGTGTTGTCGGGCCCAGCAGGCACCGGCAAGAGCCACGCCGCCCGGCTGATCCACGAACTCAGCCTGCGCCGCGGCCGACCGTTTGTCACCGTTGATGCCGGAATTCTTGCGCACAAGGATGCAGAATTGCTGCTGTTTGGGCGCGATCCGGCAGCGGGCGCGGGGGGAGCGGGCCTGTCGCGCACCGGGCTGGTTGAGCGCGCCAATGGCGGGACGTTGTTCCTTGATGAAATCGCGGCGGCAGACGCATTGCTCACCGCGCGACTGCAATCGCTGGTAGAGACGCGGCAGGTGTTGCCGATTGGGGCGGATCGCGCGCGGCGGCTCAATATCCGCATCATCATTGCGCGGCTAACTGACGATCCGGCTGACGTGGGAGGTGGGCTGCGCGATCCGGTGTGGCATCGGCTCGGCGCGGTGCAGATCGCCTTTGCGCCGCTGGCAGATCGCCGTGCCGATGTACCGGAGATTTTCCGCCTGTTCGTCGTCCGCCATGCGCGCGACCTTGGCCTCACCGCGCCTGCTATTGAAGAGGCACAGTGGCGCCATGTGCAGTCCCACGATTGGCCGGGCAATCTGCATGAATTGAGCGGCTACGCCCGCGCCTTCGTGCTCGGTCTGGCCGATATCGAGGCGCCGCCCACGCGTATCGCCGGGCAGCGACCGCTCCAGCAAGTCGTCGCGGATTTTGAACGCACTGTGCTCGAAGACGCACTGCGCCAATGCCGCGGTGACATCACACAGTTGCAGGATATGCTGCAAACCCCGCGCAAGACGATCTACGACAAGCTGGCGAAATACGATCTAAAGCCGGCACGCTATCGCTAGTGCGCCGACAAAGATCGGTTCTGTTTTAGTCGTGTAAATGAGACTGGCTGGGGCGGAAGGATTCGAACCTTCGCATGCCGGTACCAAAAACCGGTGCCTTACCGCTTGGCTACGCCCCAGCAAGAGCGGCGCTCTATAACGGCTTCGATCAGGATGTGAAGGGGGCGAAAGCGCGTAATTTGCGCTTTCGCCCGCGACTTATGCCGGGGGGGCGGAAACCAGCCGCTTGCCGTCGAAGTCGGCGGCTGAGTGGCGCTCCTTCAACTGCGTGTCTTCGTCACCCCACACCTTGTTCACGATCCGCCCGCGCTGCACCGCAGGGCGCGCTTTGATTTCCGCGACCCAGCGGCCGACGTTCTTGTATTCGTCGATGCTCAGGAACGATTTGGCATCATTATAAATATTGCCCTCGGTAAACGGGGCGAGCCACGGGAAATTGGCGATGTCTGCCAGCGTGTATTCGTCACCTGCCAGGAACCGGCTATCCGCCAGCCGCTTGTCCGCAACGTCGAAAATCCGTTTGGTTTCCATCGCGTAGCGGTTGATCGGATATTCGTATTTTTCCGGCGCATAGGCATAAAAATGGCCGAACCCGCCGCCGATGAAGGGGCCGCTGGCGACCTGCCAGAACACCCAGCTCAATACCTCGGCGCGGCTCGCCGGGTCAGTCGGCAGGAACGCGCCAAATTTTTCCGCAAGGTGGACGATGATCGCCCCGCTTTCAAACACGCGGAACGGTGCCGGGCCGCTCTGGTCGAGCAGGGCGGGGATTTTAGAATTGGGATTGATGCCGACGAAACCGCTGCCGAATTGTTCGCCGTCACCGATGTTGATCGTCCACGCGTCATATTCCGCACCCGCGTGCCCGGCTTCGATCAGTTCTTCGAGCATGATCGTCGCCTTCACCCCGTTGGGCGTGGCGAGCGAATAGAGCTGGAAGGGATGTTCACCCACCGGCAATTCGCGTTCTTCGCGCGCACCGGCTGTGGGGCGATTAATGTTGGCGAAGCGTCCGCCCGACACGGTGTCGGCGCTCCATACGGCGGGCGGAATGTAGGTTGCGTCGGCCATGATTGCGGCTCCTGTGAGGTCTGATGAGTCAATTGGCGGCTGGCCCTGCAAGGTGCAAGTATCATGCACGATCAAATGCCTGTCAGGCGGGAAAGCAGGACTTTTGCGGCGCTGCTAGGAACGGCAAGGATTCCCCGCTAGAGGCCTAGCGAAAGCCATCTGGGCCAAAGCCATCTGGAGCGCGCTGCGATCATGAGCGAAACCTCGCATCCCTTTTTCGACATGCACGAACACGGCTTTGTGCGCGTGGCGACCGCGACCCCGTGCTGCCGCCCGGCGGACGTTGCCTATAACACCGCAGGCGTGCTGGCCGAGGCGCAGAAGGCGCATGATGCGAACGTCGATCTGGTGGTGTTCCCCGAACTCACGCTGTCATCTTACGCGATTGACGATCTGCTGTTGCAGCACGTCTTGCTTGAGCGGGTCGAACAGGCGCTGGCCGAGGTGGTCGCGGCTTCGGCTGATCTAAACCCGGTGCTGGTGGTCGGCGCGCCGCTCAAGCGGGCGGACAAGCTGTACAATTGCGCGGTGGTGATCGCGGGCGGCCAAGTGCTGGGCGTAGTGCCCAAGAGCTTCCTGCCCAATTACCGCGAATTCTACGAAAAGCGCCACTTCGCCCATGGGCGCGGATGCACTGATTTGTGGATCGGCGTGGCGGGGGAAGAAGTGCCGTTCGGTACGGATCTGGTGTTTGCCGCCGCGAACCTGCCCGGTTTCCGCTTTGGCGTCGAAATATGTGAGGATTTCTGGGCGCCGATCCCGCCGGGGATGACCGCTGCGCTCGCCGGCGCGCTGATCTTGTGCAACCTTTCTGCCTCACCCGTCACGATTGGGCGCGCGGATGATCGCCATCTGCACTGCCGCTCCTCCGCCTCGCGTGCGATTGCCGCCTATGTCTATTCGGCCAGCGGGCATGGGGAGAGCACCACCGATCTGGCGTGGGACGGGCAGGGCGTGATCTACGAGATGAGCGACCTGCTGGCCGAAAGCGCGCGGTTCGACCGGTCGGGCGAGTTGACCGTGGTCGATATCGACACCGAACGTCTGGCTGCCGAGCGGATGCGCAATCAGACCTTTGCCGATGCCGCCGAATGGGCAGGGCGGCCCGAAGATTCTTATCGCAGGATCGTGTTCGAGCACGCCTATGCTGAAGGCGACATCGGCCTGGCCCGGCCAATCCGGCGTTTCCCCTTCGTCCCCGACCGGCCTGATAAGCTGGACGAGGATTGCTACGAAGCATTCAACATTCAAGTCGATGCGCTGATGCGGCGAATGGAGTCGACCGGCACCAAGAGCCTGATCATCGGCATTTCTGGCGGGCTCGACAGCACCCACGCACTGATCGTGGCGGCCAAGGCCTGCGACCGGCTAGGCCTGCCGCGCACCACCATTCGCGGCTACACCTTGCCCGGATTTGCCACCTCCGATCACACCAAGGGCAATGCCCACCGGCTGATGGCAGCGATGGAAATCACTGCGGGAGAGATCGACATTACCCCTGCCGCGCGGCGGATGCTGGAGGATATCGGCCACGCCTTTGCCGCTGGCGAGCCTGTGCATGATGTGACGTTTGAGAACGTGCAGGCGGGGTTGCGGACGGACTATCTGTTCCGTCTTGCCGGGCAGCATGGCGGGTTTGTGATCGGCACAGGCGACCTTTCCGAACTGGCGCTCGGCTGGTGCACCTACGGGGTGGGCGACCATATGAGCCATTACGGTGTGAATGCCGGGGTTCCCAAGACGCTGATTCAGTATCTGATCCGCTGGGCGATCCGGACCGGGCAGTTCACCGATGCCTGCGGCGAAGTGCTGGGCGCGGTGCTCGATACCGAGATTTCGCCCGAACTGGTGCCAGCGGGCGCGGATGGGAAGACACAATCGACCGAGGAATTGGTCGGGCCGTACGAACTCAACGACTTCTTCCTCCACCACGTGATCCGTTATGGCCAGCGCCCCAGCAAAGTCGCATTTCTGGCGTGGCACGCATGGAAGGCGCGCCAAGTCGGGCTTTGGCCTGCGGGCTTCCCGGCAGAGGGGCGTAGCGAGTATACGCTTGCCACCATCGCCCACTGGCTCGACCGGTTCTGCGCGCGGTTCTTTGGCTTTTCGCAGTTCAAGCGGTCGGCACTGCCCAATGGGCCGAAGGTATCATCGCAAGGAGCGTTGTCCCCGCGCGGCGATTGGCGCGCGCCGTCAGACGCGGTGGCGACCGTGTGGCGCGACGAATTGCGCGAGAGCCTTCCCGCCGCCGTCGCCCAAGAGGTGTTCGGCGATACCCCTCCCTGATGCCCGCCAACCTGCCATTTTCCGCGCTGGGGATCATGCTGTTCTGCAACGTCGCCTGGGCGATGAATGTGGTGGTGAGCAAGGTCGCGGTCAGCACATTGGGGCTGCCGCCGCTGTTCTATACGGTGCTGCGGTCGGGGATTGTGCTGCTGGTGCTGTTTCCGCTGCTGCGCCAGATTCCGGCGCGCCTTCCCGTGGTGCTGGCCATCGGCTTTGCCATCAGCGGCGGTAGTTTTGCGCTGCAATTCATGGGTTTGCAAACCGCTAGCCCCTCTGCCGTTGGGATCGTCAGTCTGGCTGGCGCGCCAATGACGGTGCTGTTTGCAGTGATATTTCTCGGCGAACAGGTGCGTTGGCGGCGCGGGATCGGGATGGCGCTGGCGCTCGGCGGGGTGGGCCTTGCCATGGGCGGCCCATCCGACGGGGGCAGCCTCGTCGGGGTCGCCCTCGCGTTCACCGGTGTGCTGATCGGATCGCTGGGATCGGTCTTTGTGAAGCGGATCGAGATTGGCGCGGTGGCGCTGCAAGCGTGGGCCGCGCTGATATCCTTCGCGGTGATGCTGCCGGTCACTTTCACGTTTGAAACCGGGCAGTTCGACGCGATCCGTGCCGCGCCTTTGGCAGTGGCCGGGTGCGTCATCTTTGCCGGAGTGGTCGTTTCCATCGGCGCGCATTCGGCCTATTTCAAGCTGTTGCAGGCCCACGATGCCAATCTGATCGTGCCGCTGACGTTGATGACCCCGTTGTTGACGATTGCGTTTGGAACTTGGCTTACCGGAGACACCATCGGCTGGCCGCTGATCATTGGCGCGGGGCTGGCGATTATCGGCGTGGGGATCATCGTGGTCAGGCCGAGCCGCAACATCTTCAAACCGTTGCTGGTGCGGCCAAGGCTGTAACGCGGCGCGGCTGTTCCACGTGAAACATTGGGCTAGGCTGGGTATAGCGGGGGTCTAGAGACTGCCAAGCATGGGCTGGATTTAGGCGTGTTTGCCCACCCCCAACCCCGATACCTGCCCCGGCGCAGGCCGGGGGCAAGCGGGAGGGGTTGGAGGTGAGTCAGATTCAGGCCGCCAGCTTCTCTGCCGCTTCCTTTGCGGCGATGATTTTTTCCTCGCCGCCTTCGCCCATGATCCCGTCGGCCGCGACAATCGACACTTTGGTGATGCCAAGGAAGCCGAGGAAGAAGGTCAGCCAACGGCTCATGAAATCATAGTCGCTGCCCACTTGCGTGCCGCCGCTGGCGATGGCGAGGTAGGCTGTCTTGCCGGTCAGCAGGCCTTCGGGCCCGGTCGCGGTGTAGCGGAAAGTGGTGCCAGCGCGGGCGACCAGATCGGCCCAAGCCTTCAGCGTTGAAGGCGGGCCGAAATTGTAGATCGGGGTCGCGATCACGATCGTGTCTGTCGCCTGCAATTCGGCGATCAGCGTGTCGGCAATCGCGGCCAGTTCCGCCTGTGCTGCCGTGCGATCCGCCGCCGGGGTGAGGTTCGCGCCAAAGCGGTCTGCGGTCATGAACGGCAGGTCGTTGGCGGCCAAATCACGGGTGGTGACAGTAGCGCCAGTGCGCGCGGCGAGGCCATCGACCAGCTGTTGGCCCAGCCCGCGCGAAACAGAATCGGCGTCCGAGCGGATGCTGGCGGTGATGTAGAGAAGGTTGCTCATGGGGGTATTCCTTCGATCGGAAAAGGGGGTGGAGCCGGCTGGGTGGGGGAGGGGGAACCAGCCGGCTCCGGGGGGGACTTGTTCAGGCGTTATGCCGCGTCGACCAGCACCACTTCGCTGTCTTCCAGCGCGGTGATGGTGATGCTCGCCAGCTGCGTGATCGCCACGCCGTCACGGGCATTTGCCTCAACTTCGCCGATCCGGATCTTGCCGGTGGCGGGCACGAGGTAGAGGTGACGATCGGCGGTGCGCGGCGTGTAGGTCACACTCTCGCCCGCCTTGATCGTCGCACCCAGCACGCGGGCATCGGCCCGGATACGCAGGGCGTCATCGTCGTTCGCCACGCCGCTTGCCAGCGGGACAAACGCACCGTCGCGCCCTTCCTTGGGGAACTGGCGCGCGCCCCAGCTCGGTTCGCCGCCGCGTTCATCGGGGATGATCCAGATCTGGAACAGCGTGGTTTCTTCCGCTTCCAGATTGAATTCCGAATGGCGCACGCCGTTGCCTGCGCTCATCACTTGAACGTCGCCCGCTTCGGTGCGGCCTTCGTTGCCCATGCTGTCACGGTGCGTAATCGCGCCGGTGCGGACGTAAGTGATGATTTCCATGTCGCTGTGCGGATGGGTGGGAAAGCCGGTGCCGGGCGCGATGCGGTCATCATTCCACACCCGCACGCTGCCCCAATGGACGCGGGCCGGATCGTGGTAACTGGCGAACGAGAAATGATGCCGCGC